>BNJU01001110.1_pt1 | contig 543403 bp, 804 predicted proteins | sample 8539281 | NCBI WGS metagenome assembly BNJU01 (sample SAMD00202456, study PRJDB9452) | human saliva metagenome | isolation source: human saliva | place: Japan
TGAAGATTTCGGACTATGCGATTTTTGCCTTTCAAACTTTCTCCAGTTTTTCTAATAATTTTCTGTTCTTTATTTAAGTTCACTGGTGTTTCAACCACCACGCGGCAAATGAGATCGCCTGCGTAGCTGCTACGTGTAGAGTTAACCCTTTACCACGCATACGGAATAGTTTGCCTGGTTTCAGCAGGGATTTTGAGTTTCACTTACCATCTAAGGTTGGGACTTCAATTTCACCACCTAACGCAGCCATTGAGAAACTGATTGGCACCGCAGTAGAGGTTATTACCATCACGTTCAAAGATATGATGTTCTTTAACGTGAATGACCACATATAAATCACCTGCTGGTACCATTTTCGCCAGCCGCACCTTCACCGCTTGTAATTGGCCGTTGCATCCACCCCAGCGATCTTAACAGAAAGGTTGCATGGATATCCACACGATCCACCGAAGATATCACCGACCATTTAAAAATATCACCGAAATCAGTACCGCTGAATCCGCCACCGAAGCCACCGCCTCCCATGCCGCCTTGTTCAAAGGCTGCATGCCGTATTGATCGTGTCGCACGCTTTTCTTATCACCAGGATTTCATAGGCTTTATTTCTTTAAATTTTCTTCTTTGGCTTTATCACCTTTGGTTCTATCAGGGTGATATTGCATGGCGAGTTTTTTGTGCGCTATTGTTTTTCATCTGCGCCACGTTCAACACCAAGAACGTCGTAATAATCTTTCTTTGCCATAATGTTTTCGTTTTCCGTTTAAAATATAAATTTAAAAATTTTATTTTGTTATTGTGTGGTACTGCACAACATACCCAATAATAAAATGATGAAGCAGAAATATCAAGGGTAAAACGTTAATTTATACTTGTTTTGTTGCTTTCTATTAAGATAAGTAAAACAACAAAAATAAGCGATAAGCTGAACGTTTATCTCTCGTTATTTAAAGTGGCAGGCAATCTGCCGCCTTATAATACTTATTTGCTGCAGCGAATGCTTGCTCTAAGTCAGCTAAATATCTTGAATATTTTCAATACCGCAAGAAAGTCGAATAGTCCGGCAAAAATCCCCGCTTTTCTAATTCGCTTCACTTAATTGGCGATGTTGAAGTTGCGATGTAATGCACAAGTACGAATATCGGCTACGTGTACTTCACGAGAGGTCATTTGCAATGCGTTTAACCATTTTGCCGCGGTTTCTTTATCACCTTTAATCTCAAAGGAATAACGCCACACAAACCGTTAGGTAAGTATTTTTGTTTGAGGCAATCTGGCGAACTTGGTGGCCGGATAATTCACTTTAACAACTTGCGGATGTTTTTCTAAAATCGCTACAGCCTGTGCATTTTCATAATGACGTTGCATGCGAAGCGCAAGGGTTTCCATACCTACATTTAATAAGAAACTATTTTGTGGAGCCGGGTTGCGCCCAAATCGCGTTAATTGCACGCGTGTTTTGACAATATAGCCGCAGGGCCAAAGGTTTCTGTGTAAACCAAACCATGATAAGTTTGGCTGGCGTGCTTAATTGCGGATATTTACCGTTATTCCAATTAAAGTTACCGCCATCAGTAATTGAGCCACCTAAGGCAAGGCATGCCCATCTAAATATTTAGATGCTGTGAATGACCACGTTTGCGCCAAATTCGATTGACGACAAAAATAGGGCGTTGCAAAGGTATTATCAACTCAATAATGGTGTTTCTGCAGCTTTGCTAAAGTAGCAAATTTTTCTATATCCAAATACACGTAAAGCGTTCGCAGCCGGTTTCCAGCAAAACGGCTTTCTTTGTATTTGGACGAATCGCTGAGTTCCTTTCAAGCGGTAAATCTTGATCCACAAAAAGTCACTTCGATACCCATGAATGTATGGGCAAATAAATCAGGCACCGCCATACACATAAGAAGAGGAAATGAAATGATCGCCTGCTTCTAAAATATTCAACATCGCATAGAAAACCGCAGATTGACCAGAAGCAGTACACATTGTTGCCACGCCACCTTCAAAGTGCCGTGATTTTTCTTCAGCCGCATTTGTTGTTGGGTTTGCTAGCGAGTATAAAAATAGCCAGCAGCTTGTAAATCAAATAACTAGCCAATTTCTTCTGCGGAATCGTAGGTATAAGTCGTGCTTTGTAACGATAGGTTGAACACGTGGCTCACCGTTTTTAGGCTATAGCCAGCATGGAGAGCATTTCGTTTCGAATTTCATTGTTTTTCCTTTGTTGTGTTTTGTTTTGGGGATAAAGTGCGGTCGTTTTTATAAAATTTACGCACTTTGAGCTTAGCAATGTGGTACAACAGCGATATAAATTTCTACCAAACCATCAGAGTGGTATTTTTCAAAATCCACCGAATAAGCTCCGCTTAAGTAAACCTTGTTGTTCTTTTTCCAGATTAGTTGCCATGTTTGATAAATTTCATCTACTTTGCAACGAAAAACTTCGTAGAAACTCAAATCTTCAATCTCAATCACTGGAATATCTGTCTCTAATACTACTTCACTTGCAATCGCAAAATCATAGTCTGCTAGGTGATTCGTAGCATAATTAAAAATAGATGCCATAACAACAGTGACCTTGTGGTAGTTTATCAAGATTGTTTTGCCAAAGGGTTGAGATTATCTCATTTGCAATGTTGTTATTTAGCGTTGTTGTACGATTGGCAGAGTTTTAACGCCATTTATCCTCCGGGTTTATTTTTCCTGACTTCCACTAATAAAGTCAGGAAAAATGCTGATGAATGAATACACCAAAAAGGGCGTATCGCTACGCCCCTTTGATTTAGGTTAAAGTGAAATTATTTGTTGTCTTTCACTTCTTCAAACTCAGCATCAACAACATCATCATTTGGTTTGCTGTTGCTTTGAGCTTGTTGTGCATCAGCTTGCTGTTGAGCCACTTGAACAAGTTTTTTGAGCAACTTCTGCAAGCGCTTTGAAGTTTAGCTTCGATAGCCGCTTTATCTTCCCCTTTCGCAGCTGTTTCTAAATCGCTTAATGCACTTTCAATTGCTGCACGATCTTCAGCTGGAACTTTATCACCCGCTTCTTCTAATTGTTTACGTGTGCTGTGTACAAGATGATCTGCTTTGGTTGCGAGCTTGTACTAATTCTTCAAATTTACGGTCTGCTTCAGCGTTTGCTTCTGCATCACGAACCATTTTTGAATTTCTTCATCACTTAAACCTGAAGAGGCTTTGATGGTGATTTGTTGTTCTTTACCCGTACCTTTGTCTTTCGCAGAAACGTGGATGATACCGTCAGCATCGATGTCGAAGGTCACTTCAATTTGTGGCATACCGCGTGGAGCTGGGTTGATGCCCTCAAGGTTGAACTGACCTAAAGATTTATTTGCTGATGCTTGTTTACGTTCACCTTGTAATACGTGAATCGTTACTGCACTTTGGTTATCTTCTGCTGTTGAGAACACTTGTGATTTTTAGTTGGAATCGTTGTGTTTTTCTCAATTAAGGTAGTCATCACACCACCCATTGTTTTCGATACCTAAAGATAATGGTGTTACGTCTATCAACAATACATCCGTTACATCACCTGCTAATACACCACCTTGAACTGCTGCACCAATAGCAACGGCTTCATCCGGGTTCACATCTTTACGAGGTGCTTTACCGAAGAATTCTTCTACTTTTTGTTGTACTAATGGCATACGGGTTTGACCGCCCACTAGGATAACATCATCAATTTGTGATGCACTTAAGCCAGCATCGTTTAATGCAACTTTTACAGGTTCAAGTGATTTCTCCACTAAATCTTCTACTAAAGATTCTAATTTAGCACGAGTTAATTTAATGTTTAAGTGTTTAGGACCTGTTGCATCTGCAGTGATGTGAGGTAAGTTAACATCAGTTTGTTGTGCAGAAGAAAGTTCAATTTTTGCTTTTTCGCCAGCTTCTTTTAAACGTTGCATTGCAAGTGGGTCGTTACGTAAATCAACGCCTTGTTCTTTTTGAACTCATCTACTAAGTAGTTGATTACATGGTTATCGAAGTCTTCACCACCTAAGTGAGTATCACCGTTGGTTGCTAATACTTCAAAGGGTTTTTCGCCACCACTTCATCAATTTCGATGATAGATAAGTCGAATGTACCACCACCCTAAGTCATATACGGCGATAGTTTTGTTGCCTTGACCTTTATCTAAACCGTAAGCTATGCGCTGCTGTTGGTTCGTTGATAATACGTTTGACTTCTAAGCCTGCGATACGACCAGCATCTTTTGTTGCTTGACGTTGAGCATCGTTAAAAAGTATGCAGGAACAGTGATTACCGCTTCAGTCACTGGCTCACCTAAAAATCTTCCGCAGTTTTCTTCATTTTTCAATACTTCTGCAGAAATTTGTGGCGGTGCAAGTTTGTCACCTTTACATTTACCCATGCATCACCATTGTCTGCTTTGGTGATTTCAAATGGCATAATATCGATGTCACGTTTTACTTCAGCATCTTCAAAAACGACGACCGATTAAACGTTTAATCGCGAACAATGTATTTTTCAGGTTGGTCACTGCTTGGCGTTTTGCTGGTTGACCCACTAAAATTTCGTTATCATTTGTATAAGCGATAATTGACGGGGTAGTACGATCGCCTTCTGCATTTTTCAATTACACGTGGTTTATCACCATCCATTACGGCGACACAAGAGTTTGTTGTACCTAAGTCAATACCAATAATTTTTCCCATGTTGTTACTCCCTAATTAAATTTTTAAATTCGTTGTAAATTGTTACGATGAATAAGATGTGGATACTTTTTCGCATTTCAAGAGATAAGATTTAAAAATTTTTCTTCCTTTTTAAAGTGCGGCTCATTTCCGTTCTTGTTTTACAAAATAAGTCCGCAGGAATAAAGTTCAAGGGGAAAAATAAAATATTTTTGAAAAAATAAGAAAAAAATTTCATTTTATGATAAATTGCTGACAATTTTAGTCATCTATTAATTTAATAAAGGAATCAAAATGAAAAATCAGTCGTAGCATTAGGCGTAATTGTGGCACTTGGTGTGGTAGGTGTCGGTGGAGCTTGGTTTACTGGGGAAAAGCACAAACTGAATATTTACGCCAAATTGAATTAGCAAACAAACAAGCTCAGGCTTTTTAGGCTTATCTGATTCATTTAAGGTTGTTTATCAAAAATAAACAGTTTGAGCGCGGTTTCTTTACTCTCAAGTGGAAGATGAAGTGGTCATATCTTTACCCAAAGAGGGGAAGGTATTTACTATTCCATTTTTCAACTAAGCTTTATCATGGTCCATTCCCACTCTGATCAATTAACCAAATTTAATTTCATGCCAGCAATGTTTTCAGCACAAGGTGTGATTGGTAAAAATGAAACCACCCAACCTTTATTTGATTTGCTTAAATCTGGATAAAACCTGTTCAATATCAAGCAACTACTGGCTGTAACTTATCGACAAAGGTAAAGTTGAATTAGCGGGTGGAGAGCTAACTGATCCAGAGTCACCAGGAACGAAAAGTCACTTGGTCAAATATCAATATGGGCTTTGATGTCATAAAGATCTCGCTGGCAAATATGATATGACCTCAAATGAGTGAGTGCTACTGTCTTGCCAGAAGTGATGGAGGAGCAAGATGGCGAAGTATGCCTAAATCAATCACAATGATATGAAAGGCATGAAAGTCGAAGGTTCATATCAATCCAACTAAATGGACTTACATTTATACGGGAAACAGCACTTCTTTAATTGACAGTTTTGAAATGGCTACGCCTCGATTATGCAGGGAAAAAGAGAGCACTGTAGTCAAAAGGTTTTAAAAAGCAAAATCTGATATTTCACTCGATGGTGATTTCGTGAGTGCCAAAAGTGAAAATACGAGTGAGACTCGATAGCTATTGATGGGAAAGATTTTGGTAAATTAACTTACAACGTTGAGTTAAACCATATTGAAGCAAATGCGATTAATGCATTGATTGAAGCACTTTTACTGTCTTCGAATCAATAAGTGATGAGGAAAATTCTTCTAATGAGGAAATGGTATCTGAAATTTCTAAGCTCATGGGCTGAAAAATCATGGTATGGCTATTTTAATAATCAACCTCAAATTAAACTAAACCCAATGTCAATTTCAAATAGCCAGGTAAAGTCTCATTAGATTTAAATGTGGCGTTAGCGAAAAGATCCGAAATTTGATTTAATGGCGGGAGTTTATATAAACAATTTACGGATTTTTGCGTTAAATATTCACGTAGATAAAGAAATGGTTGAAAAAAATCTTGCACAATTTGTACCCAGAAGAAGAGAGCTTTTGATTAAAGCACAAAATTGAAGAGCAAGCTAAACAAGCGGCAGCACAAAAATATTGTGGTGAATAATGATAAAAATGTGACGCTTAACTTAGTGCTTGAAAAGGGCGAACTCAAACTTAATGGTCAAGTGATTCCTGAAGAGCAAGTTCAAGGCGTGTTGTTTATGCTAATGATGGGAATGGCGGCATCAGGGTCAGTAATTAACGAGAAATAATTAGAAAAGGAGATAAAGTCATTTATCTCCTTTTTATTAGGTTGAGATTATTTGAGTTTAATCTAAACGTGCCTTTAAATATCCGTCATAATCAGGGATATCAATATCAATTTCTTTGATCGAACAAACTTGATGTTAAAAGGAAAATCGGCCAGTGCTTTTGATTAATCGCCACCGGAATATTCCAAACGGTTGCAATACGCATTAAGGCTTTTACATCGGGATCATGGGGTGCTGCGTTCATCGGATCCCAAAAGAAAATCATCATATCAATTTTTTTCTCGGCAATCAGTCCGCCAAGTTGTTGATCGCCTCCCATCGGGCCACTTAATAGCGAGGCTATTTCAAGTCCCGTTTCTCTAGACAATAGATGGCCGGTTGTACCTGTTGCATAAAGTTGATGGGGAGCGAGAGCTTCTTTATGTTTCTTTACCCAATTGAGCAGATTTTGTTTGCAGCTATCATGTGCAACGAGCGCTATTCGTTTATGAGAAAAGATTGGGCGAGTTGTCGTGTTCATATTTTGTCCTCTAAAAAGCTTAAAAGCATGCGAACACTTTAGATCAAAGCGGGTAAGGAATGCAATATATAAAGTATAGTTTAATTTAAGCTCAAAAATCCTTTAAAAATGACCGCACTTTTAGTGAAGAGTATTGCAATAACACGAAGAAATGCGTAAGAACAGTGAAAATCTACTATCTTTCTTGCAAAAAATCTTCTAAAATTTACAAGATTTGTTAAATGTTTGTAACATAGATTAACAAGCTTTGATTTTTCGTGTTTGGTCATAACCAAACTTCATTTTCACTCAGTAAAAATAAGGAAAGACTATGTCAGATACCTTAGTAAACGATATTGACCCAATTGGAAACACAGGATTGGTTGTCAGCTGTTGATTCATTAATTCGTGCAGAAGGCGCAGAGCGTGCGCATTACATCATCAATCAGGTGATTGATCAGGCACGTAATGGTGGTGTGAACATTGCAAAAGGTGGCGTAACAACCCCTTATGTTAATACCATCCCTGTTTCTGAACAGCCAGCATACCCAGGTGATAAAGCTGATTGAGCGTCGTATTCGTAGTGCTGTACGTTGGAATGCGATCATGGCGGTATTACGTGGCCAGAAAAAAGATCTTGAATTAGGTGGTCATATTTCAACTTATCAATCTGCAGCAAGCATGTATGAAGTCTGTTTTAACCACTTCTTCAAAGCGGCGACTGATAAAAACGGCGGTGACTTAGTCTTCTTCCAAGGCCACGCAGCACCTGGTATGTATGCTCGTGCATTTGTTGAAGGTCGTATTACTGAAGATCAAATGAATAATTTCCGTCAGGAATGTGAACCAGGTAAAGGTCTTTCTTCTTACCCACACCCGAAATTAATGCCTGAATTCTGGCAATTCTCCACAGTATCGATGGGTTTAGGGCCAGTAAATGCAATCCGTACTGCTCGTTTCTTAAAATACTTAGATAACCGTGGTTTAAAAGACACCAAAGATCAAAAAGTGTATGCTTTCCTTGGTGACGGTGAGATGGATGAAATCGAAGCGAAAGGTGATTTAACCTTCGCAGCACGTGAAGGCTTAGATAACTTAATCTTCGTTGTAAGCTGTAACTTGCAACGTTTAGATGGTCCTGTAACGGGTAACGGTAAAATCGTTCAAGAATTAGAAGGTTTATTTGCTGGTGCTGGTTGGGAAGTGATCAAAGTCATGTGGGGCTCTAACTGGGACAAATTATTTGCCAAAGACACCTCAGGTAAGTTAACTCAATTGATGATGGAAGTGCTTGATGGCGACTATTTAACCTTCAAATCTAAAGATGGTGCTATGTTCGTGAACACTTCTTTGGTCGTTATCCAGAAACTGCAGCATTAGTAGCGGATATGACAGATGATGAAATCTGGGCATTAAGACGCGGTGGTCATGACTCAGAAAAACTTTATGCGGCATTCCATAAAGCGCAAACAGCAGGTAAACCTGTAGTAATCCTTGCACACATGGTTAAAGGTTATAAAATTCCTGAAGCAGAAAGTAAAAATACGGCTCACCAATCTAAAAATGTCGATCGAAAGTCTTAAATACTTTCCGTGATCATTTCCACCTAGATATTAAAGATGAAGATATCCCTAACTATCCGTATATCACCTTCCCAGAAGGTTCGGAAGAGTACAATTATCTTCACGGCAGACGTAAAGCGTTAAACGGTTACTTACCAAAACGTTTACCAAAATTCACCACTGAATTTAAAGTGCCTGCTTTAGAAGAATTCGCCCCATTATTGGAAGCTCAAGCTCGTCCAATTTCAACTACAATGGCATTTCGTACAGTTTCTTAAATACGCTCTTGAAAGATAAAAATATTGGTAAACAAATTGTACCAATTGTTGCTGACGAAGCACGTACTTTCGGTATGGAAGGTTTATTCCGTCAAATTGGTATTTACAACCCACATGGTCAAAACTATGTGCCTTCTGATCGTGACTTAGTGGCTTACTACCGTGAAGCAAAAGATGGTCAAGTATTACAAGAAGGGATCAATGAATTAGGTGCAGCATCATCTTGGTTAGCGGCAGCGAACTCATATTCTGTTAATAACCTTCCGATGATTCCATTCTTCATCTACTACTCAATGTTTGGTTTCCAACGTGTGGGTGACTTAATGTGGGCAGCAGGTGACCAATTAGCACGTGGTTTCATGATCGGTGGTACTTCGGCCGTACAACATTAAATGGTGAAGGTTTACAACACGAAGATGGTCACAGCCATATTCAATCTCTTGTTATTCCTAACTGTGTATCTTATGACCCAGCTTACGTTTATGAAGTGGCAGTTATCTCACAAGATGGTATCAACCGTATGTACGGTGAAAAACAAGAAGATGTGTTCTACTACATCACCACATTAAACGAAACTTACGAACAACCAGCAATGCCAAAAGGTGCTGAAGAAGGCATTCGTAAAGGTCTTTATAAATTTGAAACCGTTGAAGCGAAAGGCAACAAAGGTCATGTTCAATTATTAGGTTCTGGTGCGATCTTCCGTCACGTTCGTGAAGCGGCACAAATCCTTGCAAATGAATATGGTGTAAGCTCAGATGTATATAGCGTGCCTTCATTCACTGAAGTGGCTCGTGAAGGTGCGGATGCAGTACGTTGGAATATTTTACACCCAACAGAAACACCACGCGTACCTTACATTGCACAAGTCATGAATGATGCACCGGCTGTTGCGGCAACTGACTACATGAAATTGTTCGCAGAACAAGTTCGTGCATTTATTCCTGCACAAAGCTATCACGTATTAGGTACTGATGGTTTCGGTCGTTCAGACAGCCGTGAAAACTTACGTGAACACTTCGAAGTGGATGCGCGTTATGTTGTGGTTGCTGCATTACATGAGCTTGCAAAACAAGGCAAATTTGATGCGAAAGTGGTGGCTGATGCTATCGCGAAATTTGGTTTAAAAACTGAAATTTTAAATCCGCTTTACGCTTAATAAACAATATCCTGTGCGCTAAAACGCACAGGAGCATCTACAAATAAAGTGCGGTTGATTTTAACTGCGTTTTTTAAAGGTAAGATAACATGTCAAAACAAATTCAAATTCCTGATATCGGTAGTGATGAAGTTACCGTAACAGAAGTGATGGTGAAAGTAGGTGATACCATTACCGCTGATCGAAAAGTATTATCAATGTTGAAGGTGATAAAGCTCAATGGAAGTCCCTGCACCAGAAGCCGGTGTGGTAAAAGAAGTATTAGTAAAAAGTGGGTGATAAAGTCACAACTGGCACACCAATGCTTGTATTAGAGTCAGCGGATGCGGCAGCGCCTGCTCCAGCCGCAGCAGCAGCACTCTGCACCGGCAGCCGCACCAGCAGCTGCAAGTGTAGTTGAAGTCAATGTGCCAGATATCGGTTCAGACGAGTAAACGTGACTGATATTATGGTGAAAGTAGGCGATAGCGTTGAAGTTGACCAATCAATCATCAATGTTGAAGGTGATAAAGCGTCAATGGAAGTTCCTGCTCCAGTTGCTGGCGTAGTTAAAGAAATTTTAATCAACGTGGGCGATAAAGTTGTTACAGGCAAATTAATCATGAAATTTGAAGTGGCAGGTGCCGCACCAGCCGCAGCGCGCAGTTCAACAGGCTGCAGCACCTGCACCAACAGCTTCAGCCATTAAAGAAGTGAACGTACCTGATATTGGTGGTGATGAAGTTAACGTAACTGAAATCATGGTTGCAGTTGGCGACAGCGTTTCTGAAGAGCAATCTTTAATCACCGTTGAAGGCGATAAAGCCTCAATGGAAGTGCCAGCTCCGTTTGCGGGTGTGGTAAAAGAAATTTTAGTGAAATCAGGTGATAAAGTTTCAACTGGTTCATTAATTATGAAATTTGAAGTGGCGGGTGCAGCACCTGCTCCAGCAGCAGCTCCAGCGGCAGCAGCTCCTGCTCCTCAAGCAACACCTGCAGCAGCGCCGGTAGCACAATCAGGTAATGTATCTGGCTTAGCCAAGAACAAGTTGTCGCAAGCGCAGGCTATGCACATGCAACTCCAGTGATTCGTCGTTTTAGCGCGTGAATACGGTATTAACCTTGATCGCGTAAAAAGGTACGGGTCGTAAAGGTCGCGTAGTAAAAGAAGATATCAAGCTTACGTGAAAACCGCTGTTAAAGCGTTTGAAACAGGCACTGTATCTTCTGCAGCAGCGGGTAATGCTGTGGCAAACGGTGCTGGCTAGGGTTTATTACCATGGCCGAAAGTTGACTTCAGCAAATTTGGTGAAGTGGAAGAAGTTGAATTAAGCCGTATCAACAAAATCTCTGGTGCAAACTTACATCGTAACTGGGTAATGATTCCACATGTTACTCACTTCGATCGCACAGATATCACAGATTTAGAAGCATTCCGTAAAGAACAGAACAAGATTGTTGAAAAACAAAAATTGGATGTGAAAATTACACCAGTTGTGTTCATTATGAAAGCAGTAGCGAAAGCATTAGAAGCGTTCCCACGTTTCAATAGCTCTATTTCTGAAGACGGTCAAAAGTTAACACTTAAAAAATACATCAACATTGGCGTAGCGGTAGATACACCAAACGGTCTTGTTGTACCTGTATTTAAAAATGTGAACAAAAAAGGTATTATCGAACTCTCTCGTGAATTAATGGAAGTCTCCAAAAAAGCACGTGACGGTAAACTTTCAGGTTCAGATATGCAAGGTGGTTGTTTCACCATTTCAAGTTTAGGTGGTATTGGTACCACTCACTTTACGCCAATCGTAAATGCACCTGAAGTGGCAATCTTAGGTGTGTCTAAATCAGAAATGCAACCGGTTTGGAATGGTAAAGAATTTGAGCCACGCTTAATGCTTCCATTATCATTATCTTTCGACCACCGTGTGATCGATGGTGCTGATGGTGCTCGTTTCTTAAGCTATATCAATGGCGTATTAGCTGACTTACGTCGCTTAGTGATGTAATTAACATGGTAAGATGTGAGTGATTAGGCTCACATCTTACAGAAAGGACCGCAAGTGCGGTCAAAAATTTGAACGTTTTTACGAGGTAAAAATGAGTAAAGAAATTAAAACCCAAGTTGTGGTACTTGGTGCTGGTCCTGCAGGTTATTCAGCGGCATTCCGTTGTGCGGACTTAGGTTTAGAAACAGTACTTGTTGAACGTTATTCAACATTAGGTGGGGTATGTTTAAACGTAGGTTGTATCCCTTCTAAAGCATTACTTCACGTTGCTAAAGTAATTGAAGAAGCAAAACACGTAAGCAAAAATGGTGTGTATTTCGCTGAGCCTCGCATTGATTTAGATGAAGTGCGCGCAGGTAAAGAAGCGGTTGTGGCTAAATTAACAGGCGGCCTTGCAGGCATGGCTAAACAACGTAAAGTCACCGTTGTTGAAGGTTTAGCAGCGTTTACCGATCCACATACATTAGTAGCACGTGATCGTGATGGTAAACCAACCACTATTAAATTTGATAATGCAATTATCGCAGCGGGTTCTCGTCCAATTCAATTACCATTTATTCCACATGAAGATCCGCGTGTTTGGGATTCAACAGATGCACTTAAATTAAAAGAAGTACCGAAAAAACTGTTAATCATGGGCGGTGGTATCATCGGTTTAGAGATGGGTACCGTATATCATGCATTAGGTTCTGAAGTCGAAGTGGTTGAAATGTTTGACCAAGTGATTCCAGCAGCAGATAAAGATGTTGTTGCAATCTACACCAAACAAGTTGAGAAAAATTCAAGTTAATGCTTGAAACTCAAAAGTGACAGCAGTTGAAGCAAAAGACGATGGTATCTATGTTTCAATGGAAGGTAAAGCATGCAACGACACTAAACGTTATGATGCAGTGTTAGTGGCAATCGGTCGTACACCAAACGGTAAATTGATCGATGCAGGTAAAGCAGGCGTTGAAGTGGATGAGCGTGGTTTCATTCATGTTGATAAACAAATGCGTACCAATGTGCCTCATATCTTTGCAATCGGTGATATCGTTGGTCAACCAATGTTAGCCCACAAAGGTGTTCACGAAGGCCACGTTGCGGCAGAAGTGATTGCAGGACAAAAACATTACTTCGATCCAAAAGTTATTCCTTCTATTGCGTATACTGAACCAGAAGTAGCTTGGGTAGGTAAAACTGAGAAAGAGTGTAAACAAGAAGGTTTAAACTACGAAGTTGCGAAAATTCCCTTGGGCAGCTTCTGGTCGTGCGATTGCATCTGATATTGCGAAGGTATGACCAAATTAATCTTTTGATAAAGATACTCACCGTATACTTGGTGGGGCTATCGTGAGGGGCTAACGGTGGTGAATTATTAGTGAAATCGGTCTTGCGATTGAAATGGGTTGTGATGCGGAAGATATCGCATTAACGATTCATGCTCACCCAACACTTCATGAGTCTGTGGGTCTTGCGGCTGAAGTATTTGAAGGTTCAATTACCGATCTTCCAAATGCAAAAAGCGAAGAAAAATAATCGATTTTAATCCTTTTAAGGGCTGCTCATTTGAGTAGCCCTTATTTTTGAGATCTCACTCACAAAATTGCATAAAAATTCAATAAAGACTGGCAGGGCATAATGACTTTTTGATAAAATCCGACCAGTTTTGTTTTTATATTTTTTTATTATTTAAAAGCTATGTTAAAGAAGATTTTTGATTATTGTAGGTTTAGCTGTTTTGACAACAGCCTGCTCTAACAATTCGGGGCAGGCACAAAACGGTATGATTAGTGAAAGTGATGATGCTGAGTTAACGGGATTGATTGCCGGTTTAGATGGGAAAAAAGGGGGCGTTTACCCTAAATTAAGAACTAACCGTCCTAAATCAGGTTTAATTGGTGACAAAGCACTTGCTCAAGTTTATAACGAATGGGTGGGAACTCGTTACAGAATGGGTGGTACTTCAAAACATGGTATTGATTGCTCTGCATTTATGCAAACTGCTTTTCTTGATGCTTATGGCATGGAGCTTCCACGTTCAACTTCAGAACAACGCTATTTAGGTCGCCAAATCCAAAAACATGAATTACGTAAAGGTGATTTGGTGTTCTTCCGTCGCAACAATCATGTTGGCGTTTATATTGGTAATAACCAGTTTATGCATGCAAGTACAAGCCAAGGTGTAACAATTAGTTCATTAGATGAAGATTACTGGTCAAGAACTTATACACAATCTCGTCGTGTGATGTAATGACAATTTTATTTCAACAAGAAGTGCGGTTAATTTTAACCGCACTTTTTCTTTATTTAGATTATCTGATTATTGGCTTAAGCCGCAAATTTCATTAAGTCTCTTCTTGGTTTCATTTGATGGATAGTATTCGTCACCGTGCCAACTAATGGAAGGTTTGTCCATTGTGTTGTTTTAATATTTTCCACTTTAGAATCTAATGCCATGAATACAAATTCATTACCGCTTACACCAGCAAATTCATAAATATGGAATTCGTCTTGTTTTTCTAATACGACAAGATCACCAATGAAAAGGCTGTCATTTTTTTCAACCACTAACATATCGCCCATTTCAATTCCCCAAGCAAGCATATTCGGATTGGTAACACGAATAAAACAAGTTTGTTGTGGACGTTTGATGCAATAAAGGTTGAGATCTAATTTTTATTAAATGTCGATTTGCTTTCAACATCATTGAAAAATGGCATAGGATGATAAGAAAACGTCATATCATTTTGTGCAACTGTATTTGCGTAGTTCATCATCTTGTGTTCCTTTTAGTTTGTGTGTTTTTAATCAGTGGTTGTTTATACAGTTGTAATATACTGGTATTAGATACAGTATGTCAATAGGGCATAGAAAAAATTTTTTATAGGCGAAAATTTTAGAAAAATTCATTCCTTACTGAAAAAGTTCAATTTTTTTAACAAAATAATAAAGAAAAATTTTCTTTTAAATAAAATTTGAGCTATCTTTATCTTGTTTCGGTGGATCGTAACGATCTGAAGTTCAACTTAATCTTCATTTAAAAACTATTATGAATACAACACGTTTATTTCATTTTTTTGTTCCAAGGTAATTTGGTAAAACGAATTGCCGTTGGTTTGGTACTCGGGATCCTTGTTGCCTTGGTGAATGAGAGTGTAAAAATTCAGCAGGTATTGATCTTGCATCTAGCTTTGGGTGCTCGGTCAAAATCTTTGTTAAAGCATTGCGTGCTGTTGCACCAATTTTAATTTTCTTCCTTGTTATGGCAGCACTCGCTAATAAGAAAGTGGGCTCTAAAAGCAACATGAAAGAAATTGTCATGCTTTATCTTTTGGGTACTTTCTTAGCCGCTGTTGCTGCGGTAATTGCAAGTATGGCATTCCCATCAGATGTGGCTCTTTGCAGTAAAAGAGGATGCGAGTTCAGCACTCAATCTGTTGGTCAAGTCATGTTAACGTTAGTATTGAATGTGGTGGATAACCCATTAAATGCAATCTTCAAAGCAAACTTTATCGGTGTTTTAGCGTGGTCTATCGGTTTAGGTTTAGCCCTTCGTCATGCATCAGATGCAACTAAACAGGTTGTAGCTGATTTTGCAGAAGGCATTTCTAAAATTGTTCACGTGATTATTTCATTTGCACCTTTCGGTGTATTCGGTTTAGTGGCTGAAACATTATCTGACAAAGGCTTATCTGCGTTAGGTGGATATGTTCACTTATTATTCGTGTTAATCGGTACAATGCTATTTACTGCCTTTGTACTTAATCCAATTCTCGTTTATTGGAAAATTCGTCGTAATCCATATCCATTAGTGTGGACTTGTGTACGCGAAAGTGGTGTAACTGCATTCTTTACACGTAGCTCTGCAGCAAATATTCCTGTAAACATTGAATTAGCAAAACGCTTAAATCTTGATGAAGAAACCTATTCTGTAGCAATTCCATTAGGTGCAAATATCAATATGGCGGGTGCGGCAATTACTATTACTGTATTAACGTTAGCAGCTGTTCATACATTGGGTATTGAAGTTTCTTTTGTTAGTGCGGTGTTATTAAGTATTGTTGCGGCACTTTTGTGCATGCGGTGCTTCTGGTGTGGCTGGTGGTTCATTATTGTTAATTCCATTAGCTTGTAGCTTATTCGGTATTAATGATGACATCGCTGCTCAAATGATTGGTGTAGGTTTCTGTGATTGGTATCTTACAAGACTCAACAGAAACAGCACTTAACTCTTCAACTGACGTATTATTTACTGCGGCAGTATGTATGGAAGAAGAGCGTAAAACGGTTAATTAAATTAATCTAATAAGGCGGGCAATTGCTCGCCTTTTTGTTTTAAAGGAAAGAGAATGGCACTTTTAATTCAGCAAGCAAAATTTAAGCTTTATCAAAAACAGACCTTAAACTTACCGCACTTTGCGATTGAGCCACAACAATATTGGGTTGTGGTAGGCAGTAATGGGAGTGGGAAATCGGCGTTTGCTTTAGCTTTGCAAAATGAGTTACCTTTACAGGAAGGGGAGTACCATAATTCCTTCAAACGTGTTCACTCCTTTTCTTTTGAAAAACAACGAGAAATTCTTGAAGCCACATTAAAGAATTTAAACAACGATGATACCGATCCAGATTTCTTTGGTCAAACGGCAAGAGAAACCATTTTAAATGGCAGCACGGAACTCACTTTTTGTGAACAAATTGCAGAAAAATTAGGGATTACTTATCTCTTAGATCGTTTCTTTATCAAACTTTCCACTGGGGAAACACGAAAAGTCTTATTGGCACAAACATTATTGCAAAAGCCCGATCTATTAATTTTTAGATGAGCCTTTTTGAAGGACTAGATCAACAATCTGTGCAAGATTGGATGGAGATGTTAAACGAACTGAAAAAAGAATGTGCAATCGTTCTAATCGTTAATCGTCTGGCCGATATTCCTGCTGAAGCGACTCATTTAGCGATGTTGGAAAATTTAGAGTTAGTATTAGAAGGTGAACGCCAATCTATTGAGCAACAAAGTATTTATCAACAATTAGTGTATGCGGAGCAGTCTGTTGATGTAGCGTTGCCTGAGCCAGTCTCACCATTACTAAAATTGCCTGAAAAATCAACCGCACTTTTGAACTTAAAAAAATGTTACGGTTCAGTATGGCGATAAAGTGATTTTGGATCATTTTAAATTGGGTTGTTCAGCCAAATCAAAATTGGTGGATTAAAGGACCAAATGGCGCAGGGAAATCTACCTTACTTTCTTTGATTACGGGTGATCATCCTCAAGCCTTTGCGAATCATGTGGTGATTTTTGGTAAACAACGTGGTTCAGGCGAAACCATTTGGGATATCAAACAAAAAATGGGTTACGTAAGCAGCCAACTGCATTTAGATTATCGTGTGAATTGTTCCGTGCTAGATGTGATCATTTCAGGCTTTTGACAGTATTGGGATTTATCAACAAGTGCCAGAGGCAATTCGTTTGAAAGCCATGCAATGGTTAGCTCGTTTTAAATCTGACTCATTTAGCAAAAAGCCATTCCGTTCACTTTCTTGGGGACAGCAACGTTTGCTTTTAATTACACGTGCAATGGTGAAATATCCGCCTGTTTTTGATTTTTAGATGAGCCTTTTCAAGGGCTTGATGGATTAAATCGCAAGCTCGTGAAACATTTTTATTGAGCAACTGGTTAATAATAGTAAAACCCAACTTTTATTTGTTTCTCATCAAGATTTAGATGCCCTGAATTGCATTACGCATCTTTTTGAATTTATAAGAGAAAATGATAAATATATTTATATACAAAGTGCGGTCTAATTTGTTAGACTTTTCTTATATTTCCTCACATTAAGGAGTAATCTATGGAAGGCTTATCTGTTGCCGCAATCGTCTTTTATTGTATTAGTTGTAGTCGTACTTTTTTTCAGCACTCAAAAACTGTACCGCAAGGTTATAACTGGACGATTGAGCGTTTTTGGGCGTTATACCCACACTTTAATGCCTGGCTTTAAACTTTGTCGTACCATTTGTGGATCGTGTTGGCTGTAAGATCAATATGATGGAACAGGTATTAGATATTCCATCACAAGAAGTCATTTCTAAGGATAACGCCAACGTATCTATTGATGCGGTCTGTTTTCGTTCAGGTGATTGATGCCCGTAGTGCAGCTTATGAAGTGAACCATTTAGAACAGGCGATTATCAATTTAACTATGACCAACATTCGTACTGTATTAGGCTCGATGGAATTGGATGAAATGCTTTCCCAACGTGACTCCATTAACGGTCGCTTGCTGGCAATTGTGGATGAAGCGACCAATCCTTGGGGATTAAAAGTTACCCGTATTGAAATTCGTGATGTGCGTCCACCACGTGAATTGATTGATTCAATGAACGCACAAATGAAAGCAGAACGTAATAAACGTGCGGAAGTCTTGGAAGCGGAAGGGATCCGTCAGGCAGAAATTCTACGTGCAGAAGGGGAAAAACAAGCCCGCATTCTGAAAGCAGAAGGGGAACGTCAGAAGCCTTCTTACAAGCAGAAGCGCGTGAACGTGCAGCGGAAGCAGAAGCGAAAGCAACCCAAATGGTGTCAGAAGCGATTGCTAGCGGTGATACTAAAGCGATCAATTACTTTATCGCCCAAAAAAATACACGGAAGCCTTTAAAACAAATCGGTAGTTCACCGAACAGCAAAGTGGTGATGATGCCGCTGAAGCCGGCAATTTAATCGGCTCGGTAGCGGGCATTGCCGAACCGTTAAAAGGCGACAAAAAGCGTAATTTTCAAAGTGCGGTTAAAAATGACCGCACTTTTTTTCTCAAGGAGTTGATATGGCAGATTGGTTAACAACTTGGTCGGTTTGGCATTGGTTGGTATTAGGTTTTGTATTGTTAATTGCTGAAATCCTTGTACCCGGCGTATTTTTATTGTGGTGGGGCTTGGCTGCGATTGTGGCAGCAGGCGTAATGGCGTTGGTGCCGAGTTTATCCTTAACCGCGTTAGCCGTTTTTTATGCAATTTTAGCGATTATTCTCTCGTTGCTTTGGTGGAAATACCAACATAGCAAAGATAATCAGGATCAATCTCGTACAACCTTAAATCAAAGAGATCATACTCTGTTAGGTAAAAAGGTACGGTATTAGAAATCGGTTCTAACGGGATTGGTCGAGTGCTTTTTGCCGATACCACATGGCGCATTCAAGGCGAGCATTTAACGGTGAATGATCTTGTGGTGGTCGAACGCGTTGATGGCATCACATTGTTAGTTAAAAAGGTAGCAGAATGAATCATTTAATTATTTTTGCACATCCCAATAGCCAAAAAAGTTTTGGTCGTGCAATCGTAGAGCGTATTGTAAAAGCAAGCCAACAACTTGGTGTTGAAACCCATTTGCGTGATCTGTACACGATGGAATTTAACCCGATTATTTCTTTGAAGAATTACAATCGGCAATAAAGGCATTATCCCAGCAGAAATCCAGCAGGAACATGAATTTATTCTCCAAGCGGATTTGATTACGATGGTTTATCCGTTGTGGTGGATGGGCTTTCCGGCGATGCTAAAGGCTATTTAGACCGCGTACTCACGCATGGTTTTGCCTATAAAACAGAGAATGGTGAGTCCAAAGGCCTTATTCATGGTAAAGCAATGCAGCAATTTATCACAATTGGTAGCAGCGTGGCGCAATATCAAGAATTTGGCGTAGATAAATCTCTTAATCATTGTTTGGTTAATGGTTTATTTAATTATTGCGGTATTGAAAATGTGGATTACACGCTGTTCGGAGATATTCACATTATCGATGATGTAGCTCGCCAAGCTGATGCTTGATGAAGCTGCTGAAAAACAGCAGCAAAAATTGACCGCACTTTTTAGCTCAATCTTGAGTACAATTATAGGAAAGCAACAGATGTCAGAAACTCAAGTTAATAATTTTCTCTTTAATTAGTCGCTTATTCGGTAATTTATTTTTATCGCAGCCCCTACGGATCCAATTTTAAGTGGGGTATTTGATTGGCTGCAGCAACAAGGTTTAAGTCAAGTGTGGGCACTTTCTACGGATAAAGAAAGCGAAGTGCCATTGATAATTTACAAATGAAAATTGATTTAACGTTGCTTGATCAAGAATATCAAAAAAATTGTTTGGTCCAAATGGTAACGTACCGACAGCTATTTCAAGTTATGATATAGATGTGCAACGTTTTGTGGATTTTCGTCATGCTCGTAATGTGCCCGAAGCAGAGAATGTGGATCATTTTGCCTTGTTATTGCTTACAGCTCTGGCTAGAAGACAACACGGAATCGCTATCTGCTCAACAGGATTTATTCGGTGATTTTCTCTGCCTTGCGCAGCGAAATTCTTAACCCAGTGGAAACTTATGCAACGCTTCCTTTCTATCGTTCATTGGCGTATTTAACCCGTGAAATCTTGGCTGCAATGGCTGATGAGTTAGAGGAAGGCGAGTAGTTTTCATCAATAGAATAGATCTCTAAAAGAGATTTTTAGATAACAATAAAAAGCCCCGCGAATCAAAAACTCGGGGCTTTTTATTTAATGGAAGATCAATTATTCTTCAGAAGTTACATCTTCAGATCCTTCATCTTCATCATCCACATCACAAACACGTTCAAGACTGACTACGTGCTCATCTTCTGCGGTACGAATTAAACGAACCCCTTGGGTGTTACGGCCAACGATACTTACTTCACTTACACGAGTACGCACTAAGGTACCCTGCATCGGTAATAAGCATAATTTGGTCGGTTTCTTCTACTTGTGTCGCGGCAACGACTTTACCGTTACGTTCGCTCACTTTAATCGAAATCACCCCTTTGGTATTACGGGATTTGGTTGGGTATTCGCTTAATTGCGTGCGTTTACCATAACCGTTTTGCGTCGCCGTAAGGATTGCACCGTCATTTTTCGGCACAACTAAGGAAACCACTTTATCGATGTTGAGATCGAGTGTTTCTTCTGCATTATCGTCCGAAACCTCTTCAATTTCGACCGCACTTTCATCGTCAGCGATATCATTGGTTAGGGCGAGTTTAATACCGCGTACACCTGTTGCTAAACGACCCATTGCACGGACGGCACTTTCAGCGAAACGTACCACGCGACCTTGAGATGAGAACAACATGATTTCGTTAGAGCCATCGGTAATATCCACGCCGATTAATTCATCTTCATCACGTAAGTTCAAGGCGATGATACCGCTTGAACGTGGACGGCTGAATTCGGTTAGCGCAATTTTCTTCACAATACCGCCAGCGGTTGCCATGATAACGAATTTATCTTCTTCATAAGCAGAGATTGGCAAGATTGCGGTGATACGCTCGTTTTCTTGTAACGGTAGAATATTTACAATTGACGACCACGCGCGCCACGGCTGGCTTGTGGTAATTGATATACTTTCAACCAATATAAGCGACCACGGCTCGAGAAACAGAGAATTGTATCGTGAGTATTCGCCACTAAGAGTTTTTTTCGATGAAGTCTTCATCTTTCATCTTCGTTGCAGATTTACCTTTACCACCACGACGTTGTGCTTCGTAGTCGGTAAGCGGTTGATATTTTTACATAACCTTCGTGAGAAAGGGTTACAACCACATCTTCTTGAGCGATTAAATCTTCTAAATCAATATCACCGGAAGCTGCAGTAATTTCAGTACGACGTTCATCCGCGAATTGTGCACGTACTTGTTCAAGTTCTTCACGAATCACTTCCATCAAACGCTCAGGGCTGTTGATGATGTGGAGAAATTCTGCAATTTTAACCAATAACTCTTTGTATTCATTGATCACTTCTTCGGTAGCAAGACCGGTTAAACGGTGTAAGCGAAGTTCTAAGATTGCATCAACTTGTTCTGGAGAAAGATAGTAATCAGAACCTTGAATACCAAATTCAGCCGCTAATTCAGCCGGACGTGCCGCCGCATCAAGCAAGCCTAAAATTTCGTTATTCAGTTTCCAAGGGCGAGAGATTAATTTTTCTGCCGCTTCTTTACGCTCTTTCGATTGACGGATGATGTCGATGATTTCATCGATGTTTGATGTTGCAACCGCTAAACCCTCTAAAATATGGGTACGCTCGCGGGCTTTACGCAATTCAAACAATGAACGGCGAATCACCACTTCGCGACGGTGCATCACAAAGGCTTCAATGATTTGTTTTTAAGTTGAATAAACGTGGTTGACCGTGATCCAAGGCCACCATATTGATCCCGAAGGTTACCTGCATTTGGGTAAGAGCATAAAGGTGATTTAATACCACTTCGCCTACGGCATCACGTTTGATGTCGATTTCAATGCGGATCCTTCTTTGTTAGAAAGGTCGATAATATTGCTGATGCCTTCGATTTTTATCTTTGATAAGCTCAGCAATTTTTTTCCACTAATTTGGCTTTGTTCACTTGATAAGGCAATTCGGTCACAATGATTTGCTCTTTGCCTTTATCTGTGGTTTCTACGCTAGCACGAGCGCGAACGTACACTTTGCCGCGACCAGTGCGATAAGCTTCTTCAATCCCTTTACGACCATTAATTAATGCTGCTGTCGGAAGTCTGGGCCTGGGATATATTGCATTAATTCATCAATGGTGATGTTTTCGTTATCAATATAAGTCAGCAGCCATCTAAAACTTCATTTTAAGTTGTGTGGTGGAATGTTGGTTGCCATCCCCACCGCAATACCGGAAGAACCGTTTGCTAAAAGTGCCGGAATACGGGTTGGTAATACATCTGAATCATTAATTCGCCATCGTAGTTTGGCGAGAAATTCACGGTTTCTTTATCCAAGTCAGTTAATAACGCTTGGGTGATTTTTTTGCATACGGACTTCGGTATAACGCATTGCCGCTGGCGCGTCACCGTCGATTGAACCGAAGTTACCTTGCCCATCTACCAACATGTAGCGCAATGAGAACGGCTGTGCCATACGCACAATGGTGTAGTACACCGCAAAATCACCGTGCGGGTGATATTTACCGATTACATCACCTACCACACGGGCAGATTTTACGTATTTTTGCCGGCAGTGATGCCTGATTGATCCATGGAGAAAAAGCACACGTCGATGCACCGGTTTTAAACCGTCACGTACGTCGGGCAAAAGCACGCCCAACAATCACCGACATGGCGTAGTCAAGGTAAGAAGATTTTGAGTTCTTCTTCAATGTTGACTGGGGTTATAGAGGAATGGATTGAATCCGTCATTTTTATTCCTTTTTGATCAAAAATTGCGACGGATTATAGCATAAATTTAAGCGTTTTTTTGTGAAAAGTGCGGTTGATTTTAAAGCAGTTTTTGATGCGAAATAAATAAGGCAGACATTAAGTCCGCCTTATGATTGAGAGAATATCGCCTATTTCCAATTTTTCTCGTTTGGCTTTTTTGTAATTTAGCATAAGCGCCAAGTAAAGCTTGGTGTTCTTTAAAGTTTTCAAGCGTTTCATCACTGGCAGGCAAGTTATAGAATGGGTTACCTTTTTTCTGCCACTACAGCCCAAGCTTGTTGAACGGTTTCTTTGCCATACATTCTTTCAAATACAGTATGATATTGTTGTGGATCGCGAGTATTGTCTAAATGCAATTCAATGATACTGATTAAGGCACGATAGTAATTTGCACGCTCAGGCGTAAACACAGAGCTGTTCATATTCATCGTCCAGTTTGGCCCAATCTAAGGCTAATTCTAATTCACCTAATGCTAAGTAAAGCATGGATTTCAGTTCACCAACACGTAATGTTGTCCAACCGCTTGCTTTTTGGTGCAACGATACCGATAAATTCGCGAACACGAGTGGCATCATCAATATCTTGCTCATCTAATTCTGCCAATAATTCTTCATAAGTTTTAGCATCATGATGATGGTGTGGTAGATCCAATAAGATCTCACGCCAGTCCATACCCTATATTATTATTGGCATAAATGAGGTCATCAGCAGGGATAGATATCAGACATGCCAGGCACAATAATGCGGCAAGCGTAAACGTCTAAAGTGGTTATAATCCATGATATAAACTTCTTTTTCTTCCGCATTAAAGATTGCCATCAAGTTTTTCATATTCTTCTTGCGTTGAACCTGAGAAAATCCCAATCTGCAAATTCATAATCTGGCGTATTTTTAAATAAATCCCAAGAAATTAAACCGCTAGAATCAATGAAGTGTGTTTCAAGGTTGGCGTGTTCAGCCACATCATCATTATTGAATGATGGAGGCGAGAATACATCGAGATCTTTTAGGCTGCGACCTTGTAAAAGCTCCGTTACGGTACGCTCTAATGCCACTTGGAAATTTGGATGTGCACCAAAAGAAGCAAAGCACGTGCCATTATTTGGGTTAAGCAACACTACACAAATGACAGGATATTTGCCACCTAGTGACGCATCAAAGGCATAAATAGGGAAGCCTTCTTCCTCTAATTTTGCAATAGAAGCTTGAATAGATGGATAGCGATCCATCACGGATTTTGGGATTTCAGGAAGACTGATGGCTTCTGCAATAATGCGATTTTTCACATAGCGCTCAAAAACTTCTGAAAGCCCTTGCACTCGTGCTTCATTTTTTGTGTTACCAGCGGACATCCCATTAGAGACATACAAATTCGCAATGATACTTTGTGGAATATAGACGGTTTCTTGATCGGATTGGCGCACATAAGGCATCGCGACAATACCGCGATCGTAATTACCGGATTGCAGATCCACAAGCAATTCTGGGGTTAGTTCTTGATTTGGATCGAAATAATCCCATAAGTAATCATCTAAAATCCCTAGAGGTAAAAAGGTCTTCATCTTCAATAGGAAACCATTTTTTCAGTGGGATAATGGACAAAATCACCGTTAGCAATCTCTTGTCCTAAATAGAAATCAGCAAAGAAATAGTTGGTGGAAAGACGTTCGAAATATTCACCTAATGCAGACGCTAATGCAGCTTTTTTGCTCGCGCCTTTACCGTTAGAAAAACATTGCGGGCAATCCTTATCACGAATGTGTACAGACCAGACATTTGGCACAGGATTAAGCCAAGAGGCTTCTTCGATATTGAAACCAAGTGCGGTCAATTTTTGTTGAAATTTTGAAATACTGTCTTCAAGTGCGGCATCTTTGCCGAGAATAAATGTTTGTTCGGTCATAATTGTTCCTGTTATAAAAAGTTCCCGCATCATAGGGGAGTTTAATGGGCTAATCAAGCATAAAATTTATACGCCTTAGCTCTTGTTTTCCTTGATTTTTAAGGGTAAATTAGCTTGGCGCAGAAAGGCATTTTCTGTGTAGGTAAAATTATAAACAAATCAATCAATTGGGAGACATTATGGCTCAAGGATTTTATGAATTAAAAGTGGCTAAAGACGGACAATTTATGTTCAACTTAAAAGCAGCAAACGGACAAGTTATTTTAACTAGCGAACTTTATAAAACAAAAGCATCAGCTGAAAACGGTATTGCTTCAGTGCAAAAAAATGGTGTGGATGCGAAAAACTTTGAATATCGCGTAGCGAAAAATGACAAACCTTACTTCATTTTAAAAGCGGCTAACCACCAAGAAATTGGCCGTAGCCAATATTATTCTTCTCAAGCTGCAGCAGAAAAAGGCGTTGAGTCTGTAATGAATAACGCATCTTCTGCAGTAATCAAAGAAGTGACAGAATAATCATTCTGTTCTTATTTCTTTAAATGCACCTGCCGGTTCTAAAAAAACGCCGGCATTTTTGATCTCGCTTTCTCTGGATTCAGTGTTAAGGGATAAGTTCGTTTTTGGGCAACGATCACAGTGAGCGGAGAGCAGAGCGAGCTCTTTTCTTGTTTTATGGATAGCCTTTCTTCTGCAATCACATCAAAGTTTAATAACGATAACCAGTCAATGACTCGCCAAGTAGCATATTGTCGAAATTTAAACTCACCTAATTTGGATTTGAAAAGTAATGGACTCATCGGATTAAATAACGTGATGAAAATCCAACCGTCATCCTTTAAAATGCGATGTGCTTCACGCAATATCTGGTGAGGATCTTGTGTAAAATTTAAGGTGTTTGCTAATAAGCAGGCATCCATTTCTTTTTCAATAAAAGGTAAGGTTAATGGCGATGCTTGGAGCAAGCTATCACTTTCATTTAAAAGTGCGGTAGGAAAATGCGCTGTTTTTTCAGCTAACACAATTTGATGGCGTAAAGGCAATTCAAAGGCAATTTCGCCACTTAAGGCACCGACTTTCAGAATTTGATAGCCTAAAATTTTTGGCGTCCATTGGGCAAAATAATGTGTTAATACGTTACAATAGGCTTCACCTTGTGGTAACGCTTGCCAACTTCTAGGTGAAAGAAGTGGTTTGTGCCATTTGGCTTTCCAATTCAATGTTAATCCTATTTTCATAAGGTAATTTATGCTAGTTCCTATTCCTGCACTCAATGATAACTATATTTGGCTTTATAGACGAGAAAATTTCCCCGTAATTGTGATCGATATCCCAGAAATAACCCGTTTAATTCCGTATTTGGAATCCAATAAGTTAGACGTAGAAGCGGTGTTATTAACCCATTATCACGATGATCATGTGCAAGGTGTCGCGGAGTTTAAGCAATATTATCCTAATGTGCCTGTTTTCGGTCCAACAGAATGTGCAAATAAAGGGGTAACCAACATTATGGATAGTGGTGTGATTAATACGGCACATTATCATATTGAAGTTTTGCCAAGCGGTGGTCATACGGCAGGGCATGTCAGCTATTTGGTGGATAGGCATCTATTTTGCGGCGATGCGTTATTTTCCGGTGGCTGTGGTCGCGTGTTCACGGGAAATTTTGCTCAAATGTTTGAATCTATGCAGCGTTTTAACCAATTACCAGATGAAACCGTGGTTTGCCCGGCTCATGAATATACGCTGGGTAATTTAGCTTTTGCGGAAACCGTATTGTCGGATAAAAGTGCGGTCAAAAATCAATATGTTTTAGTGGAACGTTATCGAGCTGAGGGTAAACCGAGTTTGCCAACAACAATTGGATTAGAGAAACAAATTAACCCTGTTTTTACAAGCAAAAATTTAGATGAATTTACACAATGGCGTTTAGCTAAAGATAAGTTTTTAACTCGTTTTAGTTATTTGTTTGAGTTTTTCTCTTGAAATTTGCTCAATTCTCAACAATTCATTAAAATAGCAAAACTTTTACTTTCTACTTAAGCCGCCTATTCATAAAAGTGCGGTTGTTTTTATTAGGTTTTTATGACCCTTCTTGTTCTAGGCATTAATCATAAAACAGCTTCTGTCGCTGTTCGTGAGAAAGTCGCTTTTTCTGAAGAAAAGCGGCAGCTTGCTCTTACAACAAATTCACCAACAAGATTTGGCAGAAAGTGCGGTTATTCTTTCTACCTGTAACCGTACAGAGATTTATCTTCACCATCGTCAAATTTCACCCCAAGAGTGTAAGCAATGGCAAACGAACTGTATAAATTGGTTTGCTAATATTCATCAGCTTTCTGTAGATGAATTAAATAAAAGTATTTACACACATCAAAATCAACAAGCTGCAAATCATTTAATGCGCGTGGCCTGTGGTTTGGATTCATTAATTTTGGGTGAGCCGCAAATTTTAGGACAGGTGAAACAAGCGTTCCAAATCAGTGAAGATTATTATCAAGCGGCGAATATTCCGCTTTTCAAGCACGCTTTTCTCGTTTGTTCCAAAAACCTTTGCTACAGCAAAACGTGTACGCACTGAAACTAATATTGGTGAAAGCGCTGTATCGGTAGCTTATGCAGCTTGTAGCTTGGCGCGTCAGATTTTTGAATCTTTACGTGAATTACAAATTTTGCTCGTTGGGGCAGGGGAAACCATTGAATTGGTGAGCCGTCATTTATTACGCCACGGTGTAAAAAAATTGATGATTGCTAACCGCACTTTATCTCGCGCTGAACAGTTGGTAGAGACTTTAGCCTCCAATACGCCGATTGAAGTATATTCTCTCGATGAGTTGCAAATACCGTTAAATCAAGCCGATATTGTCATCAGCTCAACAGGCAGCCCGAATATTTTAATTACCAAAGCAATGGCTGAAATTGCGGAAAAAGCACGCCAATTTAAACCGACTTTGATGGTGGATATTGCGGTGCCACGTGATATTGATGAAAACGTCTCGGAATTAGAAAGTGTGTATCATTACACCGTAGATGATTTGCAAGATATTATTCAACGCAATCTTTCTCAACGTGAGCAAGCATCAGAGCAAGCGCAAGATATCATTACACAAGAATGCACGGATTTCTTTGAGTGGTTGAAGGTTCATCAGTTCTCTAATTTGATCCGTCATTATCGTGATGAGGCGGAGAAGACTCGCCAAGAATTACTCGAAAAAGCCTTACATCAAATTCAACAAGGTGAGAATACTGAAAAAATTCTGCAAGAATTGAGTTATAAATTAATGAATAAACTCATTCATGCGCCAACCCAAACCATGCAAGCGATGATGAAATCCGGTAATGCGGAAGGCTTGCACGCCTTTTCCAATGCGTTGCATTTAACCCATCCTTTAAATGAAAAAAACGATTAGATTTTTGACCGCACTTTTAGGTAGCTCATCGCTATTGATGAGTGTATCAGCCCTAGCTGAATATCGAACCTTTAATGATGGCAATATTACTTACGGGATTTTCCAAGCTAAACCTGAAGAAGTGCAGCTACATTGGAAAGATGCTGAAGGTAACGATTATCAAAGTTTAACACGCCTCAAAAATGCCTTAGAAGATAGCTATAACGTGAAAATGATCATGAATGCGGGCATTTATAGCATGAATAATGTGCCTGCAGGGTTATGGATTGAGCAAGGAAAAGAGCTCAATGCGTTAAATACAAAATCAGGCAAAGGTAATTTCCATGTGCAGCCTAATGGGGTATTTGCCATTGCTGGAAATAAACCCTACATTTTAACAACCGCTGCGTATCAGAAAAGCAAACTCAAGCCAGACTTTGCGTTGCAATCAGGCCCGATGTTGATTATTCATGGAAAAATGAATCCGCAATTTCGAGCTAGTTTAGAAAGCTATCATAAGCGTAATGCAGTGTGTTTGACGAAACAAAATGAATTACTTTTCTTGATGACGATAAAAGGTGAACCTAACCTTTATACATTAAGCCAAGGTTTGCTGAAAATAGGTTGTTATGACGCCTTATATCTTGATGGAACAATATCTAATTGGTACATTCCGGGGCAATTCAACACCTTACATTGGAAGCGTTTTGTTGGAATGATCTCCGTTCTTGATGTGAACAAAAAATAGCAAAAGCGTTTTATTTATAATCAACTAAATCAAAAAATCCGTTTTTTGCAAAAAAATGATTGACGAGAATAGGTCAAATCAGGATAATACGCCCCGCAAAGCCGATAAGGTAAAGCAAATGATGGCTACATAGCTCAGTTGGTTAGAGCACAACACTCATAATGTTGGGGTCGCAAGTTCGAATCTCGCTGTAGCCACCAAATTTGCGGGACTGGCGAAATTGGTAGACGCACCAGATTTAGGTTCTGGCGCCGAGAGGTGTGTGGGTTCAAGTCCCTCGTCCCGCACCATTTATCAGCTTGCAGTCAAATAGTCGTTGGGGTATCGCCAAGCGGTAAGGCACCGGGTTTTGATCTCGGCATCCCTAGGTTCGAATCCTAGTACCCCAGCCATACTATCTAAATGAAATCTTCTTTATTTCCAATCAAAGAATTCCAGTTGGGGTATCGCTAAGCGGTAAGGCACCGGGTTTTGATCTCGGCATCCCCTAGGTTCGAATCCTAGTACCCCAGCCATCTTATTTTCTCTATTTCTTTTATATAAAAAATGCGATTAAATTTAACCGCATCTTAGCTATTTAATTTTTTATTTATCTATAAAAAAGTGCGGTACCCAATTCACTATAAATTTTGACCGCACTTCGTATTACAATTAATGTTCCCTTGTTTTTAAAGAAGGTCACATCAGGATAACGTTCTTGTGCAAGATTTAGGTTTACCATGGTCGGTGCGATATAAGTGAGATTATCACCGCCATCTAATGCCAGGTTTTGCTCATTCTTACGTTTGAACTCTTCAAATTTTTTGTTATCCGCACATTCCACCCAACGAGCTGTTGCGACGTTGACAGTTTCGTAAATGGCTTCAACGTTATATTCTGATTTCAAACGAGAAACGACCACATCAAACTGTAACACACCGACTGCGCCAACAATTAAATCATTATTACTTAATGGGCGGAATACTTGCACAGCTCCTTCTTCAGAAAGTTGTACTAAGCCTTTCAACAATTGTTTTTTTGTTTAAGAGGATCTTTCAAACGAATGCGACGGAATAATTCAGGCGCAAAGTTTGGAATACCGGTAAATTTCAGATCTTCACCTTGTGTGAAGGTATCACCAATCTGAATTGTACCGTGATTGTGCAAGCCGATAATATCGCCAGCATAGGCTTCATCGGCATGGGTACGGTCCCCCGCCATAAAGGTGAGAGCGTCAGAAATGACTACATCTTTACCAATACGTACGTGTTTAAGTTTCATCCCTTTTTCGTATTTACCAGAAACTACGCGTAGGAAAGCCACACGGTCGCGGTGTTTTGGATCCATATTGGCTTGGATTTTAAACACGAAACCAGAGAATTTTTCTTCTTCAGCTGAGACTTTACGCGTGTCAGCTTGACGAGCTTGTGGTGCAGGTGCCCATTCAGTTAAACCATCTAAGAAATGATCAACACCGAAGTTACCTAATGCCGTACCGAAAAAGACAGGTGTTAATTCACCACTTAGGAATAAATCCAAATCAAATTCATTACTTGCACCTTTTACAAGCTCTAATTCATCACGCAATTGTTGGGCTAAGTCATCGCCTACGGCAGCATCTAATTCTGGGCTATTTAGACCTTTCACAATGCGTACTTCTTGGATTGTAGAGCCTTGCCCACTTTGAGTAAAGATAGGTTTCATCTTTATATAAATGATAAACCCTTTAAATAATTTACCGCAACCAATCGGCCAAGTAATTGGCGCACAATGGATTTTTAATACGCTTTCCACTTCATCTAATAATTCCATTGGATCGCGAATATCACGGTCAAGTTTATTCATGAAAGTGATAATTGGCGTATCGCGCAAACGGGTGACTTCCATTAATTTAATGGTACGTTCCTCAACCCCTTTTGCCGAGTCGATAACCATCAAGCAGCTATCCACAGCCGTCAAAAGTGCGGTAGGTATCTTCCGAGAAATCCTCATGCCCCGGTGTATCCAATAAATTCACTAAGCACTCATTGTAAGGGAATTGCATGACGGAAGTCGTAATGGAAATACCACGTTGTTTTTCCATTTCCATCCAGTCAGATTTTGCATGCTGTGCAGAGCCTTTACCTTTTACTGAGCCTGCTTTTTGAATGGCATTGCCGTATAACAATACTTTTTTTCGGTGATGGTGGTTTTACCAGCGTCAGGGTGGGAAATAATCGCAAATGTGCGACGTTTATTCACTTCTTCTAATGGATAACTCATTGTCTTGTTTCTTCTGTTTTAAATAATGCTGTATTGTCGCTGATTTTCAGATTGAGCTCAAATTAAATTGGGAAAATATTGATTTTATGCTCAATTAGCTTAACAAAGAATATTGATGGTTGTTTATTTTTTTAACCTTTGCAAGCGTTTGCGTTGGTTATGTTATAAACATTATTGTTTTTTAATTCTATCGTTTTTTTCTTTTATTGATTGGTTAAGTCTTTTTAATTTTTATGTAAAATTATCAGATAGTAGGGATGGTTATTTGTAATTTTTACTTAACTAAATGTTTTATTTGTATTAAAAATGCATTGTTTACTTTTTAGTAAAAAGTAGTCGACATATGTTGCTTATTATAGTTCAAAAATAATTGGTCTAATGACTGGGTTTATTTTGCCGTGATAGATTACCCCTGACTGAAATATACCGATTTCAGTTTTCAATCCTTGATTGAATAATATTTTCTCATGAGGAATCTTGAGGTAAAAATGAAAAACAAACTTTTTGTTTTAAACAATTATTGCTTATTGCATTTGGAGTTTGCTCTGTATCAACGTTTGTTTATGGGAGCACTCAAAATGTAACTGTTAGTGGAGCTGTAAATAACTCTTCTTCTGGCAGCGGTAAAGCAATGATTAATGTTGGTTCTACCGTAGGTAAGAGTGTTGCAATAATACCCAAAATGTTGTTGTGAATGGCTCCTTAGTAAATAGAGCATCTGGTAGCGGTAAAGCCAGCATTAATATTGGATCATCAGTAAATGATGGTGGAAGCCATAATCAGTCAGTTAGTGTTGGTTCAATTGTCAATTCTTCTTCAGGTGGTAAATCTGAAGTGAATATCGGTTCTGTTGTTAAAGATTATTAATCTTTAGCTCAGAATTAATGATTGTATTAAATAATCATTAATTTCAATAAGCATAGTAATGCTCAATTTCTTTTTAAAAAGAGGAAAAACAATGAAAAATCTAGTTAAGATTAGTGCAGCAGCAATCTTTGCAGCAAGTTTAGCTTTATCTACTAATGCTGCAATTAAAATTGGTGGTAACAACACTCAAACTACCAATATTCAAGGTGCAGTAGCTAATACAGCCGTGGGCGGTAGTAAAGCGATTCAAAATATTTCATCTAACCATGGTAAAGTAACTATCGGTGGTAATAACACTCAAACCACTAATATCTCAGGGTGCAGTAGCTAATACTGCAGTTGGTGGAAGTAAGGCTATACAAAACTTAAGTTCTAATAGCAGCGAATAGTCATAAATAAAATTAATTGGTTATTGGTTATCAATAACCAATTTTTATGTGTTTTAAGATTCTGTTGGAGACGAAGTCATGAAAGTTTTTTACATGTTGATACTATTTGGGGCTTCATGTTTTTTATCTCTAAATACTTTTGCGGGAAATGGTGAACTTGTACCAAGAAAAGGTTTAGGGCCTTTGGATAAAGCAAAAGTTCATGAAGTTCAGGCTCAAAAGTGGTCAAGAATTGGAATGGGAATAGAGATGGAAGATGAGGCTGAGAATAGTGTATCTCAGTATAACAACACTTCTAGTGGCAGTTCATTTGGAGGACGTTCTAAAAATTGTTCTACAAATGTTGGAAATGTTACCGCTCAAAAAGGTGCTAGTTCTGGTCGATATGGTCCTAAAAAAATAAAAATAATAATGTTGTCGTTGTTAAAGGCGATGTAATTAATGTCTGTAAATAATTAATAATAACTTAAGGTATCTTATGAAATTTTTCTCGAACTATTATTTCTTATGTTTTGATTTCTAATCTAGTTGGGTGTTCTTTATCTGCTACAAATCTAAAAGAAGATAGACCATATATTGGCTCAACAACGACTCATAACCTCCCTGCAGTAGAACCAGTTAGATCGATATCAAGTTTCAGTGATAGTTTAAATTGTATGGATGATTTGCTACGTCAAAGTAATATTGGTGAAACAGTTATTGCAGTAAAAACTATTAAAGATCCATCAACTAAAGCTGGTGTAGCTGCAAGCGAAATGATTATGACTGCGTTGTCACAAATGTCGAAAATTAGTGGTGCTTTTAAGGTCGCTGATTTTGAAATCGATCCTTTAAAACAAGATACCGTTCAGACATTAACAAATCTTTTATTACCAACGGGAAGTATGCAAATTCCGGCGCCTCAACTTTATATTTCAGGGGCAGTATCTTATGTGGATCAGAATGTATTACGTAAGTCCAATAGCTTAGGACTGTCTTATGCAGAAGATGGTGAGCTTGGTATTTCAGGTGATTTGATGACAACCGCATTGGGGTTGGAGTTGCATATGGGGGATTTTTAACCCGTACGCTTTATCCGGGTATTGATTCATCTAATGAAATTGTTGCTGCTGGTAAGGGTTTTGGACTCGATGCTGAGTGCAAAAATTAAGAAAACAGGTGTTCAGTTTTTCTTTTAGAACGAGCGCTTTCTCAAGGGCTGGGAGGTTCAATGCGAACCTTAGTTGATTTAGGTACGATAGAGTTAGTGGGTAAATTAACTCAAAAGTGCCTTATTGGCAATGTTTATCGCTTGACCAAGCTCATCCTGAATTCCAACGTGAATTGTTAGATTGGTACGGTGGAATGGGAGATAGTAACAGTTAAATTCTTCCAAACTGGCTTGAAAAAAACTTAGGTTATTACAGCGGTAAAGTAGATGGCAAGAGTTCAAAAGAATTCCGTGATGCATTATCGGCATTCCAAAAAGATAATAAAGCGACACCTTCTGGTTTTATTAATTTCGAAAGCTATGAACGCTTAATGAAAAATTATGTAAAAACAGATGCAAATGGTAACTTTAAGAAAGTAGGAGTAGAAGCATCAGATGATAAAGAAGATCAACCTCGAGGAGGGTATCCAGTACTAAATTCTGATAAAGATGCACCAATTAATGTAGGCATTAACTTAAATAAGTCATCTTATCGTCGAGGTGATGCATTAGAGTTAGATGTTAATGTGGATAGAGATTCAACTTATTTAGCGTGTTTCTACCAAGACGCATCGAAAAGCATTACTCAGGTTTATCCAAATCCTATCCAAGGAGAGGGTATAACCTCTAAAAATAATCCACTGAAAATTCCAGGCTCTGATGCATTTACTTTAAGTTTAAATGAAAAAGGTAAAGAAAGTGTGATGTATGGCTTTCATATTATAGTGTATCTGATAAGCTTCAGAGCAACTTTGGGGATGCCTTGAATCCGCTTAAAGTGAAGGATATGAATGAGTTATCTGAGCAATTAAAAACAATCTTTGGTGATGATTTAAAAGGTATCCAAACAGTGAGTTATCAAGTGAAGTAAACAAATAATCATTGGGGACGATATGTCAAAAAAATATTCAGCATCTAAATTATTTGTTTATGCCTTGCTAGTGGGGATTCCGGTTTCTTATGCACAAATCGTGATTAATAAGCCGATTGAGCCTAGGAATTCAACCGTTCAGCAAGAGCAAAATACGGGGTTTTCTATGGAATTTGCTTATGAAAGCTACCGTAATAAGGATTATCAAAATGCTTATGATGAATTTGATCATTTTGTTTTACAGAATAATCCAAAAGCGTTAATGGCGAATGCCTATTTGTTGTTTAGTGGAAATTTACCAAGAGATTTTGCTAGAGCTAATAAATATTTAGCGCAAGTATCTTCCCTAAAATATGCTCGAGCAATATATTTGCAAGGGCTATTGGAAAAATACCAAAAAGGCTTAAGTCAATTTAATGCAAAGTCTGAAAGATTGGTTAATGATGCTGCAGTTATGGGTGATTATGTCGCTGCGAATGCTTTAGCTAACTACCATTTCCAAAAAGGGAATTATGCATTAGCCCAACGTTGGAATGAAAAAGCGATTAGCTTAGGAAGCCCTGCTGCAAGACTAAATCAACGCATTATATTAAATCGCCAAAATGAGCAAGCAGTTCAAATGGTGCCTAAAACTGTTTCTTCACCACCAAATGTAGGTGTGATCGGTGAACTAAGAGAGCGTTCTCAAGCGGGTGACTCAAGTGCAAGCTACGATTTAGCGGTTCGTTTCCATAAAAGGTGTTGGTGTTGCAGTAAATTTCTGGTGAAGCAATTCGTCTATATCAATTAGCTGCAGAACAAGGTAGCGCTGAAGCTCAAAAAGTGTTGCTGATTTTGTTATCAAGAAGAACAACGGGTGGCAATATTAATAGTATGTGGATGCAACGAATGTCAAATATGTTACCAAGTCCAGTTGTAGTACAACAGGATACTAATCGTATGCATACAGGCAAAACTGAAAAAATATTGCGGGGTTTGATACAGAAAAAGCCACGAAAGCTATAACAACATTACAGGAAGATGATCCATTAGACGGATTATTAACTTTGGAACCAAGTCGTTAATTTATTTAAAGTAAACATGAAGGAAGGTAAACATGAAGCACGTTTATTCAAAATTAGCTATTACATTATTTAGTTTTGTAGCATTATCGAGCTATGCTCAAGCTGATAATCATCAATCAGTTACAGTAAAGGGTAAAATTATTAATAGCGCAACGGATGGCGGAGAATCAGTACAAACTATCTCAGGCAAAAAAAGTACTGTTGTCAATGGCACAGTTATTACTCACAACGGCGAAACGACATATATCCCTAGTGGTGATTCATCTTCAGATAAAGTTAATGCTGCTTTAGGTGGACAAGATTTCTCTGGTCAAGATTTGGCAGGACAGTCATTTACCAATTCAGATCTTGCCAATGCAAACTTTAGCAATGCGAATTTGCAAGGCGCTGATTTCACAAATACAAATTTAAGTGGGGCTAACTTTCATAAAGCTAACTTAAAAGGCGCTAATTTAACCAATTCTAACTTAGCAGGTGCAGATCTTACTGGCGCCAATTTAAAAGGTGCAATCAAAACGAATATCAATACCCGTGAGCAAAAACCAAAGGGGCAATTTGGCGATATAGGCGACAGTGATATACAAAAAAACAGGCTTTATAGCCTGTTTTTATTTGCTTTATTTTTATAAAAAAGCAAACGTTTGCGCTAAAAAGTGCGGTACAATATCCACCGATTTTTTTATTCTTATAATTAAAGGTGCAAGCAATGACACAACTTAGTCTAAAAATCTATTCGGGAAAAGTGCGTGATCTTTATGAGATCGATGATAAACGAATGTTAATGGTCGCCAGTGACCGTTTGTCTGCATTTGATGTGATTTTAGATGATCCTATCCCACGTAAAGGTGAAATCCTGACTCAAATTTCCAATTTCTGGTTCAATAAGTTAGCCCATATTATGCCGAATCATTTTACGGGCGATTCAGTTTATGATGTGTTGCCAAAAAGAAGAGGCTGATTTAGTAAAAAGATCGCGCAGTGGTTTGCAAACGTTTGAATCAATTAAAATTGAGTCTATCGTACGTGGTTATTTAACGGGTAGTGGACTAAAAGATTATAAGCAAACAGGGGCCATCTGTGGGTTGAAATTACCGGAAGGATTAGTTGAAGCAAGTAAATTACCAGAACCAATTTTTTACGCCATCAAGTAAAGAAGAAGTGGGTAATCACGATATCAATATCAGCTATGAACAATGTGAAAAAGCAATTGGTGCAGAGTTAGCGGCACAAGTGAGAGAAAAAGCAATTGCGCTTTATACTGAGGCAGCAAAATATGCGCTGACTAAAGGTATTATTATTTGTGATACTAAATTTGAATTTGGTTTAGATGAAAATGGTACGCTCACTTTTAATGGATGAGGTATTAACACGGATTCTAGCCGTTTTTGGTCAGTTGATACTTATAAAGAAGGCACAAATCCGCCCTCATTTGATAAGCAGTTTGTACGAGATTGGTTAGAGCAAAGTGGTTGAATAAACAACCGCCAGCACCGAAAGTACCAAAAGAAGTGATTGATAAAACGGTGGCTAAATATCAAGAGGCCTTGGATTTATTAACAAAATAACATTAACAAACTCCCTGCTATGCTTTTAGAATAGCAGGGATTTTTATGGATAAAATTTGTGAATAAAAGAGTATGAAATCTGTTGTGATAGTTGGTTTAGGTTGGTTAGGCTTACCGCTGGCGCTGCACTTAAAAGAACTTGGTTGGTGTGTAAAAGGCTCAAAACAATCCCCTAATGATGCTCAGAAATTGCATCAGCTAGGTATTGAAACTTATCCTTTTTCGCTTTCTGACGAAATGAAACGTTTACCAGACCATATTCGCCCTCTTTTTAATGTAGATGCTCTTATTCTCACCTTACCACCTGGCCGTTTTTCTTCTCAACAGTATTGTGAATATCTTGCTTTTTTAACTAATCAAGCCAAGAAACACGGCGTGCAGCATTTGATTTTTACCAGTTCAACTTCTGTTTTTCCTGATATTTCGGGGCAATTTGATGAAGGTTCTCAACGTTCAGCTGAAACAGAAATGGGTAAAACACTGATACAAGCAGAACAGTGCTTGTTCCAATCAGGAATATCGCATTGCGATATTCTTCGACTTGGAGGATTAATTGGTAAGCAACGCCATCCGGTTAAATTCTTAGCAGGAAAACACAATTTAAAACAGGGCAATTCGCCTGTTAATTTGGTGTATCTAGAGGATTGCATTCAAGCTATTACTGCCTTACTCATGAATCCAAATGGATTGCGAACTTACCATCTTTGCGCGCCAATTCATCCTACTAGAGCAGAATATTACACAAAAGCAGCAGTATTTTATGATTTACCCATACCACAATTTGAATGTAGTGATTCGGATCCGAAACGAATCATTATGGCAGATAAAATTTGTCGAGATTTAGGCTTCGCTTATCGTTATCCAAATCCCGATGATATGTTAGAAAAGCGCAGTGATTTTTGACCGCACTTTTTAAAGACTCACTCACCATAACCACAATGAAGGAAATAAAATATGTCAAATACGATTCTGCAACATTTACCTAAAGGTCAAAAAGTTGGTATCGCTTTTTCGGGCGGGCTAGATACCAGTGCGGCATTACTTTGGATGCGTCAAAAAGGTGCAGTACCTTATGCTTATACAGCAAACTTAGGTCAACCAGATGAAGATGATTACAATGCAATTCCCAAAAAAGCAATGGAATATGGTGCGGAAAATGCGCGTTTAGTGGATTGTCGTGCGCAGTTAGCCCATGAAGGGATTGCGGCTATTCAATGTGGTGCATTCCATATTTCGACTGGTGGAGCAACCTATTTCAACACTACACCACTTGGTCGTGCGGTAACCGGTACGATGCTTGTTGCAGCAATGAAAGAAGATGATGTGAATATCTGGGGTGATGGTTCAACTTTCAAAGGTAACGATATTGAGCGTTTTTACCGTTATGGCTTATTAACCAACCCAAATTTAAAAATTTACAAACCATGGCTAGATCAACAATTCATCGATGAGTTGGGCGGTCGTTTTGAAATGTCACAATTCTTAATCGCAAATGGTTTTGACTACAAAATGTCAGTAGAAAAAGCGTATTCAACTGACTCTAATATGTTAGGTGCGACACACGAAGCGAAAGACTTAGAAGAATTAAGCACTGGTATTAAAATTGTGAAACCAATTATGGGCGTGGCATTTTGGGATGAAAATATTCAAGTGAAACCAGAAGTGGTAACTGTTCGCTTTGAAGAAGGTGTGCCGGTTGAATTAAATGGTAAAACATTTGGTAACGTGGTGGATCTTTTCTTAGAAGCAAATCGCATTGGTGGTCGTCATGGTTTAGGCATGTCAGACCAAATTGAAAACCGTATTATCGAAGCCAAATCACGCGGTATTTATGAAGCACCGGGAATGGCATTATTCTATATCGCTTATGAACGTTTAGTAACTGGTATTCACAATGAAGATACTATTGAACAATATCGTATCAACGGTTTACGTTTAGGCCGTTTGTTATACCAAGGTCGTTGGTTTGATCCACAAGCGTTAATGTTACGTGAAACAGCACAACGTTGGGTCGCTCGTGCGGTGACTGGTGAAGTGACATTAGAACTTCGTCGTGGTAATGACTACTCAATCTTAAATACGGAATCACCAAACTTAACTTATGCGGCAGAGCGTTTAAGTATGGAAAAAGTGGAAAATGCACCATTTGATCCAATCGATCGTATTGGTCAATTAACCATGCGTAACTTAGACGTAGCAGATACACGCGGAAAATTAAGTATCTATTCTCAAGTAGGCCTCTTAACTACAGGGAAAGATTCCGTTTTACCACAATTAGGTAAAAATAATTCTCTCCTTTAAATGTAAAAAAGTGCGGTTGATTTTGACCGCACTTTTGCTTTTCTAAATATTCATTTCTTGAAATAGATTTAATTTATCCGGCACGAGATAAACATGATCACCTATTTTATACTGCGCATTGAGATAGTTTTCTTTGGTAAGAATCACCTCAATCGGTTGTTCTGTTTGCGAGCTTTCCACTTCAATTCTCACGATAAAACCAATAGCATTAATATGATGAATCGTACCACTCGCTAAGGCATTATGAGATTCGCGTGAAAGCGTCAGTTCGTAAGGGCGAATATAAGCCGTTGCAGATTGGTTATTGACTGCATGAGTCGCATTGCTATGTGTTTGTAAATTATGAGCAAATTCACCAATGACTAAATTGCCTTGATCAATGTGTCCGTGGAACACATTAACATCTCCCACAAATTGTGTGACGAAAGGGGTTTGTGGTGCATGATAGATTTGGCTAGGCTCATCAATTTGCTCCACTTGACCTTTATTCATCACCACAATGCGATCAGACATATCTAATGCTTCATCTTGATCATGGGTAACGAAAATACTGGTCACATTGAGTTCATGTTGCAATTCCCGTAGCCAACGACGTAATTCTTTACGAACTTGAGCATCCAATGCACCAAAGGGTTCATCAAGTAGTAAGACTTTCGGTTGAACAGCAAGGGAGCGAGCTAAAGGCTATCCGTTGTTTTTGTCCACCTGAAAGTTGATTAGGGTAGCGATCGGCTAGCCATTCAAGTTTTACTAGCTTTAAAAGTGCGGTGACTTTTTCGCGAATTTCTCCTGCAGAGGGACGTTCTCTACGAGGTTTCACCGTTAAGCCAAAAGCGACATTGTCAAAGACGGTCATATTTTGAAATAGTGCATAATGCTGAAACACAAAGCCGACACCGCGTTCAGCAGCTGAAAGTTGAGTCACCTCTTTTTCACCAAACCAAATGTGTCCATTATCAGCAAAATTCTAATCCGGCAATGATCCTTAATAGCGTTGTTTTTCCACAACCACTAGGCCCAAAGCAAGGCGGTTAGCTGATTTTCCGGAAAGCTGAGATTGATATCTTTCAACGCATGAAACTGTCCAAAGTGTTTGTTTAGTTGCTGGATTTTGATTGTCATGTATTGTGTTCCCGTTGTTATTCTTGGATTTTTTTCTTTTCCACATATCTCACTACATTTTGTAATCCCAGTGTTCCCACTGCGATTAATGCTAATAAACTGGCGCAAGCAAATGCGGCAACAAATTGATATTCGTTGTAACTAATTTCTACATAAAGCGGAATTGTATTAGTCAAACCGCGAATATGCCCAGATACAACACTCACGGCACCGAATTCACCCATTGCACGAGCGTTACTTAAAATCACACCATAAATTAATGCCCATTTTATTTTTGGTAGCGTTACGTGCCAGAAAAGTTGCCAAGTGGATGCACCTAAGATTAACGCAGCTTGTTCCTCACTTGTGCCTTGTGCTGACATGGTTGGAATTAATGATTTTGCAATAAGTGGAAAGGTAACGAATAAAGTCACGATAACAATGCTTGGCGTAGCAAACATAAAAACGAATATGGTGTTCAGCAAGCCATGCGCCCCAAAAGTCCATCTAACCCAAACAGCAGTAAGAACATTAATCCTACCACCACTGGTGAAATGGAAAAAGGGAGATCGAGTAGTGCGGTTAATAAGCTTTTTCCCTTTAAAGTCAAAATAAGCAACAGCCCAAGCCATAACCACACCGATAAAAAAATGTTAATAGGTAATACAATTAAAGAGACTTTAATCGTAAGCCAAATAGCTGCTAAGGCTTCTGGTTCTTTTAATGCAGCGAAAAATAGACCAATTCCTTGTTCAAGGGCTGAATAGAATACGGTAAATAATGGGAGCAATAATATGATCGTAAAAAAACTGAGTGCGGTCAGAATTAAGATCCATTTTTGCCATGATTGGGTTTTCATAAATACCTCTTATCGAATTGGACTAATGCGTTTGGCAACAGACCACTGCGCTAAGTTAATGAATAAAATCAACAGAAATGAAATGGCAAGCATTAATAATGCAACCACAGATGCACCTTGCACGTCATATAAATCAAGTTTTGACATAATAATCAATGGTGCAATTTCGGATACAAGTGGCACATTACCTGCAATAAAAATTACCGAGCCGTATTCACCAAGCGATCGCGCAAATCCCATACCTGCGCCACCTATTAATGCAGGCAATACCGCCGGGATGATGACTTTTCGCAACGTCGTTAATCTGGATGCACCTAAAATTTGAGCTGCTTCTTCATAGCTAGGATCGAGATTTGCTAATACGGGTTGAATCGCTCGAACGGTAAAAGGCAAGCTGACAAAAATCAGCGCAATCGCAATACCACTTGGAGTATAAGCGAGTTGAATCCCTAAATGGCTTAGCCATTGCCCAATCAGTCCAGTCGGAGCATAAAGCGAGGCAAGTGCGATACCAGCAACGGCAGTGGGTAAAGCAAAAGGTAAATCCACTAACGCGTTGACGAGATTCTTACCTGGAAAGTCATAACGCACTAAAACCCATGCCAATAAAAAAAGCCAAAAACGATATTAATTAACGTCGCGATTACCGCCATTTCAAAGGATAGCGTTAAAGATGAGATCACTCGTTCACTCGTGATGATTTGAACGATATCAGCCCATTTTAATTGCCAGGCAGTGAGCACAAGTAATGTTAATGGCAATAATACCATTGAGCCGAGCCAGACTAATGTAATCAATATACTTCGTTTAAATCCTGGTAATACGGTTTTCATTATCCCACCTTCACAACAGATAAATACCTAAGCTTTTGTAAGCGTTTTTGAAATGTTCAGAAAAAAATAACCGCTCTTTTTCCATAATGGCAAAGAACGGAAATTTATTTAATATTCCAAAGTGAAATAAGGAATCGTTTGGCTTGGTGTTTTATATTTCATTTTGTTCTATAAAATGCTTTTTCGTTATTTTTTTGTACTTAACATTTTGCGATATAAATTTAGCCACACGAAATTGAGGGTAATAACGGAGGAGAGTAAAAATGAAAAAAATTGCTTTATTTTCAGTGCTTTCTTTCGTCTTGGCAGCCTGTTTATGGCATACCAGTACGGAACAAAAAACAGTGCTACTGAATGTGTCCTATGACGTGATTCGTGATTTCTATAAGGAATATAACATCGCGTTTCAACGTGAATTTCCCTCAGATGTGATGATTTCACAATCGCATGGTGGCGCCAGTAAACAGGTGCTCGGCGTGTTAAATGGCTTGCCTGCAGATGTGGTGACATTGACACAAAGTAATGATATCGACGCTTTAGTTAAAAAAGGCTTAGTGAATGCGGATTGGCAGCAAGTATTACCGAATGGTGCAGTTCCTTTTGGGTCAGTGATGGTGCTTTTGGTGAAAAAAGGAAATCCAAAACACATTCAAGACTGGTCTGATTTGGTACGTGATGATGTCAAAGTGGTGTTTGCTAATCCTAAAACCTCTGCGAACGGGCGCTTTGCTTATTTATCGGCTTTAGCTTATGCCGAACAGCATAGTGATAAACCACAAGATTTTATGTTACGCCTACTAAGAAATGTGCCGGTTTTAGAGGCGGGTGCGCGCAGTGCCAGTATTTCTTTTACGCAGCGTAATATCGGTGATGTTTTAATTGCCCCAGAAAATGAAGCAGCGTTAGCGGCTAAAACACTGGGCGAAAACAGCTTTGAAGTGGTGTACCCAAGTATAACGGCCTATACCCCAATTTATGTGGCGGAAGTGAATAAAAATACGCAGGCAGATGGTTTGCATCAACTTTCCCATGATTATTTGAGCTATTTATGGTCACCCCAAGCACAGGAACTGGCTGCCCAAAATTATTTCCGTCCGACAGATAAAAAAATTATTGCTAAAACGACCGCACTTTTTCCCGAAGTGAATCAATTTGATGTGAACCAACGTTTTGGTTCGTGGGAGGCGATTAATACTAAACATTTTGTCGATAACGGCTTATTTGATCGTCTATATATCAGTGCACAACGTGCTGATAAAGTGAATAAATAGGAGTGATACCCATGAATTATTTTCCACTTTTTGTTGATTTAACTGGTCGTCCGGTACTTGTTGTTGGTGGTGGTTCAGTGGCTGCTCGTAAAGTTGGGTTGTTACTCAAAGCAAATGCTCAAGTCCGTATTGTTGCTCTCCAATTAAATGAAGAGTTAAGCGAGCTTGAACGTCAAAATAAAGTGCTGTGGATTGCGAAAGAATTTAATGCCGAACAAATGAGAACGGTGATGTTAGTGATCGCGGCAACAAATGATGAGGTATTAAATCACCGTATTTTCCATTTAGCCGAAAGCCAACATAAATTAGTCAATGTGGTGGATGATCAACCTCATTGTAGCTTTATCTTCCCTTCTATTATTGATCGTAATCCGATCCAAATCGCGATTTCGAGTGGTGGAAAGGCGCCAGTATTAGCCCGTTTATTACGTGAGAAACTGGAAGCATTATTGCCACAACATTTAGGCAAAATCGCTGAGATTTCTGGTAAGTGGCGTGATCAAGTAAAAGCAAAATTGGCATCGATCACCGAACGTCGCCGTTTTTGGGAAAAAAATGTTTAGCGGACGTTTTGCAAGTCTCGTTAAGAATCAACAAGAGGCTCAAGCTGAAGAGGAATTGGCTGAGCAACTAGAAAATAACTATCAAGGTGGTTTTGTTTCTTTAGTTGGTGCAGGTCCTGGCGATGCTGGGTTACTAACCCTTAATGGTTTACAGGAAATCCAACAAGCTGATGTAGTGCTTTACGATGCCTTGGTTTCTGATGAGATTCTTTCTTTGATTCGCCGTGATGCAGAACGTATTTTTGTGGGGAAACGTGCCAATGGTCGTTCTGTCGCACAAGATGAAACCAACCAATTGTTATTAACCCTTGCCCAACAAGGCAAGCGAGTAGTGCGCTTTAAAAAGGCGGCGATCCTTTCGTTTTTTTGGACGCGGTGGCGAAGAATTAGAAGTATTAGCTCAACATCAAATTCCATTTTCGGTTGTACCCGGTATTACAGCGGGTATTGGCGCAACAGCCTATGCTGGCATCCCATTAACTCACCGAGATTATACACAAAGTACCATTTTTGTGACAGGTCATCGTAAAGCCGATGCGTCTGATATTGAATGGCAAACCTTAGCAAGAAGTCATCAAACCTTAGTTATTTATATGGGGACGTTAAAAGCTCAAGTCATTGCTGAACGTTTACAACAATATGGTCGAGCTGCGAATACGCCTGTTGCGATTATCAGCCAAGGTACTCAACTTACTCAAAAAACAGCGATTGGCACACTTGCAAATTTAGCTGAATTAGCTGAAAAAGCAGAGACACCAGCCTTAATTGTGGTGGGAGAAGTGGTGAAATTACACGAACAATTAGCGTGGTTTGGAGAAGAAAAACAACGTCAAAAACAACCGCACTTTACCTTAGAAAGTCTAACCATCAGTCAAGTGGCGTAAGGAGTGGATGATGAGTTTATTTAAACCGACTTTTTGGCAAATTCCACTTGTTAGCCTTGATGTACAAGAGCGTTTGGCAGAAAAAACAGCCACATTGAAGCAACGTTTACATCAAATAGCTGATAGCCATCACAATACACGCTTTGCCAGCAGTTTAGCCGTAGAAGATATGGTTATTACCGATGTCATTGCACGTGAAAACTTAGATATTGGTATTTTTACTTTAGATACCGGTTTACTCCATCAAGATACGTTAAATTTATTAGACAACCTTGAGAAAGTCTATCCACATCTTCAAATAGAACGCTTTCAGCCGATTGCTGATGAAGTGACTCGCTACGAGGAAGAAAAAGGGAAATTTGCTTTTTATGAAAGCGTGGAATTACGTCGCGAGTGTTGCCATATCCGTAAAATCGAACCGTTAAATCGCGCGATTCAAGGTGCAGATGCATGGTTGACCGGACAACGTCGAGAACAATCGGCTACACGTACTGCGCTCCCTTTTGCTGAGCAAGATCAGTCTCGTGGTATTGATAAATACAATCCTATTTTTGATTGGTCAGAAACAGATGTGTGGGCTTATATCTTAGCGAACAATGTGCCTTATAACGATCTTTACCATCAAGGTTTTCCAAGCATTGGCTGTGAACCTTGTACCCGCCAAGTTAAACAGGGCGAAGATATTCGCGCCGGCCGCTGGTGGTGGGAGAGTAAAGATAGTAAGGAATGTGGATTACATAAGTAGAAAAATATAGGAAGCAAAACATGACAAAAACTGAACTCAACAACCAACATCTAGACTGGCTCGAGGCGGAGTCGATTCATATTATTCGTGAAGTCGTCGCGGAATGTGAAAACCCGGCGTTGCTTTTTTCCGGTGGGAAGGATTCGGTGGTATTGCTGGCATTAGCCCGTAAAGCATTTCAGTTAGGTGATCGTCCGGTACATTTACCGTTTCCATTGGTGCATATTGATACCGGCCATAACTATCCAGAAGTGATCCAATTTCGAGATGAACAAATGGCAAAACTTAACGCTCGCTTAGTCGTTGGGCATGTGGAAGATTCCATTGCCAAAGGCACGGTGGTATTACGCAAAGAAACGGATTCGCGTAATGCGGCACAGGCGGTCACTTTATTAGAAACCATTGCAGAGAATGGATTTGATGCCTTGATGGGCGGTGCACGTCGTGATGAGGAAAAAGCTCGTGCTAAAGAACGAATTTTCTCGTTCCGTGATGAGTTCGGCCAATGGGATCCTAAGGCACAACGTCCGGAATTATGGTCTCTGTACAATGCTAAATTGCATAAAGGTGAAAATATGCGAGTGTTTCCGATTTCCAACTGGACGGAATTAGACATTTGGCAATATATCGCTCGTGAGAATTTGGAATTGCCTCCGATTTATTACAGCCATAAACGAGAAGTTGTACGTCGTAAAGGTTTGTTAGTACCAGTGACACCATTAACCCCTAAATTGCCAAATGAAGTCAGCGAAGTATTAGATGTTCGTTTCCGTACTGTGGGTGATATTAGCTGTACCTGTCCGGTAGCGAGCACTGCATCAACACCATTAGAAATTATTGAAGAAACCGCTATTGCCGACATTTCTGAACGCAGCGCGACTCGTCTAGACGACCAAGCCAGCGAAGCCGCCATGGAGAAACGGAAAAAAGAAGGGTATTTTTAGTATTTCTACTTTCTTGCTTGTGCAAGAAAGTAGCAAAGAACACACCCCAATTAAATCGCTCCTCTTCACTTTGTTTCAATTTTCTTAACGAAAAATTTATAAACTCGCTACGCTCAAACAGTACAAATTTTTCTAAAAATTGAGACTCGTTCAGGCGATTTATATGGGGCATGATTCAAAGATGATGAAATACAAAAGAATAATTAACAGAATATAAGGAAGAAATATGACACAACATTCAACTCCACTTCGTTTTATTACTGCCGGTAGTGTAGATGACGGGAAAAGTACCTTAATCGGCCGCTTACTTTACGATAGTAAAGCTTTATTAACCGACCAAATTAAAACCCTTAACGCAGGAAAAGAAAAAGGTAATAAAGAAGCCATTGATTTTTCTATTTTGACAGATGGTTTGGAAGCAGAACGTGAACAGGGCATCACCATTGATGTGGCGTATCGCTATTTCTCTACGGCAAAACGTAAATTCATCATTGCCGACACCCCAGGACATGAGCAATACACACGTAACATGGTGACAGGAGCGAGTACAGCATCTGCTGCAATCGTCTTAATTGATGCTTCTCAGCTGAATTTTTGATGAAAAACCGTTACAACTCTTACCACAAACTAAACGTCATTCAGCGATTTTGCGTCAATTAAATTGCCCGCACATTTTAGTGGCGGTGAACAAAAATGGATTTATTGGATTACAGCGAAGAAAAATTCAATGCTATTGTGGAGGCGTATTGTCAATTGGCGCTACAGCTAGGTTTAAAAGATGTGCATTTTGTGCCGGTATCTGCATTGCTTGGCGATAACCTAGTATATGCAAGTGAAAGCACCCCTTGGTATCAAGGCGAACCTTTACTCACCATTTTAGAAAATTTACCAAGTGTAGATGAAGTGAGCCATTCTAATGCTGATTTCTATTTTCCTGTGCAATTAGTCGTACGTCAGGATGCGGATAAAGCTGATGATTTCCGCGGTTATCAAGGTCGAATTGAGCGCGGTTCCGTGCAACAGGGGCAGACTATTCGAATTGAACCGAATGGATTAACCGCTAAAGTGACTGAGATTATTACGCCAAAAGGTGAGGTGACACAGGTGGTGGCCGGGGAAGTGATTACCTTACGTTTAGATCGCGATATTGATATTTCCCGTGGTGATTTATTTGTGGATGAAAGTTCACCACTTACACCAAAAAAACAACTTGAAGTCACAATTTGTTGGTTTGATGAACGCCCATTAAATACCGCCCGTAAATATTTACTTAAACATGGTACGCAAACCGTATTTGCCAAAATCAGTGAAATTGAAAGTGTGTTAAACGTTCATACACTAGAACAAGAAAGTGGTGCTACAGCCTTAAAGATGAATGATATTGCTAGAGTGCGTTTAAGTTTACAGAAACCGATTGTTGCCACAACTTACGAAGAAAATATTGCTGGTGGCGCTTTTATTTTAGTTGATGAAGCAACTTATAACACAGTAGCAGCTGGTATGATTCTCTAAGTCGCGCTTTTCTTTTAATATGTGAATTTACTGATATTACTCATTTTTTTGTGGGGAAACTTATGCAACACAACAATCCATTACCAACAGAAATACTGAATCTCTACCAACGCTAACTCCTCTTCAATTGGCATGGCTTTCCGGTTATGCATGGTCGCAAGCTTCCGGTGTAGAACAACAGGTCGCAGGGCAACATTTGGCAGCAAATTTGACCGCACTTTCGGCAGAACCTTTTTCAATTACTGTGCTTTCAGGCTCCCAAACCGGCAATGCTAAATCGGTGGCAGATAAAGTTGCCGCAGAGCTTACAGAAGCCGGTATTGCCGTGAAACGTATCGCTTTAAAAGATTATAAAGCGAAAACCATTGCTGATGAAAAATACCTGCTCTTAGTGACTTCTACGCAAGGTGAAGGCGAGCCACCGGAAGAAGGTGTGGTATTGCATAAGTTATTAAACGGTAAAAAAGCACCAAAACTCACCGAATTGCAATTTGCTGTGTTGGGATTAGGGGATAGTTCTTATCCAAATTTCTGCCAAGCAGGCAAGGATTTTGATCAGCGTTTTGCCGAATTAGGCGCGACGCGTTTATTTAAGCGAGTGGATGCAGATTTAGATTACAGTGCAACCGCGGAACAATGGATCAGAGATATTGTGGCTATCGTAAAAGAAAAGGCTGCGCAGGCTTCACCGGCTGTGCAAAGTATTGGTACTGCTACAACCGCACCGGTAGCCAAGGAAAGCCAATACAATAAAGCCAATCCATTTTCTGCAACGTTAATCACTAACCAGAAAATTACTGGTCGTCAGTCTGATAAAGATGTTCGTCATTTAGAGTTTGATTTAGCCGGCTCAGATCTTCATTACCAAGCGGGGGATGCACTCGGCGTATGGTTTGACAATGATCCTAAGTTAGTCGATGAAATTTTATCGCTCGCACAGATTGATCCTACTACAGAAGTGACAATTGAGGGAAAAGCGCAAACTATTTCGACCGCACTTTTATCGCATTTAGAGCTGACTCAAAACACGCCAGCTTTTGTGAAAGGCTATGCAGCTTTGGCGAATAACGAACAGTTAAACGATTTGGTTGCGGATAATCAAGCATTGCAAGAATTGGTTCAACGTACACCGATTGTGGATGTATTACATCAATTTCCTGCAAAATTAACTGCTGAACAACTGGTTTCATTATTGCGTCCTTTAACGCCTCGTTTGTATTCCATTTCATCTTCTCCAGCAGAGGTTGGGGAAGAAGTCCATCTAACCGTTGGCGTGGTACGTTTTGAATATGAAGGTAGAGCACGTAGTGGCGCAGCCTCAAGCTTTTTTAGCGGATCGCGTAGAAGAAGATGGTGCTGTGCGTATTTGTAGAACATAACGATAATTTTCGTCTGCCAAATGATACGACTAAGCCAATTATTATGGTGGGTTCCAGTACCGGCGTAGCACCATTCCGTGCTTTCATGCAGCAACGCGTAGCCGATGAGGCGAGTGGTAAAAACTGGCTGATTTTTGGTAATCCGCATTTTGCCAGCGATTTCCTTTATCAAACCGAATGGCAACAATTTGCCAAAGAAGGCTTCTTGCATAAATACGATTTTGCTTGGTCACGTGATCAAGAGAAGAAAATCTATGTGCAAGATAAAAATTCGTGAAAATTCGACTGCACTTTTGGCAATGGTTACAAGAGGGCGCTTATTTTTTTATGTCTGTGGAGATGCATCAAAAATGGCAAAAGATGTGGAACAAACATTACTCGACGTCATTGCTAAAGAAGGTAATTTAAGTTCGGATGAAGCAGAAGATTATTTAAATGAACTGCGTGAAGTAAAACGTTATCAACGCGATGTGTACTAGATTTGTGGGGTGAAAAAATGACAGAGCAAAACAAACAAAAAGGCTTGGAATGGCAAGAGAAACCGCTTTCTGACAATGAACGCTTAAAAACCGACAGTAACTTTTTACGCGGTACCATTTTAGATGATTTAGAAGATTCCTTAACCGGAGGTTTCCGTGGGGATAACTTTCAATTAATCCGTTTCCACGGTATGTATGAACAAGACGATCGTGATATTCGTGCCGAACGTGCAGAGGAAAAACTCGAACCGTTGAAATTTATGCTGTTACGTTGCCGTTTACCGGGGGGAATCATCAAACCATTCCAATGGATTGAATTGGATAAATTCGCCCGTGAACACAGTTATTATCGTTCGATTCGTTTGACCAATCGTCAAACTTTCCAATATCACGGTGTGCCGAAAAGCCAATTACAAACCATGCATCGTTTATTGCATAGTCTGGGATTAGACTCAATTGCTACGGCTTCAGATATGAACCGTAACGTGTTATGTACTTCCAATCCAATTGAATCGGCATTACACCAACAGGCGTATGAATATGCCAAGAAAATTTCAGAACATCTGTTACCACGTACACGAGGATATTTAGATGTATGGATTGATGGTAAGAAAGTCCAAAGTAGCGATGATTTTTTACAGGAAGAACCGATTCTCGGTAAAACTTATTTGCCACGTAAATTTAAAACAGCTGTGGTGATTCCACCACTCAATGATGTGGATTGTTACGGAAATGACTTAGATTTTGTAGCGATTGCTGACGAGAACGGCAATTTGGTTGGTTTTAATGTATTGGTGGGCGGTGGTTTATCCCTTGAACATGGCAATACCAAAACCTATCCGCATATTTCCCTTGAACTGGGTTATGTGCCGTTGGAATACACTTTAAAAGCAGCGGAAGCCGTGGTGACAACCCAACGGGATTTTGGTAACCGTAGTGATCGTAAAAATGCACGTAGTCGTTATACCATTCAAAACATGGGATTAGATAATTTCCGCGCCGAAGTCGAACGTCGTATGGGGATTCCATTTGAACCGATTCGTCCGTTTAAATTTACTGAACGCGGCGATCGTATTGGTTGGGTAAAAGGCATCGATAACAACTGGCATTTGACCCTGTTTATCGAAAGCGGCCGCTTGGTGGATAATGATGAGAAAAAATTACTGAGTGGGGTATTGGAAATTGCCAAAATTCATAAGGGCGATTTTCGTATCACCGCCAACCAAAATCTGATCGTGGCAAATGTAGCGGAAGAGGATAAAGCACAAATTGAACAAATTGCGCGTGATTACGGTTTAATTCGTGATGATGTGAGTAAATTACGTGAAAACTCAATGTCTTGCGTTTCTTTCCCAACCTGTCCATTAGCGATGGCAGAATCAGAGCGAATTCTTCCAAGCTTTATTGATGAACTGGATAAAGTGATGGCGAAATATCATGTGGCTGATGATTATATTGTTACGCGAATTACCGGTTGTCCAAATGGTTGTGGTCGCGCAATGTTGGCGGAAATCGGTTTAGTGGGCAAAGCAATTGGTCGTTACAATCTGCATATTGGTGGGGATCGTGAAGGTGTGCGTATTCCACGTCTTTATAAAGAAAATATCACGATTCCGGAAATTATCACTGAACTTGATACTCTGATTGGCCGCTGGGCAAATGAGCGTCATGCCAACGAAGGCTTTGGTGATTTTACCATTCGTGCGGGCATTATCAAACCAGTAGTAAATGCACCGGTTGATTTCTGGGATGACTCAAAAGTGATTATTAAATCAGCGGCTTAATGCGCAAAAAGTGCGGTTAATTTTGACCGTACTTTTTAGTTGAGAGAATAAAAACCTTAGGTTTTAGCCTAAGGTTTTTGTTTTTTAGTAAGAATTATTTTTTCTCGTCACATTTGCTGATATCGCTACATTTGCCGTAGAGATATAAACTGTGTGCTTTTAATTTGATGCCATGTTGTTCACTGATTTCTTTTTGACGTTGTTCGATAATATTATCAGTAAACTCAAATACTTTTACCGCAATCTTCACAGATAATGTGATCGTGGTGTTCTGTTGGAGCAAGTTCAAAAACAGACTTGTTACCTTCAAAATTATGACGAATTAAGATATGCGCTTCATCAAATTGGTTAAGTACTCGATATACGGTTGCAAGGCCAATATCACTGCCTTGTTCTAACAAGATTTTATACACTTCTTCAGCTGAGAAATGTTCATGTTTGTGCTCTTGCATCAATGCAAGGATAGTGAGTCGAGGTTCAGTAATTTTTAACCCTGCTTTTTTTGAGTAATTTGATGTTTTCTTCAGACATAATATTCCCTTAAATTTGTTAAATTAGAGATGGTTAGCTAACTCTGCTAAACACATTTCATCATAGATCTGTTTTGTCCATTTCTCGACACGTTCTGCAGTGAGTTCGGGTTGACGATCTTCATCAATACATAAACCGATAAAGTTTCCATCATCTAATAGTGCCTTTGATGATTCAAAGGTATAACCATCTGTTGGCCAGTTTCCGACAATAATTGCACCGTGTGGTTCAACGATATCACGAACTGTACCGATCGCATCGCAGAAATAATCAGCGTAGTCTTCCTGATCACCACAGCCAAAAATACCCACTAATTTGTCAGTAAAATCAATTTCTTCTAGGGTTGGGAAGAAATCATCCCAATCTGCTTGTGCTTCACCGTAGTACCAAGTCGGAATACCGAAAAGTAAAAAATCATAACCTTCGATATCTTCTTTCGTGCTTTTTGCTATGTCACGAATATCAACTAATTCATTGCCTAATTGTTTTTGAATCATTTTTGCAATATTTTCTGTATTACCCGTGTCACTACCATAAAATAAACCGACAACTGCCATCGTTCTTTCCTTTTGAAATATAATTAGTTAATAAATAAAGATGAGAGACTAAAACCCTACAATTTAGTGCGAACTATATCATAAATGAATTCTCATTTGAATAGAATAATTCTCATTTAAAACGATTAATTCTTATTTAGAAACCTATCAATCGCACGTATCACAAAATCAGGTTTTTTTCTGCGTGAACCCAGTGTCCACAACCATTAATGGTAAAGGATGTCGCATTCGGGAATTGTTTTAAGAATAGTTTCTGTATATTCAGGTTTAATATAAGATGAAAGCCCGCCTTTGATGAAGAGAGTAGGCGTATTAGCAAAGATCTCTTGCCAATCCATTAGCTCTGCATAATGTTCAAAAAGTGCGGTCAAATTGAAACGAAAATATTCACTTGAAGTAGGTTCAAAAGATTTCAACATAAATTGCACCACACTTGGATCGGCAATTTCAGTTTCTAAAATAGGCTTAGCTTGTTGACGAGTTTGTGGCTGCGCTTTTTTAACGGCAAATAAACCACGAAACACATCATCGTGTCCTGCACTACTATTAGCCACTGGAGCAATATCAATAACAATCAATTTTTCCACACGCTGCGGTTGAAGTGCGGTCATTTTCATTGCTGTTTTTCCGCCCATTGAATGACCAATTAAAATCACTTTATCTAATTGAAGATGATCGATAAGTTGCCATACATCATCAGCCATGACATCGTAATTCATTGTTTCTGAATGAAAACTATGCCCATGATTACGTAAATCTACGCGCAAAATATTATAGTTATCGCTAAATGCACGCGCGATGACACCAAGATTATTCATATCCCCCAAACAAGCCGTGAATGAAAACTAAAAGTAGGTGAATTAATTGATTGTTTTGCTTTGGTGAAATTGATGGTTTAATAATTGGGAAGATGACATATATTTTGCGTGAGAATTTGGTTAGAAATCGTTATAATGGACGAAAAATTTTTAGCAAAACGGAGAGAAAAATGAAGATAATTGAAGTCGATGAAGAATTATATCAATACATTGCGGCACAAACTCAATCTATTGGAGAAAGTGCGTCTGATATTCTTCGCCGTTTGTTGAATTTACCTATTCACGCAACAAGCTCGGTTGATACCTTTGAATCAGTCGCGTCAGCTGAAACGTCAAAAAGTGCGGTGCATTCTGAGCCTGTTTTAGCGGAAAAAACAACCGAAGCATCTCAACCAAAAGTTGAACCGGTCGAACCGCCAAAAGCAGTGAAAAAACAGTCGGATGAAGCAATAAATCACATTGTTGATAAAGTGCGTGCACTCTTGAATTCTGCTGAATTTAAAGAAGAGCCAAAAAAGCCGTTGTGCGTTTTTTAAGTATATTACGTACGCTTTATCGTACCAATCCAGAAAGCTTTGCACAGGCAACCGAAAGCTTGCAAGGCCGTACTCGTGTGTATTTTGCTCGTGATGAAGGAACGTTGCTTGTGGCGGGTAATCATACTAAACCAAAACAAATTCCAGATACACCATATTGGGTGATTACCAATACCAATAGTGGCCGTAAAATGTTGATGTTAGAAGGGGCGATGCAGTCTATGCATTTGCCGGAATATTTAATCGACGAAGTTCGCCCTTATTTCGTTAGCAACTAAGTCAATGCAAAAATTCCCTTGGCAAGCATTTGCCCAAAATTCAGCGTATGCAAATCAGGTCGCGTTGCGAAATTCGCAGGGCGATTCTTTTACTTGGGCAGAACTTGCTGAGAAAATTAATCAGGTGGAAGCCTTTCTTTTACAACAAGGTGTGACAGCGCAAAGTGCGGTTGCTTTTTGTGGTAAAAATTCAGAACAGATCTTATTTCTTTATTTAGCCGTTATTCAGCTAGGCGCAAAAATTTTAGGTATCAACCCTGCATTTCCTCAAGAAAAAAGAGAAGAATTGTGCCAAGTGTATGGGGTGGATTTTTGTTATCAAGCCGAAGATATTCATTATTTAGCTACTAAAGCATTACCCGAACATAACGCTGACTTTACAAAAGCGGCAACGATGACATTAACATCGGCTCGACTGGTTTGCCTAAAGCGGTGGTGCATAATGTGTCTGCTCATTTAGCTAATGCAGAAGGCGTTTGTGCCTTAATGAATTTTGGCAAAGATCAATCATGGCTACTTTCTTTGCCGCTTTATCATGTTTCCGGACAAGGCATTGTGTGGCGCTGGCTTTACGCAGGGGCAACCTTAGTTTTACCGAAAGAAGATTTTTATCAATCTATTGGTGAGGTTTCCCATGTTTCTCTCGTGCCAACGCAATTGCAGCGTTGGTTTGATTATTTGGCCGAACATCCACAATCTATCCAAACTAAAGCGGTATTATTGGGTGGAACACAAATCCCCGTAAAATTAACCCAAGCGTTAAGTGAATTAGGGATTCGCAGTTATTCAGGTTATGGTATGACCGAAATGGCTTCTACCGCATTCGCTAAACAATCGGATGGAAAAATCGGTGTGGGACAGCCTTTGCTTGGCCGAGAGTTCAAGTTAGTGAATGAAGAAGTTTGGCTAAAAGGTGCCGGACTTGCTATGGGATATTGGCGAGATGGGTGTGTTGACCCGCTTACTAATGCTGAAGGTTGGTTCCAAAGCAAAGATAAAGGTCAATGGCTCGATAACGAATTAGTCATTCAAGGCCGATTAGATAATATGTTTATTTCCGGTGGTGAAAATATTCAGCCGGAAGAAATTGAAAAAGTGATTGCACAATCAGATTTGGTGAAACAAGTCTTTGTTTTACCTAAACATGATGAGGAATTTGGCCATCGTCCTGTCGCGATTGTTGAATTTCATACCTCATTTAATGAAAGTGCGGTTGAATCTCTCAACGTTTTTTTACAAGGGCGATTGGAACGATTTAAGCAACCCATTGCCTACTATGAACTCCCGACGAATTTAATCCAAGGGGCAATAAAGATTTCTCGCAAAGCACTGGCCGATTGGCTGTCGCAACAATAGGAAAGTTAGTTTAATGAAAAAAATCTCTCGTGTTTTGACCGCACTTGGTCTTTCATTTGTTTTTACAATGTCGCTTTCTCAGCCTGTTTGGGCAGAGAATAGTAATGCTGATTTGCCGACAGAAAAAACACTAAAAAGTGAATTAGCTGATGCACAAAAATTACCGGATGGTGATGAAAAGACAAATAATATTGCGACAATCCAGGCTTCGCTTGATTTCTTGCAACAAATTCAAACACAGCAAAAAAATAATAACGATTTGCAAGATACGCTTATTGATGCAGATTCTGAAATTCAGAAGAATAATGCTGATCTTCAAAATCTTAAAAAACAGTTAAACACGCCAAGTAACACCGATTATGCTTCACAAAGCTTTAGCTAATCTACAGGCTCAGGTTGAGAAACTGACCAATCAACAACAAGATGCCCAATCTGCCTTAAGTGCGGTGAATACACAACTTGTAGGGCAGAGCTCGGTATCTGAACGTGCTCAAACAGCCTTAACAGACAATGTTAAACGTACGCAAGAATTGAATCAGAAATTAGCTGATCCAACGACAAGTTCACTATTAAAACAGCAAATTCAGCTTGAATTACAACTGATTGAGCTAAAAAATATCTATAATCAAGTGCTATTAAAAAAATAGTGATCAGTTGACAGTGCTTTATCAAAGTCGATATGAATTATTGAATGCGCGTGTTCAAGCGCTACAAAAACAAATTGCCGCCATTCAAGAAGTGATTAATCAGAAAAATTTGGCTAAAACACAAAATCAAGTTGAGCAAGCACAACAACAAAGCCAAAGTATTGATAAAAATCCTTTGATTCAGAAAGAATTGGATTTGAATGCACATCTTAGTCAGTCTTTACTTGAACAAACTGAGAAAATAAATACCTTAACGCAAGATGAATTGCGTATGCGAAATGTGTTGGATAACTTAACACAGACACAGCGTACTATTGATGAGCAAATTAGTGCTTTGCAAGGTACGTTGGTGCTTTCACGTATTATTCAGCAACAAAAACAAAAATTACCGACAAATTTAAATATTCAAGGCCTTTCAAAACAAATTGCGGATTTGCGTGTACAGATCTTCGATATTACGCAGAAACGTAATGAGCTTTTATGATATTGATGCCTATATCAGTAAGGTCGAGCAGGATGAAAATAAATCTTTTACACCGGCGGAAAAAACACAATTAACTAATTTGTTGATTGAACGTCGTAAAGTTTTATCTGACTTAATAAAGTCGTTAAATAACCAATTAAATTTAGCAATTTCCTTAGAACTAACGCAGCAACAGATTACTCAAATCAGCGATCAGATTCAGTCTAAACTTGACCAACAAAGTTTCTGGGTAAAAAGTAATAATCCAATTAATCTTGATTGGTTCAAGAAATTACCAATGTCACTCAAAGCGCAATTTGATGGTATTGGTAAAAAATTAGGTTTTCCAACAAACTTTGATAATTTGCCGTATTTACTCACTTATGTCTTTATTTTGTTTGTGATTGGTGGGTTGATTTTCAAATTTAAAGAATCGATTAAACAACGTTTGAGCGTGATTAATGGCGAAATTAATACGCTTCGTTCTGATAGCCAATGGCATACGCCTCTTGCGTTATTTTATACGGCGCTTTTATCGTTATCTGGTACCCTTTGGTTTTTAGCAGCTTGCCAACTTTTAGGCTTTTTCTTTGTAAAAAATCCACAAGAGTTTTGGGAATGGTCGCTCAGTATGGCGGGCTATTGGTGGTTCTTTAGTTTTGTTTTAGCTATTCTTCGTCCGAATGGTATTTTTAGTGCGCCATTTCGGTTTTTCTAAAGAGAGTGCGATTGCTCTGCAAGACGTCACAAAACGTATCATTGTTTCCGTTGTGTTATTACTGAATACGTCGATTTTTCAGTAATGTCATGGATACCGGATTAGCGAATGACGTTCTCGGCGAAATTAATACGATTGTTGCCTTACTTTTCTGTATTGTGATTATTGCGCCACGTTTCGTTCGCACAGAAAAATCGCTGAATTCAAGCGCAACGGATCAGCGTGATAGAACGCTTTTAAAAATTATGCGCGTTTTATTGCAATTGGTCCCTGTTATTTTTAATTGCACTAATTGCTTTAGGATATTATTACACCGCCTTAAATTTAATTACGCATATTATTAATACCTACATTGCGTGGGTAGTGTGGTCGTTGGTACGTCATACAATTTATCGAGGCGTCACCGTTGCATCAAGACGTTTAGCTTATCGTCGTTTACAAGAGAAACGCCAGCAAAAACAACAAGATTTAAATGATGGCTCACCATCTGATGATGTGGTCGTAATTACCGAACAAGAAGAGGGATTGGCCTTTAAATGAAGTGCGTAGCCAGTTACTACGCTTTGCCGATCTCTTTATTTTGGACCGCACTTTTGCCATCTTCTATTATGTATGGTCAGATTTAGTGACCGTTGTAAGTTATTTGCGTGATATTACCTTGTGGCAACAAACTTCAACAACTGAAGCGGGCGTGGTGACAGAAACGATTTCACTCTTTAACTTGATTGTTGCATTAATCATTGTCGTGATTACCTATATTTTGGTGCGTAACATTCAGGGTATTTTAGAAGTATTAATCTTCTCTCGAGTGAAACTTTCACAAGGTACACCTTATACCATTACCACCTTATTAACCTACATCTTTGTTGCAGTTGGTGGAGCATGGGCATTCTCAACACTCGGGATGTCTTGGTCGAAATTACAATGGTTGTTTGCAGCCCTTTCCGTTGGTCTCGGTTTTGGTATGCAAGAAATTTTTGCAAACTTTGTTTCGGGTATCATTTTATTATTTGAACGTCCAATCCGTGTAGGCGATACAGTAACAATTAATGGCGTGACAGGTACGGTGGCGAAAATCCGCATTCGTGCGATTACTATGATTGATCCTGATCGAAAAGAAGTGATTGTGCCAAATAAATCTTTTGTAACAGGTCAAGTGATCAACTGGGCATTATCTAATACCGTTACTCGTTTAGTGGTTTCCGTTGGTGTGGCGTATGGTTCAGATTTAGACTTAGTGAAACGCTTATTATTGCAAGCCGCGCATGAGCAACCAAGTGTCTTAAAAGATCCAGAACCAAGAGCATTATTCTTGACCTTTGGGGCAAGTACATTAGATCACGAATTACGTGTTTATGTAGGGCAAGTATCTGAGAGAAATGATACACTTGATGCTCTCAATCGCCGTGTGAATGAGTTATTTGCAGAAAATAATATTGATATTGCATTCAATCAATTAGATATCTTTATTAAAAAAATAAAGATACTGGCGAAGAGATTCCATTTATTGATGTGGCAAAATTAGCCCAAAATCATTAATTAAAGAGAGAAAATATGGCAGGGAATACTATCGGACAACTTTTTCGTGTGACAACCTTTGGGGAATCACATGGTATTGCATTAGGCTGCATCGTTGATGGTGTGCCACCGAATCTTGAATTATCGGAAGCCGATATTCAACCTGATTTAGATCGTCGTAAACCCGGTACATCACGCTATACCACACCGCGTCGTGAAAACGATGAAGTACAGATTTTATCTGGGGTATTTGAAGGTAAAACAACGGGTACCAGCATTGGAATGATCATTAAAAATGGTGATCAACGTTCACAAGATTATGGTGATATTAAAGATCGTTTCCGCCCAGGGCATGCAGATTTTACCTATCAACAAAAATACGGCATCCGTGATTATCGTGGTGGTGGACGTTCTTCTGCCCGTGAAACTGCCATGCGTGTTGCTGCGGGTGCGATTGCGAAGAAATATTTACGTGAGCAGTTTGGCATTGAAGTGCGTGGTTTTTTAAGCCAAATCGGCGAAGTGAAGATTGCGCCACAAACTGTCGGCAAAATTGATTGGGATAAAGTGAATAGTAATCCATTTTTCTGTCCGGATGAAAGTGCGGTTGAAAAATTTGATGAATTAATCCGTGAATTGAAAAAAGAAGGCGATTCGATTGGGGCAAAACTAACCGTGATTGCAGAGAATGTCCCTGTTGGTTTAGGTGAGCCTGTTTTTGATCGACTTGATGCCGATTTAGCCCATGCGTTAATGGGAATTAATGCCGTTAAAGGTGTAGAGATAGGCGACGGCTTTGCAGTAGTTGAACAGCGTGGCAGTGAACATCGTGATGAAATGACACCAAATGGTTTTTGAAAGCAAACCATGCTGGCGGTATTTTTAGGGGCATTAGCTCAGGTCAGCTAATCATTGCGACCATTGCACTAAAACCGACGTCTAGTATCACTATTCCAGGTCGTTCCATTAATTTAGCGGGCGATCCTGTTGAAGTGGTAACAAAAGGCCGTCATGATCCTTGTGTAGGTATCCGAGCAGTCCCTATTGCAGAGCTCATGGTCGCAATTGTGTTACTCGATCATTTGTTGCGTTTTAAGGCGCAATGCAGATAACTCTTTTAAATTAAGTTTATTTTTTTCTTTTTATTGAAGATAAGGTCATTCGTTTTAGGAAATCTTATGAATAAATCTTTAGCAAAATTATTTTCAAGTGCGGTTGTTTTTAGGGAGTGTTTTTTTCTCGCTACAAACAACGGCCTCGCTACTAAGATTGGCAACGTATTAAACGTCCAATTCCAGCAACAGATGGTAAAGCGAATCCAATTGGTAGCTATTCGAATGGTTGTATTATCGGGGCGGAGCCATTGCCTTTATAAAGGTGAGGGCTATCAAGTTATTCGTATGAATAAAAATCGCTATTATGGTCATCCGGATATGATTGCCTATTTACAGCGTCTTGGGCAAAAAGCGAAGTCTGCAGGCTTACCAACGATGTTAGTGGGAGATATTGCCATGCCGGGTGGTGGGCGCTTTTTAACGGGGCATGCAAGCCATCAAATGGGGTTAGATGCGGATATTTGGTTGCGTATGGGCACAATGACAGACAGTGAAGCACTAAATTCAGATGGAAAAGGCTTACTTGTGGTGAATCGTCAAACACAACGTGTTGATGAAAATGTGTGGAATAACAATCACGCCACCTTAATTAAACTGGCAGCGCAAGATCCCAAAGTCACGCGTATTTTTGTGAACCCCGCGATTAAATTAAAACTTTGTCAAACTGCGGGAGACGATCGTGCTTGGTTGCATAAAATTCGCCCATGGTTTGGACATGATTCACATTTCCACGTGCGTATCGTTTGTCCTAAAGATGCCGCTTATTGTGAAGATCAAGCACCGGTACCCGCAGGTGATGGATGTGGCGATGAGCTTTTATTCTTGGTTTGAACCGGCAAAACCAGGTTCAGGCTCTTCTAAACCAAAAGTGACACCGCCAGAACTGTTCTTGTGCCAACAAGTGTTGAGTTCGCCAAATAGTAGCGAATGGTTAGAGTAGGAGTTAAATCATGGAGTTGGGGATTGATATATTAGCCATGCTTTTTGCTGCTGCCTTTATTGCCGCATTTATTGATGCGATAGCGGGTGGCGGAGGCTTAATTACAATCCCCTGCCTTATTAATGACAGGTATGCCACCAGCAATGGCATTAGGCACGAATAAATTACAAGCATTCGGCGGTGCATTGTCGGCAAGTATTTACTTTCTGCGTAAAAGAGCGGTCAATTTACCGGAGTTTTTTTCATCTTACTGGTGATTTTTATCGGCTCGGTGATTGGTACGTTACTCATACAAAATTTAGATGCATCATTAATTAAAAAGGGCTTCCCATTTCTCATTTTAGCGATCGGCTTATACTTTTTATTTACGCCTAAATTGGGTGAAAGTGATCGTAAACAACGAATTTCTTACGCTGTTTTTTTGCGTTATGTTTTTGGTTCATTACTGGGTTTTTATGACGGCTTTTTCGGACCAGGGACGGGTTCATTAATGAATCTGGCTGTGTGACGTTACTTGGATTTAACCTCACTAAAAGCGACTGCGCATACCAAAAGTGATGAATTTAACCTCTAATTTTGCTTCATTAATTTTCTTCTTTATTGGTGGTCATGTGATTTGGACCGTTGGGTTAGTCATGATGGCAGGAAGCCTGATAGGTGCCAATTTAGGGGCTAAAATGGTGATGGCAAAAGGCAAACAACTGATCAGACCGATGGTGGTGATTATGTCATTTATCATGACGATAAAAATGGCGTATGATCAAGGTTGGTTTCATTTTTAACGATTGATTATGACAGACTCTCAGAAAAATTACGTATTACGGCACGAACAGGCTATGAACCACATTTTTCATGGTCATATTTGCATCCGAAAAAAATTGGGGCATTTGGCTCGGTATTTTTGTGCTTTTGTTACTCGCTTTTGTGCCATTTCGTTTACGAGATAAAATGGCTGAGAAACTGGCGCGTGCACTGACGAAAAAAATTGGTAAGCCACGCATTCGTGCTGAGATTAATTTGAAACTCTGTTTTCCAGATTGGACGGATGAGCAACGTAACAAAGTGATTGAAGAGATGTTTGTCACCGTCGCGCAAAGTAATGCTTGGTATTGGGAAATTGCCATTCGTTCTAAAAACATTTACAAAAACGTAGCGAATTCATTGGCATTGAGCATATCAAGCAAGCCAAAGCAGAAGGGCATAACATCATTTTTGATGGTCCCACATGGTTGAGCGATTGATGCCTCAGGTATTATTTTGCATACACGGCATGCCAATGACGTCAATGTATAACCCGCACCGAAATCCATTGGTGGACTGGTTATGGACTTTAGCGCGTCAACGTTTTTGGCGGGAAAATGCATGCTCGCCAAAAATGGTATTAAGCCGTTTTTAGCACACATCAAACAAGGTCAAATGGGGTATTATCTTCCTGATGAAGATTTTTGGTGCCGAGCAAAAGTGTCTTTGTGGATTTCTTTGCCACTTATAAAAGCCACGCTTTCTGGGTTAAACAAAATGGCAAAATTAGCGAAAGCAGTAGTTATTCCGATGTTCCCACGCTATAACGCTAAGAATGGCAAGTATGAAATGGAAATTCGCCCACCGATGCAATTAAGCGACGATCCTGAGCAATCAGCCCGTGCGATGAACGAGGAAATTGAATATTTTGTTACACCAACCCCCGAACAATATGTCTGGATTTTACAGCTTCTTCGTACCCGAAAAAGACGGGGAAGATATTTACCCAGATTAATTCATTTTATTTATAAAAAGTGCGGTCAAAATTCACCGCACTTTTTCTATTTTTCTATGCTAGAATGCGAGCCTAAAACAGGATTTTTCTTACTCTTTTTGAGCAATTATTTATGAACAAACAACTTGAATTAATCAAATCTTCTATCAAATCTATCCCAAATCATCCAAAAGAAGGCATTATTTTTCCGTGATATCACGAGCTTACTCGAAGTGCCAGCGGCTTTTCAAAGCCACAATCGATTTGATCGTTGAAAAGTATAAAGATCAAGGTCTCACAAAAGTCATTGGTACTGAGTCTCGTGGATTTATTTTTGGTGCGCCAGTTGCATTAGCATTAGGCTTTGCCATTTATCCCCCGTTCGTAAACCGGGCAAATTACCTCGTGAAGTGATTGCACAGTCTTATCAGTTAGAATACGGTCAAGACACCCTTGAATTGCATACGGATGCGATTTCACAAGGTGATAATGTGTTAATCATTGATGACTTGTTAGCGACCGGTGGTACAGTTGAAGCTACCATGAAATTAGTTCAACGTTTAGGTGGTGAAGTGAAACATGCTGCCTTTGTGATTAATTTGCCCAGAATTAGGGGCGAAAAAACGCTTACGTGATTTAGGCATTGATTGCTACACCTTAGTGAATTTTGAAGGCCATTAATTTTTAAAGGGATGCGATGAGCTACCAAGTTTTAGCCAGAAAATGGCGACCAAAAAACTTTTCTGAAGTAGTGGGGCAAAGCCATGTGCTCACTGCTTTTGGGAAAAAAACAGTTTAAAAGAAAACCGTTTACATCATGCTTATTTATTTTCCGGCACCCGTGGCGTGGGTAAAACCTCTATCGCTCGTTTATTTGCGAAGGGTTTGAACTGTGTAAAATGGTATTACTGCCGATCCTTGCGGTGAATGTGAAAACTGCAAAGCGATCGAAGCGGGCAATTTTATTGATTTAATTGAAATCGATGCGGCTTCTCGTACAAAAGTAGAAGATACCCGTGAGCTATTAGACAATGTGCAATATAAGCCGGTAGTAGGGCGTTATAAAGTCTATCTCATCGATGAAGTGCATATGCTTTCCCGCCATTCTTTCAATGCGTTGTTAAAAACCTTGGAAGAACCGCCTGAATATGTGAAATTCTTACTTGCGACAACGGATCCACAAAAATTGCCAATTACGATTTTATCCCGTTGTATGCAATTTCATCTTAAAGTATTAGATGAACCGCAAATTTCAGCACATCTTAATCGTGTGCTTACTGCCGAAAATATTCCTTTTGATGCGCCTGCATTAGATAAATTAGCCAAAGCGGCACAGGGTAGTATTCGTGACAGTTTAAGTTTAACGGATCAAGCGATTGCCATGGGCAATGGTAAAGTTTCCACTGATGTGGTGAATACCATGCTTGGGCTGTTAGATGAAGATCAGCCGATTGAAATCATTTACGCCTTACATCAAGGTAACGGTGAGAGTTTAATGAAAACCATCCAAACGGTGGCAGAAAAAGCGGGCGATTGGGATGAATTATTGGCAGAAACAGCTGAGAAATTACATCAAATTGCATTAATGCAGTTGCTCGCTAAAAGTGTGACAGATGAAAACGATCACTTAGGTTTTCTGGCCAAACATATTTCACCGGAAGACGTACAATTCTTCTATCAAGTAATTGTATCGGGTCGAAAAGATTTGGCCTCCGCACCAAATCGTCGAATTGGTGCAGAAATGACATTATTGAGGGCATTGGCATTCCACCCCAAAGTTCCTTACGGCAGCACAAACGCCTAAACAAGGCGGGCTATCCCCTGAACAAAATACACAGAAAAGTGCGGTTGAAAATCAGCCTGTTTCAGGTTATGTGGATATGCCGGTGCTGTCGCAAAACATCAAAGCCAACTATTCTGCACAAGCGCAAAAGCCGATGGTTCAATCGGCGGTTGTGCATTCCTCGTCCTCTCAACCTGTTTCCACTCAAACTACATCTTCATTGAATTTAGCTAGCCCTTGCTGCGCTGGAAGCATTGAATCAATTAACGAAAATTGAGCAATCAGAGCGCCAACATCACCATGATGAACAGCAAGCCGTCAGAAGAAACTTTGCATCATCTCCAAGAGTTGGATGAGCAAAAATTCACCAAAAATGACCGCACTTCCTGTGCGAGATGTAACGCCACCGAAAGCTACACAATCGAAATCAGTGGAGCCAAATCCAATTACTCAACAAGCAGAAGCGTTAAAGCAAACAGTTGAAACGGTGGAGAATACCATTGATGACAATGCTGAAATGGACACGGAAGAACAAGAGATTTTGGATGCAGAAACCTACCGTTGGGAGTGGAGTAATCCTGATTTAGCCAAAGTGGATAGCGGTGTGCGTCCTTCGGAAATTAAACAGGCGATTTTTGAAAGATGTGACACCAGAATTGCGTGAGAAAATTATTGAAATTACGCAAAAACAAGATCCTTGGACAGATATTGTCGAACGTTCCGGCGTGAGTGGTTTTTCAAAAGAGTTGGCATTAAATTGCTTCATTAAGTCGCAAACAGAAGATGAAATTCAACTCGGGCTTCATTCTGAAAAGCGCATTTAAAACAAGATCGAAATATTAAAAATTTAGTGATCATCTTGAACGTTTATATGAAAAACAGTCAAATTGTCGATTTTTTTGTTGAAGATTCCGATGTTTTTAACCCCGATGGATTACCGCAAAAAAGTTTATCAAGCCTTGCGTGAACAGGCACGTATGGATTTACAGCAAGATAAAAAACTGCTTTTATTACAAAAAGAGTTTGATGCGAAGTTGGATGTCGAAAGCATTCGACCAGTTTAAAACTCATTTCTCTAAATTTTAACTTTATAAAGGAAAGAATATGGCGTTTAGCTCTCTTTTACTCTTATTGATGACATTGCATCGATTCTTGATGATGTCGCCTTAATGACCAAAATGGCGGCTAAGAAAACTGTTGGCGTAGTAGGCGATGACTTAGCCTTTAAATGCTAATCAGGTAACAGGGCATCTTCCGATCGTGAATTACCCTATTGTTTGGGCCGTTACCAAGGATCGTTAGTCAATAAAAATCATTTTTAATTCCAATTTGCTTTTACTGCTTTCTGCGTTTTTACCTTGGTTGATCGTGCCACTTCTGATGATTGGTGGGAGCATATTTGTGTTTTGAAGGTGTAGAGAAAATTCTACATAAATTTATTGCTCATGAAGAGCACGAAGAAAAAAAGCAATCTTTAATGAAGTCGCTAAAAATTAAAGGGGCAATTCGTACCGATTTTTATTCTTTCCGCTGAAATTATCATTATTGCATTGGGCGAATTAACTGAAGCGGACTTGCTGACTCGTATCATTTCTCTTTCAATAGTCGGTATCGGAATCACTATTTTTGTTTATGGCTTGGTAGCATTGATTGTTAGAGCGGATGATTTCGGTTTATACCTTATTAAAAAAGGTGGTGTGGCGAAGTCTATCGGGAATGTGATTTTAGTGATTATGCCTAAATTTATGCGTTCACTTAGCTTTATTGGTACGCTTGCGATGTTCTTAGTGGGTGGTGGTATTTTTGTGCATAATGTGGATTTCATTCATCATTTGCTCGCTGATTATCAATTAGCTGATGGTTTTACTCGGTAATGTAGCAACGTTAGTCGTGGGTGTGATTGTAGGGCGCGATTGCTTGTGCGATTGTATTACCCGCGATGAAATTATTCGGTAAACACTAAAACGAGATAAAAAAATAACCGCACTTTTGATGCTTTCAAGGTGCGGTTTTTATGGGCGAAATAGATTATTTACAGGGAAGTGTAATCGCTCGACACAGACCCATTTATAACTGGTTAAGGCTTCTAGTCCCATTGGACCGCGAGCATGAAGTTTTTGAGTACTTACCGCCACTTCAGCACCTAAAACCAAATTGTCCGCCATCGGTAAATCGGGTACTTGCATTAACATACACGGCTGCCGCATCCACTTGATTGATAAATTGTGTGGCTAGTCGTTGATTTTCCGTCAAGATACTTTTCTGAATGTTGTGAGCCATATTCACGAATGTGAGCAATCGCCGCATCCATATCTTCAACCACCACAACATTGAGATCGAGTGAACCCCATTCTTGGCGTAGCGCTTGTTCAGTCACTTCTTGCACATCGACATTTGCAGCTTGAAGAATCGAAAGTGCGGTCGATTTTGCATGGAATTTCACTTTTTTCTCGGCTAAATACTTTGCGAGTTTAGGTAGGAAAGTATTAGCAATCGAGCGCTGAACTAAAAGTGTTTCCAGCGTATTACATGTGCTTGGACGTTGGCATTTTGCATTAGCAATCACTGCAAGCGCTTTTTCTTGGTCAGCACTTTCTTCCACAAAAAGATGACAAACACCCACACCACCGACAATCACTGGTATGGTAGAATGTTGTTTACAAAGCTCATGTAAACCGGCGCCCCCGCGAGGAATAATCATATCCACATAGCGATCCAATTTAAGCAATTGCATCACAAGTTCACGATTCGGATCGGTAATGGCTTGGACTGCATGGCGTGGTAAGCCCGCTTGTTCAAGGGCATTTTGTACCACTTCTACTAAAAATTTGGTTGGAATGTTGTGTTTCTTTCCACCACGTAAAATCACGGCATTACCTGTTTTTAAGCAAAGGCTTGCTACATCAATGGTGACATTGGGACGCGCTTCGTAAATGGTTCCAATCACACCAAGCGGAGTACGAACTCGTTCGATCTTTAATCCGCTATCTAAGGTGCCTCCATCAATAATTTTTCCCACTGGATCGGCGAGCGAAATCACATGGCGCACATCATTCGCAATGCCTTTTAGGCGATCTTCAGTTAATAAAAGGCGATCAATTAACGCTTCAGATAAGCCGTTTTTGTTTCGCGATTTCAATATCTTTTTGGTTTGCAGCAAGAATACGATCCGCTTGTTGTTCTAATTGTTCCGCAATGATACTGAGCGCATGATTTTTTTCAGTGGTGTTTAACTGTGCTAAAATAAAGGCCGCATATTTGGCCTGTTTGCCCATTTGTTCTAACATAATTATTCCTTTTAATTATTTCGTTTTCTTCGGTAATTTATCATGAGTTTCCTCTTCTTGCTCTTGGAAATCGAAAACCGGTAATCCCCAACCGAATCGAACAGCAAGTAAACGTAATGCAAAACCACTGAATAACGTGAGTAAAAATTGAAAGCGTGTGTTCTACTTGAATGTGTTGTAATGCCATATACATAGCGGCAGAGAAGAATGATACGCTGGCGTAAAGTTCTTTTTGGAACACAAGGGGAATGCGGTTACACAGTAAATCACGTAATACACCACCAAATGCACCGGTCACGGTTGCCGCAATGGATGTCACGGTGAAGCCATAACCCATATCAATGGCAATTTGTGCACCAATAATGGAATACACGATTAATCCTAAGGCATCTAATACCAAGAAAATCGTGCGGAAGTAGCGCATAAAATGTTTGATGAAGGGCGCGATAAAAACGGTTAATACAGCTGCACCGGCCACCATAATGAAATATTCAGGATGTTTAACCCAGCCAAGTGGGTAGTGTCCAGTAAGACATCGCGTACCGAACCGCCACCAATCGCCGTGACGCAGGCAATAATAATACCCAAAAATATCCATTTTTCTCGTCCGGCGGCTAATGCACCGGTAATTCCTTCGGCAGTTATTCCAATAATATAAAGTACGCTTAATAGCATTTTTGTGGTTCCTAAAGTGCGGTTATAATTTTGTTTATTTTAAAAGGGAATGAGTCAAAATGCACGAAAGCCATTAAAAAAAGCTGTAAAATTTTGGCATAATGACGCCTTCTTTTTCTAATCGAGAATCTTATGTCAGAAGAACAATCCAAACCCTTAGCCGCATTTCTTGCTCTCTTGCCAATTGAGGTTGCTATTAATTATTGAATGTTTTGCAGAGTCTTTTGCAAACTGCTGAAAAAAATTGATTCCTCATTTGGCCTTTGGTGTGCTGATTGCTCAGCTACTTTGTTTAGTTGCGTTTATTAAAAAGGCGAAAATTTGTCCGGGACAACGTGGACGTTTAATCAAAAGCAAATGTCTGTTTTGTACTTTATTGGTTCGTTTTGGCTTGGAATGAACTTAGCCTCACCACATCATTACGTGATGACTGATATCGTGAGCTTATGTGGATTATCTGCCGTATATGCAGTGTGGAAACAACCTAAAGATGAATCGGCTCGTCGTGGTTTCTATTAATGGCATCGTTGGTGAGCGGATTGGGTGTGATTGCGTATTTGATGATTTTCTTCGGCAATCCAACACCAAATTTCAGTGCAATATAATCCATTGGCACAAGCGGTGATGGGCGTATTGTTAGCGAATTTATGTTTGTCCGTTTCTCGTAACCGTTTACAAGTTTTATTGCACTACTGCCATTATTGATGAGTTTTATTGCTTGCGCTAAATGCCTTGGCAGTACTGAGTTTTTATTATTTATCAAGGTGTAAGTGCGGTCGTTTTGACGGTGTTTTTGCTACGGCATTTATTTTCCTGCTTCACTTAGTGATGGCAGTGTATTCTGCTTTTACATAGTGTGAATAAATGGAAACTCAGTTATAACAGACTTGCTCATTTTTGTTCTTTATGGCGGCGAGTTTGGCTGTTTGGGCGATGTTTATTTAATGGATAAAATAAAAATCTTACGCCGCCCCTGATGTTAGTCGTGGGCTGCGTGCTATCTGGTTTAGGAAGCCTGATTGTTAAGTTTGTGCCAGTGGGTGGCTATGCTATCGCATTTTTGGCGCTTACTCATTGCTTCTTTTTATTTTCTGGTTCTTAATGAAATTAAAAAGACAGCGTTTTCCGAAAAAGCCGTAAAGCGATGATGTACGCCGCATTAGCCGGCATCTTTTTAGCACTTTTGATTTATCCTTTTGGCATGAAAGTGATATGCGGTAGGACCGGGTATTTCAACGTTGCTGAATAGCTTACAGATTTTCTTTTTGGCAGCAATTGGCTATTTTTCTTTGGTGAACGGCAAACTAAACTACAAATGTTAAGCTAGCGGTTTGCTGGCGTTGTTTTAATCTCAGGGGAAGAGCTACAACATAATTTTGATGGCATGTACGGCATTATCATCGGGCTCATTTCTGCTGGCTTTCTTGCAGCCTCCATGGTTATGATTAAAAAGTGCATGAAGAAGAACCAACGGCTTTATTCTCACTCATGTTTATTTTTGAGTTTTAAGTGGTGCGCTTGTCTTAATTATTCCTTCGTTGATTTTTAATCCCGATAATCTTTATCCCACCACTTTCACCGATTGGGGATTAGTCTTCATTTATGGCGCGGTGATGCAATGTGTAGCCTGGGGTATGATTGCTTATACGATTCCTTATTTATCATTGGGCTTAACCGGCTTATTACTGCTTTCTGAACCCGTGGTAGCGCTCGTAATTGATTATTTTGGATTGGATAAACCAATTAATCATTGGCAATGGGCGGGGGCAGTGCTGACATTAGTGGCGATTTATCTGGGCACTCAAAAAAGCAAAACGTCTTAAGACAAAAAAGTGCGGTAAATTTCACCGCACTTTGTCTTCACATTAAACCAATTACTCAGCTGCTTTCTTTTTCAAGTATTGATAGAGCTCGTCTTTAATCCGTAATTTTTCTTTTTTCAAGTTCTCAATTTCCGTATGAGTAGCGAGTTCTATGTTATCAATCTTATTTTTGATCTCTTGGTCTAATGCATTGTGCTTTTCAAACAAGCGATCGAAATAAGCATCTTTATTTTTGAGATTAGTAATTAAATCGCGAAATTCAGGAAACATAGGTTACTCCTCTTGGTTAACGTTCATTTTCATTATAGAACTTTTTGCTGTTTCTAGTGTCTCATTCTCAGAATTTGACAGAGATCACAAAATTAAATCATGGCAAAGTGCGGTCATAAAAATGGGATGTTTTGACGAGATTAATAAAAAGAAAAATCAGGGTTTTAACTGGTTTATTTGCTCAAAGCACGCTAGAATAAAGGTATCTGTTTCATAATGAAAAATAGGGAATTCCAATGATCGATCCAAATTTACTCCGTAATAATCTGGCTGAAGTAGCAGAGAAATTAAAAGTAAAACGTAACTTTATTCTTGATACGGAAAAACTTACCGCATTAGAAGAACAACGCAAAGATTTACAAGTAAAAACTGAAACATTACAAGCAGAACGTAACGCGCATTCCAAAGCCATTGGTGCGGCAAAAGCACGTGGTGAAGACATTGCACCATTATTGGCTGAAGTAGATAACATGGGTGAACAGCTTAACGAAGCGAAGTCCCAACTTGATGCCGTATTAGCAGAAATCAATCAAATCGCGTTAAGCATTCCAAAACATCCCTGCGGATGAAGTTCCATTAGGTGAAAGATGACACTGAAAATAAAGAAATTTTTACGTTAGGGGTACACTGCGTACCTTTGATTTTGAGGATCAAAGATCACGTGTCGATAGGGTGAAGAGGCAAATGGCTTAGATTTTGCCGCAGGGGCTAAATTGCAGGTGCACGCTTTGCGGTGATGAAAAGGTCAAATTGCTAAAATGCATCGTGCATTAGCGCAATTTATGTTGAATCTTCATACCGAACAACATGGCTATTTAGAAACTTATGTGCCTTATTTAGTTAACCATGCGACCCTTTATGGTACAGGTCAATTACCTAAATTCGGTGAAGATTTATTCCATACTTTGGCGCTAGAAGGCGAACAACCTTACGCATTAATTCCGACAGCGGAAGTGCCGGTGACCAACCTTGTACGTGATGTGATTATTGATGAAGCAGAATTGCCAATCAAAATGACCGCACATACACCATGTTTCCGTTCTGAAGCGGGATCTTATGGTCGTGATACCCGTGGTTTAATTCGTATGCACCAGTTCGATAAAGTGGAAATGGTACAAATCGTAGATCCAGATAAATCTATGGAAGCGCTTGAAGAATTAACAGGCCATGCAGAAAAAGTATTACAACTTTTAAATCTACCATATCTAAAGTCTTGCTTTGTACTGGTGATATGGGCTGGTTCTTACAAAACTTACGACTTGAAGTATGGGTGCCTGCACAAGATACTTACCGTGAGATTTCTTCTTGCTCAAAACATGTGGGATTTCCAAGCGCGTCGTATGCAAGCACGTTGCAAGCAAAAGGTGATAGAAAACTCGCTTGGTGCACATTAAACGGTTCTGGTCTAGCGGTAGGCCGTACATTAGTAGCCGTGCTTGAGAACTATCAAATGCAGACGGCTCCAGTACAGTGCCTGAAAGTATTACGTCCTTACATGGGCGGGATTAGAAGTGATCTGCAAATAATTACAATATTAATTCAATTTTAGGGCTAATGTTTTTAGCCCTTTTCTTTTATTTAGAGAAATAGATTTTTATTCTAGTTTTTGAGATAAATCCACATCAATATTTATGCATTTATAGGTAATCTAATAAGGTATCAATTTTAGGAGAATAATAATGACTGATAAACGACCATTTCCATTACCAACAGGGTATTTTTGCGATTCCATTAGGTTTAAGCTGCCTTATCTTTAGCTTGGCTGCATATGGGCGATACGCCTCTTTTTCTCGAAATGTGAGTGATATTATTGGTATAACGGCTGTTTCAGTATGGGCACTTTTCATCTTGCTCTATATTTATAAAATGATTTATTTTTCTCACGAAATTAGGAGATGAATATTGCTGTCCGATACGTTTTTCGTTTATCGCCTTAATACCGATTACAACCATGTTAAGCGGGATGTTCTATATCGTTGGTTTCCTCTCATTGGTGAGGATTAATGGATTGGAACAATTGGACAATTGTTGTTTGCTTCAGTACGTATTAGTGCATTATGGAAAGATGGCACATTTGAAGAAAAATCGACACTGCCACCGTTTTATTTGCATCTGTCGCGACTAACTTTACAGTGCCTCATCATTGGCCTTGATTAGGCTATCACGATTTGAGATATTTGTTCTTAGGTGCAGGGATGATTGCTTGGATTGTTATGAACCGGTATTATTCCAACGTTTGCGCGTGTTGCAGATTAGAACCACAATTTCGTCCAACCATAGGGATCATTCTCGCCCCAGCATTTGTGGGGCTCGTCGGCTTACTTATCGCTTAATGGAGGAGAGATCGATCTTTTCGTTAAACTCTTATGGGATACGGCTTTTTACAAATGTTCTTTTTAATTCGCCTGTTCCCTTGGATTAGTGAAAAAGGGCTTAATATTGGCTTCTGGGCTTTTTCATTCGGATTAGACTTCTTTAGCAAAATGGGGCTGTTTCTTTTGTTCATCATAATGTATTGAGTGGCTTTAGCAAACGGTGCATTTATCTTTGCTAACTTGATGATGAGCGGTTTAGTGCTGATGACATTAGGAAAAATTTTCAAAGGACAATTTTGGTTAAAATAATAAATAAAAAGTGCGGTTAAAAATGATCGCACTTTTTATGAATTTTAAATAACAACCTATCATTTTACAAAAACTAGACATGTCGTTTTGCTGTTGATGTAAATGCAATTTTTATCTGGTCGATAGCTAATACTCCCATATTGAAACGGTCGACCATCTGCCAAATAAGTGGTACTCGTTACATTCACAACCATATCATACTCACCAAGATCGATCGCATTTTTCTTCTTCATTTGCATAACGAAGACAATTTTCGTTGTGAGTGACTAATTTTTAATTTTAATTCGCTTTTCTAAATAGTGATAAATAGAGTGTTCTGCTATTTCTCGGCTAATAAAAGGCACGATGCGGCGATCAAAAATAAGAAACCTCATATTCAACCGCTTCACCATCAATTTCACGAGACGAGCAATACGGTAGAAATCGATCTGATCATCGACATTAAAAATACCATGCAGCTCTTCTTCACCTTGCACAATATACAAACTGGTTAATGTCGTTTTTACGTGGTGTGTTGAGGCACTATTTAATTCGCTAACGGTTTTAATTTCAGAAAGCATTTGTAGCTTTAGATAAGTCATGTCTAAAGACAATCGAATTTCAGCCTTGTTGCTTTTTGAATATAGCCATCAATTTTCAAGTAAGAAAGTGCTTTTCGAATAGTGTCTTTGAAAAACCATAGTTTTGCATGAGTTCATTTTTCACTCGGGAGCTCTTGCAATGGCGCTAAACTACCATTGTTAATTTGGTCTTTATCTCGTTATAGACTCTGCTTGTACTTGCTCATTTTTAATCCTTTTATCGACCGTTCGTTCCATAGGTATAGCCATAGCATATCATAAAATCATAAATATTATACGCATAAATGTGATATTAATCACTCTTTTACGAAAAATGTTTCAAAACTTTTTACGTATAAGTTATTGCATAAAAATACGGTTAGGTTAGAATGAGCCAAAAATGATAACTTCCTAGAGGAAATATTATGCTTACTCGTTCAAGTGGTGTTCTTATGCACATTACCTCGCTACCAAATGCATTCGAGATTGGTAGCTTTTGGAGCAATCGGCTTATGATTTTTGTCGATTTTTAGTTGAAACTAAAACAAAACTTATTGGCAAATTCTTCCACTACCACCACCAGTTGTAGTGATTCACCCTTATCAATCTTTCTCTGCAATTGCAGGTAATACTCACCTGTATTGATTTTTGATCTATTAACTCAAAATGGGCTTGCTGAAAGAAGCGGATTATGCATCGGTCAATTTTGGTGATTATCCAACTAGCGTGGATTATGAACGTATCTTCTATGCTCGCCGTCCGATTTTAGAAACCGCAGTAAAAAATTTTTTAGCAAATCAATCATTCCAAGTTGATTTCAAGAGTTTTGAGAAAAACAACCGCTTGTGGCTAGACGATTTTGCTGAGTTTATGGCAATTAAAGAGCATTTCGGCAATCAAGCATTGCAAAAATGGGATGATAAAAAAGCTGTAGCACGAGATCCAAAAACATTAGAAAAATATCGCACCCTGTTAGCGGAGCAAATTCAGTATTTAAAGTGACGCAGTATTTCTTCTTCAAACAATGGGGCGAATTAAAAGATTACGCGAATCAAAAAGGCATTAAGATTATCGGTGATATGCCGATTTACGTGGCTGCAGATAGCGTGGAAGTTTGGACAAAACCAGAACTCTTCCAATTAGATAAAGAACGTAATCCACTTTTTGTCGCAGGGGTTCCAGCCGATCAGTTCAGTGCAACAGGACAACTTTAGGGCAATCCGCTTTACGATTGGGAAGAAACATAAAAACAAGGCTATGCTTTGGTGGATTCACCGTATTGAAGAAAGCTTCAAGATTTGACTGATGTACTTCGTATCGATCATTTCAAAGGTTTCTCAGATTATTGCTAAAGTGGATGGAAAAAGCCGATATTGCTAAAGATGGTAGTTGGCAGCCAGGCTCAGGCTATGATTTATTCAAAGCGGTTAAAGAGCAACTAGGTGATTTACCGATTATTGCCGAAGATTTAGGTAATATTGATGATAAAGCCAGAAAGCTACTTGCAGATTGTAACTATCCTGGCATGAAGATCCTGCAGTTCGGTTTTTTGAAGATGTCAGTGGAAAAAGCTTAGATAGCCCGCATTGTTGCATTCCGCATTCCATTGTTTTATACCGGCACACATGATAACGATGCAACCAATGGTTGGTATAACGGTCTTACCGAACAACAGCAGCAATATATCAATGATTATACGCATCGCCATGAGGATGAATCGATTTGCCAGCAATGATTCGTCAGCTCTTTGCGACGGTCAGCAATACGGCGATTGCAATGATGCAAGATGTTTTAGATTTGCCAGCCAGTTCAAGAATGAATGTTCCTCAACAATTGGTGGAAACTGGCAATGGAGAATGCAGCAATCAGATTTAACGCAAGATAAAAAGACTTTTTAGAAAAAGATGACCACGTTATATCAACGTGCGAATCAGGAAAACAATGATGAAATTTAGTACCTTTGTAAAAACGAAACCAATAAATCGCTTGAACAATTAAGCGATAAAGAAACTATATTCAATTATTAAATTACGTAAAACACTCTCAGCAGATAAACCTAAAAATACAGGTAAACGTAAGGTTTACTATATCTCAGCTGAGTTTTAATTGGTAAATTACTTTCTAATAACCTGATTAACCTTGGTGTCTATCAAGACATCAAAAACAGAATTAGAAAGTGCGGGTAAATCATTAAGTCATATTGAAGATATTGAACCAGAACCGTCTTTAGGAAATGGTGGGTTAGGTCATTTGGCTTCTTGTTTTATTGATTCAATGTCTACACTTGGCTTAAATGCTGAAGGGTAGGTTTAAATTATCATTATGGTTTGTTCAAACAAGTCTTTAAAAAGAATGAACAACATGCGGAGCCTAATGATTGGATTGAAGATAACTCTTGGTTAATTCCAACAGATATTAGCTATGAGGTGCCATTTAAGAAATTTACGTTAACCTCTAAAACTGAGATCGCATTGATATTTTAGGTTATAAGAAAGAAACGAAAAACTATCTCAATTTATTTGATATTAAATCAGTGAATCCTAAACTGATTAAGAAAGGTATTGAGTTTGATAAAACTGCGATTGAAGAAAAATCTGACTTTATTCCTTTACCCTGATGATTCAGATAAAAAGTAGAATTGCTGCGTATTTATCAACAATACTTCATGGTATCAAATGCTGCACAATTATTAATTGATGAAGCGATTGCAGTGGTAGTAATTTACACTGATTTAGCGGATTATGCGTATGTACAGATCAACGATACACACCCTTCGATGGTGATTCTGAATTAATTCGCTTATTAACCGAAAAACATAAAATTAAGTTTGCTGAAAGCCGTTGGAAATTGATACGTAATATGGTAGGCTATACCAACCATACCATTTTGGCTGAAGCATTAGAAAAATGGCCACTCGCTTATTTAGATGAAGTGGTGCCGCATTTGGTGGTGATCATTAAGAAATTAGATAAAATTAGTGCAGCAGAATATAAAGATCCTGCCGTACAAATTATTGATAAACAAAACGTGTGCATATGGCGCATATGGATATTCACTTTTCAAATTCTGTGAATGGAGTGGCGGCATTACATGCAGAGATTTTGAAAATTCAGAACTTAAAGCATTCTATGCGTTGTATCCTGAAAAATTCAATAATAAGACAAACGGCATTACCTTTCCGTCGTTGGTTAGAGTTTTTCTAACCAAGCATTAGCGCTTACATTAAAGAATTAATTGGTGATGAGTATTTGCATGATGCAACGAGATTAGAGAAATTGTTAGCCTTTAAAGATGACAAAAAGGTTCATCAACAATTAGCGAAAATTAAGTTTGAAAACAAATTAGCACTAAAAAGCGTACCTTAAAGAAAAATAAAGGTATTGAGTTAGATGAAAACTCAATCATTGATATGCATAAATTAAGCGTTTCCATGAATATAAACGCTCAACAAATGAATGCGCTTTATGTGATTCATAAATACTTAGAAATTAAAGCAGGGCAAATTACCAAAACGTAAGATTACCGTGATTTTTGGCGGAAAAAGCAGCGCCAGCTTATATTATTGCAGGATATTATTCACTTAATTCTTTGTTTATCTGAGTTAATCAATAATGATCCTAGTGAACAAGTATTTAAATGTACATTTGGTGGAAAACTATAATGTGAGCGTGGCAGAAAAACTGATTCCAGCAACTGATATTTCAGAACAAATTTCGCTTTGCCTCTAAAGAAGCTTCTGGTACAGGTAATATATGAAATTTATGCTAATGGCGCGTTAACTTAGGCACAATGGATGGGGCTAATGTTGAAATTGCAGAATTAGCCGGTGATAAAAATATCTATACATTCGGTAAAGATTCAGAAAGCATTATTAAACTTTATGAAACAGCAGGCTATGTTTCAAAAAGAGTATTATGAAAACGACAAAGATTAAAAAGAGCGGTTGATTTTATTCAAATCCTGCCGTGGTGAAATTAGGCAATAAAACACGTTTAGAACGTCTTTATAACGAATTATTGAATAAAGACTGGTTTATGACGTTAATTGACTTTAATGCTTATGTTGAAGCGAGAACAAATCTTAGCCGATTATGAAGATCAAGATAGTTGGAATGAGAAAAGTCGTTCACAATATCGCAAAAGCGGGCTTCTTCTCATCTGACCGCACGATCGCTCAATATAATGCAGACTTTGGCATTGTGAGGGCTAAGGGGGAAACAATGAAACTACTTACTCTGAATGTACACGCTTGGTTAGAAGCTAACCAAGCGGAAAAATAGAGATTCTTGCTGAGACTATTGTGGAAAAGGGTTTGACATCATTGCCTTACAAGAGGTTAATCAATTGATGTCGTCTCCCGCTATTTCGCCAACGTTAAAGCAAGATAACTATGATGTCATTCTGTTAAATAAAATCAATCAACGCGTTGCACAGAAATATTCAGCTTTTTGGAGTAATTCGCATATTGGTTTACGATAAATATGATGAGGGCATTGCGTTTTAACGCGCTTGCCTCGTTTATGATGTTGATGCGTTTTATTGTAGCCAACATCAACGTCTTGACTCGATTCTCTCGCGTAAAATCATTGAGCTTGACGGTAGAATATCAAGGCCAGTTAATTGAATGTTATTCTTGCCACATCAATTTGCCAAATTGTGATGGTGAAAACCAACTGATAATGTTCGTTATGTTGTAGGCGAAGTCAAGTGCGAATCTTAAAATCCTGATGGTGATTTCAATACTGATGCAATAAGCGATCAGCAAGCTTTACCATCAGATTAAATCCTTAGACTTATTCGATACATTTGAAATGGCAAAGCAGAAGGATAGCGGTATCTCTGTGAGAAAGCGATTGACGGTTGGAAAGGCCATAGTGAAGAAAAAGCGATTAGATTATATTTTTAAACCAAGCAAAAAGGGTTTTATCCAGTCAGGTTATTTTAATGGCAAAAATAAACCGATTGTTTCCGACCATTTTTGGCGTAGAAGTAGCTCTCATCTTGTAGGAGAATCAATATGAAAAATGCTCAGTTTTTGAATTTTGGCAAAAATTCGGTAAGTGCCTAATGGTTGTGATTGCCGTGATGCCAGCCATGGGTTTAATGGTGAGTATTGGTAACTCACTGCTTTTGATTAGCGATGCGAATGGCTAGCGCTTGTCGGATCATTATCGCCCAAATTGGTTGGGGGATTATCGGTAACCTCCATCTATTATTTGCTTTGTGCAGTGGTAGCTGGGCAAAATGAGCGTGCGGGCGGGAGCATTTGCAGCTGGCCTTGCTTTCATTTTAATTAACAATTACTGGTAACTTTTTCGGTGTGAAGCTTGAAAATGCTAGCAGATCCAAATGCTCACGTAAGTACCATATTGGCAGTGAAATTCCTGTGCGAATTACTTTGTGAATGTGCTTGGGCAACCTGCGTTAAATATGGGCGTGTTCGTTGGTATTATCGCGGGTTTTGTAGGGGCAACAACCTTCAATCGTTACTACAATTTCCGTAAATTACCTGAAGTACTCACCTTCTTTAATGGTAAACGTTTTGTTCCTTTCGTTGTCATTTATCGTTCTGTATTAGTCGCTATCGTTTTATCGCTATTCTGGCCTTTAGTTCAAACTAGAATTAATCATTTCGGTCAATGGATTGCTAACTCTACAAAACTCAGCGCCAATTTTAGCACTCATTTATTTACGGTGCCTTAGGCGTCTATTGCTTCCATTTGGTTTACACCATACGTTGACCATCCCAATGAACTACACTTCATTAGGCGGTACTTATGAGTTCTTAACCGGTGCACAACAAGGTAAACAGTATCTGGTCAAGATCCACTTTGGCTTGCCTGGGTGACTGATTTAATTAACCTTAAAGATGCGGGTAACTTAACCCAATATAACGAACTTCTTTCAACCGTGACACCTGCTCGATTTAAAGTAGGACAAATGATTGGTTCAACTGGTATCTTAATGGGCTTGACTCTCGCAATGTATATCAATGTGGATGAAGACAAGAAAAACTCTATAAAGGTATTTTCCTTTCTTCTGCACTTCGCGGTGTTCTTAACTGGTGTGACTGAACCAATCTGAATACATGTTTATGTTTGTCGCTTTACCGCTTTATATTGTTTATGCGTTAGTACAAGGTTGTGCTTTCGCCATGGCAGATATTGTGGACTTACGTGTGCATTCGATTCGGTAACATTGAGTTCTTAACCGTACACCAATGGCGATTAAAGCCGGCATTGGTATGGATGTGATCAACTTTATTTGGGTATCCATCCTGTTTGCCGTTGCCATGTTCTTTATCGCAAACTTTATGATTAAGAAATTTAACCTGCAACAGCAGGCCGTAATGGTAACTATGATGCAAGGTTCAGATGAAGCTTCTAGTAATGAGCCAAAGTGGCGAATGCTCAGTACGCAGAGTTATTCAAATCATCAACTTACTTGGTGGACGTAATAATCATTGCAGATGTTGATGCCTGTATGACACGTTTACGTATCACTGTACATAATCCAGATTTAGTCGGTGATGAAGCAAGCTGGAAACAAGCAGGCGCAATGGGACTTTATTATGAAAGTTCTGGTATCCAAGCGATTTATGGACCAAAAGCAGATGTTTTAAAAATCAGATATTCAAGACGTGCTTTCATCTGGCGTAGAAATTCTAAAATGTAATTCTACTCAAAATATCTATTTTATCCCGCCTTCAAGGCGGGGATATCATATCAATATCTCATCTTGATGTTCTTCAATATATCCCAATAATCCTTTTATGTTAATACTATAGACGTACAAAATATTTTTATAACTTAGGTTCTATAAAATACCGCCTGTTGTGTAACGAGCGGTATTTCTAGATAGAGGAAGTGGTTATTAAATGATTAATTGACCGACAATACTGCAGTTTCTTCTCGTACTTCGGTGAGTTTTACTTTCACTAAATCACCGATTTTTGTAACGGCGCTCCCTTGAATATACAGCGCTGAATTCATCAGCATTCACTTGCATTTCATCTTTATTTGGATGCAACGTGGAGCTGAGTACATGTAGATGCACCATTTTCTAATAATTGAACACGTAAACCACCACGCATCACATCTTGTACCTCTGCATCAAATTCAGCATTTTTCAGCGACTTTGTCAACAAGATAGCGACAATATAACCAATCTGCGATATCACGTTCGACCAAGCGATTTTGACGACGGGCTTCTTGTAAGCGAGCAAGGACTTCATCTTGTGGTTTTTCCACAAGCTTGCTGTGTGAGCACGGCTTTAATTAAACGATGGTTCACCATATCGGAATATTTACGGATAGGCGATGTCCAGGTCGCATAACCTTCTAATCCAAGCCCAAAATGTGAGCAAGTTCTGATTTAAATTCCGCAAAGGTTAAATAACGACGTAAACGGAATTTCTAAATGAGTCACCTTCAATCGGTTCAATATCATGACGCATTTGGCAATAACCTTTGAGTTGCCAAACTTTTTCTACCGAATAACGTTCAGCAAGTTCAGCTTGATTTTCTTCAGTGGCTAAATTTGCTATTAAGAAATTATGTGCATTTTCTAAGAATTTTTATCAAAACCAGTGTGTGTGTGAAAATACCGGGTTTTAGCATGTCTCCGTAAGAATTGGGCGGCACAAATGTTGGCAATGATCATCGGATTCTTCCACGATTTGAGTTTGCAATACGGCGATATTCCGCTTTAATTTCTTTCACTTTGCCATTTTCAGCGAGAATAAAAGAGTAGTCTGGTTTCTCTTTAAATAACAAGGAATGGGTTTTTACGCCATTGAATACGTGCTGAGTAAATTGATGTAACAAATCAATTTGCTGGGCAATTTCAGGTGTTTCGGTTGCCAGCATCGGTACTTTGTTCTAAATAATCTGAAATCTTGTTATAGGCTAATTTTGCTTTAGATTGTACATAAGCGGACACAAAACGTGGTTTCGCCGTGATATTACCCGCAAGATCTCGTTTCAATGTAACACACTAATGCAGGACGAGTTTCATTTGCCATTGATGAACATAATTCATCAGATAATTCAGCGAGGCAACATAGAATGTTGAAGCCAGGCAAATACTTGCGAAACAACGCTGTTTAGCGTCTTTTCTCAATTTGTGAATCTAATGCAATGTAAGCTGTTGGATCAGCAATGGCAACGACTAAATCGCCAGCCGCTTTGTGTACCATTTTGCTCGATAGGTTCGATATAAAAGGCATCATCCATATCCTGAGTGCTTTCAGAGTCAATGGTGACAAAAATGAAGTGCGGTCAGATCTTCACGTGTTTGTTGATCTAACATCTCATAACTTTCTGCACCTTGCACAGGATGACGAGATTGTTCGCGACGTGACAGCGCTGACCCACCAAGGGGCTAATTCATCGTCAGCACGGCAGATAAATTGATTGATAGTAGCATAGAAAAAGCGATCATCACGTAATGGGTGCGTTTTCAAATTTGCGACGACCCAGTCGCCTTCTTGTAATTCTTCTTTGACGGATTTAGCTTGTTGCGCACCAATGGGTTGGTTGATACTTGGATGATCAACCAAAACTTGCAATTTCTTGTCTTTATTGAACCGCACTTTGGCAATAAAAGCGCGTGAGCATTGGCTCAATTAATTCTTCAGGTTCAGCTTGCTCTTTATCGCCTTGCTTTTCAATGGTGGCTTTGATTTTTGTCACCGCCATCACTTTTTTCATTGCAGGAGGGGCAATAAAGTAGCTTTTATCGCACTCTAAAAACCATAAGCTTTTATCAGTACTTTTACCACGCCTTCAACGTGTTCTTTGCTATCGTGGATTTGTTGCTCAGTTGTGCGAGTAGTGGATTATCTTGGAACATAGTTATATTTAAAAAGAGAAAAGGCAGACTGAAAAGCCTGCCTAAAAATAGATTGTACGAAAAATTATTCTTCGCCCTAATTCGCCCATTGCAGTGATGCTGAAACCCTGCATCTACGTGAACGATTTCACCGGTAATACCAGATGCTAAATCTGAGCATAAGAATGCTGCTGAGTTACCCACATCTTCGATAGTAACAGTGCGGCGTAATGCTGCTGTTTTTCTCGAATGTAGCAAGCATTTTTCTTGAAGTTTTAATACCTGATGCCGCTAAAGTACGGATTGGACCCGCAGAAATTGCATTCACACGAATACCTTCTTTACCTAAGTCAGCTGCCATTACGCGAGTTGCTGCTTCAAGAGATGCTTTCGCCAAACACATCACGTTGTAGTTAGGAATTGCGCGCTCTGCACCCTAAAGTAGAAAGGGGTTATAATGCTGCATTTGGTTTAAGTAAGGACGTGCCGCTTGTGCCATAGCAACGAAGCTGAATGCACTGATGTCGTGAGCGATACGGTAGCCTTCACGAGTTGCTGCGTTTACGTAGTCACCATCTAATTGATCGCCTGGTGCGAATGCAATAGCGTGTACGAAACCATCAAATTTTTTCCCAACGTTTGCTTTAATTCTGCAAAAGCAATTTTGGATGCTTTCATCGGTCGCTACGTCTAAAGGAAGGACGATGTCAGAATCAAATTCTTTGCAAATTCTTCTACGCGCGGTTGTAATTTATCGTTTAAATAAGTGAAAGCAAGTTCAGCGCCTTGTTCTTTTCATTGCTTTTGCAATCCCGTAAGCAACAGAACGGTTGCTTTGCAAGACCTGTTACTAAAAATACGTTTACCAGTTAAGAAACCCATATTTTTTTCCTATGTTTGAGTTAAAAATCGACGAGATTATACTTGTTTTTGTGCTTTCGGCAATCAATCACACTTTGTACCAGTTAGGCGGGATTATCAATATCTTTAAATTCTACATCTAGCTTATATTCAGCTGCTAACCATTCACCTAATGCTTTAATGCCGTAGCGTTCTGTTGCATGGTGACCAGCCGCAAAGAAATGAATACCTTGCTCACGAGCAGAATGAATTGTTTGCTCCGAAACCTCGCCGGTAATAAAGGCATTACAACCTTGTGCTGCCGCTAAATCAATATAGCCTTGTCCGCCACCGGTACAAATGCTTACTTTACGGATTAAGTGCGGTCCATTTTCCGTGCAAATTAACGGTTTACGATGCAGCACTTGTTCAATACGTTGTGCAAATTCTTCAGCGGTAACAGGATCTTTTAACGTTCCCCAAACAGGAATGCTGGTTGCGCTATTTTCTAAAGGTTGAAGATCGCTAATCCCTAATAACTGAGCAAGTTTTGCGTTGTTGCCTAATTCAGGGTGAACATCTAAGGGTAAATGGTAGCCGTATAAATTGATGTCATTCACAAGTAAGGTTTTGATGCGTTTGCCTTTCATACCACGAATACATGGATTTTCACTTTTCCAAAAATAGCCGTGGTGGACAAGAATCGCATCAGCTTGTTGTGCAACGGCATAATCAATCAAAAGCTAGCTTTGTGGTGACACCCGTGATGATCTTTTTGATCTCTGATTTGCCTTCACTTGCAAACCGTTAGGGCGTAATCATTTATTCTGTCTGTGCTAAGTTTTTCGTTTAGTAAACGTTCAAGTTCTAGATTGTTCATCATTTTTGAGAGAAAAGAAAAAGGTGAGATATGGTAAGGGATTAAAAAATGGCTAGTGCAAAAAGGAGTGGGGGAATGCACTAGCCAGTAGTAGTGTTTGTATAAAACAAGTTTACTATCTAAAACGAGATTCATTATATATTTAATTATATAAAGATCAAGAAAAATAAGGAAAAATTTTCCTTATTTTTTTCGATATGTCGTTTTTGTGTTCGAAAATAGATGAAAAAAATCAACCGCACTTATGAATACAAACTTGGCTCATCTTCGGTTTGGCGCGTTTTAAATCGGCGGTGTAGCCACATGTATTGTTCCACACCTTTTTAAGATTTCTTTTTCCACAACTTTATTCATTCTTGCAGCGATTGCCGTTTCATCCGAAAGATCGGAAAAATCACGGGTGGTGAAAATACTGACTGTATAGCCTGAGCCGTCTTTTGTTACGCAATGGGGCAAAAAGGGACGACTTTACAATTTGGTGCTGATTTAAGCAGATAATAACTACCTGTTGTGGTAGCCGCTTTTGTACAGCAAAAGAAAGGCACAAATACCGCATTTTTCTGCCGTAATCGTGATCGGGCGCATACCAAATGGTTTCACCTTTTACGTAAGGCTTTGAGCATACCACGCAGATCTTTTCGGTTCAGCATATCTTTGTTTGAACGTAAACGACCTTTAATTTGCAACCAATCCAGTACGGGATTGTCATTGGGACGATAAACGCCTACGCCAGGATGATGTAATCCCACAATACGCGCGCCTAATTCAAGCGTAAGAAAATGGACACCAACAAAGATAATGCCGTCTTGCATTTTCTTTTTAAATAATTTAATCCTTCACTTTGACCATTTTTTAATGCGCGCATCAGACCAAAACCATGCCATGCCGGTTTCAATAATTGCCATTCCAACAGCACGTAAGTTCTCTTGCAAAATGGCTTCACGTTCTTGCTCAGGCATTTCTGGGAAGCAGAGTTCAAGGTTTCGGCGAGCAATCGCGGCACGACGTTTTCCCACTTTTAATTTTGAGAAAAGCCAGCCTAAGCCATTGCCGATATGACGTAGAATTGGATAGGGAAGTAACAAAAGGCTTCGCCAAATCGTCACACCAAGCCAAAATCCCCAGTATTTAGGGGCTAGAAAGTGCGGTTGAAATTGAGGGAGTTTTTCGTTTTTCATAATTCTTTTCTGGTTAGTTCGGCGTGTAGTTTATCGCAAATTTGAGTTGTGGTAAAATTGCGCCAAATTTTATTATTCCAACAGAGAGATTTCAAAATGGCTCAATATTCTGCCAATTTTAATCAAGCAAAAGTATTAGTGTTAGGCGATGTTATGCTTGACCGTTACTGGTTTGGTGCAACTAATCGTATTTCACCGGAAGCACCGGTTCCTGTGGTTCGTGTGCAAAAGATAATGAAGAGCGTGCAGGGTGGTGCAGCAAACGTGGCAATGAATATTGCTTTCTTAATGTCCCTGTGCAAAATTTTTAGGTTTAATTGGTCAAGATGAAACAGGCACAGCTCTATACCAATTTATTACAACATCAAAAATTGACTGTAATTTTATGCATTGAATACTCACCCAACTATTACGAAAATTACGTATTTTGTCTCGTCATCAACAATTACTTCGTTTGGATTTTTGAAGAAGATTTCCAAAAATGTGGAATGTCATGAGTTGCTTGCGAAATTAGACGCGGAAGTGAAAAACTTTGGTGCGTTAGTGCTTTCAGATTATGGTAAAGGCACGTTAAAAGATGTGCAAAATGATCCAAATTGCACGCAAAGCGAATGTACCGGTGTTGATCGATCCAAAAGGCACAGATTTTTGAGCGTTATCGAGGCGCCACTTTTACTTACACCAAATATGTCAGAATTTGAAGCGGTGGTAGGTAAGTGTGATTCTGAAGAAGAAATCATTGAGAAAGGTTTAAAATTAATTTCAGACATTGAATTGACCGCACTTTTAGTGACTCGTTCTGAAAAAGGCATGACATTACTTCGTCCAAATCAAGAGCCGTTCCATTTACCAACCGTTGCCAAAGAAGTATTCGATGTAACAGGTGCGGGCGATACGGTAATCAGCGTCTTAGCAACTGCACTTGCAGATGGTCGTTCTTTTGAAGAATCGTGCTATTTAGCCAATGTGCAGCAGGCATTGTAGTGGGTAAATTAGGGTACATCGACTGTTTCCACTGTGGAATTAGAAAATGCGATTCATGGTCGTGCAGAAACGGGTTTCGGTATTATGTCAGAAAGCCAATTAAAAATTGCCGTAGATCATGCTAAAGCACGTGGTGAGAAAATTGTGATGACAAATGGTTGTTTCGATATTCTTCACCCAGGCCACGTGTCTTATTTAGAAAATGCTCGTAAACTTGGCGATCGTTTAATTGTTGCCGTGAATACGGATGATTCAGTCAAACGCTTAAAAGGTGAAAGTCGTCCAATTAACAATCTGAATGCACGTATGGCAGTATTGGCCGGTTTAGCATCTGTGGATTGGGTGGTTTCTTTTGATGAAGATACACCACAACGTTTAATCAGTGAGATTTTACCCTGATTTATTAGTAAAAGGTGGCGATTACAAACCTGAAGAGATTGCAGGCAGTAAAGAGTGTGGGCGAATGGTGGCGATGTTCGCGTATTGAATTTCGAAAATGGCTGTTCAACCACAAACGTAATTGAAAAAATTAAAGCGCTGAAAGATTAATGGCTTTATAAAAACAACGGGCAACCTGTTTTACAAGTTGCCCGTTTTTATTTTAGAATTTATATCGAATATTGCCGAAAATAAACACGTCCTTCTTCTGGGTAACCAGCTTGGTAAGCGTAGTTTTTATCAAAGAGGTTTGATATCCCTGCTTCTAAACTTAATCCTGAAAACGGTTCATAGATCAATTTTGCATTGCTATTTCCAAAACCAGAGAGTTTCACGGTTTTACCGCCATCTAAATAATAACGGCTATGTTCCGCTTCTTGGCTTACATAAAGTGAAAAGGTTTGGTAAAATTTTTCCAATCGACAAATGCAAAGAATTTATGTTTTGGTACATTCTTCTAATGAGTGTTTTGGGTTTTATTTTTGCATGGGTATAGGTGTAGTTTGCCCTAACGTTAAATTATCGGTTGCAAAAACATTCACGGCTAATTCAACACCTTTTAAAAGGCTTCTTTACCCACATTTTGATATTGATTGAGGTTTTTGCTAATCGCGACTTCTTCAATCGCATCTTTTACTTCAGAATAGAAAAGTGCGCTATCCACTCTTAACCAATCGCCGAAGGTATGCATATAGCTAGTTTCGTAATGGTAAGCAGTTTCTGGGCTTTAAGAATGGATTCGGCTCAGTACGACCAAATCGGCGAGAATAACGTTCTTTCATTGTGGCAAAACGTGTTTTTCTTCGCAAAACTTGGTGCAAATTCATCATGTTCAGAGAAATGATGAGCAAGTTTGATTTGATAATTAAAGGTGTGTTTATTACCGATATCAAACGGGCAAATCGCATTTTTGGTGAGTTGAAACACATTGTTTTCAAATTCTCTGCACGGTTTGAATCACGTTTGTCGTAGCTGATGCCCGTAATCAGAGAGGTTTGCTCATTAAAACGATGAGTATTTTTCTAAAACCAAAGCTGCAGGTACGATCTTTATCGACTGCGGTCGGTTCATCATCATTATGTTCGCGATGCACGTCATATTTAATGAGGGTAGAGAATTTTAAGCGGTCTTTGGAGGTTAAATCGCCACCCAAATCAAAGCCCGCACCGTAGGAATAATCACGGTAATAGCTATTAAAGCTCGATTTTTCTTTTTGAGTGCTGAATGTGGCATCATCAAAAGCACGTAGGTCATTTTTAAAGGTGTCGTAAAATGCCTTCGTGTTCAATGTAGATGATGATCGTCAAATTCAGTATGGGAAAAGGAAATAGATACTGTCTTTGTCCCCATCGGCCAGCGCCAATAGCGTTCAAAGCTATCAGCGCCAGAATAGAAAGGTGATTCTTTTGGTGCCTTTTTTGTGGAGAACGCCAGTGCGTATTCATCATTCTCATTTGGCGTATAAGCGACTTTTAAACTTAATTTTTTATCACGTTGTTTAGAATTTTCGGCTCGACCGCCATCATCACCTTTTGGATTGATTTGTTGATAATGGTGAGAAAGTTGTAAGCCTTGTTTTTCAACAAAAGAACCACTTATTTCGCATAGAATAGTTCTTGTTTAGTGCCCTAAATTAAAATCTGTTTTATTGGTTGCTGTACCACCACTTTTACCGTGTGAAAGCCATAGCCAATAGAACCTTCAGAAGGGTTGAGTTGGTTTTTGGAGTCAAATTTACTGCACCACCCATCGTATTGGCGCCATAAAGCACAGAGCTTTGCGCCTTTAGAAATATCAATGCGAGATAAATCAAAGGTGGTAAAACGACCTAAGTCCATTTCACCATCATAAGGGACATAAACAGGAATACCATCCATAAATACGGGTACCCGGCGAGCATTAAAACCACGTACTAATAAGTTGTATTCGTTGCGTGCGCCACCATGTTCGACAAATACACCTGGTGCTTTTTGGCTATATCAGACACAACGATCTTGGTTATTTTTGTAATTCAGCCTGGTCAATACGAGCGGTGCTGAGATCATCGATTTTTCACCGATGACTTCAATTTGGCTGAGGTAAATACATTTTCGGCATAAGCAGGCAAGCAAAGCCAAACTAATGGCGATGCAAAGCAGTTTCTTTTCCATTGGAACATCCCTTTTTAGGTTAGGGGTTGAAGCGTAACTTCAGTATGCATGGTGATCGCGCGAAAAATTTTTCATCATTATGAGGGAAATTTTCTCGCAAAGTGCGGTTAGCATCGCTGAAGTTTATTTTTCCGTTAGCTAATTCGGTGAATAAAATCGAAGGGGAGCTGAAGTTGCTCCGCAATTTGCAGAATTGAAAAGTGCTCAAATGTCATAATCAAACGATCTAGATTGCAATAGGTGGGATAGCGATTATGTGTCACTAAATCGGTAAATTGTTGCACAATTTTGACCGCTTTATTTTTCGATTGAAGAAGTGTAAAGCCACGCCCAAAATAAGCAGTAACGCCGAACCTAAATGCCACTGAAAGATGCCTGAATAGGCCACTGAAAAATGAATCCTAAAGCCGCTGAACAAGATGCCTACCAATCCTGCAATGAGCATACAAAGCAAGCAAAAACTTATAAATCACATCCCATTTCATTTTTCACCTTTAGCTATGAATAATAAATGTTATATAATAAAAACATAACGATGACATTCTACCAAAAATTTATTTGCTATGTTTAAAAAGATATATAGCGTTAAAATAAAGTCATTTCATTTTAATCGCTAAAAAGAGGAAGAATATGAAAAAAATGGATAGGTATTGCACTCGCGTTTTATTTATCAACCAGTGCATTCGCAACAGAAGAAATCGCTTATTTGGCAGGGGAATTACCTCCGTCAGCTAAAATTGAAAAAGAGTATTAAGTGCGGGTAATCCGGCTGATGTGTTGCTCCTTTCAAGCGCGCCTAATAAATTGCTAGGATTAGCGGGATTTAATAGGGAAAAACGCGAAAAACTGCTTTCCTGCAGCACAACAATCTCTACCAACCTTAGGAAAATTGCCGGAAAAGGCAGCGCTCGCCAGAGAAAATTGTGGCATTGCAAACCGAATTTAATTATTGATGTAGGCAATGTACTCAAACTATATCGATCAAGCAAAACGGACTTTTGACCAAACAGGTGTACCTTATTTGCTGCTAGACGGCAAACTCAGTGAAACACCCACTACTTTGCGTTATTTGGGGAAAGTGTTAGAGCGTAGAAAATCTTACAGAACCTCAAGCGAAGTATGCCGAAGAAACCCTTAAACAAGCGGTCGAAAATGCCTCTAAATTGACCAAAAACCTTCTATTTAGCTCGTAGTGCAGATGGCCTACAAACAGGGCAAAAAGGCTCAATTCATACAGATAGCCATTGAAATCGTGGGTTTAAAAATGTGGTGGAAGGCGCTCATAAAGGGGCTTACACAGGTTTCGATGGAGCAACTTTTTATTATGGAATCCGGATGTGATTTTTCAGCCAATACCCAGAGTTTTTGCAAACCTTAAAAGAGAATCCCAATGGCAACAGTTAAGTGCGGTAAAAATGGACACGTTTTTAATCCCGAATAATCCATTTGGTTGGTTAGATTCGCCACCTAGTGTGAACCGTTTGCTTGGGGTGCGTTGGGTCTCGCATTTAGTTAGCGGTAAAACCCTATGACTGAATTTTACAAAAGAAGTGCAAACGTTTTATCACGTGTTCTATCAGATTGAATTAACCCCAGAGCAAGCGACTCAATTGCTACATGATGTGAAATAGTTATGCCGTATTTTGTTCAACGTAATCCCAAACTCTTTTTCACTTCGTTAGTGATTTTATTAGTCGGCACCATTTTGCTTTTCGTTGAATGTGGGGCGATTTCCGATTTCTCCTTCAACTAGGGCAAGCGATTCGCGTGTATTTGAAACGGAATGCCAAACGCCTTCTTCTGTTGAAACAGTACTTTTGGCATATTCGTACCCCGCGTATTTTTGTCGCCTGTTTAGTCGGTGCCGCATTAGCCGCCGCAGGTGCGACTTATCAAGGGATGTTTAAAAATCCGTTGGTTTCTCCTGATATCTTAGGGGTTTCAAGCGGTGCGGGACTTGGTGCATCATTGGCGATTTTCTACAATTTACCGATGTTTTTTATGCAGCTTTTTGCCTTTACTGGCGGTATCTTGGCGGTGTTATGTGTTTCGATGGTCGCATCACGAAGCCGTAATCAAGATCCCATTTTGGTCTTAGTGCTTTCAGGGATTGCTATCGGTTCATTACTTAGGGCAGGTATTTCACTGTTAAAAATTCTAGCCGATCCTTTTACCCAATTACCTTCGATTACCTTTTTGGCTATGGGTAGTTTCACAGCTGTCGGAGTGAAAGAAATTGAGTCAACTTGCGCCTACTTTAATCCTCGAATTTTGCCGCTTTTCATTACGCTGGCGCTTAAATCTACTTGCTTTAGAAGAAGATGAAGCCAAAAGTCTCGGTATTCCTATTCAACGCACACGCTATATTTTGATCATTTTCACCACGCTTTTGCACTGCAAAGTGCGGTCTCAATTACAGGCATTATTGGCTGGGTAGGGTTTGCTTTAGTTCCCCATATTGCGCGATTATTGGTGGAGCCAATTTTATTTTGTTATTACCCACCTCATTGTTGCTTGGCGCGAGTTTCTTACTTTTAACCGACACGCTTGCTCGCACGGTTGCGAGCATTGAACTCCCGATAGGATTTTAACCTCGGCTGTGGCGCTCCGTTTTTCCTCTATTTATTGTTGAGAGGGCGAAAATGAATTTAATTGAAACGCAACAACTGACGATTGGCTATGGTAATAAACCTCTGCTAGACAAGATCAATTTTGCATTAAAACCTCAGCAAATTTGCTGTTTGCTTGGCGCCAATGGGGCAGGGAAAAGCACTTTCTTAAAAACTTTACTTAGGTTTGCAACCTGCACTCAATGGGCAAATTTCTCTTTCAAAACCGACCGCTTGCACATATTCTGCCGCTGAATTAGCTCATGAAATTGCTTATGTGCCGCAAGCTCATGCACAGCTTTTTCCTTTTTCTGGTACAAGATATGGTGTTAATGGGAGCGATCTGCTTATCTAAATGGTATCAAACCCCAAGAGCTGAAGATAAAGATCTTGCCCTTGCGGCTTTTAGCGGAATTACAAATAACCCATCTTGCTAAACGTTAGTACCATGAACTCAGTGGGGCGAAAAACAACTCGTGCTCATCGCCCGAGCCATTGCACAACAGGCGAAATTGTTGATTATGGACGAACCAACAGCCAGTCTTGATTTCGTAACCAAATTCGGGTGTTGGAAAAATTAACAATTACAGCATCAAAACATTGCCTTACTAATTACGACTCACAATCCACAACAAGCGGTCTATTTAGCCGAAAATATTGCAATGCTCGATCAAGAATTTGGTTTTCAACAAGGCGAAAAAAAGTGAACTGATGACCTTGAAAACCTCGCTCAAAATTTACCGCACTTCAGTTCAGGAATTGCAAAAACATCTCAATTTATAAAAAGGATAAATTGGTTTCCATAAATTCGTTATAATTTAACTTATATAAGGATTGTGCTATATTCCATTCAATTTAAATAAGGAGTTTAAATGAAAAATTAGCTACTTTAGCCGCCTTTATGGCGATCACATTCTCAAGCCAAGCTGCTGATCTTTTATCTTTATGCTGGCGCGGGTTTAAAAGAGCCGGTAGAGAAAAATTGTAAAAACAATTTGAGCAAAAATACGGGCAATAAGGTCACGGTGGAATATGGCGGTTCAGGTCAAATTTTGGCACGTTACAACCAAGTAAAAACTGGTGATTTGTTTTTATCCGGTTCGGCAGATTATGTTGAAAAATTGGCACAAGACAATCAAGTTAAAGCTGTTGAGCCATTAGTTTTACATATTCCAGTAATGGCGGTACGCAAAGATAAAAGTGCAAATATTCATTCTTTTAAGGATCTTGCCGAAAAGTAACTTACGTTTGGGAATTGGTGATGCCAAAGGCGATGGCGTTAGGTAAAGGGGCGGAGAAAATCTTTGAGCTATCGGGTTATCAACAGGCGTTGAATGAAAAAGTGGTCGTGAAAGCGGCTACCGTAAAAACAGTTGATGATGTATCTATTGAATGGTGATGTGGATGCGGCAGTGGTTGGGCGTTCCGGCGCGTGGAAAGTACGCGATAAAGTAGAAATCTTGCCAAACCCACAAGGCACACCGCAAGAAAAAGTGACCTTAGCGTTACTTTCATCTTCGGCACATCCAACGGAAGCTAAACAGCTATTTGATTTTTTTCTATACAGAAGGCGTGAAGTATTTTACCGATGAAGGCTTCTTACCGGTTAAATAAAAGCCTGAGTTTAAAGTTAGCACCTCCCCTTAATGTTGTTATTTTTTAACGGTATTGGGAACGGTGCTTGCTTTAATTGGGCAGTTAAATTGGCATTTTTTAAACAGGTGTTGTTTGATCATGAACTGCACTTTGCCTTAATGCTTTCTTTTAGGGACGTCACTCTTTTCGCTAGTTATCGCTTTACTGATTGCATTACCTGCTGCTTGGGTGATGAGTCAAATTCGCCTGCCGCTACAAAAGCTCATTGATACCGTGTTGGACTTACCGATGGTTTTACCGCCCTTAGTTACCGGGTTAAGTTTGCTTTTATTGTTCGGTTCACAAGGTTGGCTGAGTTCATTGATTCCAGAGATTAGCCGTTGGATTTTTAGCCCGATTGGTATTGTGGTGGCACAAAGTTATATTGCCACCTCAATTATGTTGCGTAATGCACGTGGCGTTTTCAGTAATTTTGATGACGGTTATCGACTTGCCGCCTATAACCTAGGTTTAACACCTTGGCAAAGCCTGCTTTAAAGTTGAGCTCCCTATGTGTTGGAAACCTTTGCTGTGTGGGGCAATTTTGGCTAGGGCGCGCGCCATCGGTGAATTTGGTGCGACCTTAATGCTAGCCGGCGCCACCCGTTTTTAAAACAGAAACCCTGCCGGTGGCTGTATATCTCAATATTTCCAGCGGTGATTTTTGAAATTGCGATTGGGGGCAGCCTTATGGCTTTTTAATGATTTCAGCCTGTTTGCTTTTTATTACGCGTGCTTAATCGGGAACTTTAGGATGTTACAAATTCAACATTTACAGGTTGGTATTTTTAAAGGGATATTAGCCTAACGGTTTGCAAATGGTGAATCGGTGGCGATTGTTGGACAATCGGGAAGCGGAAAAACCACGCTTCTCAATGCCATTGCCGGTTATTCGGATTATCAGGGGGTATTGCATTTAACCAATGTCCTTGGGATAACCTGGCCTCTTGGGAAAGACATTGTCGTTATTTAAATCAACGTTTATATCTTTTCCCCCATAAAACTGTAGGGGAAACTTAAGTTTAGCGAAACCAGAGAGCACGAGACAGGAGCAACGTGATTTATTGGCGCAGTTAAATATTGAAGCGTTGATCGATCGTTATCCGCATCATTATCGGGCAGCGAGCAACAGCGCGCAGCATTGGCACAGGGCGCTAATCAATCCACCGGATGTGATGCTATTAGATGAGCCATTTTCATCATTGGATTGGCAAACCCGTCAACAGATTTGGCAAAACGTAAAAAGTTTGCTCAAAGCCTTTCAATCTCACCACATTATTAGTGACTCACGAACCTAAAAGAAGCAGATTTTTCTAGCAGATAGACAAATTCACTTGCATTTAGGGCAATTAATTTAAGGACAAACTATGATTTATTTTTCAGACAAAGAACTCGATGATTTTTTATTGGAAGATATTTATCGCGGTGACTTAACCACGCACGCATTAGGGCTAGAAAAAGTCCCAGCAAAAATTGAATTCAAACGTAAAAATGCCGGAATGGTAGCAGGGGATTTTCAGTGGCAGAACGATTACTGAAAAAAATTAGGCATTACGCCTCAGGTTTATGTGAATGAAGGGGAAGCCGTTGAAGCCGGTGCTTTATTGCTAAGTGCGGTCGATTCTGCGGATAAATTACAGCAAGCATGGAAAGTGGTGCAGCTTATATTGGAATGGTCTTGTGGCGTGGCACAATACACGGCGGAGATGATTGCTAATGCCAAAGCCATTAACCCGAATGCGGTGGTGGCGTGTACCGTAAAAGTATCCCGAATACCCGTAAACTGGCGACCAATGCAGTGCTGGCAGCTGGCGGACATATTCATCGTCAAGGCCTTAGTGAAACCTTACTGGTCTTCACTAATCATCGTAATTTATTGGCTGAACCGAATAACTGGACGCATATCGTGGAAACTTTAAAGCGTGAAGCACCAGAAAATAAGGTCACCCTTGAAGCAGACAATTTTTGCACAATTTGAACAAATGATTAGTGCCTCTCCTGATATTATTCAGCTAGATAAATGGTCAGTTGAAGATGTGAAAGCGGCTTAGATCTCATCAAAGCACAAGGCAGAAATATTACGCTTTCCGTCGCAGGTGGGGTGAATAAAAATAATGTGGCAGATTATGCCAGTTAGGCATTAATTTATTTATTACCTCTGCACCTTATTATGCGGCACCAGAAGATATTAAAGTGGTGATTAGCAAAAGCATAGTTGTTTTAGTTTAGATCATCAATTGTTTTGTATATCTCGCTATATATTTTATTGTATAATTTAACTCCATTTTCATTTTTAAGGATAACTTATGAAATTTAACCGCTTGTTTGTTGCTGCTTTGTTCGGCATTTTTCTACATCGGCGTTGGCTGATCGTGTTGTAACTGACCAATTAGATCGTCAAGTGACCATTCCCGATCATATTCAGCGTGCTGTGGTATTACAGCATCAAACTCTCAATATCGCCGTGCAATTAGATGCCACCAAACAAATTGTTGGGGTATTATCAAATTGGAAAAACAACTGGGGCAAAATTATGTGCGTTTAGCGCCAGAATTAGAAAAAATGGCCATGCCGGGCGATTTAAATTCAGTCAATATTGAAAGCTTGTTGGAATTAAAACCGGATGTGGTATTTGTTACCAACTATGCACCACCGGAAATGATTAAACAAATTGCGGATACCGGTATTCCAGTGATTGCTATTTCGCTACGAACTGGCAGTGATAAAGATAAACTTAATCCAACTTTTGGCTGATGAAGATAAAAGCTTTATAACGAAGGCTTAACTCAAGGTATTGAGTTGATTGCTCAAGTGTTTGAAAAAGAACAACAAGGCAAAGAATTAGTTAAAGCCGCATTTGCGAATCGTAAAATGTTGGCGGAACGTTTGGGAGACATTCCTGCGGAGAAACGAGTGCGCACCCTATATGGCTAACCCAGATTTAAATACCTATGGTTCGGGTAAATATACTGGTTTAATGTTGGAACATGCTGGTGCGTATAATGTCGCAGCGGCAACGGTGAAAGGTTTTTAAAACAGGTTTCCATGGAAAATGTGCTTGAGTGGAATCCAGCAGTGATTTTGGTGCAGGATCGTTATCCCTAAAAGTGGTATCACAAATTAAAGAAGATGTGGCTTGGGCTAATATTGATGCAGTGAAAAATAACCAAGTGTTTTTTTAATGCCGGAATATGCGAAAGCTTAGGGGTTATCCGATGCCGGAAGCCTTAGCATTAGGCGAAGTTTGGTTAGCAAAATCGCTATATCCGCAAAAATTCCAAGATATCGATTTAGATAAAATGGTGAACGACTACTATTTAAAAATTCTATCGTCAACCGTATAACAATGGTAAATAAACATTCCAAATTGATGGGCGTATTGCTCATTGTCTTGGTTGCGAGCGCCCTGATTTCGTTAGGAATCGGGCGTTATGCTTTATCCTTAGAGCAGATTTTGCAAATTTTAACGGCAAAATTGACCGCACTTCCTATTGATTCAATCCATCAGCAGGTTATTTTTCCAAGTTCGTTTACCGCGTATTTTATCTGCTCTTTGTGTGGGGGCTGGATTAGCCTTAAGTGGCGCGGCATTGCAGGGTATTTTTTTCGTAATCCGTTGGTGGATCCGCATATTATTGGCGTGACCTCTGGTTCTGCATTTGGTGGCACACTAGCCATCTTTTTTAGTTTGAGTCTGTATGGCTTATTTGCCAGTACGATTTTTCGGTTTTAAGTACGCTAGTGCTCGTTTTTTTATTTAGCGTAAAGTTTGGCCGAAGAAGTTTGCTGATGCTGATTTTTAATCGGGATGATTTTGAGCGGACTGTTTTCTGCATTAGTGAGCCTGTTGCAGTACGTTTCTGATACCGAAGAAAAATTACCAAGTATTGTGTTTTGGTTGATGGGCAGCTTCGCCACGGCTAATACGGAAAAATGGCTGTTTTTCTTCGTGCCTTTTGTGTGTTGTTCGACATTGTTGCTGAAACTGAGCTGGCGTTTAAATTTGCTTTCTTTAGAGGATAAAGAAGCGAAAGCGTTAGGGGTAAAAGTTGGGCGATTACGCTGGTTGGTGATTGCCCTTAGCGGAACATTAGTCGCTTGCCAGGTGGCTATTAGCGGCAGTATCGGCTGGGTTGGCTTGATCATTCCACATATTAGTCGCATGTTGGTCGGTGCTAATCACCAACGTTTATTGCCTTGTACGATGCTAGTGGGGGCTATTTATATGCTGTGGGTGGACAATGCGGCTCGCGCGTTGACCGACAATGAAATTCCGATCAGCATTTTAACTGCGCTTATTGGCGCACCTTTTATTTGGCATATTGGTTTTATCGTTTAAAACGAAATGGAGCGATGCGTGACTGATTTGATTAAAGTAAATGATCTTGCATTTGCTTATGAAAAAAACAACCTGCTTTTTCAACATCTCAATTTTGCTTTACAGGCAGGAGAGATTCTCGCGATTTTAGGACAAAATGGTTGTGGCAAAAGTACCTTGTTAGATCTGTTACTTGGCATCCATCGCCCCTTACAAGGCAATATTCAGCTGAATGACTCGATAGGTTTTGTCCCGCAATTTTTCAGTGCACCTTTTGCCTATTCGGTATTGGATATTGTGTTAATGGGGCGTTCAAACCATATTGCCACCTTTAGTAAGCCTAAACCACAAGATATTGAAGTGGCGTTACAAGCGTTAGCTGATTTACAGTTGCAGCATTTAGCCGAGCAAGATTTTGCTTCACTTTCAGGTGGACAACGTCAGTTGATCTTGATTGCACGTGCCATTGCATCTGAATGCCGTTTAATGCTGTTGGATGAACCCACTTCAGCGCTTGATTTAGCCAACCAAGATGCGGTGTTATCACTTTTAAGACAATTAGCGAAAAAGCACGGCCTGGGAATTATTTTTCACCACGCATCAACCTAATCATGCACAAGCGATTGCGAATAAAACGCTTTTGATCAATCGGAATTTTATTCGCTTTGGACAAACGGATGAGATATTAACTTCTGAAAATCTGACCGCACTTTTTCATTTACCGATGATTGTTGAACAATCGCAATATCAACAGCAACCGTTTAGCCATTTCGTGCCGGTTTATGAGGTGTTGTTCGAAGGACAGAGAGATGAGTAAACTCACTATTTATAGCGCAGGAAGCTTTCGATATGCCTTATTGGAGCTTACTCGTGCATTTAGGCAATATAATGACGTGGAAATTGAATGCATATTGGGTCCTGCTGGTTTGTTGAAAACGCGCATAATACAAGGAGCGTTAGCTGATCTTTTTATTAGTGCAAATTCAGAAAATGTATCGGCACTAGGGCGTCGAGTTTTTCAGCAGCAGGTGCTCACTTATAATCAACTTATGCTGACAACAAAAAATAAACCAGAATTTCAGCGAGATACCCTTGAGCTACTTTTTGATGATCAATATCGATTAGCCACGTCAACGCCAATTTGTGATCCTTGTGGTGATTATACTTGGCAGCTTTTTGATCTCATTGAAAAAGATTACCCTGAACAAGGTAAAAGGTTAAAATCGAAGGCATTGAAATTGGTCGGTGGAACAGAAAATCAAGTTGTTATACCACCAGGTGAAATAGCTTCATATTATCTCTTGAAAAACGATTATGCGGATATGATGTTGGGCTATGCGCATTATCAGACAAGATTAGAAAATTTGGGGATGCTTTGTCATGCATTGCCATCTGAATATGATATTCGCGCAGAGTATGTCCTTGCTATGCTGAATGATACCGAATTGACGCAGCGATTTTATCAATTTTTATTGAGCGAGCATGCACAAGACATTATTCGTAAGAATGGATTTAAAAATGATTAAACATTTAAGAGGAACTGCGCAATAATTCCTTGCTTTTATTGGCTTCAATCGTTAAAATTCAGGCTCCTTGTCATCGCTGAGTTAGAGATCGGCGAATGATGTATTAATAACACTACCTTTTTAGGAGTAAAAATGTCTCTAAGTACTGAAAAAGCAGCAATCGTTGCTGAATTTGGTCGCGATGCGAAAGATACTGGTTCTTCTGAAGTTCAAATCGCATTATTAACTGCACAAATCAACCACTTACAAGCTCACTTCGCTGAGCACAAAAAAGACCACCATGGTCGTCGTGGTTTATTACGTATGGTTTCTCGTCGTCGTAAACTTTTAGACTACTTAAAACGTACTGATCTTGCTTTTATACCAAAAGCACTATCGCTCGTTTAGGTTTACGTCGCTAATTTTTATTACGATAGTAAAAATAAAAGCCTTCGGATTACCGAGGGCTTTTTTATTTTCTGCATATTGGAAGATAAAAAAACAGTCAAAAATTTGACCGCTCTTTTTTTAGTTATTAGTTCGCAATGCCTTTATGATGAAGCAATGCGTCTAATTGAGGTTCACGTCCACGGAAGCGTTTGAATAAGACCATTGGTTCTTCAGAGCCACCACGAGTGAGAATTTCATCCAAGAAAGATTTACCGGTAACTGGATTGAAAATTCCTTCCTCTTCAAAGCGAGAGAAGGCATCTGCAGATAGTACCTCAGCCCATAGATAGCTGTAATAACCTGCCGCATAACCGCCAGCAAAGATATGGCTAAAAGCTATGTGGTGTTCTTGCCCATTCTACACCTTTTAATCACGGCCACTTTATCTTTCACTGCTTTTTAAGGTATCAAGCACTTGGTTGGCTTTACCTGCTTCAAAAGTATGGTGAAGAGTAAAATCAAACAAGCCAAATTCAAGCTGACGTAACACAAACATCGCCGCTTGATAGTTTTTTGCTTTAAGAAGTTGATTTAATTTTTCTTCTGGCAATGGTTCGTGCGTTTCAAAGTGACCCGAAATAAAAATCAAGCGCTTCTTTTTCCCAACACCAGTTTTTCCATAAATTGACTTGGAAGTTCTACTGCATCCCAAGGTACACCATTGATACCCGCAACATCCGGCACATCAACTTTGGTGAGCATATGGTGAATGCCATGACCGAACTCATGGAAGAGAGTGGTAACTTCATCATGGGTGAATAGAGCAGGTTTATCACCAATAGGGGCGTTAAAGTTACACGTTAAATAGGCAACAGGTTTTTGAATTGAACCGTCAGCATTACGTTTTCTGCCAATGCAATCATCCATCCAGGCACCGCCACGTTTATTTTCGCGCGCATAAAGATCGAGATAGAAACTGCCACGTACCTCATCCGTTTCATCAATTAAATCAAAGAAACGCACATCTTTATGCCAAGTATCTACGCCAAAACGTTCAACTGCACGAATATTAAAAATACGTTTAATTAATTCAAACTAAACCCGAAATAACCCGATCTTTCAGGGAAATAAGGACGAAGTTCTTCATCATTGATCGCATATAAATGTTGTTTTGTTTTTTCAGAATAGAAACTGATATCCCAAGGGGCAAGTTCAGTAACGCCAAATTCTTTTTCACAATAAGCTTTTGAGGTCAGCTAATTCTTTCTCACCTTGTGCTTTTGAACGATCTGCAAGGTTATTTAAGAAATCTAACACTTGTTGTGGGTTTTCAGCCATTTTGGTGGCAAGTGAACGTTCAGTGTACGTATTGAAACCCTAACAATTTCGCTAGTTCCACGCGTAACGTCATGATTTCTTCAATGATCGCTGTGTTATCCCATTTTACCTGCGTTTGGACCTTGATCTGAAGCACGAGTCGCGTAAGCTCGATACATTTCTTCGCGTAGTGCTGCATTTTCTGCAATAGGTCATAATTGGCAGATAACTTGGAATTTCTAACGTAAAACGATAGCCTTTTTAGGCCTTTAGTTTCAGCAGATTGTTTTGCTGCAAGTAATGCAGATTCAGGAAGACCCGCTAATTGGCTTTCATCTTCAATGACTTTTTCCCAACCCATGGTGGCATCGAGTACATTATTGCTAAATTGTGCGCTTAATTCTGATAAGCGAGCAACAATCTCACCATAACGTTTTTTGTTTTTCTTCGGATAAACCGATACCTGAAAGCTCAAAAATCACGCAGTGCATTTTTCAATGAGCTTTTCTTTTGTGCTACTGAATAAGTGGCAAATTCAGGACTATTTTTAAGGCTAAATAAGCGTTGTATAAAGCCTTTTGTGTTGACCCACCCAAGTGCTGTATTCAGAGAGTAGTGGTAAGCAGGCTTGGTACGCATCACGTAATTCAGGGCTGTTTTTAACTGAATTTAAATGAGAGATTGGTGACTAAGCACGGCTTAGGGCGTTCGCCAGCTTCAAAGCGGTTCAATAAAATTTTCCCCAAGTAAAAGTGCGGTTGTTTTAAAACTTGTTCAATGGCTTGACGATTTTTCTTGATGAGTTCTTGGATTGCCGGTTGAATATGTTCTGGTTTGATTTGAGAAAACGGCGGTAAGCCTTTCAATATGAAGTAATGGATTAGACATAAATATTCCTTTTTGCTAACAGTTTCTTTAGTAAGTTGCGACAAATTCTATAATATCAAGGTTGAAAAATCTAAAAAAATCAGTAATAATTGCGTATCACTTTTTATTTAGGAATAAGAATGAACGGCGTGTTATTGTTTTTCTGGCTTAATCACTTTTTCGATTATAGCCGGTTTTGTTGCACTTAAATTTTTCCCCAAAAATCCTTTAATTAAAGGCATTTATATTATACTAGGCTGTATTTCTTTTGGTTTTAGGCGTGATTGGTGTTTTTCTACCATTTCTGCCGACCACACCCTTTTTATTACTCACGCTTTATTCGTTTGCGCAAGGTTCTTCTCGTTTAGAACGTTGGTTCTTGGAGACGAAACTTTATCAAAAATACCTAAAATCCTTTAATGAGCGACGTTCATTAACGAAAAAAACAAAAATCTCTATTTTAACCTTTTCAACCACGATGCTTTTAATTGGTTTTTATTTTACTCCAAGTGTTGTGGGACGAACGATCATTGCGATTTTTAATTGCGGTAAAATATTGGTTCTTTTTCTTTTGGATTAAAAACAGAAGACGTTGAAAATGGATATGCTTTCCTTACTTGGCTTAAAAAGTGCGGTCATTTTTAGGTGTCGTTTTGGGATTAAGCGGTTGTGACAAATTAAATAGCCCGAAATCTACAAACACGGTATCAGAAGAGCAACCAACACAAAGCCAGTCTATTGAACAAGAAAATACTTCAAAACCGAGTAGGACTTTACTGACTCGGGCGTTTACTCATTCTCCTTCTTTTTGAGCCTTGGTTTGTGCGTTATCCTGAACAAGAAAAACTTATTGCGCGATTTATATGAAGGCTTAACGGCTTATGATCAGGAAGGACAAATCGTGCCTGGTATCGCAGAAAAGTTGGCAAACAAAAGATAACAAAAACTTGGATCTTTACCTTGCGTGAAGGGCTTCGTTGGTCAAAACGGTGAACCTTTAGTCGCCCAAGATGTGATGCTTTCTTGGCAAGCGTTGTCTCAATCACAGCCCATTAAGATCTTATTTGGCTTATCTTAATCTAAAAATGCGAAAAGGCGTTTTAGAGAAAAATAAACCTTTTAAGAGCTTTAGGAATTTATGCGGAAAAATGACCGCACTTTACGTATTGAGCTTGATAAACCAACACCGTATTTGCCGGAAATGTTGGCGCATATTAGCCTTTGTGCCACAATATAGCGATCCTGATTCCCCTGTGACTAATGGGGCTTATATGATCGAAAGTGAAAGTGTGAGAAGTATACACTTAGCGAAAAACCCCTATTATTGGCAGAAAAATAATGTCGCTTTTGAACGCGTAGCTTATCTACCTTTTGTTGCACCTAAATTGGCTGAATTTGATGTGGTAGTTGATGTACCAGAAGTGAACGCGGACCTTCAACATTTTCCGCAGCTTTGTGGATATTTTTATGAATTTAATCTGAAAGATCCTAAAAGTTGCTAAAGGCAGATGTGCGTAAGGCGATTGCTTCGTTGGTTTCGGTTACGAATATTGTGAATAATGAGATTCCAGCGGCAATTCCGAGTTCGTATTTTTTACCGAAAGCCATGTTAAATGGACAAGATTCAAGATGGGAGCCTGTTGTTGCCGAGCAGTTATTGGCTCAAAATAAAATTGATGAAAAACATCCGCTACATTTAAATGTGCTCTATGATGATGCACCCTTGCATGTGAATATCGCGCAACGTGTAGTAGGGCAATTAACGCAGTCCGATATGTTGCGCGTGGATGCCCAACCCGTCAATTGGCAAACATTACAAATGAAACGCCAAAAGGGTGATTTCCAAGTCATTCGTTCTGGCTGGTGTGCGGACTTTAATCATCCGATGGCATTTTTGGGCTTGTTCTATTCTAAAAGTCCCGATAATAAAAATGGCTATGCTAATGCAGAATACGATCAACTTTTTTTGAGCAAGCACTGAAAAAGCTTAAATGAAAAAGAGCGGTCAGAAATTTACTTAAAATTAAGTGAGAAGATCCAACGAGGAAAACCTGCGTTACCGCTTTTTTCCAATACACTACACCGGTTTATATTTCTCCAACTATTATGGGAGCGAAGAAAAATCCAGTAGGGGTTATTTATAGCAAAGATCTATGGCGAAAAGTGGAAAGCTAAAACTGATTAAGAAAGTTGTTTATCATGCTATGAACAACTTTTTATTAAATTTCAATTAAAAAGTGTAAAGTAACACTATTTACTTTTTTTGTTTTTATCCGCTACAATACAACAAATCAACTTAGAGGAAATCTGATGTTAAAAATGAATGATTTAGTTAAAGCTTTAGTCAGACACCAAAATCCACGGTGCTGTACTATGTGAAAGAAGGTTTGTTGCCAGAGCCGGTGAAAGATAAACCGAATTTTCATCTCTATGATGAACATTGTGTGAAGTTACTCAGCTTTATTAAATATCTACAAAGCAATTTCAATGCAACGATTTCACAAATTAAAGCACTTTTTGCACATCCTCATTTTGATTGGAATAATCCTTATGAAAGTCTTATTGGATTATTAGACATCATCATGGGTGCTGAAAATGAAGTATTTTCAGTGGAGCAACTCTCTGCAGAATTTCATCTTTCTACTCAGCAAATCGAAGAGATGGTAGTGAAGGATTATTGAATCCTCGTGAAGGCATTTTTACAGCAAAAGAACGTGATATTTTGGCGATCTTAGCGCGTTGTGATGCAGCCGAAATGGATGTAGTGAAAGCTTATTTAGCTGCAGCAAAAATGTTAGCGGAAAAAGAGGTGAATGTGACTTTAGCGGCATTATCCAATAGCGAACAAAAAGATGAAAAATTAAAACACTTATTTGATTTATTGTTGGTGTTAAAACCTTATCTCTTGAATATGAAAACCTTTAATCTTTATCAAGCGGAGAGTGCGAAATGAAACTCTTAAAATATGCTGGCTTTTTGCCTTATTTAGCCATTGCCTTTATTAATGCCAGTGTAGATTTGGCACATAAAATTACCATTCAAAATGTATTACTGAAGAGCTTTTTCAGGGAGAGTTTGGTGGTTTTAACGGCATTAATTAATGCGATGATTTTATTACCGTTTATTTTTCTTGTTTTTTCCCCTTCGGCATTTATCAACGATAAATTTTCTCGCACCAATGTGATCCGTTACAGCAGTTTAGCGGCGGTGGCGATTAGCGCTGGGATTTTTATTGAGTTATATGACGGGAATGTTTGCTATTTCCTTTGTACTGACATTGATTTTGGCGGCGCAAAGTGCGGTCTATTCTCCGGCTAAATATAGCATTATTAAATCGATTGTGGGCACCGAAAATATCGGTATGGCAAACGGTGTGATTCAAGCGCTCACCATTGTAGGCATTCTATTTAGTTCTTTTTGCCTTTTCTTTCTTCTTTGAAGCGCATTATGTGGCATCAGATGATCCGAATGAGTATTACAAAGTGTTTGGGTGATAGGTGTAGCATTAGTATTATTGAGTGCACTAGAAGCCTATTTTGCTTTTAAAATTCCATTCTTTAAAACAAGAAGCTGAAAAATACAGAAGGTCAGTTTGATATGAGAAAATACCTTTCTCTAGGGTATTTAAAAGATAATGTTCGTACATTAAAAGCTGATCAAAATATTTGGCTGAGTGTCATTGGACTAAGCCTGTTTTGGGGCGTGTCACAAATTATTGTGGCGGCATTTCCTGCACATTATAAAGCAATGTTCAATGAAGATAATGCGGTTGTCATTCAAGCAATTCTAGCGGTGAGTGGCGTAGGACTAGTGCTTGGTTCATATCTTGCTGGACGTGCTTCTCGTTTGCATATTGAGTTAGGTATTGTGCCGCTTGGTGCGTTGGGTATTTGTGCATCGTTATTCTTCTTAACTCTAGCCCAAAGTGGTGTGGTATTGGCACTTTGTTCTTTTTGTCTTTGGTTTCTCTGGCGGTTTATTGATTGTGCCATTGAATGCAACTATTCAGTATTTCGCACCTGAGAAAATCAGCGGCAAAATCATGGCGGGTAACAATTTTGTGCAAAAACGTGTTCATGGTGGTCTTTTTGCTATTAAGTATTGTTTTTGTACAACTTAATGTTTCGACTCAAGGTTTATTCTTAGTGACTTCTGCTGCATGTTTTGCTGCGAGTCTATATACCATGTCGAAAGTACCCCATTTATTTACGCGTTTATTCCTACTCTTTGCGTTAAAAGCGAGATTACCGTTTTTCATGTGGATGGGTTAAAAACCTTCCACAAAAGTGGTGGCGATGTTGTTATTAGGTAACCATATTAGCTGGATTGACTGGTTAGTGTTACAAGCGGCTAGCCCTGCGTGCGATTAAATTTGTGATGTATCGTCCAATTTACAACAAATGGTATCTCACTTGGTTCTTCCGTATTTTTCAAAGTCATCCCAATTGGTGGGGGCAAGCCGTGAATCTATTGAAACCATTCGTGAATATTTAGCGCGTGGTGAAGTAGTGGCGTTATTCCCAGAAGGACATATTAGCTATAACGGTCAAATCAATGAGTTTCAAAAAGGCTTTGAGCACGTATTAAAAGATTTAGAGAATGTGACGACTGTTCCTTTCTATTTACGTGGATTATGGGGGAGCAGCTTCTCTCGTGCGGATTCTTTCTATAAGAATTTAACTAAACGCCAAGGTAAACGTGAAATTTTAGTAGCATTTGGTAAACCAATTTATGGCTTTTATTGATGCGACAGCCATGAAGCAAAAAGTACTCGAACTTTCTTTCTCAGTATGGGAAAAAGTCATGAGTAAACGTAAACCTCTGATGCATCATTGGTTGAATTCAGCAAAATCGAATTTATTCAAAGAAGCCGCGGTAGATGCGCAAGGCACTAAACTGAATAACCTGAAATTTATTGCTGCCGTGTTGATGTTTGTGAAAACCTTGAAAGCAGCTTTAGGGAATGAAAAATGTTGGCGTGTTATTACCAAGTTCATCAATCGGGGCAATTATCAATATGACCCTAATGGTGATGGGCAAAGTACCGGTAAATTTAAACTACACGCTAAGCCCTGAAGTGATGGAAAAAGCGTTGAAAAAAGCCAACATTTCGCAAGTCATTACCTCTGAAAAATTCTTGGATAAGTTGAACACAAAAAGGTTTTGACTTTAGCCAAGTGGTGGCTGATAAAAGCCCTCTTTATGGAAAAATTTAGGAAATCGATCACTAAAGCGAATAAAGTGCGGTCATTTTTAACGGCGTTTTTAGCACCGCAATGGTGGATTAAATTACGTTACTTTGCAGACGTAAGCTTGGACGATAATGCAACCATCTTATTCAGTAGTGGTAGTGAAGGTGATCCAAAAGGCATTGAATTAAGCCATAAAAACTTACTAACAAAACATTAAAACAGATTGGTGAATTATTAAATTTCCACAAAGATGATGTGATTTTTGAATTCCTCACCAATTTTTCCACTCATTTGGCTTAACCGTGACAACCTTATTGCCATTGTGTGAAGGCATTAAAATGGTGAGTGTGGCCGACCCAACAGATGGGGCGACAGTCGGAAAAATGTGTGCTCGACATCGTGTGAGTATTTTATTTGGTACTTCAACTTTCTTTAGATTGTATGTACGCAATAAGAAATTCCATCCGTTAATGCTACAAAATGTGCGTATGGTTATTGCTGGTGCCGAAAAATTGAAAGCAGATGTGAAAGAAGCCTTCAAACTTAAATTTGGCTTGGAAATTTACGAAGGTTATGGTGCGACTGAAACAGCACCAGTAGCCAGTGTCAATATGCCTAATTTACTGGATCCGGAAACCTTACAGGAATTTACCTTCAATCAAGCTGGTTCGGTAGGTATGCCATTACCGGGCACCATTATCAAAATTGTGGATCTAGAAAGCTTGCAGGAACTACCAGTCGGCGAAGACGGCTTGATCTTGATTGGTGGTGGGCAAGTGATGAAAGGTTATTTGAACGCACCAGAAAAAACAGCAGAAGTGATTGTTGAAATTGATGGTGTGCGTTATTACAAAACCGGCGATAAAGGCCATATCGATCATAACGGCTTTATTACCATTGTGGATCGTTATTCTCGATTTGCTAAAGTCGGCGGTGAAATGATCAGTCTAGGTAGCGTGGAAGAGAAACTTTCACAAGTATTTGATGAAGAAAATCAATTCGTTGCGGTGGCTGTAAGCGATGATAAAAAAGGCGAGAGCATTGTGCTTTTTAATTAAGTCTGCACTTTCTTTAGATGAAATCAATGAACGCATTAAAGGATTAAATGTTCCACCAATTATGCTACCAAGCCAAATCTTCTTAGTGGATGAAATTCCAATGCTCGGAAGTGGTAAAGTGGATTTTAAAGGCGCGAAGAATCTGGCGATGAGTTTGGTTAAGTAAAGAACATCGTAATAAATAAAAGAGCGGTCAATTTGACCGCTCTTTTTGATGATAGATAAATAAATTATTCTACTTTTTACAATCCAGCCTTCAGGGGCTTCAACATCACCGAATTGGATACCGGTTAACTCGTTGTAAAAGTTTGCGTGTAATAGGGCCAACTTCCGTTTCTGAATAGAACACGTGGAATTTACCTTTGTGTTGAATACCACCTACTGGTGTAATTACTGCAGCAGTACCACAAGCCCCCGCTTCGGTGAATTGATCAAGTTGATCGATATACGTCACCTTCAATGGCTTCCATACCTAAACGTTCTTTTGCAATGTGAAGTAATGAGTATTTCGTGATACTTGGTAAAATGGATTCAGATGCTGGCGTGATAAATTTATTATCTTTGGTGATACCAAAGAAGTTTGCCGCACCCACTTCTTCAATTTTAGTGTGAGTTTTAGGATCAAGGTAAATCGCGTCTGCAAATTTACGTTCTGGTGTACCTTGTTCTGCGGCTAGTTCATGAGGAAGCAAACTTGCCGCATAGTTACCACCCACTTTTACACCACCTGTACCCATAGGTGCAGCACGGTCGTAATCAGTCGTAATGAAGTTAGATGGTGCTAAACCACCTTTGAAATATGCGCCTACTGGGCAGCAGAATACAGAGAAAATAAATTCAGGTGCAGTTTTTACACCGATATTAGCCCCCGTACCAAAGAGGAATGGACGTAAATATAATGTTGCGCCAGAGCCGTAAGGGCCTAACCATTCTTGGTTTGCTTTTTACTACTTCTTTACAAGCACGGATAAATAATTCTGTTGGCACTTGAGGCATCAATAAACGATCTGCGGTATGTTGCATACGTTTTGCATTTTGATCAGGACGGAATAAGTTGATTGAACCATCTTTACAACGATAGGCTTTTAAGCCTTCAAAGCATTGTTGACCGTAGTGAATTGCCGTTGAACCTTCGTGGATATGTAGCATATTATCAGTGGTAAGTTTCCCTTCATCCCATTTACCATCTTTCCAATGTGCGATGAAACGATAATCTGTTTTTGATATAACTAAATCCAAGATTGTTCCAGTCTAAGTCTTTCATTTTGCTTCCTTAATTTGTATAAATAATTTTATGAATGGAAATACAGTTAATCTACACCATAACGGCAGCTATGAAAACCTTTAAACACAAAAATATTGTGATTTCTCAAAATTTTTATTGGATTTTCAAATTTGTGAAGTAGGTCAGGAAATAAAATTTTGCTTATGTTAGAATGGCTGAAATAAAAAAACGCCGCTCGAAACGAGCAGCGCTTAACCAGAATGGTTTAATATATACAGGAAGTAAATGAGTAACTTAATTGTTACTCCAGTTCGGAGAACCGAACTATATGCAAACACAACATCATACTTAAGTCTGAAACTCATTAACTTGTAAGGAATTACCAATCATTAAGTATGTGTGTATTGTAGGTAGAAGGTAATGGAAGGACAAATGATGTTTTTTATTTGATGCATAAAAACTAATCCGAATTGAATCTTTTTCATTATAAAACTAAAAATTTAGCCGTTGGGAAGAATTATGTATAAACGTTTGCCTCCCTGAATTCATTGAAGTCTTTCGAATCAGCTGCTCGACATTTAAGCTTCACAAAAAGCTGCGGATGAACTTTTTGTGACACAAGCCGCAGTGAGCCATCAAATAAAATTATTAGAAGATTTTTTTAGGGTGTCGAGCTTTTTATACGTAAAAATCGTTCACTCGAATTGACTGAATTTGGGAAAGCCTATTTTTGTTGATATTAACAAAGTTTTTGCGAAAAATTAAATGAAAGCGACTGAACGTTTATTAACACTTAAAGAAGAGCCACATTTGGCAATTAGTGTGCCACAAAACCTTTGGTATTCAATGGCTTGTGCCACATTTGAGTGATTTTAATAAGCAACACCCTGAAATTGAAGTACGCTTGAAGGGCGTGGATCAAGATGAAGGTTTATTAAATAAAGAAATTGATATTGCCATTTATTATGGCAAAGGTGATTGGGAAAATTTACAAGTCGATCGGTTAGGTGAAGAAAACTTAGTGATTTTGGCGGCACCTTCATTGCTTGAGAAAATTCCCGTTCGCCGTCCAGATGATTTGAAAAGCACACGCTGATTCACACACATACTCGAGATAACTGGCAAGCGATGGCAGATTATCTCAAATTAGATGATTTGAATATTCAGCAAGGCCCGTTATTTAGCCATACCTTTATGGCATTACAAGCTGCCGTTCATGGTCAGGGTATCGTGCTGGCTAATCGCATTTTGGCTCAGCAAGAAATTGAAAACGGTCATTTGCAAATTGTGTTACCAACCGAATTGCGGGATCCAAAAATCATTCTATGTGGTCAATCATTTAGATCGTTTAGATGATGAACAAATTCAAGCCTTTAGAACATGGATTAAAGATTCAATTAAATTAGGAAAACATGAATAAATTAGCTTTATATTGTCGAATTGGCTTTGAAAAAGAAGTCGCTGCAGAAATTACCGACCGAGCTTCTGAGCGTGGTGTATTTGGTTTTGCTCGCGTAGTAGAAAACAGCGGCTATGTCATTTTTGAATGTTATCAACCGGGTGATGCGGATCGTTTAGCGCGAGAAATCCCTTTTAATCGTTTGATTTTTGCGCGTCAAATGATTGTTGTTTCAGATTTCTTAGAAAATCTCGATCCTCAAGATCGTATCTCGCCAATTCTGGCTCAATATAAATGCATTGCAGAAGACATTAATCTTAAGCAAGCGGTAGAGCTATTTGTCGAAACAGCAGATACCAATGAAGCCAAAGAGCTTTCGACATTTTGCCGAAAATTTACTGTGCCGTTACGCCAAGCGTTGAAAAAACAAGGTTGGTTACAAGGTAAGGCGAACGCAAAGCGCGGTCAGATTCTACATTGTTTTTTCACTCAGCCGAATTGCTGCTATGTAGGGTATTCTTATCTTGGCAATAACTCTACCCATTTTATGGGGATACCACGTTTGAAATTCCCAGCGGATGCGCCAAGCCGTTCAACTTTAAAATTGGAAGAAGCGATTTTAACCTTTATTCCTCGAAATGAAGAAAGTAAACGTTTGAATGAAAATATGGTTGGCATCGATCTCGGTGCTTGCCCAGGCGGCTGGACTTATCAATTAGTGAAACGTGGTTTATTTGTGTATGCAGTTGATCACGGCAAAATGGCGGCTAGTTTACATGATACTGGCAGAATTGAGCACTGTCCGGAAGATGGATTTAAATTCCAACCACCAAAACGCAAGCATATTGATTGGCTTGTGTGTGATATGGTGGAGCAACCAAGTCGAATTGCGAATTTAATAGGAAAATGGTTGATTAACGGCTGGTGCCGAGAAACCATTTTCAACTTGAAATTGCCAATGAAAAAACGCTATCAAGAAGTGATGTTGTGCTTAGAAAATCTTGCGGTGATGTTGGCAGAAAAAGAACTGGAATTTGATATTCAGGCGAAGCATTTGTATCACGATCGTGAAGAGATTACGGTACATATTGCTTTAAAATAAAAAAGCAAAGTGCGGTCAAAAAACATGGAATTTTTTGACCGCACTTTTTATTTAAACCATTATTTATTCGCTAAAATCACTGCGCGAGTTGGGGCTTGATAGCCTTCGATGGTTTTTACTGTGATCATTTGGATCTAAGAAATCAATCAAACTTTCATTTTCTAACCAATCCGTTTTACGCTGTTCTTCTAATGTCGTGGTGGCGACATCCACACAACGCACATTAGTAAAACCGACCTTTTCCAACCAATTAATGAGCGCAGCAACGGAAGGAATAAAATACACGTTCTTCATTTTTGCATAGCGATCTGAAGGCACTAAGACCGTATTGGCATCACCATCAACCACTAAGGTTTCTAACACCAATTCGCCACCTTTTACTAATTGGTTTTTTAGTTGAGTGAGATGATCAAGCGGTGATTTACGATGATAAAGCACGCCCATTGAGAATACGGTATCAAATGCCGCAAGTGGTTGAATTTCTTCAATACCTAATGGGATTAAGTTCGCTCGACGATCGTTATTTAATAATTTTCGAACGGCTTCAAATTGGCAAAGGAAAAGTTCGGTTGGATCAATACCGACTACCATTTTTGCACCTTCACCAACCATCCGCCACATATGGTAGCCACTACCGCAGCCCACATCTAAAATGGTACGATCTTTTAATGGTGCAAGATGAGGCAAAACACGATCCCATTTGAAATCAGAACGCCATTCGCAATCCACGTGAATATCAAATAAATGATAAGGTCCTTTTCGCCATGGCATCAATTGTTTCAAATGATGGACAATGCGTTGTTTTTCGCCCTCTGATAGTGGGGAAGTGCGGTCAGATTTCACCGCATTTTTTAAATCGATAGTATCTGCCTGTAAATCAGGGAGAAAGTCCACGATTTTTGACCATTTTGCATAATCACCATGGGTTTGTTTTTCCCATTCTTTTAACTGCAAAGGCAATGTTTCTAGCCAAGCAGATAAATTTGTGGTGGCAATTTGTTGATAAAAAGGACGAAAATCAATCATTATTTTGCTTCCTTATAGGCTTTTTCTGCTTTTTCAAAGGTTTCTTTTACTTCATTTTCAGGTTCTGCGGAAAGGAGAGAAACCACAATAATCGCGAGGCTAGCAAGGATGAATCCAGGGATCATTTCATAGACATTAAACCATTCACTGGTTTCAGGAATCACCGATTTCCAAGCAAAGACAACCACTGCACCGACAACCATTCCCGCCATCGCCGCTGATGAAGTCATACGTTTCCAGAATAAGGAGAAAAAGCACGACAGGACCAAATGCAGAACCAAAAGCCCGCCCAGGCAAATTCAACGAGTTTTAATACTTTGCTGTTTTCATCCCTGTGCAATCCAAATGGCGATACCCGCGATAACTAAAACCATTGCACGACCTAGCCAAACTAATTCTTTTTCAGAAGCTTTTTGGACGAATAAACCCTTTATAAAAATCTTCAGTAATAGAACTGGAAGAAATTAATAATTGTGCGGAAAGTGTACTCATGACTGCCGCTAAAATTGCAGAGAGTAGAATACCGGCAATCCATGGATTAAAGAGCAATTTAGCTAATTCAATAAAGACTTGTTCTGGTTCATTATTTACCATGCTTGCTACTCCTGGATTTGCAAAAGAAATAAGGAATCCCGAAGAAAACCGATACTAATCGCACCGGCGAGGCAAATCACCATCCATGTCATACTGATGCGGCGTGCTTTAATGAGAGATTTCACCGAGTAAGCCGCCATAAAACGCGCAAGGATATGCGGTTGACCAAAATAACCTAAGCCCCAGGCCGCTAAACTTAATAAACCTAATGGTGTAGTAGAACTAAATAAATCAGTAAAGTCTTTATTTGCTGCGATTTCTGCTTGATGTAGCACTCCAGTAAATTGTGATGCATCACCCAAACTTAAAAAGATAAAGAGAGGCGTTAAAATCAGTGCAAAAATCATCAATGTAGCTTGAATGGTATCTGTCCAACTTACGGCTAAAAAAACCACCGATAAAAGTATAAATAATCGTTGCTAATGCACCGTACCAAATGGCGGTGGAGTAGTCGACTGAGAATAGGTTTTGGAATAATTTCGCCCCTGCAACCACACCAGAACCACAATAAATGGTAAAAAATACTAGGATGATTGTTGCAGACACAATTTTTAAGAGATTATGTGATGTGCCAAAGCGATGGTGGAAATATTCCGGTAATGTGAGTGCATTGTTGTTAAATTCGGTATAGATCCGTAAACGACCAGCTACAAGCAACCAGTTAAAATAAGCCCCGAGGATTAAACCAATAGCGATCCAACCTTCTACCAGACCAGATACATACACCGCACCCGGCAGACCCATTAATAACCAGCCTGACATATCAGATGCGCCAGCAGACATAGCTGTCACAAAACTTCCGAGTTTACGGCCGCCTAAAATATAATCGGATAAGTTGTTTGTATAATAATAGGCAAGGACTCCGATTAAAATCATGCCGAAAAATATAAATACTAAAAAGTAATAAGTGTTGGGTCTAAACCAAACATTAAATACCCCAAAATAAGTCGTGAAAATTTGAGAAAGGTCACATTTTACCTTATTTAGGACTATTATTCTATTTTCCTTTTCGATAGACTAATATCATTAAAACTAAGGTCGAAAAAATGGATTCTGTTGAATTATTAATGAATGTTACGCCCAATGAAACCCGCGTTGCGTTGGTGGAAACGGGTGTTTTAAAAGAGGTTCATATTGAACGTCAAGCCAAACGTGGCATCGTGGGGAATATTTATAAAGGGCGAGTAACCCGTGTTTTTACCAGGGATGCAGTCTGCATTTGTAGATATCGGTTTAGAAAAAGCCGCATTTTTGCATGCTTCCGATATTGTTTCACATACCGAATGTGTGGATGTGAATGAACAAAAGCAATTCCGAGCAAAAAGCATTTCTGAACTCGTACGCGAAGGGCAGGATATCGTAGTACAAGTGGTAAAAGATCCTTTGGGCACAAAAGGCGCAAGATTAACCACGGATATTACATTACCTTCTCGCTATCTTGTCTTTATGCCGGAAAATAGTCATGTTGGTGTGTCACAACGTATTGAAAGCGAAGAAGAGCGCGCCAGATTAAAAGCACTGGTTGAGCCTTTTTGTGATGAGTTAGGTGGCTTTATTGTCCGTACAGCTACCGAAGGCGCAACGGAAGAAGAGTTACGCCAAGATGCGGAATTTTTAAAACGTTTATGGCGTAAAGTGCTTGAGCGTAAAGGCAAATATCCAACCCGTTCTAAAATTTACGGCGAACCCGCATTGCCGCAACGTATTTTGCGTGATTTTATCGGTGCTAATTTAGAGAAAATTCATATCGATTCCAAACTTTGTTTTAACGAGGTTAGAGAATTTACCGATGAATTCATGCCTGAATTAAGTGAAAAATTAATGCTTTATACGGGTAATCAGCCGATTTTTTTGATATTTATGGTGTAGAACGTGGTATTCAAAATGCCTTAGAGAAACGTGTGAATTTAAAATCGGGCGGCTATCTCATTATTGAGCAAACCGAAGCCATGACGACCATTGACATTAATACAGGTGCTTTCGTCGGACATCGAAATTTAGATGAAACAATTTTTAACACCAATATTGAAGCAACTAAAGCTATTGCACAGCAGTTACAACTGCGTAATTTAGGCGGTATTATCATTATTGATTTTATTGATATGCAAACCGATGAGCATCGCAATCGCGTGATTGAATCCTTGGAAGAGGCCCTATCGAAGATCGCGTAAAAACGAATGTGAATGGTTTTTACTCAACTTGGTTTAGTGGAAATGACCCGTAAACGTACCCGTGAAAGTTTAGAACACGTTTTTGTGTGATGAATGTCCAACTTGTCAAGGTCGTGGACGTGTGAAAACCGTCGAAACGGTATGCTATGAAATTATGCGAGATCATTCGCGTTAACCACTTATTCTCGAGTGAACAATTTGTGGTTTATGCCTCTCCAGCCGTGGCAGATTACTTAATCAAAGAAGAATCGCACGGTTTATTGCCAGAGATCGAAATGTTCATCAGCAAACAGGTTCAAGTTAAAACAGAACAGTACTACAACCAAGAACAGTTTGATGTAGTGGTGATGTAAAAGATAAAAGTGCGGTTAAATTTAACCGCACTTTTTACTTTAACTACTTCAATCTTTCTAACTGTTGAATAATGGTTTCATCAGGTTGTGATTGGATTTTTCGCATACGTATAAAGAGTAAAGCGGCGGCAATGGTTAATGCAATGATAAATGCAACCCAGAAACCTTTTGCGCCGATGCTTGGAACAATCCAATCCGTGCGGGAAAGAATATAACCAACAGGGATACCTACGCCCCAATAGGCAAGTAATGTGATGTAGAGAATAATTTTAGTGTCTTTATAGCCACGTAAAATACCGCTCACGACGACTTGCACTGAATCTGAAAATTGATAAATCGCCGCCATCGCTAATAAGCTGCCAGAAAGGGCAATAACGGTAGCATTATCGCCAACAATTAATGCGGCAATCTCTGCACTAAATACCCAAATCACCAACGCCAATACACTTGCCGCAATCAAGCCAAGAATAATAGCCGCGTGAGCCATGATTTTGGCTTTTTGTGGTGCATGGTTACCCAGTTCTTGCGCCACTAAAATGGTTGCAGCCATGGCAATAGACATTGGGAACATAAAGGCTACGGCACTGGTATTTAAGGCAATTTGGTGGCTGGCGACCACATCTGCACCTAATGGGGAAAGTAATAAACTACTTAAGGCAAATAGTGAGACTTCACTGCACAGCGCAATCGCGATCAGCAAGCCAAGTGCGGTCAATTTTTTTCAGAGTTTTTGATGTCTGGCTTTTCAATAATCTTTTTCAAAGACTTTCAAACTACGTTCATTATAGTTTTTTTGGCCGAATAGGTAATCATCAAAATTGCCATCGCCCAGTTAACAATAGCCGTTGCTACACCACAACCGACACCGCCTAATGTAGGCGCACCAAATTGCCGTAAATAAACATATAATTCAACGGAATATTCAGCATTAACCCCATGAAGGTTATCACCATAGCAGGTTTTGTCTTGGCAATGCCATCATTCAAACAGCGGAAATTAATCAGCAATAAATAGGCAGGCAAGCCCCACACCATCGCACGCAAATAATTCATCGTCACATCTGCCATGTGGGCATCCATATTCATAAACTGTAATGATGAAATCATTATGATAGATGATGAGTGCAAGGGAATCATCACTAAAAATGAAATCAAAAGGCCTTGTCTCACTTGGTGAGCAATGCGATGGCGCTGCCCAGATCCATTTAAATAGGAAATTGTTGGTGGTAAGGCGAGTAATAATCCTTGCCCGAAAAGTACCAAAGGTAGCCAAATGGAGGCACCAATACCGACACCTCCTACATCAGCCGAGCTCACACGCCCTGCCATAATCACATCCACGGTACCCATGCCAGTTTGAGCTAACTGGGCAAGCCCGATAGGTGTTGCAATTCGGATAAGTTTTTGAATATCAATACGGTATTGAGAAAAAAAGACGAGAATTCATAAATTTTTGCTATAATATTGGAAAAAATTTTTTTAATGAAGGAATAATAATGTTTACAGGTATTGTACAGGGCATCGCCCAAATTTATGCAATTAAAGACAGCGATAATTTTAGAACACAGATCGTAAAATTACCAGCTGAAATGCGAAAAGGCTTAGAAATTGGTGCATCAGTAGCGAATAATGGCGTGTGCTTAACAGTGACTGAAATTCACGACGATCTTGTCAGCTTTGACTTAATGCAGGAAACCTTGCGTATCACCAATCTCGGCAGCTTAAAAGCCGGGGATTTTGTGAATATCGAACGCGCAATGCAAATGGGCGCTGAAATTGGTGGGCATATTTTATCGGGCCACGTTTATTGTACCGCAAGCGTTTCACAGATTATCGAAAGTGAAAACAATCGTCAGGTTTGGTTTAAATTACCTACTAAAGACGTGATGAAATATATCCTAACAAAAGGATTTATTGCGATTGATGGCATCAGTCTTACTATTGGTGAAGTAAAAGATGATGAATTCTGCGTGAATTTAATCCCTGAAACTTTACACCGAACCTTGATCGGTAAACGCCAAATTGGCGATTTAGTAAATATTGAAATCGATCCGCAAACGCAAGCGATTGTGGATACAGTGGAGAATTATTTAAAAGCAAGAGGGATATAGTTAATTAAGATTACTATAAGGAGGAAATATGTTTAAAGATGAAATTGCTCTTATTCGCTTTTTTTAGGCAGAGAGTTTATTGCCATATTTAATGTGTTTTTCTATTTCCGCTTTCAATTATTTTAGTGCTGATTGGCGTTATTAATGGTGTAATATGGAATGTACTTTTTAGGTATTGCATTTACTTACCTCGTATTTCTTGTCTTATTTAGGATATTAATCTATTTTTTTATAAAAAAATGGGAGAGAGTATCAGAAACAGATGCGAGAAGAGAATAAAGTTAAATACATTATTATTAAATAATAAATTTATACTGTATTGTAATAACTCCCTTTTTTTCATTTCGCAGTGCTATAATTCGTGTATCTAAATCAGGCGATACGATGACGTTGTAGCTCCCTTTTTCATTTCGCAGTGCTATAATTATTTACAATTATTTCAGTAGGTTTACTTGGTTGTAGCTCCCTTTTTCATTTCGCAGTGCTATAATGCCTAATCGAGCAAATTGACAGCCACGCGGGTTGTAGCTCCCTTTTTCATTTCGCAGTGCTATAATTTTTTGCGTTCCCAAGTCTGGACGACTTGAGTTGTAGCTCCCTTTTTCATTTCGCAGTGCTATAATGCTTACGTAATTTTTTAATATCGCCTTTCAGTTGTAGCTCCCTTTTTCATTTCGCAGTGCTATAATTAAAAAACCGCACTCTGTTTCCAAAGTGCGGTTGTAGCTCCCTTTTTCATTTCGCAGTGCTATAATGGTTTTTGCATACAGTTTTAACGGCTGATAGTTGTAGCTCCCTTTTTCATTTCGCAGTGCTATAATCATTTTTTGAAAGTGGAACAGTGCGAGAAGGTTGTAGCTCCCTTTTTCATTTCGCAGTGCTATAATCCATGTAACATATTTGAGTTAAGTAACTATGTTGTAGCTCCCTTTTTCATTTCGCAGTGCTATAATCTTTGTACCAACCGCAAGTGATACGCTCACGTTGTAGCTCCCTTTTTCATTTCGCAGTGCTATAATAGGTTTTCCACTTTTGTTTCCAGTGCAGTCGTTGTAGCTCCCTTTTTCATTTCGCAGTGCTATAATTATACAGAGCGGTGAAAAGACAGACGCTCAGTTGTAGCTCCCTTTTTCATTTCGCAGTGCTATAATTACTCACCTGTGATACTGTTGATTCTGCATGTTGTAGCTCCCTTTTTCATTTCGCAGTGCTATAATAATGATTGCATTCAATCGCGCTGCCACCGCGTTGTAGCTCCCTTTTTCATTTCGCAGTGCTATAATGTGCTTGGCCTCGAGAGGTGCAACCAAAGGGTTGTAGCTCCCTTTTTCATTTCGCAGTGCTATAATTCAAGTCAAATCATCAAATAGACCGCATAAGTTGTAGCTCCCTTTTTCATTTCGCAGTGCTATAATTTGGCTTTATATGTTTAAGCATTATTCGGTGTTGTAGCTCCCTTTTTCATTTCGCAGTGCTATAATCTTGCTATCAAGCAGAACCAATCGCTTCCGGTTGTAGCTCCCTTTTTCATTTCGCAGTGCTATAATCGGATCAGCCATTGCTTGCGCTATGGCTTGAGTTGTAGCTCCCTTTTTCATTTCGCAGTGCTATAATAATATTGCAATGCAAAATGTGCTTGCACTAGGTTGTAGCTCCCTTTTTCATTTCGCAGTGCTATAATTGAACGTAACCAAAGTAGCTAAACCATTAGAGTTGTAGCTCCCTTTTTCATTTCGCAGTGCTATAATTTAATCATTTGCAAAGAGCGGATTAAAATTGTTGTAGCTCCTTTTTCATTTCGCAGTGCTATAATGCTAGTTTTAAACCATTTACCCCATAGTAAGTTGTAGCTCCCTTTTTCATTTCGCAGTGCTATAATATCTAAGAAACTCACAATCTCTTAAAAGTAGTTGTAGCTCCCTTTTTCATTTCGCAGTGCTATAATAAAACACAAATCCATATTACCGTTAAATATGTTGTAGCTCCCTTTTTCATTTCGCAGTGCTATAATTAATGTCTTCGCCTGTAATCAATAAATCAAGTTGTAGCTCCCTTTTTCATTTCGCAGTGCTATAATTAGTTAATTCTTCGCCAGTTGTTAGTGTAGGTTGTAGCTCCCTTTTTCATTTCGCAGTGCTATAATAGGGACGGCAAAAAGCCCCATACCGCAAGGTTTAGGGGCTTTTGTTTTATCTAAAAAAACGGTTAAAAAAGCAGTAATTGATTTGAATTGACCTTTTTTTCTTGCGTTTTTTTCTCTCCCACTAAAATTTCCATGCTCGCAAATTGTTTTTCTGTAATAGATAAACATCGAATTGAGCCCTCTTCAGGTAAGTGTGCGACGAGCCTTTTATGATGTTTTTCTAAAGCATCTCGCCCTTTAATAATTCGAGTGTAAATAGAAAGTTGCAACATTTGATAACCATCTTTAAGTAAAAATTGACGAAATTGGTTTGCAGCCCGCATTTTTGCTTTAGTGGTAACCGGTAAATCGAATAAAACGATCATACGCATAAATACCTCCTCACTCATATTGATATTCCTGCAATGTATCGATCTCTGGTAACTGCAATAATGTTGCACTTTTTTGAATAAGTGCAATTTGTAAAGAGGCAATGGTTTTATCAATAGCAGTCAAAACACTCACTTTTTCCTGGTTAAAGCGCAGTTGATGATGCAAGATTTTGATTAATTGCTGTTTTGATATAGGACTAAGGTTTGTGGTGAGTAATCCTTTTTCGAGCAAGTTCCATACCAGCAAATCAACAATAGGGCGAAAAGGTTCAATAAAATCATCCGCTAAATTAAAGGCATTAAGTTCGCTATGATGAAATAAGCCTAATTGTGGTAGCCAACCATAAAGCACAAGGCTTCTAGCCACTGCTGAACGAACAACGCTATAAGCATAGTTCAGATGTATATTAATGGCATTGTCTTCTTCTTTTCGTCTGAAATGAGAACCGAATAATCCAGAGAAATAAATGACCGCACTTTGTGCCTCAAGATTATCTTTATCACCTGATTTCACTAAATTAGCGAGTTGGAGTAACCGTTCTGATTTTTCTTGATGCTGACAGAGTGATAAGACTTTTGCTTGATTACGAATTTTTTGTTGCACAATACGTTGCCAAAGTTGTTTTTTTAGTGGCAAACTGGTTTCAAGTTGTAATTTAAGAGTTTTTAATTGTCGATAATATTGATTAAAAGGGAGCCATTGACCACAAGGTAAAAATTGTTCATCACAACTCAATAAAGTAATCCCGTATAAACCGAATGCCGAGAGCAATGGAAGGGTAATCACTGTTTCTCGGCTTTCCACAACAACAATAGCAATATCTTCTAAAGGGACAGTAAATTCATTCCCTTCTTGTTGAATCAGCATTTGTTGCTGATGCAAAGAGAGTTTTCCCCCTTTACTAATAAGAAGACTTCTCCATGTCATAATGTATCCTTATAAAAAATCCCCATACATAGTGCGTATGAGGATTAAATTGAGATTAACGAACAGGTTGGCGTTTACTTGGTTTACATAAACGAATATTTTTTCCAAGTTCATCGACTTGATATTTTTCGAAGGAAAGGGCTAATTTAATACCAACACCTTCAAAAATACCTTGTTTCCCTTTTGATTTATCTAAATCATGTTCTTTAATATCTATATTACCTGTGGCACGATTAAGTCCATTAAAGTAACCTAAAATGGTTTTCTTTTTAGTGACTAATTTTACTAAGTCATTTTGGGTGTAATGAAAATTTGAAAGTTGCAGAGTTATCCATCACTTCCCAATCTTCCTCATCTTTATATTGTGTTGCTGCTTTATTAGGTAAAAATTCCCTTAGCGACTTGCCAGGTATAAATTGGCACAAGGAAATATTTTTCCACCTTTAGTGAATACATCCACTCTCACCATTGAGGCATTATCCGCGACACCATTCCCCTCACGGACTAATACGCCAGATTTTTGTATTTGTTCTACTCGTACTGATTTAACAATAGCCCCACCTTTTTTTATAAAAGGTTCAGCAAACGCTTTAGCAGGATCATCATTAAAAGCCTCTAGACGAGCTTTTTAAAGTATCATAAAGATCTTTTTTTCACGTTCACGATTTACCATCAATTCTAAATCTTTTAATTTTTAATTTAGTGAGTGGCATTTTAATCACGCTTATCCCTTCATTGAGACGTTTCGCTGATTTCACGGTTTCCATGTGTCCTTGACCGGTCATTTTGCGTGTTGGCATTCGAGATACAAACAGAGGTTGGACAAATTCATGATTGGCTTGTGGACGATCCGGCAATCTATTTTCTAGTTCCAGTTTAGGATTATCACTAAAAATTCGGATTTCAACTTCTTGTTTGAAAAATTGCCATGGAGTAGGGAAGTGTAATGGAATAATTTCACCTGTTTCACGATCTATTCGTTCACCAGTGAATACATCACCAGCTTCAAAACGAACAAAACGTGTGATTTTTTGCTGCATGGCGACGGTTGAGCAAGCAACCACAACGGCATCTAAGGCGTGATGGCGGTCATTGTCTTCCCGTGATTTTGCTAATCCCCAACGGCTACGAAGTAAAGCGGTAATTTGCCCGTTGGAAGCAAATACTTTTCGTTTTCCTTCACCTGTTAAGTGCATATTATCTGCAATAAAATTACATAAGAAACGAGCAACGTAGCGCGTATCATTTAAGTTACGCTCAATAAAGCCCTTTTCATCAAGTTTTTGGCTTAGGATGCGTTGTTTTTTCGCATAAGGGAATGCACTGGTTTCAACTAATGCTTTGAACGCTCTCCAGCGTTCGCTGTTATGTTTACCATCAAGCCATTCAAAAGGGGTTAAATTGCCTTTGTTTTGATTTTCATTAGCAAGCACCAGTACTTTATTGTTGAAACTATCATCCCAAGTACGGGAAAACGGCAAGGCGTGATCGACTTCTACATAGCCTTTTTCTAATAAACGGTGTAATTCGATAGGTTTGCCGGAATATAAACATTTTGCATTTTGCTGTTTATAAAGTCGCATTTTTAAAATGTCTTTGGCTTTAGGCTCACCAGCAAAATGAGGGAAGTACTCTTTAAATTCCTTGATTGCGTTTTCACGCTGTTTACGATTTTCTTCCTGACGTTTTTCTAGTTCACGACGATCTTTGTAAGATTTGCCAACTTCTCGTCCCGTTTCAATATAAATACGAGCTGGCGAACCATATAATCTCACTACGCCATTAATCACTTTACGAGCTTGCGTGAGTGTTCGTAAAACCACAGGATTACGGATTTCATCAGCTGGAATCTGTGGTAAGAAGTGATGGTTTTCTTCTGTTTTTTTACCATAATGATCGCCATAAATTTCACGACAAGCCTCATCATAGCGTAGTCCTTGTTGCATTAATGGTAGAAGTTTATATAAAGCTTTAAGGGATAATTGGATAAATTTATCAAAACTAAGATTTTTCCAATAAGGCATTTAATACAGGCTGAGAGAGTTTTTCCTGCTAAGTAAGCGCTGATATCTTCATCAGTTTTATATAATGAAAATGCCGTACCAATTTCATCTAATAATGTTGGATTTGCCTTTAATTCTGCCCATTCAGCTTTTTAGGTTATTACCTTCCAATACTTTACGAATTTGGTGATAGGCTTTCATTTCCATCAGTACTGCTTTTAGTTTCAATGGCCTTTTTATCCTCACCGGAATAACGGAGGCCTTTTAAAGATTGCCTCATCAGATAATTTTAATATTGAGCGTACTTGTGAATAGAATAATCTATTTTTGTCATAAGGTTGCTCCATTAATGCTAAACGTTCATTATCATTTAAAGCACGCTCTAAGCCATTTTCTTGAATACGTAAATTATTTAATTTCGTTATCCAAACAAAACGTTCTGCGGAATAAGTGTTCTTAGCTGCCTTATATTCATCTTCAAAAGTACATTTACCGAGCATTTTTAAAATAGCTTCACCAGATAAGGCAGGTTTTTGCCACATTAAAAGTGCGGTCAAATTTTCTAATAATTTTTCTGAAGCGAATGGATTACCAAAGTGTTGTTGACGAGAGAAGAGGAGTTCCATTTCGGCGAGTAAGTCTAGTCGGCTAAACGTGTGAGTATAGGCGCCTTGTTGGTTACGGATATGACCTTCTTCGACCTCAAATTTTTTTACGGCAAGTTCTGCTGGCGAGCGATATGTAGCTTGCTGCAGTAATTTATGATTATTGTCTACACCGCTTAATAACGCACCTAGCTCTTTATTTTCGCTTTTACTTTCATTTTTACGCTGAGATAAATAACCACGGTGCTTAATTAAATGTAATAACACAGCAGCCCATTCTTGGCGTTCTAGTTTATGATCTAGACCTTCGACACGTAGCTGCCAAACTTGATGAGGAAGACGTTCATCAGTGGATAATAGGATATTTTCTGATTTTAGAAGTCGTTTTGCTTTTTTCAGACGAGCAACGCGACGTTGAGTTAATCGACGAGCGGAGCGGGCTAAACGGCGAGAAAGCGCAAGGCTTTCACCTGTTTTGAGCACTTCTGCTCGTTCGAAAGTACGTACACCAACATCAATTAAACGCAGAGGATTCTCTTTTTCGTCAATTTCAACTACAGCCCAGCCAACAGAGGCGATACCAAGGTCGAGACCAAGGATATAATTTAAGTTTTTATTTTTCCATAAGGTTGGTTCCTTTTTATTAGTTTTTTTGTTTAAATTTTAACAGATTTTTTTGTATAAAAAAATATATTGACGATAAAAAAATAAATAGATAGAATTCACCTCGTTGTAATGGCACTGCGAAATGAAAAAAACGTTGTTACAATAAGAGAAAAAGATTTCTCAAAAGCTCTGTCCCTTGAAATGTAAGTTTCAAGGGACATCTTTTTCTGCTTATTTAGAAAATAAAGATGTGAGAGCAGGTTAACAAAAAAATAAAAAAACGCTTAATAAAATTATTAAGCGTTTTTTTATTGACGAAAAATTTATAAAATTTTTGACCGCACTTTATAGGAAATTATTTAGCTTGTTTCTTCGCTTTTTTTCCATTTCCAAAAATAGGAATAGGGCTAGAATACCGATTAGGATATAAATCACGAGTTGGCCTTTTTTAATTTGCTCGTGTAACCAATCTAAATTTTTCGCACCAAATTCGCCAAGGTAAACCCAAATTGGCACAGAAATAATCGCGGCACAGAAATCAATTAATACAAAGCGAGTGTAGCTGACGCGACGGGTAATGCCAGAAACCATATAAATTGGTGCGCGTAATCCTGGAAGGAAACGAGCAACAAATAATACACGGTTGCCGTATTGGTCAAATTTTTCACGTACCATTTTTGAGGCGTTCTAATGTGACGATTTTACGCATTGGTCGGAAACGTAAAATGCGCGTGCCGTAAATGCGGCCAAGCCAGTACATGGTTGAATCACCGGCAAGTACGCCAATCATACTCACGACTAACATTAAGTGGGAATTGACACTTTCAGGATAGAGGCCAGCAATCACACCGCCGGAAACAAGCGTGATATCTTCTGGAATGGGTACACCAAAGCCACAAATAATCAGAACAAATAGCACCGCCCAATAACCGTAATCGGTAAAAAAGCTGATAAGAAATTCCATTTGAAACCCACTTACAATCAGTTAGTTAAAATTAATTAAAAATTGGGGCTTATTTTAATCGCTTTGCCTTGAAAAGCCTAGAAAAATTTGCTGTGTAAATTTGCATTGTGGGGCTGAATATTTTATAATCCGTCGCTCTCAAGGTTTGTCTTTGAGCAAATTTAGGAAAAATTGCTGGGTCGCCTGCAATTTTTTTATTTTTAAACTTTTAATCAAGAGAACATGAAAATGGCATTTAAATTTAACGCTGAAGTTCGTCAAGCGCAAGGTAAGGGTGCGAGCCGCCGCCTGCGTCACAACGGTCAAATCCCTGCAATCATTTATGGTGGCAGCGAAGCACCTGTTTCAATCATCTTAAATCACGATGAATTAAACAACGCGCAAGCTCACGATTCTTTCTATAGCGATGTAATCACTTTAGTGGTTGAAGGTAAAGAAGTTGCAGTGAAAGTTCAAGCAATGCAACGTCACCCATTCAAACCAAAAATTGGTTCACATTGACTTCAAAAGAGCTTAATTTTTAGCTTGTGATAAGAACACCAATAATGATGAGTTATTGGTGTTTTTTCTTTTCGGGCAAAGTGCGGTCAAATTTGAAATCGTTTTAGGAGTATTTTCCAATGAAGATAGCCTTAGGCATTGAATATAACGGAAAACAGTATTGTGGATGGCAGCGACAAGAGAAAGTGCGCAGTGTACAAGAAGAATTAGAAAAAGCGTTATCTTTCGTGGCAAATGAAAAAATTGAAGTGTTTTGTGCGGGAAGAACAGATTCCGGTGTGCATGGCACAGGGCAAGTCGTGCATTTTGAAACCACAGCAGTTCGTCCTGAAAAAGCTTGGGCATTTGGGACCAATGCGAATTTGCCTGATGATATTTCGGTGAGTTGGGCAAAAGTGGTGGATGATGAATTCCATGCACGTTTTTCGGCAACAGCGCGTCGTTATCGCTATATTTTGTATTGCAATAAATTGCGTTCAGCCATTTTGCCGGAAGGGATTACCCATTGCCATTTAGATTTAGACGAAAAGAAAATGCACCAAGCGGGGCAGTTCTTATTGGGGGAAAATGATTTTTCCTCTTTCCGCGCGGCACAATGTCAATCGAATACCCCTTGGCGAAATGTGCATCATTTAAACGTGGTGCGAAAAGGACAGTACGTTATTGTGGATATTCAAGCTAATGCTTTTGTGCATCATATGGTGCGAAATATTGTTGGAAGCTTGATTGAAGTTGGTGCAGGCAATCAACCTGTTGAGTGGATGAAATGGTTGTTGGAGCAAAAAGATCGTAAATTAGCCGCCCCAACCGCGAAACCTGAAGGTCTGTATTTAGTCAATGTGATTTACCCTGAAAAATTTGCGATTCCACAGAAAAATTTAGGGCCCTTGTTTTTTAGAAGATAATCTCATCTGACTAGCAAATTTCGCTAAATTATGATTAAATACGCAAACTTTTCTAGTTAATAAAAAGGTAAAAATGAGCTGGATTGATAGAATTTTTAGCAAAGGAACCTCTTCCTCTGCATCACGTAAAGCTAACGTACCAGAAGGGGTTTGGACAAAATGTACCTCTTGTGAACAAGTGCTTTATGGTGAAGAAGTAAAACGTAATTTATATGTTTGTCCAAAATGCGGTCATCATATGCGTATTGATGCTCGTGAGCGCCTTTTAGCCTTGTTAGATGAAGGTTCAAGCCAAGAATTATCGGCTGATTTAGAACCTAAAGATATTCTTAAATTTAAAGATTTAAAAAAATATAAAGATCGTATTACTGCTGCACAAAAAGAAACCGGTGAAAAAGATGCATTAATCACCATGACCGGTACACTTTACAATATGCCGATTGTTGTTGCGGCTTCAAACTTTAGTTTCATGGGCGGCTCAATGGGATCGGTTGTGGGTGCAAAATTTGTGAAAGCAGCAGAAAAAGCAATGGAATTAAATTGTCCGTTTGTTTGTTTCTCTGCAAGTGGTGGCGCACGTATGCAAGAAGCACTTTTCTCCTTAATGCAAATGGCGAAAACTAGTGCGGTTTTGGCAAAAATGCGTGAAAAAGGCGTGCCGTTTATTTCGGTATTAACGGATCCAACACTAGGTGGGTATCTGCAAGTTTTGCGATGTTAGGTGATGTAAACATCGCTGAGCCAAAAGCATTAATCGGTTTCGCAGGCCCACGTGTTATCGAACAAACCGTACGTGAGAAATTACCAGAAGGCTTCCAACGTAGTGAATTCTTACTTGAGAAAGGGGCGATTGATATGATCGTGAAACGTTCAGAAATGCGTTCAACCCTTGGAAACCTTTTAAGCAAACTCACCAATCAACCTTCACCTTTTGTTGAAGTAGAAGTTGTTGAAAATGCCTAATACAATGAATTTAAAAGCCACTTCGCCACTCGCAGAGTGGCTTTCTTATTTGGAAAACAGTCATTTTAAAGCGATTGATTTAGAGCTAGAGCGTATTAAATCAGTGGCAGAAGAACTAGATCTGTTGAATCCCGCACCTTATGTAATTACGGTGGGGGGGGGACAAATGGCAAAGGCACGACTTGTCGTTTGCTTGAAACGATTTTGTTAAATTACGGTTTGCGTGTTGGCGTGTATTCTTCACCGCATTTATTGCGTTATAACGAGCGGGTTCGTATTCAAAATCAAGACTTGCCAGATGAAATGCATACTGCTTCTTTTGATTTTATCGAAAAACATAAAACGCAGTCGCTCACTTATTTTGAATTTAGCACGTTGTCGGCTTTGCATTTATTTAAACAGGCGAAGCTTGATGTTGTGATTTTAGAAGTGGGGCTTGGTGGACGTTTGGACGCAACGAATATTGTCGATAATGATCTGGCGGTCATCACCAGTATTGATATTGATCATACGGATTTTCTAGGTTCAACGCGTGAAGAAATTAGCTTTGAAAAAGCAGGCATTTTCCGTGCGAATAAACCGGTTGTGATTGGCGAACCAAATGTCCCTCGACCTATGTTAGAACAAGCGGAGAAATTACATTGCCATGTTTCACGCCGAGATGTTAATTGGTCGTTTAAAGCCAATGAGCAAACTTGGATGTGGCAGAGCAACAAAGTGCGGTTAGAAAATCTACCGTTTTGCCAAATTCCATTAGCTAATGCAGCAACCGCTTTGGCGGCCGTTGAGCAATGGCCTTTTGATATTTCTGTAGACACCATTAAACGTTCATTAATTGAAGTAGAATTAGTAGGTCGTTTCCAACAATTGAAAGGTTATCTGCTAGAAAAATTGGCAGATCGCTTGAATGTACCTTATTCACAGTTGCCAAAAGTGATCATTGATGTGGGGCATAATCCTCATGCAGCAAAATATTTAGCTGAAAAATTGATCGCACTTAAAACACAAATTTCAGGGCGCATCATTGCGGTTTGCGGTATGTTAAAAGATAAAGATGCGGAGTCGGTGTTTTCCCAACTGACTTCCGTTATTGACCAATGGCATTGTGTAACATTAGGCGGTTACCGTGGTCAATCTGGCGATGACCTAAATGCAAAATTAACAACCGTTTGCCCATCAGCAAAAAGTGTTTCTGAAGATTCTGTAGCTGAAGGTGTGCAAAGTGCGGTTAAAAATGCCGATAAAAATGACATTGTGCTGGTATTTGGATCTTTCCACACAGTGGGAGAGTTTTTGGAATATTTAGCATAATGAAAAATAATAAAGGCTGGTTTTGACCAGCCTTTTTGTTTTTAAAGTATTTTGTGAAAGTAATCACTTAATTCTGAGTATTGGAATGTAAATCCGCAATCTAACAAATGTTTTTGGATAGGCATTCTGACTGTCTAATAGAATGCAAGCGCGTTCACCGAGAAGAGAAGTGAGTAAGAATTGAGGCACTTGAGCAAAACAAGGACGATGTAATGCTTGACCTAATAATTGGTTGAATGTCTTGTTTTTAACAGGATGTGGCGCGGTAAAATTAAATGCCCCTTCACAATTGCTATGATCAAGTAAAAAAATCAATCCTTTTACCATATCCTCTAATGCGATCCAGCTCCAATATTGCTTGCTATTCCCTAATTTGCCACCTAATCCGAAGCGATAGAGCGGGAGCATTTTTGCAAAAGCACCACCTTTTGGAGAAAGCACTAATCCGGTTCTCACTAAACAGACTCTTGTGTTGGCTTGTTTTGCTGCATTTTCCCAATCAATACAAAGTTGTGCGGTAAATTGACTACTTGGATGAGTGTCTTCGGTGATCACGTATTCGCCACGGTCTCCATAAATTCCTGTTGCTGAACCTGAAATCAAGACAGGGAGATGCTCACTTTGGTTAATAAGTTGGACAATCTGCTGTGTTAAATTAATGCGGCTATGACGTAGTTTCTCTTTTTGTTGAACTGTCCATTTTTTATCGAAGATGGGTTCACCGGCAAGATTAATAACCGCATCAAAGGTATTTAAGTCTTTGAGTGTGTAAAGTGCGGTCAAAAATTGCGGTGTTTTTTCAGAAAAAATAGCTTGGGCTTTTTCAATGGAGCGAGTCAGTACAGTAACGCTATCGCCACGTGAAAGTAGTGATTCAACTAATGCTTTTCCTACAAATCCCGTTCCACCGGTCACTAAGATATTCATTATAGGCTGCTTTCAAAAAGCGTTTGAATTTGCTCTAGAAGCGATTTGATTGTTGTCTCTTTTGTTGGTGTAACAAAAATGGTGTCATCTCCCGCAATCGTACCTAAAATGCCTTCTGGTTTACCAATGGAATCCAATAAGCGAGCAATCAACTGTGCCGCACCTGGAGAGGTTTTGATGACGATGACGAAATCATTGTGATCGATATCTAAAACCAGATTTTTTTAATGGACTGCTGGTAGCGGGCACACTCAATTCGCTTGGTAAGCAATAGACCATTTCCATTTTTGTGTTTCTCGCACGAACCGCGCCAAATTTACTTAGCATGCGTGAAACTTTAGATTGGTTGATGGTTTGAAATCCTTGGTTTTTTAAGGCATCAACAATTTCGCTTTTGAGACGCAAATCGTTCTTGATTAAGAAGTTCTTTAAATGCTTTTGTTAATTGATCAGACATAGTTATTCTCATATAGGCGTATTTGCATAAGAATTGCATAAAAAAATTCATTTTATGCAATTAAAATAAACTTATCGTTTGAAAAGTTTGAGCTAGATCGCATAATTGAATTTCTTTGTTTGTAATTTAATGACTAAGACTTTAAAAATTCTACCTAGTTAGGATTAATTAATACATGAGGAGTATTTTATGAAAGTTGCAGTATTAGGCGCAGCAGGCGGTATTGGTCAAGCATTAGCCTTATTACTTAAATTACAATTACCCGCTGAAAGTGAATTATCGCTTTACGATATTGCACCAGTGACACCTGGTGTGGCTAAAGATGTGAGTCATATCCCAACAGCGGTGAAAGTAGAAGGTTTTGCAGGAGAAGATCCAACACCTGCACTTAAAGGTGCCGATGTCGTTTTAATTTCTGCAGGGGTAGCACGTAAACCGGGTATGGATCGTTCAGATCTTTTCAATATCAATGCGGGTATCGTGCGTAACTCAATTGAACATATTGCAAAAACTTGTCCAAAAGCTTGTGTAGGTATTATTACCAACCCTGTGAACACGACTGTTGCGATTGCTGCAGAAGTATTGAAAAAAGCGGGTGTTTATGACAAACGTAAATTATTCGGTGTCACCACTTTAGACGTGTTACGTTCTGAAACATTCGTATCTGAATTAAAAGGCTTAAATGTTTCTCGTACAAGCGTACCAGTTATTGGTGGACACTCAGGTGTAACTATTCTTCCATTACTTTCACAAGTTCAATATGCTGAGTGGAAAGAAGAGGAAATTGCACCATTAACAAAACGTATCCAAAATGCAGGTACTGAAGTGGTTGAAGCAAAAGCAGGTGGCGGTTCTGCGACACTTTCTATGGCTCAAGCTGCAGCACGTTTTGCGCGTTCATTAGTGAAAGGCTTAAGTGGCGAAACTGTGGTTGAATGTACTTATGTAGAAGGTGATGGTAAATATGCACGTTTCTTCGCTCAACCAGTACGTTTAGGTAAAGAAGGTGTAGAAGAAATTTTACCAATCGGTACCTTAAGCAAATTTGAACAAGACGCTTTTAGAAGCAATGTTACCAACATTGCGTGCAGATATTGAATTAGGCGAAAAATTTATTAACGGTTAATTTAATTCTATTTTCTAGAGAAGAGGAGCTGTATGCTCCTCTTTTTTTATAGGAAAACGATTAAACATAAAAAAGTTAAGAAAAAGCGTGATTTAGCTCACAAATTTGAACATTGCTATTTGCAATATAAAGGACTTTGCCGTATTCTTAAATCACTAAAAAAACAAGTGCTATTTTTAAATAGCCGACATCTATTTTGCTTTCCGAGTAGTGCCCCAGTGGGGCACTTTTTTTTGCCTTATTTTTAGTTGAAGCATAAAAAAGTGCGGTCAAAAAACATTGGATTTTCTGACCGCACTTTTAAAATGAATGCTAAGCGAAAGAATTATTCAAACATTGCTGAAATAGATTCTTCATTGCTGATACGACGAATTGCTTCAGCAAGCATAGTTGAAAGAGTCAGCACGCGTACTTTACCAAGCGCTTTCATTTCAGGTGAAAGTGGCACAGTATCCGTTACCACGATTTCATCAATGGCATCGCTCGCTAAGTGTTGTGCTGCTGCACCAGAGAATACGGCGTGAGTTGCGTAAGCAAATACGCGTTTTGCACCGCGTTCTTTTAATGCTTCAGCCGCTTTACATAGCGTACCACCTGTATCAATCATATCATCAACAAGGATACAATCACGATCTGCGACATCCCCGATAATATGCATAACTTGTGATACGTTTGCACGTGGACGACGTTTATCGATAATCGCCATCTCTGTATCATTTAATAATTTCGCTACTGCACGAGCACGAACAACACCACCGATATCTGGAGAAACAACGATAGGATTGACAAGATCCGTTTTCTTCAAGATATCATCAAGTAAAACTGGTGAACCGAATACGTTATCAACAGGTACATCAAAGAAACCTTGGATTTGCTCTGCGTGTAAGTCACAAGTTAATAAGCGGTCAATCCCTACAGTTGAAAGTAAATCTGCCACCACTTTTGCAGTGATTGGAACACGAGCAGAACGCACACGACGATCTTGACGAGCATAACCAAAATAAGGAACAACGGCAGTAATACGGCCGGCAGATGCACGACGTAAAGCATCAACCATTACAATCAATTCCATCAGGTTGTCATTCGTTGGTGCACAAGTAGATTGAATAATAAACACGTCTGCACCACGCACATTTTCATTAATTTGCACTTGGATTTCACCATCGCTAAAGCGTCCAACAGTGGCATCGCCTAATGAAATGTAAAGACGTTCAGAAATCTTTTTCGCTAGCTCAGGCGTAGCATTTCCAGCAAAGAGTTTAATGTCTGGCATTTTATATAACCTCAGGTTGAGTGTAGATTGATTGGTTGGTCGAGAGTTGTTTCAACATCACATGTAATGGTGAAACGTTTAATCCTTTAGCAACAAAGCCGAAAAATTCCTTCGGTTTTTGTTGGAAAACAGCTTGTGCTGCTTTTTCATCATTAAATTCAGCAAAAACACAAGCTCCGGTTCCGGTTAATCTGGCTGGTGCATATTGTAGCAACCATAGTAGGGCTTTTTCAACTTCAGGATATTGAGTTCGCACGACTTTTTCGCAATCGTTTGCAAACGGTTGATTCAAAAGTTCGGCAAGGGATCTTTTTTCTGTATTGCGAGGCAAATCGGGATCACTAAAGACCACTGCAGTAGAAATTGCCGTTTCAGGTTTTAGTACCACATAATATTTTTCTTGTGGTTCGCAGTATTGAATTTTTTCACCTACACCTTCTGCAAAAAGCGGCTTTAGCCATGAACGAAGATAGGCACATCAGCCCCGAGTTTTAGCCCAATCTCGGCAAGTTCATCAATAGATAAATTAGTTTGCCATAAATAGTTTAAAAGCAAGGAGAGTCGTTGCTGCATTGGATGAACCGCCACCAATACCACCGCCCATTGGCAGAATTTTATCTAAATGAATTGTGGCACCGAGGGTACAGCCTGTTTTTCCTTGTAGTAGTGTCGCTGCACGATAGATTAAATTTTGCTCTAGAGGTAAGCCAGGAATTTCTGGTGTGATGTGGATTTGTTTATCTTGGCGAATATCAATGGTGAGCCAATCTCCGAAATCAAGAAATTGGAAAAAGCGTTTGTAATTCGTGGTAACCGTTTGGCAGTTTACCGTTTATGTAGAGAAATAAATTGAGTTTTGCGGGGCTTGGAAAGCGGTTAGGCTTTCCAAGAGAAGTTGAAAGTGCGGTTGAAAAGTGATGTGTTTTCATTAGAACGCCCATTCATCCACACGAATTTTTAGGGTTTGCGATGTACTTTTGTTCTTTAACAGAATATTTTCAGGCATCGAATTATCTGCATGATAACTTAAGTAATCGGCTGTCCACATCGATCCATCAAGTGGGTAGCTAAATTCGGATAAAAGATGATTTGTTCCAACTTGGTAATCTGCATTATCAGCTGGCTGACCTTTTAACCAATAAGATAAATGCTCTAATGGCACATCCATTCCGATGATTTCACGTAACAATAATTTGGCATTTTTTTATCTGATTGCTGATTGCCTTTATTATCTGAAATCGTCATACCGTTTGGATGCATTTCCATAGTTAGCGTTGTTTTGCTGATCAGAGAATAAAGTTTTAACTTATAGGCTTTCGGATTTTGATATTGCCACTCAAAGCGGCTCGAAAAACGCTCTTGTGGACTGATGTAACCAATTTGTCCTTTGGTACTATAAGATTGAATTTGTTTGATTTTTTTGAGGTGCTGTTGCCACGTAATATCGTTTTTATCGATATGTTGAACATCGGTTGGGCGCTCTGCATCAAGAGTACAAGCGGATAAGATCACACTTGCAAATACAGGTGCTAGAAGAGATTTTAATAATTTCATAACAAAATATTTACTAAAAAATTGCGCATATTGTAAGGGGTAGTTTACTTTTAGTAAAGCTGGATTAAGCATTTAAGCGTGTTTTCTCCGCTTTCACCGCGGCAATTCTTCGACGCGTTAATTCATCTCGAATACCTTGTTTTTCAAAACCATCTGCAATGACTTGCTGTACATCAACAGCAAGGGCAGCTTGATAGAGCGCTTTGAGATAATCAATTTGTGGATATTCTTTATTTTCAAAGCCCGTTCGCCCGCGAGTATCAGATAAACATACTAATAGAAATTCTTCGAAGCGCTGAGGTTTACGCCAAACATCAAACGTATTAAAGAGTTTCACCACTGTTTCAGGGCGAAGTTCTAAGGCTTTATGCACATGCGTGTGATATTCACAAGTTAATTCGGATAATTCTTGAATATAATTAGGCACTCTAAGGCGTTTACATAATAAACGAGTCGGTTTAATCCCCGCTTTTTCGTGACCATGATGACTTGGCCAATTCTCTTTGGGGGTAAGGGCTTTACCCAGATCGTGACAAATTGCGGCAAAACGGACCGCACTTTTATTCAAATTGGTATTTTCTGTGAGTTTAACCGCTTGTTGCAATACGAGCATGGTATGAATGAAACTGTCAATTTCAGGATGATATTTGGCTGGATTCGGTACTCCATCTAAGGCGGCAATCTCAGGGAAGAGTACTTTGAGGGCGCCCACTTGATGCAGTGTTTCAAAATAAATTTCAGGATGTGGCTCATTTAATGCTTTTTCCGTTTCCATCCAAACACGCTCAGCCGTTAAGTGCGCAAGCTCACCTTGTTCAGTGAGTTCTGTCATTAATTTAAGGGTTTCTTCGGCAATAGAAAAACCTAAATGATGAAAGCGAGCCGCAAAGCGTGCAACACGTAATACACGCAGTGGATCTTCAGCAAAAGCAGGTGAAATATGACGTAAAATACGTTGATGAATATCCTCTACACCATGATAAGGATCGTGCAGCTTGCCATCTTTGTCTTGGGCAATAGCATTGATAGTAAGATCTCGGCGAATTAAATCTTGTTCAAGCGTAATCTCATCTGAAAAATCACAAATAAATCCGGTGTAACCTTTACCTGATTTTCGTTCTGTACGAGCAAGTGCATATTCTTCATGGCTTTCAGGATTGAGAAAAACAGGGAAGTCTTTGCCAACTTGTTGGTAACCTTGAGACAGCAACATTTCTGGCGTAGCGCCCACGACAACCCAGTCACGATCTTTTACTGGCAAACCTAAAAGTTGATCGCGTACAGCACCACCGACAAGATAAATTTCCATTTTACTCTCCCATCAATATATAAAGAAAAGGTAGGCAAATGCCTACCTCAATGATGAATCATTACCAACTATCACGACGTTTACGTCTAGGTAAAATGTGAGGTAATACTAGACCAATTAACAAACCTACGCCCAACACAGAACCGCCATAAATAAACCATTGAATCGCAATTTCACGTTTATTGGCATCAAGCATGGCTTCTAAATCACGATTTTTATTTTTCGTCATTTCTAATTCACGTTTAAGTTGTGAATTTTGTTCAAGCAATTCACTGCTTTGTTGTTCAGCTTGTTTGCTACGGCGTTGAATTTCGTTTATGCGTTGTTGCCAATCTGAATCGACACGATTCAGCTTTAACGTTAATTCTTGTACCTGTGCTTTTTAATTTTTGGATTTTTCTTCACGGCTACTTGGTGTAGAACTTAGTTCAGAGGTTAAAATCCACGCCTCGCGATTTTTATTATCACGAATCAGGGTGTATTTTCCTTGTTGTTCCAAGATGGTTACCGCTTCGCCAGATTGAATTGCACCCGCGATCTTAAATTGGTCACCAGCACCACGGCGTAAATATGTATTCAGATTTTCTGTCACATATTGCGTTTCAGCTTGTACTGTCCCAATGGTTGAGCCCAGTAAAACACAAGAAAATAAAAGTTTGCTCACTTTTGACATAATACTTCCTAGATTCATGAAGGAAGTGCGGTTAGAAAATACAATGAAAAATAACCGCACTTTTAATAATTATACTAATGGAAAATCGCGCGAAGAATGTAGAAAATTATAATTGCGAAGAATGCACCCGCTGGCAATGTCACAACCCATGAACTAATGATGTTACGGATAACTGTTAAGTTAAGCGCTGCAATACCACGCGCGAAACCGATACCTAAGATTGCACCCACTAAAGTTTGTGTCGTGGAGATAGGTAGACCGGTACCAGATGCTACTACTACGGTCATCGCTGTTGCAAATTGCGCAGCAAAACCACGACTTGGGGTTAAATCTGTGATACCTGATCCAACGGTTGCCATCACTTTTTGCCCCATTGCGATAAGGCCAATAGCGATACCTAATGCACCTAAAGGTAGAATCCACCAAGCTAAATCTCCACCGCTAATGATTTTCCCACCATTTTGCACGATTGATACCACGGAAGAAAGCGGACCAATTGCATTAGCAACGTCATTAGAACCATGTGCGAACGCCATAGCACAAGCAGTAAGAAGCATTAAGATACTAAAAATCTTTTCTACTGATCCGAATGAGCCTTTTCTTGCTTTTGCGGTAAAGGTTTTACTACGGAAGTAGAAATGACAGAAAATCATACCAACAACACTGATGAGCAATGAAATAACGAGCGTTTCATTATTGGAAAGATTTAAACCAACGTGCTTTAAACCTTTTGCCATGGTAACGATACAAAGTACGAATACAGTAATCGCCATGTAGTAAGGGCCATATTTTTGTGCGTTTTTCAGCGGTTCTTCTGTATCGAAAATGAGTTTCTGGATACTTGCAAAGATGGTATAGGCTAAAAGCCCAGCAATCACGGGGGTGATAAACCAACTTCCAACGATCCCACCGATGGTGGACCAGTCAACAGAACTTGGACCAATCGTAACACAAGCGAAACCAATTAAGGCACCGATGATTGTATGAGTACCCGAAACAGGCCAACCCATTTTGGTGGCGATAAACAACCAAGCACCCGATGCAAAGAGAGCAGAAAGCATCCCTAATGCCAATACATCAGGCATCTCGACAAATTGAGTGGGATCGATTACACCACTTTTGATGGTTTCAGTTACTTCTCCGCCGGCTAAATAAGCCCCGGCAGATTCAAAAATGAGGGCAATAATAATGGCTTGTTTAGCTGTAATGGTACCCGAACCAACTGAGGTACCCATTGAGTTTGATACGTCGTTGGCTCCAATACCAAATGCCATAAAAAAACCGAATACCGCGGTAATTAAGACTAACCACGAACCGTATGCATTAATAATTTCCATAGTGATTTCCTATGTTGTAGTTAATGTCGTCAGAATTAGGAACGGGCTAGCATTAATTCAATGCGAGATCCAACACGTTGAGCTTGATCGGCTAATATGCCTACCCATTCGATGATTTTATATAAGAACATCACATCAATAGGGTTATAACGACTTTCAATCGTGTAGAGCATTTTACGTAATTTAATTTGCATTTGATCTGTATCGTCTTCAATGCTGTCTAGCTCTTGAATCATATGGTTCACTAACTTTAATTCACGGCCTTTAAAACCGGTTTCAAGTAGTTTATCCATTTCTTCAATCACTAAATGAGCTTGATGAATAGAATCTAAACTACGTTGAACATAATGCAAAAATTCTTCCTGCATTTCTTCAGGAATGCCAAATTGGCGACCAATCATACGACCAGCAATATCTTTAGCATAGTTAGCTAATTTGTCTTGTTGGGTGACTAATTCAAGTAAATCGGTACGATCAATGGGTAAAAATAAACCGCGAGGCAATTTCAAACGGATTTCGCGTTTTAAACTATCTGCTTCACGTTCACATTGAGAAATGTCTAGACGTGTTTTTTCCGCACCATCCCATTGTTTTACAAAGGTATGTTGGAAGAATGGAATTAATAAATCACAACATTCAGTCACTTTGTCAGAATGTTTCTGCAGTGGTTTTAAAGGAGAATGGGCAAATAATCCGAGAATATTATTCATTGCCATAGGTGTTTTACTCCATAACAAGGGTTAAAATTTCGGTTGCATATTACCTGATTTTATAAGGAAATACACGAAAAAGATCTTGATTTGTATAAAATTATCTGTATATTTAAACAGTTAAAAGTGATAAGGAAAAATAAAATGAGTAATGAAGTTGAATTAAAGCTTGCAGTTACCTCTGATGCTTTCGATACCCTAAAAACACACCTCAATCAATTCAATATCTTAGAGCAAAAATACGATCTTTCTAGGAAATACTTATTTCGATTATCCCGATCATTTTTTTGGCAAAACAAAAAAATGGGATTGCGTGTTCGTCAGGGAAAATAACGATTTCACACTTACCTTAAAAAAACAGACGGAAAAAGTGGTTGGCGGATTGCATAGTCGTCCAGAATATAATTTATCTATACCTGATGATTCAGTACCTACATCGGCACAATTAACATCATTGTATCCATTTGAAAATTTGCCTTCCGCTGCATTACAGCCGATTTTTCTCAACAGATTTTAACCGCACTTTTTGGTTGATTGCATTTGGTGCATCAAAAATTGAAGTGGCTTTTGATCAAGGGAAGATTCTATCAGGGGAGAAAACACAGCCTATCTGCGAAATTGAATTTGAATTAAAGGAAGGGCTTGTTTCAGATCTTTTCTATTTTGTCTCACTTTTACCTTTTTAAACAGGATGTGTATTTTAGTTCGGCAAGTAAAAGCAAAACGAGGCTATCAACTAGGCAGTAAACAACTTCTGATTGATTGGTTAAATAAATGGCGTGATTTCTTAAAAAGAGGAACGTGAGGGAAGTGCGGTTGATTCTCGCGAACAATTAAGTGCTGTCATGAAAATGGAACAGCAATTGATTGAAGAAACCCTTTCATTTCCAACTGATGTGTTTGCTTTCGATTTTATGAAAACTGTTGAGCGTGTGGGAGCATTTTTTAACCTTTATCATTATTATGATGACAACAAAGCCTTGTTTGAAAAGCTAGAAGAAAAATCGATCAGCTGAGTTATTAGCAAGTAATCAATTTTTCCTTAATGAAATAAAAGGCTTGATTACCTTTCATAGTGAAACAAAGGATAATTTTCAAACTATTGAAAAGTTAAAAGCATTACTAAAGAGTCGTGCGTATTTTGAAAGAATGCTTGGCTTAATGATGTTGATGGCGTAAAACGGATTCTCTAAAGGATAGTAAAAATGGCAAAAGCTCCTAAAACCGCTTATGTATGTAATGATTGTGGCGCGGAATTTTTCACGCTGGCAAGGCCAATGTTCTGCCTGTAAAGCGTGGAATACCATTAGTGAAGTGCGGTTAATTTCAGCCTCAAATTCCACAAAAAAATGATCGTTTTAGCGGGTATGCAGGAGAAACTCGAGCAAAAATCCAAACGCTTTCTGAAATTAGTTTGCAAGAGACACCGCGTTTCACCAGTGGATTTAAAGAATTAGATCGCGTGCTAGGTGGCGGGATTGTGCCAGGGAGTGCTATTTTAATTGGTGGGCATCCTGGTGCAGGTAAAAGTACCTTGTTACTTCAAGTGATGTGCGGATTAGCAAAAAATATGACCGCACTTTATGTGACGGGGGAAGAGTCACTTCAACAAGTGGCGATGCGAGCTAATCGCTTAAATCTGCCGACAGATAAATTAAATATGTTATCTGAAACCTCAGTTGAGCAAATTTGTAATTTGGCGGATCAATTAAAAACCGCAAATTATTGTGGTGGATTCGATCCAGGTTATGCACCTTTCAGATATTCAATCTTCTCCAGGAAGCGTGGCGCAAGTGCGTGAATGCGCCTCTTTCCTGACTCGTTATGCGAAAACCCGACAGGTCGCCATCATTATGGTTGGGCATGTCACCAAAGACGGCACCCTTGCTGGTCCGAAAGTATTGGAACATGCCATTGACTGTTCGTTATTGCTGGAAGGGGAGGCTGATTCTCGTTTCCGTACGTTACGTAGTCATAAAAACCGTTTTGGCGCAGTGAATGAGCTAGGGGTATTCGGTATGACAGAGCAAGGATTGCGCGAAGTGAAAAATCCATCGGCGATTTTCTTAAGCCGTGGAGATGAACAAACCCCTGGTAGCTCAGTCATGGTACTTTGGGAAGGAACGCGTCCGCTTTTGGTAGAAATTCAAGCGTTGGTGGATCATTCCATGCTTGCAAATCCGCGCCGTGTAGCAGTGGGGTTAGAGCAAAATCGTTTAGCTTTATTGCTTGCGGTATTACATCGTCATGGTGGACTACAAATGTCGGATCAAGATGTTTTTGTGAATGTCGTTGGAGGTGTAAAAGTTGGAGAAACAGGGGCGGATCTTGCATTATTACTTGCATTAATTTCGAGTTTTAGTAATCGTCCATTGCCACAAGATTTAGTTGTCTTTGGTGAAGTAGGGCTAGCCGGTGAAATTCGACCGGTAACCAGCGGTCAAGAACGTATTAGTGAAGCCGCAAAACATGGTTTTAAACGCGCGATTGTCCCTTTTGCCAATAAGCCGAAAAGTGCGGTTGAGAATATGGAAGTTTTTACGGTGAAAAAACTCTCTGATGCACTTGCCATTTTGGATAATTTCTAAAAAAACGTTGTCCTATTGTTGACTGATTACTGAAAGTTTTTGATAAATTAGATAGAATATGCGCCGTACATAAGGAAAGGTTATGGAAAAGAAATTAAATAAAGCGTTGGATAGCATTGATATCAAAATCTTAAATGAATTACAACGCAACGGTAAAATCTCTAATATCGATTTATCAAAGAAAGTTGGGTTATCACCAACGCCTTGTTTAGAACGGGTAAAACGCTTAGAAAAAAACAAGGTGTGATTATGGGGTATCGGGCACTATTAAATCCTGAATTACTGGATGCCCCTTTATTGGTTATTGTTGAAATCACGCTTGTGCGCGGTAAACCGGATGTTTTTCGAAGAGTTTAATGCCGCGATTCAAGCACTTGATGAAATTCTTGAATGTCATTTGGTATCAGGTGATTTCGATTATTTACTCAAAACACGTGTGGCAGATATGGCGGCATATCGAAAATTATTGGGTACCACGTTATTGCGTTTACCAGGTGTGAATGACACTCGAACCTATGTTGTCATGGAAGAAGTGAAACAAACTAATTATCTCGTACTAAAAATAAAAAAATGATTAAACGAATTACAAAAACGATTTACACCGAAACAATATTTAGCAGAATTATTACTCGGGCTGACCGCACTTTTTAGGTTTATATTTAATTGTGGCATGGTCAAGCTATACACCATTAGACAATTCTTGGTCTACGGCAAGCTTTCAAACTGAAACCATTAATAAAGCCGGTGCTTTCGGTGCTTGGTTGATTGATGCGTTTTTTGTTTTTCTCGGCTATGTAGGTCATTTCATTCCGTTTGTTATTTTCATCGTACCGATTTATTTACTGAAAAACCAAAGCGGTTCATTCTCTCTCGGCCACCCGCATTGCATTACGTTCCTTTGGCTTTATTGCTCTCATCGTTGGTTTAACCATGATGGCAACCTTGTTGCTTTCAAATACGAACTACTATTTAGCTGGCGGCGTGTTTGGTGGCAGCTTAGTAGTGAACTTATATCCTACGCTTGGCAAGTTTGGCTGTATTTTAGTCGGCTTTATCTGTGCGGTAGTAGGCTTTATTTTCTGTTCTGGTGCATCATTAATTCGTTTAATTGTGAAATTCTACCATTGGCTCACCATGAAAAATCAGCCGGCAGAAGAGGAGCATGCAGAGCATACTTCTGTAGATGATCTTGAACAAATTGTGATTGAGGCACCTCAACAACTCGCTTTTTCTGATTCTCAATTGGAAACAGAATCAGCAGAAGATAAAAAAGAGGATGAGTCTGAAAATACCTTTGTTAAGCCTGAGCAGCTAATTAATATCAGTGGTTTATCCTCACCGAGTGCTTCAGAGCCTGCAGATGTTGAAAAATTAGAAGATAAGTTTAAAGGTTTCACGGTTGAATCAGACAATTTACCGAATGTATCTATTTCTGCGGTTTCTTCTGTTGAATTACCGACAAAAGAAGATTTTTTTCAGCAACATGGAAAAATCCGCAAGTGAATCATCAAAGTGTGGATGAATCAGATGACATTTTTGAAGAAAATGTGATGCCAAAAGTGTCGCTTAAAACACCTGAAAATACGACCGCACTTTATCCAACGTATGATGAACCTTTAGAATCAGAAAATGATGGTTTAGAAGATGAATTAGCACGTCAGTTTGCCGCACAAGAGCAAGCGCGTTTGCAAGAAATGGAAGTACGTGCAAAAGCTGCAAATGCTGAAGATGCATTAAAGGTGATCTTAAATGAACCGGCAGTTTCAGCACCTAAAGCGCGTGAAATTCATATTGAGAATGCAACTGAAACAACCTATAAGCCGTATTCTGATACGCTTATTCACCCAGCATTCCAACAACCAACGAATAAACGTGAAAAACCAACGACACCATTACCAAGTTTAGATTTACTTGAGCATCGTCCTACACAGGCTCAAGATATTACGCGTGAAGAAATTTTAGACACATCCGCACGTATAGAACAACAATTAAAGAATTTTAATGTCAAAGCAACGGTACAAGATGTGTTAGTAGGGCCTGTGGTGACTCGCTATGAACTTGAATTACAGCCAGGTGTAAAAGCATCAAAAGTCACCAGTATTGATACCGATTTAGCTCGTGCGTTGATGTTCCGCGCGATCCGTGTAGCAGAAGTGATTCCTGGCAAACCTTATATTGGTATTGAAACGCCAAATGCTCACCGTCAAATAGTGCCATTGCGTGATGTGCTTGATAGTAATGAATTCCGTTCATCAACATCATTACTTTCAATGGCTTTGGGTAAAGATATTAGCGGAAAACCAGTTGTAGTTGATTTGGCTAAAATGCCTCACTTGCTTGTGGCGGGTTCAACAGGCTCTGGTAAATCTGTTGGTGTGAATACCATGATTTTAAGTTTACTTTTCCGTGTGACACCGGACGAAGTGAAATTTATTATGATTGACCCGAAAGTGGTTGAGCTTTCTATTTATAACGATATTCCACACTTACTTACCCCAGTAGTGACGGATATGAAGAAAGCGGCAAATGCACTGCGTTGGTGCGTAGAAGAAATGGAACGCCGCTATCAATTGTTGTCAGCTTTACGTGTGCGTAATATTGAAGGGTATAACGAAAAAATTGAAGAATATGAAAAACTCAATATGCCAATTCCAAACCCAATTTGGAAACCGGGCGATACAATGGATAAGATGCCACCTCCATTAGAAAAATTGAGCTATATTGTTGTGATCGTTGATGAGTTTGCAGACTTAATGATGGTTGCAGGTAAACAGATTGAAGAGTTAATCGCTCGCTTAGCACAAAAAGCCCGTGCGATTGGTATTCACCTGATTTTAGCCACACAACGTCCATCAGTAGATGTGATTACTGGATTAATTAAAGCTAATATTCCAAGCCGTATTGCCTTTACTGTGGCAAGTAAAATTGACTCTAGAACGATTCTGGATCAAGGCGGAGCAGAAGCCTTATTGGGACGTGGTGACATGTTATATTCAGGTCAAGGTTCTTCTGATCTCGTTCGGGTACATGGCGCCTTCATGAGTGATGACGAGGTGGCGCGTGTAGCAGATGATTGGCGTGCACGTGGTAAACCAAATTATATTGATGGCATTTTAGACGGTGCGGATGATGAAGACTCTGGTGAGAAATCAACTGCAAGTAGTGGCGATCTTGATGCATTATTTGATGACGTCGTTGAGTTTGTCTTAAGCACAGGCAATACATCGACTTCTTATGTTCAACGTAAATTTAGTGTTGGGTTTAACCGAGCGGCTCGAATTATGGATCAGCTTGAAGAACAAGGCATTTTAGGCCCAATGAAAAATGGAAAACGAGAAATTTTAGCTCGACGTTCCGAATATTAATTCTCTTAAGTTTCACTTTACAAAAAGGAAAGTAGAATGAAAAAAACATTATTAAAAATGACCGCACTTACTGCACTGTTGAGTGCGAGTAGTTTGGCTTTTTGCCGATGCGGCGGATGAGCTGCAAAATCGCTTAAATCAAGTGACAGTATTGAGTGCTGATTTTGCTCAAACCGTGACTTCTGTTGGTGGTAAAAACGTTCAACAAGGAAGTGGAAAACTTCAAATTAAACGTCCAAATCTTTTCCGTATGGATACCAAATCACCACAAGAAACACAAATTATTGCAGATGGTAAAACCCTTTGGTATTACGATCCATTTGTACAACAAGTGACGGCTCAATGGGTGAAGGATGCGGTAAATAATACCCCCTTCGTGCTTTTAACCAGTAACGATAAAAGTCACTGGAATCAGTATTCAGTGACGCAGAATGTGGATACCTTTGTGTTAAAGCCAAAAGCGAAAAATAGCAATATTAAACAATTTGATATTCGTGTCGATGCAAATGGTGTGTTAAAAAATTTCAGTACCACAGAAAAAGATGGTCAAACCAATCTTTACGTATTGCGTAACATTACAAATCAAACCTTAGCTGATAGCTTATTCCAATTTAGCGTACCGAAAGGCGTGGAATTGGATGACCAACGCAAAGGTAAAAAATAATCCATAAGGTGTGAATGATAATCTTCACACCTTTTGCTTATTAAGGAAAGAATATGTCTAATCTGGATTTTGATTTTGCTGAAAATGACTTTCGCCCTTTAGCTGCCCGTATGCGTCCAACAAATTTGGAGCAATATTATGGGCAGACACATTTAATTGGGGAAGGAAAGCCGCTTCGTAAAGCAATTCAAGCGGGACATGTTCATTCTATGATTCTGTGGGGACCGCCGGGTACAGGTAAAACGACACTGGCGGAAATTATTGCGCATCGCATCAATGCAGAAGTTGAACGAATTTCAGCAGTAACAAGCGGCGTGAAAGAAATTCGAGAATCAATTGAGCGCGCGAAACAAAAATCGACTTGCAGATCGCCAAACGATTTTATTTGTGGATGAAGTGCATCGCTTTTAACAAAAAGCCAACAAGATGCATTTTTTGCCACATATTGAAGATGGTACGATTATTTTTTTATTGGTGCGACAACAGAAAATCCGTCCTTTGAATTAAATAATGCCTTACTTTCTCGTGCGAGAGTTTATCTCCTTAAGTCATTGACCGTTGCTGAAATCGAACAAGTTCTACAACAGGCGATTTCTGATCCTGAACGAGGATTAGGTAAAGAGCGGTTAGTTTTAGAAGAGAATTTACTACAGGTATTAGCCGAATATGTGAATGGTGATGCGCGCCTGGCTTTTAAACTGCCTTGAATTGATGGTGGATATGGCTCCTGAAACAGAAAACGGTAAAAAATTAGACCTCACTTTGTTGAAAGAAGTCTTAGGTGAACGACAAGCGCGTTTTGATAAGCAAGGTGATCGCTTCTATGATTTGATTTCCGCTTTGCATAAATCCATTCGAGGCTCAGCAGCCGATGCGGCACTTTATTGGTATGCACGAATTATCACTGCAGGAGGCGATCCTCTTTATGTTGCACGACGTTTATTAGCGATAGCCTCAGAAGATGTGGGTAATGCTGATCCTCGCGCAATGCAAGTGGCTCTCGCAGCTTGGGATTGTTTTACGAGAGTCGGCGCTTATGAAGGAGAGCGAGCCATTGCGCAAGCCATTATTTATTTAGCGGTAGCACCGAAGAGTAATGCGGTTTACAACGCATTTAATGCAGCCAAACAGCATGCGAAAGCGTTTCCTGATTTTGATGTGCCACCTCATTTACGTAATGCACCAACGGCTTTAATGAAAGAATTAGGCTATGGCGCTGAATATCGCTATGCACATGATGAGCCAAATGCTTATGCTGCAGGGGAAAATTACTTCCCACCGGAACTGAAAGATACCCAGTATTATTTCCCAACTAATCGAGGGATGGAAATTCAAATTAAAGAAAAGCTTGAGCGTTTACATGAACAAGATAAAAACTCCGTAAAGAAACGCTATAAATAGTTTTTTTAACATTAAATGTAAAAAAAGAGCAGTCAATTTGACCGCTCTTTTTGATTATTACTAAAAAGCGCATTATTTTTGCTGCTTTTAACTCTTGGTAATACTGTTCATAATATTGAATCGCATCACCTACATCATCTTGCCAGTAGCTTTTTTGAAGAATTTCTGCTGGTGGATAAATAGATGGATCTTCTGTGATTTCTTTCGGAAGGACTTTTTTCGCTTCAAGGTTAGCTGTTGGGTAACCGATCGCTAAAGTCAATTTTTCCGCTGCTTTTGCACCTAATAAGTAGTTAATTAACTTGTGTGCACCATCTGGGTTTTTAGAGGTTTTAGGAATCGCTAAAGTATCAACCCAAAGAACAGGACCTTCTTTTGGGAACACCATATTTAATGGCGCTTGTTCTTTTTTCGCGATACGTACAGAACCATTCCATAACTGACCTAATTCTACTTCACCAGAGATGAAAGAGTTTGCAGGATTATCAGAATTGAAAGAAAGTACGTTTGGACGTAATTTCAATAACTCTTCATAAGCTTGCTTGATAATTGCTGGATCTTTGGTGTTTGGATCTTGACCAATTTTTAATAACGCAATGTTGAATACTTCACGCGCATCATCCAATAATTGGACTTTATTTGCATATTCAGGTTTCCAGAAATCGCCCCAAGAAGTGAAGTCAGAACCTTTATAGGTATTGGTATTAAATGCAATACCTGGCGCACCTAACAACTGAGGAAGTGAGTATTTATTGCCTTTGTCATAAGGTTTATTGAGCCAATCAGGGTCTAATTCTTTGATAACAGGTAATTTACTGTGATCTAATTCTTGTAGCATGCCTTCTCGTGCCATTTTAGATACGAAGTAGTTAGATGGCGCAATAACATCATAACCGCCTGCATCACCTTGGGTTTTCATTTTGGCATACATGGTCTCATTGGATTCAAGACTTGCTACGATAACTTTGATACCAGTTTCTTTTGTGAAGTCATCTAAAAGACCATCTGGTACATATTCAGTCCAAGTATATAAGTACACAGTATCATTTGCTGGAGCCTGTGCTTTTGTTGCATCAGACTTGGCTTCTTTGTCGTTACAAGCAGTTAATGTAGCGGCAACTAAACCGGCAGTAAGCAAACCTGCAAATTTTTTCATTTTTCTTTGTTCTCCGTAAAAGAGGGGTAAAAAACCACCTGCATTCATGCAGGTATAAAAATACGCCTTGATTGTGCGTCAAGGCGTATTTTATTTGATCTTAAAAGATTTGTGAAACCTTTTTATATCAATGTTTAATGATTATTTTTGCGTGTAACTAATTGACTTAAAATTACTAATCCTAATGAAAGCACGATCATAATCGTTGCTAATGCGTTCACTTCTGGTGTTACCCCTGTTTTAACAAGAGAGAAGATACGCAACGGTAGGATTTCATAGCTTACACCACTCACGAAAGAGGATACAACAACATCATCTAATGAAATAGTAAAGCTTAATAACCAACCTGATACCACTGCAGGTAAGGCAAGTGGTAGGATAATTTTACGCAAAATAGTAACCTCACTTGCACCTAAATCTTTCGCCGCTTCAAGCATTCTTGCATCAAAGCCATTTAAACGCGAGAAAATCGTCACGGTAACATAAGGTAAACAGAATGTTACGTGTGCCAATAATAATGACCAGAAACCAAGCGAAATCCCTACAACCATGAATAAGGCAAGTAGAGAAACCGCCATTACGATATCTGGTGACATCATGACGATAAATAACATACCACTTACCGCTTGTTTACCACGGAAACGATAGCGATAAAGCGCAATTGCGGTCAAACCGCCCACAATAGTGGCTAAGGTTGCTGCAAAGAAAGCAATCGTGACAGAGTGGAACGCAGCTTGGATTAGGGTATCGTTATTAAATAAACGCTCATACCAGTTCCAACTAAAACCTTTCCAACTTAAACCATAACGGTCTTCGTTGAAGGAGTTAGTCACCAAGATAATAATTGGGATATACAAATAAGCGTATACCACAAACATAAAAATATTACGTAGTAAACGACTCATTATTCTAACTCCACTTTCTTATTCAACAATTTATTTGCACGATAGTAAACGAAAATCAACAATGCCATTAAGATGGTTAAACCGATGCTGATTGCCGAACCGAATGGCCAGTTACGGGAAATTAAGAATTCACTCTTAATCACGTTACCGACTAATAACACTTTCGCACCACCCAGTAAGTCAGCTACATAGAACATACCCATTGCAGGTAGTAATACTAATAAACAACCCGCTACGATACCTGGCATGGTTAATGGCAAAATTACACGGAAGAAACGTTGAACCGCATTCGCGCCTAAATCTCTTGCCGCTTCTAATAAACGTCCATCTAATTTTTCAATAGCAGAGTAGAGCGGAAGAATCATAAATGGTAAAAGGAGATACACTAAACCAATGATTACAGCTACTTCGGTATTTAAAATACGAATAGGCTCACTCAAAATGCCCATATCCATTAACATGGTATTTAACACACCTTTCACACCAAGGAATACTTTCATTCCATAGATACGGATAAGTGAGTTTGTCCAGAATGGTAATACCACGAGGAATAACAAAAATGGACGATATTTTGGATTAATTTTGCTGACCATAAAAGCAAATGGATAGCCAATGAGTAAGCAAATAATCGTCGCAATGCCAGACATATACAATGAATTCCACACAACCTGCGCATAAAGCGGATTAAACAGGTTAGTGTAGTTATCTAAAGTAAATGGCAAAGCATAAAAGTCGCTACCATCTCGGGTTAAAAAACTTACGGTTAAAACCAATAAGTTTGGAATTAGCACAAAGAAGATTAACCAACTGAAGATAATTGCAACAGTAATTTTCTGGAATTTATTATTGATTATCTTCATCGTTGAGTACAACCTCCCAACCTTCGTGCCATGTAATCCCTACACGTTGACCAACGCTGTGATCCATATGTGGGTCATCTTCGTTAAAGAATTCGCTCACTAATACGCGTTTACCATTGTGATCAAATTCTACTGTAGACTCAAGAGTCATCCCTTTATAGGTGCGATCTACGATGCGACCAATAATTGCATTTGAGTGCTCATTTTCGTCAAGCTCTTCAATCACAATATCTTCTGGGCGTAATAATACTTGTAGTTTTTGACCTTTTTCAGCAGAGATACTGGTGTGAATATCACATACACGACCTTCTACGTTAGCAAGTAGCTCATCGTCAGATTTACGTTCAATCACAGTGGCATCAAATACGTTGATTTCACCGATGAAGCGAGCGACGAATAAGTTGGCTGGATCTTCATAGATTTCACGTGGTGAACCATCTTGTGCAATTTTACCTTTACGTAATAAGACGATGCGGTCAGACATGGTGATCGCTTCTTCTTGGTCATGAGTAACGAAAATAAAGGTGATACCAAGTTGACGCTGTAATTGTTTAAGTTCGTTTTGCATTTGTTTACGTAACTTATAATCCAGCGCAGATAACGATTCATCCAGTAGCAACACTTTTGGCTTATTCACAACAGCACGAGCAATCGCGATACGTTGTTGCTGACCACCAGAAAGTTGAGTTGGTTTACGGTCGGCCATTTCTTCTAATTGCACCATACGCAATGCATCCAGAACACGAGGTTTAATCTCGCTTTCTGCCACTTTTTGCATACGCAAACCAAAAGCCACGTTATCAAAAATGGTCATATGCGGGAATAATGCATAACTTTGGAATACGGTGTTAATGTGGCGTTTTTCCGCCGGAACATTAGTAATGTCCTCACCGTCCAAAATAATATGACCTTCATCTAATTCTTCTAAACCCGCTAATAAACGCAAAACTGTAGTTTTACCACAGCCTGAAGGGCCAAGAATTGTGACGAATTCACCGTTATTAATGGTTAGATTGAAATCATTAATGATTGTGTTGGAACCATAGGATTTTTTGATAGAACGAAGCTCAATAATAGGCTTGTTTTGAACCAGATTTTTCACTAGCTTTGGTTTTCTCCCTAATTTCACCAATTTGATTGGTACTGAGTAGAAATAAACCTGCAAAAAAATGATGCAGGGGCGACATAAAATTGAGCAGATATGATATAGCGAATTGTTAATGATGAAAAGGATTTAATCGTGTTTTTTAGGAAAAAAATTATCGAAAATTTGACCGCACTTTTTTTCAGAAAAATCTTATAACTCTCTACTTTATTGTTATATATCAAGAACTGTAACGAATTTTGGGATTAGACTAGTGCCGATATAAAGGAGAATTTTAAAATGGAAGAACATAATAACAATGAATTATTACAGCGATTTTTAACTTATGTCGCATTTGATACGCAATCTAAATCATCTGCAAAACATTCACCCAGTTCGCCAGGACAAATGAAATTAGCTTTGCATTTGCAGCAAGAATTAATTGAACTTGGTTTACAAGATGTCAATGTGACTAAGCATGCCGTCGTAACGGCTTATTTACCCTCAAATCATCCTAATTTAACACAAACCATAGGTTTTATTTCCCACTTAGATACCTCACCACAATGCAGTGGTAAAAATGTTCAACCAGAAGTGATCGAAAACTATCGGGGGGGAGATATCGCATTAGGTTTAGGGGAAGAGTTTATTAGCCCCGTGTATTATCCATTTTTACATCAGCTTATTGGCAAAACTTTGATTGTGACAGATGGAACCACTTTACTTGGTGCAGATAATAAGGCCGGAATCGCAGAAATTATGACCGCACTTTCTGTCTTGCAACGGGGAAATATACCACATTGTAATATTCGAGTGGCATTTACGCCTGACGAAGAAATTGGTTTGGGAATGCATTATTTCCCATTGGATGATTTCCCTTGTGATTGGGCATATACCATTGATGGTGGGGAAGTGGGTGAGCTCGAGTATGAGAATTTTAATGCCGCAACGGCAAAAATCACCTTTAAAGGTCGGAGTATCCACCCTGGTTATGCGAAAAACAAATTAGTGAATGCGCTTACCTTAGCTTGTGAGTTTCAACAAGGTTTTCCAAAAGATGATGTTCCCGAAAAAACATCAGGAAAAGAAGGTTTTTTCCATTTAGATGATTTTAAAGGGGATATTGAGAAAGTTGAATTACATTATCTGATTCGAGATTTTGACCAAGCTAATTTTGAGCAACGCAAGGCGTTTATTTATCAACTGGTGGAAAAAAATTTAATAGAGAGAAAAGCCTAAAAAGACCCTGTGGAATGTGTGATTGAAGACAGTTATAAAAAAATATGTATGACACAGTCAAAAATGTCCCACAGGCGATTAAGCTCGCGGATGCGGCAATGAAAGCTTGTGGTATAACACCAAATCACAAACCAATACGGGGTGGAACCGACGGGGCATTTTTAGCGGAAAAAGGCTTAGCTTGTCCAAATATCTTTACTGGTGGCTATAATTTCCATAGCAAACATGAATTAGTGACCCTTGAAGGGATGGAAAAAGCCGTCGAAGTGGTTATAAAAAAATAGCAAACTGTAAAGATTTGTAAATTAGTGTAAAGAAAAAGCTTGCATTTGTCATAATATGTCAATATAATCGTTAGCGTTTTATCGAGATTCCTTTGATAAAGCTAAACTTTAGAGATTTTATTCATAAATTCCTTTTTGGTGCTCCTAAGAAATTAGGAGCTTTTTACCCCAAATTCCGATTTTTTTACTTCAAAAAAACGGATTGCTTCGTTTTTCTTGTCCAATGGTTGTGTAGGGGCCATGTCCCGCAATGACAACCATATCATCATTTAATATAAATAATTTATTTTTTTATTGATGAGATCAATGTGTCGAAATTCCCACGAGGGAAGTCTGTACGACCAATACTGTTTTGGAAAAGGACATCACCGGTAAAGGCGATATTTTTTTCGTGTTCAATAAAACCAACATGGCCAGGTGTATGACCAGGAAGGTGAAGAATTTCAAAGGTAAATGTGCCAATTTGAATTTTTTCCCCTTCTTGATTAAACCAGCGATCGGGCGTAAACGCGGAAATATAAGGTAAGCCAAACTGCTGAGATTGTTGTGGTAGACTTTCAAATAGGAAACGATCTTCTTCCTGTGAGCCCCAGATTTCAATGTTAAAATGATCGCGAATCACTTCAGCTGCCCCTACATGATCAAGATGACCATGCGTTAATAAGACTGCTTTTAGGTTTAATTCTAATTCCTCAATACGTTGAATAAGCTTTTCCGCATTACCACCAGGATCGATAATTGCCGCATTTTTTTCATCATCCCAAATAAGTGAGCAATTTTGCTGAAAGGCTGTAACTGGAATAATTTCAATATTCATCTTTTTTCCTTATCGTTGATAACAAAAAACCGCACTAAAGTGCGGTCTAAAATAAAACTGTTTTTTATGCACCACGCCATGTTCTTACAGGGCCAGTATCCACGTGAATAAAATTACTATACGGATAATATCCTACACCACCGCTATCAAGATTTTCAGCCGCTTGGCGTAATCTTGCTAAAGGTACACCAGGGATTTTAAAATCAATCGCTTGGCCTTTAATATGATAACTGTTGCTTGCTACATCACGACTTTGTCTACGGCGCATGGCATTTGTTGCTGCACTACGATAGCCACAAATCACATCAATTTGTGCAGTGCGTAAACCTAAATCACTTTGTAACTGATAAAATTTCATGAAAAGGCTAGGATCCATTCGATGTACTTGATCTGTACGGCGATCCCTCATAAAGTAATCAAGCTTGCCAAGCATTGAACGATTAAATCCAGTCGTTGCAGAGAACTCACCGCTTAATCGTTCATTGGTATTGACATTATAGAAGCTAAGAATGCGAGGTTTAGGGGTAGAGACCATCGCTAACACCGTACTCGGCATCATGCTTGCGCCCAAAACGATGCCGCCTAATGAAAGCCATTTACGACGATTTTTGTCAATGTTACCCATTTTTTAGTCTCTTTTATTATTCATTCTTCACTCTAGACACATTTTTTTCCTTTAAAAAGTTCTAGTGTGAACATTTTTTTAAAGATATTTTTTTACAACAGCCCAGTCGATACCATTAAAACTTGCTGCATCATCGTATTTATAAATATCTGGTAAAACTTGTGTTTGACCGTTTTCAACCCATGCAGTCACATAATATAAGAATACAGGATCATTTGTACGAATGTTCGCAGAAGTAGTTTTTTTGCTTGCTAGGACATTACGTTTTCTATCTTCTGACCAGCCAGCTTCTTGCAATAGGATAGAGGCAAGTTGATCGGATTTTTCTACACGCACGCAACCAGAACTTAACGCGCGGTCTTTCTTACTAAATAAGTTATGATTTGGGGTATCATGAAGATAAATTGCATCAGAGCTTGGCATATTAAATTTATAGTTACCTAATGCACTATCACCAGCTGCTTGGCGGATACGGTACGGGAATCTATCACCAATACTACTCCAATTAATAGAGTAAGGATCGATAGTGTTACCTTTGCTATCCAAAATAGAGTAGTTGTGTGCTGCTGCGTAGCCTGGGTCACGTTTTAATTTCGGTAAAATATCTTCATTGATTAAACGTGTTGGGGCATTCCAAGGTGGATTAACAACCACATTGCTCAAACGGCTGTACATTACCGGTGTACGACGTTCATTTTTCCCCACGATAACGCGCGATTCTAAAATTGCTTTGCCATCACGATAATATTTCAATTGATAGCTGGGAATATTAACAAAAATTCCATTTTCAAAATCAGGAATAACACGTAAACGTTGTGCATTAAGGGCAAGTTTTTTACCCATTTCAGAAATACCTGAAGCTGAAATCATTGACGGTAGCGATTGTACCGTTTCACGGTATAAACGATTATGGTTAGATAATCCATTTACAAAGCCCGAAACATTATTGTTTTTAACCGCACTTTGCCATTCGTCAATAATTTCTTGATTTGGTAATTCTGGTTTATAAGCATTCGTTGCGTATAACCAACGTTGTGCTTGTTGATTTACGTTCTTGCTGTAATACAAGTAATCAAGGAAAGCGTCACTTAACAACACATCATAGGTGAGTCCACCCGTTTTTTTCAGCGTTATGTAAATTGACTAACGATTGAGCTGAACGTTTAGAAATACCAGATGCCACCATGGCTGCATATTCACGTAGGAATTGTTTCTCAGCCGCCTTGTCTTTCCACATTAGGTCATATTTATTATCGGCATATAATTTAGCCAAAATTGGTTTGAACTGTAGATTTTGTTCACCAATTTCATGCGTTAATGACATCTCTAGCATCGCTTGCTTTTCAGCGGCAAGACGAGCTTGATCTTCTTTGATTTCAGCTTCAAGTTTTGCTCGCTCTTCTGGACTTAATTTAGACATATCAACGCCTTTATTTTCGGCTTGTTGAGGCTGTCCAACTGTTTTGGCCCATTCAGCTAATGCACAACCTGACGTCATCATTGATAATGATAAGACTAATGCGCTTAATTTCATTGTTCCTTTTAACATTGCTGTACCTTTAAAAATATTCATAAAAAATAACCGCACTCAGTTTCTTTATCTGCTAAAGTGCGGTCAAAATAATCGTTATTTTGTTGCTTTTTGCCGCTTCTTGTTTTATTTCAGCATCCACTTTTTGTTGATTAGCATTAAGTTTAACTAAATCAGCTGCCATTTTTTCCGCTTCTTTTAAGAAGAAATCTGGTGCTTCATAGTCTTTTGGCAAATCATCAATGTCTTTTAATGCTTTTTTACCTTCACGTTTAAAACGATCATTGAGATCTTTTAAACGTCTCGCATCATCCTTATCATTTTCCGCTTTGCGTTCTTGGAAATTTAATGATAAGAATTTGCGCTCACGACGTTCATCACGAATCTTAAGATCTTCATTTAAAGCAATAAATTCAGGATCTTTTGCAATACGTTCAAGATGTTTTTCATTTAATGCTTCAACATCTTTACGTGCTTTATTGGTTTCAGAATAAGTCGCTGGTGGAATTTTTATCCCAAGGTAATGCGTTATCTTCTTTTTCTTCACCAATTTCTTTGGCATCAATAATTTCAGGAAAATTAATATCTGCTGAGACACCTTTTAATTGGGTTGAACCACCATTAATTCGATAGAATTTTTGGATAGTATATTGCAACACACCAAGTGGTGTTTGGTCTAAATCATAAACAAAGTTTAATGAACGACTTTGTTGTACCGTACCTTTACCAAAGGTATTTTTGTCCAATGATGATACCGCGATTGTAATCTTGCATTGCCGCAGCAAAAAAATTTCAGAGGCTGATGCACTGAAACGATTAATCATTACCAACAATGGTCCTTTATATTGCTGAGCATTATCATCATCTTCGTGTACACGAATACGTTGATACGCATCTCGTACTTGTACCACTGGACCATCAGTGATGAATAAACCACTTAATGCCACGGCTTCTGTTAATGCGCCACCGCCATTTTCACGAAGATCCACAATTAAAGCGCCAATTTTTTTCTTCTCAGCATCTACTAATAATTTTTTTACATCATCAGTTAAGCCAATATAGAAACTTGGAATTTTAATGACGCCAATGGTTTCACCCTCTACTTTAGAAACAGTGAGTTTTGCAGCTTGGTCTTCAATACGGACTTTATCGCGAACTAAGGTAACAATACGGCTTTTTTTCCACCTTTTTGCAGGTTCAATTTCAAGACGAACTTTTTGTTCCTTTTTTTACCTTTGATTTTGTCAACGATATCTTCTAAACGCCAGCCGATAATATCTTCGATTTCGCCTTTTTTTCTTGGCCCACACCAATGATTTTATCACCTGCTTGTAATTTTTTTACTGCGTTCAGCCGGCGCACCTGGTACTAAAGATTTAATACTGGTTTCGTCATCTTCAGATTGTAATGTTGCACCAATCCCTTCTAAAGAAAGGTTCATGCTTTCATTAAAGCTTTTTGCAGTACGTGGCGCAAGGTAGCTTGTATGTGGGTCAATTTCTCGAGCAAAAGCATTAATATAAATTTGAACAATATCATCTGCTTTGGTTTGAGTTAATCGACGAATCGCTAAATTATAACGTTTAGTGAGTTTTTTTCCTTAATTTCAGGCCATTTTTTTATCTTTTTAATTTCAGGCTGATTACATCATTTTTGACGCGTTCTTCCCAAAGCTTATTCGCTTCTTCTTCCGTTGCTGGGAAAGCGGCTTTTTCACGATCGATCTCAATTTGATCATTACCTTTTAAATCAGGTTCTTTATCCAATAGAGATAGAGCATAAGCATAACGCTCATAACGACGTTTCATCATCAGATCGTAAATAGCAAATGCCGCTGAAAGATCACCCTCATTAAGTTGGTCATCTAATTTTGAGCCATATTTAGCACGTAAATCATCAATATCTGATTTTAAAAAGGTGTTATGGCTGTAATCTAAACTTTTAATATAACGATCAAAAATCTTTTCGGAAAAGGCGTCATCAAGCTGGAATTTACGATAATGTGATTGGGTTAAACGTGTCGTTGCACGCTTAGTTGCTAATTGATTTGCATCAGTTGCCGAAGGAATCGTAATATCACTTTGCTTTTAATTTCGGCTGTACAGCAAATGTGTCAGACGAATGAAGAAATAACGCACCTAAAATTGCTGTCGCAATAAGACTTTTGGTTGTATGTAATTTCATTTAACCTTTCCCGATAAGAAATAAATTATTAGGCAAATAAACGATCTGCGGTGACTGTCATCACTAAACCATTTTCAAGTTCTACGCGTGCGCCATCTTTTTCCACATTTAATACAGTCGCATTTTTCGCTTGTTCAGCCACTTTTACTTTCACTTTGCTACCAGCAGAAAGTGTTGTGAAATCAACCGCACTTAGTTTTACTTGTGGGGCTTTTGGTTTGCGAGTTGCTTGATTTGAATTTGGTTTACGAGCAGGTCGTTTTTGTTGTGCTTTTTTCGCTGCTAATTCTGCTTTGCGTTTTTCTGCAAATTTAGCTTTTGCTTCTGCTAATTGTTGCGCCGCATGAGAAACGTGTTCTGCGTCTAATACACCAGCAGGGTTGCCGTATAAATCTACACGCTCAGCTCCTTTACGGCAGCCGTGTAAATAGCGCCAGTTAGAAGTGTATTGACGTAAAGCCTGACGTAATTGAGTTTTGCTGACACGTTCATCATCTTTTAATGCTTCAGCAAGATCTTGGAAAAGACCAATTTTTAATGGTTTTGCTTCACCTTCTGCAATAAAGCAAAGCGGGAATTTTTTTCCACAAGATATGCAATAATCGCTTTTGTATCAGTTAATTTTTGAACGCCTTCAGCATTATTTTCAGCTTGGGCTTCAACTTGAGAATCTGTCATTTCTGCGTTTTCCTAGGATAAAAATAAAAACTTGCACAGTTTACCGCACTTTTTATAAGGATTGACAATGGTTGGGCGGAATAATTCCGTTTTTAGTACAGATGTATAACTTCACAAATCCCCTTAATTAAGGCTAAAATAGTTCACTTTTTAAATTTTTGATGAAACAATGACAAAAACACCTGATTTTACTCATGCTACTTATAAACTAGTGCGTTGCATAGGATGCGATGCAACGGTGTCTGTTTGTCGTCCTCAAGAAGGGGAATACGCGCAATGTCCGCGTTGCCATCATAAATTGCAATCGGGAAGTCGTTGGTCACTTAAACGTTGTTCATTAATCGCCCTTTCTATCTTAATTTTAATGCCATTTGCTTTAGGCTATCCTTTATTGAGCTTAGATTTACTAGGTACCAAAATTGATGCTTCTGTTTGGAAAGGGATTTGGAAAATGGCAGTAGAGGGATATTCCTATACTGCATTTATGATTTTCATCTGTGCTGTTTTAATGCCTGTCTCTTTTGCAATTTTAGTCATTATGTTGCAGATTTCTAAATTACTCAAAATTAAGCCTCGTAATGTCTTATTATTTGTGGGTTATATTAAGCCTTGGGTGATGTTCGACGTCTATTTAGTTGCACTGGCTGTCACCATGTTTAAAGTGCGTGAATATGCCACATTAGAAGTGGATGTGTATTTAATTGCTTTTGTTTTTACTGCACTTTTAACCACTTTATTATTCATTAAAATTAATTTAGATGATTTATGGCATGATTTTTTTATCCCGATCAGAAACCGGTTACCAAAAAGTGATAAACCGTTAGAGCTTTGTACCGCTTGCGATTACACTTTTTTAAAAGAAGATCAACAATACGATCACCGTCATCGAGCCATTTGCCCACGTTGTGCATCGCTTATTGAAATACCAGAGAGTGTAAAATTACAACGTGTTTGGGCGACATTAGTGGCGGGGATTATCATGCTTTTCCCTGCAAACTTGCTCCCAATATCTGGCGTTTATTTGACAGGAAGTTTGTCACAAGATACCTTGATGTCGGGTGTAATGTCATTTATAAGCATGGGCAGCTATTTTGTTGCTTTCGTGGTATTCTTCGCCAGTATTTTTGTGCCCGTAAGCAAAATCCTGATTATGTTGTATTTACTGGCAAGCGTGCATTTTAAATGGAGACATTCAATTAAATGGCAAATGCGGCTATTACATATCGTTCACTTTGTGGGACGCTGGTCAATGCTGGATCTTTTTGTGCTCGCCTTAATGATGTCTTTAGTAACACGTGGACAGATTATTAATTTTACCGTAGGCCCTGCGGCATTTTATTTCGGTGCAGCAGTGTTTTTAACTATGATTTCAACTTCTCAGTTTGATAGTCGATTAATTTGGAAAATTTATGACAGAAAACAATAAACCAGAATCTCAATCTATTGATGAGCAATCTAACAATGTAGAAGCGTTATTACGTAAGAATAAACGCATCTCACCGTTTTGGTTGTTACCTTTTATCGCATTATGTATTGGTGCCATTTTATTTTTCCAAATTGTACAAGAACGAGGAAAGACCATTACGATCACGTTCTCTAATGGGGCAGGGCTCGTTGCAGATAAAACCCCTATTCGCTATCAAGGTTTGCAAATTGGTGTCGTGAAGAAGGTTAACTTTACCGACAATATGCAAAAAGTGAAAGTTGAGGCAAATATTTATTCTGAAGCGACTGAGGTGTTAAAAGAAAATACTAAGTTCTGGCTTGTTCAGCCGAGTGTGTCTCTTGCAGGTATTTCAGGCTTAGATTCTTTGGTTTCAGGAAATTATATTACGCTCCAGCCAGGTGATGGTGACTCCGAAGATGAATTTATTGCTGAAGAGCAAGGCCCTATTGCACAAGTCAATCCTGGGGATTTATTAATTCATTTAATTTCAGATGATTTAGGTTCAATTTCGATCGGTGCTTCTGTGTATTTCAAAAAAATGCCAGTCGGGAAAATTTATGATTATCGATTCAATAAAGAGAATAAAGTTGAAATTGATGTGGTAATTGATAAAGCCTTTGCACATTTTGTGAAGAAAGATTCGCGTTTCTGGAATATCAGTGGTATTAGTGCCAGCATTAATGCATCAGGCGTGAATGTGGCAGTAGACAGTTTAAATGCAGTGGTGCAAGGCGCCGTATCATTCGATTCGCCATCTGATAGCCCGCAAGCTGCAAGTAACAGCAACTATATTCTTTATTCTAATTTACAAGCGGCTAAACGAGGGATTGAAGTTGAGGTAACACTGCCAGTTTCAGCAGGCTTACAAGCAGGGCAAACTTCAGTTTATTATGGTGATGAGCAAGTTGGTTTGCTTTCGTCTTTAAGAACCGTCGAAAACAATGAAGATATTTTACAAGGGACATTATTGATTGAGCCAAGCCAGGCTAATCTCTTAAAAACCAATACGCACATTGTGCTGAAAAGTCGCAAGTTAGATTTAGGTGATATTGCCAACCCACAGAAATTCTTTCGTGGTGATTATTTCGAAATTATTCCAGGAAGTGGAGAAAGCAAGACGCAATTCGAAGTCATTCGAGAAAATGAGTTATTACTCAAAGCACCAAATACCTTGGTTTTGACCTTAACGGCGCCAGAGACTTACGGTATCGCGGAAGGGCAATCCGTGTTTTATAACAATATTGCTATCGGTCAAATTGTGAAGCAGCACTTAAATGTAGATGGGGTAAAATTTGAAGTGGCGATTGCGTCAGAGTATCGCAATCTTATTCATGAAAACACCCAGTTTGTCGCAGCCTCTAATTTTGATGTGAGTTTGGGTATTGATGGCTTACGTTTTGAATCGGCGACACCATCAAAATGGTTGCAAGGTGGCGTGCGTGTATTAGCGAAAAAAGGAAGTGGAGAACCGCATTCTACCTATCCACTTTATAAAGATATTAGCAGTGCAGAAACAGGTGTTACAGGCAACTTGGTGAATCCAACGATTGTGTTACATTCCACTAATTTGCCAAGTATTAGCAAAGGTTCTGTCGTGCTTTATCGTCAGTTTGAAGTAGGTAAAATTATTAATGTAAGACCGAAAGCCAATAATTTTGATATTGATGTGTATATTTATCCGGCTTATCAAGATCTTCTGACAGATAAAAGCGTATTCTGGGTTGAAAGTGCGGTACAGATTGATATTACACCGAAAGGCATTAGTATCCAGGCTTCACCGGTTGCGCGTTCATTAAAAGGCGCAATTAGTTTTGATAATACGGGTTCAGGCAAAAATAAAACACTTTATCCAAGTGAACTGCGAGCTAAATCAGCAGGACAAGTGATTACCTTAATAACAGATGATGCAACATCTTTAAGTAAAGGAATGAGTTTGCGTTATCTTGGTATGAATGTGGGTGAAGTCGAGCAGATTGCCCTTGATCAAAAAACAAATCGTATCACAGCAAAAGCATTAATTAACCCAAGTTATATGGGGATGATTGCAAAAGAAGGTACGGTATTTAAAGTGATTTCCCCACAAATCTCAGCAGGTGGAATTGAAAACTTAGATAGCCTTTTACAGCCTTACATTGATATTGAGTTAGGTAAAGGCCAACCAAAAACACAGTTTAATTTAGCGCAAACCGCACAACCTCGAAATAAATACAGCAATGGCGTGCCATTTATTTTGGAAACCAGTGATGCGATGAATTTAACAGAAGGATCACCTGTGCTTTATCGAGGCGTTGAAGTGGGAACCGTGCGTAAGTTTGAATTGAATTCTTTAGGTGATCGTGTGTTGGTACATATTGCGATTACGCCGAAGTATCAACATTTAGTACGTAAAAATTCAGAGTTCTGGGTTTCATCAGGTTATGATTTCAACCTTGGTTGGAAAGGGGCTGAATTTAATACCGGTAGTATACAGCAATTGTTGAAAGGGGGGATTTCGTTCTCGACTCCATCGGGTACGATCGTTCAACCGCAAGCAACGGCAAATCAGCGCTTTATGTTGCAAGTGAAGAAACCAGCTGAAGCACCAACTTGGAATTCTGGTGCTTTACCGGCAAATCAATAAAACATAAAAAGAAATAACCGCACTTTTGAATCATCAAAGTGCGGTTATTTTTTAGGTATTTTGAATAGTGTTATAGGTGTTATTGTCCCATATTTTTGACTGATTTTAAAAAGCCTTTGGCTGAAGTATAGACTTCATCTTTTCCCTGAGCATGTAAAATCATATCGGACATTTCTCGGAAAGCGCCTTTACCGCCTCCAAGTGCAAGCACATAATCTACGGCATTTTGCACATAAGGTGCAGAGTCTGCCACAGCAAAAGAAAGGCCACAGGTTGCAAAAGCAGGGAGATCGACGCTGTCATCACCAATATAGGCAGTTTGTTCTGCGGTAACTCCTGCTTGTTTCATGAGTTCCAAACAAGCACTTTCTTTCTCAAGCTTGCCTAAAAAGAACAATTTAATTCCGAGATCACTAATTCGCTTACGTAGAATCGCAGAATCTCTGCCCGATAATACGGCGACTTGAATACCTGCGTCCATCAACATTTTGACACCAAGTCCATCGCGTACATGGAAACTTTTAATGGCTTCACCATTCGCATCGTAATGGAGTAGTCCGTCAGTTAATACACCATCGACATCGGTGATGACCAATTTAATTTTCTTTAATTTTTCGTTAATCATTAGCTTGAGAACTCCACTAAGCCCACAACATTATTTTCGTCATTGACCACAACCAGTGAGTGAATTTTCTTCTCTTTCATCAAGTCTTCCGCTTTCGCCAAGAATTCATTTTCATGAATGGTTTTTGGTGAAGAGGTCATCAATTCTTTAGCGGTCTTGTTAAGGGTATCAGCACCATTAGCTGTTAATGCTCGGCGCACATCACCATCGGTAATAATGCCTTTAAGTTGTTGGTTTTCCATCACTAATGCCACACCCATGCGACCTTCATTCATAATGCTTAAGCAATCAGTGAAGCTGGTATCTGGTGTCGTAATTGGTAGGCGAGTTTGCATTTGATCTTTTACTTTGCATAACAAACGACGACCAAGGCTACCGCCTGGATGGAATTTCGCAAAATCAGCTGGTTGGAAATGGCGAGCAGTAATCAATGAAACCGCAAGGGCATCGCCTAAGGCTAAAGTGACTAATGCCGAAGTGGTTGGTGCGAGGTTGTTTGGACAGACTTCACGCTCTACGGTGATATCTAAAACATAATCCGCATGGCGAGCAAGCGTTGAGTTTTTATTGCTGGTTAGGGCAATAATTTTATTACCAAAGTTTTTCAAACTTGGAATGAGTTTATTTACATCATCGGTTTCACCGCTATAAGAAATCAGCATCACGATATCGATCGGTTTTAACATACCTAAATCGCCATGAAAGGCTTCAGTCGGGTGCAGGAAGAAACTTGGGGTTCCTGTTGAGGCAAAAGTCGCCACCATTTTTTTGCCAATTAGCCCTGATTTACCAATACCACCAATGACTAAACGACCTTCGCAAGCAAGGATAAGATCCACAACTTGAGAAAACTCATCATCCAAGCGTTGGCTTAGTTGTGCAAGCGCTTGGCTTTCGACAGAAAGGGTTTCTCGTGCGATTTGTAAATAATTCATAGGAAATCCTTATGATAAAAGTGCGGTTGAAAATAACCGTGTTTTGCAGGGCTATTCTAACGGAAGTTATTAAAAATAAGAATGAAAATTTGACCGCCCTTTGAATTCCCCCTATACTACGCCGCGAGTTGGTTAGACAATCGCTGGTTTATTGAAGCCCTTAACCGTGTTCGCACGACCTAGTGGGACAAGTAAACGAGAGGAAAGTCCGAGCTACAAAGGGCAGAGTGCCGGATAACGTCCGGGCGGCGTGAGCCGACGACCAGTGCAACAGAGAGCAGACCGCCGTGAAAACGGTAAGGGTGAAAGGGTGTGGTAAGAGCACACCGTGCCGTTGGTAACAACGTGCAGCAAGGTAAACTCCACTCGTAGCAAGACCAAATAGGAACTCAATGGATGGCCCGTCCAGAGTTCGGGTAGGTTGCTTGAGCGGCAGAGTAATTTGTCGCCTAGAGGAATGATTGTCCACGACAGAACTCGGCTTATCGACCAACTCAACAAATTCATCAAAAAATGACCACACTTTTGTTTTTTTCAATTCTCATTGAGATAGAATGAATAAAAAGTGCGGTCATTTTCTTTTTGTGTTTTACCACAAACTCATTTGTTCTAAATTGCTTTTCTTCCGGTAACGTCACGTGTAACCCCACGAGACGAATGGATTTCCCATGGCTACGTTGCCAAATTTGTTCCAGTAATTGCTGAAAGCTTTTTAGTGATAAAGGCAAACCTGTTTTTTCTAAGGTTGTCACTTGAAAATCTTCAAATTTTAATTTCACCCCAATTTTGCGAAAAACCGTTAAGGGGACATTCGGCGCACTTCGTTCAATACGGCGAATAAGCTCAGCATAGAGATTATCTAGCAGCGCTATACCTTGTTCAAGATGACGAATATTTTCGGATAAAGTGCGTTCCACCCCAATAGATTTTCGTTCTCGATATGCTTGAATTTCACGATCATCAATGCCATGGCTAAAATCCCAAATTCGCTTACCCATTTTACCGAAGATATTTAACAAAATAGATTGATCGAGTTTTTGCACATCTTCGCAAGTTTCTAATCCCATTTTCAATAAACGTTCAGAGGTAACTTTGCCCACGCCAGGGATTTTTTTCAATGGCAGTGTTTTTACAAACTGTTCAACTTCATGAGGTTGAATCACAAATTGCCCATTCGGTTTATTCATATCGGAAGCAATTTTGGCGAGAAATTTAAGCGGTGCGACGCCAGCAGAGGCGGTCAGTTTTAACTCATCAAAAATCGCTTGGCGAATTTCTTGTGCGATCCAAGTGGCGGATCCTGAACATTGTGTACAATCCGTGACATCTAAATAAGCTTCATCTAAGGAAAGTGGCTCAATGATAGAAGTGTAACGCTGAAAGATCTGATGAATTTGTGCAGATACCTGTTTATAAAGCGGCATATTAACTGGTACTAAAATCAAATTTGGGCATTTTTTGATAGCTTGTGCTGTCGGCATAGCACTGTGTAAACCAAATTTTCGAGCTTCGTAATTACAGGTAGTGAGTACACCACGTTGTCGAGAACTCCCCCCCACAGCAACAGGTTTGCCCTGTAGTGTTGGGTTTTCACGGATTTCAATAGAGGCATAAAAGCAATCCATATCAATGTGAATAATTTTTCGGGTGGAATTCATGCTGTAAGTGCGGTCAAAATTAGGCGTGTTTTTAGTATATCGAAAATAGCTGTTCAAGTATACAGTTATTTAAAGCCCACATTGCGTGGGCTAGATAAGAGAATTAACGATCAGAAAGAACAGTTTTATCATCAAGTAGGATAACGCGTTCAATAGGATAAACATCAATTTTTTCTTGCTGGTTCATAAAGACTTTACGCGCATCCTCAGACAATTGAACAAATGGAATTTGCAAATTAATATTGATGGATTTGCCCGGTTGTAATGGGGTTTCTAAATTGATTTGCATATCTTGGCTGTAAATCACTTTGCGGTTATTCACATAGACGCCCACCCATTGAATATTTTTTTGATTGGTTTTTTGACCAATGTTAGTGATCTCATGTTTGAATGCACTTAATGCTTGGCCATTTTCATCAACTACCATTTCACGATTACCAATATTGATGGCAAGATATTTGTCGATGTTATCACTCGCTTTTTGCCACTTGTTGAGTTGCTTTGTGCTGTTTTTTTGCAGGTGCTGCTTCTTTTGCAATAACTTGCGTGTTAAACGCTAAACATAATGCACCTAATGAAAGTGCGGTCAGAGATTTTTAATGTTTTTCATTATTCGATTCCTTATAAAAAGTGGCAAAAATTTTACCCTAACTTCTCAGGTTAATAAATAGCTTCTTTTGCTTTCTTGGATTTTTTGATAAACTGTCGAACGATTTTGGGGCTGATTCTGGATTCGACGGGATTAGCGAAGCCCAAGGTGCACGTCGAGGTGCGGTAGGCCTCGTAAATAAACCGCAAAAAAATAGTCGCAAACGACGAACAATACGCTTTAGCAGCTTAATAACCTGCTCATAGCCTTCGCTCCCCAGCTTCCGCTCGTAAGACGGGGATAAAGCGGAGTCAAACCAAAACGAGATCGTGTGGAAGCCACCGTTTGAGGATCGAAGCACTAAATTGAATCAAACTAGCTTAAGTTTAGCGTGTCTGTCCGCATGCTTAAGTGAAATTAAAGACGAGACTAAACGTGTAGTACTGAAGGTAGAGTAATTTCGGACGCGGGTTCAACTCCCGCCAGCTCCACCACAAAATAGACCTATCAAGTCCTATGAAAGACTTTAAAGCCTTGAAAATAATGACTTCAAGGCTTTTTTATTGCGCTTTTAACTTCTATCAAACTCTCGAACTTGAGTAGTAAGTTTAATAGTTGGCGCTTATTGATTGGTTAAATTGTTGCATTAGTAAAGTGCTTAGTAATCGGTAAATTATCAGCTAAAGGAGAAAAAATGAATATTTTATTACTAGATGGTGGTAAAGATTTTGGCCATTCGCATGGTGAGTTAAACCACACGCTTCACAAAAAAGCGAAAGAAGTTTTGACCGCACTTGGACACAATGTAAAAGAAACCGTGATTGATGCCGGCTATGATGTTGAGGCAGAAATCGAAAAATTCTTGTGGATGGATGCTGTGATTTGGCAGATGCCGGGTTGGTGGATGCACGAACCTTGGACAGTGAAAAAATACATAGACGAAGTATTAACCGCGGGACACGGCAAGCTTTACCACAGTGATGGACGCCATCGTGTCAATCCGACTGAAGGCTACGGCACAGGTGGCTTGTTGCAAGGCAAAAAACACATGCTTTCGCTTACGTGGAATGCGCCTATTGAAGCGTTCACCCGCGAAGGTGACTTCTTCGAAGGAAAAGGCGTGGATGCGTTATACATGCACTTTCACAAACTCAACGAGTTCATCGGATTGACCCGTCTGCCGACATTCTTATGTAACGATGTGATTAAAAATCCACAAGTAGAACAATACTTAGCTGACTACCAAGCACATTTAGAAAAAGTGTTCGGTTAATTGAGAAATATTCGTTTAGAAGGTGAGCATTTTTGCTCACCTTTTTTATTCGATTTTCAATACATCTTAAAGCCAATTTTTAGTAACATGGGCAGTAAAAAGGAATATGTTGGCTTAAATAACGTATTATTGTATCTAATACTTTATCTAAAAAAAGTTAGTTTGCACATCAAACTTCCTTATAGAAAAGGGAGAATGAATATTTCATCTAACAATGCAGATAAGCTCTCATCCAGAGTGAAGACGAAGAGTTTAAAAGTTTACGTAGAACAGTTTACATCTGAACAGAAATTGTGGTTTTCAATAGTGGATTATCGTGATAGGATTGAATGATAAATATACTGTTGTATAGGATTATTACATATAATTAGTGTACAATATTTATGTCTTAACTTACTGTTATTAGGGAATAAATTATGAGTATTCAAGATTATGCTATCAAAGGCGAAGCATTTTATTTAAAAAGATGTATTCAGTTCAATGTTTCAGTATTCCATTCCTGATTATCAACGTCCATATTCTTGGGAAGAAGAACATATCAAACAATTATTCGATGACTTATATGAGTTTTTATCAACGGAAAACAGACGAAAGCTATTTTTTTAGGCAGTATTGTAGTATAGAAAAAGACCATCAACCACAAGCCGATGTGGTTGATGGTCAGCAACGTTTAACTAGCTTTGACAATTTTATTTGCAACATTAGCAAAATTCTTTTGAATGGAAAAATATAAAGAAAGTATTGCCAAGTATCTCCAACAACCTGAAGATCTTGCAGAGAGTATTCCTGCTCAACCAAGACTAATTCTGCGCAAACGCGATAAAGATTTCTTTTAAAAATACATTCAAGATTTGGAAGTAAATAAAATCGAAGCATTGACCATAGAACATGATTGCAAAAATGATGCTCAGAAAAATATAGTTAGAAATGCTTTTGGTATTATTAAAAGCAATCCCTCGAAAAGCTAAAAAAACGAAGAAGAAGTTTTTGATTTTTTTCAAGTTTCTAATTCAAAAAAATGTTGCTTGGTCGTTGTATCTACACCCTAATCAAAAAAATCAGCATTTCGTATTTTTTTCCGTTATGAATAATCGTGGTTTGGATTTATTGCCAACTGATATTTTTAAAAAGCAGACTTGATAGGAAAAAAATACAGACTAATCAAGATGAATATACTCAAAAATGGGAAGATTTAGAGCAAGAGCTAGGACGAAACCGTTTTAATGAACTATTTACCCATATCCGTATGATAGAGTTAAAAAAATAAAGCACAAAGAAGTATTTTTAGAAGAATTACAAGAGTTAGTTTTACCTAAAAATTACTTCTATTTCAGACTTTATTGATAATGAACTTTCTAGTTATGCTTCAGCATTTAGCGCATTAAAAAAATAGTAAGTACCGAGCAGATAGCAATGAATTTGAAATAAACCAATATATTTATTGGTTAAATCGAGTAGGCTTTTTCTGAATGGTTACCCGTAGCGATATTGTTCTTACATCAAAAACCAGATAGTAATCAATCGATTGAGTTCTTTAAATATTTAGAGGTATTAACTCTTATTTGCATCTATCTGCAAAAAGATGTAAATAAACGCATTGAACGTTATGCCTTAATCTTAAAGGATTTGCAGAATAATCCGAGACAATGTAGCTCAAACTTATTCTTAAACGACGAGGAAAAACAATCTTTTAAAGAACTATTGGATGGCAATATTTATAATAAGCTTACATCAATTAGAAGAAATTATTTGATTTTTAAGATTGATGCTATGATTTCCGATGGTGCAGCTAATTATAATAATGAGTCTGGATTATTAACAATTGAGCATGTGTTGCACAAACAATAGATGAAGGCAGTCAATGGAAACAGTGGTGGGTAGACAAAGATGGGAACGATACCCTACACCAAACTTGGTTGCACCGATTGGCAAATTTAGTTCCATTGAATAAGAGACGCAATTCTGCTGCTTCAAATTGGGAATTTAAAACAAAGAAAGAAAAATATTTTTCAGGGAATGATAGCGTTTCTTCCTATGCTCTGACTAGCCAAGTATTAAAAGAAAATGAGTGGACACCAGAGATTGTAAAAAATCGACAAAAAGAATTATTGGAAAGTATTTACAAAAACTGGTCTTTATCGCATCTATAGGAACTTTAGTCTGCTCAAAGAGATTAGGTTTCAATAAAAAAACCGTCTGAAACGATCATTCAGACGGTTTTTTTATTTCTCCAAGAGTTTGTGAAAGACATTAAAAATGAGATAATTCTCAAACCTTTAAAAGGCTTTTATTTATAAAAAAATATTTGGAGAAAGCATGGAACATAAACTTGAGGACATCATTGCGATTTTTTTAATCAATGTTTTGAAGAAGAATATAATACGCGATTAGTTAAAGGTGGGGATGAGCCGATTTACATTCCTGCAAATGATGAGGTGCCTTATAATGCGATTTATTTTGCGAGAGGCTTTTACAGTAGCGCATTACATGAAATCGCCCATTGGTTAGTGGCGGGGAAAGAGCGCCGTAAATTAGAAGATTTTGGCTATTGGTATGAGCCGGATGGCCGTTCAGAAGATCGTCAGCGTGATTTTGAAAAGGTCGAAGTGAAGCCTCAAGCATTGGAATGGATTTTAGCCACTGCGGCGGGATTTCGTTATTTTGCCAGTGCGGATAATTTGAATGGCAATCCGGGAGATACGCAACCATTTAAGCAAGCGGTATATGAACAAGTAAAAACCTATGCAGAAAAAGGCTTACCAAAACGCGCAGAAACCTTGCGTCATGCGTTGGCTCAATTTTATGGCACAGAAGATCGAATTGATTTAACGAAGTTTGATGTGACTCGCATCTAAAAGTGCGGTCATTTTTAGGCAGATTTTGCGTCTGTCGATTTTTTCCTTAAAAATCGGCTAAAATAGGCCGATTTTATTTTTGGCTTTAACTTTATAAAAATATGAAAGATTCTATTATTGCAAAAACTTGAAAGTTTAAAAAGAACGTTATGAAGAATTAGAGGCATTGCTAGGCGATGCATCGGTGATTTCGGATCAGGATAAATTCCGCGCGTATTCTAAAGAATATTCACAACTTGAAGATGTGGTGAAATGTTTTAATCGTTGGAATCAGCTTAATTCTAACATTGCTGAAGCAGAATTGATGTTAGATGATCCTGAAATGAAAGAAATGGCAGAAATGGAAATTGAAGAATCCAAAGCCGAAATTGAAGAAGTGGAGCAACAACTTCAAATTCTTTTATTACCGAAAGATCCAAATGATGAATATAACTGCTATTTAGAAATTCGCGCAGGTACAGGAGGGGATGAAGCAGGTATCTTTGCCGGCGATTTATTCCGTATGTACAGCCGTTATGCTGAAAGTAAACGCTGGCGTGTTGAAATGCTCAGCGCAAATGAAAGCGAGCAGGGCGGTTATAAAGAAGTGATCGTTAAGTAAGCGGTGATGGCGTGTACGGCCAGTTAAAATTTGAATCCGGTGGTCACCGTGTACAACGCGTACCAAAAACAGAAAGCCAAGGTCGTATTCATACTTCTGCTTGTACTGTTGCGGTGATGCCAGAATTACCAGAATCAGAAATGCCGGAAATCAATCCTGCTGATTTACGTATTGATACCTACCGTTCATCTGGTGCAGGTGGTCAGCACGTTAATACGACTGACTCTGCGGTACGTATTACCCACATTCCAACGGGTATTGTGGTGGAATGTCAGGATGAGCGTTCACAACACAAAAACAAAGCGAAAGCGATGTCTGTATTGGCTTCACGTATTGTTCAAGCAGAGCAAGAACGTCAAGCGGCAGAGCAAGCGGATACCCGCCGTAACTTATTAGGTTCAGGCGATCGTTCAGATAAAATTCGTACTTATAACTACCCACAAGGTCGCGTAACCGATCACCGTATCAACTTAACGCTCTATCGCTTAGATGAAGTGATGAACGGCAAAATTGACGAGCTTATTCAACCGATTATTACTGAATATCAAGCAGATCAATTAGCAGCGTTATCTGAGAATAATTAATGACCTATCAACAATGGCTTGCCGATGCTGCGCAAGCCTTAAATCAGGTAAATCCAACAGAGAATGGCAAAGTGGATGCGTTAGTGCTATTGCAACACGCAACAGGCAAATCAAGAACGCAAATTTTAGCTTTCGATGAAACTGAAATTGATGAAAAAGTGCGGTTAAAATTGACCGCACTTTTAGATCGTCGTTTAAAAGGCGAACCTATCGCTTATATCCTCGGTGAAAAAGAATTCTGGTCATTGCCTTTAAATGTATCTGAAGGAACATTAATTCCTCGTCCAGATACTGAAATTCTCGTAGAAAAAGCATTACACATTGCGTTAGAAAAACTGGAAGAAAATCCACCGCACTTTCGTATTCTCGATCTCAGGTACCGGCACTGGCGCTATTGCGTTGGCGTTGGCTTCTGAGCTTTCTCCTATTTGTCAAAAAAAGCATATTCAATTGGATGTTATTGGTGTTGATTTAATGCCAGAAGTCGTCAAATTAGCGCAATCCAATGCAGAAAAAAATCAGCTCAAGGTACAATTTTTACAGAGTCGTTGGTTCGAAAATGTTGAAGGGCAGTTTGATATTATCGTCAGTAATCCACCTTATATCGATGAAGCCGATGAGCATCTTTTCCAAGGTGATGTGCGTTTCGAGCCTCGTTCGGCGTTGGTGGCGGGCGAAAACGGTTTAGCTGATTTACGTCATCTTATTGAGTATGCACCAGGACATTTAAAAGATAACGGCTATTTATTGTTAGAGCACGGCTGGAAGCAGGGTGAAGAAGTGCGGTCAATTTTCTGGCAAAATCATTGGCAAGGGGTTGCAACTATACGGGATTATGGCGACAATGAGCGCGTAACGTTGGGATATTGGAAGCGGTAATGAAATACGATCAAAAAGCCTTGTATGCTGAACTGACTCATTTTTATTTGAGCATTTGTGAGAAAGAGCAACTTGATGAGCCTCGTATAAGAGGGCTTGTTGGAAGCTTGGTGCGTAAAGCTCGCCAAGCTATTCCAGAAGAATGGGATGATAAAGCTAAAATTCATCAACTCTTGCAGCTATTTTATGGCGATTGGAGCTTTCATTGCGATGCGGATAATTATTTCTATGCCCGAAATTTATACCTTCCGTATATTCTAGAAGAGCGTGAAGGCATGCCAGTGAGCCTTGGCGCCTTAATACTTTATTTGGCAGCAAGTTTAAAATTGCCGATTTATCCCGTGAATTTCCCGACCCAACTGATTTTACGTGCAGAAGTCGATGGTGAAGTAGCGTTTATTGATCCTTGGAGCGGAAAATATATTTCTGTGGATGAATTGAAAAAGCTCTATGAAGGCGCCTTTGGTTTTGGGGCTCAAATTCAACCTGAGGATTTAGCTCGAGCAGATATTCCGATGCTTACCGCACGTTTCCGTCAGCTCGCAAAAAATGCCTTAATTCGTGAAGAACAAAACGATTTGGCTTTTAATTATATCCAATTCTTGTTAGCGGGAAGAAAAGATCCTTACGATATTCGCGATCGTGGGTTAGTGTTGGCGCAAATGGGCGCTTATCCTTCAGCCATTGAGGATTTGGAATATTTTTGTGATCAATGTCCGAATGATCCTACTTCTCTCTGTTAAAAACTCAACTTTTAGAACTGAAAGGCGAAGCATTGAAAGATGCCAATGCCATCCATTAAAAAGGAAATATTATGCAAAAATAAAATTGTAAAAATTGGCAATATTGATGTCGCAAATGACAAACCTTTTGTACTTTTCGGCGGAATGAACGTGCTTGAAAGTCGCGATATGGCAATGCAAGTTTGTGAAGCTTACGTGAAAGTGACTGAAAAGTTGGGCGTTCCTTATGTTTTTTTAAGGCATCTTTCGATAAAGCTAACCGTTCTTCAATTCATTCTTACCGTGGTCCAGGTATGGAAGAAGGTTTAAAAATTTTCCAAGAGATAAAAGAAACCTTTGGTGTGAAAGTGATTACCGATGTGCACGAAATCTATCAATGTCAGCCTGTTGCTGATGTGGTGGACGTGATTCAGTTACCTGCATTTTTAGCTCGTCAAACTGATTTAGTCGAAGCTATGGCAAAAACGGGTGCGGTAATTAACGTGAAAAAACCACAATTCTTAAGCCCTGGTCAAATGGGCAATATTGTCGATAAGTTTGAAGAATGTGGTAACGATAAAATTATCCTTTGTGATCGCGGTTCAAACTTTTGGCTACGATAATTTAGTGGTGGATATGTTAGGTTTCGGCGTAATGAAAAAAGTGTCTAAAGGCAGCCCAGTTATTTTTGACGTGACCCATTCATTACAATGCCGTGATCCGTTTGGTGCCGCTTCAGGTGGTCGTCGTGAACAAGTGACCGAATTAGCCCGTTCTGGCTTAGCAATTGGCATTGCAGGCTTATTCTTAGAAGCGCACCCAAATCCAAATCAAGCAAAATGTGATGGTCCTTCAGCATTGCCACTTTCGGCATTAGAAGGTTTTGTCTCGCAGATGAAAGCCATTGATGATTTAGTGAAGTCTTTCCCTGAATTAGATACATCTATCTAATAGAGAAGTGCGGTTGAAAATAGCGTTGTTTTTGACCGCACTTTTGTTCTGTAAAAGGAGAAAACAATGAATATCGTATTTTTAGACAGCACGGCAATTCCGAAACATATTCCTATTCCTCGTCCAAGCTTTCCGCATAACTGGGTAGAGTATGAATATACTTCCGCAGATCAAACTATTGAGCGAGCCAAAGACGCGGATATTATTATCACCAGTAAAGTGATTTTAAGCCGTGAGGTGTTGCAACAATTACCTAAATTAAAATTAATTGCTATCACCGCAACAGGCACCAATAACGTGGATTTAGACGCAGCAAAAGAATTGGGTGTGGCAGTTAAAAATGTGACAGGTTATTCTACCACGACGGTACCAGAGCATGTGTTGGGCATGATTTTTGTGTTAAAACACAGCTTGGCTGGCTGGCAGCGCGATCAAATCACGGGAAAATGGACAGAGAGTAAACAGTTCTGCTACTTTGATTATCCCATTACAGATGTCAAAGGTTCAACGTTAGGTGTGTTTGGAAAAGGCTGTTTAGGTACAGAAGTAGGGCGTTTAGCCGAGCTTTTAGGCATGAAAGTGCTTTATGCTGAACATCGACATGCGACAACGTGCCGTGAAGGTTACACACCTTTTGAAGAGGTGCTAAAACAAGCAGATATTCTGACATTGCATTGTGCATTGACTGAAACAACTAAAAATTTAATCAATCAAGAAACCTTGTCACTTTGTAAGAAAGGTGCGTATTTAATCAATACTGGTCGTGGTCCATTGATTGACGAGCAAGCAGTTTGTGACGCATTAAAATCAGGGCAATTAGGTGGTGCTGCATTAGATGTGTTAGTGAAAGAACCACCAGAGAAAAACAATCCTCTGATTGAATTAGCGAAAACGATGCCGAATTTAATTATCACGCCTCATATTGCTTGGGCGAGTGATAGTGCGGTAACCACGCTAACGAAAAAAGTGACACAAAATATCGAAGATTTCGTTCAACAATTAAATCAAAAATAATGAATTTACCTATTTCTTTATACGTCGCCCTGCGATATTGGCGTGCAAAAAGCGCCGATCGTTTTGGGCGACTTGTTGCTAATTTGGCAAGCTTTGGCATCGTACTGGGTGTGATGGCATTGATTATTGTGCTTTCTGTCATGAATGGATTAGAAGGCTATCAAAAACAACAGGTGCTTTCGACAATTCCGCATGCGATTGTGAGCCAAGATACGCCTATTTCGGCAGAAAAAACGCTTGAAAATACACCGCACTTTGTGCAAAAAGCCGTGCCAATTAATACGACAAATGTTGTGTTTCAAACAGCAAAAGGTGTGAGTGCAGGACAAGTAATTGGTATTCAGTCTTTTTCAGATGATCCTTACTGGAAGGTTTCGATCCTAGCCAATTTAATCAACTTTTACCGCAAGGTGAGTTTAAGTTGATCATTGGTGATAATCTGGCTCAAAAATTAGGTTTAGCAGTGGGCGATAAAGTTCGCTTAATGATTACTGAAAATAGCCAATATACGCCATTTGGTCGTGTGCCGATGCAGCGTTTATTTACGGTGAGTGAAATTTACTATGATTATGGCGAAGCATCAGGTTATGAAGTTTTTGCTAATTTAGCGGATATTGGTCGCCTAATGCGTATTCAGCCAGGTGAGGCGCAAGGCTATCGTTTATTCCTGGATGATCCTTTCCAAATCACAGAATTGCCAACCTATTTCAAAGAGAGTCATATCAGCGATTGGCGTGTCCAAAAAGGGGAGTTTTTCCAAGCAGTTCGTATGGAAAAAAATATGATGGGCTTGTTGATTAGCTTAATTATTGTTGTGGCGATTTCCAATATCGTCACCTCATTAAGTTTAATGGTGGTGGATAAACAAGGAGAAATCGCTATTTTGCAAACACAAGGTGTTACTAAATCACAAGTACGTTCTATCTTTATTTATCAAGGTTTATTGGTTGGACTAGTGGGCACATTGATTGGTGCTGTACTGGGCGTATTAATTACCTTAAATCTTGGGGCAATCTTTAAGTGCGGTCAATCCGAACGGTGTTTTTCTGCCAACATCCATTGAGCCTGTGCAAGTCATTATTGTGATTGCCTTTTTCTTTATTGTTATCTTTATTATCAACCATTTATCCAGCTTTATCGTGCGGCAAAAAGTAGAACCTGCCGCCGCCTTGAGATACGAATAAGTTTTAATAGTAAATCAATGATGGATGAACAATCACTTTTAGCGCTTGATACACAACATATTTGGCATCCTTATTCTTCAGTTTCTTCTGATATGCCGCTTTATGCGGTAGAACGTGCAGATGGCGTGATGATAACCTTAAAAGATGGTCGTCGTTTGATTGATGGCATGTCTTCTTGGTGGGCGGCGTTACATGGTTATAATCACCCTCGTTTAAATGCGGCTGCACAGAATCAGTTGGCAAAAATGAGCCATATTATGTTTGGAGGATTTACCCACGAACCTGCGGTGGAATTAGCTCAATTATTGGTAAAAATTTTGCCAAATAGCTTAGATAAGATCTTTTTTGCTGATAGTGGTTCTGTTGCTGTGGAAGTGGCGATGAAAATGGCTATTCAATATCAGCACGCTAAAGGGGAAGTACAACGGCAAAAATTCGCTACCATCCGTTCTGGTTATCATGGTGATACTTGGAATGCGATGTCAGTGTGTGATCCAACCACAGGGATGCATCATTTATTTCATCATAGTCTGCCCATACAATATTTTCTTCCTCAACCCAATATTCCATTTAATGAATCTTGGAATGATAGTGCGATTGAACCTTTAGCTGATTTACTTAAGAAAAAAGGTAGCGAAATTGCCGCACTTATTTTAGAGCCTGTGGTGCAAGGCGCGGGCGGTATGTATTTTTATTCGCCAACTTATTTAGTGAAAGCACAAGCGCTTTGTAAACAATATGGTGTATTGCTAATTTTTGATGAAATTGCCACGGGTTTTGGCCGTACAGGGAAATTATTTGCTGCCGAGCATGCTGGAATTTCGCCAGATATTATGTGTATCGGTAAAGCCTTAACAGGTGGTTATTTAACTTTATCTGCAACCATTACGACCACTGAAATCGCGAAAACTATTTGTGGCGGTGAGGCTAAATGCTTTATGCACGGACCCACTTTTATGGCAAACCCGTTGGCCTGTGCAATTGCGGCAGAATCTATCCGTTTATTATTGGAAAGCCCTTGGCTGCAAAATATTCAGCGAATTGAGTCTTCCTTAAAACAACAACTTTTGCCTTTAGCTAAAAAAGATTATGTCAAAGAAGTTCGCGTATTAGGGGCGATTGGGGTGGTTGAAATGAAAAGTGCGGTAAATATGAAAACTTTAGTCCCACGTTTTGTGGAACAAGGTGTTTGGATTCGACCTTTCGGAAAATTGGTTTATGTGATGCCTCCATTTGTGATTAAAGATGATGAACTTCAGAAATTAACGGAAGGCATGATTCTGGCTTTAACTCAGAATATGAACATTAGGATAAAAAAATGGATGCTTTCAAACAGCAACTGGAACAGCTTAGCGCACAAAATCAATATCGTTCAATTCCAGATTTAGTTCATCAAGGACGATATATTATGCGAGAAAATTGCAAAATGTTGAATATGTCATCGAATGATTATTTAGGTTTGGCATCGAATGAAAACTTGCGCCAGTCTTTTTTACAGCAATATGGCGATAATTTTCCTTCTTTTACCAGTTCTTCGTCTCGTTTATTAACGGGAAATTTTCCTGTTTATACCGATCTTGAGCAGCTTATTGCTCAACGTTTCCAACGAGAAAGCGTTTTATTATTTAACAGTGGCTATCACGCCAATCTTGGTATTTTACCGGCGTTGACGACAACAAAAAGTTTAATTTTGGCAGATAAATTAGTGCATGCCAGTATGATTGATGGTATTCGTTTAAGCCAATGTGAGTTCTTTCGTTATCGTCATAATGATTATGAACATCTAAAGAATCTGCTCGAAAAAAATGCCGGAAAATTTGACCGCACTTTTTATTGTAACGGAATCGGTTTTTAGTATGGATGGCGATGTAGTTGATTTGAACTATCTTGTTCAATTAAAAAAACAGTTTCCAAATACTTATCTTTATGTGGATGAAGCCCATGCAATAGGTGTTTACGGTAAAAACGGATTAGGTATTGCCGAACGAGCTAATGTGATAGCTGATATAGATTTATTGGTTGGCACTTTTGGTAAAGCCTTAGCTTCAATGGGCGCTTATGTCGTCTGTGATCAAATATTAAAAGAATGTTTGATTAATCAAATGCGTCCATTGATTTTTTCAACCGCACTTCCGCCGTTTAACGTGGCTTTGACTCATTTTATTTTTTTGAACGATTACCACAACTTTCAAAAGAAAGAACGCATCTTGAGCAGTTAAGTGCATTTTTACGCCAAGAAGTGGAGCATAGAACGCAAATAATGCCAAGCCAAACTTGCATCGTTCCCTATATTTTAGGTGAGAACGAAGCAACCCTCGCTAAGGCGAAAGCTCTGCAAGAGCAAGGTTATTATTGCTTGCCGATTAGACCACCGACAGTACCAAAAGGTACATCCAGAATACGATTATCTTTGACGGCAGATATGACAATGGATGAAGTAAAACAGTTTGTGGCATGCTTATAAGGAAATAATGTGAAAACGAAATTTTATGATCATCAAGGTGAGCATTTAATAGTTTATTTTGCTGGTTGGGGGACACCTCTTGATGCTGTGGCTCATTTGATTTTGCCAACAAATCACAATTTATTAATTTGCTACGATTATCAAGATTTGACGTTAGATTTTGATTTTTCTGCTTATCAGCAAATTCGTGTAGTTGCATGGTCAATGGGGGTTTGGGTGGCAGAGCGAGTATTACAAGGAATTACCTTACAATCTGCAACAGCAGTGAATGGTACAGGTTTACCTTGTGATGATAGCTTCGGTATTCCTTACGCTATTTTTAAAGGTACGCTAGAGAATCTCGAAGAAAATACTCGTTCAAAGTTTGAACGTAGAATCTGTGGTGATAAAGTATCTTTTGAACGTTATCAACAATTTTCTGCACGACCATTTAACGAAATTCATCAAGAACTCACCGCACTTTTTGCGATGATTCAGCAAGATAAACGCACAGATCTTATTCACTGGACAAATACATGGATTAGTTCTCGCGATAAAATTTTTATACCAGCTAATCAGCACCAATATTGGGCATCGCGTTGTGCGGTTCAGGAAATAGAAGGTGAGCATTATGTGTTTTCAAGATTTACCCACTGGTCGGCATTATGGAATCATTAACTTCCGTAGATAAATCGCGCATTAAACACGCCTTCCAAAAAGCCTTAAATAGCTATGATGAACATGCATTAATTCAACAAAAAATGAATATTAAGTTAATGATGCATTTGCAAGACTATTTACCAAATGGGTCACTAGATAGCGTTTTGGAACTCGGTTGCGGTTCTGGTATGTTGAGTACGTTGTTGCAAAAACAGATTTCAGCCAATTATTGGTTATTTAATGATTTGTGCGATGTGCATTCTCTACTCGCTGAAAAACTAATTCAACCCTTTGATTTTTATTGTAGTGATGCAGAGAACTTTCCTTTTCAACGACGATTTGACTTGATTGCAAGTGCATCAGCTGTACAGTGGTTCCATCATCCTGACAATTTTATTTCCATTGTAAAACAGGATTGAAACCTAATGGTTTATTGGCGATGACGAGCTTTGGTGAAGATAATTTAAAAGAGATTCGCCAAATGACGAATGTGGGGTTAAGTTATCCGAATTTATCTCAATGGCAAAATTGGTTAGCCAATGATTTTGAGCTTTTATGGTGTGACGATTTTAATGTAATACTAGACTTTGATACGCCATTGGATGTACTCAAACATCTGAAATATACAGGTGTAACAGCGACTAACCAGAAAAATTGGACAAGAAAAAATCTCAACAAATTTGTTGATGATTACTTACAGGCTTTTAGTTTGCCATCGGGTAAAGTGGGCTTAACTTATCATCCATTGTTTTTTTATCGCACGTTATTCTCATGCTGGAAATTAGTAAGGCGTATTTATGGGCAAGGTTATTTTTGTATCGGGCATTGATACCGATGTAGGTAAAACGGTTGCAACAGGCATTTATGCTAAAAAGTTGATGGAACAAGGCTTTTCCGTTATTACACAAAAAATGATTCAAACAGGCTGTAAAAATATCGCTGATGATTTGCTTGTACATCGAAAGATTCAAGGGATTGATTTGACAGCAGAAGATTTACAAGGCGACACCTGTCCTTATCTTTTTGAATACCCTTGTTCTCCTCATTTAGCTGCAAAGCTCGAGGGGCGAGAAATTAATGAAAAAATTATTGAAAAATCCACCGCACTTCTGGCAGAGAAATATGATTATGTGCTGCTGGAGGGGGCTGGTGGATTAATGGTGCCTTATTGTGACGAGGCGACGACGTTACATTATATCCAGTCAAACAATTACCCGTTGATTTTAGTGACATCGGGAAAAATTAGGTAGTATTAACCACATTATTAAGTTTAGAGGCCTGTCGTTCTCATGGTGTGCCAGTGCTAAGCGTAATGTATAACGGTTATCCAGAATACGATTCTATCATTAGTCAAGAGACGCAAGGTTATTTAAAGGGTTATCTTAAAAAAATATTTTTCCTGAGACGGGATTTGAATGCTTTTGAGCGTATTGAAATTTAAGCTCAGGAAAAAGTGTGATAGACTCGCGCAAGTTTTTTTAATGAGATGATTTGCTGCTAAAGTGCGGTTAAAAAGAGTAAAAAAATGAATAACTATTTATTAAAATGCGAAAACATCAATAAATTTTATCAAGAAGGTGAAAATCAAACGCAAGTGTTAAAAGGTGTTTCTTTTTCTATGGAACCCGCAGAGTTGGTTGGCGATTGTAGGAAGCTCAGGTTCAGGGAAAAGTACTTTATTGCATACTTTAGGGGGACTTGATCAGCCAAGTAGCGGGAAGTGTTTATTAATGGACAATCCTTACAAAAAACATCGGCTAATGAATTATCTGCTTTGCGTAATCGTTATTTAGGATTTGTGTATCAATTCCATCATTTAATGGCGGATTTTACCGCACTTGAAAATGTGATGATGCCGATGTTGATTGGTCATCAAAATAAAACAGAAGCGAAAGATCGTGCCGAAAAAATGCTAAGTGCGGTGGGATTAAGTCATCGCATTACTCACCGTCCATCAGCACTTTCGGGTGGTGAACGTCAACGTGTCGCGATTGCCCGTGCTTTAGTGAATAATCCATCGTTAGTTTTAGCGGATGAGCCCACAGGGAATCTCGATCACAAGACTACAGAAAGCATTTTTGAACTCATTCAACAACTTAACCAAGAGCAAAATATCGCTTTTTTATTAGTCACTCACGACATGGGGCTTGCTGAAAAATTATCACGTCGTTTAGTCATGCAAGATGGTATTTTGAAGGAAGGTGTATAATGAATACGCCATTTTTTATTAGCTGGCGTTATCAACGTGGTAAGCAGAAAAATCCTTTAGTTGCGTTAATTTCAAAATTCTCTGCAATTGGTATCGCCCTTGGTGTAGCAGTGTTGATTGTGGGGTTAAGTGCCATGAATGGGTTTGAGCGTGAATTAAACTCGCGCATTTTGGCTGTCGTGCCGCATGTAGAAATTACAGTAAATCCACAGGGTAATGACCCCACATTAAATCATTGGCAGAAGTTAGCCGAACGTCTAAAAACGAACAAAAAAATTACCGCACTTTCACCTTTTGTGAGTTTTACTGCCTTAGTTGAAAATGGCAATAAACTTAAAGTTGTACAAGTGAAAGGGGTCGATAAACAAGCTGAAGATCAAGTGAGTTCTCTTAGTAAGTTTGTGGAAGGCGATGGCTGGCAAAAATTCGCAGAAGAAGGCGGGTTGGTGCTGGGCTCTGGTATTGCCAAAGCGTTAGATGTTAAAGCAGGCGATTGGGTGTCGTTATTAATCTCTCAACCGAATGGCGAAGATCAAATGGCGCAACCTAATCGTGAGCGTGTTCAAGTGACCGCTATTTTACGTTTAGATGGTCAGTTAGACCATAGCTATGCCTTACTGGCATTACCTCAAGCGCAAGAATTAATGGGGTATCGCGAAGATCAAATTACGGGTGTCGAATTGAAAGTTGATGATCCATTCAAAGTACAAGAAATGGATTATTCGATGCTAAATGATTATCCACAACTGCTTTACATTCAAAACTGGGTGGCAAAATTTGGTTATATGTATCGTGATATTCAGCTTATCCGTACTGTGATGTATATCGCGATGGTGCTTGTAATTGGGGTGGCGTGTTTTAATATCGTTTCTACCTTAATTATGGCAGTAAAAGATAAGCAAGGTGATATTGCGATTATGCGAACCTTGGGAGCAAATAATGGCTTTATTAAACAGATCTTTATTTGGTATGGTTTGCTTGCAGGGATGAAAGGGTGTTTGATTGGTATTGTGTTAGGCGTTGTACTTGCTCTTAATCTCACTCCGATTATTCAAGGCATCGAGACATTACTCGGTAAAAAACTGTTATCAGATGGCATCTATTTCGTTGATTTCTTACCAAGCGAATTACATTGGTTCGATGTTGTATTAGTTCTTGTGGCGGCATTGGTATTGAGTTTACTTGCCAGTCTTTATCCAGCCAGTCGAGCCGCGAAGTTACAACCGGCTCAAGTATTGAGTAATCATTAATAAACAATCAGGGATTAAGCATTTAATCCCTGATTTTTTTATTGTTCAACCGTTAATCATTACTGGTTTTCTTTATCTGTTTTTAATAAGCCAGATGAACCTTCGGAATAATCGCGTGGTGGCTCTTCAGATTTGCTTTCTGATGAGGCGGTCACTAATTGCTGGGTAAATAACCCTTTGTCGGCTGGTTTATTGCCAAGCAAGGTTTCAGATGAAACGGCATAGTGACGATAGAGTTTTTGATAATCACCAATTAAGGTTTTAAATAATTCAGCACTTTCAGCGAAATGTTTTTCAAGTTGTGCTTGTTTATCGCTTAATTGTGTTTTGACTTCTTTTAGTTCAGCTTCGGTTTGAACTTGTTTTTTAACAGAACCTTTTGTTAAACGTAACAGCAAATAGCCTAAGATTACGCCAACTACAAGCCCAATCACAGCGGCTTGCCATATTTCTGGTATCCATGATTGCATACATTACTCCTTATTTTGAATTCAGTGTTTAGTGTAAAGGAAAACCGAAAAAGGTTTTTGCGGTTGATCACATTTTGAAAAAGCATTGTTTACACAGCTGCAATAATCACGATTTCAACTTTCCAATCAGGATCTGCAAGTTTCGCTTCTACTGTTGCTCGGCTTGGTGGATTTTGACTATCGACCCATTCATCCCATGCTTGGTTGAGTTGAGCATAATCTGCCATATCAGCAAGGAAGATTTGCGTGGTAAGAATTTTGCTTTTTTCAGAACCAATTTCTGCCAATAATTTATCGATCAGTGAAAGGACTTCTTTGGTTTGTTCGTAAGCATTTTGCTTTAACGGTTTTTTCCGGTACTTGACCAGCAAAAATAGGCGGTGTTGTTATGAATAACGACTTCAGAAAAGCTGTTTGCTTGGTTGAATGCGTTGAATCGACATAATAGCTCCTTTTTGATGAAGATAATTCCATTCTAAAGGTGGTTTTAGACTTTGTAAATCAAGAAATTGTGAGATAAAATAATTGAGAATTTTTATCAACTAAAGGAAACTATGAAACTCCTGATTTCGAATCAATATGGCGCCATTGTGATGGCATTATTGCCTTTTGTTTACGGTATGTTATTAGCTTCACCTGTTTGGGCGCATTTCTTTTTGCTGTTAGCTTGGTTCACCATGTATTTGCTGAGTTACCCAATGCTTAGTCTCTTTAAAGGCAAAAATATGGCGGAATATAAAAAGTGGACAATCATCTATGGTGTCGCAGCTTTTTTATTTGCGCTTCCTGCCATTTTTTATAACTGGCAAATTCTTTTCTTTATTGCGGCCATGTTTCCTTTTGTGTTGGTGAGTATCTATTACACCAAGAGAAAAGATGAACGCAATCTTCTCAATGATTTAGCGGGTATTGCAATTTTTGCCCTTGCAGGCATGGGATCCTATTATTTTTCTGACCGCACTTTTGATGAAAAAATCTGGTGGGTAGCATTGTATCCAAGCTTATTTTTTATTGGTACGACGCTTTACGTCAAATCAATGATGCGTGAACGTAAAAATCCGCTTTATCTCAAAGCCTCTATTATTTTTCCACGTGCTTTGTGTGCTCGGCTGCTTGTTTACCCAGCAATATGTCTTGTCACTTGCTTTTTGTGCCGGCGTTAATTCGTGCCATTTATTTACCAACCAAGAAACTTTCGGTTAAGCAAGTCGGTCTAATAGAATTCGGAACATCCGCCATTTTTTTGATTATTTTATTGATAGCGACATTATAAGATGAAGACATTAGCCAAACTTTTACTCCTCACCACGCTTACCTTTCAGCAGTTCAGCATTTGCGATGAAAACCATTGATTTAGTGGATAAAGCACAAATGACAGAACAGCAAAAAATGGATCTGGCGCAAAAACTGGCCGAGAAACAAGATTGGAAAGCCGTTTTTGAAATTATGTATCCTTTAGCTTTGGAAGGTAATTTACAAGCACAAAGCAATTTAGGAATGCTTTATAATTTAGGCCGTGGAGTGGATGAAAATAAAGAGTTGGCTTATTGGTGGTTTAGCGAAGCTGCTGAGCGAGGCAGCATTAAAGCCATCAATAATTTGGCGGTCATGTATTTCAACGGCAACAACTATAGAAACAAGATACCGCTCAAGCGATTAAATTATTTGAGACCAGTGCAACAAAAGATCCTGATGCCATGCTTACATTAGGGGAAATTTATACCAATCAGAAAGAATTTACCAAAGCCTTTGAATGGTTCCAAAAAGCCGCTAATGCGGGTAGTAATGAGGGGCGATTCCGTTTGGCTCGTTTGTATGAAGAAGGGATTGGGACACAAGTCAATATTGGTTTGGCCAAATTGCTTTTATTTGGAAAATTATGAATACGGCGAAAAAGGATGAAATCAAAGAAATCGCCAGACAGCGATTACAGCGTTTAGCTTAGATTAAAAAAAGTGCGGTTGATTTTAACCGCACTTTTTTTATTTCACCTCTGCACCTTTCAACCAGCGTCTGACCCAACTGCGGTTTGGCATTAAGTTATGAATCAGATCTTCGCTCATCGGTAAGGGCTCGCCATAAATTAAGGAAGTCAGTGTTTCCCCTAAAAATGGTGCAGAGGTTAATCCTCGTGAGCCTAATGCGCCGATTAAATAGAGATTAGGGTAGTTTGCAGCCTGTTCTATTGGCTGTTTACGGCGGCGTAAATTAAACAAATTTTGATATTGTGTTTGCTGCGCTAAAAAATGAGGAACAGCCCCCATTATTGGCGTAAGATCACGAACCGAACAACGTACACCGATTCGAGCAAGATTGCCCGATGTATCTACTTCTTTTGTCCACTCTTCAGGAATATTTTGCTGAATTTTTTGTTGGTTTTCTTGTTGTTCGGTTAGGTTAAATTCACGAGTCGCATTATCACGAACATGACTGGCACCAATACAATGACTGGTTTTCGCTTGATCGACTGGTGTCAGGTAGCCGTCATAGCACAACACGGTTTTGAGTTTAAGTAACTTTTCCGATGTTGGAATTTGGCTCACTTGTCCTCGAACAGGATAGAGTGGGAGTTTTTGTGTTTGCTCAAAATCAGTGAGTTTATATCCGTTTGCTAAAACAACCACTTCATGGCAGAAAGTTTTATTTTCAGCTGTAGTGATTTGCCAACCATTTTCTGTTTGCGAAAGTGCGGTTACTTTTTGTGATGTTTTAATCTGGACACCTTGTTTTTCTAAAAAGGCAAAAGCATGCTGAACTAACTGACGTGGTGCAAGCCAAGCGCCTTGAGGAATAAAACCGCCCCCAAAAGGTAACGGTAAGCCCACTTTTTTGCTTAATTCAGTTTGACTTAATGACTGATATAAATCAGAAGGCAAATTCAGCTTAGCGATTTTATTTAATTTACTTTCAGCTTTCTCATTGTAAGCACAAAGCGCGACTCCACAGAATTCGTGTTCAAATTCAATTTTGTGCTGAATTGCCCATTGTAGTAATTGATGACCATAGGCGAAGGCATGAATATAAAAACGAATATTGCGTTCGTTATCATCACTCAGTTGCGGATAAAAAGCGCCTTGTTTGTTGCCAGAGGCATTAAGGGCAGTTTGCTCATCTTCGCAATAAATTGTGATTTTTGCTCCGCGTTTAAGCAAGGAGATAGCCGTACAAAGCGAGGCAATCCCGCCACCAATAATGGCAATATCTTGCTCGTTTAGATTAGCGGACTGACTATGAAACCAGGGAGCTGAAAGTGCAGTCATTTTTTCATGTTTTTTTTGACCAGAAAGACATTCTCGTTTTTACCAAAGCCTTTGCGCTTCGTAATATCAAAGCCTGCATTTTCTAAGCCTTTTTCTGACCGCACTTGCCGCAGTAAAGGTCGCAAAGGTGCCTTGTGATTTAGTAAAACGAAACATTTGCTGATAAAGCTGCTCGTTCCACATGTCGGGGGTTTTTTTACTCGGCGCAAAACCATCTAAAAACCACGCATCAATTTTTATCATTCATATAATCGCCAAGCTGTGGCAGATTTTCAGCGACATCACCAAACCAAAGATCTAACGAGGTTTCATCAAAATGAAAACGATAGCAACCTTGAATGGGATTAAGCCAATGCTGTTGTAGATGTTCAGCTAGGTGAGAAAATTGTGAATAGGCTAAATGGGCTTGTTGTAATGCATCAAGTGGCAAAGGGTATTTTTCAAAAGAGATAAAATAAAGGCGTTTTAAAGGCGAATCTGGGTATTTTTGACGAAATTCACGGAATAGAGAGGTCACTGCAAAGAAATTTAATCCAGTGCCAAATCCCGTTTCAGCAATAACAAAATGGGCTTCTTGATAATTAACCCAGCGCTCCCACAACTGATTGCCTTCTAAAAACACGTAATGCGTTTCCGCTAAACCATCTTGATTAGAAAAATACACATCATCAAATTTATCCGAAACAGGCGTATTCTCTTGGTTAAAATGAATTTTTGCGTGCTGAATGGTGAACATGTGTTAGCCCTTTTTTGCCTTATCAAATTCTTTTATAATAGCACGGAAATTTTGAGTCGGTTAAAACTTAACTGGTCGAACAAATGAATTATTGCTTGCAATATTTTCATTTCATAGTAAATTGCGTTCAGCTAACAACTGTAAGTTGAATTAAATTTCCCCTAACTCATAAGGAATAAAGAATGAAAAAGAGCTGTAATTACTGGTTTTGGTATTATTTCAAGTATCGGTAACAACAAAGAAGAAGTTTTGGCTTCATTAAAAGCAGGTAAATCTGGTATTGAAGTCGTGCCTGAGTTTATTGAAATGAAAATGCGTAGCCATGTTGCCGGCACAATCAAACTTGATCCAAGCGAGCACATCGATCGTAAAGTGTATCGTTTTATGGGTGATGCGGCAGCTTATGCATACCTTTCTATGCGTGAAGCGATTGAAGATTCAGGTTTAACAGAAGATCAAGTTTCAAATGACCGTACTGGTCTTGTAATCGGTGCGGGTACCGGTTCTGCACACAACCAATTAGTCGCTTGTGATGCAGTGCGTGGTCCACGTGGTGTGAAAGCAATTGGTCCTTACGCAGTAACTAAAACGATGGCATCAAGTGTGTCAGCTTGTTTAGCAACCCCTTACAAAATCCGCGGTGTGAACTACTCAATCAGTTCTGCTTGTGCAACGTCTGCGCACTGTATCGGTCACGCAGTTGAATTAATCCAATTAGGTAAACAAGATGTGGTTTTCGCTGGTGGTGCGGAAGAATTATCTTGGGAATGTGCAACAGAATTCGATGCAATGGGTGCCGTTTCAACTAAATACAATGATACCCCAGAAAAAGCGTCTCGTGCTTACGATGCAGACCGTGATGGTTTCGTTATCGCAGGTGGTGGTGCAGTTGTAGTGGTTGAAGAATTAGAACACGCATTAGCACGTGGCGCAAAAATCTACGCAGAAATCGTGGGCTACGGTGCAACCTCTGATGGTTACGACATGGTAGCGCCAAGCGGTGAAGGTGCAGAGCGTTGTATGAAACAAGCAATGGCAACGGTAGATACTCCAATTGATTACATCAACGTACACGGTACATCAACACCAGTTGGTGACGTGAAAGAATTAGGTGCAATCAAAAATGTATTTGGTGACAAAATCCCAGCGATTTCTTCAACCAAATCAATGACCGGTCACTCTTTAGGTGCAGCAGGTGCACACGAAGCAATCTATACCTTATTAATGTTACACAATGACTTTATTGCACCAAGCATTAATATTGAAACATTAGACGAAGCGGCAGAAGGCTGCAATATTGTGACTGAAACAAAAGAAAATGCAGGCTTACAAACAGTAATGTCAAACAGCTTTGGTTTCGGTGGTACAAACGCAACTTTAGTTTTCAGACGTTATAACGGCTAATTAAAAAACTCTTAAAATCTAACCGCACTTTGGGGCTTCCAAGTGCGGTTTTTTTCTATCATTGCTTCTTTTTTTCCTCGTTCATAAAAGAGAATAACATTTAAAATGTGATCTGGTTCAAAATTTTTGAATAAAAAGAATAAAAATTTTTTTCATTTTTTTATAAAACTCTATACAAAAATTTCGATTTTGTTTATTTTTTTAATAATAATTTTTATTTAAAAACTGTATTTCTTTTTATTTATTAGATTTTTAATGCTTTTAAATTGGTGTTTTTAGCGTTTTGTAACGCTAGACAAGTTGTGTTCTTTCGGTATGATGGTTCCATTGTTTTTAACAACGAATCGTAGTAATAAAAGTGCGGTCAGTTTTAGGAGTAAAATATGAAGAAATTATCCGGTGCGGAAATGGTGGTTCAGTCTTTGCGTGACGAAGGCGTTGAGTATTTATTTGGTTATCCGGGCGGTGCCGTATTGGATATTTATGATGCAATCCATACTCTGGGTGGGATTGAGCATATTTTAGTCCGTCACGAACAAGCGGCGGTACATATGGCTGATGGTTATGCGCGTGCGACAGGTAAGGTAGGTTGCGTGTTAGTAACCTCAGGTCCAGGTGCAACCAATGCGATTACGGGTATTTTAACGGCTTATACTGATTCAGTGCCAATGGTGATCATTTCAGGTCAGGTAATGAGTAGTTTAATCGGCCGTGATGCATTCCAAGAATGCGATATGGTGGGGATTTCTCGTCCAGTGGTTAAACACAGCTTTATTGTTAAGAAAGCAGAAGACATTCCAGGTATCTTGAAAAAAGCCTTTTATATTGCTTCAACAGGCCGTCCAGGTCCCGTTGTTGTAGATATTCCAAAAGATACCGTAAATCCAACTTTAAAATATCCTTACGAATATCCAAAATCTGTTGAGCTTCGTTCTTATAATCCAACCGTAAATGGTCATAAAGGTCAAATTAAGAAAGCATTAAAAGCATTATTAGTGGCTAAAAAACCGGTTTTATTCGTGGGTGGTGGTGCAATTGCGGCAGGCTGTCATGAAGAATTAACACAATTCGCACAACGTTTAAATTTACCGGTAACTTCATCGTTAATGGGGTTAGGCGTATATCCAAGTACCGATAAACAATTCTTAGGCATGCTTTGGGATGCACGGGACTTATGAAGCCAATACAGCGATGCATGAAAGTGATTTAATTCTTGGTGTTGGGGTGCGCTTTTGACGACCGTACCACTAATAACTTAGATAAATATTGCCCGAATGCCAAAGTGATTCAGATTGATATTGATCCAACCTCTATTTCTAAAAACGTCCCTGTTGCGATTCCAATTGTAGGTAACGCGAAAAATGTATTGGATGAGTTCTTAAGCTTATTAGGTGAAGAAATTGGTTCGCGTCCACAAAACCAATTAGAAGATTGGTGGAAACAAATTGATGAATGGAAAGCGAAAAAAATGCTTGATTTTCGACCGCACTTCAGGCGTCATCAAACCACAGCAAGTGATGGAAGCTGTATATCGCATTACAAAAGGCCAAGCTTATGTGGCATCAGATGTAGGGCAACACCAAATGTTTGCTGCATTACATTATCCGTTTGATTTACCGCGTCGTTGGATCAATTCAGGTGGTGCGGGTACGATGGGCTTTGGTTTACCTGCTGCATTAGGGGTGAAACTTGCACATCCTGACGCAACTGTGGTTTGTGTAACGGGTGATGGCAGTATTCAAATGAATATTCAAGAGCTTTCAACAGCAACACAATATGGTATTCCTGTTGTGATAATTTGCTTGAACAACCACTTCTTAGCATGGTAAAACAATGGCAAGATTTGATTTACTCAGGCCGCCATTCTCAAACTTATATGAATTCTTTACCGGATTTCGTGAAGTTAGCAGAATCTTATGGTCATGTGGGAATTCAAATTTCTACGCCAGATGAATTGGAAAGCAAATTACAAGAAGCCTTCAGCATTAAAAATAAATTAGTCTTTGTTGATATTAACGTCGATGAAACTGAACACGTTTACCCAATGCAAGTTCGCGGCGGGGCAATGAATGAGATGATTTTAAGCAAACCACAAGAGGAGAAAGAATAATGCGTAGAATTTTATCTGTTTTATTAGAAAATGAATCCGGTGCATTATCTCGTGTGGTCGGCTTATTTTCCCAACGTGCATTTAACATTGAAAGCTTAACTGTGGCACCAACTGATGATCCAACCCTTTCTCGTATGACGATTGAAGCGGTGGGTGATGAGCAAGTACTCGAACAAATCGAAAAACAACTTCACAAATTAGTGGATGTGTTTAAAGTTATTAACTTGAGTGAACATGAGCACGTTGAGCGTGAAGTGTTGTTAGTGAAAGTACGTGCAACGGGTTCATCACGTGATGAGTTAAAACGTTTAGCCGATATCTTCCGTGGTCAGATTGTGGATGTAACAACAAAATCCTATACCATCCAATTAACGGGTACAAAAGACAAATTAGATGCTTTTGTTGAGGCCGTAAAAGAAGAAAGTACATTACTTGAGATTGTTCGTTCAGGCTTAATTAGTCTTTCTCGTGGCGAAAAAAATATTCTCTAATGATGTAGAAAGTGCGGTTAAAAATGACCGCACTTTTTTTGAAAAATAAAAAGGAAGTCATAATGATTGACTTCCTTTTTGTTTATCCTGAATGAATGTTAAACTTCGATTTATTAGTTAATGCGATATATAAACAAACTGCAAAACCGGCAATTAAAACATAAGGCGTAAAGATTGGAACGCCAGTAGGAGCTGCTGCGAAACCAAAGTTATGTGCCGCTGCTGCGCCCAGTAGCATACCGAGCACAAATAATGCTGAGTCATTGTTCCTTCACCAATATTGACTAATTGCTTACCAGGGCAACCGCCGCCTAATGCAAAGCAAAGACCGCAAAGCGCCATAGAAAGGAAATTGTAGAGATAGTCATTATGCGCAATAGGTTGTTTTTCAAAGCCCAAATGGAATTGACCTAATAAGGCATTGGTTATTGCCGCAAAGACAATCAATGCAATCACGCCATTTAATAAATGCGCATCACGGAAGAGGACAAAGTTTCGGAATGCCCCAATGGTGCAAAAACGTGATTTTTGCATCAGCACACCGAGAAGTAATCCGCCAGTAAGTGACATCCAAATAGCCGCATGTTGTGCACCAGGGCCTTTTTCAGAGGTATAAATTGCTAGATTTTCACCAAATTTAAATTGGGTTAAGGCTAAAACAAGCAAAATCACGGCAAAGATTGGACCGATTAAGCCAGAAGATTGGCTTTGTTCCTTCGATTTACCTAATGAGAATCCTCGATTAGCGAAGAAAATGCCACCTAATACACCGGCAAATAATCCTACGATACCGACAATTGCAGTGAGATCGCCGCCACCTAATCGTAAATAAGCACGCCATGGACAACCTAAGAAAATGAGCGCACCAAGCATCGCAAAAAAGCCTAAGCTAATACGAGCGAGTGGGGCAGAGCCTCCACGAGGTTTAAATTCCTTAGATAAGAATGCACTGGCGAGTGCTCCTAAAACTAATCCAATGAGTTATGGGCGAAGGTATTGTAATGGGGCAGCGTGGTGTAATCCAAGCGATCCGGCAGTGTCTCGTAAGAAACAAGCCGCACAAAATCCCATATTACCAGGATTGCCATTATAAGTGAGAAGTGGCGCAACGATACCAAGTGCAGCACCTGCAACCACAGGCCAAGTTAAAAATTTTTCATAATTAGACCCTTGTGATATCTGAAGTTAAATTGAATTGTGTTTTTTTAATAATAAAAACAAAGGTATTGTTGAAAGAGTTGAAAAATAAAGAAAGTTTATTTTTTGAAATTGTGAGCAGGATCAATAATTTGATATTAATAACGTTTAAAGCCATCTTCCCAAATATAACTCCACAATATCGACTAAAATGTCGAAGAAATGTGGTGTCTTGGTCGTTGTGGAAACGGTTTGTGTCTCGAGATTTGAAGAGTAAAAGTGCGGTTGGTTTTTGTGGTGTTCCGCCTAAGCGACAAATCGCCACAGAGCCGATAGGGAGCTCTTCTGGAAGGAACATGAGGGCTTTTTCTTTATTGGAGAGATCGCCCTAAATAGAATTGGCGTAGCCCCATTCGCTCTAGGCGAATAAGTTCAAAGGCTTTTCGGTCTAGCCAATGTTGTTCAGGAATAGTGTCCTTTTTTTGCCAGCTGTCAGTGAAAAGTAAGATTTTAGCACCTTCTAGCTCATAGCCTTTTGCCCAGTCATCAAGTTTTTCATTGATGGCAATAAAGTCTTCTGTTTGAAATAGTTTTTTCTGCAAAGGCAAAAGAGCAAAGAAGATATCTGCTTCTTGATGAGCAAGCTGATGAAATTTTTCGAGGAGTTGAGTAAGCGTTTTGATCTGTTCTCGTTGCTGAGCAAGCTGTGCTTCGACTAAGGAAATCGTCCCTTCTTCATGGCTATGCGGAATACTAAGCAGTTGAAGTAGTTCCGGACGATGGATAAAAAAATCAGGGTGATTTTTTAGGTAGTCAGCAATATCTTGTTCAGTCATTAAAAACTCCTTAAAAAATAACCGCACTTGGTTGTGCCAAAGTGCGGTTTATTTTTATGCCGTTTTTAGGCCACAAATGGATCGCGTAAAATCATTGTTTGAACACGATCTGGACCCGTTGAAAGGATAGCTACTGGTACACCAGTTACTTCTTCGATACGTTTGATGTAATCACGGCAAGTTTGCGGTAATTTATTTACATCAGTGACACCAAATGTGTTTTCTTTCCAGCCTGGTAAGGTTTCGTAAATTGGCTCCACGCCTTCCCAATCTTTCGCTGCTAATGGGGCATATTCAACGATTTCGCCATTTGGCATTTTGTAAGCTGTACAGATTTTCACTTCATCGAAACCATCTAATACGTCTAATTTGGTCATACAGAAGCCAGAAATAGAGTTAAGTTGAATTGCACGGCGAATGGCTACTGTATCAAACCAACCACAACGACGAGGACGACCGGTTACTGCACCAAATTCATTACCTTTACGAGCAATTTCAGCACCAGTTTCATCGAATAATTCTGTGGTGAATGGACCGCCACCAACACGTGTACAGTATGCTTTGATGATACCTAACACATAATCAAGGTTACGAGGGCCAAACCCAGAACCTGTCGCTACGCCGCCTGCCGTGGTGTTAGAACTGGTTACATACGGATAGGTGCCGTGGTCGATATCAAGCATCGTACCTTGTGCACCTTCGAATAGGATGTTGTCGCCATTTTTGCGAGCAGTATCTAAGATGGTTGTGATATCTGCCACCATGCTAGTAATAATATCAGCTACCGCGAACACATCGTCTAATGTTTTTTGATAATCAACAGGTTCTACTTTGTAGTAGTTCACCAATTGGAAATTATAGTATTCAAGGATATTTTTTAATTTTTCAGCAAAGGCTTCGCGATTGAATAAATCACCCACGCGTAAACCACGACGAGCTACTTTATCTTCATAAGCAGGACCGATACCACGACCGGTTGTACCAATGGCTTTTTTGCCTAATGCAGCTTCACGCGCGTGATCCATTGCAACGTGATAAGGTAGGATTAATGGACAAGCTTCTGAAATTAATAAACGTTCACGTACTTTTACGCCACGGCTTTCTAATTCGCCCATTTCTTGCATTAATGCGGCAGGAGAAAGCACTACACCGTTACCGATTAAACAGGTCACGTTATCACGTAAAATACCTGATGGAATTAAGCGTAATACGGTTTTTTCACCATTAATAATTAAAGTGTGACCTGCGTTGTGACCACCTTTGGTAACGCACCACATATTTAACGCGATCTGTTAATAAATCAACGATCTTGCCTTTTCCCTTCATCGCCCCACTGAGCGCCAAGAACAACAACACTTTTTCCCATAATTTCCGCCTTAAGTTTGCGTAAGTTTATAAATCAGACAAACGATTACTTTACTCTTTTTTAGCCGTAATCTCAAATTTTAAACGTAAAAAAGTGCGGTTATTTTTAACCGCACTTTTTAGTAAATTTTTTTATTCAAACAATGATTTATGTAATGAACGAACCACGTCATCTGCTTTGTCACTCATCGCGAGCATACAAATGTTATTGGTGCTTGCACCATAACTAATCATGCGGATGTTATAGGCTTCAAGGGTGTCAAAAATACGTTTCGCCACACCTGAAGCAAGGTGTAAATCATTTCCAATCAATGCGACAAGAGATAAGCCTGTATCAACTTTCACAGTGCAGTATTGACTTAATTCTTCTAATAATTCCGGAGAAAGTAATTCTACACCAGATGACGCTGAGCCAGTTTTATCTAAGGTTAATGCAATGCTTACCTCAGAGGTTGTGATCGTATCCACTGAAATTTTATATTTCGCTAAGATAGTGAATACATTCGCCAGGAAGCCCTGTGCATGTAGCATACTGAGACTTGAAAGCGTTAGTAGGGTTTGATCGCGACGTAATGCAATTGCACGGAATGTTGGGCGAGGTTGCGGATCTCGTGTTACCCAAGTACCACCAGCTTCAGGTGCTTTACTTGAACCCACATAAACAGGGATATTACTACGAACGGCAGGAAGCAATGTCGCAGGGTGTAATACTTTCGCCCCAAAGGTTGCCATTTCGGCTGCTTCAGCAAAGCTCATTGTATCAATACGTTGTGCATTTGGTACGATACGTGGATCGGTCGTATAAATACCTGCCACATCAGTCCAAATTAAGACATCTTTTGCGTTTAATACTTCAGCTAAAAGTGCAGCAGAGTAGTCACTACCACCACGGCCTAAAGTAGTCGTTTTACCGCTTGGTTCACGACCGATAAAGCCTTGAGTGATAACTAATTCACCTCGATCGATTAATGGTTTTAATAAATTATCGCAGTTCGCTTGAGTTTGTGAATCATCTGGTGCGGCTTTACCAAAGTTATCATTAGTTGCCACTAAAGTACGCACATCAACCCAGGTTGCAGATGTCTGTAATTCTCTTAATACTTCAATGAAAATTTGCGTTGACATCATTTCACCATGACTAATGAGCTCATCAGTTAAAGCAAGTGATGTCGCAAGGCTAGCGGCTTCAGAAAGTGCGGTAATATTTTCTAAGTATTTTTCAATGACAGGGCGAACACGGCTGTCGTCTTTTAATTCATTTAAAAATATTTTTCTTGAATTTGGCGGACTTCACCAATTAATTTTGTGCGTTCTTCAGCTTCTACGCCATTGGCTAAGGCAACTAATAAGTTTGTTACACCAGCAGAGGCAGAAAGCACGACAACGCGAGTATTAGGATCTGCAATAACGATTTTGGCACAAGCTTGCATAGCGGAATAGTTTGCGACAGACGTACCGCCAAATTTTGCTACCGATAAATGAGACATAAGATAATCCTCTAAAAATGAAAAAGTAAGATGTTGTGTTTTATGATGGCTATTAGAAATAGCGATTTAAGTAAAAATTGTCAAATAAATATGATAAAAATCGTATAAAAAAATCTTTTATTTAGATCTTTTTTTGATTAAATAGGGTAAAAATTAAAGAATAGTTAACTATTCAGCAGGTATTGGTAGCGGTTCTGGTGTGCCGAGAAAGTAGGGTTTTACTCCGATAATTAAGTCTAATACGGCTTTCACGCGAGCAAACATTTCGCGGACACGTGTCCCAAAATAAACTTCTGGCTGTTTTGCGGTGAAACAAATGGCATCAATATCGTAATGTTTAGCAATAAGCAGCGCGCGTTCACAATGGAATTTTTGACTGATGATCGTAAAGGAAGGAACTTGGAAAACTTTATTTGCTCGCACAACAGAGTCTAAGGTGCGGAATCCTGCAAAATCTTTAAACATGACGCTTTCAGACACGCCCATTTTACGTAGATCCAAAAACATGGTACGTGGTTCGTTGTATTGAATCGTGCGGTTATCGCCACTTAGCAGTAAATAATCGACTTTATCTTGATCGATTAAGAGTTTTGATGCCTCTAAGCGATAGTCATAATATTTATTGGTTTTTTTCCTTTGGTGACATATTTAGACGTGCCTAGTACCAATGCGTAATGGCGATGAGGAAGTATTTCGACGTCTTCATATACGCGATCCTGTACATAGAAACTTACGGCACGATCAATTATGAAACAACTTATTAATGCAACCAAAGAGAACCCCTAAGACATAGCTAAGGAGCTTTTTTTAAAGGAAGGCGTAACGAAGCTAAGAGTGCGGTCATTTTTGATAGCATTTGAGAGATAGTTGCATCTAACCAACATACTTAAAAATTAAAGTAAGTTCAAGTGCAATTTATCTAGGAAATGGATAGAATGAAATTTGGCCGTCTAAACGGCTAAAATTTCTTGACAAAAAAAATAAGCTGTTGATAATTGGCGAATCACCAATTTAAAAGGTTATTATTTCAATGGCTGTGCAAAATGCCGTGCTTTTTCAAGACAATCCCCTCCAATTAATATTGGGTGGGCAGCTTTCGCCTATTAATGTCGCGTATCAAACTTACGGTACTTTAAATGCAGATAAAAGCAATGCTGTATTGATTTGTCATGCCTTAACAGGAGATGCCGAACCTTATTTTGATGAACCGAATAAAGATGGTTGGTGGCAAAATTTTATGGGGGATGGTCTCGCATTTGATACATCTAAATACTTTTTTATTTGTTCAAATGTATTAGGCGGATGCAAAGGAACAACGGGACCAAGCTCAATTAATCCCACTACGGGAAAACCTTATGGCAGTCAGTTCCCGAATATTATTGTTCAAGATATTATTAAAGTACAAAAAGCGTTACTTGACTATCTAGGCATAGCGCATTTAAAAGCTATAGTGGGTGGCTCTTTTGGCGGTATGCAAGCCACCCAATGGGCAATTGATTATCCGGATTTTGTGGATAACATTGTGAACCTTTGCTCTTCAATTTTCTTCAGTGCAGAAGCCATTGGGTTTAATCATGTGATGCGTCAGGCTGTCATTAATGATCCGAATTTTAATAATGGCGATTATTATGAAGGGACACCGCCTAATCAAGGGCTTTCCATTGCTCGTATGTTGGGAATGTTGACCTATCGGACCGATGTACAGTTAGCCAAGGCATTTGGGCGAGCAACTAAATCTGAAGGACAATTTTGGGGTGATCACTTTCAAGTGGAATCCTATTTGAGTTATCAAGGTAAAAAATTCTTAGAGCGTTTTGATGCCAACACCTATTTGCATTTATTGCGTGCGCTCGATCTGTATGATCCAAGCGTAGGGTATACAGACGTAAAAGAAGCCTTGTCCCGAATTAAAGCCTGTTATACATTAGTTTCAGTGACAACAGATCAACTATTTAAATCCATTGATTTGCATAAAAGTAAACAGCTTTTAGAGCAAGCAGGCGTAGATTTAAGATTTTATGAATTCCCATCAGATTATGGTCACGATGCGTTTTTAGTGGACTATACAGCGTTTGAAAATAAAATCCGAAGTGGATTAGAAGGCGAGTTTGAATAAGAACAATAGAAAAGGCGGAAATCTCCGCCTTTTTTGATCGTTATAGATGGGTCACGAAACGTGATAAATCTTTTGGTTTACAGTCTCTTTCTAATTTTTCAGCGGCCGTACCAATTTGTAATAAGGCAACGATCTTATCATTTTTGTCGCAACCAAACGCTTCACGTAATTCACGCCCCTTCAACGAGAGGACCAGTTGCCCAAAAACTTTCAAAAACCCAGTGCGTTGCCCGCAAGTTGAATCGCATAAGTTGCTGCACCTGCAGTAAGCATTTGTTCCCAACCTGGTACTTTTTTCACTTCATGATTAATTTTAGCAATTACCGCAATGACCATCGGTGCACGGCGTGCAAAAATTCTCTGCTTTTTTTAATCGCTCTTCACCTAACTCAAATTCAGCTACTGCAGCTTTGAGCAAGCTTTTCCAATTTACTTAAACCTGTGCCTTGAATTACCACGAAATGATAAGGCTCAAGCTTACCATGATCAGGTGCATGTAAAGCGGCTTGAAACATTTGTTCTAATTGTACTTGGCTAGGGGCTGGTGCCGTTAATTTTTTATTGGATTTACGTTGTGTTAAAAGAGTTAATGCATCCATAGTATTTTTCCTTCTTCTAATTAAGTGCGGTTGATTATAGCATAGTTTTTTTCATGGGACTTTATGATAGGCTACGCACAATTTTTTTATTTCTATTTTAAAGGTTTAATTTCGCATGAATAACATCTTAAGCGTATTGAAATTTTTGTTGTAAAGCGCTCAATTTTATCCGAAATCTTGTGATGAATTTTGTGTTTTTATTATTTGTTTTAGCGTTGATTTTTCTTGTCGGTCTTTTGGGGGATGGTAAGAAAAGCCAAGTCTTATCAGGTGATCAAGGTGCATTATATTTAAATTTAACGGGCTATCTTGCGGATAACACGGAAGATATGTTGAGTTGGGAAAAGGAACTCAACGTTTAAATAATGAAAAAGTCTCTTATAAATATTCAACCTTTGATGTGGTGCAAAAGTATTTTATCTGCGAAAGATGATGAACGAATTCGTGGTTTAGTGTTGAATTTAAATGACTTTGAAGGGGGGGATCTTCCATCATTAGAGTATGTAGGAAAGGCCATTCAAAGTTTTAAAGAATCAGAAAAGCCAGTTATTGCTTATGCTGACAATTACACACAATCACAATATTTTCTTGCGAGTTTTGCGGATGAAATTTATCTTAATCCGATTGGACAAGTCGGTATTCAAGGTTTACGTTATGAAAATCTTTACTTCAAATCCATGCTCGAAAAACTTGAAATTACGCCGCATATTTTCCGAGTGGGGACATATAAGTCTGCGGTAGAACCTTTCTTGCGTGATGATATGTCACCAGAAGCACGAGCGAATATGCAGAAATGGCTTGGGGGTATGTGGCAAAACTACATGCAAACGTTAATGGTTAATCGTCATATTACCGCTAATGATGTATTACCGAATGCACAAAAATATATTAGTGATTTAAAAGCCTTAAAGGGTGATGAAACGGCTTATGTGAAAAAACGTCAGTTAGTGACACATTTTGCGACAAAATTGGATTTAGATAAAAAATTGACCGCATTTTTTGGTCAAGATGCAGAGGGAAATACTAAATTATTAGATTTTGAAGATTATTTATCTGATTTAGGTGATCGTTTCTCTGTTGATCCAAATGAAAAAAATATCGTTGCTGTAGTTAATGTCGAAGGGACCATTATTGATGGTGAAAGCGATGAAGAATCAGCTGGTGGCGATACCATCGTGAAGTTATTAAGACAGGCCTACGATAACGAGAAAGTGAAGGCGGTTGTTCTGCGCGTTAACTCACCGGGAGGCAGTGCGTTTGCCTCTGAAATTATTCGCCAAGAAACTGAAAACCTTCAGAAATCAGGTAAACCTGTTGTGGTATCCATGGGAGGGCATGGCAGCCTCTGGCGGTTATTGGATTTCTTCAACTGCCGACTATATCGTGGCAGATAAAAATACGATTACGGGTTCAATCGGGATTTTTGCATTATTCCCAACCTTTGAAAATACAATCAAAAAAATGGGAATGAGTACTGATGGCGTAGCGACAACGGATCTCGCGGAAACGTCAGCTTTAAGTCCATTGGGTAAAAATACACAGGATATTTATCAACTTAGTATCGAAAATGGTTATGATCGTTTCTTAGAGGTGGTAAGCCGTGGTCGTCAATTATCAAAAGATAAAGTGGATAAAATTGCTCAGGGCCAAGTTTGGTTAGGGCAAGATGCACAGAAAAATGGTTTAGTGGATGAATTAGGCGATATTGATGTAGCTATTGATAAAGTAGTCGCACTAGTCAATCAACATCCCGATAAATACATGGATAATTTCAGCGTGCAATGGTTGGTGGATGAAGATAGTAGTTTCTTAGCTCAATTAGATCGTAAGCTTAAACAAAAAGGTCAAGCGTTACTGACAAATTGGTTAGGATTACCACAGGAAGTGCATCAAGTGAAAAAACAACTGAATGTCTTGACTAAATTTAATGATCCAAAAGGGCAGTATTTGTATTGTTTAAATTGCGGTTCGGTTAAGTAAAACAGTAAAAATGTAAAAAGGGCGGAATATGATTTCCGCCCTTATTTTTCTTTTATGGTTAGGGGACTGTTGTTTGCCAAGCATTTTCATCAAGCAATTGACCAAAATGACTTTCTACAAGTAGGCGAGTAATGTTATTTTGAGGATTGGTAAAGATCTCTCTTGGTGTACCTGATTCGATAATTTCACCTTCATCCATAACTAGCACTTGATCCGCAATATGTTTGATAATCCCTAAATTTTGTCCAACATAAATATAGGAAATGCCTAAATGTTCTTGTAAATCTAAAATTAGATTAAGCAATTGAACACGAACGGAGGCATCTAATGTACCAAGTGCATCATCGATAATAATCACTTCAGGCTGAAGAATGAGTGCACGAGCCAAAGCGATCCGCTGTTTTTGACTGACCGAAAGATGTTTAATTTTCAGATTCGTATAATCAGGATAAAGCCCCACCAGAGAAAGTGTTTCAAAGATCTTTTCATTACGCGTTTCTTCATCCCAATCGGTAATTAATCGCAGTGGTGCATCTAAGGCTTGTCCAATATTTAAACGCGGGTTAAATGCTGAATTCGCATCTTGGAAAACCATTCTGATATGTTGTGCACGATAGTGAAAATCTTCGAATTGTAACGGTAAATCATTAAATAAGATTTTTTTCCTGAAGTAGGGGGAGTAATCCCCGCAATCATTTTTACTAAGGTCGATTTACCTGAACCATTTTTACCGATAATCGCAAGCGTTTCTTTACGGTTAAGCGTAAAGCTGACATCTTTTACCGCATAAAATTGCTCTGAGCCAAAAAGTTTGGCAGGTTCATCAAAGGTTTTACTGAGATTTTCCACTTGTAATAATGGCATTATTCGTTTCCTTTTGATTCGGTATTTAGCGTAAGCGGTGAAGTTGCAATTTTATCCTTAAACTGCCGTTCTCGAAGATTAATTGGATGATGGCAGGAAAACTCATGCTGTTTAATGCGATATCTGCTTGGCTTTTGAATACATTCACGCTGAGCAAAAAGGGCAGCGAGGTCCTAAACGGCAACCAATCGGCATTTGTTCTAAAATCGGCACAGTCCCTTCTAATGTTCCTAATTTGCTTTTAAAACCTAAGGGGCGACTAAAATCCGGAACAGAGTAAAGCAATGCTTGTGTATAAGGATGATGAGGCATTTCTAATATTTGGTCGGTTGGCCCAGACTCTGTATTTTGCCCACAATAAAGAACGGAAATGCTATCACACCATTCACTGATACTTTTAAGATCGTTACTGGCTAATAAAATTGTCGTGCCTTGGTTTTGATTCATACTTGAAAGCAAGCGGAAAATTTGCAATGCCGTAATGGACTCCAAAGAATTAGTGGGTTCATCCGCAATTAATAATCGAGGTTGATTCGCCACTGCTACGGCAATCATCACTTTTTGGCCTTCACCTTCAGTGAGCTCATTAGGATAACTCGCCATAATATCTTGGTGGTCTTTAATGCCTACACGGTGTAGTAATTCAATCGCACGACGTTTTTTCCAACCAAACCATTGCCACCAATGACCTTTAAAGGTCCAGTTTGGAATACTTTGAATAAGCTGTTTACCGATTTTTCGACTTGGATCTCAGGCAGCTTAATGGATTTTTGGAAAATCATTGAAATTTCTTTTTCCAACGATTTTTCGACGTTGATTCGGCGTCAGTTTAAGCAATTCAACATCATTAAAACGAAAACGGTCAGCGGTGACAATCCAGTTATCTTTAATGGAATTACTGATTACTTTAGCGATTAAACTTTTACCTGAACCAGATTCACCGACGAGCCCTAGAATTTCCCCTTCATTAAGCGAAAGATTGACGCTGTCCACAATTTTCATGCGACCGTTTGGTGTTTGAATTTCAATATTAAGATTGCGAATATCTAACAGCGCCATGGGTTACTCATAATATTTATTGATTGCTTTTACACAATCCGTTAGTAAAAATAATGCTTAATAAAATGGTGAAAAATAATAGCAAAGCCCGGTAATAAAACTGTCCAAGGGGCAAGATAAATCAGCTCTAACGAATCTTTAATCATTGCGCCCCATTCTGGCATTGGACGTTGTGCACCTAGAGAAATAAAGCTGAGAGCCGTAATATCTAAAATAGCGACCACAAATGCTCGAGAAATTTCTTGTGTATAGACGACACTAATATTCGGCAAGATTGTAGTTTTTAATAATTCCCAGTTTGAAATACCATCTAATTTTTAGTAAGAGTACGTAGTCTTTCTTTAGTTCTTTCTGAATTGCTTGATAAATGGCATGTACAAAATACGGCAAAATAGCCAACAGAGTGGCAAACATGGCATTTATTAAGCTCGGTTCCATTAACGTCGAAATAATAATGGCAATCAGTAAAATAGGGATAGATAAAAAGGCGTCAAAAAAATGACCTAAAAAACGAGATTTAATCCCTTCCGACATACCGGCAAGAATACCTAATGCGCCACCAATAATTGCCACAGCAATGACCACTAAAAGAGAGGAACCGAGAGTATATTGTGTCCCCATAATTAATCGACTGAGTACATCACGACCAAGATCATCTGTACCAAAGAAAAAAGCAATACGACCTTTTTCTACCCAAGATGGCGGCATGAGTTCTTCTCCGACAAACTCCATGCTTTCGCTATAAGGCATAATGAGTTTAGGAAAAAGTGCGGTTAAAAATCAGAAGGCAAAATAAATAGAAACAGAATAATGCCACACGATTCTGACGGAAAAGCAACCAAATCTGAAAGAAGGAGGTGCTTTCACGAAATTCATCAGGTTCTCTATCTTGCATACCAGCCCTTCTTATTCAATGGATCTCAATATAAACATGAGCAACTTGGCGAACGTATCAATAATAATGATACAAATACCAATTACTACCACGCCGGCAGAAATACTGTTGTAATCTTGTTGGGTTACGGCATCAATCAGCCAACGTCCTATTCCTGGCCAACCTAAAACGTTTTCTACCAACATACATTGTGTTAATACTAAGGTAAATACGCGAGTAAGCTGTGGAATCAATAATGGAAATGTATTACGAAAAACGTAACGTTTTAAAATCGTCCATTTCGACCATCCACGTGTTACAGCAGCTTTGGCATATTCTTGTTGAAGTAAATAATCAGCTCGTTGCTGAATGATGCGGATAAATTCCATTGTCGGCAGAATACAAAGCACTAATGTCGGTAAGGCTAAATGCTGTAAAACGTTTTGTACGATTTTGGTTCGGTAAGGGACATCAACAAACCACATATCAATGGTAGGGAAACCTGTGATAGGTTTGATTTCATACAGTAAATTATACTGCCCGATGGCTGCAATCTCCCAGCTTTGAATCGCGGCCACATAGAGTAAAATCGGGGCAAACCAGAAAATAGGAATAGACAAACCAACATTAGAGATACTTTGCAATGCGCGTGCACAAGGACGCTGATTATAGACCGCACTTAATACGCCGAGAGGAATACCTAAGATGCAAGCCAATAAAAGTGCGGTAAAACAGAGCTCTAATGTGGGTGGTAATACAGTAAAAATTAAATCTTTTAACGATTCTCCGCCGTTATAGGTAATCCCTAAATCGCCTTGTAACAATGATGTAAGGTAATGATAATAAGCACTATAAATGTTATTTGTGACAAGATCGGCATTGAGTGGATCTCGCATTAAAATCACAAAACTTAATACGGATAAAATCAATAATAAAATGCTTACCCAAATGACATAACGAATTGCTGAAAAGAGCATTATTTTTTCTCCTTATTTTTCATGAAATACAAGGTAGAAAAATTGATGCTACCAAATGGGGTCATCTCAATTCCTTTAACATTGCCGCGTGCGACCAAAAGTCGCTTGACGTTTGCAATCGGCACAATCGGCAACTCATTTAAAATAAGATCTTGGGCATGGTTATATGCTTTAGAGCGCTCATATAAATGATTGGTCGCCAGTGCACGATTCATCATCTTATCAAATTCAGGATTACACCAATTTGATAAATTTGTGATTTCATTTTGCGTATCACAACTTAAAATTGGACGCATAAAACCGTCAGGATCAAGGTTTCCAGCAAGCCAACCAGTTAAGATTAAATCGTAATCTTCAGTGCCTTTGCGTAATTGTTCGATTAAATATGTGCGTGTGACAGACCGCACTTTAACATCCACGCCAGCTTTGGCTAAATCCCATTTGATGAGCTCCGCCATTTTAATTGGGGCAGGGTTATACACTTGCTCTTCATTCATGACCCACATATTTAACGTGAGTTTTTTATCGCGTAATGTTTTCTCTGCTTCTGCAGGCTGATAATCATAAGGAAAATCAGGCGTATTAATTGCAGAAGCCCAAGAAATTTCTGGAATAATGTTATTCGCCACCGTTGCTGTGTTGTGGTAAATATTTCGCACAATTCTAAAACGGTTTAAGCTTTTGTGAAATAGCTTGGCGAATGGTTTTATCCTGCATTAATGGCTTTTTGGAAATTGAAAGCCAAATAGGCCAAGTTCATTCCATCCGTAGATTGCAGATAATAACGGTCGTCCTTTTCACTTAACAAGCCGAGTTGGCTAACTTCAGGATAAGAGGCGATTTGGCATTCATTGTTAAAGAATTTAATTAAACGTCCCGTGCGATCCGCTGAAAGATCCACAATAATATTTTTAATTTTGGCTTCTTTTTCCAATAATCCTCATTGCGAACCAAGCGAACATATTGATTATACACGTAATCTTTTACTTGATAAGGGCCCGTGCCAACAGGATGCGTATCCAATTGGGTGAGATTATCATCCGCACTTAATTGATACGCATATTCTTGCGAGAAAATAATAGAGTATTGGCTAGCAAGATGCGACAGAATTGAGGCATCGGGTTCAAATAGATCAATTTTGACCTGATAAGGATTCGTTGCTGTGATACTTTTAATTTTTTGATTCAGCTTAATGCTTTCAAAATACGGAAAGTGTACCTTCTTGGCTTGTTCGTGAAAGATTTTTATATTGCGGATTTTTTTGTAGGTGACTACATCATCTGAGAGTGTTGGCAAGTAAGTATCATGACCCTAAAAACGCGATTAATCGAAAAGACCACATCTTCTGCATTAAAGTCACGCGTAGGCGTAAACCAAGGAGTGTGATGGAATTTCACCCCCTTACGAAGGTTAATAAGAATTTGTTTACCATCAGACGAAATAGAATAAGACTGCGCTAACACAGGAACAAGCGCAGCACTATGGTCTTTAATATCAAACAATTTGTTATAAATTTGTTCCGTCACTACATTCATACTAGTGCCGGCATCAGCGGTTTGCGGGTTAAAGGAAAAAGCCCGATGCATTCGTGCAGTAGGTTAAGCCGTTTTCTGTCAGCATTTTAGGTATGCTTGGCGCGGCTTGTGCCAGATTCATTTGGCTCAACCCACACAATAAAAAACAAAAAGTGACATTTCGACGTAACATAGCTTTTATTATTAAAGACTGTTTTGTGATAAATTGGGTGAATTGTAAAATATCTTGGCAAAAATGGCTAGTTATTGGATTTTTAGGATATGTTTAAGTCAATTAATCGGGAAATTAATCAACTAATCAATCGTGGATTTGACCGCACTTTACGTTTGGCTGTGACAGGGCTGAGTCGAAGCGGTAAAACAGCCTTTATTACGAGTTTGATTAATCAATTGTTACATATTAATCAAGAGGGGAACTCTCATCTTCCTTTATTTGAGGCCGCGAGAAATCACTCTATTTTAGCGGTAAAACGTGTGCCGCAGCAGGATTTAAGTATTCCACGTTTTGATTATGAAGCCAATCTCAATGATTTAATGAATAATCCACCACAATGGTGCCAATCTACTCGAGGGGTAAGTGAAACACGCCTTGCTATTCGTTTTGAGCGCCAATCAGGTTTACTTCGTCATTTTAAAGAACGCGGCACATTATATTTAGATATTTTTTTGATTATCCTGGTGAATGGCTATTGGATTTACCTTTGCTGAATCTAGATTTTCAACAATGGTCGCTCGAACAAGCCAACATTACATCGGGTGTTCGTCAACAGTTTGCGCAAGAGTGGTTGGATAAACTGAAAAAACTCGACCTAAGTGCGGTCGTCAATGAAGATGTTTTAGCGCAGATTGCAAAATCTTATACCGATTATTTGCTTGCCTGCAAAGCTGAAGGAATGCAATTTATTCAACCCGGCCGATTTGTCTTACCTGGAGAATTAGAAGGTGCACCGGTATTACAATTTTTCCCGTTATTGCATTTGTCCGAGGAGCAATGGCAAAAACTGAAAAGAGAAGCAAAATCCAATAGCTATTTTGCCGTGTTGAATAAGCGATATGATTATTATCGTAATAAGGTAGTGAAAGGCTTTTATGAAAATTATTTTTCCACCTTTGATCGCCAAGTAATTTTAGCCGATTGCTTAACGCCATTAAATCATAGCCAACAAGCTTTTATTGATATGCAAACAGGGCTTAATCAGCTTTTCAAAAATTTCCATTATGGCAAACGCAATTTACTTAATCGCTTGTTTTCTCCGAATATTGATAAGCTCATGTTTGTGGCAACAAAAGCCGATCATATCACGACAGATCAAATTCAAAATTTAATTAGCCTAATGCGCCAATTGGTTCAAGAAGGCGGCCGTCATGTTGAATTTGAAGGGATTGATACAGAATACACAGCCATTGCTGCGATTCGAGCGACAAAACAAGTTTTAGTTAATCAAAACGGTAAACAAATCAAAGCTATTCAAGGTGTGCGTTCTGTAGATAAGCAACTTGTTACGCTTTATCCGGGGTCTGTACCTAGTAAACTACCTAATGCAGAGTTCTGGTCAAAACAATCTTTTGATTTTGATTCCTTTGAACCTCAAGTTTTACAACAAGGTGAAAGCATTCCACATTTAAGAATGGATGCCGTCTTGCAATTTTTATTGGCGGATAGGTTTGATTGATAGAAAAGTCAAATCAATTTAATTGTCAAATATTTAATATAAACCACTATTTTTTTATTGGTATTTAGGTAGAATTAATTTGAGTCTTTCTAAAGTAAAGGAGCTTATGATGAAAATGAAAACTCTCTTAGCATTAGCAATCAGCGGAATTTGTGCTGCTGGCGTGGCAAATGCACATGACCATATGGCAAAACCAGCAGGTCCTTCAATCGAAGTAAAAGTACAACAATTAGATCCTGCAAATGGTAACAAGGATGTAGGGACTGTAACTATTACTGAATCAAATTATGGTTTAGTGTTTACACCAAATCTACAAGGTTTAGCTGAAGGTTTACATGGTTTCCACATTCATGAAAATCCAAGCTGTGATCCAAAAGAAAAAGACGGTAAATTAACCGCAGGTTTAGCGGCTGGCGGTCACTGGGATCCTAAAGGTGCAAAACAACACGGTTACCCATGGCAAGATGATGCTCACTTAGGTGACTTACCTGCTTTAACTGTATTACATGATGGTACAGCAACTAACCCTGTTTTAGCGCCACGTCTTAAAAAATTAGATGAAGTTCGTGGTCACTCTATTATGATTCACGCAGGTGGCGATAACCACTCAGATCATCCAGCTCCACTTGGCGGTGGCGGTCCACGTATGGCATGTGGTGTGATTAAATAAGTCGATTCTTAAAGATAAAAAAGTGCGGTCAATTTTGACCGCACTTTTATTTTTTATCAGGTTATTTAACCACTTCCGCCGTATATTCCAGTTTGTGAATCGCATGAATCAATTGCTCATCAGAAACTTTTGGATCTTCCACAACAGTCACCGTTCTGTCTTTAATGGAGGCTTTAGTGGAAATCACGCCATCAATATTTCGTAATTCTTTATTCACTAAATAAGCACAAAGCTGGCAGTTCATTTCATTTACTTTTAACACAACTTGCTTTGTTTCTTCCGCTTGTGCGATAGAGAAGGTGAATAATGAAAGCAAAAGTGCGGTCGTTAATTTCTTCATTTTTTGTTCCTAATTAGAAAGCTCTAAAATCCACGGTAAAATGGTTGGATAAGTTAAGAAAAAGAGCATGACGATAAATACAATCCAATACAAAACAATGAGCTTTTTACGAGAAATGTATTTGCTGCAAATGATTTTTTTGGAAAACATCAGCAACCAAAAGCCGTAGGCAAAGGCGCATAATGAAACGATAAGCATCGGAATGCGTAAATAATCATATTCACCTAAGCCAATTAACCATGTGGATGACACGCCAAATACTAAATAGATTAAAGGCGCAATGCAGCACAAGGTTGATGCCACCGCAGCACTTAGTGCGGTGGCAATCGCAACCCAAAAAGATTTATTAGAGCTTTTTAGAGACGTAGTCATATTTAAATTCTTTCGGGTCAAAGGAATTTAACGGGTCACCACCCACTTCAGCATACGGATAGCCAAAATTGTTGAGTGGAGCAAGTTCTGGCTGTGGATATAAATCGAAGTCACGAGCATGATTAAATCCCTACCCAGTTTGCTTCCCAGTTACCGAATAAGTATTTGGCAACAGCTTGTGTATCCTTATCATCAACAGATTTTTTCTCTGCTAAACGCATTTTTGCCACGTCTGCAGAATCAACAGGCACCCAGCCGAATCCAGCTAGATAGAACTCAGCACGACAATGCTGACCACCGCTTACATTTGCTACGCCATGTTCGTCCGCACTACCGAATGCACCTTTGGAATATTTGCCCATTTTATCCGCTGCACCTAAACGAATACCGAAAAATTTCACGAGCTGGAACACGCTGGCGCGAGCAAGTGCAACGAAAAACAGAGTTAATATCGGTACATTTACCTTTTAACACACCGGTGGTCAGAATTTTTTTCTACATCACCATCGCCACAGCCTAGAACAGAATTGTCACGTTCCATATTGTTGACGATCCATTGGTGAATCAACTCTGCTTTTTTCAATGGATTAGTTTCAGTGCCCACAATTTTATCGGCGAACTGTTTCACAATACCATCTGTTTTTAATATGTTGAGTCGGTTTTAAATATTCTTGTACATCAACAGAATAGTGAATGTCTTTTGGTTGCTTGTAATTTTCTAATGTACCTTTAACCATAGGTTCACGATCTTTGGTTTCAATCACCATAGTGATTTTTAAATCGCGTTTTTGCGCATCTTTATCCCAAGTCGCAAAGAGCGTTTTTCGCACCATATTTGTTGTTTTCTGTCACATAGGCATCCAAATAGTTACCTTCGAAATGGATAGATTTTACCTGTTGATACTCGCCATTAAACGGTAAAGGCACCCACAGATTCGTTTGTCCTTGCGAACCTTTTGGTGCAACTAAGTCATAAGTTTGAGTGAATTCATACAGATGAGAATCAGTATTGTAGTTTGAATGTCGGTATTGGCATAAGCCATGGAACATGCGGAGAGCACCGCAGTGGCGATAAGTTTCTTCATGAAAAGATCCTTCTAGTTAGTTAACAGTTAAAACTTAACACATTAGATAAACTAATTGTGGATAATGGTTATAGTAGCTCATTTTATTTTTCTAGTCAATATTGCTTTTTTTACTTCAGCCATTTAAGATTTGCTAAAGAAATTCGAAGTAAAATACCGTTTCTATTTTTATTGGAAAGAATAATGACAAAACAAATTTTCACACAATCTCAACAGCCAGAAGAGGAAGAAATTCTGCCTAAGCAGGAATTTTATAATGTTGAAAACAACTATCGATAATGAACCTTTAGAAGGGAGTTGTTAGACGAGCAATTTGAGCAAATTGTGAAGCCTAAATCGAGTGGTTGGAAAAACGGCTTTAAAAATTGACCGCACTTTTTATTTTTAGGGGCGACGGTTGCGCAATCTGTTCAATGGATTTGGGATAGTTATCAAAATCAACAATGGATTTACCTTGCTTTTGCGTTAGTGAGTTTTGTTGTGGTGATGTTTGGTTTATCTGAAATCATCGCAGAATGGCGACGTTTAGTGAAACTCAAAAAACGCTTGAATTTACAAGAACAAAGTCAGCGATTAATAGGTGAAAGTGCGGTTAAAAATCATCAAGTTTTTTCAGAACAGGATAGCGAGAAAGGAAAAGCCTTGTGTTTATCGATTGCCGATACCTTTAAAAATTGGATTCGCAACATCCCTCAATTGTCCAATGGGAAAAACAGCTGAATGAAAGTTATTCTGCTCGCGAAGTTACCCATTTATTCAGTAAGACGGTATTACAATCTTTTGATAACAAAGCGAAAAAACTGATTACGAAAATGTCGGCAGAATCCGCTGTGATTGTGGCAATTAGTCCTTTAGCTGTGATTGATATGTTTTTTATTGCGTGGCGCAATATTCGTTTAATCAATAAAATTGCAGCAATTTATGGGATTGAGCTGGGTATTTTTACCCGTCTTCGTTTGCTCAGAATGGTGTTAGTAAATCTTGCTTTTTGCCGGTGCGACTGAAATCGTGCAAGATTTAGGGATGGATTGGCTTTTCGCAAGATATTACCGCGAAACTTTCTGCACGAGCAGCACAGGGGATTGGCGTGGGATTATTGACGGCTCGATTGGGCATTAAGGCTATGGAGTTTTGTCGTCCAGTGGCATTTGATAAAGCAGAAAAGCCAAAGCTTTCTCATGTTCAAAAAGAATTGCTGACGGTAATGAAAGATACTGTACTTGGCAAGACGAAAGTGAAAGAAAAAGAAGAAGTGTAATAAAAAGAAGAAGTGTAAAAAAAAAAGTGCGGTTAAAATTGACCGCACTTTTTGTATAAGAGATGATTAAAGTCCCGCTTTTAAGCTTGCTTCAATAAATCGGTCGAGATCGCCATCTAGTACGGCTTGTGTATTACGATTTTCAACGCCTGTGCGGAGATCCTTAATACGCGCATCATCTAACACATAAGAACGAATTTGGCTGCCCCAACCGATATCAGATTTATTATCTTCCATCGCTTGTTTATCCGCATTTTTCTTTTGTAACTCAAGCTCATACAATTTCGCTTTTAACTGCTTCATGGCTTGATCTTTATTTTTTTGTGTTGAGAACGATCGTTTTGACATTGCACGACAATCCCACTTGGCATGTGAGTAATACGCACCGCACTTTCAGTTTTATTGACGTGCTGACCACCCGCACCGGATGCACGATAAACGTCAATACGTAAATCAGCTGGATTGATTTCAATATCGATATCGTCATCAATTTCAGGATAAACAAAAGCCGCTGCAAATGATGTATGGCGGCGATTGTTGGAGTCAAATGGGCTTTTACGCACCAAACGATGAATACCGGTTTCTGTGCGTAACCAACCGAAAGCATATTCGCCACTGACACGAATCGTCGCTGATTTTAAACCCGCCACATCACCATCGGATACTTCCATTAATTCTGTTTTAAAGCCTTTGCTTTCAGCCCAACGGAGGTACATGCGAAGTAACATTTCCGTCCAGTCTTGTGCTTCTGTACCACCGGAACCTGCTTGTAAATCGACATAACAATCACATGCGTCATGTTCACCGCTAAACATGCGTCGGAATTCTAATTTTGCGAGTTGTTGTTCAAGCTCATCTAATTCAGCAACGGCTTCATTGAAGGTCTCTTCATCTTCCGCTTCAACGGCTAATTCAAGCAGCCCTTCAACATCTTCTAAACCTTGTTCTAAATTTTTGATGGTATCAACCACTTGTTCAAGTGAAACGCGTTCTTTCCCAAGTGCTTGGGCTTTTTCAGGATTGTTCCACACATCGGGTTGTTCTAATTCGGCATTAACTTTTCTAAACGCTCAACTTTTGCATCGAAGTCAAAGATACCCCCGAAGCACAGAAGTGCGCTCGGAAAGGTCAGCAATTTTGTTTTTGATTGGATTAATTTCAAACATAATGACTAAATAAGCTTTTTAAGTTAAATTAAGGTTGAAATTATAAAGGAACTACAGAGGATTGGGTAGATTATTGAGTAATAAAAAAACCTTATTTATTATTAGAATAAATAAGGTTCTTAATATAATTAAAAAGGATGAAGTTATTCCTCTGCAGGGAATTTTTTTCTTCTAATTGATCTGCTAATTTGTCAATAGCATCGTCTTTTTGCGTTTGCTTTTGCGACAGCTTCAGGAACTTTACCCTGCATTGTCAGCAGATGGTGATTTGACTTGAGATAAAAATTAGTTGAGCCACTTCTTTTTCAGCATCTACATATTCTTTATACATAGAAACAAGTGGTGAAACTTCTTCACTTTTTAATACCCTAATGCTTCTAATTCGGCTACATGTTCAGCTGCTTTTTTTATCAAATTCTGCAACAGCAGCTTCAGTTGCGGTCACATTGCTACTTGAAGAGGCAGTAGTAAATTGCATCAAAACTTGCTTCAAGTTTTTAGCCAGCTGTTTCTTCCCACGCTTTTAAATTTTTTCACTTCCTCAGCTTGTTGAGATGCAGCAAATGCAGTAATAGAGCTGAAAGTTAATGCTGCAATAGCTGTGATTTTTAATAAGTTTTTCATTGAGATATCTCTTTGAGTAGAATTAAAAAAATTGCACCAGAATGGGTACAATTGGCATTGTAATAAAGTATAGTTATTTGATCAAGTATTTAGTTGATCTTTTTAGCATGCTATTTGGAAAAAAATAACAGTTTTGCATAAATCATCAATTACTTTATAATTCAGGCTCATTTTCATAATAAATTAGGAACAACGAGTATGAATAAATTACTGACCGCACTTTTAGTTACGGTTTCGGTTAACGCAATGGCAGATGATGCTACAATTAAATCAAAATTGCAGGCATTAGGTGCGAAAAATATAGAAGTAAAAGATTCGCCTGTAAAAGGCCTTAAAACTGCTGTGACAGATCAAGGTATTTTATATGTGAGTGAAAATGGTCAATATGTTTTGCAAGGTAAAATGTATGAATTAACGAATAAAGGTCCTGTTGATGTAGCGAGTAAATTTCTGGCGGATAAAGTGAACGCATTAAAAAATGAAATGATTGTTTATCCGGCAAAAAATGAAAAACATATTGTGACAGTATTCATGGATATCACTTGCCATTATTGTCATTTACTCCATCAACAAATAAAAAGAGTACAATGATTTAGGTATTACTATTCGTTATTTGGCATTTCCTCGAGCAGGAATGAATGAAACTGCTCGCCAAATGGAAGCAATTTGGACGGCAAAAGATCCTGTATTTGCATTGAACGAAGCAGAAAAAGGTAACTTACCGAAAGAATTGAAAACCCCTAATATTGTAAAAAAACACTATGATTTAGGTATACAACTTGGTGTGAAAGGTACGCCAAGTATTGTGACTTCAACAGGTGAAATGCTTGGCGGGTATTTAAAACCTCAAGATTTATTAGCTGTGTTACAAGAATCAGCACAATAATTATTAGTAGTGAGGGCGTATTATGCGCCCTTAAAATATTCATGTCATCAAAGTACATATCGAATGTTCCTTTAATGTAATTTTAAATAACGAAACACCGTGAAAAAACTCATTAAACGTCGTGAAATTCCTGGCGGAAATCCTGTTTCAGATAATACATTACTCGATCGTCTCTATCGTTCTCGTCATATAAAAAATAGTCAAGAATTAGACCGCACTTTGCAATCAATGCTAAATCCCAATCAATTATACGGTATTCAACAAGCCGTAGATTTATTGGTTGAAGCTTATCAACAGCAACAAAAGATTGTTATCGTCGGCGATTTTGATGCCGATGGAGCAACCAGTACGGCACTTTCTGTCTTGGCTTTATGTATGCTTGGTTTTACTGATGTAGAATATCTTGTGCCGAATCGTTTTGAACAGGGTTATGGTTTGAGTGTGCCTGTTGCTGAAATGGCAATGGAAAAAGGCGTGCAGTTATTGATGACAGTAGATAACGGGGTATCATCCTTTGAGGGCGTAGCGTATTTAAAAGAGCAGGGCATCAAGGTGTTGATTACCGATCACCACTTGCCACCAGAAATACTGCCGAATGCTGATGCTATTGTTAATCCAAATTTGCAACAATGTGATTTCCCTTCAAAATGTTTAGCTGGTGTAGGTGTGGCATTTTATTTAATGCTTGCTTTACGAGCTAAATTTCGTGAGTTGGGTATTTTTACGGCAGAAACACAACCTAATTTTACTGAGCTACTGGATTTAGTCGCGCTCGGTACAATTGCAGATGTTGTTCCTCTTGATCAAAATAACCGCATTTTAGCTCATCAAGGGTTGATGCGAATTCGTGCGAAACGTTGTCGCCCTGGAATTATTGCTCTCGCGGAAGTGGCTAATCGAGAAGTTGAAAAACTTTGCTCGGCTGATTTAGGCTTTGCGATTGCACCACGTTTAAATGCTGCAGGGCGATTAGATAATATGTCTGTCGGTGTGGAGTTATTACTTGCAGAAAGCATGCAAGAGGCAAGAGAACAAGCTTTGGATTTGGACAGCTTAAATCAGGCTAGAAAAGAAATTGAACAAGGCATGAAGCTCGAGGCTTTAGAAATTTGCCGCAATCTCACCGCACTTTCTGATGAATTACCGATGGGAATAACCTTATTTCAGAAAGATTGGCATCAAGGTGTATTAGGCATTGTAGCTTCTCGTATTAAAGATCAATACCATCGACCAGTCATTGCTTTTGCACAAGATCAAGAAGGTATTATAAAAGGTTCTGCACGTTCAATTGAAGGCTTGCATATGCGCGATGTAATAGAACGCATCCATTCTCAACATCCGGATATGATTTTAAAATTTGGTGGTCATGCTATGGCAGCAGGATTAAGCATTAAAGAAAGCTTTTTCTCTGATTTTCAAAAGATTTTTAATCAAACGGTGCAAGATTGGTTAAATGAAGATCAATTACAAGGAGTGATTTGGACGGATGGCGAACTTCAAGCAAATGAATTTAGTATTGAAACGGCAGAAGTGATAAAATCTGGTGGACCTTGGGGACAAGCTTTTTCCTGAGCCTGTTTTTGATGGTGAATTTAAAATTTTTGAGCAACGTACTATTGGGCAAAATCAAAATCATTTAAAAATGCTTGTTGAGCCTAGAAATGGCGGTCCATTATTAGATGCCATTGCGTTTAATATTGATACTCGGTATTATCCCTGATTTGTCTATTAAACAGGCAAGGTTTGCTTTATAAATTAGAAATTAATGAGTTTTCGAGGAAATCGAAACGTCCAATTATTAGTCGATTATATTGAGCCAGTTAGTTTATGAAAAAATTTTGGCAGAATACATTTAAAGGATCATTTGCAATGATGTTGCTGAGCGTGACAAATGTCGCATTCGGTGAAGTCAATGCGAAGGATTTTTCTGCCAAAAATTCACCACACTTACCGCCTGCAAATGTGACACAGTTTGAAGACGGTAGAGATTATTTTTCATATCAAGAACCTATTGAGCAGATTAGAAGAAGTGATAGTAGAATTCCTATCCAATTTTTCTTTGATTACGACTGTCGGGTTTGTTCTTCAGCTCAAGATATCTTGCAACTTTATAGCCAAATTCGCCCTAATAAGGTGGAATTAGAAGAATATCCTGTCGCCACGAATGAGGCTAGATTTTCAGCGACAATATTCTATACATTACAGCGTTTAAAAGTGGGCGAGTTATCGGATACGCTGTTATTTGAAACTTCTGAAAAGGCGCGTTATACCGAATTATCTACATTAGATAAGATGCGTGAATGGGTAATCTCGCAAGGAATTAGTAAAGTTGAATTTAACAAAGTTGTGCATTCTTCAGAAGTGAAAAAGGATGTAAGTAACGCTATTAATTTGACGGAAGAATATGGTGTTTTTACTTTTCCTTATGTAGTTATAGGTGGGAAATATGTTCTCACCGCAAGTACGCTGTATAACGATGATTATGGAGTGGCAGTATTAGATTTCTTAGTGAATAAACTCGAACAAGAAAGGAAAAATTAATGAAAATCGGGATTGTTGGTGCAATGGCACAAGAAGTGGAGATTTTATCCCAATTAATGACAGATAAAAAAGAGACAAAAGTTGCAAGTGCGGTCATTTTTGAAGGCAAAATTAATGGCAAAGAGATCGCGTTATTGCAATCTGGGATTGGTAAAGTCGCGGCAGCTATTGGTACCACAGCTTTATTACAATTGGCTAAACCGGATGTGGTTTTAAATACGGGCTCAGCGGGTGGTGTTGCGAAAGGCTTAAAAGTGGGGGATATCGTTATTTCAGATGAAAACCCGATATCACGATGCCGATGTGACAGCTTTTTGGCTATGAAAAAAAGGTCAATTACCTGCAAAATCCAGCTGCTTTTCTTTCAGATAAACAATTAGCAGATTTAGCCGATGAAATTGCCCAATCACAAGGACAAAATGTAAAACGCGGTTTAATTTGCTCTGGTGATAGTTTTATTAATAGCGAAGAAAAAAATTGCTCAAATTAAAGTTGATTTCCCAAATGCTGACCGCTAGAAATGGAAGCCACGGCGATTGCGCAAGTTTGTCATGCCTTTAACGTACCTTTTGTGGTCGTTCGGGCAATTTCGGATGCAGGCGATGGCGAAGTGAGTATGTCTTTTGAAGAGTTCTTACCGTTAGCTGCAAAACAGTCTTCGGCATTAGTATTAGGGATGATAGACAGACTGTAGTAATAATCTTTTAATAAGATAATAAATTCTAAAAATTGAATCATAAATATTATTTAAAAAGGCATAGTTAATTGACTATGCCTTTTTATATAAACCCATTAGAATTTATAGTTTAAACTAAAAATATAAGTTCTTCCTCGTGCAAAATTGTAAAGCACAGATTTATCTTTTATTCCGTTATCGCAAGTATCATTTTTGCTACAAATGGAATCATTTTAAGCTTGAATAATAGCGTTGAGATGCCGCATCGTTGCCAGAATCTAAAGGATCAACATAACGTTTATCTAGTAGGTTTTGTACTTCAGCTTTGATAATCAAATCTTTGATAGGTTCGTAACTTATATGCAAATCTAAAAATAATTGGTTGTTTATTAATTTCTTCTGTTTTTCTTAATTGCATAATAAGTTCTTTCATGACTAGTATTTAATTCAAATTCAGAGCCGTTAATATATTCTTCTTGAATGGTTGCTCGTTTGCTTTTCCCATAGTAACGAGCTGCGATACCAACAGTTAATTTTTGATCAAACCAGCGAGAGCCAAGTTCTAATCTTCCATAATCTTTAGGTAACATTGAGATACGAGATAGACCATAACCTTGTTTTAGAATGTCATCTTTTGATGCGTTGTTAGGACGTGGACTTGCATCTGCATAATTGGTTGGTTGATTTGTTCGTTGGTATGCATAAGACAGATTTGCAAAGAAACGTCCCATGTCATAGTTAATTTCTAACTCGACGCCGCTCTTTTTCACAATAGGCTTATAATTTTGATGAGCAATGGTAAATCTAAATCCATTATCAGCAGCCCAGTCAGGAACAACGCCATCTCTCCACCATACACCATATACATTATGAATATAATTTTTGATGAAACTACGATATCCCACTAGTTTTAAACCTAGAACATCTTCTTCTGTAAAAACAGCTTTTTTATAGGTGTTAAACCCTAGTTGATAAGTTTCTGCTCGCTCAGGTTTTAATGCCGTATTTACGCCAACATCAGATACTTGAGAGAAGAACATTTCTTGAATATTTGGCATTCTATGTGTGCGCGAATAGGTGAAAAACGGCATAAAATAATCATTGATATCCGCGCTAAGCGTTGCTGAGTGGTTTATCGCTGTTTTATGTCCTGATTTATGCAAAATCGGTTCATTAATTTGTGTTGGTGTATTTTCATAACCTACATACTCACCGTTAAATGCATAATGCGTAAAATTGACACTATAGTCTCAAATGGTAAATTCCTTTAGAAAGTGCGGTATCAAAATAAACAGTTTTAAATTGTTGTTTACCAGAAGGTTGTAAGATCACTGAACGTTGTGGTAATCCGCTTTTGCTTCCTTGAAGCGACCTAAATAACTATAGTTTCCTGGGAGTGTGATTCATTGTTATAAAAACAAACTTAATTCTTCTGGAAAAACGGTTTTTACTATACTCATTAATAAAGTAGTTAAAGCCCAATGTGGTTTTTTTAAATCGATTTCTTTTTTGGCAATAAAAAGTATAGCTATTGTTAATATCAATAATATTTGCCACATTCTTCGTAATTAATTTATCTTCTACTTGCCAACCAGAAAAAGAATGCACCTTTTAGGATAAAATGGTTTTTACCCAAGTTGTGTGCTACCATCAAATTGAGATCAAGATAGCGATTATTATTAAAAATTATAATTTAATTGATAATTACGATTTTCAATTTTTCGAGAACCAATTTTTATTATCGAGGGTACGAATTTGTGCACCTAAATTATGGCGATCATCACCATATTCAAATTTTAATAAATGGCTACGAGAACGAGATTGCAAAACTGCCAGGCTCAATAGGGGCAACACTGTATTGATCCTTATTACGTTCAAATGAGTTATTTGTTGAATCCACATCATTTTGTAATTGGGGATATCTTTGGGAGGCACACCATTTTCAATTCTCTCAGAATTTTTTTCTAGTTTCATTTTTATAAGTATTAAGTTGATAGCTAGATGTATTGTAACGAGGTTCGTTAGGCGTATCTTCTTCACTAATATAATCATAATTTTTCTTTTCTTTCTACTCGAGTAATACATCCTGGTGTTCTTGTTTCAGTCACCCAGTCAATTCATCTGTAGTTGTAATTGATCTGTATTTCCGTTAAATGTTGGGGTTGGCGCATTGCAAGACCAATGATTTTTGTTTAAATCGGGAGTCCATTGTCCTGTAGAATTTAAAGTATAACCGGCATTATGGAAATAAGTTTCTTTTTCTTTGGCAAGAATATCTTGCCCAAGTGTAGCTAATCGTCTCTCCACCGATACGATAATCTTGTGAGACTTCACGTTGACTATAGCCATATGCCACACCGACATACCCTCCATTATCAAGCCATTTTCTGCCTGCAGCTGTGGTCATAAAATTCGACTTAGTTTCATTGCTACCAGCCATACCTTTAACAACTAAACCAAAAGGTCTATCATCCGTGATAATATCGTTAACCCCTCAATGTTCTAAAAATTAGCACTACCAGACAATGTGTTTATACCGCTGGAACCTGAGAAATTGCTTTTATTGATATCGACACCAGCAATGAAATTAGGATCTATCGCGGCACCAAATTGAGAGTTACCGCCTGATTGACCTGAATCCATTGAGGTAGAATAAAAAGTTTGCGTTACGCCATCAACCATAGTATTGACTCGACCTAACCCATTTTCGCCACGAATATTCACAGAAACTACGCCAGAGCCTTTTATCTTGTTGAGTAAAAGCACCTGGGATACTTCGAATAACTTGATCGATAGTTTGGGCTTTCTTTAAAAAAATATGCTCTGGGTGCTTTTTGCTTTCGCTTCCGTAAAAGGTTTTTATCATTAGCCACATTTTCGACCACATTTATTTGATCGAGTATTTCTTCTGTTTGAGCTTCAGCAATATTAATATTCATTGCATTTATTAGGCAAAATGTAACTCAAGTTTAATTTTTATTTCTTTTCTTCATTTGTTATCTCCTTCTTTTTTTGAGAAAAATTCTCATTATCCCTCTTTGATGTGAGAGAATTCAAGGGATGAGATCATGAAATTTATATAAGAATTAAAGAATAATTTTCATGTTATATATGATGAAATTTTTTTAATTCTTCTTTTTTGTTGAAAACATAATAACGATTATTGAGGTTTTTTTCTTTTTTATCGGTGGCGTTTGCCTTGACATTATAGGAGAGGATTAAGAGCTGATATTTTTTTCTTTAAATTTTATATGAATTATCAATGTTTATTTAGAATTGTGATAGGTGATTATTTTTTTAACATTTGGCAAAAAGAATCTTTAGTGAAATAAATTATTTGTGTCTATAATATATCGGTTTTTGAAAAGTAAAAGGATAGAGATGATGGGGATAATTATCACCGTTGATGGTCCAAGCGGAGCAGGGAAAGGAACACTTTGTTACGCCTTGGCTGAAAAGTTGGGTTTTACCTTGTTGGATAGTGGTGCCATTTATCGCGTGACGGCATTGGCTGCGCTGAAACGTCATGCAGATTTAACCGATGAAGAAGGATTAGCGGAGTTAGCACGTCATTTAGATATCCAGTTCATCCCGAAAAATGGTGAGCTCAATGTACTTCTTGGAGGGATGGATGTGAGCCATTTAATCCGTACGCAAGAAGTAGCGGAAGCTGCATCAAAAATAGCGGTTTTTTTCCAAAAGTGCGGTCAGCTTTACTGCAACTTCAGCAGGATTTTTGGCAAAAAATGATGGACTGATTGCGGATGGGCGAGATATGGGAACCGTGGTTTTTCCCAAATGCACAAGTTAAACTGTTTTAGATGCAAGTGCGGAAGAACGTGCAAAAAGACGTTATAAACAGTTGCAAAATAAGGGAATTAATGGTAACTTTGCACAGATTTTAGCTCGAGATACAAGAACGTGATTTTTCGTGATAGAAATCGTGAGGTTGCGCCATTGAAGCCGGCTGATGATGCTTTTATTGTTAGATAGTACAACATTGAGTATTGATGAGGTTATTGCTCAGCTGTTAGTTTATATTCAACAAAAAAACGTCAATTTCGATTTAACTGTTTATTCAAGGAAGAATAGACATTTATCCTCAACCCCGCATTTTATGGATCTTAATGTGATGTTATTAACTTAAATTAAGAAGATTATTTATATGTCAGAATCTTTTGCTCAACTCTTTGAAGAATCATTAAAAGGCCTTGAAACCCGTCAAGGTTCAATCGTTAGCGGTACTGTTGTTGCTATTCAAAAAGGCTTTGTACTTGTTGATGCAGGCTTAAAATCTGAATCTGCAATCCCTGTTGCTGAATTCCAAAACGCTCAAGGTGAACTTGAAGTTAAAGTTGGCGACACAGTAAACGTAGCTTTTAGATGCAGTTGAAGATGGTTACGGCGAAACTAAACTTTCTCGTGAGAAAGCTGTTCGTCACGAATCTTGGATTGAATTAGAAAAAGCTTACGAAGATAAAGCGACCGTTATCGGTTTAATCAACGGTAAAGTGAAAGGCGGTTTCACAGTTGAGTTAAACGGTGTTCGTGCATTCTTACCAGGTTCATTAGTTGACACTCGTCCAGCACGTGAAGCAGATCACTTACTTGGTAAAGAATTAGAATTCAAAGTAATCAAATTAGATCAAAAACGTAACAACGTTGTTGTTTCTCGTCGCAGTGATCGAATCTGAAAACAGCCAAGAACGTGAACAAATCCTTGAGAACCTAGCTGAAGGTTCAGAAGTTAAAGGTATCGTTAAAAACTTAACTGACTACGGTGCATTCGTAGATTTAGGTGGCGTTGACGGTTTATTACACATCACTGATATGGCTTGGAAACGTGTTAAACACCCAAGCGAAATCGTGAATGTAGGCGACGAAGTAACTGTTAAAGTATTAAAATTTGACAAAGATCGTACTGCGTATCTTTAGGCTTAAAAACAATTAGGGTCAAGATCCTGGGTTGCTATTGCTGAAACCACCCAGTAAACAGCAAATTAACAGGTAAAGTAACTAACTTAACAGACTACGGCTGTTTCGTTGAAATCTTAGATGGTGTTGAAGGCTTAGTTCACGTTTCTGAAATGGATTGGACTAACAAAAACATCCACCCATCTAAAGTTGTAAGCCTTGGCGATACTGTTGAAGTAATGGTATTAGAAGTTGACGAAGAACGTCGTCGTATTTTCTTTTAGGTTTAAAAACAATGCAAACCCTAACCCATGGACTCAATTCGCTGAAACTCACAACAAAGGCGACAAAGTTACTGGTAAAATCAAATCAATCACTGATTTCGGTATCTTCATCGGTCTTGAAGGTGGTATCGACGGTTTAGTTCACTTATCTGACATTTCTGGAATGTTGCAGGTGAAGAAGCAGTTCGTAACTACAAAAAAGGTGACGAAGTTTCTGCAGTAGTATTAGCAGTAGATGCAGTGAAAGAACGTATTTCTTTAGGTATCAAACAACTTGAAGATGATCCATTCAACAACTTCGTAGCAGTTAACAAAAAAGGTGCAGTAGTTTCTGCAACTGTTGTTGAAGCTGACGCTAAAGGTGCTAAAGTTGAATTAGCAGGTGGCATTGAAGGTTATATCCGTGCAGCAGACTTAACAAATGAAGTTGCAGCGGGTGATGTAGTTGAAGCGAAATACACAGGTGTTGATCGTAAAGCACGTATCGTTCACTTATCTGTAAAAGCGAAAGATCAAGCTGAAGAAGCAGCTGCAGTTGCAAACGTGAATAACAAACAAGAAGATGTTGCTATTCCAAACGCAATGGCTGAAGCTTTCAAAGCAGCTAAAGGTGAATAATTAATTCACATAAATAAGGCTGGGTCGTTGGCTCAGCCTTATTACTACCCACTATAATTAACAAGGATTTAGCGGTAATTTATTATGAACTAATACATTACCTGTAAGTCTTAATAACAAGTTTAAGTATAAATTTAAAGGAGAGTTGACGATGACTAAATCTGAACTAATTGAAAATCTATCAACAAAGCACCCAACTTTATCCGCAAAAGAAGTAGAAGGTATTGTAAAAGATATTCTTGAGCTCATTGCACAATCTTTAGAAGAGGGTAATCGTATTGAAGTTCGTGGTTTTGGTAGCTTCTCTTTACACCATCGTCAACCGCGAGTAGGTCGTAATCCTAAAACAGGTGATTCTGTAAAACTAGATGCTAAATCTGTACCGCACTTTAAAGCGGGTAAAGAATTAAAAGATCGCGTAAATGTTTTTGCTTAAACATTCAATCGATATCAATAAAACGACACTTAGGTGTCGTTTTTTATTACAAATTTTGGCATAATGAACCTATTCTTAACAAAGGAGATTGTGATGATTAAATATATTCTCGGACTCATTATTGTGCTGGCTATTGTACTCGTTGCGGTAACTATAGGGGCGAATAATGATCAAGTAATCACCTTTAACTATATTGTTGCTGAAAGCCAATTCCAACTTTCAACATTAGTTGCCATTTTATTTGGTTTTGGATTAATTTTAGGTTGGTTAATTACTGGATTATTCTACTTAAAATTAAAATTCAAAAATATGTCGTTAGCGCGTCAAGTTAAACGTCAAACCTTACAAATTAACGAATTAACTACTACCCGCGATAAGGCAGTATAATGCTTGAATTACTCTTTTCTGCTTCTGCCAATAGCCGCCGCTTATGGTTGGTATATGGGGCATCGGAGTGCCAAGAAAGATCAGGAAAATATTAATAATAAACTCTCCCGTGATTATGTCACGGGGGTCAATTTTTTGCTTTCTAATCAAACGGATAAAGCTGTTGATTTGTTTCTTGATATGTTACAAAAACAAGAAACCGAAAATGAAATTGAAAGCACTCACAATTTGAGGCTGAGCTAACGCTCGGTAATCTTTTTCCGTTCTAGAGGTGAAGTGGATCGTGCTTTACGTATCCATCAAGCCCTCGATCGTAGTCCCAATTACTCTTTCGAACAAAAATTATTAGCTAAACAGCAACTCGCTAAGGATTTCATGGCGGTGGGTTTTTATGACCGAGCAGAAGCCCTTTACATAATCATGGTAGATGAGCCTGAATTCGCTGAAAATGCACTACAACAGCTTTTAGTGATTTACCAAAAAACAAAAGAATGGAAAAAAGCGGTTAATATTGCAGAAAAACTAGCCAAAATTTCCCCTAAAGAAAATGATGTGGAATTAGCACAATGTTATTGTGAATATTCCTTAAGTGGTGAACTTGAAAGTGTGGTCGAAAAACGCAGTATTTTACAAAAAGCGTTGAATGTATCTCCAACCAGTGTGAGAGCATCAATGCTGCTTGCTGATTTAGAAATGGCAGATAAAAACTACCGTCAAGCCATTCATTTTTTGGAGAATATTCTTAATCAAAATCCAATTTACATTGGAGAAGTGTTGAAAACACTCAAATATTGTTATGATGAATTAGGAGAGAGAGATAACTTTGAGTTATTCTTGATTCGAGCCAGCCAGCAGATTAACAATACGAAAGTAGATTTAATGTTAGCAAGCGTGATTGAAGAGAAAGATGGTAAGAGTGCAGCGCAATCAAAGCTTTATCAACAACTCACAAAACATCCAAGTACATCTATTTTCCACCGTTTTATTCAATTCCAAAATTGATGATGCAGAGGAAGGACGAGGTAAAGAAAGCTTAATTTTGCTACATAAAATGGTCGGTGAGAGAATTAAGCAAGGCTTTGGCTACCGTTGCTCAAATTGCGGTTATCAGACCCATAAATTAATGTGGAATTGTCCTTCTTGCAAACAGTGGGAATCCATCAAACCAGAACATAATTAATTGACACAGTGAGGTAAAATTATGAATAGCAAAATAATCGTTGCATTGGATTACGAAACGGAAGCACAAGCACTATCCCTCGTGGATCAAATTGATCCCAAGCTTATGCCGTTTAAAAGTGGGTAAAGAAAATGTTTACTACACTAGGAACCAGTTTCGTTAAGCAATTGCACGAGCGTCAATTTGATGTTTTCCTCGATCTTAAATTTCATGATATTCCGAATACTGTGGCAAGAGCAGTGCGCTCTGCGGCTGATTTAGGCGTATGGATGGTGGATGTCCATGCTAGTGGTGGTTTAAAAATGATGGAAGAGGCGAAAAAAATTCTCGAACCTTATGGAAAAGATGCCCCTTTATTAATTGCAGTGACCGTATTGACAAGTATGGAAGATTTAGATTTATTACAAATTGGCATTAATTCTTCACCACTCGAACACGTTTTACGTCTTGCGCATTTAACACAGCGTGCGGGATTAGATGGAGTCGTTTGTTCACCACAAGAAGTGGAGATTTTACGCAATACTTGTGGTCCTGATTTTAAATTAGTCACCCCAGGGATTCGTCCCTATTGGTAGTGATTTTGGAGATCAGCGTCGCGTCATGACACCAGCTGCAGCTATTCGATCTGGTTCTGATTATTTAGTAATCGGTCGTCCAATTACGCAAGCTGAAAACCCAGCTGAAGTGCTTCGTTCAATTAATGCATCAATTGAGTAATATGGCTGAGAGTACATTAGTTTATTCTACCGAAGTCGGTCGAATTAAAGTGCAAAAAGAGCCGGTACAACGCCCTAAAGGTGATGGTGTGGTTCGCATCCAAAAACAAACCAGTGGTCGAAAAGGCGCAGGCGTTTTCAGTGATTACTGGGCTAGATTTAGCTGATGATGAATTGAAAAGTTAGCTGCTGAACTTTAAAAAAACGTTGTGGTTGCGGTGGTTCGGTTAAAGACGGCAACATTGAGATTCAAGGTGAAAAACGCGATTTAATTAAACAACTTTTAGAACAAAAAGGGTTTAAAGTAAAAATTAGCCGGTGGTTAAGATAAGACAAAAATCCTCTTCAATTGAAGATGGATTTTTCATAATTAGCCTTCCATAAAGTTTGGTTGGTAAGCAAAGAACATTGCACCTAAGAAACTTAACAAGGCAAATGCCAGAAATGCACTGTTTGGATTGATCTGCTTTTACGACTAAAAATATTTAGCCGCGAAGAAGATATAAAGCACAAGCATGATGATTTTCATGACCAACCAGCTTTGTAGCTGATAACCGACCAAGAAGAAAATCGTTAAGCCGCTTGCAATTAAAAGTGTATCCACTAAGTGCGGTAAAATTTTTAGCAGTTTAATCGCGCGCCAATTTTTCCCACTTAATTGCATTCCCCCACGGATAATTAATAATCCTAAACTTAAAAATGCACAAACAATGTGCAAATAAATTAACATAATCACTCCAGATGCAAAAGGAAAGTGCGGTCAAAAGCGACCGCACTTTAATTTCTTATTTTGCAATACGCTTATATTTAATACGATGTGGTTGTGTTGCGGATTCACCTAAGGTTTTCTTTTTCCACTCTTTCGTAGTCTGAGAAGTTACCTTCGTAGAACGTCACTTTACCTTCATCACCGTAATCTAAAAATATGAGTCGCAATACGATCTAAGAACCAACGGTCATGGGAAATCACCATTGCACAACCCGGGAATTCTAAGATCGCATTTTCTAATGCACGTAAGGTTTCAACGTCTAAGTCATTGGTAGGTTCGTCCAATAACAGTACGTTACCACCACGTTGTAGAAGTTTCGCTAAGTGTAAACGACCACGTTCACCACCTGATAATTCGCCAACGCGTTTTTGTTGATCTACGCCTTTGAAGTTAAATCGCCAACATAGGCACGGCTTGGAATTTCAAAAGTTACCAATGGTCAGAACATCTTGTCCGTTAGACACTTCTTCCCAAACGGTTTTCTTGTCATCCATTGAATCACGGAATTGATCCACAGAAGCAAGCACAACGGTTTCACCCATCGTAATTGAGCCGCTATCGGGTTGTTCTTGGCCTGAAAGCATACGGAATAGGGTCGATTTACCCGCACCATTTGGCCCAATAATACCCACGATAGCCCCTTTTGGAATGCTAAATGATAAATTATCAATTAAAGTGCGGTCGCCATAAGATTTGGTTAAGTTCTGCACTTCAATCACTTTATCACCTAAACGTGGACCAGGTGGAATAAAGAGTTCATTGGTCTCGTTGCGTTTTTGGTATTCGCCAGAGTTCAACTCATCGAAGCGTGCCATACGAGCTTTGCTTTTCGCTTGACGACCTTTAGGGTTTTGGCGTACCCATTCTAACTCTTTCGCAATGGATTTTTGGCGCGCATTTTCAGCGGCTTGTTCTTGCTCTAAGCGTTTCTCTTTTTGCTCTAACCAAGAAGAGTAGTTACCTTCCCAAGGAATACCTTCACCACGGTCGAGCTCTAAGATCCAACCTGCTACGTTATCTAAGAAGTAACGGTCGTGGGTAATCGCCACAACAGTACCTTCATAGTCATGTAAGAAGCGCTCTAACCATGCCACAGATTCTGCATCTAAGTGGTTGGTTGGTTCGTCTAATAAGAGCATGTCTGGTTTTTCGAGTAATAAGCGACAAAGCGCTACACGACGACGCTCACCACCAGATAAATGTTCGATTTTGGCATCCCAATCCGGTAAACGTAATGCATCTGCCGCACGTTCTAATTGGTTATCTAAATTATGGCCATCGTGTGCTTGAATAATCGCTTCAAGATTCGCTTGCTCCGCCGCGAGTTTATCGAAATCCGCATCGGGATCGGCATAAAGCGCATAGACTTCATCTAAACGAGTCAGTGCATTTTTTACTTCAGAAACCGCTTCTTCTACCTCTTCACGCACAGTTTGTTGAGGATCAAGTTTTGGTTCCTGTGGAAGATAACCGATCTTAATACCCGGTTGTGGACGCGCTTCACCTTCGAACTCTTTATCCACGCCCGCCATAATGCGTAAAAGGGTTGATTTACCCGCACCATTTAAGCCGAGCACCCCGATTTTTGCACCAGGGAAGAAGCTTAAAGAAATATCTTTCAAAATATGACGCTTCGGTGGCACCACTTTGCCGACACGGTGCATCGTATATACAAATTGCGTTGACATAATTTTCTCGATGTTATGAATAAAAGTGCGGTTATTTTACTTGATGTTTAGGGAATAAGCTATTTGAAAGCAGAAAAAAACCACCCATACAGGGTGGTAGGAAAGTAGTTTAGCTATATTTATGATTATTTTATTTAGGAACTTTATGAATATCAAGCAATCACTTGACGACACAGATAGTACATAAATTTCAGTTATAAGGGAAATGCGAATGAATCATTTTTTTGATAAAAATCAATAAAATCATGGGATTTTTACTTTTAGACTGATTTTTATTCGATTTTTGATTGGGAACTGCTTTGTGATAAAATCTGTCTATTCAATCATTTAGCCACTCTTTTTTCTTATTTATGTTTAAAAAATCACTTCTTGGATTATTGCTGATTTCACCTTTTTCAGCGCTAGCACATCCTCATGCGTTCATTGATATGCAAACGAAAACCTTAGTGAAAGATAATCAATTAATTGGTTTTTTTCGACGCAATGGTTACTAGATGAAGCCAGTTCTTCAGCTGTCCTGTACGACGTGAAGCAGGCAAAAGGAGATAAGGCCGCCCAACAGAAATTAATTGATGAAGTAATGGAAAATGTTGTGAATGAACATTACTTTAGTTATGTCTTTGACAAAGAAAATCATAAAATTAAATACACAAAACGCCCTGAAAATTACGGTATGCGCGTGAAAAGGAAACGAAGTGGAATATTATTTTGATTTTCTTTTAGCACAGCCAGGCTTTGCAAAATAATGAATTTACGCTGATGACTTATGACCGCACTTATTATGTGGCTATGCGGTATGCAGAAACTGGCAAAAAGCGCGGTTGATTTTTTCATCACTTCCTGCAAACTGCAAAAGGCGAGGTGCTTGAACCCTAATGTTGATGAAAAAAATTCAATCTTACGCCTCATCATTAGATAAATCGCAAAAATGAAGATGATTCTCTTGGTGTATTGTTTGCGCAGAAAGTAAAAATTATGTGAATAAAAATGAAGTTAAAACTAACCGCACTTTTTTTATTGGTTTATTAGCGATTATCTTCGCATTATTACCTTGGCTGTTTGTGCAAGTTGCTGATTGGCAAAAGCCTTTTAATCAGTTGATTTCTGAAAAATCTACATCAAATTCAAGCACATTCATCAACGGCAGGATTGTGGTTGATTTTTGCCGCCTTTTCTTATGGTGTATTACATGCATTAGGGCCTGGGCATGGCAAATTTATTATCGCTAGCTATCTTTCTACACACGAAAGTCAACTTAAAACCAGTGTACGCTTAAGCTTGCTTTCCTCTCTCATGCAAGGTTTTGTCGCCGTTGCTGCAACCTCCATTGTGGTGGTGATACTTAATCTTTCCTCTAAATATTTTAAACTTAGCCAGTTATGGCTGGAACGTAGCGCGCTCATTTTATTATTGTTATTAGGACTTTATTGGATTGCTCAAGGTTTGAAAGGCTTGAAGAAAAAACAATCTTTTCGTATTACATCTATTCAATCATTGCCGAAACAGATTGGAACAGCTTCGCCATTTCGATATGAGCAAGGAATAGTGAGCCAAACACAATGCAGTTGTGGACATCAACATCTACCCAATGATCAACAGCTTAAGCAATCAGGTGATTTAAAATCTCAACTCTTAGTGATTTTAACCATTGGTATGCGACCATGTAGTGGCGCCATTTTCGTGCTTTTTCTCGCTTATATGTTGGATTTGTATTGGTGGGGAATTTTAGCCACGTTTGCCATGTCTCTCGGCACAGGATTAATGCTGTCACTTTTTGCGGGGTTAGTACGCTATGCAAGAAATGTCGCGACCCGCTTAGGTCATTGGTATGGTTTAGCGGGTTCTAATCAAAAAGGCGAGGCAATGATCAAATGTATTGCGGGCGCAATTATGATCTTTTTTGCACTAAGCTTGTTATATGGCACGATGGGGGCTGTAACAGGTGGAGCAGCTTGTTTGGTGGATAAAGAAAAGGGCAGCGTTTGCTGCCCATTTATTTGAAAATAGATTATTCAACCCAAGTGACGATTTCTTCAATTGGTCTACGAGATTTTTTGGTAATGTCTCTTGCGCGATAACCAAATGTTGCTGCCACAGATACGCCCCATTCATTTGGATCAAAGAGACCTTCAGCGGCTAAAACTTCATTCATCTTATCGTAGTTAAAGCCTTCAATAGGGCAAGAATCTACACCGATAGCGGCGGCACCAGTTAGCATATTGGCTAATGCAATGTAGGTTTGTTTGCTTGTCCAGTCAAATAATGCACGCTCGCTTTCTGCGGTTTTCATTTCAACTTCTTGTAAGCCTTTATATTTTTCCAAGGCTTTTTCTAATTGCTCGCCTTGTAAACCTCTACGCACCGCCACATCACGGAAGAAAGGTGTATCATATCGCGCATTTTTCTTCGCAAGAATGATCACTAAATGACTACAATCATCTAATTGATATTGCATGCCCCAGCTAAAAGGTTTGAGCTTATCGCGTAATGCTTTATTTTGAATAACTAAGAATTTCCATGGCTCAGAACCGACCGAGCTTGGTGATAAGCGAGCAAATTCTAAAATTGCCGAAAAATCTTCTTGGCTAATTTTTTTATTCGGATCGTAATAGCGTGTGGAACAGCGATTTTCGAATACTTGAAGCATTTTTTCGCGTGTAATTTGACTCATGTTTTCTTCCTCTCTTAACATTATCTAATTTGTGATCTTTTGACCGCACTTTAGCGCTCTTTCCAATATCCAATCCACTCTTTGAGTAATTGCATATTTTTAGTAATTGCACCACCTTGCGGAATAAAATGCATCATATTGAGTCCGTAACTGTCAGGCGTAATGCCTTCACCTACACTTGCAGGTAACACATCAAAACCTTGTTGTTGGAATAATAATTTTGCACGTTGCATATGCCATTCATTGGTGACTAAAATAATTTTGTGAATACCTTCTTTTTCCAACATTTGTTTGGTGAAAAGTGCATTTTCTTTGGTAGTAAGGGCTTTAGGTTCAATCCATTTAGTTGGCACATTAAAGAAATTTTGGAGTTCTTCCGCAGCGATTTTTGCTTCAATGGCGCCAGTTGGACTCGCCCCTGTAATTAATAATGGCAAGTGCGTTTCTTTTTGCAAGAATGCGGCATAGCGTAAGCGTTCAAGTTGAATACCTGTTGAAGCTAATGGTGCATAAAGCTCTTTACTATCACGTAAACCACCGCCAAGTAAAACGATCGCTTGAGCTTGTTGATAATCTTGCAGTGTTAAATGATCTTCAGTAATGAGACTGTCTTTAAGTACTTGTGCAGTGTAAGGAATGCTTAAAAGATAGAGTAGAGAGAAACCAAGTGCGGTCGAAATTGGCTTAATTTTTTTGAAATTGAATTTAGCTAGAATAAGTGAAAGTCCCCATAAAATTAAAAATATTAAATGGGGGAAGAATCATGGCTGTAATCAGTTTTTTTCAATTCAAACATTATTTATCCAATTCAACAAAATCTAGTTCTTTGGTCCATAATTTAGCATAGCTACTATTTTTGCCATAAGAGTTATCGCAAACACGATTTGGAATTTCTAACAAGCAAGAGAAAAATATGACCATGTAAGCGAGTTGTGGTCACTTTGTCATTCGCTAAGAACACCTGAGCAACGCGTTTTACAATGCGTTGAGTATAGGCATACCAGAATTGATGGCAAAGATCTTTCAGCCAACCCAGACCAAATTTATTGGCCATTTTACTCATTCGCCAGCTTACTGCTAAAACAACATCGTCTTCTGTTGAAAGAATATCTTCCCAGTCTTTTACGTTGCTGTTAGCAGGAAGTCGAGCAAGGATATTTTTCTCGATATCACTCGTTTCAATATCTTTACGTAGGAAGTAAAGCTGCTCACCAGTTTTGCCTTGTTTCGTTTCCATGGTGCCATAAAGCTGATGAGCCATGTCCGGTGACAAATAAACATGATTTGAAAATTGTGCAAATAGGTTCTCTGTTCTTTCGTCACGAGCCAGTAGATGGCAATCACTGTGGCTACGGAACAGTGTGGCTGATTTTTGCAGATTTTCTTCGTGTTTAAAATAAGCAGTTTGTGGCAACACAATAATTCGATTATTCGGGAAATTCGTCACCATTTCTTCGCGGATTTTTTGATGCTGCGGATAAAGATCGCCAAAATTACCGCCACCATGTAAAAGGATGGTGGTGTTTGGTGTAATTTTCGCTTTAACTTCTTCAAGATCTAAATCATATTCGCAACGTTTTAAGGTCACATTAATATGGTGATCTTTAAAAATTGCTCGGTTCCGTGATAAATCAGCAAATCGCCCACGTTCAAATGAAGTGGGTAGTCGAAATAAAATACGTCGCTTTTTATCTTTGATCAGTCTCGACAATAGGATTCAGTTTGTTTTTTTAAATCAATAAGGAGTTGATTCATTTTTTTACTCTTTTCTTTAAATAGCTAAACAAGAAATTTTTTTCTGCTGTGTTTAATCCGAAGATTAAAATGACACAGATTAATACCATTTCTAAAATGATGGATTGTCCAATAAATTCCAATAAAGAATAGCTGCGGGTGGTATCTGATATATAGATGATACCTAATAGTAGGCCAAACACCACGCCGACATTCACTAAATATGAGACAAATTCTTTATGGTTAAATTTAATTTTTATTAATAAAATATAATCGATAGAGTTGTGAGATGACCATCGTACTAAATTTACCCACAAAGGCAAATACTGGATTATAACCTAGTGTGAACAAATAATAAGCCAAAAGGCACTGTGCAGAGATCGATTAACGCCACGATGATATTGTATTGTTTTACGGTGGATGTGCCAATGGCTAATGCACTCATCCAAAATGCCCCAGCCATCGCACTGATTAATAAGCAAGCAATAATAGCTGTACAAGTTGTTCAGTATATTGTGGAAGATGATCGCCTAACCAAAATGTCAGTAAGGTATGGGTGAAATACAATACCGGTGCAGAGAGAATCGCCATTAAATAAAGTGAATATTTTGAAATACCAAGGATTAATTGGCGATTGCGATCGTAATCTTTTGCTGCATAAGACTGCACTAACTGCGTGATTAGCCGCCATTTGGAAATTATTCACAAAGCTATAAACCGCACCTTCTACTTGTGTTGCAATGGCAACAGCGGCGTTGACTGCCACACCAAAGAATAAGTTTGATACCATATTCAAGCCTTGTGTTGAACCCACATAGGCAACTTGTCCCATAAGCATCCAACCGGAAAAACTCTACCATTTCTTTGGTTTTGCTTAAATCTTTATATAGGCGGAAACGTGCGGCTTCTTTGAAATAATACTTAGTGAATAACACATAAAGAGAGAGCACAATTAAGCTGACTGAAAGTAATAAGCAGCCATAAGTAATTAGCTTATCGTAATACGTGATATGACTTAAGATAAAGACAGAAGTCAGTTTTAAAATGGTTTCACCTAATCCCAACCAAGCATAGAATCCCATTTTCTCGTGTGCAACAATCATGGCATTGAATGGCACCTTGATGATTTCAACGAGGGCAATAATTAACGCTAATTGGTAAACGATATTCGCCGCCTGCAAGCGCTCTGCTGGAATCACCAATTTGTGATTTAAAAACCATAAACCGACAGTTTCGGCTAACAAAAATACGATAAAAATAATCAGTAGGTGATTTAAGATACTAATATTAAAGACTTTATTGACACGTTGAATGTCATTCGAGGCTTTTTCACGTTAATAAAACGCTGAGTGGTGGCTGTCATTGTGCCATTAAAAAAGGAAAATAAGACCACCACACCCATCACAATGTTGTAGATACCAAAATCTTCTACACCCAATACCTGTAATACCACACGAGAGATATACAGCATGGCCCCCATGTTGAAAAGCATTCGGATATAAAGAAATAGCGTATTTTTAGCAATGGTTTTATTTGACATTGTGAGAATGAAATTAGAAAAATTGGGGGAATTATAGGGGGATTGGGATGTAGCAAGCCTTGAGAGACTTCTCTGTATTTGAATTACGCTTAGTAAAAGAAAAGGCTAAATATAAATTTAGCCTTTTGTTATTTAGACGATGCAGACTGCCAAATCTAGTTGCTTATTATGGAACTGATGCAATGTGCCACGATGACCCACGCTCAGAATGATCATATTGGGTAACCGCTCTTTAATTGTTTTATAAAGGAGGTACTCGGTTGGCTCATCAAGTGCTGATGTGGTTTCATCTAAAAAGACCACTTCAGGTTTCGTCAGTAAAATCCGAATAAATGCCACGCGCTGTAATTCACCTGGCGACAAAATTGCCTGCCAATCGTTATCTACATCTAAGCTATGAAGATATTTATCCAAACAACAGTCAGCCAGTGTTTTTTCCAATTCAGGATGATAAGGATCAATATCTGGATAGCAAATCGCTTCACGTAACGTACCTTGTGGCATATAAGGGCGTTGCGGTAGGAACAAACTGGTCACACAAGGATGTTCCACCAGACCAACTGTTTCAAAAGGATAAATTCCTGCCATCGCTTTTAATAGCGATGTTTTTCCCGTACCAGAAGGCCCTTGAATTAATAAAGCATCACCATTTTTTAATTCAATATTCAAGTTATTAAGCAACAATCTGCCTTGGTCATCTTTAATACCAAAAATTTGATAACGCAACACGGTTTGAGCATTTTCATGGGGTGATGAACCTCTAAATGATCTAATTCATCCAACTTCGTCATAAAACCATAAAGACGATTTAAACGCGCTTGGTAGAGCGTAAATTCTTCATAGAACAAACGGAAGAAGGAAAGTGCGGTCATTAATCGGTTAAATGCTTGCACAGTTTGGTGCATATCGCCCAGTTTGATTTGTCCAGTGAAAAAACGAGGTGCTTGCAGCATTAACGGTAAGAGTTTTGCAACGCGCGTGACACTTCCATTAAAGCCGTCTAATCCCAACATTCTCAATACAATTGCCCAACGGTTATGAATGATTTGAGCAAATTTGTTTTTCAATAAGTGTTGTTCTTGCAGTTCGCCTTGATAGAAAGCGATACTTTCCGCATTATCTCGCACTCGAATCAAAGAATAACGGTAGTCACCATTAAGTTTTTCTTTATTGAAGTTCAGCTTGATTAAAGGGTGACCAATCCAAACGGACATTAACGTTGCGAGGATAATAAAGGCATAAATAAAGAAAACGACGCCTTTTTCGATATTCAAGCCAAAAAGACTTAATATTCCAGAAAGTGACCAAAGGATGATAGTAAATTCAATGGTGGTCAGAACAGAATTAATCATGCCACGTACAATAGTGACAGTGCTACTGATGAATTCACGCGCATCTTGTTCAATACGTTGATCAATATTATCGGCAGATCTTTTTCATATTTTGAGACGATAGTATTTTTATTTTCTAACCATCGTTTAACCAGGATTTTTATTCAAGCTTTCCAACCAACGGATTTCAAATACTTGCCGTAAGAAATAATCGGCAATGGAGTGGATAACTTGTACCAATACTAAGAGAGCATTTAGTTTTGCAAAAGAACCAAAAACTTATCCGCATCTAATTCCTGCATGGAGCTATAAAGCCCATTATAGAAAAAGAGTTGAGTACGCTGAAGCGCACTTCTAGCAAAAATCATCGTAAACAATACCAGTAGCATAAGGATGATTTTGATGCTGTTACGACGATTAATCGAAGGGGATACATATGCCAAAAACTTTTGACCAATGAGGTTTGCTTTAGCGCTATCATTACCACGCCAAAGCATAAAACTACCCAGAAAAGTGCGGTCAAAAATCCAGCTTAAACTTGAGTTAAGTTCAGTTTGCACAATTCATTGATTATCCATAAAGTAAAAACGAAAAAAAGGGCGAAATGATTCGCCCTCGTATTGTGCGCTCAATTAAAACTCCACTTTCGTGTTGAAGATAAATTCACGTCCATAACCCAATGCAACTGGGATTAACGTGTTTGTTGCGTTACCAGAGGTAGATGGATAGTAAGTTTTATCTGTTAAGTTTTTTTACCGTTGTTGGAAAGACACTTTTTTTGCCAGAGATTTTGGTGTCGTAAGCAATAAAGGCATCATATACCACGGCATGAGGTAATTTGTATGCTTTTGGTGTAATCACTGTTATAAGCATGCCAAGAACCCAAATAACGAGCACCACCACCAACACGGATGTTACCAAAATCAAATTCACCTACGTTATAAGCTAAGAATAGAGAAGCTTGATGTTTCGGCACACCAGAAAGTTGTTGATTTACCGCATCAGGGTAAAGTTCATTTTTCAAGCGATTTTACTTTTTGTGTAGAGATAGTTAGCCGCTACGCTTAGGTTATCAGTAATTTGACCATTAAGATCGAATTCCACACCGCGAGAGCGTTGTTTACCCACGATATTTAATTGCGCATTTGAACCAGAACCAACGGCTTCTGCCACGTTACGTTTGGTGATATTGAATAATGCAAGTGTCGCATTGAAGCCAGAGTTTTCGTATTTTGCACCAATTTCAAAAGATTTACCTTGTTCTGGTTTTAAATCGCCGCTAACAGGTGTTGCAACACTCATTTGTGGACGGAAGACTCAGCGTAGTTAGCAAATGTCGCAATATGTGGCGTAAATTTATATACGGCACCTAATTGATACAATAATTTACCATCGTGCTGATCAGTATTTCCTGTTCTTGTTAGATTTTGGCCTTTTTTACAGTTTGCAGCATTTAAACAATGACGTCCCGCAAATTGATCAAAGTATACTCATAACGTAAACCACCTGTCATGATAAAGTTATCTGTAAAGTAAGCGGTATCTTGAATATAAACACCAACGGTTTTGAGATGGTTATATTGGTAAGCGTTGCCGTTACCGTTTTTATGTTCAGCAACCGGATTGGTATAATTTGGATGATCGATATTGATATCAGAACTCATGATACCTTGGTTATAAATAGGTCCAATATCGCGGATATTACGCATAACATCCACACCGGCTACAAAACGGTTAGCAATATCACCAATACCAAATTCACCGACGATATTTAATGTGCCACTATGAACACGTTGATCGCCTTGTTGTTGCTCAATAGCTCGGCGTACATGACGAGCGCTTAATTCTGGAGAGGTAATCTCGCCCTTTTTATTTTTAATAGCAGGGATCGCAACATCTTTAACATTGATATTTGTAATACGTGCTTGGTTATAGAAATATTTATAACGAGCATAGCTGTAACCCGCATTTAATTTCCAACCGTCACTTAATTTGTGTTCAATTTTGAAATCGATATTATCGGTTTTTGCGGTTGTTTCATTATTCGGCTCATCTAAACGACGCGATACAGGAATGTCCGGTAAGGCATTCGTCGCCGTTAAAAGGTTTGTGCCACGATCAAATGGCTCAAGAATATCTTTTTATGTTCATAAGAAAGAAGCACTTTAGTTTTTATCATTTTCCCAAGAAAGTGATGGCGCATAAGTCGTATTTTTTAATTTGCCAAAATTACGCCAGTAGTTTTTTTCTTGTTTGTCATAGATAAAGCGGTAAGCAAAACCATTTCCTAAACCGCCAGTGAAATCTAATTGTGTTCTACAGGCTATGATTACCTAAAGTTCCTCCGATAACATAGCGTGGTGTTTGTTGTGGTTTTTTAGTAATGATATTAACCACACCACCTGGATCTTGAATACCATAAAGTACAGATGCAGGCCCTTTTAACACTTCAACGGTTTCAGTTGTCGCACTAAAGTTTTTTGCTGGGCCAGCTTGTAAACCGTTACGCATAATTGAGTTGTCACGGTTTCCACCAAAACCACGTTTTTGGATGGCATCAAACATACCTCCTAGCGTATTGGCTTGGCTTACACCACTGACGTTATAAAGCGCATCAATGAGTGATTCAGGTTTACGATCTTCTAATAATTTAGTCGAAAGGATATTGACAGTATTTGGCGTATCGAATACAGGCACTTCAGCTTTTGATACGACGGATGTCCCTGTCGTTTGATAACCATTTTGTTTAATACCTGTATCTTGAACATTAATTTGTTCAAGCGTTTCAGTGTTTGCTTTTACTGGTTGTTCAGTTTCCGCAAATGCTGAAACTGAAAAACTGGTTAAAAGTGCGGTTGAAATGAGGCTTAATTTAAAATTCATAATCGCTATCCCGATAGATAATAAAAAGAGGCGCAAGTATAGTGAAAAACGTTTTTCGTTAATCAATGAAAATTATTTTCATTTGTATGAGTGATTCATTTAGAAAGTATCCATTCAAATTAAGTAGGGGATAAAGAAAAATCCCAAGCTAAAAAGCTTGGGATTGCAAGATGGTGCACTAGCTGAACCCGAATTCACTTTTTAGGGTATTGATTTTTAATGTTTATTTTTACAAAGTATAAAATCTTGTTACTAAGCTTGTTACTAAAATTCAAATTCACCACAAATCAATGATAGTTTCTGATGCCATAATACCACTAATAAGCCGTGTGTTAAAAATTTTATAGAAAAAAACTGTTCACCTTGTTCACCAATCCTTAAAACTCTTTATTTATTATATAGTTATATTCTTTTCTATTGTTCACCAACTGTTCACCATTGTTCACCTTTTGTTCACCAATCAAAAAAACATCTAGATATAGAGTATTTACCTTTGTTTCCTGTTTGTTTTTAGTCAGTTAAATATGTTCAACTTAACATATTTAAACTTATTTAAACTATTGAAATTTAAGCTATTTACTCATGTCTTTATATGTTTATAGTGTTGTATTGGCTCATTGTGAGCCGTCTAAATTTAGGCTTTTAGAATATACAAGGAACATAAATCATGTTTAAAAAATTAATTGAGTTACGCCAACAAAAGGCAGAAAAAGTCGCAGAAATGCGCTCAATGCTTGAAAAAGCAGAAAAAGAAAATCGATCATTAAATGAATCTGAATCGGTGGAATTTGAAAAGCTAAAAGATTCAAGCAAGCAGATTAGTGCAGAAATCAGTAAATACGAAACTGTAACAGATGAAGAACGTAGCCTTGAAGGCAATGTTAGCCCTGTAGAGCAACGTAGTGCTAAACAATTTTCAAATGATGAACTGCGCCATTATGTTAAAACTGGTGAACTTCGCAATTTAACTACTGGTAATGGTGAAGATGGTGGATATTCAGTTATCCCACAGTTAGACAAAGATGTAATGAAACGCTTAACAGACGATAGCGTAATGCGCCAACTTTGTAACGTAGTGCGCTTACCGGCTGGAGCGAAAGAATATAAAAAATTAGTATCTGCTGGTGGTGCGGCTGTAGAGCATGGCACAGAAGGAACTGCACGCAGCGGTACAACAACTCCGAAACTTCATGAAGTAACAATCGCTTTAAATTCAATCTATGCTTATCCTAAGACTACTCAAGAAATCTTAGACTTCTCAAGTATTGATGTTTTAGGTTGGCTAACTGATGAAATTTCTGAAACCTTCACAGAAACAGAAGAAACAGATTTAACTTCCGGTGATGGTAACAAGAAATCAAAAAGGCTTCTAACTCACCAACGCACAACCGAAGATGACAAAGTACGCTAATTTGGCAAACTTCAAAAATTGAAGTAGCTGGCGTAGCGAAGATTGATGCGGATACTTTAATCGATGCGTTCTATACACTTCATAGCAAATACCGTAAAAATGCGGTTTGGGTGATGTCATCAACGATTGCAGCAGCATTACAAAAACTTAAAAACAAAAACGGCGATTATATCTGGCGTGATGGTTTAACAGCCGATGCCCCAGCAACATTATTAGGTCGTCCAGTCCACTTCTTAGAAACAATGCCGACAGGTGGAGTAAATAAAGCAGTAATTGCCTTCGGTGACTTCAAACGCGGATATTTCATTGTAGATCACGAAACAGGCGTGCGAACTCGTCCGGACAACTTAACCGAGCCAGGATTCTACAAAGTACACACCGATAAATATTTAGGTGGTGGCGTAGTAGATTCAAATGCTATCAAAGTGATTGAGACAACAGCATAAATCATAGAGGGGCGAAAGCCCCTTTTTTTGCTTAATAGGTGAAATATGAATAAAGAATTTGAAATTCGCTCCGCAACACTTTCTACCGATGAAGAAAATCAAAAGCTAGTTGGTTATGTAGTGAAATGGAATAGCCCTTCACAAGTGCTTTATTGTGATTTTGAGGAATCCTTTGCGCCAAAAGCTTTTAGTGACAGCCTGGCTAGTGGGGAAGATGTGCGAGCACTCTTTGAACATGACTGCAGTAAGTTACTAGGTCGAACAAGTTCGGGAACATTAAAGCTAGAAGAGGATTCTATAGGTTTACGCTTTGAACTAAGCCCACCTGATACAACGACAGGAAAAGATTTATTAGTTAGTGTTTCACGTGGTGATATTACAGGGATGTCTTTCGGATTCCGAGCGATGGAAGAAGAATGGAAATTTGATGTGGAACCTTATCAAAGAACAGTGATTAAAGCGGAGCTATTTGAAGTTACCGTAACAAGTATTCCTGCTTATCCGGAAAGCAGTGTTGAAATCGCTAAGCGTTCGATGGTGGCCGCTAAAGAAAAATGGAAGATAAATCTACCGCACTTTTAAGCAAGTGGGTTGATGTAATGGGGGCGTAATATGTGGAATCCTTTTAGACGAAAAGAGCAACGCAGCGAACCAATCACTATTGATGAATTCATCTCTTACATGGGCGTAAATAATACTGGCGCTGGCGAATATGTCAGCCCACAAACGGCAGAGGCTCTACCAGCGGTTATGAACGCCGTCACAGTGATTGCCGAGGCAGTAGCATCTATGCCTTGTTATCTGTACGCACTGAAAGAAGATGGGCGAGAAAGAATCTACCGTCATCCGGTTGAATATCTTTTAAATGAAATGCCTAACCGAAATCAAACGCCTTACCAGTTCAAATATACGATGATGCGCCATTGTTTGCTAACTGGTAATGCTTATGCTGTGATTGAGTGGAATAACAAGGGCGAGCCTGTAAGCCTTACACCTTACCAACCAAGCGCAGTAAATATCTTCCGTAAAGTAACAGGTGAATATATTTACCAAGTAACAGACTTAAATGGAGTAACTAGAAACCACCTTCAAGATGAAATGTTACACCTACGCCATAGTTCCCTTGATGGATTTATGGGGCGTTCACCTGTGACAGTTTGCCGTGAGACGATTGGGCTAGGCTTAGCGCAACAACGACACGGTGCATCAATTATGAAAAACGGATTGATGGCAAGCGGACTAATCTCAACGGCTGAATGGTTAGACGATGCGAAAGCACAGAAAGCAGTGAAAGCTCTTTAGAGCGTTAGCAAAGGCGCGAAGAACGCGGGTAAAAACACCAATCCTTTGAAGGCTCAATGGAATACAAACAATTAGGCATGACAAACCAAGATGCCGAATGGTTACAAAGTCGAACCTTCACAATCTCCGATATAGCCCGAATCTACAACATAAGCCCTATTTTCCTACAAGACTATTCAAATAGTAGTTATGCGAATTTCAGTGAGGCTAGTAGAGCGTTCTTATCACAAACCTTGCGCCCATGGTTAACTAACTTTGAACAACAGCTTAAAGATGCCTTAATGATTGACTTAACGAGCAGTAGCAAGAAGCGGCACTTAATCGAATTTGACACAAGCGACTTATTCCGCACAAGTCAAAATGAACGTTTCAAGAGCTATGATGTGGCGATTAAAGCTGGCGTAATGTCACCTAATGAAGTGCGCAGACGCGAAGGCTTATTGCCTTATGATGGTGGAGACGAATTCAGTCAAGCATGGAAACAAACTGTAGAAGTTAAACGTGGTGATGGTGGATTTAATGGGGTAAATAATGGCGCGGATGATTAGAGCCGGTAAATATAACAAGGCAATAAGTTTACAAAAACAAGTAAATGAAAGTAATGATTATGGTGGAGTTGTAAGTAAGTGGAAAACCGTTGCGAATATACGGGCAGCGGTTGAGCCGTTACAGGGTAGAGAGTTCTTTGCTAGTGCAAGTGTAACGAATGAAAACATTGTGCGAATCCGTATTAGATATGGAACGAGTGTGGATAACACAATGCGCGTGAAATATGGTAATCACAATTTAGAAATAACCAGCATCATTGATAGCAAGGAATCACACAGAGAATTACAACTTATTTGTAAAGAGGTAAGCAATGGAAAAAACTGATTTAACACTTGAAGAAATTAAGCAACATTTAAAACGTAGATCATGATTTAGATGATGACTTAATCGAAAACTATAAGGTAGCAACTTTTGAAGTATGTCAAAAGCATATAGGCAAAACCTTTGGTGATGAAGAAACAGAAAACACCGTTCCATTTACTCCAGCTATCAAAGTGGGTTGCTTGATGTATATCGGGCATTTGTACACTAACCGAGAAATAACAACAGATACGCAGCAAACAATAATCCCAATGACGATTAAATCATTATGGGATGTTTATCGTGAGCCTTGCGCTTACTAAGGATTTAGTAACCAATATGCCTTATCAACCGTTAAGACGTTGTAGCTTTCCAGGATGTAGAAACAAAGTGAGGTCAGGCAGATGTGAAGAACATAAGCCCAAAGACACAAGAGCCAGCAGTATCGCGCGAGGATATGACCATAAGTGGAGCAAGTACCGCGCGCAATACTTACGCTTTCATCCGCTTTGTGTAATGTGTTTAGAAAAAGGAATCTACACACCCGCAACGGTAATAGACCATATTAAGCCAGTAGAGAACGGACAGGCAGATCCTCTATTCTGGGTTGAATCTAATCATCAAGCTTTATGCCGAAATTGTCACAGTTATAAAACACGAGTAATAGACCAACGCGGATATGGAGCGAAAAAGAATGATTAGACGGGTGGGGGGTAGTTTAAAAAGAAATGCTCTGCCGTCAGAACTGCCCCCTAACTCAATTTTCACGCAAGGCAATTTTTTGAAAAATAAGGAAATGTATGAGTAAGAGAAGAAACTATAAAACCCCTGATTTTTAGATGGTATCGCTAAAACCCAATGGAAAAGCCGAATTAAACAACTTTCAGAGCGTGGCGATATTAAAGCAGAAGATTTAACGAACCTTGAAATTTATTGCGAAAACTACGCAATTTGGCGTCATTCCGTAGCAGATTTAGCCAAAAATGGCTTCATTATTGTGAATAGTCAAGGCACTCAATCAAGAAATCCAGCTTTGTCAGCGAAAGCAGATGCCGAAAAAGGTGATGATTAAGATGTCATCATTGCTAGGTTTCGACCCTGTAAGCCGCAGAAAAAAATCCTATTGAAGTAGATGAAAACGATATCTTAGATGAAATCCTAACTATGTAGGCGAAATATGGAAATATGGCACGCATACGCAGAGAAAATCAAATCGGGTGAGTTAGTGGCTTGTAAGAAGATAAAACAAGCCGTAGAGCGTTATTTTAACGATTTAAACAATCCCGATTATTTCTTTGATCAAAGTGCGGTAGAAAAATTTATCGCTTTCTCGAAACTATGCCCGCACGTTAAAGCGACACTTACGCGGACAGCCTATTATTCTTTCAGATTGGCAAGTCTTTCTCTTTGCCAACATTCTAGGCTTTAAGCGTAAAGACACAGGATTAAGAAAGTATCGTTCCGCTTACGTTCAAGTAGCAAGAAAGAACGCTAAATCAACGATAGCAGCCGTTTAGCTAATTGGTTTCTAGTGATGGAAGGCGGACAGCAGGATATATACACCGCAGCCGTTAGCCGAGATCAAGCAAGGATTGTTTTTGATGATGCTCGTCAAATGTGCTTACTTTCAGCTCCATTAAAAAAACGCCTTAACATTCAACAACACAAGCTAATCAATCCGAAGAACAATAGCATTATGCGACCGCTTGCCGCTAAATCTTCAACCATTGAAGGAACTAACCCTAGTTTAGCGATTGTTGATGAATATCACCTACACGCAGACAACAGCGTATATAGCGCGTTAGAGCTAGGGCAAGGCGCACGCCCTGAAGGTTTACTCTTTGCTATTACAACAGCCGGAAGTAACGTTATTTCAGCCTGTAAACAGCATTATGATTATTGCGCTCAAATCCTTGAAGGGAATGAGCAGAACGACAGCTTATTTGTGTTGATTTTTGAGTTAGACGAAGAAAGCGAAATCGACAATCAAGAGAACTGGATAAAAGCAAATCCGAATATAGGTAAATCCATTCCTTACCTTGATTTTGAGAACACTATCAAGAAGGCTAGAGGGATTCCGTCCGAATGGGTGGAAATGCTAACTAAACGCTTTAATGTATGGTGTCAAGGCTCTACGCCGTGGCTAGGTGATGGAAACTGGGCGCAATGCGAACGGCAGTACACGGAAAGCGATTTACTTCATCAAGATTGCTATTTAGGGCTGGATTTATCAAGTACCAACGACTTAACAAGCCTTTTGTTATACATTCCCGCACGGAAACAAAGTTAGATTGCTTACACGACACTACATCTCCCGAATTTCAGCTTAACAACGTGGGCAAAATAAAAACCGCGCAATGTATCGAAACCGGTGCGCAGTGGTTGACTAATTGCCACAGAGGGCGACTGTATCGACTACGACAAAATCAGAGACGATATTCTGAAAGATGCTGAACGTTTCAATATCAAGATGACAGGCTTTGATGTATGGAACGCAACCCATTTACGAACACAACTACAAGCGGCTGGGCTTGAAGTAGAGCCATTCCCGCAAACATACCAACGATTTAGCCCAGTGGCGAAAAGTGCGGAAGTTTTAATAAACAGACAGATGATAGAACACAATGGCGATCCGGTGCTGGCATGGGCTTTATCAAATGTAGTTATGGAAACTGATGCGAACGCCAACATAAAACCAAACAAGAAGAAAGCCGCAAACAAGATAGACCCAGCAGTCGCCTTTCTAATGTCTTTCGGCACTTATCAACTTGAATACGGTGATTTAATTTTCGAACTATCAGACGAACACAAACAGGCACTAGAGGAATTTAACGGATTGGATATATGATTAGATGTAAAGAGGCAAAACAGAACTTACTAATAGCGGCAGTGAGACACTATAAGAAATCTACCGCACTTTTCACTTTTATTAGCTTGTATGATGACAATGAACCATATCCACTGGACGAAGTTATCTACATTCTTCAATGTAAATGCGATGCAGCAAAAAGAGAAATAAACAACAGACCGAACAGCCCCAACATGGACGCGCTTGAAACGATTTACTTTATAGCAGATAAGCAACTCAAAGAAAATGAAGAAAGTTAAACGGAAATAGCAAACGTTAGGTAAAAAAATCCCTGCGTTTCACAACGTGGGATTTTGACATAATGACATATTAAAGACCTATTTTAGCGCGTATTCCCAATTCACTGGGAATCCCTGTTACACTTCAAATTAAAATGTAAACTATAATTATTATAATATCAATAGATTAGAGATAAAAGAACCGTAACTAAACGTAGTTAAACTTTATAATTAAATTTGCTATAATGAACAAAAATTAATCGGCTTTTATTGATTAATAATTAGAGTTTTAGGAACAGAAAAGCCACCGCGCGAACGATGGCTTAAATTAAAGTCGTATGTAATAACCTTTATCACTCAAGGGGAGTTTCTAAAGGCAATTCAATTATCCGCCTTTACTAAACAAACTTCAAGCCCTTGAACCAAAGAATATAGCGAACGGCTAACACTTCCCTAAACAACCAACCAAATATAGCGCATCTAGGCTGATCCTCGAAAACAAAGAACCTTACTTTGCTGGTGCGCACTTTTTCAATAAGGACTAAATGCGAAAGGGGCGTTTTATGAAGATATTAAAGTTTTTGCCTAAACAGGCATACTCCATCACTGATGCGGTAAAATATATTTCATTAAACTACGATATTAATATTTCAGAGCGTGATTTAATAGGTTACATTCAAACAGGAGAGTTAAAAGCCTCAATTTATCTTGATGGCAGGCTACAAGGTAGAATCAATAAACAGGAAAGAACTGTCAAAAGATATGGCTTTTAGAGGTTAGAAATGAAGAAATATTCTTACAGTTTAATAAAAGTGAGATTAACGCAAAAATTAATCACATTAGAGATTTTGAAATATTTAGAATAGATATAAATAATATATATTTTTAATTTAATAATTATTTTAAATGATAGATTTTATCTAGATGATTATTTTGAAAACAACAATCAAATAAATCTTTATAGTGGTGAATTAGATAAATTTCAGAATATTATATTTAATGGGTACTTTTCCGGTTAGTAATCTGATATTAAATGAATATAATACAGATGAATTGATAGAAGCTGGCGGGATTAATGAGTTCCTAGATATAAAGATGAGTATTGACGATGATTTTTATATTCATATTCCGATTCATGAGAATAGAACCGGATAAGACTAGAAGATTCACACATTCTACATAAAGATATTGTTTCGTTCTTAGAATCATTATTGATAGTGAAGATAAGCAAGACGAAATTCAGCGGCTAAAAATAAACTCGAATTAAAGGGTAAGCAAACAGAAGAACTGTTACCAGCTTTTAGAAAAACTGAAAGATGAATTATCAGAAAAGGATAAAAAAATAGCTGAATTACAGGCTGCACTTGATAATATGGATTATCCAATACAATTAAATGAGTTCATGGAGAACGACCGCTTAGCATTAGCTATTCAAGCCAGAAAAGAATATTGGGCGAACTACTATCCAAACTTAAATAACGCCCCTAAAGCGGAAGCAACGGCAAAAGAAATTCAAGAAAAATATAACCTTTTCTCAAAAACAAGCAACCGCGATAGAAATCGTCGCCTGTCCTATCAATCGTAACTAATTGATTTTATAACTATCATAGTAAAGGGTGACAGTAAAAGTTAACTATCACCCTATTGCTATAACCCTACCTTAATGCGTTTTAATTACTCTCGTAACGTTACAACTCAACGCGGTTACTTAAACCCGCACAAGTTAAACATAAAGAGAGGTATTCTTCATGAATCAAACGCAAATCCAATCACAAAAATTAATTCCTGGTAAAACCGTTTGCCGCATTGTTGGCTTTCAGCGCACAAAACTAAATTGTTTGGTTAAAGAAAAAAAATTTCCACAACCTATTCGGCTTTCACAAACCTTTGTTCTATGGGATGTAGAAGAAGTAAATCAATGGATTGAAGAGCAAAAAGCAGCACGCGCTTAATTAATGGAGGAAATAATGACTACAAGACTAATGACAATCGCCAAAGAACTTATTTTAAAACCGAAAACAGGTATTAGTGAGAAAGAAAGTTATTTCAACGTTCATTTTCTCAATGCTCGTAATGAGGTCAATGAGATTGAGCGAATTTTAGGGATTGAATTGAACTGAGAACGAGAGGTTAGCCAGACTGGGAAACTGTTTACCCGTTATAGTCTTGCCAATGCGGAACAGGTGGAAAGAGTTGCCAGTTTATACAACCAAAAACTAGCAGCAAAACAAGCTAAAGGGAAACTCTTGATGAATATCCCATTTCACCAGCGCAAATAGATCAAGTTATTGATGCGCATTTTAAGCAATAGAAGACAAACGCCGCAAGGCTCTCCCAAGCGGCGTATTCAACCTTAAGAATCTCTCAAAAGGTAAGTTTAAAAACCATTAACAAGGATCTCAAATATGGAAATAATCACCATGAATTTAAATCATATATATTGTAAAACAATATGAAATATTTTTTTCAAGTTGTTTTTGATTGAAATAGCTTTTACAAACCACAGTTAATTTTGGCATCATGAACACGCAATCAGAAAAAGTGATTGCCAGCCGTGGAAAGCTGAACTATTCAACATTGGCGAACGACAGCACGCCACAGAACCGTGCTTTTTTTGTTCGTGACATTCGCACACCAAAAGAATATGCGGATTTTGTTTTACATATAACCAATCATTCTCTCAATGGTAGAGCGTAATAAGCCGTCTATGACGGGCTGTCTTCCAATGTTGGCAGTTTTCCACCTTGTTACGTTCTACCGCCCGGCCGTGGAAAGTCTAGCGGTAGTTCCTGAAAATATAACATTGGAACTTACGCAAATGTATCAATTCATCTTCGCGGCTATTCGCCGTACTGATTTATCAAATCACCTTCAAAAAATCCGTATCACCGCTGATAGCGAACGCAACGCACGCGCTAAGCTTGCCCGTGAGTTCGTCTTAGTGCTTGCTGGAAGAATCAATCTTCAATCAGACTGCACTTTATCAGCAAATACTTTCCCTTCAATCTCTTTCGCGGAGGTGGCTCATGACTAACCGCATTATCCAAGTAGAACAATGTCAGCTTGAAATGTTAAAGCTCCATATTGATGGACTAGGACAAGTAGAAAGCACGCTCTTAGCATTATCAATTAACCCTGATTTATTCAATGAGATGGATTCTTTTGATATCGCAAACACAATCAAAGGCATCAAAAACCTATTGAGTTATATCAAGATTGATATGGAAGAACGCATTGAGTTTATTGAGAAAAAATAAGGGGTAGGAAATGAGAAAAACAAAAACGGTCAAGGCATTTAAAACACCTTACACACCGGAGCAACTAGAGAAAGCCTGTAAACGTATTAAACAATTCTTAGCTTTCGCTGAAGATTATCTACACACAGGACACTATAAAGGACTAGCAGCATCAATCGAACAAATTAAGAAAGCAGCAACAATTAGAAAGGTGGCAAGAAATGAAACCAACTAACCCAATGGCACAGCTTGAACAATGGAAGAAAAACAATGAGCAAGCAAAAATAAATCAGTTTGTGAATGAAATGAACCAATCCAAAATTGGATTGGTTAAAGGTGACAAGCTCAATATTGAGCCGGTTAAAAGTGCGGTTAAACTCAAATTTGAGAAAAACCAGAATGCAAATTTACATTCTGTAGAAAAATACGCAAGGAAACGAGCACAGCGCACCTAAAAGCCAAATACCAAGGCAAACTATCATTCAATCCGTTAGTGTTTGAATATACTCAGATTTCGCCAATTTAAGCTAATTCATGACAGCAAACCGGAAATGCCTTTGAAGTTTATCCAGACGAGTTTCATCACAAAGTGAAATTCCGTAATGAACTAGCTGATTTAGTAGGGAAGTTAAAAGCTGGCTCAAAGTTACTTAATGAAATGGCTAAGTCGCAAGGCGTGGAAATTAAAGATAAGTACGGAGCGCTAAAGGGATTTAATCAGCAAATAACTACTTAATCCATAAGTTTGTTGAAGTGATAGAGCAGATTGAGCAGTTACAGATTGAAAAAAATTGAATTACAAAAAGGGAGCAAATAACATGAAAAATCGATATTAATCGCTTAAACGAAACAGAATTCACCGCAATTACCTCTAGAGTAAGACAACGACAAGGGGAAGAAGTAAGCACTATTCCTTACACTATGGCTTGCGTTGCTGAATTAGCTGATATTTTCAGAACTTTCACCCCAGAACAGTGTGCGGCATTGATGCGGGTAAGAAATGAACTCTTATTCCTTCGTATTTATCTTGATGAAATGATATCTAAAGCATCGGTATATCAGCCGCCAGTAAGTGCTATGAGTGATGAAGATGCTGTAAGTAAAGGATTATCTTTGGCTGCTATGGACGGACTGTTTGAAATTCTCTTAACTTTACAAAATGCGGCAGACGCCCGGTTAGCTGAATCAATGCCGAATGGTTATAAGTATGTAGATGTAGGGGGAAAGGATGACAAACTTAATTAAAGCCCCAAATTTTAAAAAACAAGATCAATCTGGGGAAAGTGAAGTAATCATCTGCTTAGGTGTTCAAGCGTGGGATATAGCAAAACATATCGAAGAAAGCACGCTAAGCGGAGATGAGCAAATCTTAAACTCAATTATTCAAGCGGATGGGAAATATCCTTGCGTTGTAGTAGAAGACTTAAGCAAGGTAGAAAATTTTCTTATTGCTCCGAAGAACAGTAGATACATTCGCTTAATTCGCGCCAATAACGCACAGGATATTAATTATGAACTGTTAGAGAAAGTTTACGTAAATATTGCGCAAAATACCGTAGCGGAGAGTGTTATTTATTGCGATGAAAGCGGTCGATTGATAAGTGATGTAAGTCGCTATATTAAACGCATTAGACAAGGTGAAAGCTATCATGGGGAACTTATTGATAAAACAGAGCCTTTAATATCAAATGGCGATGCAACGAATAAGAAAGCTAGAGCCTTTGCCAAATGGTTGAATTTAGATCTTACGGTTGGACGACAAGACAAAAAAATTCCGTCATTATAATGGTGCAGTATGGGAGCCGTTAGATGATGATGATTTATTTGAGAGTGCGACTAAGTTGTTTGACGAGTTCAACATTTCTTATAGTGCTAATTCTCTTAATTCTTTAATTGAAACTATGAAGGCTCAAACGCAAAGATTTGGTGAGCAAAAAAATGAGTTACTGGCTTTTCAAAATGGAGTATTAAATCGCACTACTTTGGAATTTACGCCACACGTTAAGGAAAACTGGCTAACTACGCTTATTCCGCATGATTATAGAAATCAACAGGAAAGCACACCTTGCTTTGATAACTGGCTGGATTTTGTCTGTAATGGGGATAAAGATAAAGCCGATAGCATTTTAGCCGCTCTTTATGCGATTTTAACCAATCGTCATGACTGGCAAATGTTTTTTGAAATCACCGGCGAAGGAGGAAGTGGAAAATCGGTATTTGCTAAACTTGCTGAACTTTTAGCGGGTGAAGGTAACACCGAAACAGGGGAGCTAGCTAAGTTAGATGATGAGCTGGGGCGCGGTCGTTTTGTATTTAAAACGTTGATTATATGCCCAGAGCAATCTCGTTACGGTGGCGATGGTAGCGGATTAAAGAGTATTAGCGGCGGTGATAAAGTAAGCGTTAGAACTTTATATAGCAATGCTTACACGGCAGTAATTAAAGCTATTGTCTTGATAGTTAATAATGACCCGACAAGTTTCACAGATCGAGCTGGAGGCATAGAAAGACGTCGAGTTAGTTTTGCTTTCAACAGAGTTGTGCCGCAAAATGAGCGAGACCCATTATTCTTTAGTAAGCTAAAAGCAGAAGTTAGCGGGATTATATATAAGCTAATTCATAAGTTTGAAAATCCTGATTTAGCAAAAAAAGCACTGATTCGACAAATGAAAAGTGAAGAATCTATCGCGATTAAATCTAAGTCAGATCCTATTACTGAATTTTGCGGATACTTCAAAACAATAGAAGAATGCCGCGGCTTATATGTTGGTAATGCAATGACTGGAAGTTGGAGAACGCATTTATATAAAGCTTATCTAGATTTTGTAGAGGCTAGCAAAAATTAAATACCCATTATCCTTAAGTTCTTTTCGGGATTCTGTTAAGCAAGGATTAGCGCAGCATAACAATGTCAACGAATACCGCAGAAAAAGACTAATAGCGGATATATTACAAACGTTATTTTCAAAAATGCGGAAGAATTTAAGAGAGAATTGGCTGTGATAAATAATGTAATAAAATGAGTTAAGGGCGAAAGCCCTTTTTATATGTTCACTAAAAAAAGTGAACGGTTTGGAAATTCTGTTCACTGGTTAAATAATTGATTTTAAAATAAAAAAATGAAGAAGTGAACAGAGTGAACACCCCTTTAGAAAAACTTTTTAATCTTTCTCTACGCATTTTTCTTTTTTTCGCATTGCTCCACAAAAATTACTCCATAATTGCATCACAGGGCGGCGGAGTTCTACATAATCGTAACGGTTATACGCCTGACTTGTTTTATTCCCAATGCTATGAGCAAGACAACTTTCAGCAATACGGAAATCAATTTGCTGATCTTCTAAAAACGTTCTAGCTATCGATCTCAATCCGTGAGCATCTTGAATCCCTTTGTAACCTATTTTTCTCAATGCGTTAGCTATTAGCTCTTTACTAGCTGATTGGTTAGGTTTGTGATAGTGAGAAAATACGAATTTGTCATCGCCTGTTATAGGTTTCAATTCTTCTAAAATCTTAAGCATTAAAGACGAGAGCGGAACAATATGCGGAAATGCCCCTTGTCTTGTTTTTTTCATTTTTTCTGCTGGGATTGTCCATATTTTCTTATCGAAATCAATTTCAGACCATTCAACAGAAACAGCCTCAGCTGGACGAACCATAGAAAGTAATTGCCAGCGAAATAAAACCTTTGTCAGATAATCCCTGTTTGAATTTTTGAAGTCTTGTAATAGTTTCGGTAGTTCTTCCGGTTTGATTGCTGGGTGATGTTTTTTTGAGGCTCTTTATGGTAAGCATCTGATGCTTTCAAGCAAGAATTAAAACGAAATTAATCCTATTGTTACCGCATAATTTAAAAATCTGATTAGCGAGGTTTAATAAACGGTGCAGCGTATCATTGAAACCTTTTTCATTTAATGTCCGAACAGTTTTTAATCAATAAAGGGGAAGTAATCTGATCGATAGGTAATTTCCCAAGGGTAGGGAATAGATAATTTTCTAATCTTGCCCAATTCTTTTCCATTGTCATAGGCTCAATTTCTTTACTTCTTTTTTCTTTCCAAAGTAAAGCGACTTTATAGAAAGTATTTTCGTTCTGACCGTTTTTAATTAGTTCTTGTTCTTTGATGTATTCTTGCGGATCGATACTTTGAGCGAGTAGGGCGCGATATTCTTCGCGTTTTTGGCGAGCTTGCGCAAGTGTTATAGCTGGATAAGTTCCAATAGTAAAAGATGTGCGTTTATTTGTTACTGGGTGATAATAATTAAAAATCCAAGCCTTAGCACCGGTAGGCTTAATGCGTAAAAAAAGACCGTTACCATCACTTAGATTGTATTCTTTATCCTTTGTTTTCGCTTTATCTACTTCGGTATTTGTGAGCGGCTTAGTAACACGAGGCATCATTTTTCCTTAGTTTTAGTAACAAGATTTTTCGAAGTTTATCACCTTGTTACTAAACTTGTTACTAAAAAATGCGGTTAAAGACAATTAAATCTGATTAGTGGCGATAAGTAAAAGGGCTGAAAAGCCTTGAAAACACTGGGAAAAACAAAACCCCGCGAGTAGTTTCGCGGGGCTGTGTTTAGATAAATGGTGCGACTAGCTGGACTGAACCAGTGACCCCCACCATGTCAAGGTGGTGCTCTAACCAACTGAGCTATAGTCGCATAAAAGATGTGGCAGATGATAAACAGTTTTTAAGAATGAAAACAAGAGAATTTGTTTTTAAGTTAAATTTAGCTGCTAAAAAAATAACCAAAAATTGATTTAAAAAGTCTCAGTAGTTATTTTTGATTTTATGCAGGTTTAAGCGTATAATCCCCAGCGTTTTTTATCTCGGATGAGCCGAAATTTAAAAAAAGCTTTAGTAAATTGTAACCATTTGTGGAGTTTAGATAATGTCTAGAAAATTAAGAAGAACGAAGATTGTATGTACAATGGGTCCAGCAACAGACCGCGATAACAATCTTGAAAAAATTATCGCAGCAGGCGCTAATGTTGTACGTATGAACTTTTCTCACGGTACACCAGATGATCATATTGAGCGTGCTGAGCGTGTTCGTGCGATCGCGAAAAAATTAGGTAAAACCGTGGCAATTTTAGGTGACTTACAAGGTCCTAAAATTCGTGTTTCTACTTTTAAAGACGGCAAAATTTTCTTAAATGTTGGTGATAAATTTATTCTTGATGCGGAATTACCAAAAGGTGAAGGTAATCAAGAAGCCGTTGGTTTAGACTATAAAACACTTCCACAAGATGTTGTGCCAGGCGATATTCTTTTATTAGATGACGGCCGTGTTCAATTAAAAGTACTTTCTACTGAAGGTGCAAAAGTATTTACTGAAGTGACTGTTGGTGGTCCATTATCAAACAATAAAGGGATCAACAAATTAGGTGGTGGCCTATCTGCTGATGCATTAACTGAAAAAGATAAAGCAGATATTATCACTGCAGCTCGTATCGGTGTAGATTACTTAGCGGTATCTTTCCCACGTTCAAGTGCAGACTTAAACTATGCACGTGAGTTAGCAAAACAAGCAGGTTTAGATGCGAAAATCGTTGCTAAAGTTGAACGTGCTGAAACCGTAGTTGATGACGCATCAATGGACGATATCATTCTTGCTTCTGATGTAATTATGGTTGCACGTGGTGACTTAGGTGTTGAAATCGGTGACCCTGAATTAGTTGGCGTACAGAAAAAATTAATTCGTCGTTCACGTCAATTAAACCGTGCGGTAATCACTGCAACTCAAATGATGGAGTCAATGATCAGCAACCCAATGCCAACTCGTGCAGAAGTAATGGACGTGGCAAATGCGGTATTAGATGGTACTGATGCGGTAATGCTTTCAGCAGAAACTGCAGCAGGTCAATATCCAGCTGAAACTGTAGCGACAATGGCTCGCGTATGTTTAGGTGCAGAAAAAATGCCAAGCATCAATATTTCTAAACACCGTTTAGATCGTGAATTCAGAGATATTGAAGAATCTGTAGCGATGTCAGCAATGTACGCAGCAAACCACTTAAGCGGTATTGCAGCAATCATTACATTAAGCCACTCTGGTCGTACACCATTATTAATGTCACGTATTAGCTCAGGTTTACCAATCTTTGCACTTTCTCGTGTTCAAGAAACCTTAAACCGTTGCGCATTATACCGTGGTGTAACACCAGTTCATTTTGATGGTGAATCTCGTAGCGCTGCAGGTGCAAAAGCAGCGATTAACCTATTAAAAGAAAAAGGTTATTTAGTTTCAGGTGATCTTGTTTTATTAACACAAGGTGATGAATCAGAAGGTACAACTAACGTTTGTCGTACTTTAACTGTTGAATAATCAACATGCCTGAATGAAAAAGAGCGGTGGATTTTTCCACCGTTTTTTTATGTCTAAAATATTGAAAATATTGACCGCACTTTTTTCTTAAAAACCACCTCGTATTTGCGGTATCATAAGCACAGTTTTTTAGTTTAAATTGAAATCCTTATGGCATCACAACGACAAATCCAATCTTCCGATCAGAAAACTGAACAAGTTAGTATCCCGCCTCATTCCACTGAAGCTGAACAAGCCGTTCTTGGCGGTATAATGTTGAGTAATCAGCATTGGGATGGTATCGCTGAAAGAGTCATTGCTGAGGATTTTTACACTTTTGCGCATAAAGCAATCTTCCAAACTATGGAAGAATTAATGCGTAACCAAACACCGATTGATTTAATCACCCTTGATCAAGCCCTTAAAGCCAAAGGTATCAGTGATTCCGTAGGCGGTTTTGCTTATCTCGCAGATCTTTCCAATAACACGCCAAATGCTATTAATATTTTGGCTTATGCTGAAATCGTACGTGAAAAAGCGATTTTGCGTGAGCTTATTGCAGTGGGGAATCGTATTGCAGAAAACAGTTATTCCCCAAAAGGCAAAGACATCAAAATGGTGTTGGATGAAGCTGAAAGGGAAGTTTTTGCGATCGCTGAAAAACGGAGTTCTTCAACAGAGGGCCCTCAAAACGTGCTCAGCGTGTTGGAAAGCACTATTGCTCGAATTGAAACCTTAGGTAAGCTTGAAAATCATAACGGTGTGACAGGGGTCACAACGGGCTTTGTTGAGTTAGATAAGAAAACAGCCGGTTTACAGCCTTCCGATCTCATCATTGTGGCAGCACGTCCTTCCATGGGTAAAACCACATTTGCAATGAACCTTTGTGAAAATGCGGCCATGGCAAGTGATAAGCCCTGTATTAGTCTTCAGTTTAGAGATGCCTGCTGAGCAAATTATGATGCGTATGATTGCCTCTCTAGCTCGCGTGGACCAAACCAAAATTCGTACAGGCCAAAACTTGGAAGAAGCGGAATGGAGCAAAATTGCTAGCGTGTTTGGGATGTTTAAGCAAAAAAATAATCTTTATATCGATGATTCATCGGGTTTAACTCCAACAGAATTGCGTTCTCGCGCGCGTCGTGTGTATCGAGAAAATGGTGGCTTGAGTATGATTATGGTGGATTATCTTCAATTAATGCGCGCGCCCGCATTTTCAGATAACCGTACCTTAGAGATCGCCGAGATTTCTCGTTCTTTAAAAGCATTAGCGAAAGAATTAGAAGTCCCGGTTATTGCACTTTCCCAGCTTAACCGTACTTTAGAACAACGTGCAGATAAACGTCCAGTAAACTCAGACTTGCGTGAATCAGGCTCTATCGAGCAGGATGCTGACTTGATTATGTTTATTTATCGTGACGAAGTGTATAACGATAATTCTGAAGATAAAGGTGTTGCTGAAATCATTATTGGTAAACAACGTAACGGTCCGATTGGTCGTGTACGTTTAGCATTTAACGGTCAATTCTCACGCTTTGATAACCTTGCCGAACAGCGTGAATACAGAGATGATTATTAGGCAAGATAGAACGGATTAGAAAAATGAACGTAAAACCGGCAACAGCGAAAATCAGTTCGCTTGCCTTAAAACATAATTTACAAGTTATTAAAGAAAAAGCGCCACATAGCAAAATTATTGCCGTGGTAAAAGCAAACGCATATGGTCATGGCGTGGTATTTGTTTCATCTGCTTTAGAAAGCATGGTAGATTGCTTTGCCGTAGCGCGTTTAGAAGAGGCGTTATCGTTACGCTCTAACGGTATTATCAAACCGATCTTATTACTAGAAGGATTCTTTGATGAAAAAGACTTACCGATTATTGCGGTAAATAACATTGAAACGGTGGTACATAACCGTGAACAGCTTGAAGCATTAAAGCGAGCTGCAGTGCCAAGTCCAATCAAAGTCTGGTTGAAGATTGATACGGGGATGCACCGTTTAGGTGTGTCGCTTGATGAAGTGGACTATTTTTATCAAAAGCTGAAAAAACTCCCTCAAATTCAACCGCACTTAGGTTTTGTCAGCCATTTTAGCCGTGCTGATGAACTAGATTCTGATTATACTCAAGTTCAGCTTGATCGTTTCCTTCAAGCGACAAAAGATAAAGGTGGAGAAAGAACCATTGCGGCATCTGGCGGGATTTTATTCTGGCCTGAGGCTCATTTAGATTGTATTCGTCCAGGGATTATTATGTACGGCATTTCACCAACGGATACTGTCGGTGCTGAATTTGGTTTAACTCCCCGTGATGAACTTAACTTCTTCATTGCTTGCGGTGCGCGAACATAAAAAAGGTGAACCTGTTGGCTATGGTGGCATTTGGACCAGTCCGAAAGATACCAAAATTGGTGTCGTTGCGATTGGTTATGGTGATGGCTATCCGCGTGATGTGCCAGAAGGTACGCCAGTTTATCTAAACGGTCGAATTGTTCCTATTGTCGGTCGTGTCTCAATGGATATGCTCACGGTCGATTTAGGCGCAGATAGCCAAGATAAAGTGGGTGATGAAGTGATTTTATGGGGTAAGGAATTACCAATTGAAACAGTAGCTAAATACAGTGGTATTTTTAAGCTATGAATTGATTACAAAAATTAACGCCTCGTGTTATAACAGAATATGTCGATTAATTGTTTTTGCAAGAAAGCCAAAAATACAGAAAGAATTTCAATTTTTTTAAAAAGGAAATATTCATGAAAAACGTCAATCCAACCAATACACAAGCGTGGAAAGCGCTTGAAGCTCACCAATCTCAACTGGCTCATACCACGATTACTGATTTGTTCAAGCAAGAAGAAAATCGTTTTAACGATTATTCTTTAACTTTTGAAAATCAAATCTTAGTGGATTTTTTTCAAAAATAAAATTAATCAAGAAACCCTCAAATTGCTTCGTCAATTAGCTAAAGAATCTGCATTAGATGAAGCAATTAATGCTATGTTTACAGGTGAGAAAATTAATCGTACAGAAAATCGAGCCGTATTACATACCGCACTTCGTAACCGTTCAAATACACCTGTATATGTAGATGGCAAAGATGTGATGCCAGAAGTGAATGCAGTATTAGCGAAAATGAGCGCGTTCTGTGATCGTGTGATTTCAGGTGAGTGGAAAGGTTATACCGGAAAAGCAATTACTGATGTAGTGAATATCGGTATCGGTGGTTCGGACTTAGGCCCTTATATGGTGACCGAAGCGCTTCGTCCTTATAAAAATCACTTGAATATGCACTTTGTTTCAAACGTAGATGGTACACATATTGCTGAAACGTTGAAAAAAGTGAATCCTGAAACGACACTTTTCTTAGTGGCATCTAAAACCTTCACTACTCAAGAAACCATGACTAATGCGAATTCTGCGCGTGATTGGTTATTAGCGGCAGCGAAAGATAATAGCGCGGTAGCAAAACACTTTGCTGCACTTTCTACTAATGGTAAAGCGGTAGCGGAATTTGGTATTGATACAAACAACATGTTTGAGTTCTGGGATTGGGTTGGTGGCCGTTATTCTTTATGGTCTGCAATCGGTCTTTCTATCGCACTTTCAATCGGCTTTGATAATTTTGAAGCGTTATTAAGTGGTGCGCATGAAATGGATAAACATTTCCGTACCGCGCCATTAGAAAAAAATATCCCTGTAACATTAGCATTAGTCGGTTTATGGAATACCAACTTCCTTGGTGCACAAACTGAAGCGATTTTACCTTATGACCAATATTTACACCGTTTTGCCGCTTATTTCCAACAAGGTAATATGGAATCAAACGGTAAATATGTTGATCGTAATGGCAATGTTATCCGTGATTATCAAACCGGCCCAATTATTTGGGGCGAACCAGGTACAAACGGCCAACATGCATTCTATCAATTAATTCACCAAGGTACGATGTTAATCCCTTGTGACTTTATCGCGCCGGCACAAAGTCATAATCCATTAGGTGATCATCACAGCAAATTGTTATCAAACTTCTTTGCGCAAACTGAGGCGCTTGCTTTGGGTAAAACCAAAGAAGAAGTCGAAGCAGAGTTTGTGAAAGCGGGTAAGTCTTTAGATGAGGTAAAAGACATTGTGCCATTTAAAGTCTTTACGGGTAACAAACCGACCAACTCTATTTTTAGTGCAAAAAAATTACACCATTTGTTCTTGGCGCATTAATTGCGATGTATGAACACAAAATTTTTACACAAGGTGTGATTTTCAATATCTTCAGTTTCGACCAATGGGGCGTGGAATTAGGTAAACAATTAGCGAACCGAATTCTTCCTGAATTGGCAGATAAAGAGAAAGTCTCAAGCCATGATAGCTCAACTAATGGATTGATTAATCAATTCAAAGCATGGCGATAATATAAAGTAAAAAGAGCTGTCAAAATTGACCGCTCTTTTTTATTTTAATCAAACTGATTTAACTTTCCACATACAGCCTACGCTGATAAAAATTAATGCTACAGCGACATAAAAAACAGAGTTGTAATGCCAAATTTCCGCAATAATACCGGCAATAGGTCCTCCGATAATCCAACTACTTTTTGCTGCATTACTGAATAGTGTGGTGGCCGTGCCCATTTTAGTCGGCATTAAATCTTGGAAATACACCATGCCAATGGTAGCGGTAATACCAATAAAAATCGCGTTAAGCATTTGTAACCCGATAAGCTGCCAAGTTTGGTCAGAAAATAATAAGCTTGAATAGAAGGCGAGACCTGAAACTAAAGCAATCATCATTAAGCGTTTTTTACTGAAGTATTTGGTGAGATAGCCCGCAAAAATCATCACAGGGATTTCCAATCCAGCAGCCGTTCCCATCAATGTTCCTGCTAATTCTTTGCCTAAATGTAACTCATTAATCACAAATAATGGCATATTGATGAGATACATGCTGTTACAGGTCCAAAGTAATAGGTTAGCAATGAATAAGTAAATCACACTTCTTCTTGGTGGCGTATTATCTAAAATCTCTTGATTTTTAACCGCACTTTGACGAGGTATTTTCGGCAATAATTTGCTGACGCCTGCACATAGTAAAAAGGCAGAACCTGCCACCAAATACATATAATCAAAGCCCCAGTTGAGTGCAATGAAAAAGGAAAGTGGTGGTCCGACAATCCAAGCCAATGAGATTTGAGTTCGCATAATTGTGGTGAACATTACTGCTTCACGATGGCTGCTTTCAGCATATTCTCGTGCTAAAGCAAAAGATTGCGGATTAGCGGATGAACCTAACCCTAATAGCGTGGTACCGATAATAATCAATACATAATAATTTCGGCTATAAGCAAAAATCAGACAACCAAGCACGGCAATCAAACAGCAAACAATCATCACTTTACGACGATCATCTTGCTTATCAGAATATTTTGCGAGAATTTGGCTTAAGATAATGCCAATAATGGCATTAACTGAATAGAATAAGCCCACAAAAAAAGGCGAAACATTGATCTCTTGAGACAGATATAAACTCAAGGTCGGTGTTTGAAATGCAGATGCAATCCCCGTTAAAAAGGCAATCAATAGAAAATTGAACGCCACAATATTGGATGGTGTTGAGTTTTGTTGTTGAACAAACATAGTCATTAATTTTAATAAAAGAGCGTAGTGGGAATTAAAAGTGCGGTTAATTTTAACCGCACTTTCATTCATGTTCTCTATTTTGTTGTGTTAGAACGTTTATCTAATTCGGCTTTGATCTTAGCCATATTTTCTTGTGTGAAGAAATTATCAATATTTTTCCAAACAGAATGATAGCCGTAAGGACCTTGTTGCATTTCACGTTTGGCTTCATTGAGATCCCAATGTTGATAAATCACACGGTAGCTTGCAACAATTAAGCCTGTTCTGTCAGCGCCATGATAACAATGTACTAAAAACCGCACCATTTTTGATGTTGTTTAATTTGCTACAAAATATCAGCTACTTCGTCTGGGCTGATTGACCAAGTAAGTAATGGGGTATTAATCAAATTGATCTTAGTATGACCAAATGCTTGTTTATCATCATTACGGTCAAAAAAGCGTAAATTCACAATAGTGTGAATATTCAATTTATTTAATAACGCTTTCAGATTGGACTTTCTAATTGCTCACTACGATAAAAATTTATTATCAATCTGATATAAATTTTTCCTGTTCGCTGATTAGAGTAGCCCAATGTTCAGTATTTTTTTGGCGGTTCACTTTGTGCCGTCGTACAGGCGACTAATGAAAAAGCTGTTAAAGCAAAAAGGACATTTTTGCTCATCTTATATAAATTGAAATGAGTTTGTTGCATAAAACACCTTTTTAAATATATTGAATAGCCGGTAACAACCGATCATTAAATCTAATGGACGATTGCTAGTTATTGTATTTTTTCTATTCTCAATGAAAAAAATCTTGATGTCATCGCTTTTTTTCACCCTGATTAAAGAAAAATTTCAATAATTGAGCGATCAAAGAAAAATTTCGATAGTTTGCAGATTTTCAATTTCACAGAAACGTTTGCGTATCGAATTTTTCCATTAATTCAGTTTGTTCGCTTTGACTGCGATCTAAGCAAATCAACCCATTTTCATAAGATAGACGCAGTGACTGTCCTTTTTCATTTTGGAAGAAGGTTAAGCCAAAGGCTTGGTTATTTGCCTCAAATTTAAGATACGCACGATCTAAATTAGCAATATTCTCTTTTTTATCGAGATGAAGCGCAGAAAGTGCGGTCAGATTTTCGTATATTTTATCAATCGGGCGTTGATAAATTTTCGAACCTTCTAAACGCAATTCTCTTGGCAAGGTTAAAGCTGAATGCCATTTAAATTTATCTGTTGGATAAGTTAAATCAGGTAAACCAATCCAACTGAAAAGCACGGCATGAGTTTGGTTATCTAACCCAGCAAATGTTTGTGGGGCATAGAAATCAAAGCCTTGATCCAACTCACTAATATATTCTGCTTCAAAGGTTAAATCCGTTAATTTACCCACAGCATAAGTCGCATGATAATTATTTTTGGAATTGATGCGCTTCCCGATCTTTACCTTGTGGCGACCAAATAAACACATCTTTATCACCGAGCTTCAATAGGTCAGGGCATTCCCACATAAACACGTTTGTATTGTCAAAAGCAGGTAAGGAAAGCTCACCTAATAAGCGAGGCGTACCTTCAAGATTATCCATTTCAAAAATAATGGCTGTTCCCGTGAGGTTTTCTCGCTGTGCGCCGCAGATAAAACGGATTTTGCCGTCTTTAGTTAAATACGGTTTAGGATCGCGAACATGCTCGGTATAACCTTCTGGCGCATTTTCAATTAACGGACGTTTGCTAAGCAACTTCCCGTTAAGATCGAAAATCGCTAAATTTTGATAAGGCACGCGTTGATTATCACTTGGACGACGAGTATTGCCAGTGTAGAACATGGCCAATTTATCACCGACTTTTAAAGCACCACCCGAATAACAGCCGTGAGACTCAAAAAGCTCACAAGGAATCAGATCATCCGCTGATTGGTAATGTTGGAAGTCTTTCGTGATTAAATGCTTCCAATGTTTCATCCCGTGAATTGCATCGAATGGAAACCATTGATAGAACAGATGATATTTCTCTCCATCGAAGATCAAACCATTCGGATCATTCATCAAGCCAGTTGGTGGGGCAATATGAAAGTGCGGTCGAAAATCCTTGTCTTTTTGCACAGTTTCAGTAATTTTTGTGAGTTCACCCGCTTCTGCGGCTAGGATACTTTTTGTATTTGCCATTATTGAAAATAATCATAATTTAATCTTATTTGGGTAAAGTATTTTTTTAAGCAATCATAGCGTTGATTCATTGCTTCAGCCCATGCTTTTAATGATTTGATGGTTGCATGTTGTGAAGCATGAGTCCAAGCATCGCGGAACAGTAGGAAATCAATTGCACACACGGCATTCAATGTGCCGATATTTAATTCTTCACCAAAACTATCAATGGCTTTTTTTAGTTCAATTAAGCTTCGCTCAGTGCGGTCAAAAAAATTTGCTGATGACGTTCAAGCCACCATTGCTCTTGTGGACGAAGGTGTTTTTCAGGTGCGACTGAGATTTCATTTTCTAAAATACCATCGGCTAAATAATGTAAACGAAGAATTTCCCAACGTGTCTCGCTGTTTCCATAAAGTGAAGGTTGTGTACCGAGGTGATCGAGATATTCTGCAATAAGTGAACTATTATAAAGCCATTCGCCATTTTCTTGTTGTAATGCTGGTAAACGTCCAAGAGGATTGTCTAAATTATGGGGGAATTCTTATCTAAACCACTGGTTGCGAGGAGTAATTCAACATGATCTTGTAATTGATGATATTGCACTACAGCACGAGCTTTTCTAGCATAAGGGCTAGAGTTGGAATACCAAAGTTTCATAAATATCTCCTAAATTATCTTCATAAATAAAAGGTGTGGTTATTCGCAGCTTTGCACGCTAATTCGCTAAAAATGCTGCTAATTGTGTTTGATTTGGTAGAGCAGACATCGCCCCTTTTGCTGTCGTAGCCAGGGCTCCGCAGGCATTAGCCTGACGGATGATTTGCACTAGCACATCATTTTCTTTCCAGTTTGGATGCTGTGAAAGTCCAGCAAGTAGGCCACCAACGAAAGCATCGCCAGCACCTGTTGTATCTACCGGCTGTAAGGCTTTTCCAGAAATCACATCTTTCTTACCTTCTAAGTGATAAAGTGCACCATCTTTACCCAAGGTCACGATAATCAATTTTTCAGGATAAAGTGCGGTCACTTTTTCAAAGGCTTTTTCAAGGCTATCAGTATTAGTCAAAAGCGTTAATTCTTCTTCAGAGAATTTCAATACGTCAGCTAAGGCAACCGCTTCCATTACTACGGTTTTCATTTCTTCTAAGCTTGACCAAAGTGACTCACGTAGATTTGGATCGAAAGAGAAGAAACCGCCAGCAGCTTTAACACGACGAATGGCTTCGAAAGTCGCTTCGCGTGATGGATTATTAATCAGCGCGATAGAGCAGCAATGCAGCCATTCACCTTGTTGGAATGGGGGTAAATCGCTAGCTTGTAAAAACTGATCCGCACTTGGGTTTACCATAAAGGTAAAGCTGCGTTCGCCATTATCTAAGCCGACGATAACGGTAGAGGTGCGATGTTGCGGATCTAAAATCATATGTTGTGTATTCACATTTTCCGCATTTAAGGTATCTTGCATAAATTGGCCAAGCGGATCGTTACCTACACGACCAATAAAAGCGCTCGGGCTGCCTAAGCGTGCCACGCCAACAGCCACATTTGCCGGCGCACCACCGGCACAGCGTAAATAATGATTTTCACCGTCAGGAATAAGATCGACAACCGCATCACCGGTTACCCAGATTTTTTGGCTCATATTATTTTCCTTCTATTGTGGATATCAGTTAAAAAATAACCGCACTTAAAAAGAGCGGTCATTTTTCATAGGTGTTTTATGCGATGGTTACGCGTGCGAATTTACGTTTACCGACTTGGTAAACATTCGTGCCTTTCGGTGCGTTGGCTTTCATGTCTTCGACTTTTTCACCGTTAATTTTCACACCACCTTGTTTCGCTGAGCGAATTGCTTCAGAAGTTGAAGGAACCAGTCCCGCTTCTTTTAATAAGGTGGCTAAACCAATTTCGCCTTCAAAGGTGAATTCAGGCATTTCATCCGGCATTGCACCTTTTTGGAAACGGTTAATAAATTCTTGCTCAGCTGCCTCTGCAGCCGCTTCATCATGGAAACGCGCAATGATTTCTTTGGCTAATAAAATCTTCACATCACGTGGGTTTTTACCATTTGCCACTTCAGCTTTTAATTCCGCAATTTCAGTGAGTGGACGGAAAGAAAGTAAGTTGTACCAATCCCACATTAATTCATCAGAGATCGACATAATTTTACCGAACATATCGCTTGGTGCATCTGTCACGCCGATGTAGTTGCCTAATGATTTAGACATTTTCTTCTCACCGTCTAAACCAACAAGTAATGGAAGCGTAATCGCTACCTGTGGTTTCTGACCGGCTGATTTTTGTAATTCACGACCAACAAGTAAGTTGAATTTTTGGTCTGTACCACCAAGTTCTACGTCTGCTTCTAAAGCAACAGAGTCATGGCCTTGTAATAAATGGGTAAATAAATTCATGAATCGCGATAGGTTGATTGTTACCAAAAACGTTTTTTTGAAGTCATCACGTTCTAGCATACGCGCTACGGTGTAGTTGCTCGCTAAACGGATCATCCCTTCAGTACCCAATTTACCCAACCATTCAGAATTGAATACGATTTTTGTTTTTTGTGGGTCTAGAATTTTGTAAATTTGTTCTTTATAGGTTTCCGCATTGCGAAGCACATCTTCACGGCTAAGTGGTGGGCGAGTAGTATTTTTACCAGATGGGTCACCGACCATACCAGTAAAATCACCGATTAAGAAATAGACTTCGTGGCCTAATTGTTGGAATTGACGAAGTTTGTTTAATACCACGGTATGCCCTAAGTGAATATCCGGAGCAGTAGGGTCTGCACCAAGTTTAATTTTAAGTGGGCGATTTTTCTTTCAGTTTTTCGATTAAATCTGCTTCAGAAAGAATCTCATCAGTACCGCGTTTTAGTTCTGCGAGAACGGTATTAATATCAGTCATTCTATTTCCTAATGTTATTTCAATATTAAAGGCTACATTATAGAGAATATGGCTGAAATGAAAAGATTGAGATGAAAAAAAACGCCTATTTGTGGGGAAATAGGCGTGAAGTTGGAGTGATTATCTATTTGTTTTTTTGGAATGTTTAGATGATAACCATTCTCAAATGTCATGTCAATAGAAAATGAAAATAATTCTCAATTATTTTTTTAATCAATGTAAGGTACACTTTCCGTAAGAGAAAGTGCGGTCGGAATTCCATCTGAGATTTCAAATTTTCCCGCATAAGCGTAAGCTTCAACGCCCTGTGATTTGGCATTCTTTTAAAAGACGATCATATTCAGGATCTATAAACTCAGCGATTTTAAAACGATCGAAGCCATCATGTAATCCAGCAAAGAGAACAACCGCGCGATGTCCTTGTTTTTTCATGGCTAAAAGTTCACGAACATGTTTTTGTCCACGGGTAGTAACCGCATCGGGAAACATGCCTAATGAGCCTTTTACAAAGGTGATGGATTTCACTTCAACATAACAATCTGGCAAGCCTTCACTTTTAAGTAAGAAGTCGATACGGCTATTTTCTTCACCATATTTCACTTCAGGATAAATTTCATCATACATAGCCAGTTCTTTGATTTGTTTATTTTGCAAGGCTTCAAAGACTAACTGGTTGGATCTGTGCGTATTAATGCAAACAAGTTGGTCATTTGCTAATTGAGTTAATTCCCAACTATGTGGATATTTGCGCGTTTGGCTATCAGAATGAGAGTACCAAACGGTATCACCTTTTTCACCACAGCCAGTCATTGCACCAGTGTTTGCACAATGAATAGTGATTACTTCACCATTTGGTAATTCAATATCAGTCAAAAAACGCTTATAGCGGCGAATTAATTTTGCAGATTGTAGAGTGGGGAGTTGCATAGCTTATTCCTTTTGAAAAGAAAGTGCGGTCGAATTTAATGATGAAATTGACCGCACTTTTTTTATGAATGTTGAGTAAATATTAAATGATTATTCAATTGCATATTCAATGGTGACGACTAAGCGTGCTTTTTTCTCAATAGTGCTTGTATCGTAGCTACCAGTGTAATCGCTAGAGTCATCCGCATCAGGATTTGGCGCTTGAATGTAGAATGGCCCTTGTGAAGCAGATTTTAACACGCCAACTTTTACATTACTGGTTTTCGCAAATTCTTCAGCACGAACATGGGCATCTTGTGTTGCTTTTGAAATTAATTCACGTTTAATTTGTTCAAGATTTTCTAAAGTAATAATTAGGTTCACCAAAACTAATGTCTTGATTGTTAGAAACCAATTGGTGAATGTTGGTGAGTGCTTTTTGTAACTTAGTGAGTTCTTTGGTCGAAATTCGGATTGATCTAGATGCATCAAAGCCATTGTCTTTACTTTTGGTTTCACCTTTTTCATTTTCATAATAGTCAGTATGAGTAGATACATCCAATTCAGTGATTTCTCGATTTTCATCAGCAAAACCTTGTGCTTTAAGAAAACGAACCGCTTCATTTAAGTTTTTCTGATTAGCTGCCATGGCATCATTATAAGTTGCTCCCCAACCATTTATGCGGATAACCCATGTGCCTTGTGTTGACGTATAGTGGCTTTCTGCTAATCCCTTAACTGAAATAGAACCAGTTTGACGTAAATTTTTAAATTGATTACCTAGGATAAATGCTGACGCCATCAATCCGACGGCAAGAATGATGCCAAAAATAGCGAGATAAGATTTTTTGTTGTTCATATAATGTCCGTGATGTGGAATAAATAGGAAGCTTATTATAATGTAATCAATCTTATTGAGTAAATTAATTTATTTATTCATTATAGCGGGCTATAAAAAAATAGCTTTAAGAGTTGACCAAATAAATTAAAAAAATCGAAACGGATTCTTTATTTACCATTGACTTTTTTTCCATATAGCCCTTACTTTACGAACTGATGATTTCATCAAATTTATTCTTTGTAAAATAAGGAGCTTTTATGCAATCTCGCATTGTGGTTAATTCACAGGAAGAATCACTACTTAGCACACATAAAGTGCTACGTAATACCTATTTCTTATTGGGATTAACGATGGCATTTTTCGGCGGTTGTTGCTTATATTTCTATGAGCTTAAACTTGCCTTATCCAAACCTTATCGTATTGCTCGTGGGCTTTTACGGTTTACTTTTTGTCACAAACCGTTTAGCAAATAGCGCGTGGGGAATCTTGGCTGCATTCGCGTTCACTGGGTTTATGGGCTACACCATTGGGCCAATTTTAAATATCTATGTGGCGAGAGGAATGGAAGATTTGATTATGCTTGCTTTCGCAGGTACCGCTATCGTCTTCTTTGCATGTTCAGCTTATGTGCTAACAACGAAGAAAGATATGTCTTTCCTTTCTACCGCGATTTTCTCATTATTTATCGTGTTATTGTTAGGAATTGTGGCAAGCTTCTTCTTCCAAATTCCAGCATTAGCGGTAGGGATCAGTGCATTGTTTGTGGTGTTCTCAACAATGACAATCCTTTATGAAACCAGCAATATTATTCACGGTGGCGAAACAAACTATATTCGTGCAACGGTGAGTATTTATGTGTCAATTTACAACTTATTCATTAGCTTATTAAGATTACTTTCTATCTTCTCAAGCGATGATTAGTCAGTATTAAATTTAAAGACGCTCCTTATTAGGGGCGTTTTTTGTTTTGAACTAATTTTTCTGAAGAGAAGTCTTAGCATACAGGTTCGCTAGTTGAACCTATTGATAATAAAACAGGAGTTTTTATGAAATCTTTAAGATCACTTTTAACATTAACATCACTCGCATTAGCGGTATCAGGTTCTGCATTAGCAACGAATACTTCCGTATTGCCAACAAAAGAAGATGTTGTAACCAATTCAAAATCAATGGTTGAAAGCACAAAAGCTGACGTGAAAAATGCGGCAAATGATAAGCTTAAATCAATGAGTGATAGTGCGAGCTCAACAAAATCAAACGCATTAGATAAAGTTAATACAGCTAAAGAAAAAGCGACTTCCGCGAAAGATGCAATGAAAGATAAAGCCACTTCTGCAAAAGATGCGGTAAAAGAGAAGGCGTCCGCTTTAAAAGAAAAAGCGACTGAGAATAATCAACCGTCAATTAAAGATAAAGCTACTGAAAAAAATTCAAATTCAGTTAAAGATAATGCGAAAGAAAAAGCATCTGAAGCAAAAACAAAAGCCGCAGATAAAGTAAAAGAAGTGAAAGAAAAAGCGGCTTCTACAAAAGATGCAGCCAAAAGAGAAAGTGGCTTCTTCTGCTAAAGTAAACATCAATAAAGCGGATGCAGAAACTCTACAAAAACTTTCTGGTATCGGTGAGAAAAAAGCACAAGCGATTATTGATTACCGTAACAAAGTGGGCAAAATCAAAAGTGCTGCTGAGCTTTCTAATATTGATGGTATCGGTGAAGCTACAATTGAAAAAAATTACGCCATTCTTAAGTTTCTAAGAAAACTCAGATAAAACAGACCGCACTTTATGTGCGGTTTTTTTGTTGAAGTAGATCACAAAATTGTAACAAAGTGTGATTTGAGGATTATTTCTTTTTTTATCCTATGTATAATGGTGGACAACATCATGTAATACAAGGGGTAGATATGCAGCATTACAATGCCTTTGATGAATGGTTGGCTTCAACCGCTTTGGGTGGTTCTAATCAATCGTATATTGAGGAGTTATACGAACGTTATTTAGAATATCCATCTTCAGTTGATGAAAGCTGGCGTGCCACGTTTGATGCATTGCCGAAAACAACCGCAGTGGAGCAACCACATTCACTAGTCCGTGATTATTTCCGTCGTTTAGCGAGAGAAAATACAACAGAAGCCGTGACGGTTATCGATCCAGAAGCCAGTGCAAAATTAGTCAAAGTCCTCCAATTTATCAACGCTTATCGCTTTCCGCGGTCATTTAGAAGCAAAACTAGACCCAATCAATTATTATCGTTGGAAAGTCTCCACCGTACCTGAATTAGATTACCGTTATCACGGTTTTACCGAGAAGGATCTCAATGAAACCTTCAATATTAATCACTACGTCTATCATCGCGATAACATCAAGTTAGGTGATTTAGCTGAAATGCTGAAAGAGACCTATTGCGGCTCAATTGGTCTTGAGTTTATGCATGTTCAAGATATGGAGCAAAAAAGTTGGCTACAAAGCAAATTAGAAAGCCAATTAAATAAACCGCTCTTTACCAAAGAAGAAAAAATTAATTTATTAAGTGAATTGACCGCTGCAGATGGCTTAGAACGTTATCTTGGTGCGAAATTCCCGGGGGCAAAACGTTTCTCTTTAGAGGGAAGTGATGCCTTTATTCCATTGATGAAAGAAATTATTCGCCATGCGAGCAAACAAGGTGTACAAGATGTGATGTTTGGTATGGCACACCGTGGTCGTTTAAACATGTTAGTAAACGTGCTCGGTAAGAAACCCGAAGATCTTTTTGACGAGTTTGCGGGTAAACATTCAGGCGAGCGTACAGGTGACGTTAAATACCACCAAGGTTTCTCTTCTGACTTCGCAGTCGGTGATCGTCGCGTGCATTTAACCCTTGCATTTAACCCATCCCATTTAGAAATTGTTAGCCCAGTAGTGATTGGTGCGGTACGTTCTCGTCAAACCAAAAAGAATGATACAGAGCGTAATCAAGTATTAGCGGTTACTGTTCATGGGGATTCCGCGGTAGCGGGACAAGGTGTTGTACAAGAAACCTTGAATATGTCTAATGCACGTGGTTATACCGTTGGTGGAACAATCCGTATTGTGATTAATAACCAAATTGGTTTACCACCTCTAACCCAAATGACACCCGTTCAACAGAATACTGTACAGATATCGCGAAAATGATTCAGGCACCGATTATTCATGTGAATGGTGATGATCCTGAAGCGGTTGCTTTTGCGGCGAGAATGGCGGTGGAATATCGTAATTTATTCAAACGCGATATCTTCATTGATCTGATTTCTTATCGTCGTCATGGTCATAATGAGGCTGATGAACCATTAGCCACTCAACCTATGATGTATAGCATCATCAAAAAACATCCAACGCCACGTAAAGTCTATGCAGATCGTTTAATTGCTGAAGGGGTAATCACCGAAGAAGAAGCCATTGAAATGATGAATCTCTATCGTGATGCTTTAGATAACGGCGATCGTATAGTGAAAGAATGGCGAGAAATGGATATTGCCCAAATGGACTGGTTGCAATATCTCAACTATGACTGGACATCCCCTTACGAAAGTAAATTCCCACAAGAACGTTTCCAAACTTTAGCAGAGCGTGTCAGTGAATATCCAGAAACCTTGCGTGCACATCCTCGTGTCGAAAAAATCTATGCTGATCGCCGTGAAATGGCAAAAGGTGAGAAATTGTTCGATTGGGGTATGGCAGAGACTATGGCATACGCAACCTTATTAGATGAAGGCACTAATGTCCGTTTATCTGGTGAAGATGCAGGACGTGGTACGTTCTTTCACCGCCATGCAGTTGTGCATAACCAAAATGACGGGACAGGCTATGTGCCATTAACTCATTTGCACGCCAACCAAGGTCGTTTTGAGGTGTGGGATTCTGTATTATCCGAAGAAGCCGTATTGGCTTTTGAATATGGTTATGCCACAACGGATCCAAAAACATTAACTATTTGGGAAGCTCAATTTGGTGACTTCGCAAATGGTGCACAAATCGTAATTGATCAATTTATTAGTTCTGGCGAACAAAAATGGGGCAGAATGTGTGGCTTGGTGATGTTATTACCACATGGTTATGAAGGCCAAGGTCCAGAACACTCATCCGCTCGTTTAGAACGTTATTTACAACTTTGTGCTGAGCAGAATATGCAAGTGTGTATTCCATCTACACCAGCACAGGTTTACCACATGTTACGTCGCCAAGCGATCCGTAAAATGCGTCGTCCATTAATTGGTATTTCACCAAAATCCTTATTACGTCATCCACTTGCCGTCTCAAGTTTAGATGAATTAGTAAATGGCACATTCCAAACGGTCATTGGTGAAATTGATAATATCGATCCAAAACAAGTTAAACGCGTAGTCCTATGCTCAGGTAAAGTGTATTACGATCTCTTGGAACAACGTCGTGCGAATAACCAAACAGATGTGGCGATTATTCGTATTGAACAGCTTTATCCGTATCCACATGAAGATGTGAAGAAAGCGTTAGAGCCTTATGCTCATGTGACGGATTTTGTGTGGTGTCAAGAAGAGCCATTAAACCAAGGGGCTTGGTATTGCAGTAAACATAACTTTGACAGCTCGCTTCCTGAGCATGTGAAGTTAAAATATGCCGGTCGTCCTGCCTCTGCTTCACCAGCAGTAGGTTACATGTCTTTACACACCAAACAGCAAAAACAATTAGTAGAAGATGCGCTGACACTGTAAAAGTGCGGTCGAAATTTTAGTAATTTTTAAAAGTAAAAGAATAATTTAAAGGAAAAATAAAATGACAATCGAAATTCTTGTTCCAGATTTACCGGAATCCGTTGCGGATGCAACTGTTGCAACATGGCATAAAAAAAGTGGGTGAGACAGTAAAACGTGACGAAGTTTTAGTGGAAATCGAAACAGATAAAGTGGTACTTGAAGTGCCAGCATTAAGTGATGGCGTAGTGGCTGAAATTCTTCAAGAAGAAGGCGCAACCGTAGTAAGTAAACAGCTTTTAGGTAAGCTTTCAACCCAACAGGCTGGGCGATATTTCATCTGAAACAGTGAAAGACAATGAACCAACGCCTGCGGATCGTCAAAGAGCATCAATTGAAAATAGCCATAATAATTCAGCGGATCAAGGCCCTGCTATTCGTCGTTTATTGGCTGAACATGATTTAGATGCAGAGAAAATTCAAGGTTCTGGTGTGGGTGGTCGTATTACTCGTGAAGATGTTGCACGTGAAGTAGCAAAACGAGATGCTCAAAAAGCGAAACAAGATGTAGCGACAGAGCAAAATACGATTAGCACTGTGGCATATAGCTCTCGTTCAGAAAAACGTGTACCAATGACCCGTTTACGTAAACGTATTGCTGAGCGTTTATTGGAAGCAAAAAATACCACCGCAATGCTCACCACATTTAATGAAGTGGATATGCAGCCGATTATGAAATTACGTAAAACATACGGCGAGAAATTTGAAAAACAACATGGTGCACGTTTAGGCTTTATGTCTTTCTACATTAAAGCCGTGGTTGAAGCATTAAAACGTTATCCCGAAGTGAATGCTTCAATTGATGGTGATGACATTGTGTATCACAACTATTTTGATATTAGCATTGCCGTTTCAACGCCGCGTGGTTTAGTGACACCAGTATTACGCAACTGCGATAAACTCAGCATGGCAGATATTGAGAAACAAATTAAATTGCTAGCTGAAAAAGGCCGTGATGGTAAATTAACGGTTGAAGATTTAACAGGCGGTAACTTCACCATTACTAATGGCGGCGTATTTGGTTCTTTAATGTCCACACCAATTATCAATCCACCGCAAAGCGCGATTTTAGGCATGCACGCCATTAAAGAACGCCCAGTTGCGGTAGATGGCCAAGTGGTGATTCGCCCTATGATGTATTTGGCATTGTCTTATGACCACCGCTTAATTGATGGTCGTGAATCCGTCGGTTTCTTAGTGGCGATTAAAGACTTATTGGAAGATCCAACTCGTTTATTATTAGAAATCTAACATATAGGCTTTTTCTCTTTTGAGGGAAAAAGCCTTTTTTATATCGAAGTAACTAAAAGGGCGGGAATAATGCCCGCCTTTCTATCGTTAAAATCCAATCTTTATTTAGCTATTTTGCGTACTAAGATTGCTAAGATAAAGGTAATGATGATAACAGGGAAAGTCAGACCTAAATCGCTTTCCCAACCTTTTGCCATAAGAAAACGATAGAGCACGAAGCCGACAAACCAAACGCCGAGTCCAACACTATCAACTGATTTTCTCACATCATGCTGTTTAAGCACAAAGAAATCAGCGATAAGCACGGCGATCATTGGCGCGAATACTGAGCCAATAAAGAACAAGAAATGTTCGTATTCTGTCACTGGTAAGGTTGAGGCTAATATGATGCCCACAATCACGGTCAGAACTGAGATTGGCGTAACTTTTAATTGAGGGAAAATATTATTTAAACTCATGCCGGTAGAATAGGCAGGAAGTGCAGTGTTAATCATGGTAGAGGCGATGACAATTAATACACCAATAACACTGACACCAGCAAGCGAAAGAATTTGTGAGATTTCAGATTTACCGGTCACTAATGCTGCACTTAAGCCAAGAGCATACATCCAGCAGCTAGTCGCGGTATAAGTCAGCGTTGAAAGTGCGGTCGTTTTAAATGGTGTTTCGCTATTCTTCGTATGGTCAGATACTACCGGTAACCAAGAAAGCGGCATGACGGCAGCAATTTCAACAGCTGTACCAAATTTAATATTTTTGTGCTACATCCATGGCAATGAATGGTTTATTCGCAACTTGAATACTAAGCCATAACATCAGTAAAAACATGGTGACAAGTGAAATGCTTTTAAAAATACCTAATTTAGTAAAGCCGAGTAGTAGCCAAAGTATGATGAGTATGCCTAAACCAAGTGTAAGAAATGGGAAGAGTGAAGCATCAGGTGTTTGATTTAAGATGGAAATAACGTCAGCGCCCATATAAATCATGACTGCAGTCCATCCCATTAATTGCATGGCATTAAGTAAAGAGAAAAGCGCAGAGCCTTTTTCACCAAATGAAATTTGTACCGTTTGCATAGCACTTTTTGGGTTTTCGCGCCGATGTAACCTGCACAGAAAAACATCGAGCCGCCAATAAAGTGTCCAACGACGATGGCGATTAAACCTTGTTTCCATCCAAGTGGTGCAAACCAAGTACCCGTGAGAATTTCTGCCATTGAAATAGCAGCGGTAAACCAAATGAGTGCAATCGCAAGATTGCTTTGATTTTTCGTTTGCATGTTGTTATCCTTAACATAAATTGTGGTTATTCAGTTCCAGTATATAACTCAATATTTAAAGAACAAGCCCTGAATTTGAGCTAAAACAAAGTGCGGTCAAATTTTTGTTTGTTTCGCTAAACAACATCAAAAATAGGAAGGAAATATGAATTTACATGAGTACCAAGCTAAGCAGCTTTTTAAGCAATATGCTCTGCCGGTGAGTGAAGGTGTCGTGTGCAAAACGGCAGATGAAGCTGAAATGGCGTTGTTTCAGCTGAATGGCGATGTTTGGATAGCGAAATGTCAAGTTCACGCAGGTGGACGTGGAAAAGCTGGAGGTGTGCAGCTCGTGCATAATGCAGAAGAAGCGCGTGCTTTTGCAGATAAATGGCTTGGGCAGCATTTGGTCACCTTCCAAACAGATAAAAAAGGCCAACCTGTTAATAGTATTTATATTGAAGAAACCTGCCAGATTGAGAAAGAACTTTACCTTGGGGCAGTGATTGATCGTGCTTCGCAGAAAGTGGTTTTTATGGCTTCTTCAGCAGGGGGTATGAGCATTGAGGATGTGGCAAGAGAGACGCCTGAATTAATTCATAAAGTGACCATTGAGCCTCTCGTGGGTGGAATGCCATATCAAGGCCGTGAATTAGCCTTTAAACTTGGTTTAAGTGGCGAACAAAATAAACAATTTGCCGAGATTTTTGTAAAACTCGCTAAACTTTTTATCGAAAAAGATTTTTCTCTAGTTGAAGTCAATCCGCTCGTGGTGACAAAAAGAAGGCAATTTAATTTGCGTAGATGCAAAAGTGAGCATTGATGATAACTCACTTTATCGACATCCTGATTTATTAGCCTTACGCGATTTAAGTCAAAGTGATGCACGTGAAGCAGAAGCAGAAAAATATCAGCTTAACTATGTTGCTTTGGAAGGTGATATTGGCTGTATGGTCAATGGCGCAGGGCTTGCTATGGGTACCATGGATATCGTGAAATTATATGGTGGTAATCCTGCAAACTTCCTTGATGTTGGTGGCGGTGCAACGAAAGAGCGTGTGGCTGAAGCCTTTAAGATTATTCTCACCGATAAAAATGTGAAATCAGTCTTAGTAAATATTTTTGGTGGAATCGTACGCTGTGATCTTATTGCTGAAGGTGTCGTAGCAGCGATTCAAGAAGTCGGTGTAAAAGTGCCTGTTGTGGTTCGATTAGAAGGAACCAATGCCCCACAAGGCAGAGCAATTTTAGCCGAAAGTGGTATGAATTTAATTGCTGCACATAGTTTACAAGAAGCAGCACAAGCGGCAGTGAAAGCGGCAAAAGGAGAATAATCATGGCGATTTTAATTAATAAAGAGACAAAAGTAATTTGCCAAGGTTTCACTGGTGCTCAAGGAACATTTCACAGCGAACAGGCATTGGCTTATGGCACCAAGTTAGTGGGGGGCGTTTCACCAAATAAAGGCGGAACAACGCATTTAGGTTTGCCGGTATTTAATACAGTGCGTGAAGCAGTGCAAGTTACAGGGGCTACGGCAACCATGATTTATGTGCCTGCACCATTTTGTAAAGATGCTATTTTAGAAGCCATTGATGCAGGCATTCAATTAGTGGTCTGTATTACAGAAGGCATCCCAACATTGGACATGTTATTGGTAAAACAAAAATTAATTGAAACCGGTGTCGTGATGATCGGCCCGAATTGTCCAGGTGTGATTACACCAGATGAATGTAAGATTGGTATTATGCCAGGAAATATTCATAAAAAAGGCAGAGTAGGCATTGTTTCTCGTTCAGGTACCTTGACTTATGAAGTAGTAAAACAAACGACAGATGAAGGTTTCGGTCAATCCACTTGCGTAGGGATCGGTGGCGATCCTATTCCAGGATCTAACTTCATTGATATTCTTAAACGATTCCAAGAAGATCCTGAAACTGAAGCCATCGTGATGATTGGTGAAATCGGTGGCTCTGCAGAAGAGGAAGCTGCTGCGTTTATTACGGCTCATGTGACAAAACCAGTGGTGGCTTATATCGCAGGCGTGACGGCACCAAAAGGCAAGCGTATGGGACACGCAGGAGCGATTATCAGCGGTGGAAAAGGAACAGCTGCAGATAAAATTGCAGCACTTGAAGCGGCAGGCGTGAAGACAGTGAGAAGTCTCGCTGAAATCGGTTCAGCCCTTCATGAATTATTGAAATAAAATACCTTAAAAATGGACCGCACTTTAGATTAGTTTCAAAGTGCGGTCGTTTTTTATAACAAATTCTTATAACCTGCATCTAAATCGGTGTATAATCTCATCAGTTTTTTAAGGACAAAATTATGAGCCAATTTTTCTATATCCATCCTGAAAATCCGCAAGCGCGTTTGATTAATCAAGCGGTAGAAATTTTGCGTCAAGGCGGTGTCATTGTATACCCGACCGATTCAGGCTATGCCTTAGGTTGTATGATCGGCGATAAACATGCGATGGATCGTATCGTGGCGATTCGTAAATTGCCAGAAGGGCATAATTTTACGTTGGTATGTAGCGATTTATCCGAGCTTTCAACCTATGCAACGGTCAGTAATGTGGCTTATCGCTTAATTAAAAATAATACACCAGGGCGCTATACCTTTATTTTGACGGCGACGAAAGAGCTTCCTCGTCGCTTAATGACGTCAAAACGAAAAACCATTGGCTTGCGTGTACCGGATAACCAAATTGCCTTAGATTTATTGAAGGCATTAGGAGAACCAATTTTATCTTGCTCACTGATGTTGCCTGATAATGAACATATGACTTATTCCGATCCCGAAGAGATTCGCGAATGCTTAGAACGTCAAGTGGATTTAATTATTCATGGTGGCTATTTAGGTCAAGAGCCAACAACGGTGGTAGATTTAACGGAAGAATCGCCAGTCATTTTACGTGAAGGAAGTGGTAGTACCGATCCTTTCATTTAACTTATTTTAGACGCTTGGGAAAGCGACAAAGGAAAACAAATGAAACCTATTCAAAAACCAGTCAGACAAGAACGTGAAAAACAAGCGGAAAACAACCGCACTTTGAGCGTAAAGATCGTAAAAGTGCGGTCAATTCTGACATCAAATCAACTCCTAAGGCTAAGGTAGCTAAGCCATCTTGTCAATCTACTGTAGAAGGTGAAAAATTACAGAAAGTGCTTGCGCGAGCAGGACAGGGCTCTCGTCGTGAAATTGAAGCGATGATTGCTGATAACCGTGTGAGTGTCGATGGCAAAATGGCGACTCTTGGTGATCGTATCGATGTACATTCTGGTGTAAAAAGTGCGTATTGATGGTCGTATCATCAACCTTCAACAAGCACAAAAAGAAGTGTGTCGTGTGTTGATGTATTACAAACCGGAAGGTGAACTTTGTACTCGCAGTGATCCGGAAGGTCGTCCAACTGTATTCGATCGTTTACCACGCTTAAATGGCGCAAGATGGATTGCTGTCGGTCGTTTGGATATTAATACTTCAGGCTTATTGCTTTTCACAACAGATGGCGAATTAGCGAATTGTTTAATGCACCCAAGCCGTGAAGTTGAGCGTGAGTATTCTGTGCGTGTATTTGGTCAAGTAGACGATGCCATGTTAGCGCGTTTACGTAGAGGCGTACAGTTGGAAGATGGACCAGCTAATTTCAAAGAAATCAAATTTGCGGGCGGTATTGGGATTAACCAATGGTACGACGTGACCTTTAATGGAAGGTCGTAACCGTGAAGTGCGTCGTCTGTGGGAATCTCAAGGTATTCAGGTGAGCCGCTTAATTCGTATTCGTTACGGCAACATTAAGCTAATGAAAGGCTTACCTCGTGGTGGCTGGGAAGAAATGGATCTGGAAAACGTCAACTATTTACGTGAATTAGTGGGCTTGCCACCTGAAACAGAAACTAAATTAGACGTGACGAAACCTCGTCGTCGACCAAAATCAGGTCAAATTCGTAAAGCAGTAAAACGTTATACTGAGTTAAGTAAACGCTATAAAAAATAGGTGGTATTCGCGATGAAAATGCAGCAACTTCGCTACATTGTTGAGATTGTAAACCAAAATTTAAATGTGACTGAAGCCGCGAATGCGCTTTATACCTCTCAGCCAGGTATCAGTAAACAAGTTCGCTTGTTAGAAGATGAATTAGGTTTAGAGATTTTTGAGCGTAATGGTAAACACATTAAATCCATTACGCCAGCGGGTAAAAAGATCGTCGCTATTGCTCGTGAGCTTTTAGTGAAAGCCCAAAGCATTAAATCAGTGGCCAATGAATATACTTGCCCGAATCATGGTGTGTTACGTATTGCGACAACTAATACGCAAGCGCGTTATATGTTGCCGGCTGTGGTGGAGCGTTTCTCTAAACAATATCCGGATGTGAGTTTACATATTCATCAAGGTTCACCGACGCAAATCCATGATGCATTGATTTCGGGTGAAGTGGATTTAGCGATCACAACAGAAGCGCCGTATCTTTTTGATGATTTGATTCAACTGCCTTGCTATTTGTGGAATCGTTCGGTGATTGTTAAACCGGACCATCCTTTAGCAAAAGTGAAAAATCTTACTGTTGAGGAGTTAGGTAAATATCCGTTAGTCACTTATACCTTCGGTTTTACCGGTGTGTCTGATTTGGATTATGCGTTTAACCGCGCGGGGATTCTGCCGAATATTGTGTTTACCGCAACGGATGCTGACGTGATTAAAACTTATGTGCGTTTAGGATTAGGTGTGGGCATCATGGCCTCTATGGCACATACACCAGCAGATAAGGATTTAGTGGCGATTGATGCAGGGCATTTGTTCCGTGCGAGTATGACGCAAATTGCGTTTAAACACAGTACTTTCTTACGCAACTATATGTATGACTTTATTGAGTTTTTCTCTCCGCACTTAACCCGTCCAATGGTTGAAAAAGCGGAGAAATTGCGTGATAACAGCGCGGTGAAGAAATTGTTTGATAATGTTGAATTAGAAGTGAAATAAGCATAGAAAAAAATATAAAAAGTGCGGTCAGAATTTAATGTAATTCTGACCGTTTCTTTTTACAATAAAAAAACAAATGTGGCACTAAGTTCATGACGATAACTGTTGCGATAGAAAGTAATAATCGTGATGAGCCAAAGATAAAACCTCGGTTTGTACCATTATCAAATTTTACTAATAAATTTGCCATTGCCGTTAAAGCATAGACTTCAATCACCGTGAAAATGACTAAGTAAATATAAGCAGAAACCAAAGAAATATATTTCAACGTAATAAACCAAGGCAGGATAATACCAACAGCCAAGATTGGTGCCACCCATAGGGTTTGTTTAATCGTTAAATTAATTTTTTTCGAGAAAAATAACTTTGTAGTGATACAGTTAACAAACCATTTACAAAAAGTGCAATGGGGGAGTGTTCCGGCATGCCTAATTTGTTATCAAATAGGAACGGGAAGATCACAAAGAATGAGGTTGCAATGGAAAGGGGAATAAACAACATCAAATGCACTAATAAAAATTCTTTAGTGATGATTTCTTTAATTTGGGCAAAGCGAAATTTCACTAAGGTTTGCAAGGTTTGAATTTGATAAAAACGGTTTTAACCATTAGGGCAAAGAGAATCGCTTCCATTGCAAAGCAGACCCAAATCAACCATTCAATGTGATTGTATTTGATAAATGGAATCACCAATAAAGGCGCAAACATAGACGACATGGAGGTGACTTTTAAATATTTTCCCTGTAATCGGGTTTTCTCTTTGTATTCTTCACCCGCGAGAACCAATAGGCAGGCTTTCGCATTGGTACCAAACAAACAGCTGCCTAGGCCAAAACAGGTGGTGGCAATTAAAAGCAGAATGTAATTGTCAGCAGAGAGAAAGAAAATATAGGCGATCACATCTAAAAAGCATCCAAGTAACATCATTTTGGCCAGTCCAAAACGGTCACCCCAGATACCGGCTAAAATAGCCAATGCTTGGTTACAGAAGAAAAGCAACGAGAGCGAAAAGGCAATTTCGCTGTTGCTTAAGCCTTTTCCTTGTAAGTAGATGAAAAATACCGTTTGCATGGAAAAGAATGCAAGGGTAGAAAAGAAACGACGAGTCAGTAAAAGTTTTTGTAAATTCATTGGTTTTATTTAAAAGAAAAAGCACGCGTTAAGAACGCGCGCCAGGAATTGGTTAAGTGCGGTCAAAATTTACGACGATTTTTAACCGTACTTGAGATTAAAAAGAATCGTGATATTTCACTAAATCTTCGCGGCTAATGGCAAATACACCCAGGCCACCATTTTTTAGTTCAACCCATTCAAATGGCACATCTGGATATTGCTCGATAAGGCTTACCATGCTGTTGCCCACTTCACAAATGAGCATGCCATTTGGCGTTAAATAATCTGGTGCTTGTTTTAAAATTTGTTTTGTAATTTCTAACCCATCAACACCTGAACCTAAGGCTAACTCAGGTTCATAGTGGAATTCTTCCGGCATATCTGCCAAATCTTCTTCATCCACATAAGGCGGATTGGTGACGATTAAATCATATTGTTGACCGAAGAGATTTTGGAATAAATCTGATTGAATCGGGAAAACACGATGTTCTAATTGGTGGCGTGCAATATTGATTTCAGCCACATTTAATGCATCCACAGAAAGATCGACCGCATCTACTTCCGCTTCAGGAAAGGCTTCAGCTGTTGCGATTGCAATACAACCACTGCCAGTACAAAGATCTAAAATACGTTTGGGTTCAGATTTTAAAAGCGGAGCAAATTTATCTTGGATTAATGCGCTAATTGGCGAGCGAGGAATAATTGTGCGCTCATCCACATAAAACTCTAATCCGCAGAACCACGCACTATTCGTTAAATAAGCGACTGGCACACGTTGTTCGATACGACTTAAAACTAATTGTACTAAAGTTTCTTTTTCTGAATGAGTAAGTTTACTGTTAAACAAATCTTGTGGTAAATCGAGCGGTAATTGAAGCCCCGCAAGGACTAATTGAAGGCTTTCATCCCACGCATTGTCATGGCCTTGCCCGTAGTAAATATCAGAACGGTTAAATGTGCTGTATGTCCAGCGTAAAAAATCTTGAATAGTTGTTAATTCACTTGCCACATTATCTTCTAAAATTGTCGCAACAAGTTCTTGATTGTGTAAGGTTTCCATTTTGTGCCTCAATAAAAAATTTGGCTAGTTATACCATAGAATAGATGTGCTATCATTAAGCAAAATAACAAATTGAGAAAAATAATGACAGAACCAGATGATTTTGATCTTTTTCGGGCAGAAACCAAAGGGATCAAACCTATTAAGCAAGATACCTTTGTGGCACCTCGTCAAAAGAGCGGTCAAAAAAAATCCCATTTACGTGATATTCGAGAAAAAGAAGATACGCTTTTCTATTTTTCTGATGAGTATGAACCCTTGCTAAATGAACATGATGGTGTCATCAAATATTTACGCGAAGGGGAAGATAGCCATTTATTGAAACAACTTCGTCGTGGCGATTTTTCACCTGAATTATTTTTGGATTTACATGGTTTAACCCGTGAACAAGCCAAAATGGAATTGGCAGCACTGTTGTTAGCTTGTGAAGATGAGCATGTTTATTGCGCGAGCATCATGACCGGCTATGGCACGTTTACGTTGAAAAAACAAATTCCACGTTGGTTAGTTCAGCATCCTAAAGTACGAGCGTTACACCAAGCTCCCAAAGAATGGGGCGGAGAAGCGGCGATACTCATTTTAGTGGATGTATAAAGAAAAAGTGCGGTCGAAATTGACCGCACTTTTTTTACATTTTTTCGATTGTCTTAATGCCTAATAACGCTAAACCTTGTTTTTAAGGTTTTCTCTGTAAGAGAAGCGAGTTTTAAACGGCTTAATTTTACGTTTTCATCTTCTGCATTTAAGATTGGGCAGTGTTCATAGAATGAAGAGAATATCCCCGCCAACTCATATAAATAAGCACAGAGCACATGCGGTGTTCCTTCTTTGCCCACCGTTTGAACCGCTTCTTCAAATTGAAGCAATTTGATCGCTAATGCACGTTCTTTTTCATCTGAAAGCTGAATTTTCGCTTCTGCAAGAGCGGTTGGATTCACATCTGCTTTATTGAAGATTGAACGAATACGCGTATAAGCATATTGCATATAAGGCGCGGTATTACCTTCAAAACTGAGCATATTATCCCAATCGAACACATAGTCAGTTGTGCGGTTTTTGGAAAGATCCGCATATTTCACCGAGCCAATACCCACCGCTTCAATAACCGCAGTTTTTTCTTCATCAGATAAGTTGGTATTTTTCTCGTTGATTAATACAGTGGCACGTTCAATAGCTTCATCTAATAAATCTGCTAATTTTACGGTGCCGCCAGTACGAGTTTTGAATGGTTTACCATCTTTACCCAACATCATACCGAAGTTTTTATGTTCAAGTGAGAAGCTGTCTGGCACATAACCTGCTTTACGCGTAATTAACCACGCTTGTTGCATGTGTTGGCTTTGGCGTGTATCAGAGAACACTAATGCGCGATCCGCTTTTAAGGTTTCATAACGATATTTAGCCGCCGCGATATCGGTAGTGGTATAAAGGAAACCGCCATCTTTCTTCTGAACGATAACGCCCATCGGTTCGCCTTCTTTGTTTTTGAATTCATCAAGATAAACGACCAATGCACCTTCATCTTCAACTGCTAAACCTTGTTTTTTCAGATCTTCAACGATAGCAGGTAACATCGGGTTATAAAGACTTTCACCCATCACATCTTTTTCGGTCAACGTGACATTCAAACGATCATAGTTACGTTGATTTTGTTGCATGGTGATATCAACTAATTTTTTTCCACATTGTACGGCAATATTCATCTCCACCTTGCAATTTCACCACATAGTTACGGGCTTTTTCAGCGAAAGCTTCATCTTCATCATAATGTTTTTTCGCTTCGCGATAGAATGCTTCAAGATCTTGAAGTTCCATTTCGCTTGCGTGTTCATTTTCCATTTTTTCAAGATAAGCAATAAGCATACCAAATTGCGTACCCCAGTCACCCACGTGATTCGCACGAATAACGTTGTGACCTAAAAATTCAAGGGTACGAACAACGGCATCACCGATTATGGTAGAACGTAAGTGACCTACGTGCATTTCTTTCGCAACGTTTGGTGAAGAATAATCAATCACGATGGTTTGTTTTTCATTTGCGCTGACACCAAGATTTTGATCTTTTAATGCAGCAGAAACGTTATTCGCTAACCAAGTTGGATTTAAGAAAATATTAATAAAACCTGGACCAGCAATTTCAGTTTTTTCTGCGACATCAGAAAGATCAGCATGATCTAATACTTTTTGTGCAAATTCACGTGGATTTAAACCTAGTTTTTTAGCAGCAGCCATGATGCCGTTTGCTTGGTAATCGCCAAATTGTGGTTTACCTGATTGGCGAATAAGCGCATCACATTGTTCATCTGCGCCAGCAGCAATCATCGCTTGTTTAATTTTATCGGATAAAATAGATTGAATATTCACGGTTTTTCCTAATCTTGAAATTGAATAATGAAAATAATCGGCTATGATACCGTTGTTTATAGATTTCTCAAAGTAAGAGCAGGAGAAAATGTCAAATTTAATGGAAAAATCGACCGCACTTTATCAGGAGTTGCCTTTTATTTCAGGAAAAATTCAGCAATTAGCTGCCGTCATGAAAGTGAATTTAGCGGATTATCAAATTGATCATTTAGCTTTAAGAGCAAATACTGAAGAAAAAGCAAAAAATTGGCTGACAGAGTTATTAAAGTGCGGTAGAATTTTAAGCGATAATATCGTCAATGGGCGTCCTATCTATTTGATTGAATTAGATGAGCCAGTTGATTTCATTGGTCAGCCTGTCGATGTTATTGAATTACCGTTTCCTAAAAATAAACAATATCCCCAAGAAACTTGGGAACATATTGAAATTGTAATGCCGCTTTTATCTCATGAATCTGTTGAGGATTGGGTTAATCGAATTTGCAATACATTTTTATGGAAGGAACTAACTCAATTAACCATGAAGGTGAGCGAACCTAAGGTGGAAGGGGAGCAATTGCCCAATCCATCCATTGCAGTGAGTTTTGTTGATAAAACAGAAAATCACGTTTGCATAAAGGTTCATCCTTATACAATAAAGAAAATACTCGAGGTTTAGTGTAATGAAAAAAATTACCTTAGCATTAACTGTCTTATTAAGTTTAGGTTTATCAGCTTGTTCATCTCAATCACAAAAAGATGAAAGCGCTTATAAAGGTCAAGTTATCTTCACCGAATTCCAAGGTGATGATGTAAAATTAACCGTTCGTAAAAACGACTGCTCATACAAACAAGAAGGTGAAACAGAAGTTATCGTTCACAAATACGATTCAACTTTAGTAACTGGTGCTTGTGTGAAAGTATCTGACAACGGTCAAGGCGTGAAAAACGTTTCAACTTGGTCTCCAAGAAACCCAATCTAATTCATTTTTAGAAGGTTAGTTTTATGAAAAAAGTAACAGTAGCATTAGCACTTATGATGTCTATCGGCTTAACCGGTTGTGCAAACACTGATATTTTTAGCGGTGATGTGTATGAAGCTGGACAAGCAAAAGAAGCGCGTTCAATTAGCTATGGTACTATTGTTTCTGTTCGTCCTGTTAAAATCCAAGCGGATAATCCAGGTGTAATCGGTACAGTTGGTGGTGGTGCTTTAGGTGGTATCGCTGGTAGTACAATTGGCGGTGGCACTGGACAAGCAATTGCAACTGCAGTAGGTGCAATTGGTGGGGCGATTATTGGTAGCAAAGCTGAAGAGAAAATGAGCCAAGTTAATGGTGCAGAGCTTGTTATCAGAAAAGATAATAGAGAAGAGATCGTTGTGGTTCAAAAAAAGCCGATCCAAGTTTTTCAAGCTGGTCGTCGCGTAAGAATCGTTGGCGGTTCATCATTAAATGTTTCTGTTATCAACTAACTAAAGCTAGAAATAGAAAAAAAGCGAGCCATAATAAGGTTCGCTTTTTTTATGTTTTAAATCAAAAGAAAGTGCGGTTGTTTTTTGCTTGAAAGTCAAAAATATGATACAACTATCAACCGTTATTTCACATCAACAATAGGAAGCAAAATGTCAAATTTACAACAAGTTATTGAAGCTGCATTTGAAAAACGTGCGGAAATTACCCCTAAAACAGTTGATGCACAAACTCGTGCAGCAATCGAAGAAGTGATCGAAGGATTAGATAGCGGTAAATACCGTGTTGCAGAAAAGATTGATGGTGAATGGGTGACTCACCAATGGTTGAAAAAAGCAGTATTATTATCTTTCCGTATCAATGATAACCAAATCATTGATGGTGCAGAAACCAAATACTATGACAAAGTAGCATTAAAATTTGCTGACTATACCGAAGAGCGTTTTGCTCAAGAAGGTTTCCGTGTCGTACCTTCTGCAACAGTACGTAAAGGCGCATACATTTCTAAAAACTGTGTATTGATGCCTTCTTATGTCAATATCGGTGCATATGTGGGTGAAGGTACCATGGTTGATACATGGGCAACTGTTGGTTCATGTGCGCAAATTGGTAAAAATGTACACTTATCTGGTGGTGTAGGCATCGGTGGTGTATTAGAGCCATTACAAGCAAACCCAACCATTATTGGCGATAACTGTTTTATCGGTGCACGTTCTGAAGTGGTTGAAGGCGTGATTGTTGAAGATGGTTGTGTGATCTCTATGGGCGTATTCATTGGTCAATCAACTAAAATCTATGATCGTGAAACGGGTGAAGTGTTCTACGGTCGCGTTCCTGCGGGTTCTGTGGTTGTTTCAGGTAGCCTTCCATCAAAATGTGGTAAATACAGCTTATACTGTGCAGTGATCGTGAAAAAAGTTGATGCAAAAACTTTAGGTAAAGTGGGTATCAATGAGTTATTACGTTCTATTGAAGAGTAATTAAAATACTATAAAAATGACCGCACTTTATGTGACAAAGTGCGGTCATTTTCTTTTCTAAATTAGCGAATTATTTTTCTTGCTAACATTGTCGCAAATTTTAACTTTAATGCGATTGCCGTTTTCGTCGGTTTTTATGTAATTCGCCCATATTTTCGTTATATTCTAAGAATTCCCAATCTTTATAATATTCTTTCAATTCACCTTCAGAGAATGTAAATGAGAACGGAAGTGGACAAGGCACCTCAGGTGTAGACATTGCTGCTACAATTAAGTTGTAACCACCTGGGTTGGTGTGTTCTTGCATATTCTTAATAATAGCTGGAATTCGCTCACGATTTAAGAACATAAATACCACGGTTGATACAATAAAGTCGTAGTTTTTCTTGAATATTAGCGGTGTTAATATCATAAACAGCAGTTTTGATATTTAAGTTTTCTTTATCTTTAGTTTCGTTTAAGAAGGCAATGCTGTTTTCGTTGTGATCCCAAGAAGTCACATCATAACCTTTTAAACTTAAATAAAGGGAGTTACGACCTTGTCCGCAGCCTCAAATCTAACACTTTGCAAGGCTTAATAATTTTAGCGGCATCAACCACATCACCGTGCGTTGCAGTCATGTTGTATTTTTTGCTGAAATAGTCTTCTTTTTTGCAATAAAAACCAAGCGTACATTCTAAGTCATCAGAAAGGGCTTCAACTCGATGCCAGGCTTGTGGCTCGACAAACGGAATGTTACTTTCTGGCGTGAAAATATGCTCAGTAATAATATCACCATCTTCAGTTAGCTCATAAAACTTAAGCTACCTTTCAATACTGTAAGTTTGCCCCAAGTGCCCACTTTAGTATTGTGTTTTTCTTGGAACATTTTAGGTAGTTTATCTTTTGTCCAAACCGGCATTTGTTTATAGCAGATAAGTTCGTTTGTCATAATGAATTCCTTTTAATTTGCGTGATAAATAACTGATTGATATGGTAGGGTATTTAACTCTACTTGGCAATAAAAAAGGCGACCGAAGTCGCCTAAATATTAAATTATTTTACTTGCATACCGGCAGTTACACCGCTATCAGCTGAAAGTAAGAATAAATCACTTCCGCCGGTACCAGCAGAAAGAATCATCCCTTCTGATACGCCGAATTTCATTTTACGCGGTGCAAGGTTTGCAACCACAATAACAAAACGACCTTCTAATTCTTCAGGTTTGTTGTAAGCAGCTTTAATACCAGAGAACACTTGGCGAGTATGGTCACCTAAATCTAATTCAAAACGTAAGAGTTTATTTGATTCTGGTACTGCTTCGCATTTCAGTACTTTTGCCACACGCATATCGATTTTAGCAAAATCATCAATGGTAATAGTGTCAGCAATTGGTTCAACATTTGAAAGTGCGGTCGCTTTTGCCGCTGTTTTTTCTGTCGCTTTGTTTGCTTCGGCGAAAAGTGCTTTAGTTTCTTCTACAACAGCATCAATTTGTTTTTTCTCTAAACGAGAGAAAAGCGCTTTAAATGGAGTAAGTTGATGACTTAATAAAGGCTGTGCAATATTATTCCAAGTTAGTTCTGTTTGTAAGAACGCTTCTGCACGTTCAGCCAGTTTTGGGAGAACCGGTTTTAAGTAAGACATTAATACACGGAAAAGCTCGATACCCATTGAGCAAACCGCTTGTAATTCTGTCTCTTTGCCATCTTCTTTTGCAATGACCCAAGGGGCTTTTTCATCGATATATTTATTGGCTTTATCGGTTAATGTCATGATTTCACGAATTGCTTTGTTATATTCGCGGCTTTCATAATAAGTAGCGATTTGTTCAGCTTGTGCAGTAAATTCAGCAAAAAGTGCTTCGTCTTCTAATTTATCTGCTAATTTGCCTTCAAAGCGTTTCGCAATAAATCCAGCATTACGAGAAGCTAAATTGACTAGTTTATTGACGATATCCGTATTGACACGTTGAACAAAATCTTCCAAATTGAAATCAAGATCTTCGATACGATCGTTTAATTTTGCTGCGTAGTAATAACGTAAACATTCTGGATCAATATGGTTTAAATAGGTGCTAGCTTGGATAAATGTACCACGTGATTTTGACATTTTGGCGCCATCTACGGTGACATAACCGTGAGCAAACACATTGGTTGGTTTGCGGTATTCGCTTCCTTCCAACATTGCTGGCCAGAATAGGCTGTGGAAATACACGATATCTTTACCTATAAAGTGATAAAGCTCAGCATCGCTGTTTTCTCCCCAGAATTCATTAAAATCAATGCCTTCACGATCGCAGAGATTTTTGAAAGAAGCCATATAGCCAATTGGCGCATCCAACCAAACATAGAAGAATTTATCTTTTGCACCTGGAATTTCAAAACCAAAATAAGGTGCATCACGAGAGATATCCCATTGTTGTAAACCACTTTCAAACCATTCTTGCATTTTGTTTGCAATTTCAGGTTGAAGTGAACCAGAGCGAGTCCATTCTTTTAACATACCTTCAAAAGCAGGCAAGTCAAAGAAGAAATGTTCAGATTCTTTGATGATTGGTGTTGCACCTGATACAGCTGAACGAGGATTAATTAAATCCATCGGGCTATAAGTCGAAGCACAAACTTCGCAGTTATCACCGTATTGATCTTCAGCTTTACATTTTGGGCAAGTCCCTTTGACGAAAACGATCTGGTAAGAACATGTTCTTTTTCAGGATCGAATAACTGAGAAATCACTTTTGTTTTAATGAAGTCTTTGGCTTTTCAATTTATTGTAAATCTCAGCGGTGATCTGTTTATTTTTTCTTCACTGTGAGTAGAGTGATAGTTATCAAAACTAATATTGAAACCAGCAAAATCACGTACGTGATCCGCTTTTGCTTTTGCAATTAATTCTTCTGGTGTAATGCCTAATTTATCGGCATTAAGCATAATTGGTGTGCCATGCGCATCATCTGCACAAACAAAAATAAATTTTATTGCCACGCATACGTTGGAAACGCACCCAAATATCCGCTTGAATGTGTTCTAACATGTGCCCTAAATGAATGGCGCCATTTGCATAAGGTAATGCACAAGTAACTAAAATTTTACGAGGTTGAGTTGTCATTATTTTTCTCTTATTCTTTTTGCAAAAATTGCGAGTATGTTACCCGATTAGTGCGATTTTTTTCTAGTTTAGTTATACTTTTAGCTTAACATTTGAGGTGTAAAAAGGGTAAAATATCCCTGACAAATTTACTCTACTACCTACTACTATTAAAGGAATATTATGGCAACTGCTTTTTCTGAAAATTTAACGGCAGAACAACAATCTCAAGTTCTGCAAGTTTTCCAACAATTTCAACATCCAAGTTTGCAAAAAGACTTAATCGCATTAAATACTTTGAAGAAAGTTGAAAAAGGCTGTGACGTATTACGTATTGAATTACAATTGCCTTTTGCATGGAACACTGGCGTGGAGCAAGTGAAACAGCAACTTTCTGATGCCTTATTAAAAGCAACAGATAGTAAAGAAATCAAATGGGTGGTGAATTATCAAATCGCAACGTTAAAACGTGCGAATAATCAACCCGCTGTAAAAGGCGTGAAGAACATCATCGCGGTGACTTCGGGTAAAGGCGGAGTAGGGAAATCCTCGGTTTCTGTGAATCTTGCGCTTGCTTTACAAGCTCAAGGTGCTCGCGTGGGGATTTTAGACGCGGATATTTATGGCCCATCTGTTCCGCATATGTTAGGCGCCCCACATCAACGCCCAACTTCACCAGATAACCAACATATCACACCGATTAAAGCACATGGTTTATCTGCAAACTCGATCGGTTTCTTAATGGATGAAGATAATGCAACTATTTGGCGTGGTCCAATGGCAAGTAGTGCATTAAGTCAGCTTTTAAATGAAACATTATGGGATAGCTTAGATTACTTAGTGATCGATATGCCACCGGGTACAGGTGATATCCAATTGACCCTTTCACAACAAATCCCTGTAACGGGTGCGGTAGTGGTCACAACACCACAAGATATTGCGTTATTAGATGCGGTGAAAGGTGTATCGATGTTTGAACGTGTGTCAGTACCAGTGTTAGGTATTGTGGAAAATATGTCTATGCATATTTGTAGCAATTGCGGCCATCACGAAGCGATTTTCGGCACTGGTGGTGCAGAGAAAATGGCACAAAAATACAATGTGAAAGTATTAGGTCAGTTACCGTTGAATATCCAAGTTCGTCAAGATTTGGATGCAGGTAAACCGACCGTAGTTGCTGCACCAGACAGTGAAATTGCGAAATCTTTCTTAGATTTAGCAGAGAAAGTATCAACTGAGCTTTACTGGCAAGGTTCTGTGATTCCAAGCGAGATTTTATTCCGCGAAGTGAAATAATCACAAAAAATATCATAAAAATTAACCGCACTTTAGGTCATCCAAAGTGCGGTTATTTTTTTAGCTAAATTTGCTTATTTTAAATGATCTGCATCATTTATTTTCTCAATGCGAAAACCATTCTCATCGTCATAATGTACAACACTTATTGAGGTATTAATGAGCGATACCGATTTATCTTCATCACGGTGATTTTGCCACGTTGCACCGTTTAATAAGGCAAGCAATAAACGCAAGGTATGGCCATGTGACACAATGAGAATATTACCTTGATCGTGGATCTTAATAATATCCTGCAATGCTTTCATGGCACGTTCGCCTAATTGTTCAAACGTTTCTCCGCCATTCGCTTGAGCTTTGTAATTGGCAGGATCTTTAATAAGTTGTTTAAATTCCGGGTGTTCTCTTAACGTATCAACAACTTTGCCTTCCCAAGAACCAAAATATTGTTCATTTAAACCTTGGTGATGGAAAAGGGGAATATCTCTTTCACCAATAATATGAGAGGCGGTTGCGATAGTGCGGTTTAATATGCTGGAATAAGCAGCAATGAAAGGAATATGATTAAGTGCCACACCTGTTTTTTTCGCACCATTAACACCTTCTTCTGTTAAAGGGGAATCGCCATGACCTTGCATTAAACCTTCCGTATTCCAAACAGTTTTACCGTGGCGAATGAAATAAAAAGTCAGTTGTTTTTTCATTTTCATGTCCATAAAAAAGATTAAGGAAGCCGAAACTTCCTTAATCATGATTTTAACGGGAGTAATAACCTGCCATTGAACTATATACGGCATTTTCTGCTTGAATGATGTTGTATTTCGCATTCAAGATAGAAAGTTGAGAGCTTTTCTCTGTGTTTGCCGCTGCAAGCCATTCACGTAATTCAGATACACCAGCATTGTAACGATCACGATAGTATTTGGTGATACGTTGGTTATAGCTGTGTGTTTTTTGCAAGTTAGCAAAGGCACTTTGTGCTTGTGTGTAGGCGAAGTAGTTGGTATCTACATCGTTCAAGGCTTTAGTAATGCTTTGCTCATAGTTTAAACGTGCAGTTTCATAATCTGCCTCAGAGATTTTCACGTTCCATTTCACCGTATTCCAGTTGAGGAATGGCAGGCTAATGCCGATTAACCCGGTACCCACTGGATTGTGCAATGTATTACCAACTTTAGTACCACTTGATGTTAAGCTACCACCTAAAGTCATTTCAGGGAACCAGCCTTTTTCGGTTGCTTTGGCATTTTTGAATGCACTGCTTAAGCGATATTGATAGCCTTTTACATCAGGACGATTCGCAATCACAGAAACGGGTACATTTAAATTCACGCCCACGTTTTTCACATTAAGAATGTGTGGGAAGTTGATATTTAATGCTTCTTCCGGTTTTAAGTTCAGTAAGTTACGTAAAGTTTGTTCCGCTGTTTTACGTTGCGTTTGATAGTTGATCAAGTTGTTACGTGCGTTCAATACCGCTTGTTGTGCTTGATCCACACTTGCGCTGTCAGCCACACCTTGTGATAAACGGCGTTGCATAATGCTGCTAATGTCGTTGTAGTATTTAATGCTTTCTTGCGTGGTGCTGATTGCATCATTAAAGTAGGCAATTTGATAATAGGTTGTTACAACAGAGTTGATGAGTGAAAGTTTTGTTGCTTCTAAATCTTCAGCCGTTGCCTTGTGTGACCATTCAGCTGCATCAGCGGTATCCGCTAAACGTTGCCATAGATCTAACGTATAACTCACATTTAATGCACCTTTATGACTGATGGTTGAGTTGCCACCAGTTTTCAGATTTTTACCCGCAGAAGATTGGGTTGAACCGCTAAATGCCGGAATTAAATTCGCGCCTGCAAGGTTTGCATTATATAGAGCACGGTTTACGGCAATAGACGCTTTGGCTAAATCTTTGTTATTAACTAATGCTTGTTCTACCACACGATTTAATTGTGAATCATTGTAAAGTGCCCACCAGTTTTCTTTTACATTAAATTGTTTGGTGATTTCCGCATAATTTTGGTAATCCTGCTGGCTCGCTTTATAAGAATCGCCGATGTTAGCACAACCTGCTAGAGCAGTTGCCATCGCGATTGCTAAGGTTAATTTTTTTCATTTTTTAACATGGATTTTTTTCCTTTCTTTTTAATTAAAGTGCGGTCAAAAAAATTAGTAAGAATTTTAACCGCTCTTTTGAGTTTTACAAAATTTCTTTATTCTCTCGCAAGGGCGGTAATTGGATCTAATTGTGCTGCACGTTTTGCCGGCATATAGCCGAAGATCACACCAATCAGGGTAGAGAAGACCACCGCTGCAACAATTGAGCCAGTTGAGAATGCCATCGTAAAGTCAGTCATAAATACGTTAAATAGCAGACCGATTAAACCCGAAAGTAGAATACCCGTCACGCCACCAATTAAACAAATCAGCACGGCTTCAATTAAAAATTGTTGCAGAATGTTAAATTGTCTCGCACCAATAGCCATGCGCACACCAATTTCTTTAGTTCGTTCAGTAACAGAAACCAACATAATATTCATTACCCCAATACCGCCTACAATCAATGAAATAAAGGCAATAGAGGAAATGAGCAATTTCATCGTGCCTGTTGTGCTTTCAACGGTTTGTTTAATGGTATCGCTATTCATGATAAAGAAATCTTTTTTACCATGACGCATGGTAAGCAATTCAGTAATTCCTTTTTCAGCGACAGTAGTATTCACGGAATCATCTACTTTTACGGTAATCGAGCCAATTTTTTTACTGCCCGAAATACGATTCATCACGGTGGTATAAGGGGCATAGAGATTAAGTGAACTGCTTGCCCCGCCCATTTGTTTATCAGATACCACGCCAATAATACGTAATGGACGTTTATTAAACATTACAATTTTGCCGATAGGATTTTCATCCGGGAAAATCGATTTTTTCGCACTTTCATCGATTAAGGCTACTTGGTTGTTATCAGCAACATCTTGAGCAGAAAATAAATTACCGGATTTTAGTTTTAAGCCATCTACATCAAAATATTGTTCGCCTACACCTTTTAAACTGGTCGAGGAGAAAGTCTGGTTACCATAAATTAATGTGCCACTTGATGAGCTATTTGGCGTGACACTTTGTACATAGCTTTGTTGATTTAAGGCAGTGGCATCATTAATTGTGAGATTCTGCATTTGTTCAGCACGACGATCACCAAAGCCTGTACCATTAAAGATGGTCATGGTACTTGTACCAATACCTTTGATATTCTCTAAGATTTTTTGCTGTGAACCATTTCCCAATGCCACGACAGAAACCACAGAAGTAATCCCGATAATAATCCCCAGCATGGTTAAAAGAGAACGCATTTTATGGGCGATAATGGCACTCACAGACATACGAAAGGCTTCGACAAATTGATCTTTGCTAAACCCAAAGTTCGGTTTAGATTTGGTTTGATTTTCGACCGCACTTTTTACCGCTTTTTTTTGTGTATCACCAATGATTTCGCCATCTTTAATTTCAATCACGCGATTCGCACTGGCGGCAATTTCTCTGTCGTGGGTTACCATAATAATAGTGTGGCCTTCTGCGTGTAATTGATGCAGAATTTCCATTACATTTTGGCCACTTTGTGAATCCAATGCACCAGTAGGTTCATCGGCTAAAATAATTTCGCCACCATTCATTAATGCTCGCGCAATACTCACACGTTGTTGCTGACCACCCTGAAAGCTGGCTGGGTTTATTTTGCCATTTATCGCCTAAGCCTAATTTTTTTCTAACAGTTGTTTTGCACGAGAAAGACGTTTTTTTCTTGCGACATCCCCGCATAAATTGCAGGCAAAGGCGACGTTTTCTGCTGCGGTCAAAGCTCGACAATAAGTTATAGCGTTGGAAAAATAAAGCCGAATTTTTGGCTACGTAAATCTGACAGCTGATCTTTGCTTAATTCAATGGTTTCTTTTGCCATTGATTTTTGTAAGAGCCACTGGTTGCCGTATCCAAGCATCCGATGATATTCATCAAGGTCGATTTACCGGAACCCGATTGCCCAATAATCGCGACGAAATCGCCTTTTTCTATATTTAAAGAGATATTCTTTAAAAATATGAACACGATTTTCGCCTTCACCGAAGTAACGGTTGAGATCCTTAATTTCAATAATATTCATTAATTTTCTACCGCACTTTTTAGAACATTCTTGGACCACGAGGCATAGAGCCAACTTGTTCACCATTCGCAACTTGCGACACGATGACTTTTTCACCTTCGTTTAAACCCGATTTGATTTCAGTTTTGAAATCATTTTTGAACACCGATTTCAACTTCACGCGGCTCAGGTTGATTTTTATCATTCAATACATTGACAAAGCTTTTGCCATCACGTTTTTGGATAGCCATATTGGAAACTAATAACACATCTTTCGCGTTGGCAATTTTGATGTTGTTTTCTGTCGTCATTCCGATGCGTAAAGTACGATCAGGGTTATCAATCAAAACATTGGCGTAATAGTAGATCGCACTGGTCGTTGAGCTGCTACTTGAACTTGTCGAAGATGATGTTGAAGAACTATCACTTGTTGTGGTATTGGCTGGATCAACCGAATCAATGACAGAGTGATACACGGTTTGGCTATCCGATAAAATAGTAAAACTCACTTCTTGACCTGCTTTCACTTTGGTGATGTCGCCTTCTGAAATTTCAGGCTTAATTTTCATTTTGCTTAAATCAGCAATAGTTACAATCGTTGGAGCCGTTTGGTTGGCATTAACGGTTTGACCTTCAGAAACGGGCACGGAAATAACAGTACCGTCCATTGGTGCGGTGATTTTGGTGTAACCCACATTGGTTTCTGCGGTATTCACTTCAATTTCAGCTTGTTTGATATTAGCTTCAATGGCTTCCATTTCAGCTTTCGCATTATCAAGGGTGCTTTTTGCGGTATTTACACTATCTAAAGACGTCGCTTTTTGCAAATAAAGTTTTGATAAGCGGTTATAACTTGAAAGGGCAATATCATAAGCGGTTTTCTTCGCTTTTAATTGAGTTTGGTAGCTAACTAATGCGGCCTTTTTGGTATTTAAGGTATTAATTTGAGTTGTGGAATCAATATCCGCGATCATTTCACCTTTTTTTGATCTCTTGCCCTAATTTGGCATAGAGTTTGGTAATTTTACCCGAAGCTTGGGCACCAACATCAACTTCATTCACGCTTTCAACTGAACCAGAGGCGATCACTGTTTTTTCCACATTACCACGGGTAACGGATTCCGTCAGATAGGTGGTTTCTTGTTTGTTATTGCTTGAGAAAAAATAATAAGCTGCGCCAGCAGCAACGGCTAATCCGATTAAAATAAAAAAGCGTTTTTTCATAAAGACTTTGTTATCCTAAATAAAAATGAACGTTTGTTCAGTAAAGTGGTATTCTAAAGGTAAACTTTTCAGTTTGCACGAAAAATCTTCAAGTTAGACCTAAAAATTCTAAAAAAATTCAGTCATTAATTTAATGAAAGTGCGGTTAGTTTTGTGATCAAATTCACAACGCCAGACTTTTTCGTATAGAATGGGGAAATTATTTTTCAATTTATTGAGAAATTTATGAGCAATACAGAACACACTCTAGAAAAATGCGGAAAATACCCGCACACACAATTTCATTACTCAAATTATTGATGAAGATTTAGCTTCGGGTAAACACAAAAGTGTTCATACTCGTTTCCCACCTGAGCCAAATGGCTATTTGCATATTGGCCACGCAAAATCGATTTGCTTAAACTTTGGCTTAGCAAAAGAGTATAACGGTTTATGTAACCTACGTTTTGATGATACCAATCCGGTGAAAGAAGACGTGGAATATGTGGATTCCATTAAAGCCGATGTGAAATGGTTAGGTTTTAAATGGGAAGGTGAACCGCGTTATGCATCTGATTACTTCGATGCACTTTATGGCTATGCGATTGAGTTAATCGAAAAAGGTTTAGCCTATGTTGATGAACTTTCACCAGACCAAATGCGTGAATATCGTGGTACATTAACTGAGCCAGGTAAAAACAGCCCATATCGTGATCGTAGTGTCGAAGAAAACTTAGCGTTATTTGAAAGAATGAAAAACGGTGAGTTTGCCGAAGGGACATTAAGTCTTCGTGCGAAAATCGACATGGCTTCACCATTTATGGTCATGCGTGACCCTGTGCTTTATCGTATTAAATTTGCGAGCCATCACCAAACTGGTGATAAATGGTGCATTTACCCAATGTACGATTTCACTCACTGTATCTCTGATGCGATTGAGCGTATTACACACTCTCTATGTACATTAGAATTCCAAGACAACCGTCGTTTATATGACTGGGTGTTGGAAAATATCAGTATTGAACGTCCATTACCGCATCAATATGAATTCTCTCGTTTAAATTTAGAAGGTACGTTAACGTCTAAACGGAAATTATTGAAATTAGTGAACGACGGTATTGTAGATGGTTGGAATGACCCGCGTATGCCAACCATTTCAGGTTTACGTCGTCGCGGTTATACACCGGCTTCGTTACGTGAATTCTGCCGTCGTATCGGTGTGACTAAACAAGATAACGTCGTAGAGTATTCTGCACTTGAAGCCTGCATTCGTGAAGATTTAAACGAAAATGCACCACGCGCAATGGCAGTGATTGATCCTGTTCGCGTAGTGATTGAAAACTTTGAAGGCGAAGAAACCTTAACAGCGCCAAATCACCCGAATCGTCCTGAATTAGGTGAGCGTCAATTACCGTTTACGAAAGAGCTTTATATTGATCGTGCAGACTTTCGTGAAGAAGCAAACAAACAATATAAACGTTTAGTATTAGGTAAAGAAGTGCGTTTGCGTAACGCCTACGTGATTAAAGCTGAACGTGTCGAAAAAGATGCAAATGGTGAAATCACCACCATCTTCTGTACTTACGATCCAGAAACCTTAGGTAAAAATCCATCCGATGGTCGTAAAGTGAAAGGGGTTATTCACTGGGTATCTGCAGTGCATAATTATCCGGCAGAGTTTCGTTTATACGAGCGTCTTTTCACTGTACCAAATCCAGGTGCAGCAGAAGACATCGAAAGCGTGTTAAATCCAACCTCTTTAGTGGTGAAACACGGTTTTGTAGAACAAAGCCTTGCAAATGCAGAACCAGAAAAAGGTTACCAATTTGAACGCGAAGGTTATTTCTGTGCGGATAACAAAGACAGCCGCCCAGAGCACTTAGTGTTTAACTTAACCGTAAGCTTAAAAGAAGGCTTCTAATTCTAAACAACAAAGTGCGGTCAAAAATCACGTAAATTTTGACCGCACTTTTTTATTGGTTTCACTATGCAATTTGAATCTCATTTTTGGCAAACAAAATCGCTCCTTGAAATGACGGAATCCGAATGGGAAGCCCTATGTGATGGCTGCGGGAAATGCTGTTATCGGAAATATATTCAAGGGCGGGGCAAGCGTGAAAAACTCTATTACACGCGCATTGCTTGCAATCTATTAGATGTGAAACAGGAAGTGTCGTAATTATCCTGAACGTTTTAAAATCGAAAGTGATTGTACGAAATTAACCAAAAAGAATTTGCCTGATTTTGGTTGGCTGCCGAATACCTGTGCCTATCGTTTATTGTATGAAGGTAAACCTTTGCCCGAATGGCATCCCTTAATCAGCGGTGATCCTAATTCAGTGAAAAATGCAGGTATTTTTAATTCCAGATGGCGTGCACGAAGAAGATGTCATTGATTGGTTTGAATTTGTCATTGAAACTGAATAATTTAAATTTCGTTGTTTTTTTATTCTCTTTAAACTTTGTTTTTTGATTTAGGTCACAATTTGCGAGATTGGCAATTGTATTTCAATTGTGCTTACTTATAATACTTATTAAGTATTATATAGATGTATCATTCGTTGTATGCAAATGTCCTTATCACTTAAACAATCTGCTGAAAAACTTGGCATTTCGTTTTCCCATTATGATATTGATGGGCATTTGATTGATGCATCGCCAACCAGTATTGATTATTTTATCGAGCAGTTGCAATTTCCGCCGAATATTGGACAAAATCAGCCGTTCCAACATGTCATATGTGCCTTTGAAAATGAACCCATTCATGGTGATTTAATCGCGTTTTCTTCTCCTCCTGATGCTTCTTTGCGTTATCAATTGCTCGACGAGCAAAACCAAATTCAGTTTGAAAAAAACATTCCATATTCAACCGCACTTTCATTCATTGCCTGCTTTGTCTTTTATCTATCATCGTTTAATGCTTTTTGCCGCTCAACAAACGAGAAAATACAATCGGTTGTAAATAATCAAGCTTACAAAGCATAAAGGAGTATGTCATGACGAAATTAGTCGCTCAATCAGTAATTAATTCATTTTTTGATGGCAAACATGCCGATCCTTTTGCTGTATTAGGCATGCATGAAACTCACAATGGTATTGAGATTCGTGCTTTATTACCCGATGCAGATAAAGTCGATGTGATTGACAAAGAAAGTCAATCCATCGTTGTCGAACTAGAAAAACTGGATGACCGCGGGTTTTTTGCTGCTATTGTGCCAGAGATTCACCATTTCTTTACCTACCAATTAAAAGTGTATTGGGGCGTAGAAGCCCAAATTATTGAAGATCCATACCGCTTCCATCCGATGATTAATGACTTGGATCAATGGTTATTAGCGGAAGGTTCGTTATTGCGTCCTTATGAAGTATTAGGTGCGCATTTTACTGAATGTGACAGTGTCCCGGGCGTAAATTTCCGGGTATGGGCGCCAAATGCGAAACGTGTTTCGTTGGTCGGTGATTTCAACTACTGGGATGGTCGTCGTCATCCAATGCGTTTTCATCCTGCAAGTGGTGTATGGGAATTGTTCTTACCCAAAGCTAGCCTTGGTCAACGCTATAAATTTGAATTAATTGATTGCAACGGCAATCTTCGTTTAAAAGCCGACCCTTATGCATTCAGATCGGAATTACGTCCAGATACAGCATCCGAAATAAGCATGTTGCCGGATGTGGTCGAAATGACAGAGCAACGTCGTAAAGCGAACCAACGTAATCAACCTATTTCAATCTATGAAGTACATTTGGGATCATGGCGTCGTAATTTAGAGAATAATTTCTGGCTTGATTATGACCAAATTGCTGATGAGCTTATTCCTTATGTTAAACATATGGGCTTTACGCATATTGAGTTTTTGCCACTCTCCGAATTCCCATTCGATGGATCTTGGGGGTATCAACCGATTGGTTTGTATTCTCCAACGAGTCGTTTTGGTACACCAGAAGGCTTTAAACGCTTAGTCGAAAAAGCCCACAAAGCAGGCATTAATGTGATTTTAGACTGGGTGCCAGGACATTTCCCAAGTGATACTCATGGTCTAGTGGCATTCGATGGCACAGCCTTATATGAGCATGCTGACCCACGTGAGGGCTATCACCAAGACTGGAATACCTTGATTTATAACTATGGTCGTAATGAAGTAAAAAACTTCTTATCCAGCAATGCACTGTATTGGCTTGAACGCTTTGGTGTAGATGGTATCCGTGTAGATGCAGTAGCGTCAATGATTTACCGTGATTATAGTCGTGCTGAAGGCGAATGGATCCCGAATCAATATGGAGGCCGTGAAAATTTAGAAGCGATTGAATTCTTAAAACACACCAACTGGAAAAATCCATTCTGAGATGTCTGGCGCGATTTCCATTGCCGAAGAATCTACTTCTTTTGGTGGTGTAACTCATCCGACAGAAAATGGTGGACTTGGGTTTAATTTCAAATGGAACATGGGCTGGATGAACGATACCCTAAGTTATATGAAACTCGATCCCGTTTATCGTCGTTATCATCACGACAAAATGACCTTCGGGATGATTTATCAATACAGCGAAAACTTTGTATTACCACTTTCTCACGATGAGGTGGTACACGGCAAATGTTCGTTACTCGGCAAAATGCCGGGCGATACATGGCAAAAATTCGCTAATTTACGTGCCTATTACGGTTATATGTGGGGCTATCCAGGCAAGAAATTATTATTCATGGGCAATGAATTTGCTCAAGGTCGCGAATGGAATTATGAAGAAAGTTTGGATTGGTTCTTACTTGACGAAAACCATGGTGGCCTATGGCATAAAGGTGTATTGCAATTAGTCAAAGATTTGAACGGAATTTATCAAAAAAATGCACCGCTCTTTGAATTAGACAGTGAACCGGAAGGCTTTGATTGGTTAGTGGTGGATGATGCGGAAAATTCGGTCTTTGCTTTTGAACGTAAAAGCAGTAATGGCGAACGCATTATTGTAATCAGTAACTTCACACCTGTGCCACGCGAAGGCTATCGCATTGGGGTCAATGCCGCGGGTGAATACGAAGAAATTTTGAATACTGACTCAATGTATTATCAAGGTTCAAACGTGGGTAATTTTGGCTTGGTAGAAAGCGAAGCGATCGCAAGTCACGGACGTGAAAATTCGATTAGCGTGACCATTCCGCCACTCGCAACTATCTATTTGAAGTATAAAGCATAACAATAGTGAAGGGCACAATGTTTAATATTTATAACAATGGTAAACCTTCCCCAATGGGATATTCGCAAACGCTGGGAAAACGGCCTAAAAATTTCGAATTTTTGCGCTGTTTTTCTAGTGCGGCGGATGCTATTGAACTTTGCTTGTTCCGTGATGGCAAAGAAAGCCGTTTTGCCATGAGTAGAACCGATAATATTTGGCATATGGCAATCGAAGGCGTTAAGTTAAATGATGAGTATGCGTTCAGAATCACAGGCAAAAATGACCGCACTTTAGCTAATCCGCAAAAGTTAATACTTGATCCTTATGCCAAAGCAGTAAGCCATAAACCGGATTTGAGCTCACCAGAATCTCGTTCAATTTTCGTGTTAAATGATGGACGAGATAATGCCGCCGTTGCACCTAAAGGCCGCATTATTGACGAGCATTTTGATTGGTCAGGGGATTGTAAACCGTCTATTCCTTGGGCTCAAACCATTGTATATGAATTAAATGTTAAAGGATTTAGCCAATTAAATTCCCGTATTCCAGAAAATATCCGTGGTACTTATGCGGCATTGGCTCACCCCAAAAACATTTCGTACTTTAAATCATTGGGTATTACCAGCCTTGAATTGCTCCCAGTGAATTTCTTCATTGATGAACCACATTTGCAAGAAAAAGGATTACGCAATTATTGGGGCTATAACCCATTAGCTATGTTTGCTTTAGAACCAAGTTATGCGGCAGATCAAAAACAACCATTGAACGAATTTAAGAGCATGGTGAAAGCCCTGCATCAAGCGGGCATTGAAGTGGTTTTAGATGTCGTATTTAACCATACGGCTGAATCCGAAAAATCATTTCCGACATTTTGCCAGCGTGGTATTGATGACAAAACCTATTACTGGCAAAACGAGCATGGTGATTACCTCAACTGGACGGGGTGCGGCAATATGCTCAATCTTGCCAATGACGTCACTCGCAAATGGGTATTAGATTGTTTACGTTACTGGGTAACAGAATGTCATGTAGATGGTTTCCGCTTTTGATTTAGCCACGGTACTTGGTCGTGAAACGCCTGATTTCAATCCAAATGCAAAATTGTTTGCGGAAATGGAACAGGATGACGTTCTACAACAAATTAAATTAATTGCAGAGCCTTGGGATATAGGGCATTACGGTTACCAAGTTGGTTATTTCCCAGCCTATTTTTTTCTCAATGGAATGATCGTTTCCGCGATGATATGTGTCGTTTTTGGTTATGGCAAAGTGGTGAAGTGGGTGCTTTTGCAGAACGTTTTGCTGGCTCGAGCGATATTTTTAAACGAGAAGGACGATTACCACATGGTAGCTTGAATTTTATTACTGCCCATGATGGTTTTACGTTACGAGATTTAGTGAGCTATAACCATAAACACAATGACGCTAACGGTGAAGAGAACCGTGACGGACGCAATGAAAATTATAGCTACAATCATGGCATAGAAGGTTCTCAACTGGATTTATCTGATGAATGGCAAAGTGCGGTCGAAAATAACCGTGTTTTATCAGAAAAAGGCTTGTTAGGCTCTTTATTACTGGCAAATGGTGTCCCCATGCTGCTTGCTGGGGATGAGTTCGGCAACAGCCAATATGGCAATAACAACGCCTATTGCCAAGATAACGAAATTACGTGGTTAAAGTGGAATGATTTTAACCAAACCTTATTTGACTTTACCAAGCAAACCATTGCATTACGAAAAAAAATTCAAAGTTTGCAACAGGAGGCTTGGTGGTCGGATGAAAATGTCGAGTGGTTGAATACTGGGGAAACCCGATGACACTAGACGATTGGCATAATCGGGAAAGCAAAGCCCTACAAGTTATGTTGGACGGCAAATATCTTTTCTTAATTAATGCAAAAACTGAACCGCAATCTTTTTATTTGCCAAATGGTAAATGGAAAAAGATTGCCGAAACTGAAAATAGCGTGATTCAACAATGTGATGTGAGCGGTATAGCATTTGAAGTGTTGGAACATATGGATGATGAAAACGATGGAGTTTGTTATGAAAAGTGATCTTAATAAATATGAATTAGTTAAAGATACTTTAGTGCTTATTTTGGCTGGTGGTCGTGGTTCTCGCTTACATGAATTAACCGATAAACGTGCTAAACCTGCGTTATATTTTGGTGGTAATCGTCGCATTATTGATTTTGCGCTTTCCAACTGTATTAACTCAGGCCTGAATCGTATCGGTGTTGTAACCCAGTATGCCGCTCACTCTTTATTACGCCATTTACAAACAGGTTGGTCATTCTTACCGCAAGAGCGTGGTGAATTCGTTGATATGTTACCTGCCCGTCAACAAATTGATGATTCTACGTGGTACCGTGGTACAGCGGATGCGGTGTATCAAAATATGGCGATTATCCGTAATCACTATCGTCCAAAATACATTTTGATTCTTGCGGGTGACCATATTTATAAACAAGATTACAGTGTCATGTTGATGGATCACGTGAGAAGTGGAGCAAAATGTACAGTAGGCTGTATTGAGGTACCACGTTCTGAAGCCAGTGAATTTGGTGTCATGGCGGTAAACGAAAACCTTAAAGTGAAAGCCTTCGTTGAAAAACCGAAAGATCCACCTGCCATGGTGGGTAAACCAGATACGTCGCTAGCCTCTATGGGGATCTACGTGTTTGATGCTGAGTATCTCTATAAAATGCTTGATAGAGAAGTGAATACCCCTTGCACATCTCATGACTTTGGTAAAGATGTCTTGCCAAAATGCTTGGAAGAAGGCGTGCTTTATGCGCATCCATTCAGCCGTTCTTGTATGGGCCGAAACACTGAAGGTGAAATTTACTGGCGTGATGTGGGTACGCTCGATAGTTTCTGGCAAGCGAATATCGATTTAGTTTCAGAGCATCCACAATTAGATATTTATGATCAAAGCTGGCCAATTCGTGGTAATCCAGTGCAGGCTTATCCATCTAAATTCTTCTATAAAAAAGCGAATGTTAAACCGGTAGATAACTCGCTTATCGGTGGTGGCTGTGTGATTACCGATGCATCTATTAGTAATTCAGTATTGTTTGATAGAGTCAAAATTGATGAAGACTCTTCTGTGGATCACTGTGTCGTGTTACCGCAAGTACAAATTGGTAAAAATTGTACATTGAAAGATTGTATTATTGATCGCCATTGTATTATTCCAGATGGTATGGAAATCGGTGTGGACAAAGCCCTAGACAGTAAACGTTTCCGTGTAAGTTCTACCGGTAAAGTTGTACTTGTAACCTCAACAATGTTGAAAAAATTGCAAGGTGAAGAAGTCACTAACGAAGAACATTTGGACTAAAGTGCGGTCAATTTTGACAGTGTTTTAAGTGAACTAAAAAGATTGTGCTGTTATCAATGACAGCACAATTTTAAGTATAAAAGGAAAATTATGAGAGTTTTACATGTTTGCTCGGAGCTATATCCCTTACTCAAAACTGGCGGGCTTGCCGATGTTTTAGGGGCGTTACCTTTTGCACAAAAAGAAATTGGTATTGATACGCGTATTTTATTGCCGGCTTATCCAAAAATTTCTGCAGGCATTGAGAACGCGCATGTTGTCACAGAATTTGATAATTTTGCTGGTCATGTTGTATTGCGTTATGGTGAATACAATGGTGTAGGGATTTATCTGATTGATGCGCCACATCTCTATTGGAGAGAAGGAAATCCTTATCATGATAGCGATTACAACGATTATGCCGATAACTATAAACGTTTTGCTTTATTAGGCTGGGTGGGAGCAGAGCTTTCGACAGGCTTAGACAGTTGGTGGCGAGCAGAAGTGGTTCATGCTCATGATTGGCATGCGGGCTTAGCCGCCGCTTATCTCTTTAATAAAGGTCGTCCTGCAAAATCAGTATTTACGATTCATAACTTGGCATATCAAGGACAATTTGCCCACCGTCATTTACATGAAATTGGATTGCCAGAAGGGATGTTCCATGTTGATGGTTTAGAGTTATTTGGCCAAATTTCATATTTGAAAGCAGGTCTCTATTATTCTGATATGGTCACAGCAGTGAGTCCAACTTATGCGAAAGAAATTACCACACCAGACTTTGCTTATGGCTTACAAGGCTTGCTAACGGGTTTACGTGAAGCAGGCAAGTTGGTGGGGATTTTAAATGGTGTTGATCAAGAAATTTGGCATCCAAGTTGTGATGCTTATATTCAGCATCACTACAAATTGAAATCCATCGCGGGTAAGAAGAAAAATAAAGCGGATTTACAAGCTTATTTTAATTTGCCACAACAACCTGATGCACTTTTATTTGTGATGGTGACTCGCTTAACCGAACAAAAAGGCGTGGATTTACTGATTGCCACAGCGGATGAAATTGTTAAACAAGGTGGTCAATTAACTATTCTCGGTTCTGGTGCAAAACATTTGGAAGAGGGAATTTGCCAATTAGCACAACGTTACCCAGAAAATATTGCAGTAAAAATTGGTTATGATGAAGCACTTTCACATTTGATGGTTGCCGGTGGTGATGTCATTTTGGTACCAAGCCGCTTTGAACCTTGTGGATTAACTCAATTATATGGGTTGCAATATGGCACATTGCCGCTTGTTCGTGCAACGGGAGGATTAGCAGATACCGTGACCAACAGTACAAGTGAAACCATTAAAGAGCGTACTGCAACAGGTTTTGTATTCCAAAAAGCCGAAGCAGATGATTTACGAAGTGCTATCCAGCATGCCTTTGCCTTGTGGCAAAAACAACGTGTTTGGGCGATGGTGCGTAATAATGCCATGGCACAGGACTTTAGTTGGAAAAATGCGGCCGCTCAATATGAGCAGCTCTATTTAAGCATTTTAAACTCATAATTTAATGGATTGACTCCCTCTTCGAAATAATCGCCTTTGAAGGGGGAATTTTTGTTGTTTTTTTCGTAAAAAAGCTTAAAATTTGCGCGATTTTTTTATTGAGGTTTTATTTTCTATGATCATGAACAATTTTGATTCGCCATTTCTCTACAATCGACCAAGTCTTGATGTTGAAGGCGTGAAAAAAGCAATTGTTTATAAATTAATTTTCTTAATTGGTCGTTCACCAAAAGAGGCGAGTCAACGCGACTGGCTAAATGCGACCCTTCATGCGGTACGTGATTTAGTGACTGAAGGCTGGATTACCACCGCTCGTCAATCTCGTGCAGAAGAAACCCGTCGTGTTTATTACCTTTCTATGGAATTCTTAATCGGCCGTACACTTTCTAATGCAATGATCGCAGAAGGTGTTTATGATGTGGCAGAAAAAGCCTTGGCTGAATTAAATGTTAATTTGGAAGAGATTATTGAAAAAGAAGTGGATCCAGGTTTAGGTAACGGGGGGTTAGGTCGCCTTGCTGCTTGCTTTATGGACTCACTGGCAACATTAGCTATTCCAGCGATGGGTTACGGTATTCGTTATGAATACGGTATGTTCCGTCAAAAAATTGAAAATGGTCAACAAGTTGAACGTCCAGATGATTGGTTGGAAAAAGGTGCGCCTTGGGAATTTATGCGTCCATCAAAACGTTTCAGTATTGATTTTGGTGGTCATATCTATTTTGAAGATAAAAAATGTATCTGGAATCCGGCTGAAAAAGTGACCGCACTTGCATACGACCAAATGATCCCTGGCTATAAAAATGATTCGGCATCGACCTTACGTTTATGGTCTGCTCATGGTGGAGAGTTATTTGATTTAGAAGAATTTAACCGTGGTGACCACCTAGCAGCTGTGGCAACGCGTTCCGCTAACCAAAATCTATCCCGCGTACTTTATCCGGATGATTCTACTTGGAATGGTCGTGAGTTACGTTTACGTCAAGAGTACTTCTTAGTATCGGCTTCTTTACAAGATATTCTCCGTCGCCATTTAAGAACTCACGGTACATTGGATAATCTTGCAGATAAAGTGGCAATTCACTTGAATGATACCCACCCGGCATTAGCGATTCCTGAGTTGATGCGTATTTTAATCGATTTACACGGTTACTCATGGCAAAATGCTTGGGATGTGACTCGTCGTATTTTCTCTTATACTTGCCATACTTTAATGTCAGAAGCATTAGAAACCTGGCCGGTAGAAATGATGGCGAAGATCTTACCGCGTCACTTACAAATGATTTTTGAAATTAATGATCATTTCCTTGAATATGTGAAAACTTATGTCACGACTGATATGGACTTTATCCGTCGCGTTTCACTTATCGAAGAAGGATATCAACGTAAAGTGCGCATGGGATGGTTGTCTGTTGTCGGTTCACATAAAGTAAACGGTGTTGCGGCGATTCACTCAGATCTTATGGTGACATCAACCTTTGCTGATTTTGCTCGTATCTATCCAGAACGTTTCACTAACGTGACAAACGGTGTGACACCACGTCGTTGGCTTGCCGTAGCAAACCCGAAATTAGCGGCTTTATTTGATCAATATATTGGTTCTGAATGGCGTTGCGATTTAAGCCAAATTGAAAAACTTAAAGCGTTTGCAGATAAAGGTGAATTTAAGCGTGCTGTTGTAGATATTAAATACGATAACAAAGTGAAATTAGCACAATATGTGAAGAAAACACTTGATATCGATTTAGATCCACATGCTTTATTTGACGTACAAGTAAAACGTATTCACGAATACAAACGTCAAATGCTTAATGTGTTACACATTATTGCACGTTATAACGAAATGCTTGCTCATCCAGAAAAAGATTGGCAGCCACGTGTGTTCATTCTAGCGGGTAAAGCAGCTTCAGCTTACTATGCAGCAAAACAAACCATTCGTTTAATTAACGATGTCGCGAATGTCATCAATAATGATGAACGCTTAAAAGGTCGTTTAAAAGTTGTCTTTATCCCGAACTACAGCGTAAGTCTTGCACAATTAATCATTCCAGCGGCAGATATTTCTGAGCAAATCTCTCTTGCAGGAACAGAAGCATCAGGTACCAGTAACATGAAGTTTGCCTTAAATGGTGCGTTAACATTGGGTACGCTTGATGGTGCGAACGTTGAGATTTTAGATAATGTTGGTGAAGATCACATCTTTATCTTTGGTAATACGGTTGAACAAGTGGAAGCATTACGTCGCGAAGGTTATCGTCCGTTTGATTATTATCAAAATGACGAGCAATTACGTGAAGTTATTGACCAAATCATTCGTGGTGATTTCTCGCCGGAAGAACCGAACCGTTATCACTCTCTAATTCAAGGTTTACAGTACCACGATTATTACCAATCTTTTGCTGATTTCCGCAGTTATGTGGAAGCGCAAAAAGCGGTAGATAAAAAATATCAAGATCGTGATGTATGGATAGCTAGTACCATTCAAAATATGGTGAACATGGGCTTCTTCTCATCAGACCGTACAATTCTTGAATATGCGAAAAATATCTGGAAAATTGAACCGTTAAAACTCGAGAAGTAAGTTCTTTTCCACTCATAGAAAACCCTGTCGGATTATTTCCACAGGGTTTCTTTTTATGCTAAAATCCACCGTCAAATTTATTGTTCATTCAGATTAGGAAAAAGTATGAAAGTTTTAGAAGGTGCGGTAGCTGCGCCAAATGCTAAAATCGCAGTGGTGATTGCTCGTTTTAACAGTTTTATTAATGAAAGTTTATTAGAAGGTGCGGTAGATGCATTAAAACGTATCGGCCAAGTGAAAGATGAGAATATCACTATCGTTCGTGCACCAGGTGCGTATGAACTTCCATTAGTAGCACGTCGTTTAGCTGAAAGCAAAAAATTTGATGCAATCGTCGCATTAGGTACTGTGATCCGTGGTGGTACAGCTCACTTTGAATATGTAGCGGGTGAAGCAAGCAGCGGTTTAGGTCAAGTAGCAATGCAAGCTGAAATTCCAGTGGCATTTGGTGTTTTAACGACTGAAAACATTGAACAAGCTATCGAGCGCGCTGGCACCAAAGCAGGTAACAAAGGTGCAGAAGCAGCATTAACGGCACTTGAAATGGTGAACCTTTTACAACAAATTGATGCGGCATAATTCCAATGACAGATAAAAAGAACCTGTAAAAAGTATCGCCACGTCGTAGAGCGAGAGAATGTGCCGTTCAAGCATTATATTCTTGGGCGCTCTCTGGTAATGCGCCAGAACAAGTGGAACTCACGTTCGTTGTGGATCAAGATTTAAAAGGTGTGGATAAACCTTATTTTAGCCGCCTTTTCCGTCAAACCGTTGCGAATGTAGAAGCCGTTGATTTTTCAATGAGCCATTATTTAGATCGCGCGTTGGATGAATTAGATCCGATTGAAAGAGCGATTTTACGCTTAGCGGTTTATGAACTTCAATTTGAGCCAGATGTGCCGTATAAAGTGGCGATTAACGAGGCAATTGAAGTGGCGAAAGTATTTGGTGCAGATGAAAGCCATAAATACATTAACGGTGTATTGGATAAAGTCGCTCCTGCATTAGGTCGCAAATAATTATTCAAATGTAGGGTAGACAAATGTCTGCCCTTTGTTTTTTGGTGCGCAGATAAAATGAGTACGGGTGAATTTGATCTTATAGGGCGATATTTCTCAATACAAAAAGGCAATCAACACTTTGTTGATTTCAGTATTGGGGATGATTGTGCGATCACTCATATTCCAGAAGGCTATCAGCTTGCGATCACCACCGATACAATGGTCGAAGGCACGCATTTTTTATCTTCCATTTCTCCCCAAGATTTAGCGTATAAAGCTATCGCGACAAATCTAAGTGATTTAGCTGCTATGGGGGCGAAACCCACTTGGATTTCTCTTGCACTCACATTACCTAAAGTTGATGAAAACTGGCTGAGCCACTTTAGTCAAAGCTTGTTTGATACATTAAATCAATATGATGTAACATTAATTGGTGGCGATACAACGAAAGGTCCACTTTCTGTAACTATTACGGCACAAGGTTTCGTACCAAAAGGAAAGGCTTTATTTCGACATAACGCGAAGGTTGGTGATTTAATTTATGTATCAGGCACGTTAGGTGATAGTGCGGCAGGTTTAAATTGGATCTTACAAGGTAAAAGTGCGGTCGATTTTGATATTGAATTTTTAGTAAAACGCCATTTTCATCCGACGCCACGCGTTGAATTAGGTCAAGCATTAGTGGATGTCGCGCATTCATGTATTGATATTTCAGATGGTCTTGTCGCTGATTTAGGGCATATTTTAACGAGAAGCCAATGTTCAGCGGAGATTGAATTATCTACCTTGCCTTTATCCACACCACTCAAAAAAACATATCGCTTAGAAAAAGCAGAAGCGTTTGCATTAAGTGGCGGGGAAGATTATGAGCTTTGCTTCACAGTTCCCGCAAATAAGAAAACTGAGATTGAAAAGTTGTCTCAATTATTAAATGTACCTTGTACTTGTATCGGGAAAATCGTTCCGCAAAATAACAATCCGATTACTTTTTTTAAAGATGGACGTATTATCAATTATCAAGCGCCCTCTGGTTTCGATCATTTTAAGGATAAATAATGAATAGTTCACCTCTTGATAGAGTTAGCTTAAAAAATCCAGTTCATTTACTTGCATTAGGTTTCGGTTCAGGACTCATTCGTCCTGCACCGGGTACATGGGGAAGTTTAGCCGGAACGATTTTAGGTTCGGCATTATTAGCTTGTCTTGGACTAAAAATCTTCCTAATTTTGACCGCACTTTTGCTTTGCGCTTGGTTGTTATCTATGTCAAAAAACCGCAGATGATATGGGGGTTCATGATCACGGTTCCATTGTTTGGGATGAATTTGTTGGGGTATTTATCGTATTAGCGGCGATTCCAAGCTCATCGTTACCTTGGATTGTGATTGCCTTTGTATTGTTTCGTTTCTTCGATATCTTAAAACCTTATCCCATCCGTTATTTTGACCAAAAACTGGAAAGCGGTTTTGGGATTATGGTGGATGATGTTTTAGCAGCAATCTATGCGGTTATCGTGATTGCGATACTACGTATTATAGGCTTGCCATGCTAAATTTGATGATTATTCATCTTGTTGGCTTGCTTTCGCCTGGCCCTGATTTTTTCTATGTCAGTCGAGTTTCAGCGATGAGTTCTCGTCGAGAAGCCATTGGTGGCGTGATTGGGATTACCATTGGGGTATTAATCTGGGCGACGGCTGCTGTTTTAGGGCTCGCCATTATTTTTGCCACCATGCCAATTATTCAAGGCATTGTGATGATGCTTGGTGGAGCCTATTTAGTTTATCTCGGCATTAAAATGGCAAAAGTAAAAAACAATGCGGTTTTTGATGAAAAGCAGAATGCAAATGTGCCAAATCAATCAACCTTAACGAGCATTATGAAAGGCTTATTGGTCAATTTATCTAATGCTAAAGTTGTGATTTATTTCAGCAGTGTGATGTCATTGGTTCTAGTGAATATTACCGAAACATCACAAATTTTGACCGCACTTGCCGTGATTACCGTAGAAACCTTTTTATATTTCTACATCATTTCGGTGCTTTTTCTCCGTTCTGTTGCAAAAACAGTTTTATAGCCAATATAGTCGCTATATTGATAATGCAGCAGGGCTGATTTTTATTTTCTTCGGAATCTATTTAATTTATAGTGGCGTTCAACACGCTTTAATTTGATTAAAAAAAGGACAAAACATGACATTAAAAATTGCGATCGCCGGTGCCGGTGGAAGAATGGGGCGTCAATTAATTCAAGCCGTACATAATGCAGAAGGGGCAGAGTTAGGTGCGGCTTTTGAACGTAAAGGTTCCTCTTTAGTCGGTGCAGATGCTGGCGAGCTTGCGGGTATTGGTGCATTAGGTGTCAAAGTATCAGATGATTTAAATGCAGAAAAAGACAACTTTGATTTGCTGATTGATTTCACGCGTCCGGAAGGCACGCTTGAGCATATCGCATTTTGTGTCGCTAATAACAAAAAGATGGTAATTGGTACCACAGGTTTTGATGACGCAGGTAAAGCCGCAATTCAAGCTGCATCGGAAAAAATCGCCATTGTATTTGCCTCAAACTTTAGCGTAGGCGTTAATTTGGTGTTTAAACTATTAGAAAAAGCTGCCAAAGTGATGGGTGATTATTGCGATATCGAAATCATTGAAGCACACCATCGTCACAAAGTGGATGCACCATCTGGTACCGCACTTTCTATGGGTGAACACATTGCGAAAACTCTTGGGCGTGATTTGAAAACACATGGCGTATTTTGTCGCGAAGGCATTACAGGCGAACGCAAACGTGATGAAATTGGTTTCTCTACCATTCGTGCTTCAGATGTAGTGGGGGAACATAGTGTCTGGTTTGCGGATATTGGAGAGCGCGTTGAAATTGCTCACAAAGCATCAAGCCGTATGACCTTTGCTAATGGCGCAGTGCGTGCAGGTAAATGGTTGGAAAAACAATCTCACGGATTGTTCGATATGACAGATGTGTTGGATTTGAATAATTTATAATTCTATTTCTAAATCACTTTCCACCCGACAACAACAGAGCAAAAATCTCATCGGGTTGGATAAAGGCAAGGGGGCTTCAGCGTAAGACACCTTGCCTTTTTGTGATCTTCACGCGGCAAGAACCACAATAGCCCAGAACGACATTGATATTCATGGTGAATTTGATGTTGTTCTAAAAAGTTAAGCAGGGAAGTTTGGTTATCGAAATCTAAGGTGATTTGGCGCTGAATAAGATGAATTTTCATGAAACAAAATAAAACAAAATTTTGCTCATTATAGAAGAAAGAGAAGTAAAACTCACGGCTCTTTTGTTGTAATATAGCGAGCTAATATTCATCATAAGGGAAGAACATGCAAACCTTTCTAAAATTAACGTTAATTTCAACCGCGCTTTTATTAACGGCTTGTAGCACCATTTCAAAAGAGCCGGTTAAGCATATTGATATGTATGTAAAGCCTTATTATGATGCCAGAGATGGGCGACTTGAACAGATTAATGTGAACAAAGATATTGATGCGTTATTACTGAAAAATACACAAAAAGATTTTGAAAGTGCGGTCAATATTATTGAGAAAAAAGTGGATTTTGTTTCTCCGATGACAATGTTTGCACTTTCTGCTCGTGCTTATGATTTTGGTTTACGTGATGAAGCAGTAAAATGGTTTTATCGTGGGCAAAACCGTTTAATCACCGCGTTATATGTGTTGGATTTAGATAAATTAACAGTATCGAATAATACAGCATTTGGGCAATTAGTGGGACAGCATGTTAATCCCTATGCGTTCTGTGATTTGAATAAGCAACACAAGGCATCGCAAGATGCGATTGACTGGGCGAAAAATCACCCATATCAGACTGTATTTTTACCTCAATTACCAAGCAAACATCCAGATAGAAAACAGGCATTAAAAGAAGCAGAGGCAAAACTTGATGCGCGCCTAGTTGAGCAAGACCGCTATTTTGCTAATCCTGAAAATAAAGCAAAATGGGAGAAAGAACGCCAAGATAACTTGGTGAATGAGCGATTTTGTTGGTGATTTTAAAAAAATTTAAAAATCTTAAGGTTGCTTAAGATTTCATTAAGATTTGTTGTGTTTAATAAGCATCAACAAGGCGGCAATGAGGATAATCCTTCGCTTTGAAACATGATTAATTTATGCTTAATTCTATTTAGGAGAACATGATGAAAAAATTTGCTTTAGCGACTCTTTTAGCTTTTATCTACTTCAGTGGCATTTGCTGGTTTTAATGGCAACACTGCACAAGGTGGCTTCCAAGGTGGTGATCAAGGTCAACAACTTACTGTTAAACAAGCATTATCTGCGAAAGATAATTCTATGATTACCTTAGTAGGTAACATCACTCAACAAATTGATGGTGATGAATATGTTTTCACCGATGGTACAGACCAAATCAAATTGGAAATTAAAAACCGTGTTTGGAATGGTTTAAATGTGGGACCTCAGGATAAAATCCGCGTTTACGGTAAATTAGATAATGACGCTTTTGAAAAAGCAGAGCTTGAAGTCATTAGCGTTGAAAAAGCGCAATAATTCATATAATTTGAAGTGGTGGGCAAAAGCCCGCCATTTTTTCGTTTTAAGAAAGAGAAAAGTGCGGTCAATATTATGCGAGTTTTATTAGTAGAAGACGATCCTCTCATCGGCAATGGTCTGCAAATTGGTTTAACGAAATCAGGCTTTATTGTAGATTGGTTTACTGATGGGCAAAGTGGATTAAACGCCTTAATCGGCGCGCCTTATGATGCAGTGGTATTGGATTTAACCCTGCCTAAACTAGATGGTTTGGAGGTATTAAAACAATGGCGTTCAAATAATCAAGATGTGCCAGTGTTGATCTTAACTGCACGTGATACATTGGATGAACGCATTAAAGGCATTCAACAAGGTGCGGATGATTATCTTTGCAAACCCTTTGCCTTGGCTGAAGTGGTGGTGCGATTGCAAGCATTAATTCGTCGTCGTTATGGGCAAGTTAAACCACAGATTGAGCATGGCAATGTCAAACTCGATCCTGCACAGCGTAAGGCTTGGTTGAATGAGGATGAAATTACATTAACTGGACGTGAATATAAATTACTCGAGCTTTTTATGCTGAATAAAGAACGAGTGCTTTCACGTGCGACTATTGAAGAAAAACTGTCAAATTGGGATGAAGAATTAAGTAGCGGTGCATTGGACGTACATATTTATAATTTACGTCAAAAGCTGGGTAAACAATTTATTCGTACTGTACATGGTGTAGGCTATGCTTTAGGACAAGTTAATGAAAAATAAACGACTGAGTTTCCGTCTCTTAATCGGTTTAAGTTTGACCGCACTTTGTGTGTGGTGCGTTGCCACGGCTGTTGCTTGGACGGTTGTTAAAAAAGAAGTCAAAGATGTGTTTAATGCACAACAAGTACTTTTTGCCGAGCGTTTGGCAGCTTCTGATTTGAAAAATGTATTATTGGGCGAAAATGCGAACTTTCCACGTGGTGGATTTAAATCACAGAAACGTCATTACGATAATGATGCGTTAGCCTTTGCCATATTTTCTAACAAAGGTGAAAGATTATTAACCGATGGTGATAATGGCGATAAATTTATTTTTCAAAATAAAACTGGTTTTAGTAAAGCGCATATTTTAGATGATGACGATGAATGGTTGATTTATTGGCAACCTGTTGGTAATGGTGAATTGGTGATCGCCGTAGGTCAAGAGTTAGAATATCGTGAAGAGTTAGTCAATAAAATGGTCTTCAGCCAAACAGGGATTTGGTTTGCTGGATTACCAATACTATTATTGGTCGCGTTTATTGTGATTTATCGTGCATTAAAACCGATTAATCGATTGAGTCGAAACGTACAAGCTCGCCGACCAGGTGATGTATCGTTATTAGAAGATGATGATGTGCCGACAGAGATTCTACCGTTAGTTCAAAATTTAAATCAATTTTTTACGCGTACTGGTGAGCAGTTGGAACGGGAGAGACGTTTTGTTTCCGATGCCGCACATGAATTACGCAGTCCATTAGCGGCATTACGTATTCAAACAGAAGTCGCACAGTTGGCTGGCGATGATGCACAAACACGTGAAACGGCTTTAGCGCATTTAACCCAAGGTATCGACCGAGCAACTCAATTAATCGAACAGCTTCTTACGCTTTCCCGATTAGATAATCTTAAAGAATTAAATCGTCAGGAACCGATTCGTTGGTCAGAAATGATAACTTCACTTATCGGTGAGTTATATTTCAGTGCGCAGCAACGCCAAATCGAATTGCAGTTTGATCATCAAGGAGAACCCGCCGTTAAGCAAGGACAGCCATTATTACTTGCACAAATGCTACGAAATTTATTGGATAATGCCATTAAATACTGTCCGCAAGGTACTCAGGTACGTTTGATTTTGCAGCCGCGTAAGATTCTTATCGAAGATAATGGCGGTGGTGTTGACCCAGAAGAATTAGCAAAATTAGGGCAGCGTTTTTATCGTCCGGCAGGACAAAATGAAAAGGGAAGTGGGCTTGGATTGTCTATTGTGGCAAGAATCGCAGAATTGCACCATTACCGTTTCCGCCTGGAAAATATTGAAGATAACGGACACACTCAAGGTTTGCGAGCTATCATTGAGTTATAAAAAAGGGCGTTTAATACGCCCTTTTTGTTAAAACATTCCACCAATTAATTCCAATCGACCTTTTTCAACTTTAATTTCTTTGGCAAATTTCTTAATGAGCATTTGTTTCATATCACTTTCATCTAAGGTGTAAACCGGCATCTGACTTAATAAGGCTGCTACACCATCGCTTAATAGCGGCATAACATCTTGGAGTTGCTCCATGGCACTATTAGGTTCGCCAGACCAGCGTAAAATTCGCAGATTTTTTAAATAGAGTGCACCTTCTTGTGCGTTATACTCTGGAACGGCATCAAAGGTTAAATGCAATTTAGCTGGGTAGGTTTTACCAGATAAACGAATAAGCGTATCAACCAAACCGCTCATTTCAACACGATTACTTTCAGTTTGCCCGATTTGAGTCACCAAATCTTTCAATGCGTAATCGACAGAAAATAATCCAGGGATACCGAGCTTGTCACTAATCGTGCCTTTTTCGCTTAAATACTGGTTAATTTGTTGCTCGCCGATACTGAATGGAGAGGCTTGCACGGATAGCGTGCAGAAACCTAATATCAGTACGGCGAGTACTTTTTTTCAAAAAAATGCATATTTTTTTCTCCTTGATTGAAAAAGAATAAAAATTTTTGTAGAATGTATCGCTTATCTTTTCACTATACAATAAAAAAATTTAAGTAGAGATTATGACTTCGTCATTTAAAGAGCATGTGCAGAAGCTTCTTGAAAAACACCGTGGGGAACGTGTTTTCCAATTTGAATATTTAGGGAAACATTATTGGTTAAAACAACCCGAGCAATTAAAAGGGATATGGTTATTATTAAAACCGCATCCAAAGCAACATTTTAAAGAAGAATGTGAGATTCTTCAGCACCTGAATAATATTGGTGCACCAGTACCTAAATTATGTGATTTCGGTGATGATTATTTAGTATTGGAAGATGCAGGGCCAACATTGAACATCTGGCTTAATGATGAAACGTTGTCTTGGACAGAAAAATCACATATTTTGCATTTAGCGATGGAGATATTGATTAATCTTCATCAACAAGGCATTATTCATGGTCGTCCAGCCATACGAGATATTGCATGGAGAGATGGTCAGATTAGTTTTATGGACTTTGAATCCCATTCAAAAAGCCATAATGAACATTGGTTGATTACACGTGATATGCTAGCATTTTTTTATACAGTTTGTGTCGTGTGAAAGGCTTAGATGATGAAAAGCTTAATGAATTATTTGATTATTATAAATCTCACTGTCCAACGATTTATTGGGCTGATATGTTGTCATATATGAGAAGATTTCGCTGGCTTTATTATCTTTTACTTCCGTTTAAACCAATTGCTCGAACGGATTTATTGGCCGTTTATCGGTTATTTGAACATTTAACAAAAGGAAAATCTATGAAAAAAATTATTTTTTTAGTGGCTGTATTAAGTGCTTTGGTAAGCGCTTGTTCTGTGGGTGTTGGCGCTGGTGGCGGCAGTAATGGTGTGGGCGTTGGTGTAGGTCTTGGAACTGGCTTTGGATTCTAACTCTCACTTTAAGATAAAAGCAAAGTGCGGTCAAAAATCTTAGGTTTTTCAAGAAAAATTAGCAGAAACCGCTTGATCTTTTGATTTAGAACACTATAATACACCCCATATTTCGGACGCGGGGTGGAGCAGCTTGGTAGCTCGTCGGGCTCATAACCCGAAGGCCGTCGGTTCAAATCCGGCCCCCGCAACCAATAACAAGTTCAGTAAAAAGAACCCCAAGTTTGGGGTTTTTTTGTACGAGAAATTTAGAAACTGGGCTTAGGTTCATTGAGGAACCTAACCCTTTTTTTATGTCTGAATTTTAAGATTAGGAGCAAAAATTGGCAACATTAGAACAAAGATTGCAAGAGATGCTTCAAGGTGCAGTAGAAGACTTAGGCTGCGAACTTTGGGGGATTGAATGCCAACGTGCAGGTCGTTTTATGACCGTACGTTTATTCATTGATAAAGACGGTGGCGTAGGCGTTGATGATTGTGCTGATGTAAGTCGTCAAGTGAGCGCGATTTTAGACGTGGAAGATCCAATTGCGGATAAATATAACCTCGAAGTGTCATCACCAGGTCTTGATCGTCCACTATTTACGCTTGAACAATTCCAACGTTATGTGGGCGAGGATATCGCTGTGCATTTACGTATTCCTGTTTTAGATCGTCGTAAATGGCAAGGTAAATTGGAAAAAATTGAAAATGACATGTTGACACTTATTGTTGATGGTCAGGAACAAGTTCTTATTTTTGGCAACATTCAAAAAGCCAATGTAATCGCAAAATTTTAAAGGAGAAAAAGGAAAATGAGTAAAGAGATTTTGTTAGCTGCTGAAGCAGTATCTAACGAGAAGTTATTACCACGTGAAAAGATTTTTGAAGCGTTAGAGAGTGCGATTGCACTTTCAACGAAGAAGAAAATATGACTATGAAAACCGATATTCGTGTATCTATCAACCCCTAAAACGGGTGAATTTGATACATTCCGTCGTTGGTTGGTGGTTGATGAAGTTAAAGTGCCAACAAAAGAAATGACATTAGAAGCGGCACAATTTGAAGATCCGAATGTTCAACTTGGTGATTATGTTGAAGATCAAATTGAGTCTATCGCATTTGACCGTATTGCAATGCAAACTGCTCGCCAAGTAATCAGCACTAAAAATCCGTGAAGCAGAACGTGCAAAAAGTGGTTGAGCAATTCCGTTCTGAAGAAGGTAAGATTGTTACGGGTACGGTGAAAAAAGTAAATCGTGAAAGCATCATTTTAGATTTAGGCAATAAAGCAGAAGCCGTGATTATGCGTGAAGATATGCTTCCTCGTGAAAACTTCCGTCCAGGTGATCGTGTTCGTGGTGTGCTTTATAAAGTGAATCCAGAAAGCAAAACTGCACAACTATTTGTGACTCGTGCAAAACCTGAAATGTTAATCGAGTTATTCCGTATTGAAGTACCAGAAATCGGTGAAGAAATGCTTGAAATCCGTGGTGCGGCACGTGATCCAGGTTCTCGCGCGAAAATTGCGGTGAAATCTAATGATAAACGTATTGACCCAGTTGGTGCATGTGTGGGTATGCGTGGTGCACGTGTTCAAGCGATTACCAACGAGTTAGGTGGCGAACGTGTGGATATCGTACTTTGGGATGACAATCCAGCACAATATGTGATCAATGCAATGGCACCAGCTGATGTGACTTCAATTATCGTAGATGAAGATAATCACTCAATGGATATAGCTGTTAATGCTGACAACTTAGCACAAGCAATTGGTCGTAACGGTCAAAACGTACGTTTAGCGACACAATTAACCGGTTGGACATTAAATGTCATGACTACCGAACAATTAAATGAGAAACATCAAGCAGAAGATACTAAAGTATTAAATTTATTCATGGATAAATTAGGTCTTGATGAAGAGTTTGCTCAAATCTTAGTAAATGAAGGTTTTACTTCATTAGAAGAAGTGGCTTATGTTCCTGTGAGCGAACTGAGTGCAATTGATGGTTTAGAAGATGAAGATCTTATCGAAGAATTACAAGGTCGCGCAAAAGATGCCATTACTGCAGCTGCTGCAGCTGAAGAAGAAGCCTTGAAAAAAGCGAATATTGAAGATCGTTTATTAAATCTTGAAGGGATGAATCGTCACATTGCCTTTAAATTAGCTGAAAAACAAATTACTACGCTTGAAGAACTTGCTGAGCAAGGTGTAGATGATTTAGCTGATATCGAAGAATTAACCGCAGAGCAAGCCGCTGACTTTATTATGGCTGCGCGTAATATTTGCTGGTTTAGCGAAGAGTAAGGAGTTTAATAATGACTGAAGATGTAAAAAATGCGGATGCGAATGCACCGAAAAAACTAAGTATTCAACGCAGAACAAAAACAACCGTAAGCAGTACAACAGCTGGCGGTAAAGCAAAAGCGGTACAAGTTGAAGTTCGTAAAAAACGTACTGTGCCAACAGATGCTGCTCGAAAAAGCAGCTGAGGCAGAAAAATTAAAAAGCACAGCAAGAAGCAGAAAAGAAAGCGGCAGAAGAAAAAGCACGTTTAGCTGCTGAAAAAGCTGCAGCTGAAAAAGCGAAAGCTGAAAAAGCGAAGGTTGAAGCAGAAAAAGCAGCGAAACCAGCACAAAGTGCGGTTGAAAAATAAACCTAAATCTGTTGATCCAGAAAAAGAAAAAAACGTAAAGCGGAAGAAGCAGAACTTCGTCGCAAAAGCGGAAGAACTTGCTCGCCAAAAAGCAGAAGAGCAAGCGCGTAAAAGCAGCTGAAGATGCTAAACGTTATGCTGAAGCGGATACGTCAAGCAATGAAAGCGCATCAGAAGATTATACTGATTACAATTTAAGCTCTCGTTATGCTTTTAGAAGCAGAAGACGAAGAAGAACGTCGTAATGAAAAATCGCGGTCGCGGTAAAAATAAAGTCGCTAAAGCGAAAAAAAGAACGCGATGACGTGAAAGGCGGCAATAAAAATGAGCGCGAATCTAACCGTAAAAATCAAAAAGACGGTAAATTCGGTAAAGGTAAAAATGGTAAGAAAGGTGCAGCATTACAACAAGCCTTCACAAAACCTGTTCAGGTTGTGAAACAAGATGTTGTTATTGGTGAAACCATTACCGTTGCAGAATTAGCAAATAAAATGGCAACCAAAGCGACTGAAATCATCAAAGCAATGATGAAGATGGGCGAAATGGTGACCATTAACCAAGTGCTTGACCAGGAAACGGCACAATTAGTGGCTGAAGAATTAGGTCACAAAGTGATTCTTCGCAATGAAAATGAACTTGAAGAAGAAGTATTAGGCGACCGTGATGTTAACGCAGAAAAAGTGACTCGAGCACCAGTTGTAACGATTATGGGTCACGTTGACCATGGTAAAACCTCATTACTTGACTATATTCGTAAAGCGAAGGTGGCAGCAGGTGAGGCGGGTGGTATTACTCAGCACATCGGTGCATACCACGTAGAAATGGATGACGGCAAAATGATCACCTTCTTAGATACACCAGGACACGCCGCATTTACCTCAATGCGTGCACGTGGTGCGAAAGCAACGGATATCGTAGTTCTTGTGGTTGCGGCAGATGATGGTGTGATGCCTCAAACTATTGAAGCGATTCAACACGCGAAAGCAGCGGGTGCGCCTTTAGTGGTTGCGGTGAACAAAATTGATAAACCAGAAGCCAATCCAGACCGCGTAGAACAAGAATTGCTTCAACACGAAGTCATTTCTGAGAAATTTGGTGGTGATGTGCAATTCGTTCCAGTTTCTGCGAAGAAAGGTACCGGTGTTGATGACTTATTAGATGCTATTTTACTTCAATCAGAAGTACTTGAATTAACGGCTGTAAAAGACGGTATGGCAAGTGGTGTGGTGATTGAGTCTTACCTTGATAAAGGCCGTGGTCCAGTTGCAACCATTCTTGTTCAATCAGGTACCTTACGTAAAGGTGATATCGTACTTTGTGGTTTTGAATACGGCCGTGTTCGTGCAATGCGCGATGAAAATGGTAAAGAAATCGATGAAGCCGGTCCATCTATTCCTGTTGAGGTGTTAGGTCTTTCAGGCGTGCCAGCAGCGGGTGATGAAGCAACTGTAGTACGTGATGAGAAAAAAGCACGTGAAGTAGCATTACACCGTCAAGGTAAGTTCCGTGAAGTGAAACTTGCTCGTCAGCAAAAAGCGAAACTTGAAAATATGTTTAGCAATATGACTGAAGGTGATGTGGCTGAACTGAACATCATTGTGAAAGCGGACGTTCAGGGTTCTGTGGAAGCGATTATTCAATCGTTACAAGATCTTTCTACTGACGAAGTGAAAGTGAAAGTTGTGGGCTCTGGTGTAGGTGGTATTTCTGAAACTGATGCAACCTTAGCAGCTGCTTCGAATGCGATTATGGTCGGCTTCAACGTACGTGCGGATGCTTCTGCTCGTCGTATTATCGAAGCAGAAAACATTGACCTTCGTTATTACTCCATCATTTATGAACTATTAAATGATGTGAAAGCCGCGATGAGTGGTATGCTACAACCAGAATTCAAACAAGAAATCATCGGCTTGGCTGAAGTGCGTGATGTGTTTAAACATCCGAAATTTGGTGCAATCGCAGGTTGTATGGTGACTGAAGGTGTAGTAAAACGTAACAATCCAATCCGCGTATTACGTGACAACGTGGTAATCTTTGAAGGTGAATTGGAATCTCTCCGTCGCTTTAAAGATGACGTTGCTGAAGTCCGTAATGGTATGGAATGTGGTATCGGCGTTAAAAACTACAATGACGTAAAAGTCGGCGACCAAATCGAGGTGTTTGAAGTCGTTGAAATTAAACGTTCAATCTAATCGATAAAAAGAGCGGTCAAAATTCAACGTATTTTTGACCGCTTTTTAATAAGAGAAATATTATGGCAAGAGAATTTAAACGCAGCGATCGTGTTGCACAAGAATTACAAAAAGAAATCGCCATCATTTTACAGCGTGAAGTGAAAGATCCCCGTATTGGCATGGTAACCGTGTCTGATGTGGAGGTATCAAGCGATTTAGCTTATGCAAAAGTGTTTGTCACATTTTTGTTTGATCATGATGAAGTAGCGATCGCACAAGGCATGAAAGGGTTAGAAAAAGCAGCACCTTATATCCGTTCATTAGTGGGTAAAGCGATGCGCTTACGCATTGTGCCGGAAATTCGTTTCTTCTACGATCAATCCTTAGTTGAAGGGATGCGTATGTCTAATTTAGTGACAAACGTGGTACGTGAAGACGAGAAAAAACACGTTGAGGAAAATGACTAATGTCGAGACCTCGTAAACGTGGGCGTGATATTGATGGCGTATTTTTATTAGATAAGCCACAAGGCATGTCATCGAATGACATTATGCAAAAAGTTAAACGCCTATTCCAAGCGAATAAAGCAGGGCATACCGGTGCGCTCGATCCATTGGCAACCGGTATGCTGCCTATTTGTTTAGGTGAAGCGACAAAGTTTTCCCAATTCTTATTAGATGCAGATAAACGCTATGTGGTTACAGCAAAACTAGGTGAGCGTACGGATACCTCGGATGCTGAAGGACAAGTGGTAGAAACTCGTTCTGTCAATGTGGAAACATCACAAATTTTGACCGCACTTGAACAATTCCGTGGTGATATTTTGCAAGTGCCGACTATGTTTTCTGCGTTAAAGCACAATGGAAAACCATTATATGAGTATGCTCGCGCAGGCATTACGGTAGAACGTGAGGCCCGTCCTATCACGATTTTTGAACTAAACTTTATCGAGTATCAAGCACCTTTTTTAACTTTAGAAGTGCATTGTTCGAAAGGAACCTATATTCGTACATTAGTGGATGATTTAGGTGAAGTGTTAGGTTGTGGTGCTCATGTGACCGTGTTACGTCGAACTGCAGTGGCCGATTACCCAACAGAAAAGATGATGACATGGGATGCTTTGCAGACGCTTGCAGAGCAAGATGATCTTGCTCAACTCGATCAACATCTTTTACCGACAGATACAGCGGTCAGTAAACTACCCGCATTACAGCTAAATGCCGAGCAAAGTAAAGGTATCGGCTTTGGACAACGAGTCAAATTTGCTAATGAAGCCAAGTTACATGGTCAAGTGCGGTTGTTTTCTGATAAGAATATCTTTTTAGGCGTGGCACTTATCGATGATAACAATGTAATTCGTCCGCAACGTTTGATTACACAATCTCTCTAACCATTTGCCTTTCTGTTTTAATTCCAGTAATCTCACCTGTAACCTTTTAATTGCAATCAATGTAAATAAGATATTACAGGTGAATTATGGATGTCCTTAACCATTTACGTCAGGAAATTGATGCGCTCGATCGTGAACTGATTCAACTTTTTGCTAAACGCCTCGAACTGGTAAGCCAGGTAGGAGAGGTTAAGCATGAAAAAGGTTTACCAATTTATGCGCCAGAACGTGAATTAGCAATGCTACAAGCGCGCCGAGAAGAGGCGGCGAAAGCGGGAATCTCTCCACAACTTATCGAAGATGTGCTTCGTCGTTTCATGCGTGAATCGTATTCCAATGAAAATCAGTTTGGTTTTAAAACCCTGAATCCAGCCATTAACAAAATTGTTATTGTCGGCGGTTACGGAAAAATGGGGCAATTACTTGCCCGCTATTTGCGCGCTTCTGGTTATCCTATTTCTATTTTAGATCTGGATGATTGGGATGTGGCAGAACGCATTTTAACGAATGCAGATGTTGTCATTGTTTCCGTGCCAATTGATCACACGTTAGAAACCATAGAACGTTTAAAACCCTATTTAACGGAAAATATGCTACTGGCGGATCTCACCTCCGTGAAACGTGCTCCATTAGCTAAAATGTTAGAGGTGCATAAAGGGGCGGTAGTTGGATTGCATCCAATGTTTGGCCCTGATATTGCGAGCATGGCAAAACAAGTGGTTGTGCGTTGTGATGGGCGTTTTAGTGAACGTTATGAATGGTTGCTAGAGCAAATTCAAATCTGGGGGGCTAAAATTTATCAAATTGATGCGTCAGAGCACGACCACAATATGACGTATATTCAAGCATTACGTCACTTTTCCACCTTTGCGAATGGTCTGCATCTTTCTAAACAGCCCGTCAATTTAAGCAATTTATTGGCGCTATCTTCCCCGATTTATCGTTTGGAATTAGCCATGATTGGTCGTCTATTCGCCCAAGATGCGGCACTTTATGCCGATATTATTATGGATAAGCCAGAAAATTTAGATGTGATTGAAAGCTTGAAACAAACTTATGAAGAGGCGTTACAATTCTTTGAAAAAGGCGATCGCCAAGGATTTATTGATGCGTTCCATCAAGTGAGAGAATGGTTTGGGGAATATTCTGATCAATTTTTGCAAGAAAGTCGTCAGTTATTACAACAAGCTCACGATTTACGTCACGTATAAAGTAAAAAGTGCGGTTGATTTTTCACCGCACTTTTTCTTTTTACTTATTGTCTTGCCAAACGTAAATTTTGTGGAATTTCCTCAAAGTTCGAACGGAATGGATTAATGTCCAATCCACCACGGCGCGTATAACGTGCATAGACGGTGAGTTTTTCTGGTTTGGCGTAATGCATCAAGTCACAGAAAATACGCTCGACACACTGCTCGTGAAACTCATTATGTTGACGGAAAGACACTATGTAGCGGAGAAGTTTTTCGCGATCGATTTGCTTACCCACATAATGAATTTGCACGGTTCCCCAATCCGGCTGACTGGTGATAAGACAGTTAGATTTCAATAAATGGCTTACTAAGGTTTCTTCCACCACGTTATTGGACGTACAATCTTGCAAAATGTCTGCATCAAATTCGTAGCTGTGGATTTCGATATCCTGATCATCAATGCAATCGCCCGGTAAAGTATCAATACTTTGTCCTTGATAATGGGATAAAGGATGCAAACGTACTTTGACCTCGCCTTGAGCACAAGCACTTAGATCTTCACGCATAGTGCGTTCTACGCTAGCAAAATCAGCAAATTTACTTTGGTTAAAGCTATTTAAGTAGAGTTTAAAGCTTTTCGATTCAATTAAATTTTCACTGCGATAATCAATTTCCACATCGGCAATAGCTACTTGTGGCAAACTTTTTGGATTTAACCAAGAAATTTCGTAGGCTGTCCAAATATCCGTCCCTTCGGAAAATGGCTGCTGTTCAGTTATGCCTAAGCCATCACGATTGAGTTTTCGAGGCACGGGTTGTAACAAAGTGCGATCATAATTCGCAGCATATTCTGTTGCTTGACCGAGTTTTAAAGATTGAAGGCTTTTATCTTGATAGTTCATTTGTTTTCCTGAATGACGAAAGCGTTATAAAAAATTCCACGACACATTCGAGACTAATCGACATTGGTCGCATTTAAAGTAAATTACATCAAATAGTGGTGCGTCTAATGTCCAATCGCCACCACATTGCGGGCAACAGCGTTGTTGTTCCGATTCTAAAGAATGTCCACCGACACGGTATAAATAATAATAGGTCGGTATGCCGCTTTCTTTTTCGATTTCAGCAGCAAGGTAGCGTCCATGTTTGCTAAGCGTGCTATTAACCTCGGCGATTTCATTTAACGCTTCTTTTTCTAAAGCTGAACCATTCATTTGCAACTGATCGCAAGCCTGCCAATTTTCCTGCCATTTAATCAAATCTTGGCTTAAGTGCGGTTGATTTTTTAGCTGTTTATAAAGTGGAATTGGGGAGAAATCATCTCCGCTATGCAATGGCGAGCAAGATTGCAAATGTGTGGTATAAAGCATCTGCCATGCAGGATGGCTGCATTCTGCGGTGCTGTCTGCATTTAAATCATCGGCAATAATTTGAAAACCTTGAAATTTTAGACCGCACTTTTCAGCATTTTCCATCGCCAGATTTACAGTTTGGTTATTATTCTCGGGTAAAAGACTATCTTGCTCAGGGCAAATAACGCGCATCGCAAAACCTTGTTCGCCATCTTCTTCCGTTAAATAAAGGGGGATTTCACGGCCGATAATTTGTCCGTTATAACGCCATTGGTCGGTGACTGCATTGAGTAAACGGCTTTGTTGCCCAATATCATTTTCTAAGGCGGTTAATTTAAAAAAGGGTTCGATCAGATACATAATTACAGATTGTGCAAGATTTCTTCGATTTGCTTTAAACCATTTAAGCGGGTTTCACTTAAGCGAGAGGCAATACCAAGCTCATCAAAAAATTGACGAATATTAAATTGTTGTAATTGGTCTCGGGTTTTACCGTTGATGTGTTGTAACAACAACCATAACAAACCATTCATAATGCGCGCTTCGCTGTAAGCTTGAAATTGAAACGTACCGTCATTTTGTAGAATGGTCATAAACCAAAGTCCCGCTTCGCAGCCTTGAATTGATTGCATTTGAGCCAATTCATCTGGAGAAGGTTGAGGAAGATGTTTACCGGCTTGAATAATGAAACGGTAACGATCTTCCCAATTTTTTGCCTGTTTAATGTTTTCTAGCATGTTAATAACTCTAAGGATTTATCTAATGCCGCAAAAAAAGCGTCCACATCTTGCGGGCTATTGTAAGGCGCAAAAGAAAGTCGTAATGTGGTGCGCTCGCCAAGGCGGGCTAAGTAAGGTTGGGCGCAATGTTCGCCAACACGCAACGCAATTTTTTGTTCACTTAATAGGGTAGCAAGATCGGATGCTGCAATGCCATCAAAAACAAAACATACAACAGAACTTGCTTGCGGTGAATTGAATAAACGACAATTCGGATAGTTTTTCAACCGCACTTTACTTTGCTCGGCAAGTTCAACAGCATGTGTCTCGGCTGCCTGAAAATCCCATTTTTTGAGCCAATCTAGCACTGCACCAAAGCCAATCACGCCAGCAATATTCGGTGTGCCAGCCTCTAATCGATAAGGCAAATCAGCAAAGGTAATACATTCATGGGATACGCGCTCAATCATTTTTCCACCGTAAAAAAGCGGTTGTAGCAGGGAAAGTGAGCTTAATTTTCCGCTTAATACGCCAATGCCGTTTGGCCCATAAATTTTGTGTGCCGAAAAGGCAATAAAATCCGCATCTAATGCCTGCAAATCAATTTGTATATGGCTAATAGCCTGAGCGGCATCCACTAAAACGAGCGCATTGCTATGTTGACGAATTAGGTGAATTAAATGTTGAATATGTTGTTCTGTTCCCGTTACGTTGGAAACAAAATTGAGCGCCACTAATTTGGTTTTCTCATTTAAGGCTGCAATTAAGGCATTTTCATCGATTAACCAATTATCCAAAATAGGCAACACTTGAATTTTCGCTCCGCATTTTTTCGCTGTCTCATGCCACGTAACAAAATTAGCATGATGGTCTGCTTGGCTAATTAAAAATCTCGTCATCCGTATGCAAAGAGGGGAGTAAACCATTAGCGACTAAATTAATGCTATGCGTCGTTCCTAAAGTCCAAATCACTGCTTTTTCATCTTCTGCATTAATTAAGGTTTTAACTAAGTGACGGGCATTTTCATATTGTGCTGTTTGTGCGGCTTCATACTGACTACGATGCACGGAGCCTGCCGATTGATAAAAAGTACTTGTTGCATCAATTAGTGCTTGAGGTTTTAATGCTGTTGCCGCATTATCCAAATAAACCACGGCATTTGACGATTTAAAATAAGGAAATTCATTTTTTAAATGATTGATAATCAAAAAGCCATGTTGACCTCCATGTTTGCCTGCTTTTGTTCTGTTTTCGCCATTCATAAGGGGCAATAGGGTTGGAATCTCGCCATAAGCCAATTTTTTGTTGTTGGGCAAAATCTTGTGCCTGAAAGTAGAGTGGATTTTTAACATATTGCGGATAAACCCACGCCATGCCGTTTTTTACCATTTCTAAGTTGATGTTTTGTTCTTGCAGGTAAACCGTTGCCAAAATACGTTGGTAACGATCGTAACCAGAAACGGACAACGTCACATTTTGTTTGAAAACCAGTTGTGAAAGATATTGTTTGGCTTTTCTTTCCAAATGGTTGGCCTTTTTCCGGTGCATCAATTTCTTGTAATCGCACTTTGAGTTGTTTTTTTAGTGGGTAAAAGGCAAGTTAAGGTGTCGCCATCGCTGACACCTACAACCCAACATGCCATTTGGCGTTCAGTAGCGACTGAAAATTGCGTCCAAAGTGCGGTCAAAATTAGGGCTAAAAAAATAAGAAAGCATTTTTTTAATCATTTGGAATTTCTTTGATCTCATATCGCAATATTTAACTAAAAAGAGAGGGTAATTCTAACAAAAAGCGTAAAATAAATTTGAATTATTGTTAAATAAGTTGAAAGAGGAAATATGTTACTCCAAAAAAAGGCGTTCAACTTGTTCGCTCGCTCGTGATTTTATACATTATATTGCTACTCGGCAATTTGATTTCGCAGTATGTGCCTGTTGGAATTCCTGGCAGCATCTGGGGATTGTTAATACTTTTTATTGGATTAACCACTCGTATCATTCGTTTAGAATGGATTTATTTGGGTTCTAGTTTGTTAATTCGGTATATGGCAGTACTTTTTGTGCCAGTGAGTGTAGGCATTATCAAATATTATGATTTACTTGTTTCTCAATGGAAAAATTTTACTCATTCCAAATATTCTCAGTACTTTTCTGACGCTCTTTATTATCGCATTTTTGGGTAATTATTTGTTTTACAAGCAATCTTTTTGCTCATAAACGTCAGAAAGTATTAGAGAAAACGTAATTTTCAGGCAGACTAAGGTTTTATTATGCAGTATGCAATTTATCTTTATACTGGTTTAACGATTTTCGGATTTTGGCTCGCATTACAAATTAGTAAACGTTGGAAGTCCATGATTTTCAATACTTTCGTACTTACTGTATCCATTCTCGTTTTGATCTTAGAAGTAGGAGGTATCCCTTATGATAATTATATGGCAGGAAATGCGCCGATTAATAATTTATTAGGGTTGAGTATTGTTGCACTAGCGTTACCGTTGTATGAACAACTTCGTCAAATTGCCAAACAGTGGAAAATTATCCTTTCAGTCGTCACATTGGCTTCGATATTCTCAATGTTTACAGGGGCTATTTTTTCTATTATTTTAGGCGCAAGTCCTGAAATGGTAGCAACAGTATTACCAAAATCGATTACTACCCCTATTGCGATGGAAGTGTCTTCGCATTTAGGCGGTATTCCCTGCCGTGACTGCGGTAGGTGTGGTCGTTGCGGGTTTACAAGGCTCCGTTTTTGGTTATCTCATCTTGAAAAAAGTTGGGATTAAACAACAAGAAGCAGTGGGTTTGTCTGTTGGTGCGGTTTCTCACGCATTAGGTACGGTAAGTTGTATGGAAGCCGATCCAAAAGCGGGTAGTTATAGTTCGATTTCTTTGGTACTTTGCGGTATTATGAGTTCTATTTTAGCGCCCTTAGTATTCTATGTTATTCGTTTATTTTTTTATGAGAACCCAATTAGCTGATTTTTGGACTGAACGTTTCCTTCCTGATCCGCCTCGCGAAAAAGATCACCGACCTCCCTTTCGTCGTGATCGCGGACGGATTTTACATTCTGCCGCTTTCCGTTGTTTACAAGCCAAAACACAGATTCATGCTGTGGGAGAAAATGATTTTTATCGCACTCGTTTAACCCATTCCCTTGAAGTGGCACAAATCGGTAGCAGCCTGGTTTCCCAATTAAAATTTGCGGAAAGTTATGTTGCTATTTCAGACCAGCTTCATATTGAAAAAAGTGAATTACAGAAACAACTCAAACTTTTATTACCAAGTAATGATTTAATTGAAAGTTTGTGCTTTGCGCATGATATTGGCCATCCACCATTTGGTCATGGTGGGGAAGTGGCCCTCAATTATATGATGCGGAATCATGGCGGCTTTGAAGGCAATGCGCAGACATTTCGTATCATTACTAAACTTGAGCCTTATACTGAAACCGCAGGGATGAATTTAACGCGTCGTGCTATTTTAGGCGTGGTGAAATATCCGAATATTTTAGACTTATCTTCCCCTCAATATGTCCAGTTGCCGCATACTGAAAGCGCTGATCCGCGTTATGTCAAAAATTAGTGATTGGAAACCAGGAAAAGGGTTATTCCGTGATGACGTCATAATGTTTGATTGGCTGTTGCAAAATCTTTCTGAAAATGACCGCACTTTATTTGGTTCATTTCAAAAAGTGCGGTCAAATCCTGCCGAGTTTTTAAAAACACAATTTAAATCGTTAGATTGTAGCATTATGGAGTTGGCAGACGATATTGCCTATGGCGTACATGATTTAGAAGATGCGATTGTGACAGGCGTGGTGAATCAACATCAGTGGCAAGAAGCACTGGCTGAACTTAAAACGATTCCTTCAGATTGGTTGGCAAAAAATATAGAACAAGTCAGCCAACGATTATTCTCCAACCATCATTTCGAGCGTAAAAATGCGATCGGTGCATTAGTGAATTTCTTCATTACCCATGTGCGTTGGAAAGTCACCGGCAATTTTGATGAACCTTTGTTACGTTATAACGCGGAACTACCGCAAGATGTGATTGCGGCATTAAATGTGTTTAAAAAGTTTGTATGGAAATACGTGATTCGTCATGTGGAAACGCAACGTATTGAATATAAAGGACAACGCATTCTCACGGAAATGTTTCAGATTTTTTTGAGTCGGACCCCGAACGTTTATTGCCAACGAATACCGCTAATCGCTGGAGAAATGCACCAGAACAGGGCAAAAAACGCATTATTTGTGATTATATTGCGGGCATGTCAGATGCCTATGCCTTTAAAGGTTTATCACCAGCTTTAAAGTTCGGTTATTTTTTTATTGATATTTTTGAATTTATAGGACAATTTTGTGGCATTAATTAGTTTAACTAACGCTTATCTTTCTTTTAGTGATCATCCCTTACTTGATCACGCTGAACTGCATATTGAACCGAATGAGCGAGTGTGTTTGGTAGGGCGTAACGGTGCGGGTAAATCAACATTATTAAAAATTATTGCACAGCAAGTCACCATGGATGACGGCAAAGTGCAGTATGAAAAAGACTTGGTCGTGTCCCGTTTAGAGCAGGATCCCGCCACGTCATGCGGAAGGCAACGTGTTTGATTATGTGGCGGAAGGCATTGAGCATTTGGCGGATTTATTAAAGGAATATCACCATATTTCACAAGAGTTGACACAAAATTACAGTGAACAAATTCTTAATCAACTGGCACAAGTGCAAGACAAATTAGAGCATGCCAACGGCTGGCAATTTGAAAATAAAATCAATGAAGTTCTGCAAAAGCTCGAGTTAAATCCTGATACTAAATTAGCTGATTTATCGGGTGGTTGGTTGCGTAAAGCCGCTCTTGCACGTGCTTTGGTATGTAACCCCGATGTTTTGTTATTAGATGAACCGACCAACCATCTGGACGTAGATGCAATTGAATGGTTAGAAAACTTCTTATTAGAATTCACTGGAAGTATTGTGTTTATTTCTCATGACCGTTCTTTTATCCGCAAAATGGCCACTCGTATTGTGGATTTAGACCGCGGTAAATTAGTGTCTTATCCTGGTGATTATGATTTATACCTCACCGCTAAAGAGGAAATCTTACGTGTCGAAGCATTGCAGAATGAGCTTTTTGATAAGTGCTTAGCGCAAGAAGAGGTTTGGATTCGTCAAGGTATTAAAGCTCGCCGTACGCGTAATGAAGGCCGTGTGCGCGCTTTAAAAGCCATGCGTGAAGAACGTCGTCAGCGTCGTGAGGTGATGGGTACTGCTAAGTTACAATTAGATAACTCAAGTCGTTCTGGCAAAATCGTGTTTGAAATGGAAGATGTGAGCTATGAAATTGAAGGCAAACAACTTCTCAAAGATTTCAGTACGACCATTTTACGTGGCGATAAAATTGCATTGGTTGGCCCAAATGGTTGCGGAAAAACCACATTTATTAAACTTTTATTAGGTGAAATCAAGCCAACCAGTGGTCGTATTCATTGTGGTACAAAATTAGATATCGCTTATTTTGATCAATATCGCGCTGATCTTGATCCAGAAAAAACGGTGATGGATAACGTTGCTGATGGCAAGCAGGATATTGAAGTCAATGGTGTAAAACGTCATGTGTTGGGCTATTTACAGGATTTCTTATTTCCACCAAAACGAGCAATGACACCCGTAAAAGCGCTTTCAGGTGGTGAACGTAATCGCTTGTTATTAGCTAAATTATTACTGAAACCGAATAATCTATTGATTCTCGATGAACCAACCAATGACTTGGATGTAGAAACCTTAGAATTATTGGAAGAAATCCTCACGGATTATCAAGGCACCTTATTGATTGTCAGCCATGATCGTCAGTTTATTGATAACGTCGCAACTGAGTGTTATTTCTTTGAAGGCGACGGCGTATTGAATAAATACGTAGGGCGGTTTCTTTGATGCAAAAGGACAACAAGCCAATTACTTTGCCATGAAAGCAGAGCAAGAGGCTCAAAAAGTCAAAAAAGAAGCACCAAAACTACAAGAAAGTGCGGTCAAAAATGACGTTGTTTCTCAAAAGCCGAAATCCGTTAAACTTTCTTATAAAGAGCAACGTGAGCTGGAACAACTTCCACAGCTATTGGAAGAATTGAAGAGAAAAATTACCGCACTTCAAGCTGAAATTGGTGATCCCTCACTTTTTTTCCAACAAGCCCATGATGTAACCGATGCGAAGCTTAAAGGAATTATCGGACACCGAAGCTGAACTTGAAACGGCTTTCCTTCGTTGGGAAGAGCTGGAAGAGAAAAAGACCCAAGCTGAAGCAAAATAGAGAATAGATAAAAAGAAACCGAGCAAAATAGCTCGGTTTTTTTATTACATATTACTGATAAAAATCACCAAAATAATCACAGGGACCACAAATTTGACATAGTTAAACCAGATTGTGGTGAAAAGTGAATTTGGCGTTGGTGATAGCTCTTTTTTTGCATCGTCTTTTAACACAAAACCAACGAAAATCGCACAACCAAGTGCGGTCAACATAAAGAGAATATTGCCGCTGACGAAATCGAAGGCATCGAAAATGCTTTTACCGAAAATGGTGAAATCTTTCCAAAGGTTATCACCTAGAATAGAGGGTACATTACCTAATAAGAAAATCCCCATCAAGGTAACAAAAATCGCTTTTCCACGGCGCATTCTGAGCTTTTCTTGCAATGCGGTGATGATGACTTCGTAAATCGTAATTGATGTGGTTAATGCTGCAATAAGCAATAAGCCGAAGAACACGATAGCAAAGAATTTACCCGCCCATAAATGTGAGAAGACAATAGGTAAACTTTGGAAAACCAAAGTTGGGCCAGCGTTAGGTTCAATGCCGAATGTGAATAATGATGGGAAGATCATAAAACCACATAACACGGCGATAATGGTATTGGTGAAACCTGTAATAACGGCTGTATGAATAAGGTTTTCTTCCTTGTTCAAATAGCTGGAGAGAGTAATTAATACACCGAAACCAAGGCTTAATGCGAAGAATACTTGGCCTAATACGAAGATGAATAACTTAGGTGTAATTTTGCTGAAATCTGGTTTTAAGTAGAACGTTACACCTTCCATTGCACCTGGTAAGGTAAGATTACGAATTACCATACCAATTAGGAAGATGAATAGTAATGGCATTAAGTATTTTACAGAACGTTCAATCCCGCCGATGATACCTTTTGCCAAAATAATGTAATTTACCACCACGAACAGGAAGGTATAAAGCATGATTTCCCATGGACTGTTGCTGATGTGTAAATCGTAGAAATCTTTGGCCACTTCTTTTGTAATTGGCGCAGAAATATCAAGGGTATTATTCATCAGGCTGATGATATAAGACATTACCCAACCACCTAATACCATGTAATACGCCATGATACCAAATGCGCCAAGGAGCCCCATATAACCAAGAATCTTCCAATATTTGGAGATGTTTTTACCTTTATCTTGGATTTTGTCGCCAAAGGCATCAATGGAATTCACACGCAAACGGCGACCAATAACGTTTTCTACTAAAATCATCGGGAATACCAATCACAATCATCGCGATACAAAAGAGGAGTACGTAAGCACCACCGCCATTTTCACCCTACTAAATAAGGAAAGCGCCATGTTGCTCCAAAAGCCAACTGTTGCACCCGCAACGGTGAGCACATAAGTTAGTCGGCTAGACCACGTTTGGCGAGATTGATTGTTTGTTGTCATAATATATTCCGTTTGATTTTATTCGTTTAATATTCTGTTTTTTCTTTGTATTCGCAGAGATCTTCAATAATGCAAGCACCGCAGCGAGGTTTGCGTGCGGTACAAGTATAGCGCCCGTGCAAAATCAGCCAGTGATGTACATCCACTTTAAATTCTTTTGGCACAACTTTGAGTAGTTTTTCTTCCACTTTTACCACATCTTTGCCAGGGGCAAAGTTTGTGCGGTTGCATACGCGAAAAATATGCGTATCCACTGCAATAGTCGGGTGACCGAAAGCGGTATTTAACACGACATTCGCCGTTTTTCTGCCGACTCCCGCAAGGGCTTCTAAGGCTTCACGACTTTCAGGTACTTCACCGTTGTGTTTTTCAACTAAATCACGGCAGGTTTTAATGATATTTTCTGCTTTGCTGTTATAAAGCCCGATGGTTTTAATGTATTCTTTTAATCCCTCTAAGCCGAGATCTAAAATAGCTTGTGGGGTATTTGCCACAGGGAATAATTTTGCTGTCGCTTTATTCACGCCTTTATCGGTGGCTTGAGCTGACAAAATCACAGCAATGAGTAATTCGAAAGGCGAATTATACTCTAATTCCGTGGTGGGATGCGGGTTTTGCTCCCGAAGTCGAGTGAGAATTTCAATTCGTTTAGCTTGGTTCATTTTTTCATATCAATTCGGTTTTTAATCGCCAGTAGGATGCCTAATCCAATAAACGCACCTGGAGGAAGAATAAAGAGTAAAAAGCTGCTGTCAGCGTGATAAATATGTAATGTCAGGAATTTTGCCCCTTGACCGAATAAGTTTTCAATGCCTTCAAAAAGGGTACCTTGGCCTAAGATTTCACGTAGCGCACCTAATACGGTGATACTTAATGCCATGCCTAATCCCATCGAAAAACCATCCCAGGCAGCATGTGCTACGCTATTTTTAGAGGCAAAGGCTTCTGCACGACCGATGACGATACAGTTAGTCACAATTAAAGGAATAAAAATCCCAAGAGCTTGATAGAGTGTATAGGTATAAGCATTCATCAATAATTGCACCACGGTTACGGTGGTGGCAATAATCATCACATAAATCGGAATACGGATTTCATGAGGAATTTGCTTACGAAAGAGCGAAACAACAGTATTTGTACAGGTTAAAACCAACATAGTTGCAAGGCCCAAACCCAATGCATTCGTCGCAGTACTCGATACAGCTAAGAGCGGACAAAGCCCCAATAATTGTACGAGAGTTGAGTTATTTTTCCATACGCCTTGAATAAAGATTTCTTTCCAAACAGAAGGCGTTTGTATTATTTCTTCTGAATTTTCAGCCGCACTTTGCTCATCAAGTGCGGTCGTTTTTTCGGTTAAATCAGTCATAATAAATATCCTATTGCGCGTATTTTTTTGCCATCTCGTTGAGTAATGCCTCATTTTCAAGCATCACGAGAGCAGAGCGTTTTACTTGATTTACAACCGCGCGTGGCGTAATGGTTGCGCCAGAAAATTGATCAAATTTACCGCCATCTTTTTTTGACCGCCCAATCTTTTTAGGCTTTCTGGTACGATAACTTGGTTCGTAAAACTTAAAATCCAATTAGATATGCGAAGTTCGATTTTATCGCCCAATCCTGGGGTTTCATGATGTTCGATGACACGCACACCTAAAACTTCACCTTTTTGGTGTGATTCCTACTAATAAACGGATATTCCCTGAATAACCATCTGGTGCTGTTGTTTCATAAGCATAGGCAGTGGGTACATGATCTTTAATAGCAAAATAGACTTTTTGAATACCTTTGAGTTTATCTTGCTCGGGCGTTTCAACGCTTTCAAGCAAGCTATTATTAAAATAATTTTGAGGGATTACTTGGAGCAATAACGCCTTTTGCTGTTCAGCCATGGCTTCATCAATTCTATCTTTTGTTAGCATATAAATGCCCGCAGAAATAGCTGTACAAAGCAATGCGATGAAACCTAATAAAAGACCAAAACGGGAGGTGACTTTAAAAATACCCATTATTTACTCCCTTTTGCAAAGTGGCCCGCTACACGAGGGCGGGTATAGTGATCGATAAGTGGTACACAAATATTGCTTAACAAAATCGCAAATGCCACGCCGTCAGGGTAGTTGCCAAAGTAACGAATGAGGTAAACCAATAACCCGACCAAAGTACCAAACACCAGTTTTCCACGAGGTGTAATGGAAGCTGTGACAGGGTCGGTAGCAATAAAGAATGCACCGAACATCATGGCGCCGCTAAAGAGTTGGCTAATCATACTTAAATGATGATGGCCTGACATCGCAGTGATAGTCGCTAAGGTCACAAAGGTCACGAGCATTGAAACGGGAATTTGCCAGTGAATTTTTTTCTTTAAGATTAATACAATTCCACCAAGCATGAATGCAAGATTAACTTGCCACCAACCTTCAGCAAAGTCAGTCCCTGTTTTGTAATAAAATTGGTAATTTTACAAAATCATGGAATACACTTTCATCGCCTTGATGCAAGTTATAGAAGATTTTTGCGCTGTCTAATGGCGTCGCTTGTGTAATTCCATCAATGGAATGGACGAGTTGACTTAAGCTAAAACCATCAGTGGTTAAGCCTGTGAAAATTAAAGAAAGAGAATCCTCAAATGTTGGGGGTTCATTTAATAATGAAATCGGTGGCATCCAACTTGTCATTTGCAGTGGGAAAGAAATCAATAGCACCACATAACCCACCATAGCCGGATTAAACGGGTTTTGTCCCAAGCCACCATAAACATGTTTTCCTAGAATAACAGCGGAAAGCGTACCAATTAAAATAACCCAATAAGGTGCATAAGGCGGAATTGCCATGGCTAAAATTAAGGCTGTAAGCACCACACTAAAATCTGAAATATAGACCAGGTTTGGCTTATTGCGCAATTTGGTCACAATAAACTCAAGCACTAATGCGAAAGAAATAGCCAAAGCGGATTGCACCAAAACACCCATTCCAAAATAATAAATCTGTGTGAGCAGGGCAGGCAGCATGGCTGCAATCACCCACAACATAATACGGGCGGTTAATTTGCCTGAATGGGTATGAGGCGAACTTACCATCTTCTTAAACATAATATTTTCCTGCGTTATTCAGTTTCTTTGGCAGCTTCAGCGGCTGCTTTTTTTGCTTTAGCTCTCGCTATGGCTGCTGCGATAGCGGCTTTTTTCGGATCAAGTGCGGTTGGGTTTTCATCTGTTTTTTTCGACCGCACTTTCAGTTGCATTTGCATTTGTCGTAACTGTTTCACCTTGAGCAGCGGCTTTCTTGGCTTTTAGCTCTTGCAATAGCTGCAGCTACAGCAGCTTTTTCGGATCAAGTGCGGTTGAGTTTTCATCTGTTTTTCGACCGTACTTTCAGTTACATTTGTCGTAACTGTTTCACCTTGAGTAGCAGCTTTCTTAGCTTTGGCTCTCGCAATGGCTGCAGCTACTGCGGCTTTTTCGGGTCAAGTGCGGTTGAATTTTCATCTGTTTTTTCGACTGCACTTTCAGTTGTATTTGTCGTAACAGCTTCACCTTGAGCAGCAGCTTTCTTAGCTTTAGCTCTTGCGATAGCAGCGGCTACAGCCGCTTTTTTCGGATCAAGTGCGGTTGGATTTTCATCTGTTTTTTCGACCGCGCTTTCAGTTGCATGTGTCGCAACTGTTTCACCCTGAGCAGCAGCTTTCTTGGCTTTTTGCTCTTGCTAGAGCTGCAGCAACAGCTGCTTTCTTCGCCTCTTTTTCATCAGTTTGTGACGGTGTTGTATCCGTCACAGTGCCTGTATCTGCTTGCGCTTGTTGTTTAGCAAGACGGCGAGCTTTACGTTGCTCCATGAGTTCATGGTTATCCGGTAAGATTTCGCCTTTCTCAGATACGATAGTTTTCGTTTCTTTATTTGCTGCTGAACCCGCTTGTTTTGCTTTCAAGCGTTCTAACGCTGCTTTAACTGGGTCTTCACCTTTTTGTTTTGCAAGTTCTTCTCGACGAGCTTCTGCCGCACGTTGTGAACGCGCTTTACGTTCTTGCTCTTCACGCTCCATATCGAGCTTGTTTGGCTTCAAAAACGGATTTTAGCCTCTTCGGCTTTTTCGCTTTTTTTCTTTAATTTCCCAAATTTTTGGCTTTTTTCCTGACGGAAATATTGGATAAGCTGAATATGGCTTAGGGCAAACATAAGCACACACCACATTCAATACAATCTTTTAAGCAATATTCTTCTGATTTTTGGTGATCCTCACTGCGAGCATACCAATAAAGTTGCTGTGGCATTAAATTGACAGGGCAAGCATCAGAACAAGCTGAACAACGGATACAAGATTGCTCTGGTTCTGGCTCACCATATTCAAAATGATCGGGTGCTAATAAACAGTTTAATTAATTTTAGTGACGGGCGCATTGAGATCTGAAAGTTGCAATCCCATCATTGGTCCGCCTGCGAAAAACAGGGAAGCGTTCATCATATTTGATAGCCAACTTGCGCCAATAAATGGTCAACTGGTGTACCTAAGCGAACCCAGTAGTTGCCTTTCTCTGAAATTTTATCACCAGTCAGCGTGACGACACGCTCAATTAAAGGTTCGTCATTAATGACCGCTCTTTTGATCGCAAAAGCCGTGCCGACATTATGCATTAATACGCCAATATCGTAAGAACGTCCACCGCTTGGCACTTCCATGCCGGTAAGCAAATAAATCAGCTGTTTGGCTGCACCAGATGGATATTTAGTCGGAATAACCCGCAATTCAATGTCATTTGCACCATGCAACGATTGTTGAATAGCTTGAATCGCTTCGGGTTTATTGTCTTCAACTGCAATCACCACTTTTTCAGGACGTAAGATATAACGTAAGATGCGAATCCCTTCGATCATTTCATCGGTGTAATCACGCATTAAGCGGTCATCACAGGTAATATAAGGTTCGCATTCCGCGCCATTAATAATTAAGAGTTTAACTTTCTTTTCAGCCGATTGAATTTTGGCTGCAGTCGGGAATACCGCACCACCTAAGCCTGCAACGCCTGCTTGATAAATACGCTCAATGAGTTGTTCGACAGGTTGTGTGAAAAACTCTTCAAGTGGAAATTGCTCACGCCATTTATCCAAGCCATCCGCTTGAATATGAATCATGTCCTCGGTTAAACCAGAAGGATGGGGCGCAACATGTTTTCTGATAAATTTTACCGTACCAGAAGTCGGCGCATGAACAGGCAAGGTTCTTAAGCCATCGCCTTGTGTTAGAGGCTGGCCTTTTAGGACATAATCGCCTTCTTTAACTAATACATTTCCCGCTGTGCCAGCGTGTTGTTTAATCGGCACATAAAAGTCATGAGCAAGTTCTGATTGCTGAATCGGGGATTGGTTTGATTGAGATTTCATTTCAGGAGGATGAATACCACCTTTAAAATCCCAAATTTTGCCGGAGTTAAATCTTGTTAATACATCAGCCATATTATTCCGACTCCCCAACCACTAATTTTTCTCGATTTCTGTGGTATTTACAACCGGAATGACTAATTTAGGATCAAATTTCCAGTTCCAATTATCAATATCTTTTTTCACTTTAATCATGGAAATACAATCGGTCGGACAAGGTGCGACGCAAAGTTCACAGCCAGTACAGAGATCGGCAATAATGGTATGCATCGCTTTATTCGTGCCAATAATGGCATCAACAGGGCAGGCTTGAATACATTTGGTACAGCCGATACACATATTTTCATCAATAAAGGCAACCATTTCTTCTGGTTCTGCCACATCATCCATTGCGGGGACATCAACGCCCATGATTTCTGCAATTTTTACCACTGTTGGACGACCACCGGGTACGCATTTTGTGATAACGTCACCATTCGCAATTGCTTCAGCATAAGGCTTACAACCAGGATAGCCGCATTGCCCACATTGGCTTTGCGGTAAGATGGCATCAATTTTTTCAACGATAGGATCAGCTTCGACTTTTAATTTAATCGAAGCAACACCTAAAATTGCACCAAAAATTAAAGCGAGAACGGTTACTGAAATTAAGATAAACATTATTTTTTAGTGTTATTCCAAAATAAGCCGAGAAAAATCACTGTCACAGTAATAAACATTAAGAGATAAATCATTTTACTAACCCGGCGAAGCCCATAAAGGCGAGAGACATTAAACCGGCCGTAATTAACGCAATAGACGAGCCACGAAACGTAATGGGTACATCTGCAGCAACAAGACGTTCACGTAAGGCTGCAAATAAAACTAAAACTCAGCGAAAACCTAAAGAAGCACCAAAACCATAAATGACAGATTCTGTTAGATTGTGTGCCAAATTAACGTTTAATAATGCCACACCGAGTACGGCACAGTTTGTGGTAATCAGCGGTAAGAAAATCCCTAATAAGCGATAAAGTGATGGGCTTGTTTTATTGATCACCATTTCGGTAAATTGAACCACAACGGCGATCACTAAAATGAAGACTAACGTACGCAAGAATGTGGCGTTTAGCGGCATTAAAATATAATTATCGACTAAATAAGAACACAGTGACGCTACGGTTAATACGAATGTCGTAGCAAGCCCCATACCAATTGCCGTTTCAATCTTTTTGGACACGCCCATAAATGGACAAAGTCCTAAGAATTTGACCAAAACAAAGTTATTGATTAATGCGGTGCTGATAATGAGTAGAATGTAATGTGTCATTGCGTCTAAATTTATTTTACATAAGTGGCGTATTATCTCTATTTATCGCACTGAGAACAATAAAAAATTTGGGTTAGTGCGGTCAGTTTTTCCTTTGTTTTTATTTGCAATGGATTCTTTCTGACTATGTTGGAAATAGCGATACAGCTGAGGCAGCAATTGAGAAATCAAGTTAAGTTGCTGATATGGTAACGCAAAAGCCATATCTGCTTTAGTTTGATTTTCATCCAACTGAATTTCTTTTAGGCTTTGCTCGATACTACTTTGTAGTTTGGCAAAAGATTTCAGGACGAAGCTTTTCAATATTTTCCAGCGTATATAAAACCTTTTTCGCGACAGGATAAAAGTCTGCTAAAAATTCAGTTGTTTGCTGTAATTGCGTCATTTTATAGCGATATGCCCCTAAAGCAGAAATATAACTCAATAGAGAATAATTCATTTTTAACAAGTCAAAACCTTCCTGCAAATAAGCTTGATATTTCTTCGGCTCATTATTCATATTGGAAAGCGTTGTGCTCAATGCTGCTGCATATTGATGGGCATTACGGCGTGCAATACGGTATTTCAAATCATCGCTTTTACCAAATTGTAGTTGGCTGATGATGTGCAATAAATATTGTGCATCACTTTGAATTGCTTGGCGGCTCACTTTATCGAGTTGCAGATATTTCCAATCCGGCCATAAATAAGAAACCGCAAACCACGCAATGGCTGAACCTAATACGGTATCAATGAGGCGAGGGAAGAGTGCCGCCTGAGTATCAAATCCCATCACATCGAAACTGATCAACACTTGCAGCGTAATAAAGAACGTGGAGAAACTGTAATTATTGCTTCGGAAGAAGAAAAAGAGCGTACTGGTCACCACCATTAAGCCAAGTTTCATCTCTAATGTAGGGTTGAGGTAAGGCAATAAAGAACCAATAACCACCCCTAAAATCGTACCTACGATACGTTGGCGTAATCGCACTTTTGTTGCCGAATAGTTTGGTTGACACACAAAGACCGCAGTAAGCAAAATCCAGTACCCCAAATTAAATTGGAAAAATTCAACAATGGAGCAACATAAAAATACCACAATAGACAAACGCACAGTATGACGGAAAAGCGGTGACTCAAAGGTAAAATTACTTCCGATAACAGACAGAATATTTTTTAGGCCTGTAATTTGCTCAGTATGGATTTGTGCCGTTTGATCATTTTCACTGGTTTCTTGCTCAAGCTGACGTAGCTGCCAGTTAATGCTTTTCAGATTATCAATAAGCGTTTGAAGGGCGAGTAACACATTGTTTTGTTCAGCGTGTTCTTTGCTATAAAGCTCAAGAGATTGAATTGTGCCCATTAATGCTTTTTCTACGCGAATATTATAGTGATAAGGCGTATTTTGACGCAGACAAGCCGTAATATCGTGACAGGCTTGTGCTTGTAATTCGAGCAAACGCTGAATACGGAAAATTAAATCCGTATTTTTGAGCTGTTCCGCAATTTGTCGATAATCAAAATGTGTCGAATTTGCACGCTCATGAATGTCTTGCGCGGCAAAATAATAGCGAATCATACGTTGTGTACGAGCATGTCGATGTTGCCCACGAATACGATAGAAAAGCGCTGTTCTTGCTTGGTTAAAGGCATCCACCACATTGGTGTTTTTCATCGCAAAATTAAGATGTTTTTTCTCGATTTCATCAATTTCATCAGGATCAAAAAATTCGGATTTGGCATCTAAATAATTGCCTAAGGCACAAAACGCTTTTGCCACACTTTCTTGTACATGACGATTTGGAAAAAAGAGATAGACAATGATAGTCACAATACTGTAGAGCAAAGTACCTAATAAAATCATCACAGGATTGATAAACCAGCTTGCAGAATTTCCCGGTATATAAGTGAGGGTAGTATAAATAGCCACCACCAATGTACCAAAAGCAATGGTACGATAACGTTCTCCCACCGCACCAATCATCGTAAATAGAAAGGTGATGATGGTCATCAACAATACATATTGGATAGGGTTTGACCAATATTGAGCTGAACGATAAAGGTTGAAATGGCAAAGGCAATTAAAGTGTAAAAAATATTTTTTAATCGTCCAGTCAGACGATTATCTAAATCCACTAAACCGCCTGCAATAATCCCTAAAAATTAAGGGCATGGATTGCGTAGAAATATCAAAAAAACCAGACGCCGAACGCTGCGATATTCACTGCAATAAAAATAGGTATTGAAGCGATTACTTTTGCATTAAGCCATTGATTCATGTTGATATCCTTGCTTATTATTTAATGACTAAAAAATGGATGATAAAAAAGTGAGCGGGAAGGCTCACTTCTTTATCAAAGTGCGGTTAAAAAACGATTATTTTTGTTTTTTCGCCCAGTTTAAGAAACGAGTTTGGGTTTCTTTATCGGCTTGTTGGAACCAGTATTGTAATTGTTGTTCAGCAACATTTTCACCTTGTACAACGACTTTGCCTTTCGCTGCTTTTCCTGATGACGCTGCTGGCATCATACCTACTGCAGGTGCAGCTAAAGTTGAAACCGCTGCTGGTGCATTAGATGCATTATACTCAGCAAGATCGTTAACAATATTCGCTGATGGGAATAAACCTTCTTGTTTTAAGGTATCCACTTTAGCATCAATCACATTACCTGATTTTGTTTTAACGGTAATTTGTGGTTGTGCATTAAATTTTTCGCCATCTTCTTGAGAACGAATTTTTTCTGCAGATACCACAACATCATCAGCCGTACCTTTGAAGGTCACAATAATAGGATTAGATTCAAAAAGTCCTTGGCTAGAACCTGTACCGACGATCTCACCTAAACGTACCACAACCTGTTGTGTTTGGTCAGCTTCAGCATTGAATGATTTTTTTTCTTTTAGAAGGGATTTGCTGGCTTTTTGGCCGTTGATAGCAAGGAACTCAAGGTTTGATGAGGTGGTGACCATGCCAGCTAAGCTACTCGCACTGACTGCAAGGGCAACAACACCTAAAGCAAACTTACATAATTTCATAATTACTCCTTTTATTTTTTTGAATGAAATTAGATGCTTGTAATGCTATGCTAAATTTAAAAATGGAATAGGAAAGTGCGGTTAATTTTTAAAAAGTTTTTGTAACAAAGGAGCAAATCATGGCAAAACGATTTGTCGTATATGGTCGAGTTCAAGGTGTCGGGTTTCGCTATTTTACGTGGAAAGAAGCAGAGAAAATTGGTATTAAAGGCACGGTAAGAAATTGTACAGATGGAAGTGTCGAAATCATTGCGGAAGGCAACGATGACCAACTGCAATACTTTTTATGATTGGTTAAAAGTCAGGGCCAAGAACCGCAACTGTTGAACAGGTCTTAGTCGATAATATTGAAGATAAACGCTATTCTGACTTTTCGATTATTCATCGCTAAAATTGACCGCACTTTACAGTGTGAATTGATGCTCGTAGAATACGCCGCTTGTTTATAAATAGGAAAAATTATGCGTAATCAAACAAAACTTCATCTTCAACAATTACAACTTGCCATGCAAAAACTTGATTTATGGCAAGCGGTTCCGCCCTCACAAGACGCTTTTTTAAGTGAAGAGCCTTTTGCCATTGATACCATGTCACCAGAAGAATGGTTGCAATGGATTTTTATTCCAAGAATGTTTGCCTTACTTGAAAGTGGCGCTGAGTTACCCTCAAAAATTGCGGTGTCTCCTTATTTAGAGGAGGCGTTTAAAGAAGCAGAAGAAGATTTTTTAGTTGAATTATTAACACCGTTACGTGAATTAGAAGCCTTATTACAAAATCAATAAATGTTAGAAATTTTATATCAAGATGAATATCTTGTCGCCGTCAATAAACCTGCGGGTATGTTGGTACATCGTAGTTGGCTAGATGCTCATGAAACGCAGTTTGTGATGCAAACCTTGCGCGATCAAATCGGGCAGCATGTTTTTCCTATTCATCGATTAGATCGCCCCACATCAGGTGTTTTGCTGTTTGCTTTAAATAGTGAAATAGCGAATTTAATGTGTCAGCAATTTGAACAGAAAACGGTGCAAAAATCTTATTTAGCGATTGTGCGAGGGTATTTGCAAGGCAAAGGGCAGATTGATTATCCTCTTAAAATCCAATTAGATAAGATTGCAGATAAGTTTGCACAAGAAGACAAAGCCCCTCAAGAGGCGGTAACGGATTATGAAGGCTTAAACATTGTGGAAATGCCTTATGCGGTAGGGACGTTATCAAACCACGAGATATTCCTTGGTGAAGCTCATTCCTCAAACAGGCAGGAAACATCAGTTACGACGTCACATGAAGCATATCTTTCATCCTATTTTAGGGGATACACAATATGGTGATTTGCATCAAAATCGTGCATTGACGGAACATTCAGGCTGTCAGCGTTTATTTTTACATGCAGATACACTTATTTTTGAGCATCCTATCCATTCAACAAAATTTGAAATTAAAGCTAATTTAGATGAACAATGGATGAAAGTGATGGAATTATTTAATTGGTCTATTTAACGAGAAAAAAACGAGAAAAATCATGTTAGATATTAATTTAACCCACGAACAGCAACAAAAAGCAGTAGAGCAAATTCAGGAATTAATGGCACAAGGAATGAGCAGCGGTGAGGCCATTCAAATTGTGGCAAAAGCATTGCGTGAAATTCATCAAAAAGGTGAGAAAGAGGCTTCGATAGTAAATAAATAAAAAATTTTTGTGATCAATGTATCATTTTTAAAGTTTCCTTGTTGCATAAAAATAAAAATGTTTGAATATATTTCCAATTGAGGTGATAAGGCATGAGTCTTATTGTTTTTTAAGTATTAAGGGCGAAAGCCTATAGAGGTCTACTATGGAAATTGGTGTAGTAAAATGGTTTAATAACGCAAAAGGATTTGGGTTTATTTCTGCAGAAGGCGTGGATACAGACATCTTTGCACATTATTCAGCAATTGAAATGGATGGTTACCGTTCATTAAAAGCGGGGCAGCGTGTACAGTTTGAAGTGATTCACGGCGACAAAGGATCTCACGCCACAAAAATTATTCCGATTGCGGAATAGGCGAAACGCTAAAACGTTTCAAAATCTTCTCTATTTAGCATAATCAAAAGCCAAGGTTTCGGCCTTGGCTTTTTTTCATCTTATTTATTGAGTAAGTTTTTCAAACCCAGCTTTCATCGCTGTCATTTGGCTTTCATATAATGCTTTGCTTTCACGTTCATCAATCATATAAGTGATGGTTTCAGAAAGCGTCATTTTCATTTTTCTTGAATATTTAGACAAACGAAGCCAAACGCCATATTCTAAATCAATAGATTTTTTCTTCGTTGATTGTTTTTCTCAGCATTAAAAAAAGCGTTTACGTCTTGCACGAATAGCCTGATCAAGCTTAATAGGTAAATCAAGAGAAAGGTGATTTTTAATCCATTCCTCGATTTTTTCAGGATAATTCTGACATTCTATTAATTCTTGAACTTTGCTTTCTTCTAAGCTTTTTTCTTCGTAACGGGTAATTTTTTCCCCTTCGCGATGTTTGCGAATGAGATAAATCCATTTCCAGTTTGCTTCTTGGTTTTCTAATTTCTGATATTTCATCGTTTTTATTATACTTTTTAGTGACGTGGTAACCTCATAAATATACGCGCTTTAAACAAAAATTTTTCCAGCAGATTTTTATAACGGATTTTTCACTCAGTGTGAAGTGTGCGATAATACCGCCAATTTAATTAAAGCGAGATATATCGTGACTTCAACATCTTCGGAACAAGCCTTAAATTGGCAAGCCTTACAACCAGAATTATCGATTACTGAACTTTCAGCTGAAAAGGCTGATTTTTGGTCATTACAAAAACATGCCACAAAAGCGATTTCTTTATTTTTAAAACAGCCTCGTCGCTCTCTATTGGTTTTAAAAGCCGATGATCAAGCAGAATATGCAGATTTATTAGTAGAACTTATTCGCCAAGAACAGCCAAAAGAGCGGTCAATTTTTGGGGTGAATTATGTCGTTGAGCAGGGAGATTCTTTTTCTTTTCCTCGTATTTATATCGAGCCAGCTCAATCACCAGCAGATAATTTTGCCGCACAAGGTGATGTGCTGAAGGCATTACATGCCGATCAATTTAGTCTTTTTGGTAGTGTGCGTGTTCACCCAAGTTCGCAAGATATTTTGCTTACACCAGGTTTAGTGCATCAAGCCAATGGAGGCGTTTTGATTTTAAGCGCAGCAACGATGCTAAGCCAATTTGATTTATGGCAACGCTTAAAACATATTTTACAAACGCAAACTTTTGATTGGTATTCAGCCCATCCATTTAAAACCTTACCTTGTGATATTCCAAGTTATCCACTTAATTTAAAAGTGGTGATTTTAGGCAATCGCACTGAAATTGCGACCTTAGGTGAGTTAGAAGAAGATCTTTATAGCTTGGCTGATTACGCAGAAATTGAAAGCTATTATTCTGTTGCACAACCCTAAAAGCACAAGAAAAATTGGGCTAATTATGTGTTGGCATTAGCCTCAAAATATGAACTTGATTTAGATTTAACCGCATTAAATAAACTCTATCAGTTATTGGTGCGAGAGAGTGAAGATCGCTTTTTTTAATTAACATTTCACCGTTAAAAATAACAGAAATGTTGCTTAATGCCGCGACGTTGTCACAAAAACAAAACTTTTAAGTGCGATTGATTTTGAGCAAGCTTTTTAAACAAAAGAACGAACAGCATGGTTTTTTTACGTGAACGCACTTATGCGGATATTCTCAATGAGCAAATTTATGTGGAAACCAACGGCGAAATTGTTGGGCAGATTAATGGCTTGTCTGTGATTGAATATCCAGGCACACCGGTTTGTTTCGGTGAACCTTCTCGCATCAGCTGTTTAGTGCAGTTTGGTGATGGTGAAGTTGTGGATGTGGAGCGTAAAAACGAATTAGCGGGTAACCTCCATGGGAAAGGTATGATGATTTCTGAAGCATGCTTGGCAAGTATCTTAGAGTTGCCATCACAGTTACCATTTTCTGCTTCTTTAGTATTTGAACAGTCCTATGGAGAAATTGATGGTGACAGTGCGTCTCTAGCTATTTTCTCTGTATTAGTCAGCGCGTTATCCGATTTGCCATTGCCGCAAAAATATTGCGATTACCGGTACAATTGACCAATTTGGTTTGGTGCATGCGGTAGGTGGAGTCAATGACAAAATTGAAGGCTTTTTCACCATTTGCCAACGTCGTGGTTTAACGGGTAAACAAGGGGTGATTATTCCTGCAACAACAATTCAGCAATTAAGTTTATCTGACGAAGTGGTTGAGGCGGTGAAAAATGAGCAATTCTTTATCTATCAAGTCGAGGATATTTATCAAACAGCCAAAATCCTATTTGACCGCGATTTATTAGAAGAGAAAGAAGAATATGCGAAGGGCAAAGAGCCTATTGCGCGTTTAATTCAAAATCGAATTGCTTTCCGTTCGGAAACGCCGAAAAAAAGCTGGTTAGATTTCTTTAAATCTTAATTTCTTAAAAGCGAACCTTGTGTTCGCTTTTCTTTTATCTTAATTTCACTGACTGATCCGACAAGTTGAGCTAACAAGTGTTCGCTGTTTACATTTCTTATAAATCCCCATAGAATCCTTACTTATTGGTTGTAACCAAGCAAAACTATATATACAAGGAAATAAAAAATGGAAAACACCTGTACACCAAACATTAAAAGCAGCTATACCTATGAAGATTTATTAGCTTCTGGTCGTGGTGAATTATTTGGTAAAGAAGGCCCGCAACTTCCAGCACCAACGATGTTGATGATGGATCGCATTGTAAAAATGACCGAAGACGGCGGTGCGTTTGGTAAAGGGTATATTGAAGCGGAATTAGATATTCATCCAGATTTACCATTTTTCGGTTGTCACTTTATTGGTGACCCAGTTATGCCAGGCTGCTTAGGCTTAGATGCGATGTGGCAATTAGTCGGTTTCTTCCTTGGCTGGGTAGGCGGTAAAGGTAAAGGCCGTGCATTAGGCGTAGGTGAAGTGAAATTTACCGGACAAATCTTACCAACCGCGAAAAAAGTGGTTTATCGCATCAATATGAAACGCGTAATTAATCGCAAATTAGTGATGGGAATGGCTGACGGGGAAGTAGAAGTAGATGGTCGCGTTATCTACACCGCAACTGATTTAAAAGTTGGCTTATTCCAAGATACATCAAGTTTCTAATTTAAATAAACACAACATCATAAAAAGATAGCCCGATTTACTCGGGCTTTTCTTTTTCTATTCTTCGTCAATAATATCGACAAATTCGGCATTCAGTAATTTAGCCAAGTCTTGTGGGGCCAATTCGACGCTTAATCCACGTTTTTCCACCCGAAACAAAAAAATCGTATCAAACTCAAGTGCGGTCGAATTTATCACTGTTTTTTTACACGTTTCTTTTGACCTAATGGACTAATGCCACCGACTAAATATCCCGTGCTTTTTTGTGCCGCATCTTTATCGGCCATTTCAACCTTTTTCACACCAATTGATTTTGCCGCCTTCTTCAAACTCAACATATTTGCCGTGGAAAGCACAAAACACGCTAATTTTTTTCTGATCACCATTTTCAGCAACTAAAAAGTGTTTTTAAAGGATTGGTGCGGATCAAGCCCAAGTTTTTCAGCGGCTTCATCGCCAAAATGCGTATTGTTAGGGTCATGATCATAAGTATGGAGAGTAAAAGGAATTTTATTTTTCTTGAGTAAATCAATTGCCGGTGTCATCTGATTTCCTTATGTATTTATGCGTCTTTTTTCTGTAGAATGAATCGGTTCAGAACATTTTACAGCGGAGAGAAAAATGGATGCAAGCCTAAATATTGCTATTGCAGCAGAATTTGATCTATGTGAAAAAATTGCCGAAGCCCTTGAACAAAGTGAGCTAGATGTAGGCAAGGTTTCTATCGTAGACATTTATCCTTTTGAAGAAGAGCAAGCGGTGCGTTTTCGCAATAAAGCGGTTGCTCAATTAGCCACTGATGAGATTGAGTGGGATAGCGTTAATTATCTTTTCTTCGCAGACCAAATTGACCAAGCCCCCTTATTGGCTCAAGCCGCAGAAAGTGGCTGTGTGGTGATTGATTTAAAAGGGATTTGCTCTGCATTGTCTGATGTTCCTGTTGTTGTCCCAACAATCAATGAAGAAAATCTGACTGAGTTAAGACAACGTAACATTGTGAGTTTACCCGATCCGCAAGTGAGTCAATTAGCTTTATCTCTATTACCAATCGTTCAACAAACAAATTTAACGCAAGTTTTTGCAACGTCACTTTTACCCGCTTCTTATACGGATGGTGAAACCGTGAATAAACTTGCTGGACAAACCGCTCGTTTACTGAATGGTATGCCATTAGAAGAAGGTGAAACCCGTTTTGCCTTTGATGTATTTCCACAACAAGCGGCTAATTTAAATCTGCAATTGCAAAAATCTTCCCGCAGTTAGACAATGTCATTTTCCATCAAATTCAAGTGCCTGTCTTTTACGGAATGGCACAAAAAGTGACCGCACTTTCAGATTATGAATTTGATTACCAGCCACAACAAAGCGAATTGATTAAATTACACGATAGCCTTATTACGCCTGTGATTAATGGTGAAAATGAAAATGGTGAAGACAGCGTAAAATTGCATATTAGCCAACAAAGTGCGGTTGAAAATGGCATCGAATTTTGGACGGTTGCAGATGAGCAACGTTTCAATATTGCCTTGTTAGGTGTGAAATTACTTGAGTCGATTTATCACCAAGGTTATTAATTTAAGTTAAGGGGATGACAATGCAACAATCTTTACTTGAGCGCCTTTTTTCGATTAAAGAAAAGGGTAGTACCACCAAAACCGAAATTATTGCCGGTATTACCACCTTCTTTACCATGGTGTACATCGTGTTTGTGAACCCATCCGTATTAGGTGATGCGGGAATGGATAAGCAAGTTGTTTTCGTGACCACTTGTTTAATTGCCGCGCTCGGCACCATTGCGATGGGGTTATTCAGTAATTTACCTATCGCCCTTGCACCCGCCATGGGACTCAATGCGTTCTTTGCTTATGTAGTCGTTGGCAAGCTTGGTTATTCTTGGGAAGTGGGCATGGGCACCATTTTCTGGGGCTCGATTGGTTTTATTTGTTCTCACCTTATTCCAAATCCGTTATTGGTTAATGGCTTCCATTCCGCTTTCATTGCGCGTGGGAATTGGTGCAGGTATCGGCTTTTTTATTGCGTTAATTGGCTTTAAAAATATGGGATTGGTTGTCGCGAATCCCGCAACCTTAGTGGCATTAGGCAATTTACATGATCCTAAAATTCTGCTTGGCGTATTAGGCTTCTTCATTATCGTAGTTTTAGCTGCACGTAATATTTTCTCTGGTGTTTTAATTTCTATCGCGGTAGTGACTGGATTAGCGCTTTTAATTGATGACCAAGTTACCTTCCACGGCATTGTTTCTATGCCACCAAGCTTAGATGCGGTTGTAGGAAAAGTGGATATTGCTGGTGCTTTAGATACGGCTTTGCTCGGCATCATTTTCTCATTCTTATTAGTAAACCTATTTGACTCATCAGGCACGTTATTAGGTGTAACCGATAAAGCAGGTTTCAGTGATGAGAAAGGTCGTTTCCCGAAAATGAAACAAGCTCTTTATGTAGATAGCGTGAGTGCGGTAGTAGGTTCTTATATCGGAACCTCAGCTATCAGTACCTATATTGAAAGTGGCGCAGGGGTTTCTGTCGGTGGTAGAACAGGTTTAACGGTGGTGACAGTCGGTGTTTTATTCTTACTTACCATTTTCTTTTCACCACTGGCTAGTGTGGTACCAGCTTATGCAACCGCAGGGGCATTAGTCTATGTAGGGATTTTAATGGCATCCAGCCTTATCCGTGTACACTGGGATGATTTAACCGAAGCCACCCCTGCTTTTATCACTGCAGCGATGATGCCATTTACTTATTCAATTACTGAAGGTATCGCATTTGGTTTTATTAGTTATTGCGTCATGAAGTCCTGTACAGGTAGAATACGCGAAGTCAATGCCCCTGTGTGGGTGGTGTCTTTATTATTTGTGGCCAAGTTCGTTTGGGTTGGCTGATTTCATAAAGGCGTAATTTATTACGCCTTCATTTTTATAGCATTACAACAAGGAGTGCATCATGCAAAATATTCTTTTTATCGTCAATGATTCCACATATAGCGGAGAAAAAACCTTCAACGCTGTTCGTTTCGCCATCAATATGAAAGAAGAGCACAGCAAGGATGTGAATATTAAATTATTCTGCTTTTCTGATGCGATTTTATGCGGTATAGCTGGGCAAAACCCAAATGAAGGTTTCAATATCCAACAACTTATCGATATTTTAGCGGCACAAGGTGCTGAAATTAAATTATGCACCAGCTGCGTAAAAGCACGTGGTTTATTAGATGCTAAATTAATTGACGGCGTGACCCTTGGTACCTTAGATGATGTATCCGAGTGGACATTATGGGCGGATAAAGTTTTAACGTTCTAATTTCTGATAAAACAGACAAAATAAAAAGGTGTAATCAATAGATTGCACCTTTTTAATTCTATATAGTTGGTTTAAGTTTTTAAACCTCGCCACCAATCCCAACAAATTTCTCAACAAAGGCAACAATCTTTTGGAAAATGCTTTGTTTTTTCGTGAGATATTGCGGATTAAGCGGACTCATTTTAGGTAGGGTATCATTTAAATCCGTACCTTGTTCGCTAGCATATCCACGTTTTAAAGATACGTTAATATAACGCTTCGCGGCATCAATATTCAGCCCTTCACTGCTAATTAATTCGTCAGCTTCTTTCTGTTGCTCTTTTTGGGCAAATTGGAAGAAGGATTCAATAATACCGGCTTTATCGACAATGCTATCTAAGTCAGTTTGATTGATAAAATCTACGATTAAACTTTCTTTGGCGCGATTACCTAGGCTCGCTCGGATTGTAGTTCGAATTTCATCAATCAGCTCAGCTTTATTTTTCATTTTTTTGTTGTGTTCAAAAATCAATTCTAAGATGTAATCTAGATTGATTTCTTGAGATTTTAATAAATCCACTTCAAACACCACGTCGTCCCAATCAATGGTCGATTTTTGCTTTTTTTCCTCGCCATCTTTTTGACGACGGAGCCAGTCCCGAATATCGTTGTAAGTCGAACGGTAATTTTGAATGCGGCGTTCGCTTGGCATATCAATAGGTTGCATTTCAGCAAAAGCTTCGTCCGTTAAATAATATTTTTCTTTAAAAGGCTTCAACGGCTTTTTGCATCACTGGTATCGAGTGATTGAAATGCTTGTAAAGCAGCGAACTCATCATAGTTTTGCAGAATATTTTCAACTCGCAAATATTCACCAAATAATTTTACAAAGTCTTTCTTGTCTTTTTCTGTTTGAATTTCATCTGGATCCGGGAAAGCGTTCTTGCAACTCTGCAATAACCTCTAAATACCCACGACGGGCTTCACCTGCATCGGTAAAAGCCTTCCATATATTCTTGGTAACTTTTTTTCTAACACGATATTGCGTGTATTGGATTTACCGAAAAGGGTAATCGCATCAATGGTATCTTGTTCTAAATCGCGGAAAGTGACGATATTGCCAAAACTTTTGGTGCTGTTGTAAATGCGGTTTGTACGAGAATAAGCTTGAATCAAACCATGGTAACGTAAGTTTTTATCTACAAATAACGTGTTTAAGGTTGGGGCATCAAAACCGGTTAAAAACATTCCAACGACAATCAGTAAATCCACTTCTTTGTTTTTGACGCGTTTGGCGAGATCACGATAGTAGTTTTGGAACGATTTCGCATCCACATCATAATTGGTGGCAAAATAGCCGTTGTAATCATCAATGGCAGATTTTAAAAATTCCTTAGCCGAGGAGTTCATCGCTTCCACTTCAAAACTTTCATCAACAATATCGCCAATCGCATCTTGCTCTTCATTAGCGGCAAACGAAAAGATTGTTGCAATTTTAAGTGGATTTTTGACCGCACTTTGTAACTGTTTAAATGTTTGATAATAAGCTTTGGCCGCATCCACGCTACTTACCGCAAACATCGCATTAAAGCCATTGTTACCCGCATTAAAGCGATGGGTCTTTTGCTTGAAATTATCTAGAACATATTGAGCAATTTGCTCAATACGTTTAGGTTGTAAAAAGGCTTGTTTTTTCTCGAGTTTTGTTAGCTCTTCAAGATTCTTTTCAGTTTCAATGCTCTTGAATTGTGGCCGTACATCATTGTAATCCACTTTAAATTTCAACACTTTTTCATCACGAATCGCATCGGTGATAATGTAAGAGTGGAGTTCAATGCCAAAAACACTCGCTGTAGTTTCAGCACCTAATGCGTTAGTTGGGAAAATAGGCGTGCCGGTAAAATCCAAATTGATAGTATTTTTTTAAATTTTCTCGTTAGATTTTTTTGCGCTTCACCAAATTGAGAACGATGGCATTCATCAAAGATAAAAACGACCTGTTTATCGTAAATCGGTAATTTATCTTCCGATTTCATCAGGTTATTGAGTTTTTGAATCGTAGTAACAATAATTTTGTTATCGTCTTTGTCGATATTGCGTTTCAGCCCCGCCGTACTTTCCGAACCATTCACGCTATCCGGGGAAAAACGTTGGTATTCTTTCATAGTTTGATAGTCCAAATCCTTTTCTATCAACCACGAAGAATACTTTTTCAATAAAGTCTAATTCTGTTGCAAGGCGTGCGGCTTTTAAAGCTGGTGAGCGTTTTTGCCTGAGCCTGTAGTGTGCCAAATGTAGCCACCACTTTCTTTATTGCTCCAATTTTTTTCGCCTGATATGAACTTTTAATTTTCCATAAAATACGCTCGGTGGCGGCAATTTGATACGGGCGCATAATCAATAGGGTGTCGGAAACATCAAATACGCAGTAATTCACCAATACATTGAGCAGGGTATGTTTTTTTGCAGGAATGTCGCCGTAAAATCCTTTTAAATCTTTAATCAGAGTATTTTTTTGCCGTTGCCCAATTCATTGTGAAGTCATAGCTGTTCTTATCTCGCTTGGTAGTATTGGCAAAATAGCGGGTATCTGTGCCATTAGAAATGACAAAAATCTGAATATATTTAAAGAGAGAATTTTCTTTATTGAAGCTTTCTTTGCTGTAGCGATGAATTTGATTAAAGGCTTCACGAATGGCCACGCCACGTTTTTTCAGTTCAATATGCACAAGCGGTAAACCATTCACCAAAATTGTCACATCATAACGATTGTCATAGCTGCCGGTTTGTTCAAATTGATTAATAACTTGCAGGGCATTATTGGCAATATTTCTCTTATCTAGCAGATAGATATTCTGAATTCGCCCATTATCAAACACAAAATCATAAATATAGTCATCATGGATTTTACGGGTTTTCTCAATCAGACTATCGCTCGGTTTATCCAAATATTCTTCTAAAAAACGTCGCCATTCCGCATCAGAGAAAACCACGTTATTTAAGCGTTGTAATTGTGCCCGTAAATTTTGAACCAACGCATCATGACCATTGAGATCTTGTAAATAATCATAGCCTTGTGCCTTTAAATCACAAATAAATTCACGCTCAAGGCGCCCTTCCGTTTGATAACCAGCATTAGGTTCTTCCACAAATTTATTATATTGATCTAAAAACGATAAAGTGGTTGGATTCGGCAATGGTTTTGTATTGAGTCATGATTTTTCCTTAGTATACCTTTCAGTTATTAAGTGATAATTTATAATTGAATGTTTGTTAACCTTTTGTATTTAAATTGGTTATAATTTTTTGGGGGCTATATTTTATACACAACTGAGGAAAAAAATCTAATAAACTAATTGAATATTAACCAGCCATAACTTTTTACTAGGAGTAATAATATATAGCAAAAGCTAGTGTCACCATAGATAAGTTTTACTATCATTCCAGTTTTATTATAGAGTTTGCTAATCTCTTCTCATTACCTATAGGGGTTGTGTAGAAACGTTGTTCAATTCCATATAATAATATTTTTAATTCATTATCAGTTGATATGTTGAATTTCTGCGTTTCTTTATTGAAATTTAGATTATCTCCACAATATTCATTGATATAGTTCAAAAATTTTTATTTTTTTGAATCGTTGTCTAATTTAGATAATGTGTCCATTACCATGGCAATTCTCTTTCTATTTGGCTTGGATACATTTTCAGTACTAAAAATTTTCATCTTTATTAATAAAAATTATTAGAAAGAAAAATTATCAACATCATCGTTTGTTGCTTCTCTATACAATTGATCAATGCCACTAAATACACTAGATATAGTGGCAATGTTTCTAAATATAAGAACGTCTTTATCTTTAAAGTAAACGGCATCAGGAATATTATTTATAGTAAATACAGTTTTATTTTTCTTCTAATGCTATGCTATCTCCTATACTTATAAACTTTTTTTCCTTAAATAAGAAGATTTTGGAGTTTTTTGGAAGCAATAGATATTTTTCATCTTGTATAGATAAAATATATTTAATAGAGTTAAATTTATCTCTTGAATAGAATTATATTCTTTAGAATCGAACTCGATTTTTTTAGTATCTCAGGACAGAAATTTTTGAGAAGAAAAATTCTCAATTTTTAAACCAGCATTCTTCATCAAGATTATGATCAGGACTATACTTTACATAACTACTATCATCATAGGATATATTTTCATATAATTTCTCGTCAGAAAGGAGCTTCCAATATCGTCTTGATGCTCTTGCGATGATACAATCCATTTAAACCCTCACTTTTTTTGTGTATCTATATATGTTGAATTATTTATTCTGTATACTTTTTCTATAATTACTTCATTAGATTTCTTGAATTCTTTTTACTTATAAGCAAAAGTGATAGTCCTCTATTGGTTTTAATTTTGTAAAAATTTATATCCCAAAATCAATAGGAATGGATTGAAATAATTAGTTTGAGAATAAAAAAAACAAATAAAACGATAATAAAGTAAATAATAGACATAGTTAGAAAGTCATTATCACTTATACTCAGTGCCACAAAAAGTAGCCAAGATAACTAGGTAAAAAAATTGTTAGTTGAGTTTTTCTATTTCAATAACCTCTCCTTCTTTTTATTCTATCTTTACTAAGTTTTTTTCTAGTAATTTCATAGAGATTGCCAAGAATAATAAAGGAATCGAAATAAACCCTACTAACGAATATTGTTCAATATTATTTATTTTTAAAAAAATTATCTAAATAAAAATAAAAAAATTAGATTCAAAAAAATATAACACTTTGATTTTTATTAAAAATATAACAATAAATAATGATGTCGAACTTATGGCTAAGAAAAACCTAAATAATCCATTCATTTTAATCTATTGATTACTCCCTGTTGAAACTCAATAATAATTCTCTGTAATACTCATACCGCTTTTTGGCTTTGTTCAATCGCTAAGGGTAAGCCTTCGGTAATAGAATTGGTTAAGATTTCAAATTTTTCTAAGATTGAAACAATACGTTTTTGTTCATCAATAGGAGGAATCTTGATTTTCATTTTATGTAGAGTGCTCCCTTTGATACCTTTTACAGTTCCCCCGGTTGATAGTTTAATTAAGTTTACTTGAAATTCTTTTTACTCAATAACATAAATTTTAGAAAAGTATTATCTAGGATATTTTCATTTGATGAACGATATTTAATTACTCGTTGAGCTAATGCAATATCCTCCTTATCAATTTGTGCTACATTCCCACAAGGAGCCTCTGTTGTTATTAATACATCTCCAATTCGTGGTAAGCCTCTTCTCATAATTTCAATATAATCACTTTCAGAAACAAACTCTTTTGATGCATTATAATCAATAAAACCTTTTTTTGATATTTTTTTAGCTGTTACAAGAAATATCCCAGACTCTGTTTTTGGGGTTTTTTTCCTCGAAAATCAACATAGTCACAAATATCTTTCAAACATTTCCATTCAAAGCCAATTTTGCCAAGTTCTTCTTTTGCTTAATAAATTGTCAAGATAGTATTCATACTGCTTCCGGCGTAGTGTAAGCTCGCTGGTAAGCTCGCTGGTAAGCTCGCTGGTAAGCGCTGTCAATGCGTCCAAAATTCGCACGATTTCGGTTTGGACGGAGAGTGGGGGGATGGGGAGTCTAAATGAATCCATTACTTTCGAATTTAAATTATTAATAGTTGAGCTATTTAATACTTCATTCAAATAATCTTGGAATATGCTACTTGTAAATATGTGAAATAAGTAACGAGGGTTTACGTTATTGTTACATCTTATAACCCTCATGAAACCGCCAAAATAATAATCAATATCTTGATATATAAAGGCTACTTTCCCTACATGTTCTCTGCTTCCACTTGCGGCACTAATTAAAATATCATTTTTTTATAAAAGCATTTGAGAGCTTTTTACTTTTGTATCAAATTTAATTACTTTTTATATCATCAAAGTTAAGAGTATTACTTGATAAAGTTATATTATTTGCTCTTAAGACCTTATAGCCAATATTGTTAGTACTTTCATTTGCCTTATTGTATGTTACGCCACGGATATACTCTGCTACGTCTTTTTAAAGGCTTCCACTCAACCTCAGCCCCATCCAATAATTTTTTTCTAAAAAAGTGCGGTTGTTTTTTTCATGGTGTTTTTACCCCTCAATCTCCGCCACAATCTTGTCAATTTCTGCACGCAAGCGGTCGATGTTGGCAACGGTTTCACGAATTTCGGCGTTGAGTTTATCGATATCAATCACTTCTCGGGTGTCTTTTTTTGCTCCACATAAGAACTTACCGCAAGGTTGTATTCATTGTTAACGATGTCTTCAAAGGACACGGATTTGGCTAAATGCGGTACATCTTCTTTATCGGCAAACAATTTGAGAATTTGCTCAATATGTTCCTCTTCTAAATGGTTGTTATTGGTGGCGGATTTAAATAAACTGCTGGCATCAATAAATTGGGTTTGGGTATTGGGTTTATGTTTGGAAAGCACCAAAATATTCACGGCAATACTGGTGCCGAAAAAGAGATTTGGCGCAAGCGCAATTACCGTTTCCACATAGTTATTATCCACCAAATATTGACGAATTTTTTGTTCCGCACCGCCGCGATAAAAAATGCCGGGGAAGGAGACAATCGCCGCGCGGCCTTTTGCTGAAAGATAACTTAACGCATGCAAAATAAAGGCAAAGTCCGCTTTGGATTTTGGTGCAAGCACGCCGGCAGGGGCAAAACGCTCATCATTAATCAGTGTTGGATCGTCTGAGCCAATCCATTTCACGGAGTAAGGCGGGTTGGAAACAATGGCATCAAAGGGTTTATCATCGCCAAATTGCGGATTCATTAAGGTGTTGCCAAGGGCGATATCAAACTTGTCGTAGTTAATGTTATGCAAAAACATATTCATACGGGCAAGGTTGTAAGTGGTGTGATTAATTTCCTGCCCGAAGAATCCTTCTTCGATGATGTGTTCATCAAATTGTTTTTTCGCTTGTAACAATAAAGAACCTGAACCGGCGGCAGGGTCGTAAATTTTATTGACCTTGTCTTGTCCATATAAAGCCAGTCGAGCAATTAGCTTGGAAACGCATTGTGGTGTAAAGAACTCGCCACCTGATTTACCGGCATTAGCAGCATAATTGGAAATTAAAAATTCGTAAGCATCACCGAATAAATCAATATGATTATCTTCAAAGTCACCAAAATCTAACTCAGCAACGCCTTTTAATACATCGGCTAGGCGGCTGTTTTTATCGGCAACGGTATTACCCAAGCGGCTGCTAGTGGTATCAAAATCGGCAAATAAGCCTTTGATATCCTGTTCGGAAGGGTAGCCAGTAGCGGAGTTTTCAATAGCTGTAAAAATGTTTTTTTAGGTCTGTATTTAAATTCGGATTAGTGTTGGCTGTTGCCACGACATTTTTAAACAATTGGCTTGGGTAAATAAAATAGCCTTTTGCTTTTATGGTGTCTTCTTTGATGGCTGCAATAATAGGGTCGTCATCATTAAAAGCAGAATAATCAACGCTATCATCTCCACCTTCAATATAGTTGGCAAAGTTTTCACTGATAAAAACGATAGAAAAAGTGCCCCTAAAACGTATTGTTTAAAAATCCCAACCGTCAATAGCACCTCGTACATCATTAGCGATTTGCCAAATACGGCGATGAAGTTCATCACGTTGTCGTTGTTGAATTGCAGCAGCCATAAAATCCTCAGAATATTTTGTGTCATTATTAAGATATAAATGCTCCAAATTATACAAGAAATAAATAATAACTAAATGAATTTCTACGGAAATTCCTCTACAATAAGAACACACTAATGTTTCCAAAAAAATAAAAAAATGAGCCAAAAAAATCAACCGCACTTAATGCCATTTCGTTGCCCTTAAATCAAGTCAATTTAATTGAAGCCTCAGCCGGTACTGGGAAAAACCTATACCATCGGTTCTATCTATCTTCGTTTACTTTTTAAAGGCAGGTAAAAATTGTTTTTTCTCGTCCGTTGAATGTGGAAGAAATTCTGGTGGTAACCTTTACTGAAATGGCGACGGAAGATTTAAAACGCAAAAATTCGGGAACGTTTAACGGCGGCAATTTCAGTTTTTTTCTGAATATTATGAAAAAGCAAGACAAGGCGATTTTTTTACTGAGAACATCAATTTTTAGCGGAATTATTGCCTTATTTAGAGGATATTCCGACCGCACTTCGTCGCTTAAAGCTGGCCGAACAAAATTTAGATTTAGCCTCTATTTATACCATTCACGGTTTTTGTCGCCGAATGTTAATGCAGCATGCTTTTCAATTCTGGTGTGCATTTCAATTTAAAACTTCTCAAAGATCAGTCTGATTTACTTAAACAATTTGCAAATGAATTTTGGCGAGAGCATTTTTATGATTTGCCTTTCCATTTGGCTGCATTTATCTCAAAAGAATTAAAGTCGCCAGAAGATGTATTGAATGATTTAGGTTCAAATATTGGGAATGATTTTTCTATACAACTTGATAGACCAGAACTGTTAGAACTGCCATTAAAAGAATTTTTGCAAAAAGATATCACTAAAAATGCGGAAATTATTGAAAAGATTAAAGATATTTGGTTAGAAAGTACGGTTGAAATTCGCGATCTTTTTGATAAGGAAGTCGTGAGAAAAAGATAAATCTTGTTTAAATGGAAAAACACATTCAAGTAAAACAATTTTATCTTTTTGTTGATGAAGTCACCTCATGGGCAAAAAAATAGAGCAGATATCACCTTAAATGAAACATTAGTAAAAAAATTTACACAATTGGCTTTTAGATAACGCGGTCAACGCACCTTTCAAGAAAAAGGTGTAAGAATAACACATCCAGCCTTTGAAGAGATTGAAGCTTTTAATTGAAGAAATTCAACCAAGTGATTTATTTAAAAAAATCATTCTCTATCACTATCGTCAAGGTATCCAAAAGAAACTTCTGAATACAAAGCGAATCATCCTGAAAAAAATCCTTTTGATGATTTATTACGCTTATTGAAAGAAGCACTATATGGTGAGAGCGGAGAACAGTTAGCGGAGTTAATTCGTTTTCAATATCCTTTTGCCATGATTGACGAATTCCAAGATACGGATGCGTTGCAGTATCAAATTTTTCTCGAAAAATTTATCACAATGAAACCGCGTCCGGTAATGTTGGCTTTATGATGATCGGGGACCCAAAACAGGCGATTTATCGTTTCCGTGGTGCCGATATTTTCACTTATTTAAAAAGCAGCAGACGAAGCGAGCGAGCGTTTTAATTTAGGCACAAACTACCGTTCATCCCAACCTTTAGTGGAAGGGGTAAATCGATTATTTGATTTTAAAAATGATCCCTTTATTTATGAAAAACATCGAATTTTTAAATGTAGGTGCAGCCAAGAAGAATCTTGGTTTTCAGTTGAATAATCAACCTGAACCCGCCTTCCGTTTTTTACATTAACGATAAAGACGAATCCACCCAGCAAGATTATGCGAAAGCTTGCGCAACATCGATTCAGCAATGGTTAAAAAAAGTGCGGCTGAAAATCCGGTTGTTTTTCCGAATGAAAGCAAAGCGGAAAATCAAACATTGCGAGCAGAAAATATTGCTGTTTTGGTGCGTGGTTATACTGAAGCCGATCTGGTGAAAAAAGAATTGCAAGCACTCGGTATTGCTTCGGTTTACCTTTCGGATAGAGGAAATGTCTTTGAGAGTAACACAGCAAAAGAACTGGCCTTGATTTTGCAAGCCTGTTTGAGTGTGACGGAACGCCCAATTTTAAATGCCATTGCGACCGCACTTTTCGGCTTAAATGCAGCTGAAATTCACCAAATTCATCATGATGAAATTCAGTGGCAACGTTGGGCTGAAAAATTTGCAGAGTATCAACAAATTTGGCAACGTCAAGGCGTCTTGCCGATGTTGCACCATTTACTTTTAGCTGAAAATATCACAGAAAAACTCTTATCTCGGCCTGATGGCGAGCGCAAACTGACGGATTTATTACATTTAGCTGAAATTTTACAGCAAGCAGCTGCATTAAATGAAAGTGAAGCGGCATTATTGCGCTGGTTTGAAAAGCAAATTCAAGATAATGGCCGTCAAGAAGCACAAATTCGTTTAGAAAGCGAACGTCAGTTAGTGAAGATTGTGACTATCCATAAATCCAAAGGATTGGAATATGATTTGGTTTGGTTGCCATTTTTAGGAAATGCGGCGAAAGATCCGACTAAGAATAAACTGTTTAATTTATATTACGACAGTGATGAAGAGAAAACCTTGTGGGATATGCAAGATCAACACTTGGATGAATTAACCGAAGAAGTTTTTGCGGAAGAATTGCGTTTGCTTTATGTGGCATTAACTCGAGCAAAATATCAAATGGCCTTTGTGTTACCGAAAGCCTTTGATAAAAAATGGAATGCTTTATTGTATGTTTTAACGCAAGGTGAAATTGGTCGAAAACTCAATTTGCCAAATAATTGGGATACCCAACCGTTATTGGAAAAATTTAAGCAGCTTTTACCAAATGATGTATCGATTGAATTAACCGATATGTTACAAGCCAGTGAACCACTTACTTTAAATGTTTCTCAAGACAATTTAAGTGCGGAAATTTTCCAAGGTGAAATTGAACAAGATTGGCGAGTGACGAGCTTTAGTGGCATAGAACAAACGCATCAACGCAAAGCTTATTTAAATGAAAGTGCGGTGAAAAAATCGCTCATTTTTGATGATGCGAAAGATTATGATGCATCGATTTCAATAGAAAATATCACTGAAAATCTGACCGCACTTGCTCATGATAACGATGAAATGGTTCTAGATTTCCCTCGGGGAACACAAATCGGTACTTTGTTACATCGTTATTTTGAAAAAGTGCCTTTTGCTCAATTGGCAGAGCAAGAAAACATTGAAAAGTTATGTCAAGATTTGAATCTTGCCGAAGAGCAATTTGCAGCAGTTCAACAGTGGTTTGAACAAATACTCAGCACACCAATTTTGCCAAATAATGATCTTACCCTTGCTCAAATTAACGAAAAACAATGCTTAAAAGAGTTGGCGTTTTATCTCAATATCACAAGCTATTTTGATGTTGTTGGTTTTAACCGAGCGTTAGCAACCTCACATCATTTGCCATCAGAACCGTTACAGTTTGATGATATTCAAGGCATGGTGCGAGGCACAATGGACTTAGTTTTCTGTCATCAAGGTAAATATTATTTGCTTGATTACAAATCGAATTTCTTAGGTGAGACATTAAAGGATTACGATCAAACTGCATTGAAAAAAGCCATGTTAGAGCATCATTATGATTGGCAATACTTGTTGTATGTAGCGGCATTACACCGTTATTTAAAAACACGTTTACCTCACTACGATTACAACCGAGATTTTGGTGGTGTGGTCTATGCATTTTTACGAGGAATGAATGGTTCGCCACAATCGGGCGTCTTTTTTGATAAACCAGATTGGCAATTAATCCAACAATTAGAGGAATTATTTTAATGTTAAGCCTATTAAAATCCTTGCAAGAACAAGGTGTGATTACTCAAGGCGATTATTATTTTGCTCAATTAATTGCTGATAAACAAAAAGATAAAGGCTATGCCGAACCCGTACAAAATTTAGCGATTTTATTAGCCGCACTTTGCAACTGGAGCTATACACAAGGCAATACTTGTTGTGTGCTAGATCGTTTCTTAGAACGTAATTTATTTGGTTTGGCTTATCGTCATACTGAAACGGATTTTTTATTGCTGATCAATGAAAAGATTGGTTCGCTTCCTGTATCAAAATGGCAATCAGCCTTAGCGGGGCATATTGCTTTTACACAAGATCCTAAAAATCAGATTGCGCTCTCGCATTTCAATTTGGGGCGATTTATTTCTATCGAGCTTGGCAAGATGAATTTCGTGTTGCGCAATATATTAAAAACGCCTTGAAAAATGACCGCACTTTATCGGTAGAACCGCAACAAATTCGAACCTTATTAGATCGTTATTTCCCTCAACAACAAGCGCAAGTTGATTGGCAAAAAGTCGCAGTCGCAACGGCGGTGAAAAGCCCATTTTCTGTGATTACAGGTGGACCGGGAACAGGGAAAACCACGACAGTCACTCGCTTGTTATGCGTATTACAAGAATTATTTGGCGGCAAGCTTCATATTAAATTGGTTGCGCCAACAGGAAAAGCCGCAGCGCGTTTAACGGAATCCATCGAAAACGCTTTGGCACAAATGCCAATTTCAGATGAGTTACGCGCATCTATTCCGAAAACAGCAGAAACGTTGCATCGTTTACTAGGCGTTCGACCTTTTACCGATAGCGTAAAATATCATGCACATAATCCACTGCAAATTGATGTATTAGTTGTGGATGAAACCTCGATGATTGATTTGCCTATGATGGCAAAACTTGTGCAAGCCTTGAAGCCCGAAACGCGTTTAATTTTATTGGGTGACCAAGCTCAATTAGCTTCAGTAGAAGCGGGGGCGGTATTAGGTGAAATTGCACAATTTTTAACGCAAGATTATAGCCCTGCTCAAGCCGATTATATCCATGCAACAACAGGCTATACTGTGCCAACTGAAGGCGAACATAGTCCGCTGCGTGATGCCATTTGCCATTTAACCTTTAGTCGTCGTTTCCGAGATGATTCGGGCATTAAACAACTTGCTGAGCAAATTCAACAAGGAAAAGGTGAGGGCAGTGTGGAGACGTTTGCGGAATATCCACAAGAGTTGCATTTCCATCATTTTGATGAAGAACAAGATGTTAAAGAATCGGTTCGACAAGTGGTGAAAAGTGCGGTTGAAAATTACCGTGTTTATTTAACCCAACTTCAAACTTATTTTGCACAGAAGAAAGATCTCAATGCAAAATTTATAGATGAAAAGGGCAACGAGAAAACTTATGCGGAAGCGATTTTAGATCGCTTAATTCAGTGAGATTTTTGACCGCACTTCGAGCTTCGGCATTAGGTGTGGAAGAATTAAATCGTGAAATTGCTTTAGCATTACGAGCTGAGAAATTACTTTGGTTCCGTCAAGAAGATGATTGGTATATTGGTAAGCCAATTATGATTACCGAAAACGATCATAACGTGAAACTGTATAACGGTGATATTGGCTTGTGTTTAGCTAAAGGCAAAGTGTGGTTTGGCAATCGAGAAGTTTCTACCAGTCGTATTCCCGCTCACGAGCCTGCGTTTATGATGACGATTCATAAATCCCAAGGTTCGGAGTTTGAACATACCGTCATGGTGTTACCAACAGAACCCAATCCAGTGCTTTCACGAGAGCTGGTATTTACCGGTGTTACCCGTGCGAAAAATCAACTTTCCGTATTTGCCAATGAAAAAATCTGGCAAAGTGCGGTCAGAAATACCGTAAAACGACAAAGTAGTTTAGGAAAGTTATTACAGGAAAAAGAGGATTAAAAAATGAAATTATATGTTTACGATCATTGCCCGTTTTGTGTGCGAGCCCGCATGATTTTTGGTTTAAAAAATTTACCGGTAGAACTTGTAGTGCTTGCAAATGATGATGAAGCAACGCCAATTGCTTTAGTGGGCAAAAAGGTTGTGCCAATTCTTGTCAAAGAAGATGGTACTGCGATGCCGGAAAGTTTGGATATCGTGCATTATGTAGATGAGCATTTTGGTGAAAAAATCTTATCTGAACACGTTCGTCCTGAAATTGAAGCATGGTTAAAAGAAGTTGGCAGTTATTATGGTCATCTTACGACTGCACGCTTTACGCAAATTGGTTTAGCAGAATTTGAAACCCAAAGTGCGGTTGATTATTTTACTAAAAAAAGAAAACGGAATTTATTGGTGATTTTGCTGAAAAATATTGCGAAGACTGAAACCTATCTCGCTCGCTTAAAAGGCGATTTAGAGAAATTGGCGGTATTAATTCAATCTGAAAAATGCATTAAACGGAAAACTTTCTCTGAAGATATTATCGTTTTCCCTGTATTACGAAATCTGACTTGTGTGAAAGGAATCGAATTTCCACCAGCAGTTTTTAGCTTACGTCACGAAGATGGCTAAAGTTAAGTCATGTGCCGTTGTATTTTGATAAAAGCTGTTTAATCTTGGTGATACATAAGCTTTTGGAAATACTGAAATTTTGACTATGGTTTATAGGTGTGGTCATTTTTTTCAGTATTTTTATTTATCGGTTTATAACCTCTAACGTTCATTTTTAATTTCCCATCATTATGTATGATGAAGAGCAAGACGTTAAAGAATCTGTTTGATAAATGGTGAAAAAGTGCGGTCGAAAATTACCGTGTTTATTTAACTCAACTTCAAACTTATTTTGCTCAGAAGAAAGAGCTTAGTGCAAAAACTTAGATAATAATGATTGAAGTCTCATCTTATTAAACATCTACATGCTAAAATGACAAAATATTTCCAACTTTACACTTTCAATTATTGTGAAAAAAACAGAATATTAAAAATGACTTCATTAAATAAGGAAACCAACATGAAATTGACAAAAACACTTCTCACTACAGCTATTCTAGGCTTTTTCACTTGCTTCTTGCCATTCAACAGGTTTGACAAATACACCGGACCAACAGCTTGATCAAGGTTTTGAAGCGGTCAAAAAAGGAGATTACCAAACAGCATTGAAACTTTGGAAGCCTCTGGCTGATCAAGGGGATGCAAGAGCTCAATATAATTTAGGCCTTATGTATCGTAATGGAAATGGTATACAAGACAATGTTGAAGCGGCGAAATGGTTTCGAAAAGCAGCGGAAAACGGGGATGTAAAAGCTCAACATAATTTGGGCATGATGTATACGCATGGAGAGGGCGTAGAACAAGATTATGCTGAAGCGGTGAAATGGTACCGAAAAGCGGCGGAGCAAGGAGGATACGTTCTCAATATAGTTTGGGCGTGATGTATTATAATGGAGTCGGTGTAAAAACAAGATTATGTTGAAGCAGCGAAATGGTACCGAAAAGCGGCGGATAAAGGATATACAATGGCTCAATTTAATTTGGGCCTGATGTATCGCGATGGAGAAGGTGTAAAACAAAAATAGAACCGTAGCCAAAAGAATGGTTGGGTAAGGCTTTACGATAATGGTGATAAAAAAAGGTTGTTTGTATTATAAAAAAATTAAAAATAAGGTGAATTGTAATATTTCTTAACTTTGACTTGGATCATAGGTACAGTCATTTTTTCAGTATTTTTTTATTTATCGATCTATAATCTTTTACGTCTATTTTAATAAGAGCGTAAAGATATGGAGCAAGAATATCAGCGTGCGGTTACCCGAATTTGTGTGCAAACCGCCTTGTTATTATTACAACATGGAGCAGAAAGTGCAGTTGTTGTGCAAATGGCACAGCGATTGGGAGTTGCCTTAGGCATTGAAAGCGTGGAGTGTGCTTTAACGGCAAATGCCGTATTACTTACCACACTTTCCAAACAACATTGTATTACCACTATACGTAAGAATGTTGATAAAGGCATTAATATGCAAATCGTTACAGATGTTCAACGTATTGTGATTGCGGTAGAGCGTCGTTTATATGATTTATCGATGGCACAAACGAAACTGGATAAATTAAAACCACTAAGATATAACCGTTATTTGGTGGTTTTTATGATTGGTTTATCTTGCGCCTCTTTTGCTCACCTTTCTGGCGGTGATATGACAATTTGTATAATTACCTTTATTGCTTCCGCCATCGCCATGTTTGTTCGACAAGAAATTTCTAAACGTCATTACAATCCACTCATCGTTTTTGCTATTACCGCATTTGTTGCCTCACTTATTTCAGGTATGAGTTTGAAATATAGTTTAGGCAACGATCCCCATATCGCATTAGCTTCTAGCGTTTTATTGCTCGTTCCAGGATTCCCATTAATTAATTCACTTGCGGATATTTTGAAAGGATATGTCAATATGGGATTAGGTCGATGGACCATAGCCACCGTTCTCACCTTTGGTGCTTGTTTAGGTATCGTATTTGCATTAAATCTTTTAAATATTGTTTCTTGGGTGGGGTAATTAGATGCTTTTACTGAATTTACTCGATGATATGTTTTTTGCAGCCATCCCGGCAGTAGGATTTGCTTTAGTATTTAATGTTCCCCCTAAGGCCTTAATGTACTGTGCTATTTTAGGAGCACTTGGACATATCACAAGAACCTTATTACTATACTTTGGTTTGCCTATTGTTTTTTCTACCTTTTTTGCAACTTGTGTCATTGGCTTTATTGGCGTACATTTGTCTCATCGTTATTTAGCTCACCCAAAGGTTTTCACTGTTGCCGCAATTATTCCAATGATTCCTGGTGTTCAGGCTTATAAAGCCATGATTGCGATTGTACAAATTCATCATTATGGATTTTCCGATAAATTATTTGAGCAAATGATTAGTTCTTTTTATCAATACCAGTTTTTATTTTTAGGTGCTCTTGTTTTTTTGGTTTAGCCTACAGGATTATTGTTTTATAGACAAAAGCCTGTCGTATAAAAGTGAAGTGTTTTGATAAGAGATCGAATAATTTTAGTATAAGGGCATGTTTAACATGCCCTTATCTTTTATAATCAGATCATTAACTCGTCCATTTTTTTATTTTTATATTTGAATTTGTTGTTATTCTTCTTGAGTAGTTGAGTAAACAACTATATTATTCACCCTATTATATTTAATAAACATTATCTTTTGGGAATTTAATTTATGAAAAATTTTAAATAAATCGTTTCTTTTGGCTATGATGTTGCCTTTAACTGGGTGTGGTACATTAATGACTTTAGATCAACCAGAGGTTTATAGTGGTGTTCAAGAAGATGTTTCTCGTCTTACCTTTTTCTAAAACCGCTCCAGCAGGAGATGTTGGTGAGGCCTTTGGTACAATTCTTTTTATCCATTTATCATTATTGATGTTCCATTAAGTTTCGTTGGCGATACCTTAATGTTGCCAGTTAAGGGTATTCAAAAATTATCACAAGATTAATTTCAAAATAAAGAGCGGTTAGATTTCACGATGTTTTTATAACATAAAGTAGAAATATAAACGCTCTTAAAATAGAAGGAATAAAAATGCTTAATCTTACTGCAACTATCATTGCAACTATTATTGCCGCAAGCACATTAAACTCACTTCCTAAGTTATCACAAGAACATACTAGTGATATAACTTCAATGACACAGGAACAACGTATTAAAAAAGCAAAAGCGCTTTATGAGAAAGGTTTTGATTATGAATATGGGATCACTAAAATGGTTGATCGTACTTTAGCGGATAAATTTTTAAAAGATGCTGCTGATTTAGATGACGCTGATGCCCTATTTTTCTTAGGGATGAATGCGATAGATAATGGCGATCTTGAACAAGCTAGAAAATATGCTGATTCTGCTATTGAACTAGGAAACATGGCAGGAAAATTTATATTGGGAGAAATTTCCGAACAGGAAGATTTAGGGAATTCTGAAGAACTATATTCGGCTGGTTTTAAAGCATTAAAAGAAAAGATTAAACAGGGCGATTTACATTATTCCAATGTACTTGGCTATGCTTACCGTTTCGGTATCGGCACTGAAGAGAATATTAAACAGGCAATTAAAGTTTTTACCCCTTCAGCTGAGCAAGGTAATGCGATGTCATTAGGACATTTAAGTGAACTTTATCTTGAACAAGATAAAATTGAAAAAGCTAAACCACTTATGCTGAAAGCGGCTGAAAAAAATAATGATGTGGCACAATACAATTTAGGTTATAGCATTTATGAAGCGGGCTCAGAAGAATCACTTTATTGGCTAAATAGAGCGGCTGAAAATAATAACCTCCAAGCCATCATGTATTTAGCGAGTTATTATCATAATCAGGATATAAAAAAAGCGATTTATTATTATCAAAAAGGTGCTGAATTAAATGATTCTCAGGCTATGCTTGAATTAAGTTATTTATATGAAAATGGCGAAGGTGTAGAAAAGGATGATAAGAAAGCCATTGAATTATTAGAAGAAGCGTTTCGATTACAGAATGTAGAAGCGATGAATGAGCTTTCTATTCGCTATTTAGAAGGTAGAGGTGTAGAACGAAATTATGAAATGGCAGAAGCGTTATTTAATAACATAATTTCATTGGATGAAAGTTTAAGTGAAAAAGAAAAAAAGCGCCATATAATTTATATTATCAATTTGCAGAACGTTATGAAGAATTTGCCAAAGATGATAATGCAGCATTAGAAGCTTATAAACAAGGGTACGAAATTGAAAAGAAAGAAACCAAACGAGATAATAAAGAAATTAAAGCCAAAAATTAAAGCATTAGAAGCAAAATTAAATAAGAAAAAAATAATGAAAGTGCGGTTAAATTTCACCGAATTTTGCAAATACAAGGAAGAAATTTAACCGCTTGTCATTCTTAATGGAATCAGAATAATTCTCTAATAAAAGGAATCCAAATGACAAATATCGTCGCATTAATTGCTACAACCGTATTAAATCTACAAACTCATCTTATACCTGTGAAATCGAATGAAGCTCTAACAGACTTGGTGATAATTGAACAGATACCAATGACACAAGCCCAGCGCGTTGAAAAAGCAAAAGCGCTTTATGAAGAAGGATATGATTATTTCTACGGCATTACGCGCCCCATGAATCGTACGAAAGCGGTAGAGTATTTTGGGGGAGCTGGAAAGTTAGAGAATGCGGATGCTTTATTTTTTCCTCTCTATTCATCAACAAAATCATGACAATTTGAAGGAAGCTACCCAAACAGCGAAAAGATCGCTTGAGTTGGGAAATGAAGCCGCCAAAATTAAATTGGGTGAAATTCAAGAAGATGAAAAATTGATGAAAGAAGGTTTCAATGCACTTAAAAAGAAAGTAGATTCTGGTGATATGCATTATGCGAATTCTTTAGGCTATGCTTATGAATTTGGAATCGGCACTTCTTTGAGTATCAAAGAGGCGATGAAATACTATGAAATGGCAGCAAAAACAAAATAATGCGCTAGGGATGACGAATCTTGCCGATCTTTATATTCAAGAAGATAAATTGAAAAAAGCGAAGCCTTTATTAGTTAAAGCTGCAGAAAAAGAACATGGCTATGCACAATATTTGCTCGCAATGAATTTTTTTTACTACAAGCAGGAGAATAACAAAGAGGCATTATATTGGTTAGAAAAATCAGCGAGCAATGATGAACCAGAAGCACTTTATCAATTAGGTTTGTATTATGCAGAAAAAGCTGACTTTAGCTAAAGCAATTAAATACTATCAACGCGCTGCAGAGCTCAATAATGCGGAAGCAGCACTTGAGTTATATTATATCTATGGTGAGGGTTTTGGTGTCGAGCAAGATGAGGATAAAGCATTATTTTTCCTTAAGAAGGCTGCAGAATCAGGTAACCAAGAAGTGCTTGATGAATTAGCCGCTATGGCATTGAGTGGACAAGGCAATATGGATACTAAAGAAGCAGAGTATTGGATTAAAAAAGCAGGCTATACGGACGAAATGCTTAAAGAATTAGATAAGCTGCAAGAAAAAAGTTTAGATATGTTTAAAAAAATGCAGAAACCGAATCAGTAAAAGCAAGAGATAATAGTATAGATATACATATTTTTAAAACAAAATAAAAACCTGCTTTTCAGCAGGTTTTCTTTTATATGAATGCCAAATTAACCATGGCAAGTTTGACAAGCTGCTTGGAACATCCAAACAAGTTTTTCTTGTTCTTTGATGTAGTCGCTCATTTGAGACGCTGTACCTTCATCATCAGATTCACCTGCTAACTCAAGAATTTCACGTTGCTGTTCAAGTAATACTTTTAATCCTTCTAATGTACCTTTTAAGCAAGATTGCGCATTAGATACACCTAGCTCTTCTTTAATACGTGAGTCTTTGAAGTATTGTGAATAACCGTTATGTGGTGTGTAACCTAAAGTTAAGATACGTTCCGCCACTTCATCTACTTTTACTACTAAATCTGTGTAGATTTCTTCAAATTTTTGCGTGTAATTCAAAAAGTTTACGCCTTTAATGTTCCAGTGGTAACCACGCACGTTAGTATAGAAGACTTGATAGGTTGCTAATAATTCGTTTAATTTTGCTGCTAATTTTTTTCAGATGCTTTTTTATCTAAACCGATTGATGTTTTTGACATAGTATTTTCCTCTTTATTGTTGATTAAAATGTTGTTCCCTTGCTTGGGAAGTGCGGTCATTATAAGCATCGTTTTTTCTGATGGCTATTTCATATTATCTAGTGATTTAATAGTTAAAAATCTATTTATAATAAACTTATTCATAGTTAAAAACTTTTATTTTTAAATTGCAAAAAAACTCTGTGAAGTAGATCACACATTCAATATTTCCCCTTTGACAGAATGAATCGAAGATGATTATGATTGATAAAAATCATTTTATTCTAAGATTTGATTGCTTTTACTTCATTTTTCGAATGAAATGTTTGGCTAGGTTTAAAAACCAAAAATATGATTTTATTACTCATCAGGAGTTTAGTATGACAAAGCATTTTTTTCCTTTGAAACTAATGAATCTCGTCGTCATTTTATGAAACTTATGGCTGGCGTGGGGGCAGGTATTGCATTTAGTGGCACATTAGGCACATTTGCACCAAAAGCCTTTGCTGCAGACATTAAAGGTAAAACCATTGAAGCGGGGATTGCTTATCCACTTTCTACTGGTTTTGACCCAATGACATCAAGCGGTGCTTCACCTTATGCCGCAAACTTGCACATTTTTGAAGGTTTGGTGGATTTGCATCCTGCAACTCGTGAACCTTATCTTGCCTTAGCAGGAAAAGAGCCAGAACAAGTTGATGAAAAAACATGGCGTATAACCTTACGTGAAGGCGCAACTTTCCATGACGGCGCACCTGTTACCACTGAAGACGTTGTGTATTCCTTCAATCGTATTATGGATCCAGCCAATAAATCACTATTTGTGATGTTTATTGATTTCGTTGAAAGTGTGAAAGCGGTAGATGATAAAATGGTGGAATTTAAATTGAAATATCCATTTGCTTTATTCGCTAACCGCTTAACTTGCGTGAAAATTGTACCGAAACATGTGATCGATAAAGTGGGACAATCTGCATTTGATGCACACCCAATTGGTTCTGGCCCATTCAAATTTGTTTCAGCAGTGAAAGATGACAAAATCGTCTTTGAAGCTTATGAACCTTACAATGGTAAATATCCAGCACAAGTTGAAAAATGTCTTGGTTATTACTTTCTGATGCACCCGCTCGTGTAACTGCACAAGAGTCTAAACGTACTCAAGCAATGGAAAGTGTGCCTTATTTAGACATTAGCCGTTTGAAAAATAAAAAACAACAAGTGCAATCTGTTCAATCTTTCGGCTTACTATTCTTAATGTTTAACTGTGAAAAAGCACCGTTTAACAATCCGAAAGTACGTCAAGCATTACACTATGGTTTAAACACTGAAAAACTTGTTGATATTGTATTTGATGGTAATGCAGAAGCAGCGACATCATACCTACAAACCACTCACCCAGATTATATTAAGGCATCAACTCAATATCCTTATGATCCGGAAAAAGCCGCGGCATTATTGAAAGAAGCTGGTGTGACAGAGCTTAAATTTGAATTGCTCGCAACCGACCACGACTGGGTGAAAGAATCTGCACCATTGATTTTAGAGTCTTGGAACAAGATTCCAGGTGTGAAAGTCACTTTACAACACTTACAATCGGGTGCGTTATATAGCAACAACGTGGATCCAGGTGTGTATGAAGTAGCCATCGCGCCGGGTGACCCATCCGTGTTTGGTAACGACTTAGACTTGCTTTTAAGCTGGTGGTATCGTGGTGATGTATGGCCGAAACGTCGTTTCCGCTGGAGCAACACCCTGAATTTGCGAAAGTGACAGAATTGCTCAATGCAGCTGTGAGAGCAAAAGATCACGCTGAAGCGAAAAAATCATGGGAAGAAGCGATTAACATTATTGCGGCTGAAGTACCACTTTATCCGATTGTTCACCGTAAACTCCCTTCAGCATGGGATGATAGCAGCCTTGAAGGTTATCAACCATTAGCGACAACCGGTTTATCTTTCCTCGGTGTGGGCCGTAAATAAAAGCACTTTTTTATGTTTTGGGCTGTTGAGCAATCAACAGCCTTTTTCTTCTTTTTAACACCAAAGTGCGGTCATTTTTTTCCCCTGTTTTTCAATCATTTTTGTCTCTATTTTATTTCAAAAAAATCTTTGTGAAGCCGATCACAGATTTGAACTTTGCCCTAGGTACTTGGATTGACAGGGTATAGAGCGGATATTATGATTTGTATAAATCATTTTGTTTTTTTAATTTGATTGTTTCACTTCATTTTTTTAATTTAATGAATTTCTCAAAATAGAATAGGAGAGGTCAGATGGAAATGATACTTCGATTATTGTTACGCCGATTGATGGCTTTTGCCGGTCATGATACTTGGTGTAACAGCACTCGTCTTTGTCGTGCTTCAATTCACGCCGGGTGATCCTGCTACAGTGGCATTAGGCGAAAGTGCTAGTGAAGCGGCAAAACAACTTTACCGCGAATCACATGGCTTAAAATGATCCACTCTTTGTTCAATATTTTCGTTTCTTAGGCAACTTACTTGTATTGGATTTTTGGTGTGACGATGCCACCAGAATTATCCATCAGTAGCATGCTAGCGAAATCTTTTCCCAATCACATTACAACTTACCTTAATTGGCGTGGTGTTTGCGGCAGTAGTGTCTTTCTCATTAGGTGTACTTGCAGCGCTTTATCGTGATAGCTGGGTAGACCAAGTGATTCGTTTAATCTCTGTTGCAGCGGTTTGCGACCCCATCATTCTGGTTAGGTATCTTACTTATTCAATGGTTCTCTTTGGAATTAGATTGGTTGCCTTCTGGTGGTTTTGTACCATTCAGCGAAAGCCCAATGGGGTATATCAATTCCATGATTTTGCCATCTCTTGCACTTGCTGTGCCAGTATGTGCGTCATTAATTCGTGTGGTGCGTACAACCATGGTTGAAGAAATGGATAAAGACTATGTGAGAACAGCGATTGGTAACGGTGTGCCTTATGCAACCGTTATTCGTCACAACGTATTACGTAATGCCTTAATTACACCTGTGACTGTATTAGGCTTACGTGTAGGTTACTTACTTGGTGGTGCGGTAGTTATCGAACAAATCTTTGACTTACCAGGTATGGGTAAATTGATTTTTAACGGTATCGTCAACCATGACTTGCACTTAGTACAAGGTGTGGTACTAACAATCGCCTTTACCTTCGTTTTAGTGAATATTATCGTTGATATTCTCTATGTATTGATTAACCCTAAAATTCGGAGTCTATAATGTTTCGTCAAGGTTTAGCAGATCGATTAGCTGCAAGCGGTGCGAGATTCCGAGCACTTTCCACCGCATCAAAAATTTCATTATTATTCTTAGTTTTCGTTGCTTTAGTGGCGGTGTTTGCCCCTTGGGTCGCAACACATGATCCATTAGAAGTGATCGCACGTATGCGTGCTCCAAGTGCGGAATATTGGTTTGGGACTGATCGACTTGGTCGTGATATTTTCTCTCGTATTGTTTACGGCGCCCAAACGTCCTTATTTATCGGTTTAGGTGCGGTAGCTTGTGCCATTCTTTTCGGTAGTGTTTTAGGGGCTACTGCAGCGACATCTGATAAATGGGGCAATGAAATTATTATGCGCTTAATGGATATTTTAATGGCTTTCCCGGGTATCGCATTAGCGGCAGTGTTATTAGCAACCTTTGGTAACTCTGTACCGGTCATTATCATCACCATTGCCGTAGTTTATACCCCGCAACTTGCTCGAGTGGTTCGTGCGAACGTGGTATCACAATGGGATGAAGACTATGTGCGTGCTGAACGCGTGATTGGTGGTAGCCGTACTTATATTCTTCTCAAACACGTTGTACGCAATACTGCTGCACCGGTTTTAGTCTTCGCAACCGTAATGGTGGCAGATGCTATAGTATTCGAAGCTTCACTTTCTTTCTTGGGTGCAGGTGTACAACCTCCACATCCTTCATGGGGTAACATCCTTTCTGAAGGTCGTAACATCGTATTAAATGGCGCATGGTGGGCGACAACCTTTGCAGGTGTCATGATTCTTTTAACTGTATTAGCCTTAAATATCTTAGCGGAAGGGCTTACCGATGCCTTGGTTAACCCGCGCTTAAAAGGTGGTAAAAAACCAGAAGGCAAATCAGATGAACGTCTCTCTACCGACGTACAAGAAGCGCTTTCTGAAGGTCTTGCGTTAAAACGTTACTTACTCAAATTACATGAAAAAGAAATCACACGTACTAATCGTATGCAATTAGATCCCAATGCAAAACCGATTTTACAAGTGAAAAACTTATCTATTCGTTTCCCGAATCGTTATGGTGACATTCCATTGGTTGATAATATCAGCTTCACCGTAAATGAAGGTGAAACTATGGGATTAGTAGGTGAGTCTGGTTGTGGTAAATCCATTACCGCATTCTCTATCATGGGCTTGTTACCAAAAACAGCAAAAATTACCGGGGAAGTGCTTTTCACCGACCGTAGTGGCAAACAACATAGCTTACTTAATTCTAACAATTTAAGTGAATTGCGTGGTTCTGAAATTGCGATGATTTACCAAGACTCTTTAAGTGCGTTAAACCCATCAATGCGTATTAAAGATCAAATGGCACAGCTCATTAAACGTGGCAGCCACCATACCGCAGAAAAATTGTTGGAATGGGTACACCTTGATCCTGAAAAAGTGTTGAACCGTTATCCGCATGAACTTTCTGGTGGTCAACGTCAACGTGTGGTGATTGCAATGGCATTAACTCGTGAGCCGAAATTATTAATTGCCGATGAACCAACAACTGCATTAGACGTAACCGTTCAAGCAGAAGTAGTGAAATTACTGAATGAATTGCGTGAAAAACTGGGTTTCGCGATGGTGTTTGTTAGCCACGATTTAGCATTGGTTGCTCAATTAGCTCACCACATTACGGTAATGTATGCAGGACAAGTGGTTGAAATGGCGCCAACATCCTTATTGCTTGCTAATCCAACTCACGAATATACACGTGGCTTATTGGGCTCTGTCCTTTCAACCGAAGTGCGAGCGAAACGTTTATATCAAATTCCGGGCAGCGTACCATCACCTTACGATTTTGCTGTAGGTGACCGTTTTGCAAGTCGTTCATTACGACCAGATGCAAATCCGGATCAAAAATTGGTATTAACCGCTGTAGAAGGCGAGCCGTCTCACTTGTGGGCTTCTCATCTAGCTAAGCCTGTAACGGAAGCGAAAGGAGCATAATATGAGCAGTAGTATTAAAGTCATTAAAGAACAAAACATCATCGATTTAGAAAATATCGTGGTGCAATTTCCTTCTCGCGACGGTTCATTGTTTGGACGTAAAAAATTCACTGCGGTGAACAATGTGAGTCTTGGCATCAAAGCAGGGGAAACCATTGGCTTAGTTGGGGAGTCTGGCTGCGGAAAATCTACCCTAGCCAACGTAATCATTGGACTTCTTAAACCAACATCAGGTTTAGTGAAATTCAACGGTTTACAAATGCAATATGGCAGCTCAGAAGCGAGAAAACAATTCGGTCGCCAAGTATCGGTTATTTTCCAGGACCCTGCAACCGCACTGAATCCTCGTATGAAAGTGTTGGATATTTTGCGTGACCCAATGGATATTCACAATGTGTTACAACCCCATGAACGGGAAAAACGTGTGTATGACTTGCTTTCTCGCGTCGGTTTACCACGTTCTGCAGCACAAGTTGAACCGACTCGTTTATCCGGTGGGCAAAAACAACGTGTGGCGATTGCACGTGCTTTAGCGCTGAATCCAAAACTGATTGTTGCGGATGAGCCGACTTCTGCGTTAGACGTATCCGTTCGTGCTCAGGTGTTAAACTTATTGGCGGATTTGAAAAAAGAACTCAATCTTGCCATGGTGTTTATCTCTCACGATATCCAAACCGTACGCCAAGTATCTGACCGCATTGTTGTGATGTACGGCGGTCAAATTTTGGAAACGGGTAGCACTGAAGATATTTTCAACCACCCAACCGTGGATTACACCCGAAAAATTACTTGGTGTTGCACCATCATTGTTATAAAACGAGTAAATAAAACATCTTAATTTATGACCGCACTTTAAAAAGTGCGGTTATTTTTTTATGATTTTTTTCTTGCATAGACTTGAAAAACTTAGATAAAAGATTACTTATCTTTACAGATAAATTGTAATTGTGGAGCCATTATGCAAACTAAATTTAATTTATATCCCAAAAGAACAATTACCTGAAAAACTTTAAGTTTCCTCAGTCTTATATTGATTTATCGAGTAATATGGAAAAAGATAAATGAATTGGAATATTTTCCTTGGTGGTTTGAAGATCCTGATTATGAGAATTCAGAGATAGAGGACAGTGTTTATCTTTATAGTAAAGCAATAGAAAAACTGACAGGTGTAGCTGATTTAATATCATTCGCTAGAGATGGTGATTGGGCAGCTTGTTTCAAATTGACGGATTACTCTGGAAATCCGAGAGTTTATGTTCATGATCTTGGTAATAAAGACAATAAATATGAATGTAAGGATTTTTGATGAGTGGTTAGCGGAAGAAATCAAAAGTGCAAAAAGAGTATTAAAATGGACTATTTAAATTTAAGTAAAGAAGTTTCCTATGCGCTTCGTCATGCTCCATGGGAATATGAATTAGAACTGGATTCTGAAGGTTGGGTTTCTGTTGAACAATTAATTTCATCATTTAGAAATAGTGATGAAAAAAATGGAATACGTTAACCGAAGACGATCTAGTTAAAAATGATCAACCTATCGGAAAAGAAAAGACATGAAATTAAAAATGGAAAAATAAGAGCTTTCTATGGGCATTCAATTCCAATGAAAATTTCTAAAGAAATTGGTTATCCACCAAAGTATTTATACCATGGGACAAGTATAAATTATTTAGATGATATTAAATCAAATGGATTGAAGCCGATGTCTCGTCAATATGTACATTTATCTGAGGATGTTGAAACAGCAACATTGGTTGGGAATAGAAAGAAAGGAGAGACAATTCTTCTAAAAATTGATACAGAACTAGCACAATCTAAGGATATCAAATTTTATATTGGCAATGAAAAAGTCTGGTTATCAGATTACATTTTGCCTGAGTTTATAAAAGATAATTAATGATTAAGCATATTTGCATTATGTGATCATTTTTGCGGTGAAGTTTCGCCAAATAGCGTAGAATGGGCATATAAAAATAAGGAGATTTAATATGCAACAAAAAATTCAACAAGCATTAGCCGATTCGCCACTTTCAAATGCAATTCTTTCTGCATTAGAAGAACAAGAATGGAAAGGTTTTTTACCAGCTGAAAAAGTGCGGTCAATTTGTGATGAATTTAAGCTTACGCCTGTTCAATTAGGTTTGGCACTTTTGCCCGTAGCAGCTTGTTATAGCCACACACCCATTTCAGAATTTCATGTTGGCGCGATTGCGATTGGTGAAAGTGGTGATTTTTACTTTGGTGCGAATCAAGAATTTAAGGGGGTAGTATGGCTCAAACCATCCATGCTGAACAAAGTGCGATTAGCCACGCATGGTTACGCAATGAACCTCGCATCACGGATATCGTGGTGAATTACACGCCTTGTGGTCACTGTCGTCAATTTATGAATGAGCTTTATCAAGCGCAAGATTTGAAAATCCATTTGCCACACAGCCAAAATAATCCACTTCCTCAATATTTACCCGATAGCTTTGGCCCAAAAGATTTAGGCGTTGATTTGCTTCTATTAAACAAAGAAGAACAAGGTTTCACATTGACGACAGAAGATGAAGTGGCAAATAAAGCGATTTTAGGGGCAAACCGAGCACATTCACCTTATTCTAAAAGCCCTCATGGTGTTGGCATTTTATTTAAAAATGGGGAAATGATTTGTGGTCGATATGCAGAAAATGCAGCATTTAACCCAAGCTTACCGGCTATGCAAACAGCAATTAATTTTGCTTATTTAAATCAATTGGATGTATCGAAAATTGAGCGAGTGGTATTTGCAGAGAAGCCTTTGCGTTTAAGTCACCGCAAGATGGCAGAGCAGTTATTGAAGAGCCTCTGCAAGGTGAAAATGGAATATATTAGCTTGTAAAGTGCGGTCAAAAATGAATTAGTTTTTGAACTAAAAGAAAATGCGAACAGAGATAATCTCTCATGTTCGCCTTTCTTTTTACTGATTTTATGCTAATTCAGCACGTAATTTTTTCGTGACATCAACCATCACTTTTAATGCTGCAATCGTTTCTGGCCAACCGCGTGTTTTCAAACCACAGTCTGGGTTTACCCATAAACGTTCTTTCGGCACCACTTGTAATGCTTTACGAAGAAGATGTTCAATTTCTTCTGCTGCAGGCACGCGTGGACTGTGAATATCATATACACCTGGGCCAATATCATTCGGGTATTTGAAATCACCAAATGCGGTGAGTAATTCCATGTCAGAACGCGAGGTTTCGATAGTAATGACATCGGCATCTAGGGCTGCAATAGCCGGTAGAATGTCGTTAAATTCGGAATAACACATGTGCGTATGAATTTGGGTATCATCTTGGCAACCCATTGAGCTTAAACGGAAAGCTTCGCCCGCCCATTTCAAATACGCATCCCAATCTGCACGTTTTAACGGTAAACCTTCACGAATAGCAGGCTCATCAATTTGAATCACTTTGATGCCTGCTTTTTCTAAATCTAAAACCTCATCAGAAAGCGCTACTGCAATTTGTTTACAGACTGTTTCACGAGGAATATCGTTACGCACGAAAGACCATTGTAAGATCGTCACCGGACCAGTCAGCATGCCTTTCATCACTTTATTGGTAAGGCTTTGGGCATATTGCGACCAACGTACCGTCATTGGTTCTGGACGAGTAACATCACCGTAAATCACCGGCGGTTTCACGCAACGTGAACCATAGCTTTTGTACCCAACCGAATTTGGTGAAAGCAAAACCATCGAGTAATTCGCCGAAGTATTCCACCATGTCGTTACGTTCTGCTTCGCCATGTACCAATACATCTAAGTCTAATTTTTCTTGCTCACGTACAACTAATTCAATTTCTTTTTTCATTGCAGCTTCGTAATCCGCTAAGCTGAGCTCGCCTTTTTTGAAGGCGGCACGAGCGTGACGAATGGCTGTTGTTTGTGGGAAAGAACCAATATTCGTGGTTGGCAGAAGTGGTAAATTTAACCACGCATTTTGTAATTTAATGCGTTCCGCAAATGGCGATTTACGTTGGTCGGCATTTTTCGGCAGATTTGCTAAACGTTCTGCGACACAAGTGCGGTGAATTTCACGCGAGTTTTTTCGAGCATCCGCAGCGGCTTGAGAGGCAGCTAATTCTGCTTGAACCGCTTCGCGGCCTTGCTCTAGAGCAGTCTTAATAACACGTAATTCTTGAATTTTTTGTAGCGTGAAAGCCAACCATTGATAGAGTTCAGGCTTATTGGCTTGTAGCTGTGTTTCGACTTCTAAATCATAAGGTGTATGAAGGAGAGAGCAGCTTGGCGCAATCCATAAACGATCGCCTAATTTCGCTTTTAATGGCTCAACCACATCTAACACTTGATTTAAGTTTGCACGCCAAATATTACGACCATCAATGATGCCCACAGATAAGATTTGTCATAATCCGCAAAGGCAACAAGTTGTTCAGGTGCACGTACTAAATCAATATGTAAACCTGCAACAGGTAAGGCTTTTAACAAATCAGCATGTTCTGCTACAGAACCAAAAATAAGTCGCAAGCAATAATTTCGCTTTCACTTGTTCAGCAAAAGTGGCGTAAACTGCTTTATAAGCAGCAATCCATTCTGCCGGTAAATCTAAGGTGAGAGCGGGTTCATCAATTTGAATATATTCTACGCCTTCTGCAGCTAACGCATTTAAAATTTCAACATAAACTGGCACGAGTTTTGCTAATAAATCAAAGCGATTAAATGCCGCACCTTTTTCTTTACCTAACCAAAGGAAAGTGAGTGGACCAACAATTGTTGGTTTAACTTGATACCCAAGTGCTTTTAGCTTCACGAATTTGAGCAACATAATGTGCTGGATTCGCTTTAAATTGCGTCTCTTTATGGAATTCTGGTACAAGATAATGGTAGTTGGTATCGAACCATTTTGTCATTTCAATCGCAAATTGGGTTTTATTACCACGCGCCAACTGGAAATATTGATCGAGAGTTAAGTTTTGGCTATTGAAACCAAAGCGTGCAGGAATCGCACCTGTTGCCACTTGTAAATCTAAAATATGATCGTAAAGTGTGAAATCAGCCACCGCGACAAAATCAGCATTTGCCTTGGCTTGGTGTTGCCAGTTTAGTTCACGTAATCTTTTTGGCGATATCTAATAAATCAGCTTCTGCAATTTCGCCACGCCAGTAACGCTCTTGGGCAAATTTAAGTTCACGCTTTGCGCCTACACGCGGAAATCCTGCTAAATGAAATGTTGTCATAATGAATCCTTTCTATTGTTTTTGTTTGGTTTAGACGTCTAAAGGTCTGTTCGAACATAGAATGCAATAGAATTTAAAATTAAACAACTTCATAATTTTCAAGTTTTTGAATGAATTAAATTAATAAATGAAAAAGGCTGCACTTTAAGATTTCTAAAAAGGAGAAAAAAGACAAAAAAATAACCGCACTTTAAAGCGCGGTTATCGAGAATTCTGAACAGTTTAGTTGAGATTATTCAACACCAACCATTACAGAGGTTGCTTTGATAATCGCATATGCTTCTTTACCAACAGCTAAACCCTAATTCTTTTACTGCATCGATAGAGATGGTAGAAGAAATTACGTTACCGTTACCGATATCAATGTGTACGATTGCGTTCACAGAACCAGTTTCGATTGATTTTACAGTACCTTTAAGTTGGTTTCTTGCACTAATTTTCATTTAGCATTTCCTTATGTTTAAGTTAAAAAGAGTAGGTATTATATAGGTAAATATATAAGTTGAAAATACTCCTTAATAGACGATAAACCTTTTAAGATTTGCTCAGCATTTTCTTTGCTTAACGCGTAAGCGTAATATTTTTATAGAAGGCTTTGCGTTTTTCTACCATATTTAAGTCTTTAAATTGTTCAGGGTGGAAGAGCTGAGCTGCCCAAAAGAATTTGTAAGGCTTCTTCTGCGCTATAGCGATCCCATGGGAACGTGCCGGTTGGATTGGCATAAATACGATTATTTTTGACCGCACTTTAGCACAGCAGAATGATGAAATAGAGTACTACGTAAAAACTATTTTATAGTATTTACATTAATTAAGAGTGTTTCTATGAAGCAACACTAATAGTATTAAGAAATTTATTTATCCCATATAAAATTTAATGATTTAAACGTTATATTTCTTTACAAAACATATAAATATGTCTTCATTTTTTTCATCTCAACTTTTTATAGAATGGTAGCTATTTTAATAAGTTTTTAGTCCGCTGAGTTTTTATGTTAAGTGCATTGTTGAGAAGTGGTGAAATCAAAAACTATACACCATTAGGTCAAGACGGCATGGCTGTTTATACGGTAGCATCCCAGTTGCGAGATGCACTTAAGTTTAAGCGAGGTCGTTCCTTTGCTGAATATTTAGCGATCCCACAGCGCAATGAACAGGGAGATAAAATCGATTGGTATGTACCGTTTGATTCCACTCGTGCAGATGGGCAATATATGATTATTCCTTGGACCTCGGCTACGGAGGAAGAGCGTGAAAATGCTCGTGCAGAATTGAAAATTTTTGAACGAACTGCACTGGAGTTAGGTAAAGAACTCATTCAATCTCCCACTTCCAAAGGCGATCAACTGCTATTTGCCCGTTTACTCTGTGGTGGCAATCCTGATGATATTACCGATCCTGAAAACCTCAAAGCCTTGCGCTTTCCTAATCCTGAACATGTTTATTTAGTCAATGATCGTCCCGTGATCACTTTCTGGGGATTTCTAGAAAAACATGCAGCTGCGCACGGTAATCCATTCCTTTCTTTACAAGCGGCTGCACCAAAACCAATTGAACCAGCTTTACCTATAACGCCAGTTGAACCTGTCGTTATGAAAAAACATCCTTGTCGTATGTTTTGGTGGGTATTGCCCTTATTACTTGGATTACTGTTATTATTGGCTTGGTGGTTTAAAGATTTATGGTGGCCAAAAGAGGAAGCAACAGTGAAAAATGACCCTGTCACAGTTTCTGAACCACAAACAAAAAACCTCAAAAAACCGAAAGAAAAAGAATTACGTAAATTGAAAGATGCTCTTTACCGATATCTGAATGGGCGCTGGGTTGATGGAAAGGGTGTGGCTGTGACAGATCCTTCAGTTTTAAATCAACTAGGCGATGCTCCGGTTATTGGAGAAGGAAATATGCAAGGTGAAGGTCTTAATACACCATTAACAGAAACAGATGCTGCCAAAGCTGATGAATCAAAAAATGATAAAGTAGATGATGCCAAAGCAGAGCAAAATAAAGATGAAAAATAAACAACAACCGCCAGTAGACCCTCTAGCAGAGGGTAAATCGGATACTAAAGAGGATCAAAATAAAGTAGATGAAAAACACAGCAACCACCAGTAGATCCGTTAGCCGAAAATAAATCAGATGCTCAGGCTGGACAAAATAAAGAAGATGATAAAAAGAATCAAACCACTTCTGATGCTAAACAATTACAAATTCCCACAACCAGTACACAAAATGGTAATGTAGATTTCCTAAATGGCCAGTGGAATGCTGGGGCGGGGATTCAGGATAAGACTACTGGTAAACCGCTACGCTTAAAAATATGCATTCTCAGGTGGCGTAGGGTCGAGTACAAGTACAACGCGGTGACGGCGTACAATGTACGGGAGATGTTTCTGCAAAAATGCAAGGCAGTGGTTTGAATATTACTAATAAAGGTGTCGCAAAAATGTAGCGATGGATCAAGCTATCAGTTACCTGAAGTAATTTGTAAACCTGGCGCGAAGAGTATTGCAGATTGTCAAGGTGGATATGGCTCAGGACAGAGCTTCCCAATGACAATGAAATCGAATTAGTGAACCAATAAACAACGAATAGAAGCGAGAATAAAAATGTTACCGGATTTACATCATTACGGAAAAGAAATCTCACTAATTATGAATAGTGGGGTGCAATTTTTAGACTTCGGTTTAAAAATTGATTGGAAAGACAAAAGAATGGCGTACCAAAAGTATGGGAAACTTCGCCTCTGGCGGTGAGAACCATCCAATTCGTCGATTAGTTGAACATCGTAGCGGTGAAGGTTATTGCGATAGCAGTGATTTGAGCCGAATGGTTAAAGTGGAACATGAAATCAGTGTAGAGCAGTCGTTTAAATTATTAGATAGTGTTTGGTTACCTATTCCTGTTTTGCGTGCAGTAGCTTCAACAGATGGCTTTTGATGAAGGCCCCTTATAACTGGGCACGTGCACGAATTGTTAAACTAGCTGGAACCAGATGTTGAAGGCAATACCTATCGAGTTACTTTAGCATTTGATACTAAAATTTTTTCCTAATCGTGCTGATGTTGCTTACCTTGCGCCAACTGAAGAAGATGTGCGTTCAGGAGCGGTTTTTGGGCTCGCTTATCAATCTCATCAAATGTCGTGGTTTTTAGACTACAAATGGATAAATGAATGGTTATTGGAACTCTTCACTGAATTAGCTCCCGAAAATGATCGTTTAAAAATTCATCCAGATGATCTGAAAATGGACATTGCTGCTAAATTTCATCAAGGTCATTACTTGAATATTTTGGCTATTCTTGGTGAAGAAATTGATATTCCACGGATTAAAAATGATTTCTAATCGTTCTGATGAAATTAATCGTGCAATTCCAGTTGATATGGTATTGGATGTGGGGAACTCTCGTACCTGTGGAATTTTAATAGAAGATCACGTGCAGGAAAAAAAGATGGTTTGAAAAAACGCTATGAATTGGAATTACGTGATTTGACGCGCCCAGAACGAGTATATTCTGAGCCATTTGAAAGCCGTGTTGAATTTGCCCAAGCGTTTTTGGCAAAGATCATTTTTCTGTACAAAGTGGGCGTCGTGATGCTTTCCAATGAGCAACAATTGCGCGTGTAGGGAAGGAGGCCGCTCGTTTAGCAAGTCGTCGAGAGGGAAATGAAGGTTCAACAGGTTTATCTAGTCCAAAACGTTATTTATGGGATGATGCTCGTTACGAACAAGGCTGGCGTTTTAACTCATCCTATGTAAAAACAGATTACGAGCCTTATGCAACAGCAGATCCGCTTTCTGGATTAATCAATGAGTATGGTGAAGCATTACATATTTTGCGGGATGATATTGATGAAGAATTTGAACGCAAAATGCCTGTATTCCAACCTAAATATTCTCGTCGTTCATTGATGACGTTTATGTTATCAGAAGTGTTGATGCAAGCATTAATGCAGATTAACAGCCCTGCTCAACGAGCTAAATTGGAACATTCTAAAGCACCGCGTTTTTTACGTTCGATTATTTTGACTGTACCACCAGCAATGCCTAAACCTGAACGAGAAATTTTCCGTCAATCTATTTATCAGGCTATCGGCTTAGTTTGGAAATCTCTTGGCTGGGATAAATCTGATGATGATTTTGACTTCAATTCACAAAGTGCAAGAGAAAAATATTGGCCGATTTTACCTGAGGTGATTATTCAATGGGATGAAGCAACCTGTGGGCAAGTTGTTTATCTATTTAATGAAACTCAAAATAACTATGGCGGTCGACCAGAAGAATTTATTGCTGCATTGCAACGTCCAGATAAAAAAGAAAAGGATCGTATTACTATCGCAACTATTGATATAGGTGGTGGTACAACAGACTTAGTAATCAACGATTACTCGCTGGATTATGGAGAAAACGGTGGTTCAGGTAGTAATGCCTATATTATCCCGACTCAGCGTTTCCGTGATGGTTTCAAAGTGGCCGGTGATGATATTTTGCTAGATATGATTCGTAATGTAGTAGTGGAATCTTTAACTGTTGGTTTGAAAAATGCAGGTTTACGTGATCCTGAACCTATTCTTTCTGAATTGATTGGCGATCAGGCATTAAAAGTACAAGATGCATTATTACGCCAACAATTGACATTACAAGTATTCAGCCCAATTGGCTTGCGCGTATTGAAAGAGTACGAAGGTTATGATCCAATGCAAAAGACCAATGCATTAAATGGGAAGACTTTTGGTGAATTATTAGAAGACGTAGAACAGCCTACAGAAAGTGTGTTGGACTATATTAATGAACCGATTCGCCGTGCCTTAGGTCGTTCAGATTTTAATATTTTAGATTTACCGGTTCAGGTGAATTTAGAACGTATTCACAGTTTATTTATTCGTGGTGATTATTTTGATATCTGCAAAACCTTCAACGCTTTGTGTGAGGTCGTCAGCAGCTATCAATGTGATGTGTTGTTACTGACTGGCCGACCATCTCGTTTGCCTGGTGTACAATCCTTCTTCCGTTCTCGTTTACCTTTACCAGTCGGACGGATTTTACCATTACATCATTACCGCACAGGAAACTGGTATCCATTCCACAAACAAGGTCGTATAGATGATCCAAAAACGACTGCAGCAGTGGGTGCTATGCTTTGTTTCTTATGTAAAGATATGCGTTTAACCAACTTCTATTTACGTTCAATGGCAATGACAGCTTATTCCACAGTGAAATACATTGGGTATTTAGATAACAATAACGTAATTAAAGACAGCAACGTTTATTATCACGATATTGATTTAGACAATGAGGATTATGATTTCCCAGATACTTCCTTTGAAGTACGCGGTGATACCCGTTTAGGTTTCCGCCAATTAAATGTGGAGCGTTGGGTTGCTTCTCCACTTTATATGCTTTCTATAGAAAGCCGTGAATGGAAAGCGATGTTGAATAATGAAGGTGTGGTATTACAAGTAACATTAGGTATAAAAAATAGCCGTAATAGCCAAGAAAGAGCAGAAAATTTCTACATAAAAAATGTGACAGCATCAAATGGCCGTTCTTGCGTACGAGAAAGGGATATTACCCTTCATCTAAAACACAATGACCGATGCGGGACTTGGTGATCAAAAATTATATTGGTTAGATACTGGCTGTGTGAAACGATAGGTGGAAGAGAAAATGACGGATAATCAATTAACAGAATCTTGGGATAAGGTATTCCAAGCATCACAACAAGCGATTGATTGGGTAAATGATGTTCGCCCAAATGTTGCCCGTTTAAATAATGAGGCTGATGGTTTAATTCTTGAATTAAGACGTTTACGTAATACAGCAAAACGCCTAGGTGCCGTTTCTTCTAAACCAATTACAGCTGGTTTTTTTGGGTTATCACAGGCAGGTAAATCTTTCTTAATTTCAGCACTGGCAGCCGATCAAAAGGGCAACTTGGAAACGATTTTTGACGGTCAACAGTTGGATTTCATTAAACATATCAATCCTCCTGGTGGCGGAAAAGAAGCAACGGGTTTGGTTACTCGTTTTACTCGCTCAGCAAAAGCGGCTGTTACAGGCTATCCTTTAGAACTTCGCTTATTTCATGAAATTGAAGTTGCCAAAATTTTAGTTAATGCTTATTTCAACGATTTTGATAAAGAACGTGTGACTTATCAATTGGAACAATCTCGCATTAATGAAATACTTAAACCTTTAAATGCTAAATTAAATGCTCAGCCTGTAAAAGGTGTTAATGAAGATGACGTAGTTGATTTGCAGGATTACGCCCAGGAAAGCTTCGGAAAATCTTTATCTGTATTACAGGCTAATTATTGGGCTAGAGCGGTAGCCATGGCACCAAGACTGAGCATTGAAGATAGAGCAACATTATTCTCCATATTATGGGCAGAAATTCCAGAGTTGACTCAAATCTATATTCAATTTGCAAAAAACACTGGCTAAATTAGGTAATCCTGAACGTGTTTATGCACCGCTTACCGCAGTAGTAAAAGATAATGGTACTGGCGGTCTTTCTCAAGCTGACAGTATTATGAACGTTGATATGCTTGAGCGTTTAGGTACAAATCGAGATGAACAAATTGCTGTTCGTCCTCTTATTGAAGAAGGCCATGTTGGTGAGCCTGTTTCCATTTCTTTGGCTGAATTAACCGCACTTACCGCAGAATTAGTTTTCCCGTTGATTAACCCAACTAAAGTGCCGGCTGTTGAAACGGTTGATTTATTAGATTTTCCTGGGTACCGAGGTCGTTTAGCAATCACTTCTTTAAGTGAAGTAAAAGAAGGCAATCCTGTATCTCAACTCATTTTAAGGGGCAAAGTAGCTTATCTTTTTGAGCGTTATACCGATAGTCAAGAAATGAATATTTTGATTGTTTGTACTCCATCAACCAAGCAATCTGATGTGAATAGTGTAGGTCCTGTATTGGAGCGTTGGATTAATAAAACGCAAGGAGATAATCCGACTGATCGTGCTAAACGTAAACCAGGACTTCTTTGGGCGATAACTATGTTTGATATGCGTATCAGTAGTGATTTGGCCAAAGATGAAGATATGCTGAAAATGTCTTGGGGACAAGGTGGATTGCTGAAACAAAACGATTTTAGAGCGCTTCGAAACTATGCTTGGCTAAATGAATGGGCAAATGGCAAGCCATTTGATAATGTTTTTTTAGTACGTAAACCGGGTTTCAAAGTGGCTTTTTTAGATATGGATAATACTGAAGAATTAGCCATTAATCCAAAAGAGGCTGGGCAGCTTAATCTTTTACGTAGTACTTTTGCTAATGACCCTGATATTCAAAAACATGTTGCTCAACCTCAAGAAGCCTGGGATGCAATGATGAAATTGAATGATGGTGGGATGCAACGAATTAGTGATTATTTGAAAACGATTGCTTTGCCAGAAGTGAAAGCTCAACGTTTAACTGAGCAACTTAATGAATCTATCCATCATATTGTGAAAACCGTTTTTCTTCTTGGTATCAAAGTGAAGGTGCTGAAGAAGTCAATAAAAAAACGTCAATTAGCACAAATGATTGTTGGTGAATTAAGTAAAAAAGGACTTTTGGTCGGTGAGTTTTTACGTTGTCTTCAATTACCTGAAGAGACAATTCGTTCTTTATATTTTTTTCTGATTATGAAGAGGTCTTACTAAACAAAGGTGAAGAAGAAACTAAAAGCACAAGAAAAATTCAGCAAAATACCTTTGATGCTGGTTTTTGGTTTTAGTTCAGAAGGATTTGATTTATTTGCTGAAACAGCTCCTGTTGTTGTAGAAGAGAAACCGGCTGAAAAAAATTGTGGAATCTCGTTTTGCTATGGCTGCATTTAAATCCTGGATTGAACATTTGCGTTCAATTTCTTCTGATCAGCATTTGATGCAATTCTTTGGTTTTACTAAAGAAGCCGTTGAAGGTTTAGTTGGTGAATTGATTACTGGTGCAAATCGTCTTCATTTACAGGATAAACTTTCTAAGGTCGTTTTTCCGTAATGAAAACGCAGGAAGTAAACGTGATCAATTAGCTGAGCGTCAAGTATTTTCCATTAATACTGAAATTGCGGATTTTATTGCATGGTTAGATTTTGTTAATCAACCACTGACTCAACGTCCGGCTAGTCGCGTGATGAACGAGCGAGCAATATTTGAAAATAGGGAAGTTGAAAAGGTAAACGGTTTACCTAAATTAGATGACCAAACTAATAATTACACTAAAAATTATCTTTTTGACTGGTTTGTAGCCTTTGGTCACTTTGCTGAAGGAAATGCCGGACACAGCGCTGGACGGGAAATTGATCAGGTCAGCAATACAAAGTTAGGTTCGGTATTAGATTTATATCGTTCTGCACAATGCTAAGGAATAGAAAATGTTACGAATTCAATTAGAGGAAGATCGTCCAGGATACGCTAAATTCACTGCGACGAAATGGAATGGTAGTACAGAAGTTGAAATTGCAGTACAGCGAAATCAGGATGGCTGCTATTTTAATGGCAATGATACTCCATGGAATCCAGAACCAGTATGGCATAAGGTGGAGGGATTAACCTTAGAAAATGATGTATTGCAAGGTGTTATTGGTAAATGGCTAATTGATAGCCTTGTTCAACAGATCGGTAATGTGCGTTATATGATGTCTGTCCGTGATGTACAGAACGGTACGATTGTTGATAGTGGCCCAGTCAGAATGGTTGGTAATATCTTAGCTTCTCTTGCTGGTGGTGACTCCAGTCGAGAAGACAATGTACAAAGTCATGTGCAAGCTGAACCAGAACCAGTCATTGAAGAGCCTTTGGTGGAACCCATTGTTGTAGCTGAAAATGAGCAATCAACAGAACCAGCTATAGTATTTGAAGATTTAGCGCAAAACGAAACACAGACTGAGCCAGCAGAGAATATTGAAGTACCAGTTACAGTAGAGCAAAAGAAAAAAGGTAAAGGAGGCTTAATTGCCTTAATTTTAGCTCTGTTAATTGGCGGTGGTGTTGGAGCTTATTTCTTCTTAAATAAGAAAGATGAGCCAGTGGCAAAATCTGACTGTGCAGTGGATACAAATACTAATGATGAATTGGCGTTTATTCAGAGCTGTCTGAAAACTAAACCAGAGCCAAAACAAATTTTAGAAATTATTGCTTCGGCTAAACAAGCAAATAAATGTGCGATTGCTCAACGACTTTATGCCAACCAAGCTCAAGGTGGCAATGTAGAGATTGCACTGGCTTATGCAGAGGAATATGAAAAAGGTAGTTCTTGTTTCCAAGCTGATAAGGAAACAGCAATTTATTGGTATGAAACTGCATTAAGTAATGATCCGAATAATGCGACAGCTAAAGAAAAATTAGAGGCATTGAAAAAATAATGAAACAGTTAAGACTTTCTACTTTATCTCTTTGTTGCTTAACAGCAATCATGTCTCCGTCAGTTTTTGCTGAAGAGATAAAACCATTACTGCAAGAAGGTAAAACCACACTTTTACCAACGCGTGTTAAGTACACCAAGTTGTGAGTTATTAGAAAAAAAGTGATGCTAAGAGCGGTCAAAAAATTCCTGCTTTTTCCCGCTATTATGTATATAAACGGGAAAATGTAGGAAATAAGGCTTTATTACAGGTAGGCCCAGATAGCTTTGGTAAAACTGTCGGTTGGTTAGATGCTAATTGTGCTGTACCTTGGAATATGCAAATGACAATGGTCTTTACTAACCCATCCGATCGGGGGTCTTTATTATTCTTTAAGGATAAAGCAACTCTTGAAAGTATTATTAATGACAATTCTCCAGCAAAAGCAGTTGAGTCAATTCGTGCTGAACTTTCCCAAAAGAAAAGTAGTGAGAAAGTGTTAGCGGAAGAACCAAAGGAATTTGTAGATTTCCAAAAAAACTTCTATCTATTACCTGTTTTACAGGGAGAAGAAGTGATGGATAGTCAAAGGATTTTTATGAGCGCTTGTTAGAAGTCGCATCTGTCAGCAAAAATGATAAGCCGGTCACTCAACCAACTACAAGTACAACAAACAATAATCAAACCAACAAAACAGGTCAAAACCAACCTCAAGAAATTGTTGGGTTTAGTGCTGCGGTAGTATTTGTTATTGATTCGACGATTTCTATGGACCCCTACATCAATAGAACGCGCGATGCAATTAAAAAAGTTTATGAAAAAATCGAAAAAGAGAACTTGGGTAAACAGGTTAAGTTTGGTTTAGTGGCGTTCCGTTCAAGCACTAAAGCAGTACCTGGATTAGAGTACACTTCGAAAATGTTCGTTGATCCAAGTACCGTAAAAGATGGTAAAGATTTCATGGATAAAGTGGCGAATTTAAAACAAGCTACTGTTTCTTCAAAAGAATTTAGTGAAGATGCTTATGCCGGTGTGTCACAGGCATTAAATGAAATTAATTGGAACAATTTTGGAGGCCGTTATTTAGTATTGATTACTGACGCCGGTGCGATTGAAGGGGATAATCCAATTTCGACTACGGGGTTAGATGCAAAACAATTACGTTTAGAGGCTCAGCATCGAGGTGTTGCACTTTATACATTACATCTAAAAACACCATCTGGTAAAAATAACCATGAAATAGCTCAAGCACAGTATAATGAACTCTCTTTCAACAATTATTTGAATAAACCACTTTACTATCCAGTAAATGCTGGTGATGTAAATGAGTTCGGACAAAAAGTTGATACTCTTGCCAGTGCTTTAACTGCTCAAGTCAAACAAGCTTATTCAGGTGAAGAGGCTGCTGGTAGCGTATTAACAGCCACCACAAAAACAGGCGGAGATCCGAAAAAATCTGAAATTGAAGAAGATGCTGTTTTATTAGGTAAAGCAATGCAATTGGCATATTTAGGGGAAGTAAAAGGTACAAAAGCACCACCAGTATTTAAAGCTTGGGTGAGTGACCGTGATTTTGCTAAACCAACAGTCCCAACCGCCGAGGCTCGAGTATTACTAACAAAATCACAACTAAGTGATTTGAGTGATGTAGTAAAGAAAATTGCGGATGCGGCAAATAGCGGGTTAATTTCACCAACAGATATGTTTTCACAACTTCGTTCAGTAGCTGCAGCAATGGGACAAGATCCAAATAAAATTAAGGAAGATAAATCAACTAAATTGGCAGATTTAGGTTTACTTGGTGAATATTTGGATGGCATTCCTTATAAGAGTCAAGTGACCGGAATTGATGAAGATACTTGGAAAGGTATGAGTGTGCAGGAACAAGAGAAATTTATTCGCGATCTGCATAGTAAGTTACGTCATTATCGTATTTTTAACGAGGACCAATCTCGTTGGATTTCTTTATCAGAAGGAGCCGATCCTCGCGATAATGTATATCCAGTACCATTGGATGCCTTACCATAGAAAGGATATAGCGTGCTAACCATTAAAGATTTATCCATAACTCGCGGACAAGGGGAGCAAAGTTTTACGGTTTCCCTACCGCATTTATCTTTGGCTGAAGGTGAGGTCGTTTCACTTTGTGGTTCGAGCGGTTGTGGAAAAAGCACGCTATTGGAAATGATGGGGCTAATTTTAAAACCGGATAACTTGAGCCAATATGAATTGAGCTCAGCTACTTTAAGCATGGATTTAGCCCCCCTTATTCTGAGTAATAAGCAAAAGACTTTGGCTGAGATTCGCTCTAAAAATCTTGGCTTTATGTTACAAAATGGTGGGCTATTACCTTTTTTAAGCGTATGGCAAAATATTCTGCTACCTTGTCAAACAAATGGAATTTTAGCTGATGAAAGTTGGTTACATCATCTATGCGAAAAACTAAACATCAATCATTTAATGACAAAATATCCAAAGCAGCTTTCTATAGGTGAACGTCAACGGGTCGCTTTTGTTCGCTCTATTGCCCATAAACCACTTTTATTATTAGCGGATGAGCCAACATCTGCATTAGATCCCCACCACTCAGAGATTTTATTTCATTTAATGCTATCCTTAGCAAAACAGCAAAAAATTGCCGTGCTGCTAGTAACTCACGATTGGGATTTAGTGCAACGTAATGAACTTCGTACTTTTAGTGCAAAATTGGATATGTCTTTACGTCAGTCTTGTTTTATTGAACAAGCCAATAATGACTAGCAAGAATAGGGTATCTTGATGAAAAATAGATTTACATTATTGGCAAAATTAGCACTAAACGATATTTTCTATGATCGTAAGGTTTCTTTTTGTATTATTGCTTCATTGGTAGCAGTAATTGCTCCTTTATTGCTTCTTTTTAGTTTTGAAATATGGCATTGTTTCTCAATTACGTCATCAGTTGGTTAATGATCCAACCAATTTAGAAATTAAAATTGTTGGTAATTTAAATCTTTCTCAAGACTGGTTTGATTGGCTTAAACAACAGCCGGAAACCCAATTCTCTATTCCATTAACGCGTTCACTTAATACAATTATTGATTTGAAGAAAGAGGCAAATTTTGTTCGTAATGTGGAGTTAATTCCAACCACTTCAGGCGATCCAATTACTCAACAATCTTTGCAAAATGAGAATTCCATTATTTTAAGTGCATTAAGTGCAGAAAAACTACAAGCTAAACAAGGTGAAAGTATTACTTTAGTTGCAACTCGAAATGAAAATGGACAAGAAGAAAAGGCATTATTGCAATTAAAAGTGCAGGCTATTTTAAATGAGCAACAATTTCCTCGTGCTGCAATTTTTGTGCCTATGTCATTATTAATTGGTGTTGAAGACTTTCGCGATGGTATGAAAACGGAACTTTTCCCTGCAGCAAGTGGAAAGCCAAATGATAAACTCCGTAAAAATTTTGCTAGAGCGAGAATTTATGCTAGAAGCTTGGATGATGTGGCACCTCTAGCACTAAAGCTACGTGAACAATTTCATATTGATACTCGAACGGAATCCAAAGCGATTGAAAATGTAAAAGCGATTGATAGTGTATTAAATGTTATTTTTTATGGTTATTGCTTTTACTTCTGTAGTGGGCTGCGTGCTATCTCTTATTGGCGCATTTCTTGCAAATATTGATCGAAAAACGTAAGGATATTGCTGTTTTTACGTTTTAATAGGGTTTTTCAACAAAGTGCGGTTGGTATTTATTTGGTTTTTCAAGCAATCGTACTCAGTAGTATTGCTTTCATTTTTATCTTATGGGCTGTATTTGTTTGGCAGTCAATTATTTAATCAAATACTAGGAACAAAGCTTAAGTGGCTCCCATTTTGTTAGCCGTTTGGCTCCAATACATTTATGCTTGGCTTTTATTTTCTCTTTTCTACTTGCTGGCGTGGTTGCTGCTATAGGGGCAGTTCGCGCAGTAAAAATTCAACCTGCGGAGAGTCTGCGAGATGTTTAAATATCGTTTTTCTTTATTAGCATTAATTATGGCCAGTACGGCTGTATTAGCCCAACCTTGGGAAGAAAAATTTTTTTAATCCGAAAAAAATTAGATGGTGATATGTATTACCCATGCCTTGTGAAGGGAGTATGGTTTTTCGAGTAATTAAAACTAACACCAAAAAACCATTAGAAGATATTAAAGTCACTCTCGGTGGCAATAGCAATGATGAAGATGGTTATGCGCAATATGCTACGCCAAATTATATTTCGGGTAGTTTTGCCAATGAAAAAAACAAGAACGCTATTTCTTAATGGGAAAATATGAGGTGACAGAAGCTCAGTTTAATGCCGTAATGAAAGGCGAGCAATGTCCTTCAGTAAATATGAAAACCAGTTTACCCGCAATTAATATGAGTTGGTTTGATGCGATAGAATTTACCCATAAATATAATGAATGGCTACTTAAAAATGCAGCAGATAAACTTCCAACGGAAGATGGAAGTAAAGGTTTTGTCCGTTTGCCAACTAATGCTGAATGGGAATTTGCTTCTCGAGGTGGGGTTGCGGTTGATGAAGCTGCATTCCGTGAAAATACCTTTCCTATGCCAGATGGTATTGCTCGTTATGCATGGTCATCTAAAAATGCTAATGGTCGTTTGCAAGTTATAGGTTTACTTGAGCCGAATCCACTTGGTTTATTTGATACATTGGGGAATGTTTCTGAAATGGTATTTGACGGTTTTCGTGCTAATAAGCTAAGTCGCTATCATGGTCAAGAGGGAGGCATGATTGCCCGAGGTGGAAGCTATATTAAAGGAGAAAGTGAAGTCAACAATACTTCACGTATTGAGGTTCCTTATTACGATAATAATGGCACGATGAAGAAAAAAGATATGGGATTCCGTGTAGCAATTACCGCACCTTTATTAACATCAAATAATCGTATTAATCAATTACGTCAAGAATGGTCTGCTTTAGGCTCAGATAGTAAAGAAAGTAATGATCCAAATATTGTCGGTAAACTGGAAAAAAATTAGCGTCGAACGTTGAAGATGAAAAACTTAAACAAGAAATTACTAAGACCAAAGATGAATTGCGAGCAGCAAACCTGGCACGAGATGAACAGCGAGATGCCGCAATTCGTTCGGCCTTACAATTAGGTGGATTCCTTTGTGCTAATGTTTCTGATTTACAGGCAGAAGTAGAACAGCAAGAAACAGCAGTAAAAGCTTTTGCTGAGGAAATAAAAAATGAACAGGATACCGATTTAAAACAAATTTATCAGCAAAAAGAATCTGATTTTAAACAACGATTACAAGAAGCTGAAAAGGCTAGAGATTTTGTTGTGCAATATTATGCAGGCACAATTACTAGTACATTTGACACTTATAGCCTTGCTAATGTAAAAGAACAAGTAGAAAGAACAAAATCCATGATGAATGAGAAAAACTTGCTAATGGACAAGCGACGAATTTGAGCCAGTACCTTGATTTATATTGGAAACATTTAAGCCAATATTATCAGAATGGCAAAATTACCCGAGAACAATGGTTACAGCAATGTAATCAAATTAAACCTCAAACTCACTAATGATAAATAAGGAAAATCTTATGAAATTGAAAAAGACCTTTGGTGTACTAATTTTATCTAGTTCATTAGCCCTTGCAGGCTGTGCTGGTACAGGTAGTAGTTCAAGCAGCTTAGATAGCGGTGATGATGCTAAATTTTTTAGCTCATCAGGCTGGGGTTCTTGTGCTTGGGGAGCTGCAGGAGGTGCTGCATTAGGTGCTTTAACAGGATTATTGACTGGTGGTGATACTGAAAGTACAGTAGCGGGTGCCGTAATTGGTGGCGCTGCAGGCTGTGCAGCTGGTATGACTTCAAACTACTATTTAGAAAAGCAACGTAAAACTTATGCGAAAAAAGAAGATCGCCTAAATGCTTATATTGCTGATGTTCGTCAAAATTCACAGATGGTACAAAAATCTACTGCAAAACTAAATGCTGCAACAGCTAAAAATAACCAGTTGATCGCAAAAGTGAATAGTCAATTAAAAATCAGGAGCAATCCAAAAAAAGCTGAAGCAAAACAACAGTTAGCCCAAGTTGATGCTGATATTAAAAGCTGCCCAAGAGCGCTTAACTGCAATGAAATCTAATTTAAATATGCTTTAGCGAAGCCGCTAGATCTGAACGCTCTTCTGGTAGTGCAAGCAAAAGATTGAGATCAAGATATTCTTCAATTAAAAAAACAAGTTTCAACTTATGAGCAAGCATTACAAGCTCAAGTAAAACAACGTTCAGCAATTCAAGTTGGCTAATAAGGGAGGGGGATGTGAAAAATAATTAAATTATTAACCGCACTTTCAGCCACAGCATTATTAGCATCTTGTTCTGCAACACCAGAAGAATGTAATCCCAATGTAGAACAAAGCATTTGGGGAAAAATGGCTTGTGTTAATTCGGGTAGTTATGATGCTCGCGTTCAACGTAAAGAAAGTGAATTATCACAAGAGCAAGCTAAGAACGCGGAATTATTGGCTAAAAACAAGCATGCCCAAGAAGCTAAAAAAATAAATCAGCTAAACAACTTAATCAAAAGAAAGCCGCATTAGCTAATTTAAATAAAGACTTGCAAAATAATGCAGCTTTACTTAAACAAAAAGCAAAAGGTAATAGTGAAGTATTAGCAAAAATTCAAGAAGTAGAACAACAGATGAGTCAAGTAAATACTTCTGATGCTTCTGATGAGGCAAAAAGCGAAAGAGTTGCAAGCGTTACAGCGTAAATTAACAGCTTATAAAAAGCACTTGCTATCAAGTAATCATAAGGATTAAGAGCTGATCTTTTCAGGTCAGCTCTTGTTATTAGAATAAGAATATCATTCGTTTTTATTCTAATAATACAGACTCAAACATAGAGGACTTTATGCAACGTTTAGCACGTTTTAAACTAGATGAGATTAATCAAAATGCCATTGTGTTATTTGAACACTATGATGAAATAATCAAAATAATACGATCTCATCTTCCACCAAGTACAGCAACTTTATTTGCTAAACCAGAAATAAAATCAGATCAAGTTACTGTGGAATGGTATAGCGAATTAGAGGGTCAGCCTTATCTTGTATCCAGTAATGAATCTGGAAATACGATATTACAGAAAATAGCACCACTTATTCAGCAGCGTTTAAATGCAATTAATAGTCTTACGCAAAGTCTTACACAGAAAGGCTTAATTACGCCTGAACAAAACGCTTGGTTAACACAATTAGTTGAAGGTGCTAGTCATGATACCAAACAAATTTATTTAGTAAATAATGAACCGGTTATTACTGGTTGGGGTATCGGAAAAAAAGTAGAACCACCGGCTCCGCCACCGATTGTCCCTGTGGCAACACCTAAACACCGTTGGTGCTATTGGTTATTACCGCTTCTTTTATTGCTACTCGGTTTATTGGCTTGGTGGTGGTTTAATCGTGAGCCTGTTGTTCCCCCTAAAGTGGAACCGCCTAAGGTAGAAGAACCGAAAAAAGAAGAACCAAAAATTGAGGAGCCTAAACCAGAACCTCCAAAAGAAGAGCCAAAGGTTGAAGAGCCTAAACCGGAGCCTCTAAAGGAGGAACCAAAGATTGAGGAGCCTAAACCAGAGCCTGTTCAAGAGCCTATTAAGGAAGAGCCGAAAGTAGAACCTCCTGTTGTTGAGCCACCGAAGGAAGAGCCTAAACAACCACCACAAAAAGTGTGTAAGCCGAAATACAAACCAGGTGAAACACCACAGATGGTAATGATTTTTGATAATTCTGCATCAATGCTTTATAGTTTGTTAGAGAACTCACAAACTATAAGTAATTTTGAACAGCGTTGGGATGCGTATGGTGTAAGTAATGAGGAGCTTGAGTATATGCGTCGTTTACCAAATCGCTTAGCCACTGCCAAAAAAGCCTCTTCCAATATTATTAATAGCATTGGCAAAAATGTAGATATCGGCTTAGTCTCATTAAAAACTTGTCCGGCTGCAACTAACCATGGTTTCTATTCACCAGGTAAACGTAATGCACTTAAAGCCAAAATTCAAGCAATGAAACCAGGAGAAGAGAATAGCGGAACTCCTCTATATAATGGATTACAAATTGCAAGCAGCATGATTGATGGTGTAAAACGCGATGCCTTTATTTTGCTTCTAAGTGATGGCAAAGATAGCTGTACTACAGCAGATATTTGTAGCCCTAGCCAATCAAATAGCCAAAGAAAAACCGCGTTTAAAAGTGAATGTGGTTGATATTGGTGGGGCTAGAGCTGCCAACTGTGTAGCCAGCGCTACTGGCGGAAAAAGTATTTACCGCAAATAATCAGAAACAAGTTGTGAGTATGGTGAATCAAGCTATTAAACCTATGACTAAAACTGATGAGTGTGAATAAGGAACGCTTATGCAACGTCTAGCTCGTTTTAAATTGCAAGAAATTAATCAAAATGTGACCGCACTTTTTGTCCATTATGATGAAATAATTAAAATCTTGCGTAGCCATTTGCCACCAAGTACCGCCACTTTATTTGCAAAACCAGAAATAAAAAGCCGATCAGGTTACAGTGGAATGGTATAGCGAGCTAGAAGGCCAGCCAGTCTTGATTACTCAAGAAATGCAAGAAGATAAGCGATTTAAACCAACAATTTCACTGATTCAACAGCGCCTAAATGCGATTATGACATTGAATCAGGAGCTTATGACTAAAGGTGTACTGACACCCGAACAAAGTGCTTGGTTAGCTCAATTGGTGGAAGGGGCGACTCATGATACCCGTCAAATTTATTTAGTAAATAATGAACCAGTTATTACTGGTTGGGGTATTGGAAAAAAAGTAGAACCACCGGCTCCGCCACCAGTTGTTCCCCTTACTGCACCAAAACACCGTTGGTGCTATTGGCTTTTACCGCTTCTTTTATTACTACTAGGCTTATTGGCTTGGTGGTGGCTCAATCGCGAACCGGTTGTACCGCCTAAAGTAGAACCACCTAAGGTCGAAGAACCGAAGAAAGAAGAGCCTAAACCAGAGCCACCGAAAGAGGAGCCTAAAGTAGAAGAACCAAAACCGGAGCCGGTTCAAGAACCACCAAAAGAAGAACCGAAAGTAGAGGAGCCCAAACCAGAACCGAAGAAAAACTGCCGAGTAGTGGAAAAACCAACTGATGCACCGCAACTGGCTATTATTTTTAATAATGCTTCAGGGATGCGCTATACCTTATTAGAAAGCGCCAAAAAAGTAGCGATTTTTGACGAAAAATTAAGAAATCCAGCAAAATATGGCATCACGCAACAAGATGTCTATTATATGTACCGTAAACCAAATCGGTCCGTAGCTTCTAAAAAAATCGGTAGCGGAATTAATTAATAATATTCCAACAGCAGTGGATATTGGTTTAGTCGAACTAAAAAGTTGTTTATCTACCTCGAAAAAAAGCATCTTATGCTACCAATCATGGCATATTTACTGCGGCACAACGCAGTACATTAAAAACTAAACTTAATAAAATGCAGGTGCGGGAAAATCAGGTTCCAGGCACACCAATTTATGAAGGGTTACAAAAAGCCTTAACTATTATTGATGGTGAAGAACGTGAAGCGTTAATTGTGTTAATTACCGAAGGTAATGGTGATTGCACTAATAGAAACGTCTGTGAGCTCATTAAAAAGAAGCGAAAGAAAGACCAAAATTAAAAAAATTAATATCGTTAATATTAATTCGCCTTGGCATAATACGGATTGCCTAGCTAAGACAACTGGTGGTGAAATTCTAAACGGTGATATGACGAATCAAGTTAAATTAACTGAAGCCATTAAGAAATCAATGGAACCAGTACAGCAAGAAATCTGTGATGAATAATGGAAAGGGCGTTTAACGCCCTTTTTTTCAATATAAGAATTCTTTTTAAATTTTTTTCTAAAAAAATAACCGCACTTTATCGCGCGGTTACGTTATTCTATAAGCATTTAGCTGGCTTTGGCAGACCCGCCAGTTTGGTTGCTTGTTTAGCAGGTCCGTCAGGGAAGAGTCGTTGCAAATGGCGGCTATTGCCTTTATCGGCGCCTAATTTTTTTCTGACATTGCTTTTTACCAGCATTCGAATCGCAGGGGAGGTGTTATATTCTTGATAGAAATCACGCACAAAATAAATCACTTCCCAGTGAGCTTCGGTCAGTTCTACACCTTCTAGCTGAGCGATGTGTTTTGCTACATCCTCATTCCAATCAGCAATATTAAGTAAATAGCCAAAGGCGTCGGTTTCGATTTGTTTTCCTTGTACGGTAATCATATTAATTCACTTCTTTAAAGCTGATCATTTCATTATCGGAATAGTCAGACGCATCTTCATCATCAAATTTCATTGGTTCGATACGTTCTTCATCAAATGCGGTATCACCTTCTATGCCATCAAGTGATTGACCATGTTTAATGCCTTTGAAATCGAAGAGTTTTGGGTCACATAAGTGTGACAACGTAATGTTTTGCATGGCGCTAAACATGGTTTCTAAGCGTCCAGGATATTGACGGTCCCAAGTATTCAACATTTCTTTCACCACTTGACGTTGTAGATTAGGTTGAGAACCACATAAATTACAAGGGATAATTGGGAATTCTTTGGCTATGGCATATTTTTCAATATCCTTTTCTTTACAATAAGCCAATGGACGAATCACAATTTGCTTGCCGTCATCTGAAATTAATTTCGGTGGCATCGATTTTAATTTTCCACCGTAGAACATATTCAGAAACAGGGTAGCTAACATATCATCACGATGATGACCAAGTGCAATTTTTGTTGCACCAAGTTCAGTTGCTGTACGATATAAAATACCACGGCGTAGGCGAGAGCAGAGAGAACACGTTGTTTTACCTTCTGGGATTTTCTCTTTTACGATGCCATAAGTATTTTCTTCAACGATTTTATAATCCACACCAATACTTTGCAGATATTCAGGTAAAACATGCTCAGGAAAACCGGGCTGTTTTTGGTCTAAATTGACTGCAACGATATCAAATTTAATCGGTGCGCTTTGTTGTAAATTCAACAAAATATCAAGAAGTGTATAGCTGTCTTTACCACCAGAAAGACAAACCATCACTTTATCGCCATCTTCAATCATGCCAAAATCAGCAATTGCGTTGCCTACATTACGGCGAAGACGTTTTTGCAGTTTATTGAAATTATAAGTTTGTTTTTTATCTTGGTTTTGTTCTGTCATATTGATTACTTTAGCTAATAAAAAAAGCCCTGAATCAACTTCAGAGCTTATAAATTCTGTGGTGCCTAGGGTCAGTTTCTTTCTGTATTGTTTTTTAAAAGAAAAAAATTCTGACTTTAGCGTAATTTTTGCGTAGTTGCTCTAAAAAGGATTTATAAAAATATCCTTGTTTTGAGCATTATACCATATAAGTGAGAAGTGCCAATGGTGGGAAATTTGAAAGGTTATTTGATGCGTTTGGCGTTAATCCTGCACCAGCGGATAACTTCGCCGGCTATCCATCGAGCGTGTGATTTTTTCACTTAATCTCACACCCTTTGGGAATGTTGGGTCTTTGACGATAACATTCGCAGTCCGCTGATACTTGCAGCCAACTAATGCCGCAACGTATTCCAAAGGGATTAAGTTTTTGGCTTTTTTTCTGTAAAAGCGAAACAGCCATCACTTTAATTGCTTCTGACATTTCTTCTTCCGCTTTTTTTCTGATAGAGTTATTTTTATCCATAAAAAGCTCCAATAGTAATCCATTATTCTTTTGATTTAAACAAGGCTGCTTGTATTTCATTTACTGCCTTGTAAATTCTGTATCTTTTGAGAGATTGAATTGCTAATTTACCGGGATACATTTTTTAAAAAAATAGTACCCATTTGCAATCCAAAATTCTGCTTTATTTCTTTTATTTGTCAAAGTAAATCCATCAGATACCCATTCTTGAGGATTACTCTCCAAGCTATCTAGCAACTCTTTCCATGGGCTTACAGGCTTACGTTTAAGCAATCTACAAAACAAATAGAGATGTTTTATACATTTCTTTACTCCAATAAAAACCGCACATGAAATTGCGGCAATGTTTGTTACAATAAATACTTTTTATTCATAAAAGCATTAATTGAGAGGCTCAATACTGAAATAACTAGCACTTAATACAACACCTTGATGTATGTATTTAGCGGTAGGGAATATTTGTTTAATAACCGCTCTAGCTTTCTTTTCATTAGCTTGCCGATTAAAGGATATAGACAGTATATCGGCACAGCTTTGTTTGCTGTACATGATTGATGTTTTGCCATTTTTAAACCCAAACGTCATACCCAAATCAAGGTTAAATTCGAACCCGTGCTTTTTCTAGCTTTTCAATAATTTCTTCCTTTTTCCATGCTTACTTCCTTTTTAAAATAAAAAAACCGCCCATAAGAGCGGTTATAAATTTTCTATGCTTTACGCATACCATTTTTCTAAGTTTTCAAATTCCTTGACCACATCATCATAACCTAGCGAATTCAATAGATCGCATAGGATTTTATCCGCTTGGCTATGAGCCGCCTCTTTATCAGGATTTGATTGTAATGCCTTTAATTTACTAATAATATCTTGGATCATTTCATCATCTAAAAAAGACGGGAGCGGTCTCCAATGTGTAACGCCCCAAGCATCCCATCCATCATACTCGTGAAAAATCCCAATCTCAGGATCTTCATACCCGTCACCCCATACCAATACTGGTTTAGATTGCTCGCCAACGAATGGAGGCATTCTCTCGCTACATTTAATCCATCTGCTCATGCTTACTCCTTTGGCGGTTGCGGAAGAGGCATCCAGTGCGCAATTTCATCATCTGCATAATCAAGCCATCCACCCAAATCCGTGTCATATCTTGTTATTGCTATTGATGGCTCATACTCTGGACAATGCACGATAAAATAATCATCATTTGATGGCATACATTCGTTATACTTAATCCATGGGTTTTTAAATTTATCTAACTCATTTTCTGCATTGGATAATGCGTCATATAAAATAGCAATGCCATTCATTGCATCTTGATAGGCTAAAGATGGTGCAGTCATGTTTCAATCCTTATTTAATCTTCTTTCTTGATAAAAACGCCATCGATCATTCTCGATCTCCGATTTGTTTAATAGTTACAGTGTAATTTACTTCTCCCACCTTTCCATCGTCTATCCATTTAATAACAGGCTCTGGAGTGATTTTTAAAAGACCTCCAAACCCATCATTGAGCATAGCTTGTTTTGCTTGAAGTTTTTTACGGATAGCAAACCAACTAGCAAAATCAGGTAAAAAGCGTTCAAATTGTTCTTCTGTTAGCTGTAAAAAATCCATAACAGTTTTAAACTCATAAATTTTCTCGCTCATACTTACTCCATCATACTCTTCATAAAATCAAGCCATTTTTGAGCATCTTCTCTTGTGCGAAAGCAGTTGCCACTGTCAATTAATTCTTCGTCATAACTATTAATATTCAGTATTAAATTTTCAATTCTGCTACCATATACATAATAAAAACGTTCGCCAAATTCAGGCTTAAATAGTTTAGGCAAATCTTTGATACTAATCTTTGGATCTTCCCACATTCCGATTATGTTATCTTGATCAAGCGAATTCTTGCCATCTGAAAGCCAGTTAGCTGGGTAGCAGTCATTCTCTTTACAATCAGACATAACAAGTCCGTTTAAAGGTAGTCTGTTTGCGTGTTTTACTAATTCAGGGTATCTACTTAAATCGTAGAGTATGTATGCCTTTCTCCCACAAGCGAGCTTTACAGGCTCGCCATTTAAAGCTGCATCTAAGTTAAATTCTTTCATTTTCTTTCTCCTCAATTTTCATGAATAACATCCAATGCGTATTGTTCGCTTTTCCCGATTTATGCCCAAGAATTGGATTTTTATTTAAGATTGAAATAATCTTACTAACTGGCACTTGAGTTTCATTCCACTTAAAAATAAGGGTGCCAAAATCATCAAGCACCCTCATACACTCATCAAAACCTTTTTTAAGCTGCGTTTGCCAATCCTCGTCAAGCCGCCCATATTTTTTGACTAACCAAGATTTGTCACCACCTTTTATTAAGTGAGGAGGGTCAAAAATAACGCACTTAAATGATTTGTCCGGGTACGGCATATCGGTGAAATCATGAATCACATCAGGCGATACTTCTAAATGTCTAATTTTGTCACGATCCTTAAAACTTAGTTTTTGGTTTCTTATATCTGCAAAAAGCACATTCGGATTGTTTTTTTATCAAAGTAAAACATTCTTCCGCCGCAGCAAGCATCCAGAATTGGTTTCATCTTATCTCCTTTAAAACAAAAGGCGCTCACTTGTAACGCCTATTGGATTTGTTAAATATTGATTACTGTTTCTGATTACCAAGATTCACCACTGACAAAATATCAACTAGCGGCTCTTGTACTTCTTGAGCTAATTCCAATCGACCGCCCAATGTTGCGTAACCGATAATATCGCTCCAATGGTCTGTCTCATGCGGATTGCCATTTAAAATTCGCACAATTTTTCCAGCGATCATTGTCAGTGCGTAATACTGCACGCCATCAATGTTTTTGCGGTTTTTATTAATAAGCTCCATTAACGCATTAAACGTAACGGAGCCTTGAATGAAATCACCGTGCGTTTTGCTGCGCTCATTCAGAATATCTTCTGTTGTTTTCATTTCTGCCCCACTTTATATTTGTCTCAGATAAGAAACATCGGCTACGGTTGCCGGTAGTTTTATTTTATTTTTTTGGCAAGCTATCTAATAAATGTTTCTCCCATTGAGGAAACATTGTTAAGAATGTTTTGTCAGTATCGACTGATAAAATTGTTTCTTTAAGTTGTTTTTAAATCAATTTCAATTTGATAGATTTCTTTTTGAGTGTTTTCCACTAACTCTTTGAATCTTTCGCTTTTGTAAAAATCTGAATCAACAAAAAGGTTATATATGTAATTTTGTAATCTACATCCTACGTGTGAGGCAAAAGTTAATCGCTGTCCTTGCATTTGCTTTTAAAACCCCTTTATAGAATTTAACAAATTTTTGATCTTGCTCCTTATCAATATCTACCTGCAATTCTTCTGCAAACTGTCTTACTTTTTTTATGTTTAAAGTATTCACAATTTTAAAATAAATCATCTCTTTAACTTGCTTGCTTAACTTCATTTTGCTCATTCTTATAAATTTAAAGGCCACTATCTAGCGGCCTTATTTTTGTTTGTGTAATTGATTAACTCACGTATTTTCTCACGCACAAGCTCAAGAGCCTTTTCTAAACTCCGTTCTTTCTCGTGTAATTCCGCTAATTCGTGTTCTGTTTCTTTTTCCATTTTTCACCCAAAAGAAAACCGCCTTATTTGGCGGCCTCAATCATTTTTAACACTCGGCTTTTTGCTTTCTTTCACTGGAAAAGCGTATTTGCCTTTAGTTACAACAAATGTCACATCATTGATAACATCTACGCTTTCTATTTCATCAACGGAAAATTCGCCAAGCGTACCAGTAATGGACGTTAAAGTTATTTTCTTGCTCATAACTCACCGCCTAGAATGTTATCATCTGGAAAGCCATCGCCTTGCTCACTCATTGCACTTAATGGATTTGGTTTAGCTTTGCTTGTTTTCGCTTGTTTCGGCTCATCTTGGCGACCACCTAACATCTGTAAGTTATCGCCTTGAATTTCGGTAGTGTATCGGTCTTGTCCGTTGCTATCTTGCCATTTGCGAGTTTTTTTAAACGACCTTCAATGTAAACTTGAGAGCCAGTTTTTAAATATTGCCAGCAATTTCAGCAAGTCTGCGATAGAGTACAATGCGATGCCATTCTGTTTGAGTTTTTTTCTCGCCTGAGTTTTTATCCGTCCAGCTTTCACTTGTTGCCACACTGATATTTGCAATCATCTCACCGTTTGGCATTGTGCGGATTTCAGTGTCATTGCCTAAATTACCCACAATGATTACTTTATTGATTCCAGCCATATTTACTCCATAGATTTATATGCTTTTTAATGTTTTGATAAATGCGGGTATTTCTTTGTCAAACGCTGCCATTAATTTTTTTCATCTCGCTCAACCGTAAACAGATAAAACGGTTGTTTTTGATATTCAGGGCAATAACTCACAAAATCCCATGTTTTATATCCTGTCACCCACAAATTTGCTTGCACTTGGATAACATATTCAGACGGCACGCCACCATTGATGATGTATTGAATATGCGTACTCATTTTCGGGCATTTGATCTCAAGCCCTTTTTTGAGTTCGGGGATCAATCCATCAGGACTAACCATCAATTCTTTTTCTCATTTAGATATACGCCGCCAACTTGCTTGACGGCATTTCCAGTAAGAAATTCATAAGCAGAGCGGGCAAGCGGCTCAAGCTGATTGCCTCGCTCCATAAAAAGCTGATTTATATCTGCTATCCTGTAAACCAAGGATGCTTTCTTCAATCAGCTCAGACATATATTTGATTTGCGAGCTTGATTTTTTACCTGTTGGCGTAACGATATTCTCGATTCCTGTTGCAGTTGGAATACCAAGTCTTGCCGTTAGCCATTCTTCAGTTCCTTGCTCGCAATCTAGGGTTATTAATCCGTCGATCATAGCGGGATATTATCTCCAAGATTTTCATCATTGTTTTGGGCGGCGCTTTCCCGCGCGTCCAGTTTGCGATTTAATTTACCGATAAAATCGACCGCACTTTGTGTTGATAGTCTTTCGATGCTATCCGCACCGTAATAAGCGAGAGCTTTCTCAACGTCCTGACCGGTAACTTCGATCAGTTGTTGTAGAGTTTGTAACTGCTCGGCAGTAATAAATTCTATGGGTTTAACATCAATTACGTTTTGTTTCGGCGTTACGTTAATTGGCTCTTTTTGCGCTTCGGCAATGCGATCGGCTTCGTCTTGGTCATAAATACCGGTAAAACCGAAAGCAAGACGCGCGCACTGGATCATTGCTTTGTGGCGGAGCATACGTTTAGGGTGAGTTTTCCACGGCCCCATATCGCGGTAACATTCGCTCATATATTCAGTGACCGAAATCGGCTTGGAGCGGTCTTTGCGGTAGATGCGACAAGTGCATTTTTCATCGTCGAGGTCGAACTCGATTCCGTCGAATTGCGGATTTTCGTTTAAAATCCGCGCCCAACCGTCCACACCAACAATCGGCACAATACCGTTGCTTTTTATCGGGGAAAGCGTAGATTTCTTTCGTCCAAGGATTTAATCCGTATTGATTGGCAACAATTAAAAGTGCGGTCATTTGGCTGTCGTTTACAGTGCCTTTGAATGCCGTATTTTTTTAACGTGGTCATCAGATCTGAACCGTCGGCAATTTCAAATCGGTTAGCTAATTTTTGCGAAAGTGCTTGTAATGTTGTTGCCATTTTTATTTATCCTTTAAGTGGTTTTAGTGTTACTTCGTATTTGTCGCCGTACACGGCTTTAACTTCGCGCGCGATAGTTACTGCGTCAGCTTGCGGCATCGGCGGTAATGAAATTTGGATAACAAAGCCGTGATTTTCTACCGCGCTTTGCGCCGGTGCTGCAGGTTGGTTTTGCGCTTTCATTTCCTGCGCGACCGCCGCCGCTTCCGCCTGTACTTTTGCCTGTTCTTCCGCTTCCAGCTTGGCTTTCTCGGCTGCCGCTTCGGCGTCTGCCTTGCGTTGTGCTTCGCGTTGCTTTTCATCTTCGATACGCTGCGCCACAATTTCTTCCAAGTCGTCTTCACCGGCAATCAATTTAACCGCGTCGCTGAACAGATATTCGTGTGAGATTGGGATAAGTTTTAGCCGCGATTGTAGGCGTGCGATTTCTGACATTAATTCGGCAAGTACCAACGCTTTTTCTGCGTTTACCGCTTTAGTCAATCCGTCAATGGTGCGTTTGTTTTTCGTCGCGTCATTAATTCGTTTTTTCAATGTGTCTTTTGGCATGGTAAATTCAAGTGCAAGCGAGATAGCACTTTCACCGCATGCCGAATTGCGCGTATCGAGGATTTCAATTATCGCCGCGTTCGCGATATTGTCCTAATCGATGCCTCTTTTTCTTTCACCAACTTATCGCGCGATAATCGTTCTTGACGAAAACGTTCTGCGATCGCTTCCGCCTGTTCGATCAGTTTATTAATATCGCCTTGCTGCGCGTTTTTTTAATCGCCGCGCGGGTTTTTATCCTCCAACTCTTTAATAATTTTCACTTCTTCCTTTGCGCGCCCGAAATCTTCGTCTGTTTCAAAGGACTGCGTGAGCGTTGATAAAAATTGGTCCGCTTGTTTTTCAAAGTCGGCGATATTACACGTCAGCACTTTACTTTCTGTGCTGATAATTAATTCAAATTTTTGTTCTTGGTTTTCCATTTTTAACCTCTGCCATAGCAATTACTTTTCCAATATTCGCAATCGTCGTCCGTCGGTTCTTCGTCATCTTCCTGCGGTTCGTCGCGTTGCGGTCGTTCTTCCAGCGATTCGTAATAATCGTCCGGCTTATCAAAGCTCCACACGCTACCGCGTCTTACTTTTTCGCATTTCGTTGTTCCTGTAAAAAGTGCGGTAGTTTTTCGTAAAGTATTTTTCGGTTCTGGCATCGAGATTCGGTTGCCATTCGCCGTTTTCTTCGATCCATTGCGCTTTTGCTTTACGCTCCCAATCTGCGCTTAGTTGCTCGCTTACATCATTGTTGTAATAGTCAGTGGCGCTTGTGTGTTGTGTTTTTATTGATAGCGCTGCCGACATATATAGCATCCATATCAAACCTAAAACTGCGATAACTACTGTAATAATTAATTTTTTCATTTTTTTGCTCCTTGGCTGTTTTTTTCGTTCCGTGGGTCAAAAAGCCCTCACAAGGAGGGCAAACCTAAGGAACCAATTTTATAGGTTGCATAAGTTTTAAGCCCTCATGTTAGGCTAAGACAGTAACCAAAAGTTTGGGTAGTCACCCCTAGCGAATAAGCTCATCTTGAGCAGTGTCCACCGTGACTAAATCGGTGCAGACCAACTAACATCCAGTTTAAGTCAAGAGATGTTGAAACTTCATTTGGCGAATCATAATAAGCTGATAAAACTACGAATAAGAACTCAATACCACATCAGGAAAAACCACCATTTCATCAAGTAACTCTTTGATGGTCTTTTCTATTGCAATACTTCCTATATCCTCCTTGACCGGGAATTTTTCGTTTAAATCAACCTCTCCATAAAGACTATCCCTTAAGATTTCCTCACGTTCTTTTTCGGAAAAAGAATTTATGAAGAATTTCTTCAATGGTTCGCCCCGCATAAATTTCAGTCTCTTCAAAAATCCAAAATACTTTCTGCATTTCTCGAATATCTTTAATCGCAAGATCGATGCACTCAATACCTTTGCTGTATCGTAGCGTGTCAATAATTCCCATGGTGCTTACAGTAATTGAGTATTCTCCAGTGTCCGTTTCTTCCACCAGTGTCGGTCTGTAACAACTAATAAATTTCATTCGCTTGGCTTGGGTAACCAAGAAATCATGTTCAGATTTGGAAATCGTTACATATTCCATTTTTAACCTCGTTTGTTTTATGTTTGCCATTTCAAAGCGCACTCTGTCTTGCATTTGACACGTTCGCATGCTTAAAACTGTCGCTCTGCCGAATACGCTTTGAAATTTACCGTCTCTCCGATATGTCACGTTTCTTACGTCACGTTGACGTGCATAGTTTGTTTCATGCCGCTTTGTTAGCCTCCCTCTTGGGAGCGCATTACTGTCAGTCTCACTACGAGTCATCGGCTTGTCTAACATTGCAATAAAAGACTCTGTTCGGTTGCTTACGTTTAGCTATTCCCACTCATTGGCTTTGTTTGCATTTCCGTAAGCATTCACACCGCAATGTAAGGTTTTCTCCATCCGTTCATCGCTATTTACGATCCGTCGGGATTGGCGTGTTATCACAACAAGACCATAAGTCACTTACTCCTAACTACTTATCGCTAATTAATCGGTGAGCTTTGTCATTCTCACTGCCGTTTTAACCGAGCTTAAGTGTTGGTCGATGTGTTTTTAATCGTATTGTTAAAGAGCAACTCAAAGTGTTTTGCTTTGATGTGCACTATAATACTAAAACTAATATTAATAGTAAATAGAAAAACTAATATTTTTTTAATTAATTTACTATTTAAACTATTAAATAGCTGTTTTTACTAATATTTTTATTTTTGAAAAAAATTTTGACTATCTGCTGAATTTGTGACCTGAGATCACAGAAAAAGAGTGGGGGGAGAGGTGGGAGCGGTGGATTTTGGGCAAAAAGAAAACCGCCGAAGTGGCGGTTTAGGTGATGTGTCGAGGCAGAACAGTGATTTCGGCATCGAAGATTTGTTGATCAAAGAAAATATCTCGTTGCCAGATTAGAGCTTGCGAAAGCTGACGAAAGATAAACCTTTCAGGCGCAATTTTTTTGTAGTGTGGTTTCAAATTTTTTTATAGGTTTTTCTAAATTCTCCAAAGCGTGTCCGGGTTTTTTTGCGATGCGTTTATTCCATATAATTTCCTGATGATACAGCCTGTTACGAAATCGCATTACCTGCTTCAATGTATTATATAACTCTTTAAAATTGCTAAATCTACGGTTAAAAATAGGTTTTAGTACTTTTTGCCAATAGACAACGTGTTGATTCCTTTTTGGATCGTAGTCAAAGAGATTGACCCAAAAGCCAAAAAGTAATATGTGAAATAATGTCATTTTCGTTATATTTTTCTTTTGCTGCACTCGTTGATCGCTTTCTGTAACTGACGTTTAGATTCGGCAGTTAAAGGGGCGCTGTTATCCTGTGCTAAGTAATGGAAAAATTTGTATAAGTCATTATTAGGCGCAATGTTACGAAGCAACTCACTGATTTCATTTCGTAAAGCAACTTCAATCTCTTGTATTAAAGAAAAGTAAATCCCCGTACGATGTTGTAATGCTGTATATACCGCGATCGCTTCTTTTCTGTTTAGTTTTATCGTTTTGGTAGAAACAAAATAGATATGCGTTCAACCGACTTTCTGAAATACTTATAATTTGTTTAGAAAGCATATTTTTTTCTTTACTCAAATTTTTATTTAGTGTAATAATGCTCGCACTGGCAACGGACCCGAAGCCCCGGACATAGGAGCCGGATCGCTTTGTAAAGTGTGAGAATCGCTTGTTGGCGGTTCGGAAAAGGTAGGTTAAAACCTACCTTTTTCTTTATCTACACTGTTCTTCTAACCATTTTTTAAAGGTTTCTTTTGTCCAACGCGCTTTCCCTAGGATGTATAAATCAGGTTTTGGGAATGTGGTTTTCTCTTCTAACTCTTGATTTATTAATTCAATATGCGGATCAAATAAAACATTTGCTGCGTGCACTACACCTCCCAATCCATGTGAGTTTACATAATGGTGTGGCAGATTAACCAGTTTCTCAAATTCATTCGGTGTAATTCCTAATCTTTTTAATAATATCATTCGCTGATAGCAAATCTGCGGTTCCTCGCATAATGCCATTAATTACTTTATCCCTTGGGGACGATGCTAATTGCGCCTCAACAATGGATTGTTTCACATCTTCAAAATTTTTTACCATATCAATATCCTTGGTTGTTTACGTTACTCGTTGGTTAAAGATCAACAATATCCAGTGTTAGTTTCTTGATTAGTTTTTCCGACAAAAATGAATTTGCTCTACTTGGTCTTTTTCTAAGATTTCAGGATCGTAACTTGGATTGTCCGAAATTACTTTTTAGTCTGTAGCCGCTTAGATACTGCAAGCGCTTGATTCTTGCTTTCCCCTCATATACAAACGCATAGATGCCGTCATCTTTGAAGTCATTAATTGTTCTATCAATCGCCACGATGTCACCATGTTTTAGGCTCATTTCGGCATTGGTTGGGTTGTACATGCTGTTTCCGTCGATAATCGCAATCGAGAGATTATGAGCCGTTCTGCGTTGGAAAATCTCCATGAACTTGTCGCGCGAAAATTCAATAGAGCGGATTGTGTCCGGGTAATCAAGGTTGATGACGCCATCACCGGCGGCAAGATGGTTATCAAGTAGTGTGAGCTTGACTGAATCGGAGGCTGTCGGTTCCGAAAACTCTTTTGCTTTTGCTACAAGAGTAGTGAAGTCCTCGGAAATATCAGGATCTATATCAGATGGTTCAACATCAAGAATCGAAGCAAATTTAATGATTGTTTCTTTGCTTATAGGCTGCTTACTATTTGGGTTCATATAGTGGCTTACACCGCCCTGTGTCTTAATATCCAACAGATTAGCGATTTTTAGCTTGAGTTAATCCCAAATCTTTTTTCTTTGTTTCATAAATACTTTTTAGGCGAGTTTTAATCTCAAAAAGTCTTTGTTCCACTTCGCTCATTGTATCCCTCTCGTATCTTTTGCCGGAATTATATTAGCCCCGCTAATAAGATCAAGAATAGTGAAAATATTAAAACTATTGAATAAAGTAAATAGTTTTGCTAATATTTAACTATTAAGGAGGCTATATGAAACTAACCGATTATTTAACCGAGAAAAAACTCACTCAAGAACAGTTTGCTCGGCTTGTACAAAAAACCCAAGGATTTGTTAGCCATTATCTGACGGGACGTTGTGAATTAAGCGCGAAGACGACATTAGTTTGGTCTGCAGTAACTGATTATTTAGTTACTCCGCATGAATTAAGTCCGCACTTATATCCAAACCCAGATGATGGATTACCAAAACACCTTAGAGCGTAATTTACCAACCTTTACCCAAAAGAAAACCATAAAAACAAGGCAAAAATTATGGCAATGAAGAAAGTCATCATCGAAATGATTGAGAAGATACCGGGCGGCAAAAAGTGCGGTTGCGGGGTTTCTCGGATTTTTCAGAGGCGGAACTGAATAACCGCTTGTATCACACGAAAGGCCAACGATTCAAAAATGAAGAATTGATTGCACTGCAACTTGAGTATGGATGCACTGATTTTATCGAGGAGCTTTGCCGAAGTGCTGGTGGCCATTTTGTGCCGGCACCAGTAGCGAGCGAATTAGACGCAGTGGAAATCTCAACGTTACAGCTACATGAACTCTCCGCGCGCGGATTGTTGTTTGAGGTGTTAGAAAAAGCGTTAGCCGATGGTGAAATCACCACCGATGAAGAAGACGTGATCCGCAAATTATTAAACAAGCATTTAGCTGCGACACAACACTCAATCGAGTGCGTGATTGCTTTAAATAAACGGAAATAAAAAACCACGGCGGCAACCGTGGCAATTTAGGAAAAAATTAACATGGAAAATATTAATCAAAACGAGACGACAAGTCAAACACAATCAGCACAGATTTTAAAGGCGCTCAAAAACGGAGAGAGATTAACGCACTTAGACGCAGAAAAGTGTTTTAACTGCTTACGTCTTGGCGCTCGTATCTATGACCTTAAAAAGCGCGGTCACAATATCATCAGCAAAATGATTACCGTGCCAAGCGGAAAACGTGTTGCTCAGTATTGGTTGGAGGCGGCATGAATAACGCTTTCATATTCCCAAATTTCGTTGTGGATGAACACTTACGCGCTTTGAGTGAAGAGGAATTAAAAGCGCTTGTAGTTTGTTACAGATTTAACACCCATCCAACAAATGAAAATTTATCAAATTTTGGATTAAGTTCAGATGTCTTGGATGACGCTTTAGAAAAGGTTGGAATTATAACGGAAGCTAAAGCAAAGTCATTAATCAAAGAAATGGCGAACGAATATGCCGACGCCATAGAAACCCTTTGGAATTGGGGTGACGGGAAAGGCGGCGGCTTGTTGGACATGATCGCTGAAGAATTAGGGTTGGTTACAGATCGAGTAAATTCACATAAAAAAGAGGTTGGATATAAGAAAAAGACTATTTCTCATAGCTTAAGAAAGCGCGTATTCGAACGTGATAAATACCGTTGCGTATCTTGCGGAACTCACCTTGACTTAACTTGTGATCACATTTACCCGGAATCAAAAGGCGGAGAAACAACGCTGGAAAATCTTCAAACAATGTGCCGTTCCTGCAATTCAAGAAAGGGAACTAAGGTGGTAGAGAATGCGCTTTAGCACTTACATAAACAATCAAAAAAGCCTTGAATGGGGCTTAAATGCTAATCAAGCAGCATTGTTTGATTTGTAACCAATCTTCTTCTTGGGCCAAAGATGTGACTATTGACGGTCAAGTATTCTACTGGGTTTCAAGAAATCGAGTTATTGAAGAATTGCCTTTGTTTTATTCAAAAACTGACACGGTTTACCGTCACTTTGTTGAGTTAGCCAAAAAAAGAATTAATTTCATACCAAAAAAACAAGGTGAAAAAAAGACTTAATTAAGCTAACCGAGAAAGGCAAAACTTGGAATGAATTTACAAAATCTAACTCGGAAATAGATCCGAATGAACTCGGAAATAAATCCGACACTCGGAAACAAATCCGAATTAGCTCGAAATAGATCCGACAAAAATAATAATAATAATAATAATAATATTAATAATACCCCTTTATCCCCCAAAGGGGAAAAATTTGCCAAAAAAGGCAAATCCGAAGAAAAATCAAATCGTTCTGGTAAAAAAATTGATTTTTGAAAAATCGCAGAGCTTTGGAACATCGAAAACGAAAATACAGGTAGTCAATTACCGTTTGTTGAGAAAAGTAAACGATGAACGCAGAAGAGCAATTAAAAAAATTCTTAGCGGAATTGAGAGAGCCAACACTTGATTGTGTTGAGAAATATTTCAAAGCGTTCTTTGCCGCACTCAAACCACATCACCTTGGCGAGAACGATAGAGGCTGGAGAGCAAACTTTGATTTTGCGATTAAACCAAAAACAAGTATTAAGAGTTAGAGAGGGGCATTGTAATGAGTTCCGAAGTTTTAAAAGTTATCCCATACGATTTAAGTGCAGAGCAAATGGTTCTCGGTGCGTTGATGTTAAGCGGTGTTAATGCGAAAACTGATGCGATCTTCTCAATGTTGAAACCAGAAAGCTTTTACACATTGGCACATCAACACATTTACGCAGAAATGAGAAGTCTGGCCCAAGCGAGCAAACCAATCGACATTTTAACGCTTGAACACGCTTTAAAATCAAAAGGCATTAGCGATGAAGTTGGTGGATTAGCTTACTTGGCAGAATTATCAAGCAATACCGCAAGTGCCGGAAACGTTAAAGCGTACGCTGAGATTGTTCGTTCTGAGGCCGTTAAACGCTTTACTCTTGGAAAATTACAAGATTGCGAAAGCTTAATCTTTGAGAAAAAAACGGTTTACCTGTTGAAGAACGTTTAGAGGCTATCAGCCGATTAATGTCAGAAATCGCAGATTATTCCCGTGATGGCAAATCTCAAGGATTAAGACGAGGCCGTGATGTTGGTATGGATTGGGTAGAGGATTACCGCCTAAGAATTGAAAACTCAGATGCTGTGCGTGGTTTATCTACTGGACTTCTCGCACTTGATGACTTGCTAGGCCCGAAAGGATTAGTAAAACAATCATTAATCGCAGTGGGCGCAAGACCTAAATGCGGCAAAACAGCGTTCTACGCAATGATGGCCGAAAACTGCATTTTAAACGAGAAAAAACCAGTATTGCTATTCAGCCTTGAAATGTCTGGTAAAGCAATCTTTGAGCGAATGATTAGTAAACGTGCGAATGTTAACAGCAATGCGTTCTACGAAAATCAAAACAATCCAGATGACTTCTACGACAAATATCACATTCACCCAGAAACATTTAATTCTAGAGTATTAAGTGCGACAGAAGAACTTGTCCAAGATGACTTGTTATACATTGACGACACTCCAGCAGTATCAATGGCCCATATTCGCAATGAGTGCAGAAGAATTAAACGTGAATGTGGAACCATCGGTTTAATCGGTGTGGACTACCTAACATTGATGAAAGCTGAAAAAGCAGAACGTAATGATTTAGCTTATGGCCAAATCACAAAAGAATTGAAAAACCTCGCACGTGAAATGGACTGCGTTGTATTACTTCTCACTCAATTAAATCGTGGATTAGAAAACAGAACAGACAAACGACCATTGCCAAGCGACAGCCGAGACACAGGACAAATTGAGCAAGAGTGTGACTACTGGTTCGGTTTACACAAAGAGAGTGTTTATAACGAGCAGGCAGACCAATCATTAACAGAAATCCTTGTTAGATTAAATCGTCACGGTGGCACCGGCAAAGTTTATGTAGATCAGAAATTCGGTTCAATGTTCGAGTGCAACCAAATTGATGTAGAGCGTAGATCTCAAATTGGCAAAAAAGAGCCAAGACAGCAGAGCTATAAAAAACACGACAAGGACGATTTTTAAGCGAGGCTGAAATGGAATTTGATTTTAAACCAATGTTTCTGGTTAACGAGGCAGTCCGCAGAAATGCGATGGAGTTAATTAGAAATTTACCCATCAACGAATTAAATCCGCTTGTTGTAGAAATCAAGGTTAAAACACGCTCAATGGAGCAGAATAATAAATTTCACGGAATGTTAGGCGATATTTCAAAACAGGCAACTTGGCAAGGCGATAAGTACGATATTTACGGTTGGAAGAACTTAATCGTAAGCGGTCATACAATCGCAACAAAACAGCCATACAAGCTAGTCACCGGCATTGAGGGTGAACTGGTAAACGTCCGAGAAAGAACATCAAAAATGGGTGTTAAGAGAATGGCAAGTCTAATCGAATACACAACCGCTTGGGGCGTGGAGAATGGCGTTAAGTTTAACGATGTGTGGAGATTTTAAATGAGAGAAGAAATAGCTCTAGCGGTAGTTCTCTTTGTGGTGGTGTTTGTGATTATTTTGTTTATTGAGGGCGCAGATGATGAATGAGAAAGAATTGAAGATTTTAATTATTGCTTATGCCCGTGTAGTTATCGTGGCAATCTTAATCACTGGTAAATGGTGGTGATATGAACAAGAAACCTAAGGAAACAAAATGCAAGGTATGCGGTTGTTACTTTGTCAAAACGATAAGCTCAATGCAGAAAGTCTGTTCACCTAAATGTGCGATTATCCTTTCGAAAGAGCAGGCGAGAAAGAAAAAAGAGAAACAAGACAAGCAAGAGCGGTTAGAAACCAAGAAAAGAATGACTGCACTTAAACAGAAAATTAAAAGCCGCTCCGAGTGGCTAGATGATTTACAAAGCTGGGTAAATAAATTCATTCGCCTAAGAGATAAAAACGAGCCTTGTATATCCTGCGGTCGTTATCATCAAGGGCAATATCACGCAGGGCATTATCGCAGCCGTGGAGCTTGTCCAGAGTTGAGATTTAACGAGGACAACATACACAAACAGTGCGCACCCTGTAATAACCAAAAGAGCGGAAACGCTATAGAGTACAGAATAAACCTGGTTAAAAAGATTGGAATTGAACGGGTAGAGTTTTTAGAGCGACAAGACCATCCGCCATTAAAACTGACAATCGAAGAAATCAAAGAGCAAATTAAAATCTACAAAGCCAAATGCAAGAGACTAGAGAATGAATAAATTCAGCGAACTACCAGAACTAGACTACGACCAAATTCAATATGTGGATAGTAGAATGTACCCTTGGGGAGCGTGGATTAATGAAGGTCGTTTAGATAAACCAGAATTAAACATTCTCTACAAACTTATGAAGAGCGTAGAGCCGCAAGACGAGCCAAGCAGTGCGATTTGTGATGATGAATTAGGAATGATGATTAGTGAGCAAGTGGAAATGTTCTTTAAAAAATACGATGAGCGGATGCACTTCATTCTTTTTTTCGTATTACGTTCACAAATCAACATCAAACAAAATCGCAGTGAAGTTAAGAGAGCGTGAAGAGCCTCAATATATGCAGCCTTGTAACGGTAAGCGAGATATTAGAATCCCTTGCTTAAAAACTTGTAAGCGTAGAGTAGAGAAAGATTTAGCGCTAATGAAAGCGATTATCTACGAGAAGCTAATCAAGATTGAAGTCAAATTAGCAGTAGAGAGCGAGAAAAGAAAAAAATATTAAAAAAATTCTATTTATATATTGACATACTTGTCAACTTGTCCTATCATACTGATATAAGGTGGTCTCACTGTAAGTAGTGAACACCGAAATAAATTTAATATAGCCTCGATTGCGAAAGCGGTCGGGGTTTTTTATTGGACGATTAACTCAGATGGTAGAGTGGCAGCCTGTTAAGTTGTGTGTCACTGGTTCGAATCCAGTATCGTCCGCCATATATTCAGCTCATAGGTATTAGTTTACTTATGAGCTTTTTTATTTGAGGTAAAAAAAAGAATGCCTATGAAAGATCCAGATGTATGGGCTTTGATTTGGGCGTGGTTGCAAATGAATCTTGCCAGTAGCTCAATTCAAAGTGCCGGTGCAGCCATCATAATGTCACTTTTTGCGTATGGGTTTTATGCGAAAGAAACCGTCATTCCGCTATATGCTAATTGATGCAGCAATTTGCGCATCGATTGCTGGCGTGGCAGTGCCTATTTGTACTCATATATTCGGACACGCAGATTTTTCAGCTTTTTTCGGCACAATGATTGGGTTTGTCGGGACCGAAAAAATACGCGAATTCTTGTTTAAGTTTATTAATCGTAGGATTGACAAAGATGACAATGATTATTCCAGAAACGACATTCAATAAAGTTTTTCCAAAAGCAATCAAAGGAGTTTATCAGGCGATATCAAAAGCATATTGATTTAGCTGGCTGTTATAACAAACAACAACAAGCGATGTTTCTTGCTCAATGCGGACACGAAACAGCTGGATTTACCACTTTTAGCGAAAACTTAAATTACTCAGCAGATGGATTGATGAGAGTTTTCCGTAAGTATTTCCCGAATCTTAATATTGCTCGCCAGTACGAACGCAAGCCAGAAAATATTGCAAGCCGAGTATATGCTAATCGAATGGGTAATGGACCAGAAGAAACGATGGACGGCTGGAATTATCGTGGCCGTGGATTAATTCAAATCACTGGTAAGGATAACTATATCCGATTTGCCCGTTGGTTAGGCGATACGATCAGCCCTAAAGAAGTATCAAGTAATTTAGACTTAGCGGTCAAAGCGGCAGTCTGGTACTGGATTTTTAACGACTTGGCATCTATTGATTTGGTCCAAAAGGTAACGATTAGGATCAATGGTGGCACCAATGGTTTAGATGACCGATGTAGATTATTTCGTGCGTTAATGGTGGATTAGTATGGAGGGGTGGAATGGTTAATAAATCAACCCTGATTTACCTTGCAGTATTGGCTAGCCTGTGTGGTTGGATTTGGTATCAGCACGTGGCGATAAATGACTTAAGAGCCGAAAACCAAACACAGGCTAATCTTATCGCAGAACAAGAAAAGGTTAACCAGTCGTTAAAAGATACGATTGAGACAGAGCGCCAAGCAGTAGAGCAACAGCGAGTTATTAACGATGAAATTAAACAAACAACACAAGACAAAGTGCAAGTTGTCAGAAAGATTATTAAATCACAGCCTTGTTATAACACTCGCATCTATGACGATGCTATTGAGCGGTTGCACTAATAAGGTGACAACTAAGACCGAATACATTTATCCGCCTCAAGCTTTCTTAACTCCTTGTATTAAAACTCCATTCACTGGTAGTACATACGGTGAGGCAGTAGAACATTTAATCATAGTGCAAGGTGAGCGTGACATGTGTGCTAGTCAAATCACAAACATTAATAAGTGGATTGAAAGCACAAAGAACAACAAATAAAGGATTTCCCTATGTCAGACGTGAAAGAGAAATCCACGTCTAAAGGCGTGGTGAAATTAACTGATAAACAAAAGCGGTTTATTGAAGAGTACTTAATAGACCTTAACGCAACTCAAGCAGCGATTAGAGCTGGTTATAGCGAAAAAACAGCGTATTCAATAGGTGAAGAAAACCTGAAGAAACCTGAAATAAAGCGTGCCATTGACGAGGCTCAATCAAATCGCTCAAGTAGAGTGCAGATAACTCAAGATGATGTTATTCGTATGTTGATTGAAAACATTGAAAAGTCATCCGGCATTAAGCAGGTGGTTATCACTCAAACAAGAAAATCAGAAGATGGTGAATTCGTTGGTGATGATGTTGCTCAATTTGTCTATGAGCCGTCTAGTGTGAATAAAGCCTTAGAGTTGTTAGGTAAGCACTTAGGAATGTTTAAAGATAAATTAGATGTGACCACTGGCGACAAACCTTTACCGACAGTAATCAACGTGACATTTAGCGATGAGCCTTGATATTAAATTTCCGACAAAGTTTAGAGCGTTATTTGAAGATATGTGGCGTTTTATTATCTTCTATGGCGGTCGTGGTTCGGGTAAGAGTTTTAATATAGCGAGATCGTTAATTATTAGAGCTTACCACAATCCAACACGAGTGCTTTGTTGTCGTGAAATTCAAAAGTCCATATCTGACTCGGTTATTCAGATGTTAATTGATCAGATAGAAAGATTAGAACTTCAAAACTTCTTTGAGGTACAGAAAACTCAAATCATTGGTCGAAACGGTTCAAGATTTACATTCGCAGGGCTTAAAACAAACATTACTTCAATCAAATCAATGACAGGTATTGATGTTGTATGGGTTGAAGAGGGTGAGAATGTATCAAAAGAAAGCTGGGATGTGTTAATTCCTACTATTCGAGAAGATAAGTCACAGATTATTGTCAGTTTTAACCCTAAAAACATTCTGGACGACACTTATCAGCGTTTTGTGATTAATCCGCCAGATAGATGTTCTTCTGTACTGGTTAATTGGCAAGATAACCCATATTTTCCAAAAGAATTAATGGAAGATATGGAGCAAATGCGAGAACGTGACTATGAGCTTTACAGACACGTTTACGAGGGCGAGCCGGTAGCTGATTCAGATATGGCAATTATTAAGCCTTTATGGATTGATGCTGCGGTAGATGCTCATATTAAACTTGGCTTCACCAGTAAGGGATTGAAAAAAGTCGGCTTTGACGTGGCGGACGAGGGCGTGGATAGTAACGCAAATGCGTTTGTACATGGCTCAGTCGTTCTTGATGTTGATGTTTGGAAAAATGGCGATGTTATTGATTCAGCCAATCGAACAAATCAAAAGTGCGGTTAATTTCAGTGCTGACTTAATTATTTTTCGATAGTATCGGTGTTGGTGCTGGTGTAAAAGCTCACTTCAAGCGATTACCTAAAACAATTCAAGTTGAGGGGTTTAATGCTGGCGGTTCGGTGGCTTATCCAGAGCGTGAATATATCAAAGGTAAGAAGAATCAAGATATGTTCTCAAATATCAAAGCTCAATCTTGGTGGTCGTTAAGAGATAGATTTTTACAAAACCTATCGAGCAATCAAGCATGGTGATGTTTATCCTGATGATGAACTAATAAGCCTATCAAGTAGCATTAAAGAACTTGAATATCTTAAAAGCTGAATTATCTCGCCCTAGAGTTGATTATGATAACAATGGACGGGTTAAAGTCGAAAGCAAAAAGGATATGCGAAAACGTGGCATACCGTCACCAAATATGGCTGATGCGTTAGTGATGTGTTACGCACCAACAAAACCAAAATCATTATTGGATTTATAGATATGAAATTTTTTGACGGAATAGCATCTCTGGCGTTAAAGCTCGGATTAAAAGCAAGGGCAGACTAATTACGTTGCTAATTCAATGCTAACTGAAAAGCGAGATGAATTAGAGGCGTTATGGTGTGAAAATTGGATCGCCAATAAAATCTGTATCAAACGCCCAGAAGATATGACAAGGGCGTGGCGAGATGTTTTCTCTAACGACCTTGATTCAGAACAATTAGATGCTTTCACTAAATACGAACGAAGAATTAAACTTCGTGAAACGCTAACTAAAGCATTGCAGTGGTCAAGTCTTTATGGTTCGGTTGGTTTACTAATTGTTACTGATGCAACAAAACTTAAACACGCCATTGAGACCGACTGAAAAGCTAAAGCGATTAATTATATTGCCTAAGTGGAAAATCGGCACAGCAGGCGATAGAGAGACGAATATCACCGATGCTAATTTCGGTAAATACAAAGCCTATTCAATCAGTGGAGATGACAAACCTTTAATCGTTCATCATTCAAGATTATTGATTATGAACGCTAACGATGCTCCGTTATCTGATAACGGTATTTGGGGTATATCTGACTTAGAGAAGATTATTGATGCACTGAAACGCTTTGATATTGCCTCCGCTAATGTTGGTGACCTTATTTTTGAAAGCAAGATTGATATTTTCAAGATTGAGGGATTATCCGACAAGATTGCTAGCGGATTTGAAAACGAAGTAGCAAATATAATCGATGCAGTTCAGCTATTAAATCATCGACCAACAGCTTACTACTTGATAAAGAAAACGAATACGACCGCAAAGAACTCTCGTTTGGTGGATTAAAAGACCTTATTACAGAGTTTCGTAATGCAGTAGCTGGTGCGGCAGATATGCCAGTTACAATCCTGTTTGGTCAGTCTGTTTCTGGTTTGGCTAGTGGCGATGAGGACATTCAAAACTACCATGAGTCAATTCATCGCTTGCAAGAGGCGAGATTGAGACCGGTCTTGGAAGTTATTGATAGCTTAATTTGCGGTGAATTGTTTGATGGACAGCCTGAAGATTGGTGGTTTGAATTCTTACCTTTAACCGTTGTTAAGCAAGAGCAACAAATCAATATGCTGAACACGTTCGCAACCGCAACCAATACACTAATTCAGAACGGTATCGTAACAGAACAACAAGTAGCGAATGAGTTACGAGAAAGCGGACTGTTTGCCAATATCTCGGCTGATGACATTGAGGATATGAATAATGCTGATGAACTTGCCGGAGATTTTGAAGAACCAAAAGACGAAAGCGAAGAAATTCAAAACGCTGAAAGTGAGCAAGAGAACGGAGCTTTGGTATAGAACCGAACTCAAGCGACAAGTCAAAGAAATGACTGATACTGTTGAAAGAGCCTTAGAAAAACCTAATGGCTCTTTTTTTATGGATGATTTCAGCGGATTTCTTGCGGTTGGTGTTAAAACTCTACTTAAAGTATTGGAACGCTTCGAAAATAAAGACCATTCGGTAGATGACGAAAAATCGCACAAGGCTTTGTTAGTCGAGGAAATATCCAAAACCAACAGGAAGTATCAAAAGAACTTAAAAAAATCAAACTGGAATTGATTTGAGTGCGTATTTAGGCAATAGCCCGCGCATAGCTGAGAAAGTTAATGCGATGACTACTGCCAACGTTCAATTAATCAAGTCTATTCGTTCTCAATACCTTGACAAGGTACAAAATGCAGTCACTCAAGCAATGGTGAATGGAACACTGAATAAAGACTTGGTGCAACAGATTAAAGACATCGGTAAAACAACCGAAAAGAGAGCGATATTTATTGCTCGTGACCAATCTTCAAAGCTAAACGCTGCACTAACGCAAGCAAGGCATGAAGATGTAGGGGTTACAAAATACACTTGGAGTACATCGGGTGATGAGCGAGTGCGTGAAAGCCACGCAGAAAAAGACGGTCAAGTCTTTGAATACGCTAATCCGCCAGCAGACACAGGACACCCTGGACACGATTTTAATTGTAGATGCGTTGCCATTCCTTATCTTGGCGATGTGCTTAAAACTTCAAGTGACGAGCAAGAAGCGCCATCAGAACCAATTAAAGAGGAGTTGTCACTTTCGGTTGATAAGCTTGTTGAAAAATCGCAGAAAATAGAACCGATAATTACGGCAGATATTAACAATATCGCTACAAAGGCAGGTGGTAAACTTGTTGGTTTAGAAAATCGTCTAAAAAGTCCGCATTCAATAAAGAAAAAAATTGAAGATGAGGCTGCAGATGGGTTTTCCAGATCTCTGTCGCTGAATAAAATTCGTGATGCTATTCGGTACACGACCGTTTTTCTCAGGAGGGAGTTTTGTTACTCGCTATAAGGCCATGCAGTACTTGTTAGCGATCAAAGGGTATAAAACTATCGTAGTCAAAAACACTTGGAAGAACGATAGCGCATATAAAGGCGTTAATACATTTATCCAAAATGAAGATGGTGATGTTTTTGAAATGCAATACCATACGCAGCAAAGTTTTGATGTGAAAAAAATGGGTTGTTGCATAAACTCTATGAAAAATTCAGAGATCCAAAAACACCAATTCATGAAAAAGAGAAGTTATTACTTGAAATGCGTAAACTAAGTAGTAAAATCAAAGTACCGGAAGGTGTTGAGCTTATTGAGGATAAAAAAATGAGTTTTCAATATTACTTAGCAAATGTAGGCGAAAACCAGCAAAAACTAATCAGAGGAAATCCTTCTGATTTATTGTCGTTTTCGGTGTTCAACCCAAAAAAATTAGAGTGGGATGTTTCGCGCGGTATTTCATGGGCTGAACGCCTACTTGAAAGTAGTTTCACTGATTTCAGTGTTATATCCGAAAGTGATGCAATCAGATTTATGAGGAACTAATAATGACTTTATCAACAAGAGCAGAATTATTTGCAAAGTCAATACACGCTAATCAAGTGGACAAGGCTGGTAAGCCGTATATTGGACACTTGCAGGCAGTGGTTAATAATCTTGTTGAGCCAACGGAAGATATGGTGGCGGTAGCGTGGTTGCATGATAGCGTGGAAGATACAGAAACCACTTTTGATGATTTGGTTTATTACTTTGGAAGTTCAGTGGCGCAAGCGGTAGATGCGATAACTAAACGCAATGGCGAGCCGTATGCAGACTATCTAAAACAGAGTAAAAAGCTAATCCTATCGCGCGGTTAGTTAAGATTGCCGATTTATCTCATAATATGGATCTATCTCGACTATTAAAAGATTACCGAAAAAGATTTAGAGAAAAAAGCCAAGTATATTAAAAGCAAAAGAATTTTTAGAAAAATTAACAAACAAATTCATCAAACAACCCGATCAGAAATGGTCGGGTTTTTTTATTGAGGGTAAATAAATGCAATTTACAGATAAAACAACTCAAGCAAAAACACAGCGAACTATTACGAAAGATGGCTTTTTAGTAGTGCCTGCGACAATTTCTAAAGTCGGTGTTTTTGACTATCTAGAATCAGAGCTTGGACTAAAAGGCGATGGCGTGAAGAAAGTGGCGAGAACAGAGAAGTCGTTATTTTTCTGATGAGACCATTAAGAGCTTTGAGAACGCAACGCTAACAATCGGACACCCAGAACAAGGCGTAAACGCTAAGAACTGGAAAGAATTATCTGTTGGCGTTGTGCGAAACGTTAAGCGCATGGGTGATGAGCTAACCGCTGAAGCTTGGATTTATGACGAGCAAGCCATTAAAACCGTACAAGAACACGGTGTAGAGCAATTATCTTGTGGCTATGACTGCAACATTATCCAGTCGAGCGTTAAAGATGCGGATTTTGAGATGTCTCCGATGATCGGAAACCACGTAGCGATTGTGGCAAAGGGTCGCTGCGGCGGAACTGTAAAACTTGCCGATGAGGAAAAGACCGTTATGGGAAAAACCGCTAAATTCCTCGATGCGTTTTTAGGTGCATTCGGCATCAAATTGTCCGATGAGCAGAAAAAACAAATCGAAGAAGATGAAGAAGCTGGCAAAGAGGGTGAGAAAGCTCCAAAAGCTGAAAAACCGACCGAGCCAAAAGAAAAACAATCTGAACCCGAAGATAAAAAGGAAGAAGAAGTGAACAAAGAAGAGTTTGAAAAACAACTTAAAGCCAAAGATGCAGAAATTCAAGCATTGAAAGATGCACAGGCAAAACGTGATGCAGAATTAGCACAAGCGGCAATGTTAGCTGATGCACAATCTGTATTTAAAGACGTGAAATTCGCAGATAAAGCAAGCGTTCGTGAAATCCAAGAGAGCGTTATTGTTGCTCAAGGTATCTTTACAAAAGATGCAGCGGCTAAATTATCTGATGCTGAAATCTCTGGTGCGTATCAAGTAGCTAAAGCGGTTACTGCTAAATTAGCGGATGAACGCAAATCTTTAGGTAATATCTTATTAGGTGATGCGAAAACTGAAACAGCACCTAAATTAGACTTCAACAAAACTTACAATCAATAGGGGTAATGAATAATGGGTTACGCTTACGAACAAGCTCCGGCAAAAGCTGGTGAATTAGGCAAAGGCAACTTTGCGAGTGCAAAAACAAGCGCAGAGAAAGTGACAGGTAAAGTAAAAGCTGGTGATTTTGTAGCATTAAATCCAGATGGTGGTGTAAAAGCGTTAGCAGCTAAAACTGATGTGCTAGCTGGCGTAGTATTTGCAAGCACTATCCGTGATGAATGGAATGATGGCGAGCTTTGCGATGTAATGCATATTGCAGCAGGCGATGCGGTATGGGTAAACGTTGCAACTGGTAAAACTGTTACACGTGGTAAAAAAGTCTATGTATTAGCCGCAGGTGGTGACGGTAAAACTGGTGCAATTCAAGGTGAGACCGATGTAAACGGAATCGAAACTCCATACACCGTAATTGATGTTAAAGGTCAATTAGCGTTAATTTCTAAATTATAAGGGGCTAAATAGATGTCTTTATTAACTTATGTACAAAACGGTTTGACTGCTGTTAGCAAAGAAATCGCAGAAACCAAATATCCTGAAATTGTGTTTCCACAATTCGTATATGTTGACCAACAAACAGCGGTCGGCATCACTGAAAAACTTCACTACGGTGCAGATGAACACGGTTCTTTAGATGATGGCTTAATCACTACTGGTACTAGCACTTTAGACCAAGTAGAAATTGGCTTTACCCCAAAACGCTCTTACATTGTGCCGTGGGCTAAATCGGTTACATGGACTAAACCAGAGCTTGAGCAAGGCAAATTATTAGGTTTAAACCTTGACACAGCGAAAATCATGGCGTTAAACAAAAACGCTCAACAAACTCTACAAAAAGTAGCGTTCTTGGGTCACGCTAAAGATGGACGTTTAACTGGTTTATTAAACTCTAAATATGTATCAGTTCACACCTTAAAAGGTGCGGCGGCAGGTACAAAAGTTCAAGCAATGGACTTCGACAAAGCAGTAGCATTCTTCAAAGAGATGTTCTTAGCTGGCTTAGAGAAAACTAAACGCATTGAAGCACCAAATACATTCGCTATTGATGCGATGGATTTAGCTCACCTTGCTTTAACTCAACGAGCAAACACTGATACAACCGCTTTAGAGTTCTTAACTAAGAGCCTATCCGCTGCGGCTGGCCGTGAAGTGGCTATCAAAGCGTTACCGTCTCAACTTCGGTTCTCGTGTAACAGATGGCAAAACACGTGCGATTGTTTATGTGAACAGTAAAGAACACGTAATCTTTGATGTGCCGATGACTCCAACTGTGTTAGAAGCAAAAGAAAAAGGCTTATTAGCTTACGAATCAGGCTTACGCATGGCATTCGGTGGCGTTACCTTTATCGAGCCAGAATCTGCTCTTTATGTAGATTACTAGGAGGAATAAATGCCAACAATAAACGATTTTCGTGAACGTTATCCAGAATTTAAAGAGGTCGATGGTTTCCGCATTGACCTTTTTTTATCGGATGCACAGCAAGAAATCAGCCAAGCACGATGGGGGCGACTTTTTCGAGCGTGGAGTGTTGGCATTAGCTGCTCATTTGCTCCGTCTTTCTCTTTGGGCGACAGATGGTAACGGTGGAGCAAATCGCAATGTAGCGAGCGAGTCGGCAGGGGAGCTTTCTGTTGGCTACGCTACACCGACAATCACTGGTACAGATGCAGATTATCAATTAACTGCATACGGTCAAGAGTATTTACGTTTGCGTAAACTCGTTGGGATAGGTGTGATGGTGGCTTAATGACTGCTCAAGTTACAGGTAATCTTGCGAAATTCAAACAGCTTATCGAGCAAATAAAAGCAACTAGCGAAAAGGCTGTGTATGTTGGCTTTCCTGCTGAGTTTAACGAGCAAGTAGAGGGTTCAGATAACTTTAATCTAGCCTCTTTAGCTGCGGTGTTAGAGTTCGGTAATGAAAATATCCCATCTCGTCCGTTTCTTCGTCAAACATTGGCAGAAAATCAAGAAAAATACACAACGTTATTTGTAAAACTGTTTGAAAGCGGTGTTTCAATAGACCAAATCTATGAACAAATCGCTTTAATTGCTCAAGGTGATGTTCAGCAAAATATCGTTAATGGTAAATGGACTGCAAACGCACCAAGCACAATTAAACGCAAGAAATCAAGCAAGCCGCTTATTGACACAGGTAAACTGCGGCAATCTGTAAGGGGGATCGTCAAATGAGCTTAATTAATCAATTTCCTCGTTTTTTAAATAGCAAATTCAGCCAAAAGGTAATCGTAAAACATCTACAAGGCGAGCATTCAGCTATTGACTATAAGGCGAAGTACATTGAAGAGAAAGTCACTGCAATAGTGATGCCAACATCGCCTAACGATGTTCAATTCTTGCCAGAGGGTGAGCGGTTTCTGCCAAGCATTAAAATCTACACAGTTAAGCCTTTTGAAGATAGGTGATTTGGTAGATTATCTTGGTGAGACTTACAAAAATCAAAACAGTGGGTAATTGGAAAGACTATGGATACTACAACAATATCGGCATTCGACATAGCCAAACTGCGAAAGTGGATTCAAGAGGCTTTGAAGTTACCTAAAGATGCTGTAATCGGTGGCTGGTTGCCAGAAAATCCCCTGCCTGCGTTTATTACGATGGATGTATTAAATACTAACGAAATCGGACAGGCGACACGAGAATTTGACGGTAAACGAGAGCGTATTAGACAGTCAATGCAAAGCACGGTCAGCGTTTCTTGTTTTGGTCGCAATTCACTCGCTCAAGGATACAAATTAAAAGCTATTTTCCAAAGTTCAGCGTTTCTTTCCTTTCTTAATTCAAACCATTGGGGTGTTATCCGCTTTTCAGATGTTCGCAACCTAACCGCTACGGTTGGGGCAGACTATGAAGAACGTGGGCAATTTGATGTGATATTTAGTCATCATCACATTGTAGATACTCCGTTAGATCCGATTGAGAGAGTTGAGCAACGGACGAATAATAAATCACAAGATATAGGAGCATAAGCCAAATGGCATTATCAATCTCTAATATTGTAAACGTGCAATTAAACACAGTTCCGAAGTCTGCTGCTCGCAAATCTTTCGGTACAGTTGCACTTTTCACACCAGAGGCAGGCCAAGCATTTAATGATGCGACTACACGTTATGTGTATGTTGAAAGTCAAAAAGATGTTGAGGCTCTCTTTGGTACAAATTCAGAAACAGCAAAAAGCGGCTCAACCGTTCTTTGCTCAAAGTCCACGTGCGAAACAGTTAATCATTGCACGCTGGCAAAAAGAACAAGCAACCATTGAAGCAACTAAAAATGCTTTGCGTGGTGCGACATTATCAGATGATTTAGAAACATTTAAATCAATCTCAAATGGTGGTTTCTCAATCACTGTTGGCTCGGCTGTTAAAGTAGTTGATGGATTAGACTTCTCAGAAGCCGCCGACTTTAATGCAGTGGCGACAAAAATCAAAGAAAAACTAACCACTTTAAAAGTAAATGCCGATGTTGCTTATGATGAGACTGGAAATCGCTTTATTATCTCTGCGACAGATTCAGGCGAAAGTGCAGACACTTTAATTTTTCTACGCTGAAAAAGGTAATGCGACAGGTGATTACATTGGCGGAATGTTGAAGCTTGAAGATGGTCAAGCGACACGAGTAATTGGCAAAAACCAAGTTCAAGTTAAAGCTGAGAAAGTAGAGCAAGCATTATTCAATGTTTCAGAAGTAGAAAATGGCTGGTACGGTTTCACCCTTTGCGGCTCAATTAACTGATGCACAAATCGAGGCTTCTGCTAAATACGCTCAAGCGAATGATAAATTATTCGGTGTTAGCGTAATTAAAACTGAGCAGATTGAATGGTCGGCATCTAATGTATTCAAAAAATTATACGATGCTCAATTAGACCACACCTTGGCAATCTTCGATAAAAACGACTTATATCCAGCATCTTCTGCGTTAGCTCGTTTATTATCTGTAAACTTCGCTGCTAACAACTCAACGCTTACGCTTAAATTTAAACAACAGCCAACAATCACAGCGGATGAAATCACTGCGACAGAATTTGCTAAAGCAAAACGCTTAGGGATTAACGTTTACACTTATTTTGATGACGCTGCAATGATTGCAGAGGGTACAGTAATCGGTGGCAAATTCGCTGATGAAATTGTTATCCTTGACTGGTTCAAAGATGCGGTACAGAAAGAAGTATTTGCTCGTTTATACAAATCACCGACTAAAATTCCTTTAACCGACAAAGGTCAAGCAATCTTAATCTCTGCGGTTGAGAAAGTTTGTTTAGAGGGTGTTAATAATGGTGCTTTCACTCCTGGTAAATGGACTGGTGATAGTTTCGGTAATCTGAAAACAGATGACTACCTAGAGAAAGGCTATTACATCTGGGCAGCTCCAATGGATACGCTTTCAGATAGCGACCGTGAGCAACGTAGAGCGACACCAATTCAGGTGGCTGTGAAATTAGCCGGTGCAATCCATTCAAGCGATGTGATTGTGAACTACAACCGATAATTAATAGGGCTGGATAATCCAGCCTTTTCTTTTTAAGAGGAAATATAAATGGCAGTTTTCGACCCTAAACAGGTAGTAGTGTTACTTGACGGAAAAGAAATCTCTGATTGGGCTGACGGTTCAGATGTAATCAGTGCCGCTAATCAAGTTGATGCAGGTCAGTTAGTTATTGGTGCTAACGGTACTGGTGTATTTATCGCTAACCCAGATAATTCAGGCAAGCTAACACTGAAAATTAAGCAACATTCTGCTGATAATGCTTACTTATCAAAACTATTTAATCAACAAAAGAGCAGCATTAAAACATTCTTCCCGATTACTTTGTCAATTCGTGACTTAATCAACGATGACGTAGTGACGGCAAGCAAAGGATATTTTACTACTCCAGCACAATACGTTCGTGGTAACGGTCATAATGCCGAGACTTGGACGATTGTGTTTGAACAAATGACAATGAACTTAGAAAAAGGCGTTGAATAATGGAACAGGTTAAGCAATTCACTATCGAAGATGTGACTTACACAATGACACCGGCAAATGCGATGGCTGCGTGGACTGCATTAAAAAATGCGATGAAGTTACTTCAATCAGTTGATTTATCCGCTCTAGGTGATAGCAAGAAGCTAGGTGCAGGCATTTTAACGACTGTATTAGCTAATCTAGGCGAACCAAGTGTAAAAGAGTTAGAGAATATCGTATTAACTCACACAGCTTGCGAGCAAGATGGTCAAAAATACCGTTTATCAGAACGTTTTGATAGTCATTTTAATAAACACCGTGGGCATTTAATCACCGTTTTAAAAGAGGGGTTGACCTATCAATTTGCTGATTTTTTTATCGGTGGGGGTGGATTGCTAGCCAATATTCAGGGCAAACTCAAAGCGTAGAAAGACAATCAGAAAATAGAGTTGATTGGTTTGTTTTTACGCCAATAGTTAAAAAAGTTCTGTACATTGCACGAATTAAGATCTGTTTATTCAATAGCGAATCTTCTTTCTTTCCACGAGGTAATAGTGGAATTAAATCAAATGGAGCAAAGCAAAGATGCTATTAGATGAGTTACTGATAAAAGTCGGTATAGAAGCCGATAGCCAAGCGATGCAAGAGTTTGAGCAATTCCTTGATAAGGTTGGAAGCGGTACTGAAAGTGCGGTTGAGGGGCTTGGAGAGCTATCTAAATCCATTGAAAACACGGTTAATACCGATGCAGTGAAAGATGGTGCTGATGCTGTTGATGACTTAAAAGGCAATATTGATAATCTTTGGGCGACAAAGTTCGGTGCTGATGGGTTAGCTAAAAAAATTTGAATCGCTAGGGATAGTCATTAATAAAACCACTATCGCATTGGTTGCACTTGGTGCAGCCTTTTACGGTGCAACGGTAGGCGTTAAGAACTTCGTAGATGGAAACCTTGATGCGTTAGACGAGATTAAGCAGTTATCTAATGTAACAGGTGAAGCAGCAGATAAAATCTATCTGTTAGGCAAGGTCGCGAAGTAAACGGTTCATCTGCTCAAAGCGGCTCAATCATCAATCGAGGATTATCTCGCACAATCGGTGAGGCAGCGGCCGGAATCGGTCGAGGTGCTAAGACTTTCGAACAGTACGGATTAAGCGCTAAGAAAGCCAATGGTGAAATAAAATCATCTAGTGAACTATTCGGTGAAATATCCGAAAAAATGCAACAGATGAGCGACCAAGAGCAAATAGCAATGCTTGCTAAGTTGAGGCATAGATGGCTCAATGATTCAAACGCTCCGATTAGGTAACGATGAATTAGCTGAACAGATTGCTCTAGCAGAAGCCTTAACGCTTGGTGTTGGTAACGCAGAAAACGCAGAGAAAGCAGCAGCATTTAAAGATGCCTTAACGCAAGTTTCTCAAGTATTTATTGCTATCGGTGAATACGTTTCTTTGCGTATATCACCATCAATCCAGCGATTAGCTGAACGCTTTACAAAATGGTTCGCAGAGAACAATAACTTCATCAAGGCAATTTTAAATGGGCTTGGTCGAGTGTTCTCATTCTTGTTTGAATTAGCTGGTGCGATAGATAACATCATCGAAAGCACGGTTGGTTGGAAAGCGGTGATTATCACGCTTGGCGGATTGTTACTGTGGTTTAGCCGAAGAATGCTGTTAGCCTTTGCGACAAATCCAATCACCTTAGCGATTGCGGCCATAGCTGGATTAATCCTAATCATTGATGACTTTATCACTTGGTTACAAGGCGGTGACGCTCAATTCGGTGAATTCTATCAATCTTGTGCGGACGGTTTACAGTGGATTGAAGATAAATGGGGTGAGCTTTCAGATTGGATTAAGGAAAAATGGGGCGAGGCTATTTCTTGGGTATCTGGAAAATGGAATGCCTTTACAGCGACATTCAGCATAGACAATCTTAAAAAAGTCTTTGAAAGCGTTAAGCAAACCATTATTGAGAAGTTTAAAGCGGCGTTTGGTTGGGCTATCGACCTATGGAATAGTATCGTAGCTAAGATTGGCGGTGAGCCAATTAATATCCAGGCTAATGTATCTACTCAAGGCGTGCGACAAGCCGGATTAGGCGTAGCGGATTTAGCTTTAAATGCAGGTGTTTACGCTAAAGCATCTGAAGTTTCGGCTAGCGGTGTTGGCGGCACTTCTAATTCTGATAACAGTGTCAAGAATAGTAACAACAAAATAACCATCACACAGCATATTCAAGGCGTGGATAATCCAAAAGCGGTTGCAGACCAATCAGCACGAGCAATCAATAACCAACTTTCACCAGTTATAGGATAGTAAGAATGTTTAATTTTGCTCAAGTATCAAGTAGAAGTATAGGCACGATAACGTTTGATGTGGTTACAACGGAAGATCACCAATCGGACCTTTCAATCACGGAAAATCCGATTGAGTCAGGTGCTGCAATAGCCGACCACGCAGTCGTTCAGCCTAAACAGGTTACAATTAACGGAATTATGGTTGACCATGACCATGGAACGTTCGGCATTAATTCACCGTACATCGGCAATATTCGTAGCGTGGTTGATTTTCTGAATAACTTTCCATTCCCTGTTCCTGTAATTACTCAAACATCTCAAACAATCGCAAGGGCTGGGCGAGTTATTAGCCAAGCGGCAGGGGCTTACAGTCAAGTAAAAGGCATAGTAAATCAGGTGCGAGCAATTGCACCTTTTTTGCCAGACTTTGGACTTGGAGGATTGCTAGATAGTGGCGTAGGTGATAGTCGAGTACAAAAATGCTATGCCGACTTTTAGTGGCCTGTCAAAAATCAGGTGAGACAATCGAGATACAAACAGGAATTCATCTATATAAAGATATGATGATTCAGTCAATATCAGTTAATCAATCACAAGATGGCAGTGCGACATTTACGATAACCGCAGAGAAATCTTTATCGTAAACACTCAAAACAACACAAAGCTCACAATCTAGCGGTAGTTCAAACGGTAAGGGTGGAAATAAAACATCCACTATCGGCAAAACAAAAAGCGGTCGTGCTGCGGTGCAATCAGCATCGAAAACGCAACAAGGCACAACAAGACCAGCTAACGCAGAACCAAGAAAAACATCGGCATTAAAAAAATATCTTCTCATAGGTGGCATAGATGCAAAGAATACCAGTTACACAGTCGCCATACCAAGAGCAGACCTTTGAATTTAATGGCCGCAAAATCCGCCTAACACTTCGATTTAATAGTGTAGGTAATTTCTGGGTGATGGATGTTTATGAGCCTGTCACTCAGCGACAAATCTGTCAAGGTCAGGCGTTAGCTTGCGGAGTACCTATTCTGTTACGCTCAGTTCAGCCTTACTTCTTCTATATGGAAGATGAAAGCGGTGCGGATTTAGATGTTATGACTGCAAACGACTTAGGTACGAGATGCTTTCTGTATATCGGGGCTAAATAATGAAACAGTTCGGCAGACAATGGAAATTAGATATTAGCAACGAACAAGAAACGCTAAGTATCACACAGTTAAGAGTGGCATTTGAGATTGATAAAACAATCAACGAAAAGCCAAATCCAGCAAAAATCCAAGTTTGGAACTTAAACCGAGACCATATCAACCAATTATTAAGCCAAGATTACAAGAAAGCTGCTCTATCGGTAGGTTATAACGAACTAAGACAGATTTATTCAGGTGACATTACAAAAGTTAGAATTCAGCGAGACGGATTAGACTTTGTTTTGACACTTGAATGCTCTGATGGACATGTAGCCTATACACAATCTAGGGCTAAGACAACGCTTAAAGCAGGGGCAACCGATAAGCAAATAGTCGAAGAAATACAAAAGACCATGCCAAAGGTGCAAGCTGGAGCGATGGACATTCCTAATCAGCGTAAATTGCCACGAGGTAGAGTATTAAACGGAAACAGCCGAGATATTTTAACCAAAGTGGCAAGAAACAACGGTGCGGATTGGTCAATTCAGGACGGTTCTTTAATATTCTTACCGAAAGATAAAGTATTAAATGATGAGGCTGTTTTAATCTCGCAAGACACTGGAATGATTAACGCACCAGAGCAAACCGATGACGGATTAGAAATAACCTGTCTATTAAATCCAGCCTTACAGATTGGCGGATTGGTAAAGGTCGAATCAATCATCGAGTACTTTAACGGTGAGTACAAAGTAATAAAACTTACTCACTCAGGCGATGGATTAGGCGGAGACTGGCAAAAGCAAAATGACAGTGGTCGGTGGAAAATTCCAAAAGGTTGAGAGTGAGAATAGTAATTCTAAATCCGACACGAAAAGCAAGGATAAGAAAAAATGAACTATCAACAATCACTAGCCACACCAGAAACCGCAACAGACCAACAAATCCAACAAAATCAGTTAAATCTACACACTGCATTGCCTGCTAAGGTTGTGAGCTTTGATCCAAGCAAACAGACGGTAACGCTTGCGGTTCAAGTAAAAATGCAACTGGCAGACGGTAACGGTGCGGACATTCCACCATTGGTTGATGTTCCAGTTAGTTTTCCCTAGAGGTGGCGGATTTGCTGTTACGTTTCCACTAAAAGCAGGTGATGAGGGATTGCAATATTTTTCTGAACGCTGCATAGATGGTTGGTGGCAAAATGGCAACGCCTCAACGCCTTTAGACTTTAGGCTACATGATTTGTCAGATGCAATGTTTATTCCTGGCGTTTGCTCTGTTCCTAAAGCTATCAAAGGCTTTTTCAATGATGGGCTTTCAATGCAGACATTGGATGGTGGAACGTACATTCGCATAAAGAATGGCACAATCCAAATCAAGGGAAACATTGAACATCAAGGCGATGTAAATCATAAAGGCAACACCACACAAACAGGCTCGCATAGTTCTACTGGATTAATCTCAAGTAAAATTGATGTTTCTGCTGGTGGAATTTCAGGTAAAACACATAAACACGCAGGTGATAGCGGCGGTAAAACAGGAGTTCCAGAATGACGGTAAAAGTTAGACGATTAGATAAAAATCACGACTGGACTTTTCGGGCAAGGTTTCGCAAATTATGCCATTGAGTCAGAGGCGATTACTCAAAATGTTCAAACTAGACTTTGGTCATTCACGAATGACTGGTTTTGGACTTGGAACATGGATTACCATGGGTTAGAACAGATGGGGGCGAAATGTAGATTTAGGCGACTGGGAAATTCGGATTAAAAAACACGTTCTACAAACTGACGGAGTTTCTAAGATTACCAGTTATGAATCAAATTTAGATCCAAATGCACGCAAATTAGTAATTGATATTACTTACCAAGACATCTATGGAGCGGAAAATTCCGCTAGTTATCGTTCATAAGGGGCATTATGGCAACACTAACAGAAACAGGAATCCAAATTGAGCGCTTAAACGACATCGTGAAGCGTTTTGAAGATGGCTTTAAGCAAATCTACGGTCAGAACATTGACTTATCGCCAAATACGCCAGACGGTCAAATGGTGGGGATTTTAGCTCGAGATTAAAATGGATATTGAAGAGCTTGCCGAGAATGTTTACCGACAATTGAGACCCAGATGTGGCGACTGGAGCATGGCTTGAACAGCGAGTGGCTTATGCGGGATTAATGCGAAGAGGTGCGAGTTATAGCTATTTACGCTCTGTAATTCTAACTGGCGAGCCTAACACTCAACTTTACGCTGGAATTGTTGTATCAGACCAAAATAAGGTTCGTTGGGTTCTTACAGCAGATATCCAATTAGATAGTAACGGTTCAGGTCGGGCAGATTTTAGAAGCGAGCAGCTTGGAAGTTTTAACCTTGCTAAAAACACAACCTTAACCATTGAGACGGTAACGCTCGGATTAACTAATGCGGTCACTTTTGAAAATGCAGAAGTTGGTGTAGAAGAAGAAACCGACACGCAATTACGTGAACGTTTCTTATTCAGCCGAACAAAGAACGCACAAAATTCAGCAGAAGCAATAACTGCGAAAATAGCAGCATTGCCAGATGTAAAACAGGTTCAAGTGCTTGAGAATAATACCGCTCAACGTGATGCATTGGGTGTAGAGCCTCACTCAATCGATGTGATTGTTTACGGTGGCAATGATGAAGAAATTGCTAATGTAATCTATCAAAATAAAGGGGCTGGAGTTGGGTTACAGGGTAACACGCTAACAAACCTTAAAAAGGACGGAGAAACGAGACCAATTAGATTTGACAAGGTTTCATTGGTTGATATTCAGGTATCAATGCGATGCGTTCGCTATGAAGATTTTACTGAAATTGATAAAGACCAAATTAAAAAACTCTTAGCTAATCAGATTTTTCAAAATTGGTCAAACGGTTTCTTTATCTCGCCTATATTCACCAATCAACCAAGTTGGCGGTTTCTGGGTTAAAGATTAAAAATAGCACGAAAAGGGCAACAATTAAAAGCCGAGAACGTGGCGTTACAACCCTAGAGACTTAGCAAGAATAATGGAAAACGACATCGCAATCGAGGTGGAATAATGGCTTATTCAGATTTGCTTATATGGCAGTATCAAGGAAAGCCTAAAGCTCTCGCAACAATCAAGATGATTGAAGATGAATTTGCTCAAAGCTTTATTGATTTATATCAAATTCAAGATGTTTTAAGTATCAAGACTGCAACTGGAGACCAGTTAGATTTAGTCGGTAAACACGTCGGGCAGTCAAGAATTGTTAATGGTTACACTTTGAGACAGTTCTTTGGGTTTAAGAACGCAAAAAATGCACTTGGATTTAGCAAAGAGCTTGAGGGCGGTGGTCAATGGTACAGATTAAGAGACCCATTGGCTGATTCGGTTCGGTTATCTGATGATGATTATAGGTTCTTAATTAAGTGTAGAGTGATTAAAAATTACCAGCTTGGCACAGTTCCGAACATCATTGAGGCTTGTCAGTTTGTGTTCGGTGATGGCTGCAAGGTAACGGATAACTTAAATATGACTGTTACCGTTAAAGTGCCTAAAAAGAAATTCACTCAATTCTCAAAGTTTGCTGTTCAGCATTTAGATATTATTCCAAGACAAGCAGGGCACTAAAATTATTTTTGAAATCAAATAGAGGATTCTATGGCGATATATAACAAACCTGACGAGAACGTATTCGCATCAAGTGCTGAGACGAGGGAAGTGAGCAATTTCCCCGATATTGGCAGGGGGTGGGGGATTTCATTCGACCAGACTGGCGGCATCCCTCCAATGGAGTGGTTTAACTTCCTTTTCAAGCGAACAGATGAGAAGTTTGGTTATTTATTTCAGCGAGGCTTATCAGAATGAGTCGGCAACGCAAACCTATCCAGAGGGCGCATTAGTTCAATACAAAAATCTAACCTACAAAGCTAAGAGAGCAAACACTAATAAAACCCAGAACAAGCTAATTCTTTAGACTGGCAACGTTGGGGATTTACTCAATCAGAGCTTAAGAGCGCAACACTAACAGAAAGCGGTGTTACTCAACTCTTAACCTCTGTCGATAGCAATGATGAAACCAAGTCAGCAACGCCTAAATCTGTAAAAATGGCTTACAACAAAGGAGTTGAAGCAAAAACGGCAGCAGATGAGGCACAGCACACGGCAAATGATGGAGTGTCGAGAGCTAATGCAGCGCAAACAAGCGCAAACAATGCTAACAATAACGCAAATGGTCGCGTATTAAAGAGTGGTGATAGATTAACTGGCATTTTGTATTCCGTGGGTATCTCATCTAAACATTTTGGGTATGGCGCTTATGCTAATCAATATACTAGCGGCGCACCGTTTATGGTTGAGACTACAGGATCGCAAGACCGTGATGCGTATCATCCATTTGTCAAAGGGTTGGTGCGGTCAAAAGGACGTTATGGCGCTGGATTTTCATTTGGTTACACGACCAAGCAAGGTGCAGGTGATGGCTTTGGGCGAGGGATTATCCATCTTATTGAGGATAATGGCTCCGACAAAACTTGGGCTTTTGAGCATAACGGGGAGTTTAGATCCGCCGGTGATGTTAAAACCTCTTCCGGGAAGTCTCTGGAAACAGCAGTGCAGCCTAGGGATTTCCAGTATCAGAAAAATGGTAATTTTTGAAATCCGACGCTACCCTGACGGCACAATGATTCAGTCTTATTTTTGTGGATTTTATCGATGTCCATGGGGCGAACAGCGGACTTGGCGGACCAGGACCGAAACAATTAACGTGGGCAGTATCATTTGTTGGCAAGCCGTTAGTTTGGGGGAATATAACATCATCCATAGAAGATAGTCACGATGTTGGTGTGAACATCCTAACAAAATCAACAGGGACAACATTGTATTGGTATAACTACGAGCATAGCAATCCAAACCAGGGGGCGTGCCGTTTGCAATTCTTAGCGATTGGGAGATGGAAATAATGACCATGTATTTTAAAGAAGGTTTTTTTGATGATACGAATGATGGATTTGTGCCGGAAGGCGCAGTTGAAATTAGTGAGTCAAAATATCTTGAGCTTCTGAACGGGCAATCACAAGGTAAGGAGTATTACAAATAAACAAGGCGATCCAGTTTTAGTTGACCCACAGCAAGTGACGCACATGAGTTAAATCCTGATACTTTGACATGGGAAATATCCGCAGAAAAACAGACTGTGCTTTTTGAAAAAATATACACTGCTCGACAAACTAGCGGATAAAGCAGACAAGATTAAATCTAGTTTGCTCATAGGCTATCCGCAAACAGAGATTGAAAGCTTTTACCGCCAAGAGAAAGAGGCTTTAGCGTGGAAAGTTGATAATAAAGTTGACACCCCGATGCTTAAACAAATCGCAAGAGTACGAGGCATTCCTTTTTGAGATATTGGTTGAGAAAGTTATCGAGAAAGCATCTCAATTTGCTGTGGCTATTGGCGTAATTATCGGGCAACGTCAAGCATTTGAAGATCGTTTACTGGCCACAAAAACACAAGAAGAACTCACCGCACTTGAAAAGGAAATTGAAGAATGGAAATTCCAAGTAAATTAAAGCTATACGCTTATCATAATCTAATCGCTCTTGACCAGTGGTTCAACGCCTTAACTGGTGGGAGCAGCAGATGAAACATTATCAAGTCGCACCTATCGTGGTGCGATTTTAGTTTCTAAGCCAAAGAAACGATGGGTAATTATTCATAGAGTAATTAACTTCCTATTCTTTGATAAAAACCATTGTAAGGATTCATACGAAAGCGAGCTAAAAGGCAGACAGCACGACAAACGGTTTGAGTCAAATGCGTAAGGGGGCTTAGATGTCACAAACAGATATTGTTCTTTTATCGTGGCGATGATGAAGAGCGAAGAGTGCGGATTTATGAGAAACAGCAGAATGACGAGCTTAAACCATACGACCTAACCAACATTAAGCGGTTAGATTTGTGGGCGAAAGTTAGAAGCCATACTGTAATTTCTCTATCTAGCACAGATGAAACAATTAAGGTTATAGATGCAGAGAATGGCGTGATTTTGCTTAAGTTTAACCACGATTTAACGAAATACGCTATTTGGTCAGAGGCCAACTACGACTTACAAACAATATCTAATACGGGGGCGGTAAAAACGGTGATTAGAAACGCACTTTTTAAACTAGAGGGCGATGTCACACCGCAACCGAATGAAGATGACGTGTAAAGATGAATTAGTAGTAATTATTGAGCCACCTCAAGAGATTGAGGTGGTAATTGAAAAGGTCGAAATTGTCAAATTAGATGATGGACAATGCGATCAAAAGATCCCAACTCTCGAAGAATTAAAAACTTTTTATAATATAGGAGCTTTATAGGGTGGCAGCACAAGAATTTCACCAGACACTCACAGAATTTGCCGAATTCGTAGGTATGAAGATAAGGAAATTACTAAACTTATCGGAAACCTAACAACTTTAAGCACAACAGATAAAATAAATCTAGTTGGTGCAATCAATGAATTATATCAATCTATCAGAAGCCTATCAGGTAGTGCAGCAGGTATCAATGACAGTGCAACAAATGAGACTTCAACCTTATCCGCTAAGAAAAATCCTTGAACTTGTAAATCAAGCAAAAACAGAAGCTAAAAGCGAAATCTTGGGCGGTAACGTAGCAGCCGAGTTAGACACCATTAAAGAATTAGCCGATGCATTAAATGGAATGAAAACAGGCGAAGATGGTTTGAATAAACTTATTCAAAAAATCTCACAAGCCAATGAAGCATTAACCGCACTTAATCAGAAATTCACAGATCTAGACGGTGTGAATTTAAAAGAAGCTTACACACGAGGTTACAATAAATAATGACATTTCAGACTGGTATAACTGAATTTGCCGAATTTGTTGGAACTGAAATTAAGCGAATTGAAAAGAAAATCCCAGATGGCGGTAGTAATCAATCTAGTAGTCAAATTGTAATTACTGGAAACGGTCGGCCGGATAATCCAAACACAACAGGCGGTAAGATTACAGGCGTTGAGCCAAATGGAGCAATCTATACATCAATAAACGGTGCTGGCGTTGGAGCCTACCAGTGGCAAAAATGCGGTGGTCGCTGGAAGATCGTTTATGGCGACACTGGTGATATCACAATGAACGCTCAAAATACTGTGGTAGGAAACTGGGTTCGTATCAAACGATACAACAACCTTGTTATTATGAGCTTCGGTGGCGGACAGTGGGGATGGTTTCAAGTTTTAGGCAAAGGTAGTAAAGGTTTCATACAGCGTAAACGCAATACACGAAATATTGACCTTATCAAATTGGGCGGCATCCCACAAGGTTTTCGTACAGATTTTTCTTTCCTGAAACCCTTTTACAATGATATTGGCATTGAAATTGGCAAAGTGTATATTGGGGGTAAAGGAGATTCAAACTACATTGAAATGCGGTTTCTGGAAGATATACGAGAAACCGATTATCAAGATCTACGATTTCCTGATGTAATGTGGTACACTACAGACGACTTCCCTTTGTCCATCTAATAATCTCACACCACTTAAACAATATCGGTCTATTGCCGATATCTATTAATCTAACAATTCTGCAACCTCTTCCATGTTCGGGGCGTAATAGACATTTTGTAATATCCGAATGTCTTTATGCCCCGATATTTTCGCCAAAGTCATCACATCGACCTTTTTAGCCAATCTTGTCAACGCCTCTCGTCTTGTATCGTGGAAGTGCAAATATTCTCGATTAACCGCTTTCTTAAGCTTTCTAAACGTTGCATCTAGAATATTAGACTTCACCTGAAAGCAAGTATCACCTTGCTCAATCTCATCTCTTAATCTTTCCAGTATTTTCACTGCTGCTTTAGTTAAAGGCACGGTTCTTGAACTACCATTCTTTGTTAGCGGTAAAAATGCCGTTCTTTTTTCTAAATTAACGTTATTCCAAGTGAGATTGCATAGTTCTCCCGCTCTCATCGCAGTTTCAACAGCAAATAACATTGCTGCACCTGTGCGGGCCTTAGCGGTTTTTAGGCTCTCATTATATCCGCTAATCTTGACAATCTCGTCTATATCTTCTTGCGCGAACCTTTGTGTTCTTGGCTTGCTTGCCTGTGGCTGTTGCAATCCGGTCATAGGTGAGTTTTGAATATATCCCCAACGCTCAACGGCAACTTTAAAGATATGCCCGATAGTGGATAACTCCCTGCGAACACTTTCGCCTTTCACGGTTTCTAGCCGCTCTTTAATCCATAACTCTAAATCTTGGCAAGTGACATCAGATATATACTTATCTGTGATAGGGTGGCGTAAAAAACGAGTTAGACGGTTGAATTCGTGCTTTTCGCCTCGTTTTGTTGGCGTAACCTCATTCAAATAACGCTTAATCACATCAGAAAATAGCGTCTCTGGCTGCATACCATTGGCCATTAACTCTAATTTCTTTTCTTCTTCAGCTCCCCAGAGAATAGCCTCTGTCTTTGTTGAGCAGGTTTTAGATTTTCTTTTGCCGTCCCGATAGACCTCTACACGCCATCTATCACCACGTTTTCTAACTGTTGCCACTTTACTTAATCTCTAAACGTAAAAACCCTCACCAAAAACTAAACCGATTGGCGTAATTTTGGCGTAATGAACGCATAAAAATATATAAAAATACATAAAAATGGCAATATAGGGGTATAAAATAAAGTTTAAAAAGCAGCAGTGAGATAATGCGTAAAGTTATTGATTTTAAAATGTCAAAAAAAGCAGAAAGAAAAATCCCGTTCAATGAACGAGGATTATAATGTGAGTGCCTAGGGTCGGACTCGAACCGACACGGTTATTCACCGGCGGATTTTTGAATCCGCTGCGTCTACCAATTTCGCCACCCAGGCATTTGAGGTTGTTCTGAATTATACGTTTATCTTACTTCGTTGCAAGTAAAATTTCATTAAAAAAACGTGTGGTTGTTTTAAATTTCATCAACTTGCATTCAAAGATGAAAAGGAAGTTTAAAATAATTTGATACGTTGTCACTATTTATGAGTAAAATAAAAGCTTAGTATTTCTACTAAGCTTTTATGATTATCTAATTAAGCGGTTTGACCTGCAAGGTTACCTAAATCTTTATCAATTAAGAATAAACCTTTGCCATCTTCGCCAAGAAGATTTAACTTATCTAAAAATACCGCTGAATAATTTCTCTTCTTCGTGTTGTTCTGCAACATACCATTGTAAGAAATTGAATGCTGAGTAATCTTTTTCTTCAAAAGTTTTACCCACTAATTCATTGATTTTTACTTGTGATCAATTTTTTCGTGTTCGTAAGTTTAATTCAATGATTTCTTTTAATGATTTGTACTCATGCGCAGGCGCTTCAATTGCAGTGATTACCGCTAATGCACCAGTTTCATTTAAATAAGTGAATAATTTACGCATGTGTTGCATTTCTTCTGCAGCGTGAGCTGATAAGAAATTTAGCTGCACCTTCAAAACCGTTTTTGTTCGCACTCATGCGCTCATTTGTAAGTAAAGGTTTGAAGAGTAGAACTCAAGGTTCATTTGATCATTTAATAATTTGATTACGTTTGATGATAACATTTGTATTCTCCTTTTTAAATTATAAAGTTGCTAAATCACGATCGATAAAGTAAAGCGAACGACCGTCTTCACCCACCAAGTTAAATTTATCAATAATGCTATTGAATAATTTTTCTTCTTCGTGTTGTTCTGCAACGTACCATTGTAGAAGTTAAAAGTAGAATAGTCTTTGTTTGCAAAAGTCACTCAACTAATTCATTAATTTTTAGAGTAATGAATTTTTCGTGTTCAAGTGTGGTTTCAAATACTCGTAAGTGATTTGTAGTCATTTTAGGGTGCATCAATTTTACCTAAAAAGTGGCATACCACTTGTTTCACTTACATATTGGAATAATTTTTGCATATGTTCTAATTCTTCATCAGCATGACGAAGTAAGAATGCTGCACACCTATGTAACGTGCTTGCTACACCAGAACTCATTTGTAAATAAACATTAGAAGAGTAGAACTCTAAATTGATTTGTTCATTTAACTTATCTGCGATTGCTTTATTAAGCATAAACCAACTCCTTTTCCTTATTAAGTAGAGATTAAAAATAAAAAAACAAGACTGCTTAACTTGTCATCGGTGTGCATTCTAATCTCACAAATGAGAATAATCAAGTATTTTTAAAATATTTTTATAACTCACTAATAATAAAAGAAAAATCAATGTTAATTATTCTCATTTATGAGATGTTTGTAAAATAAATTCTCATTATCAGATCAAGAATGATGAAATCTGGTGAATTGATGTACGTAATTGTATTCAGAATTCACGTAGCGTTATCTAAAAATTTCAGACTAATTCTAATTATTCCATTTCAAAAGACATCCATTTATTTCTTTTTATATCCATAACCCAAAAATCACCTTATTTTTAACCAGTGCATAAAAAGTAGGATAGTTATCTGTTTTTGATTGGTGACGTACTCATATTCGATTTAACATAATATACAGTATGCGAAATCAATTACAAAGGTTAGTGGAAGCTACGTATTAATAAAATCACAGAGTTATACACAGGTTGTGAATACCACTTAAAGCGATGCAAAAACCTGGCTCTAAAGCACCTTGCAATAAGATGAAATAATGATTTATACACTCTAAAGTTGTTATGTAAGGAAAAAAATAAAAAAAGTTTATATGTGATCAAAATAATGATAACGCTACGTGAATTCTGCGTTATTTTTATGAGGTGAATATCATTAGATTTAAAAAGAAAAACGTAAATCTCAGAGTTAAGATTTACGTTTTTGATGATTAACATTTGATGTGACTATGTCACGATATATATAAGATTAAGATAACAGTTTTGCACCGTATTCACTCGACCTGTTGTAGTAAATTTAGCTTAGTTGGATTATCCGAATATTCCTCTGCTAACCGTTGTAAACTTTCTTCAAATTTAACCGCACTTTGTTCTAATTTACGCTGGCGATATTTTTGCCATTTGATTTGCTCAGCACGATTTAGGGGTTTTGTAGAAATGTCTTGCACGATAATGGAATAACAATTCAGGAATTCGTTTATCTTCAAATGCTAAATCATGATCAGCTAATTTTTCAGGTGGTAAATCACGTAAAATAGCCATATTGTTTTTATCGGCATTGCTAAAGAAACCGTTATAAAGCTCCGTTTCTACATTATCGCTCGGCTCAAATTCGCGTTCTTCTGAGAAGATTTCAATAACTTTCTCGCGAATATCTAAGGATTGGCGCAATTTTGCTAAATTATCTAAGCATTGTTGTCTGTCTATCCCTAAACGAGCTGCATTTTCTGGCAGTAACGTTTTTGCAGGAGCCAAAATTGGGCATTTATTAATATGAACCAATTTCAATGGAACTGATGAAACTCCCCTTTCTTCTAGCTCGCTTTTCTTGGTATATAAATCTTGTCGCAAATCAACCGCACTTTTACTGAGTAAATTATCAATATCACCTGATAAATCACAGACGATTACGGCATTTTGATTAGTTGGATGCCATGCTAATGGTGCCACCCAAGCGCAATTGCCACGATAATTTCCTAACATACCCGAAACGTGCACTAATGGTGTCATTTCAGCTGTATCGATCAATTTCTCAATTTCCTTTTTACCTCTATGCTCAAAGAAGAATTGAAATAATTTAGGCTGCTTTTCTTTGATTAATTTAGCCATAGCGATGGTTGCATACACATCCGACATCGCATCATGGGCATTTTCATGCTCAATACCATTTGCTTTGGTTAGTTTTTCTAAACGAAAGCTTGGCATACCATCATCGTCATAAGCCCAATTTATCCCTTCTGGACGCAGCGCATAGCAAGCCCTGACCAAATTCAGTAAATCCCAACGAGAATTGCCATTTTTCCAGCTATATTCATAGGGATCAATGAAGTTACGGTAAAAGGTATAACGAGTCATTTTCATCGTCATAACGAATGCTGTTGTAACCCATCACACAGGTGTTAGGGTTGCGAAAAATTCAGCTAGAATTTTTGCGGCAAATTCAGGTTCAGGAATCCCCTTTTCATTACATTCTTGTGGCGTGATTCCTGTGACCATTACGGCCTCGGGAGCTGGCAAATAATCATTGGTTTGCTTGCAATACAACATAATAGGCTCACCAATGATATTGAAATCGGCATCGGTACGAATACCGGCAAATTGAGCTGGACGATCACTTGCCGGATTGATACCAAAACTTTCGTAATCGTAGATAAAAACTAAAATTATTTGCCATAATTATGCCAAAATTTTTATCTAAATAATATAAACAGAAAAATTGCTGAAAGGCTGATGAGAACACCAAACCAGTTGATTTTGCTGATTTTTCTTTGAATAAAAATGCGCCGGTGATGGTCCCTAAACAAATAACACCAATATTCATTCCCGCAAAAACTAAGGTTGGGTTTTGTCCGAAACTTTTGGTGACTTTAATGTAAAACAGGATGTTGAAGAAATTCAATACACCTAAAATAGATTCCACCAATAAAAGCTTGGCACTGTCCACTGAGTGCGTTTAGGAATAAATACAGGAACATGACACAAGCGGCTAATGAGAAAGCGATTAATAATGTGGTTGGGAATGCTCCCCCGCTTTTGGCTACTTGTTTGAATAAGATATCAATGGTGCCATAACCAAACCAAACACCGATTAATCCTAAAATACCTTTAAAAGTGACCGCACTTTGTTCATTCGATTTGTTCAAGATACAGAATAAACCAATGAATGCCAAAATAATACCAACAACTTTTGGCTGACTTAATGTTTCATGGAAGATAATAAAAGAGGCAACGATTGGTAAAAATAACGATAAGCGTTGTGCTGCATCTGAACGCACGATACCCGCAAATTCAACTGCTTTAGACATAATGATAAATACGGTTGGTAATAAAATACCTAACGCCAGGAAAATAGGTGTGCTATCACTTTGTGCTAAATATTCGGTAAATTCTAATCCTTTAAAATCAGGTTTGAGTAAGAAATAGCTTAATGAAATGGCGACAATATAGTTAAACGCAATTGCTTGTTCAATAATGATATTTTTCTTGCGAGCAACTTTGAGTAACACCGATACGGCAACACTACATAGAATGGCTAAAATAAGGTTATGCATAATTCGTCCTAAATTCTCATAAAAATAACAATGAAAAAGCGGCCAATTGCTTTTGACCGCTTTTAAAAACTACTCTGTTGCGCCAAAGCCACGCAAACCAACCACATGAACTTGTTCTTGGTTGCCGGCAATTTTACGCACCAGTTTATAGGTTGTCCCTTTTTCAGGGCTGATATTCTCTGGCGCAGCGATAAGTAATTGCATATCCAAACGTTCGCAAAGTTCGAACAAGGTAGAAATAGATTTACCATCTAAACGCGCTGCTTCATCTAAGAATAGTAAGCGGCATGGTACGATGTCTTTACCGCGAATTCGGCGACTTTCCTCTTCCCAGCTTTGTACAACCATTAATAGGATTGACATACCCGTACCGATCGCTTCACCTGTCGATAATGCGCCACTTTCAGCGCGTAACCAGCCATCCGCACCACGGAAGACTTCAACTTCTAGCTCTAGGTAATTACGGTAATCTAATAATTCTTCACCGATAGTTTGTGCTGTGCGTTGGCCCATATCAATATGCGGGTTAATACGTTGATAAAGTTTCGCAATGGCTTCAGAGAAGGTAATACGATTATCACTGAATAAATCTTGATATTCTTCCTGTTTACCTGACAGTGCATCAAGCAACATCGCATGTGTATCACGAATGTTGACCACTAAACGTACCGATTTCACCTGACCGAAGGCAATATTTTGTAAACCTTGGTTTAACATGCGAATACGATTTTGTTCACGTTGAATGGTTTTACGCATAATATTTGCCACACTTTCAGAACTAATCGCCAATTTTTTCTCACGGCCAGTCAATTCTTCTGTTAAGCGATTAAGCTCAATTTCCATTTGCTCAATTGCATCAATCGGATCATCTGTTTTAATAATATCCTGACGAATACGTTCACGAAGATGTTGATATACCGCAATGAAGAAGCGGACTTTATTTTCTGGTTTACGGCTGTCTTCAGAAATACGCAATGCATCGCGTAGATATTCATTATCTGCCACCGCAGTACGTAGCGCACCTAAGGCTTTATCCGACATTGAACGTAACTCATCAGCAGATAAATAAGCTAACTCACGGCGATTGAGTCGTTTTTCCACATCAGAATTGCGAGATAAACGCAGAACCACACCAGCTGACTTTCGCAGCTACAACCAATTCACGTTGAGTTTTATAATCACGTTCTGCTTTACGAATACGTTTATTTAAGTTATCCGCTTCACTTTCAATGAGTGTTAATTGTTTTTCGACATAAGAACGACGTTGACGGATAGTTGAAAGTTGTTGATACAACTCATCACGGCGATTTCTTGCACGTTCCTCTGCTCCTTCATCAGCACGTACGCCCAATTCACTAATCTCAGCAATTAATTCTTTCAACAATTGATTTTTACTGTCGTAAGAACTTTGCAATTGAATAAATACTTGATTGTATTGTGCAAATTGGCTTTGTTTTTGACGTAATTGTTCACGTTGAGCATCACGTTGTGACTGCAATTGTTCCAAACGTTGACGAAGTTGCTCATTAAGCTCTGATGTTTCTGCTTGCCCCCATCTTCATAACTGAAGTGATTTTTTTACGTTGCACCACATCCGCTAAAAGCAAATACACGTTGTTGTACTTGTTTTTGGCGTTCAATAACTGGGTTAAAATCAGCTTTTAAGCGCTCATAGTTTTCTGGGTCACTTTGTAAGGTATTGGCAATCGGCTCTAATTGTGACAACGCAACTCCATGTTGACGAATGAAGCTTTCATCTTGTTCCGCAATATCTAGTTGTTCACGGCATTCTTCAATGCGATCAAGTAATTCTTCATCAGCAAGTAAGTTAAGCTGCGGCATTAACTTATTCAACAATTGCATTTTTTCTTTGGCATTATCCAATTTAATGCGAATTTGTTGCTCAGTACTTGAGAATTGATTGAGTTCGCGATCAATTTCATTGCGTTCTTGATTGATTTCCGCCATAACCTCTTCAGGGTTTGGTTGGAACGCAAGCGCTAAATGTAAGCCAACAAATTGACTAAAGTGTTCGTGTAAACGTTGACATTTTTGTACATCAAAGGCGATTTGTGCGTATTCTTCCGCAATCTCATCACGTTTAGCTTGTAATTCTTCTAAATGTTTTTCACGTGCAGCACGGCCGAATAATGGAATTTGCGGGAATTTTGAATAACGCAATTCACGATCAGACACTTGCACCACAACGCCCATTTCAAGTTCTTGGGCTGAAAGTACGCTGTCATCAAAGGCATTTGGGTCACCTTCGATTAAATATAAATCGTCTGGACAATCTTCTAAATTAGCTAATTGTTCGCGTACCGCGTTGAGATCTCGCACAACAATAGCATGACGGGCAGGACCATAAAGTGCAGAGAAATAAGGTGCATCTTCAATTGGTACATCATCATATAATTCAGAAAGCAATACCCACCAAAACGTTCTGCAAGCACATTTAAACGAGCATCTTCAGAACCATCTGGTTGGCTTAAACGAGAAATTTGCTCGTCTAATTGTTGACGTTGTTTCTCTAAATTGTCACGTTGAATAGTCAGCTCACGTTCTTTCACCAATTGTGATTGCATAAAATGCATTACATCTTGGCTATGCTCGAAGGTTTTCACCACTTTTGCTCTTGTAAACGTTCTAAAGCGGCTTGAGCAGTTAACCAAGCCGGTGCTTTTACGACATTTTTCTTCGTAAAAGTGCTGTTAAACTTTCACGTTTTTTGACGTAAGGTTGAACGGTTTTCCACTTGCTCTGAAAGTTCTTCATTCAAACTTTCAATGAGTTCTTCTTGTTCAGCGTGGTATGCTTCGAGGTTCATCAGCGGTTTCTAAAGATAAATCAGCGCGCTGATTAAAATCAGCCAATAATTTAACCGCACTTTGTTGTTGAGCATAACGCTGCTCTAACTCATGTAATTTTTGCACGTAATTGAGGTGTTTGTTGTGCCTGAATTTTTTTGTGTTGGATATTCACGCAATAATTCTTTAGCACTTTCCCAAGCACTTGAACGTGGCATATCGCCAGCAATTTTGCACACCAACTGATAGGCTTTATCAAATTGCGATTTAGCCGCTTCAGAAATAGACATTTTATGTTCTAACTCAAGCACTTGCTCGGTAAGACTTTCTGCATGGGCAGCAAATTCCGCATGGTAATCTTCCGCATTTTTCACGCTTAAATCCGCTAAACCACATAAGGTTTTCGCTTTTTCAAGCGCGGCAATTGCTTGTTGATATTGCAATGCACGGGTTTGTTGTGCATCTAATGCTTGTTGATAATCCGCAAGTTGCGCACGTACTTGGTCAATTTCAAGTTCAGTTTGCTCAAATTGTGCTTGGCTTTCTTCAAGCTGTTCGGTTGCGGTTTCCACAACCATTTTTTGTTCTTCTAATTTTTCTGTAAGCTCAGCTACGTCTTCTTGATAGCGCGATACTTTTTCTTGATGACGTAACGCATTTAATACCAAGTTTAGATGGTCTGCCGCACTTTGGTGATCTACTTCTAAAGTACGTTCATTTTCTGCCAATTCTGCAGTTTCACGGCTTAAGTCAATTAAGCGATGTTGTGATAACTCTTGCTCAGCTTTTGCTTTATACCAATCACGACGGAAACCTAGAGCCGCTTCAATATTGCCTCGGCGTTCATTGGCATTACGCATATAATCTGATGCCACATAATTAGTGGTTTCGGTAATTAAATGTTTAAATAAATCACGGTCAGATTGGGTAACTTTAATTGCTTCAAGGGTCATGCGGTTTTCACGTAATGCACTTTCCATATCCTGGAAAGCTTTGCGTACACCAAAGTTTTCTGGCAATAAGTAATCACGTAAAGAACGGGTAATAGCGCTGGAAATACCACCGTATAAAGAAGCTTCGATTAATTTATAGAATTTTGCTACGGTCTGAGGGCACTACGTAAGCGTTTTGGAATGATGCCCAAATCAAACATCATGCCGTGATAATCGGTGATGGAATGATATTGCTTGAATTGCGCACCAAGGTTTTCAATTTTGTCTTTTAATTCGTTTAAATTGAGTACGCGTGCTTGACGTTCACCGACTGTTTCGGTGAAAAGTGCGGTCGGATTTAAGGATAATTCTACCCCTTGAATCGAGAAGGTTTTTAAATCCACTTTCTTATCACGACCCGCAATTTGTTGCAGACGCACACCCACGAGAATTCGTTGGTGACGGGAATTGATGGTATCCAATACTGCGTAACAAACGCCAGGACGCAATTTACCGTGTAACCCTTTATCACGCGAACCGCCTGTCGAGCCTGCTTCTGTGGTATTACGGAAATGCAATAAGGTTAAGTCTGGAATTAATGCTGTGACAAAACCCGCCATGGTTGTTGATTTACCGGCACCGTTACCACCGGAAAGTGTGGTCACCAATTCATCCAAATCAAAGGTACGGGCAAAGAAACCATTCCAGTTAATTAAGGTCAGTGAACGGAATTTACCTCGTTCTACCCCATTATGTTGGTTTAATACAGGAGCAATGAATTCTTCTTCAACCTGTTCAGTTGATTGCTCAGGTTCGTCTTGATAGATTTCGTTTTCAAGTTCTAATACATCAGACATTATTCTTGTTCTCCTGCATCATCAAATTCTTCATCAATTTCGACCGCACTTTCTTCATCATCAAGATCATCAGCATTGCTCGCCGCTTTTGCTTGTTTTTCCAATTCCAGAGATTGCGGTGTTGCAGCTTCCCCATCACGAATTAAGCGAGCTTGTGCTTCTAACGGGTCATCACCAGAACGCACTTCAGCCCCAAAACGGAAGACTGATTCTGAAATAGTAAATTTACTGCTGTGTTGTTCACCCACGGTATGAATCATACCTAAACGGCGTAAACGACCGATCGCCGCGCGTACTTTTTCAGATAATTTTTGCTTATCTAAATCTGAACCGCTGGAACGTTGATTGACAGCTTTCAACAACTTGCCTTCATCCGCTAAATTCAGCAATTCATCATAGACTTCTTGCATGCTGAAGATACCTTGCTGCGCCAAACGTTCTGGACTTAAATACAAATAACAAAAGTACTTTCCCAACCAACATTTCTAATTCAGAAAGCACTGAACGTGCAATTAAGGTTGTTGCTTTCGGACGTAAATAGAAAAAGCCCTCTGGAGCACAAATTAATTCCACATTGTAACGGCGATAAAAACCATCCAACTCATTTTGGAAATCCATTAAAAAAGCATGATTATCTAATTGATCGGTGCTGATATGGCGACCTGAACGCAACAAGCTGTCCACTGTCGGGAAAAATAGGATTCGCAATGGCATTTGCCAATTTCGGGGAAATTACATTTTGAATATCTGTCATAGTTAATTTCTCATTTTATGAATTCGTTTTTGGGTAAGCCACGAAATTAATATTTATCAATCACATGCGCTTGCACTTCTGCGCCGTAATCGTTAATTTCCTGCCATTGCGGATAAATACCGGCTAAATCATCATTTGCCATACCTAAACGCACAGCTTGATCCACTATAATACGCGCCACATCGAAATGACGGGAAAGCGGATAAGCTTCTAATTGTTCTTTTAAGACTAAACTTAAATCAATCGGACGATTATTTTCACGATATTGAATTAATAAGCCTTGCATATGCTCGACGATTTGATCATGTAAATCAGCCAAAGACTCGTATTGCAATTCTTCAGGTAATTCCCCCAATGCATCATCTTCACGTAATACCATTTCTTCATCACGCAGATCGACCAAACGTTCCGCTTGAGCAGTCCACAAGAACCAAGGATGATCGAAATAGCTATGGATAGAATTACGCAAGCGTTGTGAGAATACACGGTTTTTATCCATATCAATGGCGGTACGGATAAATTTATGCACGTGACGGTCATAACCAATCCAGAGATCGATGGCTTGTTGCCCCCAGCTAATAATGCGGTCGAGCTTAGATTGTAAATCGGTAATTAATTGTTCAATAAAATACAGCTCATCATGACCAATCACACAATCTTGAATACGTAATAATTGAGCCTGTAACTTGTCACCCGCTGCATTTAAGGTGTCTTGTAACTCACGTAAATTGCCTGAGGTTTCATCTAATAAACGTTCACAGCTAGAAATTGCCGCCTGCCAATCTTTTGTAAAGCAAATTCGCAATTTCTTCCTTAATGCTTTGCTGATTTTTCATCCATCACGTTGTGATAAATCGATACTATCGAAAATCTCTGCTACAGAATATTTTTAATGGTGCAAAATACATTACGACGCCAAAAAAATGCTCATTTTCCCCTTTTGCAGTCCCTTCCTCTGCTGCATCGGATGCACGCTGAATTTCATCTGCCACAATAGAGAGCTGTACAGAAAGACGCAATGCAGAAAATTCACGCTGACGAATATAATAATCTGATACACCAACGCCTAATGGGGTTAAACGATAAATGAAAGCCCTTCAGTAAACTCGCTACTGAAACGATTAAGAAAACGCTGCTTCACCAATTCATTGATAGCATTATTCGCACGGGTGGCAATCGCATCCGTTGATTGGTCAAAGGCACTGGTTGTGTGGCGGAAAATATCCACTAAATCGGCTTCTAGCATCTCACCGTCTAAGCGTTCGTTGTTATAGATAGCGATGGCCAGTAAAAACACTAAGCGCTCTGTCGGCAGATTTAACGAAAATTCCCGCTCTTTTCGCCCATGAGACGAGCTCAGGAATGGTTTGTGAGGTTTCTATCATTCGGTTACAAAAGCTTAAAATTGAACAAAAAATTTTTGAGATTATACAGGATTTTTCGTCAATCTTGAAAATCTTCTTATGAATTGACCGCACTTTTTGTATTTAATACCGCTTGATCATTTATTTATAACGTACTTTAGCCATCCTAAAAACTTACAAAGCATACATTAATTTACATAGATTTACATTTAATTACAAATCTTTACAAAAGAAGTCAACTATTTACTTCACTATCAGAACTAAACAAACTACAATGCTGAAGCACGCAAGCGCACTTATTCTCTTAAATGAAGAATATTATTACCAATATGATTTTTCTTAATCAGTATCAGTTCATTACTCGCTTGCTGCATTTCCATCTATTTTTATAGATTTCACCAAGTTACCCAACTCTAGTTTTTACACAATTGCTGTGTCAAAAAACATTCTTTTAAAGCGAGGAAATAATGAAAAACTTTAAAAATCAATGCAATTACAGCATTAGTCGTAGGATTAAATGTAGCAACAGCTCATGCGGCAAGAACCACAAATCCTGAGCCTAATCAAAACGTACTATATTCGGGCGGTTCAGTATTCCTAAATCATGCAGACGCAACTAATGTAGATGAACCTAGCCACACAGCTATCGGGCAAAGTAATTTGATTTATTCAGTGCCTGAATCAAATGACCCAACTGAAGATCAAGGATCTAGTTCTGCATTCGGTAACCAAAATACAATTAGAGGTCAACATGCTAACGCTTTTGGCGATGGTAATGATGCATATGGTAAACAAACTCAAAGCTTTGGAGACGGCAATAAAGTTTATGCAAATGAATCTATTGGATATGGCATCAAGAATCAAATTGGTACACAACCGTCTGATGCTAAATCGCCTAAAGCAACACGAGAAGCTGATACAAATACAAATTCAGCTTCTGTATTTGGTTTAAATAATACAGTGGTTGGAAACAATATCCTTACTTTAGGCAAAGATAATAAAATTACAGATACTTCAACAACAAATGCAACTGTTATTGGATTTAATTCAACAGCAAATGCGACTAATGCCATTGTAATTGGCACTGAATCTCAAGCTTCTGCTAATGAAACCATTGCAATTGGCCAAAAAGCGAAAGCGAGCGGTCAAAAATAGCAATGCATTTGGATCACAAGCAAATGCTTTGGGAACTAGCTCATTAGCCGTCGGAACAGGAGCCCAAGCCAAACAGGATTCTGCTGTCGCAATTGGTAATGATTCAAATGCAACAGCAAAATCTTCTGTTGCCTTAGGTGAATCTACAAATGCAACTGCTATTTTTGCAACTGCTGTTGGAGATAGCGCTACGGCCTCTGGTGTGCGTAGTTTTGCAGCTGGTTTAAATTCTAATGCTCAGTCAGATGATTCTATTGCTATCGGTGCAAATACAAGCTCAACAGTTCGAGGAATTTCTATTGGTGCAGAAGCTTCAGCATATCATCAAGGCATTTCTGTCGGCTATAAGAGCAATGCTTCTGGTATTGGTTCCATTGCAACAGGTGTCGAAACATCAGCTTCTGGTTTATCCTCTATAGCAAGCGGTTCAAACGCCGTAGCTTCAAGTACAGGATCTGTTGCTATTGGTGAACAATCAAAAGCAACTGCAGGATATGGTTTAGCTATCGGTGCAAAAGCAAAAGCGGAACATAGCTCAAGTGTAGCATTAGGTAATGGTTCAGAGACCAAACAAGCTAAAAGTGTTAAAAATGCAACTGTTAATAATCTTTCTTATGGTAATTTTGCAGGAACTGATGCAACTGCCACTGTATCAGTCGGTGCAACACAAAATGCACAATACACTCGTCAAATTGTGAATGTTGGTGCTGGTGAAATATCTAAAACATCTACAGATGCAATTAATGGCTCACAACTTTATTCCGTTACGGATACCGTCGGTAATATCGCAAACTCAATGAAAAATATTATTGGAGGAAATGCAACTATTAATCCAAACGGCACTATTAATGCAACTAATATTGGTAATACTGGAAAAAACACAATACATGAAGCTATTGAGAGCATTAAACAAAGTGCTCAAAATGGCAAAGATGTTGAAGTGACAGCTGGCGATAACATTGTTGTTGAAAAAACAACTAGCACAACTAATCCACAAAAAACCTTTAAAGTAAGTACATCAAAAAACCTTAAAGCAGATTCATATAGCGTCAACAATTCAAATATTAAAATTGATCAAAATGGAATTAATGCAGGTAATAAGAACATTACCAATGTTGCGGAAGGAACAAATGCAACGGATGCTGTGAATGTATCACAATTGAATAAAAGTAAAATCGAGTATTACAAATAACACTCAAGCTATTTCAAACAATACGAGAGCAATCAATAATTTAAATAAGAAAGTAAATGATGTTGATCGCAAATCTCGTGCTGGAATTGCTGGCGTTGCAGCGATTGCTTCTGCCCCATCTGCACGTAAGGATGGTAAGAGCATGATTTCAACAGGTGTTGCTCATCACCGAGGCGAAAGCGCAATTGCAATCAAAGCCTCTCGCAATTCAGATAATGGTCATTGGTCATCAAATGTAAACGGTGCAGCAGATACTCGAGGTCAATGGACTGTTGGGGCTGGTGTTGGTTACGAATGGTAATCTGACTTAAACTTAAAAACAAAGAGCCACAAATTGTGTTGTGGCTCTTTTTTATCCTCTAAAACAATGAAAAATTTGACCGCACTTATTACAAGATATATCGCCAAACAAATGCACTGACTAAAATAATCAACATAATAATAATTTGTATTAAACGTTTTTTGGTTAATTTTTCTGCTGCCATACCTATTTACTCGTAGAATAACTTCTTTAATTTACTATTTAGTGGTAGAATAATTGCGTTGAATCAATTTTTACACTATATTTATCGATTTGAGGAACTAATGAATAATTTCGTTTCAGAAACTAAATCAGGGCGCAGAGTTCAATCTGGTGGTTGTGCGATTCATTGCCAGGATTGCAGCATTAGTCAACTTTGTATTCCTTTCACATTAAACGAACATGAGCTCGATCAGCTTGATAATATTATTGAGCGTAAAAAGCCTATACAAAAATCTCAAGTCCTTTTTAAAGCGGGTGATACGCTTAATTCTATTTATGCGATCCGTTCTGGCACCATTAAAACTTACACCATTAATGAAGCAGGTGAAGAACAAATCACCTCTTTTCACTTACCTGGCGATTTAGTGGGCTTTGATGCTATCACCAATATGCAACACCCCAGTTTTGCTCAAGCGTTGGAAACTGCTATGGTATGTGAAATTCCATTTGATATCTTGGATGATTTATCTGGCAAAATGCCGAAACTTCGTCAACAAATTATGCGTTTAATGAGTAGTGAAATCAAAAGTGATCAAGAAATGATTTTATTACTGTCTAAAATGAATGCTGAAGAACGTTTAGCCGCATTCATCCATAACCTATCCAAACGCTATTCGGCTCGTGGTTTCTCGGCGAAAGAATTCCGTTTAACTATGACTCGTAGCGATATTGGTAATTACCTCGGCCTAACGGTTGAGACGATCAGTCGTTTGCTTGGACGTTTCCAAAAATTAGGTGTACTCTCTGTTCAAGGGAAATACATTACTATTAATGATATAAATGCCTTAGTTGATTTAACTGGCGTACATAAAACTAAAATCCAATTAGCCGAATAGATAAAAAGCGTGAACATTCACGCTTTTTTAGTATTTGAAAAAAATTTGCACGAGATCACTTTTTACAATCGGTTCTTGTCATCACTTAAAATCTTTTCTATCCTATTGATATCCCATATCTTGGAGGCTTTATGAAATTTAATAATATTCTTGTTGTACTCAACCCTGATAACGAAAAACAATATGCGCTTGCTCGTGCTGTTCGTCTTGTTAAAGAACAGCAAAATGAGACAAAAGTAAAAATCACCACTCTGCTGAGTGTCTATGACTTATCTTATGAAATGTCTGCGCTTCTTTCTTCGGAAGAACGTAGCCAAATGCATAAAACAGCCATTGAACAACAACGTCAAGCCGTCCAATTTTATTTAGATAAATATGCGGATCCAGAAATTGAGTTTGAATCTCACATCGTCTGGAGCAGCAATGAAGCGGATGCTATTCGTGAAGAAGTTGAAAAAAATCAATACGATCTCGTTGTAAAATACACCAAAGATGAAGAAAGTTTCACTTCATTAATTTTTACACCAGTAGATTGGCAATTATTACGTAAATGTCCAATTCCAGTATTAATGGTGCGTGATGGTGACTGGAAACACCAACGCCGCATTTTAGTCGCTGTGAATGTATCGGGTGAACAAGAATATCAAGATGAATTCAACCAAGAATTAGTTTCAACAGGGATGAATTTAGCGGAGAACTTAAACCGTGGTAACGTACATTTAGTGGCGGCCTACCCTGTTGCACCAATTAATATGGCGATTGATTTACCTGAATTTAATACTTCAGGTTATGAAAATGGTATTCGTGGTAACACCTCATCAATATGAAATCCTTGCGTCAAAAATTTGGCATTGATGAAGATCATACCCACGTACGTGAAGGTTTCCCTGAAGAAGTGATTCCTGAAGTGGCGAAAGAAATTGAAGCTGAATTAGTGATTTTAGGTACAGTGGGAAGAACGGGTTTATCTGCAGCGTTATTAGGTAATACAGCGGAACATGTGATTAGTAAATTAAGTTGTAACCTATTAGCTATTAAACCTTCTAAAAAATAAGCCAATTTAGCCTTTTAATTTAAAATTAAGTGCGGTCAAAAACAATTGTTTTTAATGACAGCGCTTTTTGTTAAAAAAATGTGAAGTTTCTCACAAAATCAACTTTTTCTATTCGTCTCATTATTTCTTTTTCGCTATACTCATCCGCCCTATCGAAGACTTTCTATAAATTGATTTATTAATTAAAAAGGAAAGAGAATGAAAAACATTAATTGCGGCACTAATTGGCTTATCTGCGCTCGCGCAAGCTCATGAAGTTTGGGTTGCAACACCGGCACAAATTGCTTCTAATAGCGTTTTTAAAAAGCTGATTTAGCTTATGGTGACTACCCTTACGTTGAAAAAATTCCCGAAAAACGTCTTGCTATTTTCCCCCCAATGGAACTCATCAATCAAGATGGCGAAATGCAAACCTTAGTACAAAAAGGTGAGAACTACCAATATCAATCAGAAAAACCGTTAAAAGACGGTTCATATTGGGTAACGGCGACTTATAAACCAACTTTCTGGTCACAAAAATAATGAAGGCTGGAAAATGGATAACTTACAAGGCACACCAAATGCATTCTATTGCGAACAAACTCAAATGTTTGGTAAAGCTTTTACTGTGGTAGGTAAAAAACCATTGAATGCGGAGATGGCAATGACACGCATCGGTTTACCACTTGAAATTGTGCCACTCAAAGATCCAAAAACAATCAAAGCAGGCGAAGCTTTCCCTCTTCAAATTTTCTATAAAGACAAACCACTTGCAGGCGAAACGATTATCGCAACGTCTGATACCTTTGTTGTGAAAGATATGGAAGCGGCGACATCTCATCGTGAACCACAAGCGTTTTCAGGTAAAACAGATAGTGAAGGTAAAGTTAATTTTATCCCATTAATTGAAGGTGTTTGGAAACTTAAAGTGATTCATAAAGAACCATTTGAAGATCAAAAAGTTTGTCAACATTCGGCGAATTACGCGACGTTAATTCTCCCTGTTGGTAAAGCTAGAGCTAAACTCCCACCAAAACCAGAACATCATCATTAATCATAAAAAAGTGCGGTCAAATTTAACCGCACTTTTTTAATATGTTCTCAACGCTGGAGGTTGGTAATGTTCAATAAAAGTTTCAATTTCTTGAAGATCATTCGAGAATAAAATTTTCTCAAAATCACGTTGAGTAAAAAAAGCCTTCTTTTACCATATGGCTAAAAAAGGACTTTAATGAATCGAAATACCCCTTTTCATTAAATAGAATACAAGGATTATTATTTTTCCCTATTCGAGCCCAAGAAATCACTTCAGCAATCTCTTCTAAAGTGCCTGGTCCACCAGGCAAAGCAATATAAGCATCGCCAAGCTCAACCATTTTATTTTTTCGCTCAGACATGCTTTCAACCACCACGGTCTTGGTCAAATTAGGATGTGAAACTTCTCTGTCTTGTAAAAATTGAGGGATAATGCCAATTACTTTGCTTTGATGAGCAAGTACAGTATCAGCAACCACGCCCATTAATCCCAATTTTCCGCCACCATAAACTAAAGTATGTTGGCCATCTGCAATCCATTTTCCTAATTTTTTTGCGGCAGCCTGATAGGCAGAATCATTACCTAAACTCGCACCGCAATAAACCGTGATGTTCATCCTACTTTTTCCGCTCAACCCATTTCCCATCAATATAATCCACAATCCATTTTGTGGCTTTGCCATTCTTTTCAGATGTCACATATTGATGTTTTTCTTTACGGCTGAAACGGATAATGGCTTCATTACCCTCAGGGTCTTTTTGTGGTGCATCGGCTAAATAACGTAATTTTTCTGGTAAACGATCACGATAAAGCGCTAATTCAGCCACTTTTGCCGGTCGTGTTTCACGTGATTTAGGGAAGTTATGTGCTGACATAAACACGCCACTTGCACCATCACGTAATACAAAATACGCATCAGATTTTTCACATTTCAATTCAGGGAAATGAACTGGCTCTTCTTTTGGTGGTGCAACCTCGCCGTTTTTCAAAATCTTACGGGTGTTATCACAATTGGTACAGCCCATGTATTTCCCAAAACGACCGAGTTTCAAGTGCATATCAGCACCACACTTGTCGCATTCTACAATCGGACCGTCATAGCCTTTAATTTTAAATTGGCCTTGTTCAACCAAATAACCATCACAATTTGGATTATTACCACAAATATGCAATTTACGATGAGGGTCAATGATGTAACTGTCCATCGCTGTACCACATTTCGGACAACGTTTACGATCCATTAAGGCTTTAGTTTCAGAAGCCTCATCCAATACATTAAGTAATTCTGCTTCTGGAATGAGATTAATCGTCGTTTTACAACGCTCTTTCGGTGGTAACGCATAACCAGAACAACCAAGAAATACACCTGTACTTGCTGTGCGAATGGCCATTTTTCGGCTACAAGTCGGACAATCAATATTGGTGAGTACAAGGCTATTCGGCTTCATTCCACCTTCTAATTCATCCAATTCAGCCGTAGAAAGTTGAGTAGAAAAATCTTTGAAGAATTGATTTAACTCAGCCTTCCAATTTTTCTCACCTGATGCTATTTGGTCTAATACGTTTTCCATGTTGGCAGTGAAATCGTAGCTCATCAAATCAGTAAAGGATTGATTTAAGCGATCAGTAACGATTTCGCCCATTTTCTCGGCATAGAAACGACGATTTTCAATGCGCACATAACCACGTTCTTGGATAGTTGAAATAATTGCCGCATAAGTAGAAGGACGACCAATACCACGTTTCTCCAATTCTTTAACCAATACAGCTTCGGTAAAACGAGCGGGCGGTTTAGTGAAGTGTTGGCTTGGCGAAACCGTTTTTAGTGCCAATGTTTCATTCAAACTCACAGCCGGTAAAATTTGGTCTTCCGGATTTTTACCTACTTGTGGCAACACTTTTGTCCAACCATCAAAACGTAAAATACGGCCTTTAGCTTTCAATTCATAATCGCCAGCCATTACGGTAACCGTTGTGCTGTCATATTGTGCAGCCGGCATTTGGCAGGCTACAAATTGACGCCAGATTAAATCATACAAGCGCACAGCATCTTTATCCATGCCACTTAAATGATCTGCGAGCGTTTTTACATCAGAAGGACGAATCGCTTCGTGCGCTTCTTGAGCGTTTTCTTTACTCGAGTAGAAATTCGGTTTAGCTGGCAAATAATCTTTACCGAAATGGCTTTCGATATAAGAGCGTGCCATATTTAACGCATCTTGGCTCAAGTTGGTAGAGTCAGTACGCATATAAGTAATGTAACCGGCTTCATATAAACGTTGTGCTAACATCATGGTTTTCTTCACCCCAAAACCTAAACGCGTGCTTGCAGTTTGTTGTAAGGTTGAAGTAATAAATGGTGCTCTTGGTTTAGAACTTGTTGGTTTTGTTTCTAAATCTGTGACAACGTAATGTGATTTATTTAAGAAATCGACCGCACTTTGAGCTTCTTTTTCATTTTTCGGCTCAAATTTCTTACCTTTATATTGCACCACATCCAAACGCAAGTCTTCTTTCTTGCTCGTTTGGGTTAGCGCTTCAATTTCCCAAAACTCTTCTGGTTGGAATGCTTTGATTTCACGTTCACGCTCTACCACCAATTTCACGGCAACAGATTGCACACGTCCAGCTGATAGACCTCGCGCAACTTTCTTCCATAATAATGGCGACACCATAAAGCCTACCACGCGGTCTAAGAAACGACGGGTTTGCTGAGCATTAACCTGGTCCATATTAATGTGAGCAGGATGCTGGAATGCTTTTTCGATTGCTTTCTTCGTAATCTCATTAAATACGACACGACTAAAACGGCTATCATCTCCACCAATGACTTCACGTAAATGCCACGCGATAGCCTCTCCTTCTCTATCCAAGTCGGTTGCGAGATAAATATGATCGGATTTTTTAGCGAGGGATTTTAATTCGGCTACCACTTTTTCTTTGCCAGGAAGAATTTGGTAATTAGCTTTCCAATCGTCATAGGGGTCAATCCCCATACGTTTCACTAAGGCCGCACGGTCTTTTTCTGCTTTAATTTTGTTTTTTTCTTCCGCACTTAATCCTTTAGTGGAAACGGGTTTAGCCTTCTCGCCTGTGCTACTCCCCGCAGTAGGCAAATCACAAATATGCCCTACGCTGGATTTCACCACATACTGGCTACCTAAATATTTATTGATGGTTTTCGCTTTGGCTGGCGACTCCACAATCACTAAAGATTTGCTCATTTGCTTACCTAAAATATAACTAGAATTCTGTAAAATTGGCGATATACTGCAAACTTACGCCGATAAAATCAAGCTTTTTTTCAAAAAGGATTTATAAATGGATAAACTCAATGCAATTTCGGTTTTCTGTAAAGTGATCGAAACGCAAAGTTTTACACAAGCCGCCAACCAACAGAATATTTCTGTGGCAATGGCGAGTAAATTAGTTTCACAATTAGAAGAACATTTAAAAACACGATTATTACAACGTACAACACGAAAAATTGTACCTACTGAAGCTGGTATGCTTTATTACCAACGTTGCCAAGCCATTCTATTAGATTTAAGCGAAGCTGACTCTAGTATTAGTAATATGGCAACGAGCTTGCAAGGTAATTTATTAATCTCTGTACCACGTGATTTTGGCTTACTTTATATTTCACCTAACTTGCCTAAATTTATTGAGCTTCATCCCAATTTACACGTAGAAATTGAATTTGAAGACAAGCGTGTTGATCTCGTTGCGGAAGGCTATGACTTAGCATTACGTATCGGCTATATGCAAGATAGCTCACTTGTTGCGCGTAAAATTAGCAGTTCCCCTATGCATTTTGTTGCTTCTCCAAGTTATTTAGAGTCGCGAGGCACACCGCTTACACCTGATGATTTAGAATATCACCAAGGTTTACTTTATAAATCATCGTTAAATCAGGTGCATTGGCAATCAACAAAAGCAAATCAAATTCAACGTTATAAAATTCAATCTAAAGTAGTTTCCAATAATGGTATGGCATTGTTAGAAATGACGAAAGCAGGCTTAGGCATCAGCAATTCACCTGGTTTCTTTGTAAAAGAAGCGCTGGCTTCAGGTGAATTAGTTGAAATTTTGTCTGAATATAAACAAAAACCTTTAGATATTTATGTGGTTTACCCAAATCGTCGTCATTTACCAGCTAAAGTTCGCGCATTTATTGAATTTCTAGCGAGTCTCGGTTTGTGTGAGAACAGTCAAATATAAAAAATAAGGGCGGATTGACCGCCCTTTATTATTCAAATAATGTCCAAATCGGTTTTTACCTCTTCAGGTAAAAACAAATTCTTTCCTAATTCAATCCATCCGCAAGGAAAATGAAAGTCTGACCCTAAAGAGGCGGCTAAGTCATATTCATTCGCTAAACGCGCAAGATATTGACGCTGATCTTTGGTCTGTCCACTATCTGCGACTTCCATGCCATCACCGCCCCATTGTTTGAAATCAACGATTAATCGACGAATCCATTTTCCTGTCATGTTATAACGCATAGGATGAGCAATGACGGCAACGCCACCTGCAGCATGAATCGTCTCAATCGCTGTTGGAATATCCACCCATTCAGCTTTGACAAAACAAGATTTTCCACCACCCAGATAACGCTTAAAGGCTTGCCCATCATTTGAAACCTTGCCGATTTGTACCAAATAACGCGCATAATGCGCACGAGTTACTTCCCCGTTTGCTAATGCTTTTGCGCCTTCATAGGCATTTGGAACGCCTGCTTTTTCTAATTTATGGCCAATTTCAACCGCTCTTTTTTCTCTCAGTGATTTTTGTTCGGCTAAAAGTGCGGTCATTTTAGGATGTGTTTTATCAAAATTTAATCCAACAATATGGATACCACGACCTTCCCAATTCGTTGAAATTTCCACGCCATTAATTAGCTCAATACCTAATTTATCTGCTTCAATTTTGGCTTCATCAATGCCCATCACGGTGTCGTGATCACATAAAGCAAGCACATTGACACCTTGCTCATGAGCTCGTTTTACGAGTTCTGTAGGCGTTAAAACACCATCTGAAGCCGTACTATGGCAATGTAAATCATATTTGATCATCGGCTTTCCTATAAATTAGTTTGAATAGTGTAATTATCTTCATCAACAATTACAGCTTGGCTATTTGTTAAAGGGAGTAAATTCAATTTGGATTGATAGATCTGAACAGTTTTCTGTGAACTCTCTTCAAAAGGAAACTCACCATAATGTGGAACAATTGCAAAATCGACTAAATTTAAAGCTGAATAATTGGTCAAATCGATAGCTATATTTTTGTCATCCATAATTTGATTATACTCGATGTCGCTGGCGGTAATAATAGCACCGGCAGATTCACCAAGGTAAAGCATACCTTCATCAATTCGTTTTTTTATATGTGGTAATAAGTGCTTTCTTTTCAACTCTTGTAATAGATAAAACGTATTACCACCAGAAATGTAAAGGCTCGGCGTATAATTTAATTTATCCTTAATAACCTCTTCTGTTTCTTGGGCTATATCCAAAACATCGACTTCAAAACCTAATTTATGAAAAATATTTTTTTGCCTCATCAATGTATTCAACATAGCTTTTCTACATTACCTGCAGTAGGTATAAACAGCACTTTTATGCAATAAAAAAATGCTGTTTTAAAAATCGTTTGAAAAAGATTTTCTACGGCTGCAAAATAAGAGGCTAGAAATAATGTTTTTCATATTATTTCTCTCTTACTTAATCGCCTGAACCAAGCCTTTTAACTAAGCTTGGGCCGTGGTAAATCAAGCCCGAATAAACTTGTAACAAGTCTGCCCCAGCTTCAATCTTCTCTTGTGCGTTTTGTACACCGTCAATACCACCACTCCCAATAATCGGAATTTGTCCTTTCAGTTCTTGATGCAATCTTCGAATAATTTCTGTACTTTTCTGCTGTAACGGTTTTCCACTTAAGCCGCCTTGTTGTTCAGCATTTTTCAAACCTGTGACGTTGTCGCGAGAAATGGTTGTGTTTGTGGCAATAACACCATCCATTTGATGACGAAGTAAGGTATCTGCAATTTGAACGAGCTCAGCCTCAGATAAATCAGGTGCAATTTTTACTGCAATCGGCACATATTTATTATATTGCTCAGCTAATACTTTTTGGCGTTGCTTTATACTTTGCAGTAAATCATCAAAGTAATCACCATACTGCAATTGGCGTAAATCTGGCGTGTTTGGTGATGAAATATTTACCGTAATATAATCCGCATAGTTATAAGCTTTGTTTAAGCAAAATAGGTAATCATCTTTACCCTTTTCAAGGGGCGTGATTTTATTTTTACCAATATTAATCCCAATTACGCCATCAAATTTTTGCCTTTTTAACATTTTTCGACCACGTAATCAATACCATAATTATTGAATCCATTACGGTTAATAATCCCTTCTGCTTCAACTAAACGGAATTGACGAGGCTTAGCATTTCCCTCCTGTGCCAAAGGCGTAACCGTACCGACTTCAATAAAACCAAATCCCATCGCACCAAAGCCATCAATAGCCTCAGCATTTTTATCTGCGCCCGCTGCTAACCCAATAGGATTTTTAAACGTAATGCCCATTACTTGCTTAGGCGAACCTTGTGGACAAGCCAAAAGCTGCTTTAATAAAAATTGGCAAGGTGATTTACCCGCTAAATGCAATGATTTAATCACTAAATCATGAGCGGTTTCAGGATCAAGGGAAAAGATGGCTTTACGGATCAAAGAATACATACTCGTTTATCTCTCAGGATAGTTCACTGTAAATGGAAAGTGCGGTCAAAATTAACCGCACTTTAGCTGAAAATTTCGTTGCATAGCATTTTAAAATGAAAGCAACGTATATGCAACGAAAGGTACTTAGATAACTCTACTTACGAATGTATAGTTCCTTGGTATACACATAATCCTGTGGATTATGCATTGGGAACCCACCTACTGCTGGATTAATTACTTTGATCAATGGTGAATAGAATATCGGGATTAGAGGCGCCTCTTCCGCAATAATCAGCTCTGCTTGACGATATAATTCAGCACGCGTCTTATCATTTAAAGTACTTTGTGCTTCTTTCATGATTTGATCAAATTTCTCACTCTTCCACAGCCCCACATTTTCGGGAGATGTTGAAACTAATGAATTAAGAAATGCTGATGGCTCATTATATTCCGCATCAATTGACATACGAGACAATTGGAAATTTCCCATATTGCGTTCGCCTAAATAGGTTTTCCATTCCATCGTACGTAATTTCACATCTGCACCTAATTGTTTTTTCCATTCTGAAGCTAACGCTAACGCAACTTTTTCATGTGTCGCATACTTGTTATAAAAAATCTCAAACTGGAGCGGATGTTTTTCATTATATCCTGCATCATTTAATAATTTTTTAGCTTGTTCAACCCTTTCCGTTAACGGTTGACTCAATTCAACAATATTCGGCGCATTAAAACTATCGACTTCAGGTGGGGTTAATGTCGCAGCAGGTTTACGCAAGCCAATAATATGTTCTGCTATTAATGGTCGGTCTAACGTAAGATATAGCGCTTTGCGTACTTTTTCATTATCAAATGGAGGTTTAGCCACGTTGAATGTATAGAATTCCGTGGTTAATCGAGGCACGACAATCAGTGCATCCGGTGTGTGTTTTTGAATATGTGGAATCTGTTCTACTGGTACCCAAGTTAAATCCAATTCTTTAGCTTGGTATCGTTGATATGCAGAAGCTAAACTTTCTTGAAATAGGTATTCAGAAGTATTAATGAGCGTATTTTTATCATTCCAATAAAGTGGATTACGTTCCGCTGTAATTTTCTCATTAATAGTCCATTGCTTTAATTGATAGGCTCCATTGCTTACTATATTTTGAGCTGTCGCCCATTTATCACCCAATTGAGCCAATTTATGATGTGGTACAGGGAATGTCGTAGGGTACGCAAGTAATTGCAAGAAATAAGGTGTAGCTTGGGTAAGAGTAACTTCAACTTGTTTATCATTAAGTGCTTTAATGCCTAATTCATTCAACGGCATTTTACCTTGCATTACTTCTTCAGCATTTAAAATATGTGCCTTTGTTAAATAATTCGCATTAGGGCTACCAAATTTAGGATCAACTGCACGTTGCCAACCGAGTACAAAATCTTTCGCTGTTACTGGAGTACCATCCGACCATTTTGCATCACGCAATGAAAAGGTATAAATTTTCCCATCGTCAGAGACTGTCCATTTTTCTGCTTGTGCCGGCTGCACTTGACCATTTTCATCCAACCAAATTAACCCTTCAAATAAATCAATCACAATTTGGGCAGCGGTATTTTCTTGTACCAATTGGGGATCAAGAGAACCAGGATCACTATGTGTGTTTTGACGGAAGACTTGAGTGTCAGAAAGTGGCGTACCAGCAGGTACAGTGGCAGAAAATGCTGTTGTTGAAAAAATGCCAAGCATCATACTGACCAGCACTGATGTTTTTGTATGTTTTCATATAAAATCCTTATTAACTAATACGGCGAAATGCCGTTTTCTATTTTATCAAAGTGAATAAAAAGAAAAAGATTGATATAGTTAACAAATTTGAAAAAAATACGGGATATCTTTTAGATATCCCGCATTAAAATTAATTGGATATAAAATAAATTTATAGCAATTATTGCAATGCTTTCTCAATCTTCTCGAATAAATCTTTTGAGAGATCTTCAACAGCACTTAAGCGCTCTAAAGCACGTTTCATTAACGTTTGACGTTGTGCATCAAAACGTGAGAAACGAATTAATGGCTCAATCAAACGTGCAGCCACTTGTGGATTTGTTTCATTTAAACGAATTAAGACGTCTGTTAAGAAAACGATAGCCAGAACCACTGATATGATGGAATGCTTTTAAGTTGTGATTTGCAAAGCTACCCACTAATGAACGTAAACGGTTTGGATTGTTGAAGTTAAAGCTTGGGTGATCCATTAATGCTTGTACAATTTCCAATACGTTTTCATCTGGGCGAGTTGCTTGTAAAGCAAACCATTTATCCATAACTAAGCCATCATGTTGCCATTTTTGTTCGAAATCCGCTAACAAGGTATCACGGCAAGGTAATGCGGCTTTAGTTGCCATATTTAATGCCGCCAACGTATCTGTCATATTATTGGCATTATTGTAATGTTTTTGGACTACATTATTACCAAGATTGGTGTAAGCCAAATAACTTAAACAAAGATTACGCATTGCTCGTAAGGCAATATCTTCTTGTGTTACTCGATAATCTTCAAGACGAATATGGGTGTAAATACGCAATAAATCTTCTTTCAAGTATTCTGCAATTTGCACCAACATAAATTCTCTTGCGGCTGCAATGCCATCTGGATCAATCGTTTTAAAACTTTCTGCAAACTCAATGTCTTTTGGCAAGGTTAGAATTAATGTCGCTAATTCAATATCTTGTTCATAATTTTCCAATACATGCGCAAGTGCGGTCAAAACATCAGGTAAAATTTCAAAGGCTTCACCTTGTTGGAAATGCGCCACATTACGACGCAATTCTTGAGTAAACAGCATTTGTGCTGCATCCCAACGAGCAAATTGATTATCAGCGAATTTAAGTAAACCTAATAACTGCTCTGTGGTGTAATCATAATCCAGTTTAACCGGTGCAGAAAAATCACATAATAATGCAGGAATTGGACGGCCATAAATGCCATGGAACTCAAACACTTGGTCTTTTTCCGTTACATTTAACACATCGCTTAACAATTCACCGTTATACTGTAACATTTGTTTGGTGCCTTTCGCATCATAAAGTGCAATTTTTCAATGGAATATGTAAGTTTACTTTTTCCATTTGGTCTGCTGTTGGCGGTGTAGATTGTGAAACCGTTAAACGATAAGTATGAGTTTGTTCATCATAGGCATCGCTAATCAATAATTCTGGCGTACCTGATTGGCTATACCAACGACGGAATTGTGCTAAATCAACGTCATTTGCACGTTCCATTGCAGAAACAAAATCTTCACAGGTTGCCGCTTTACCATCGTTTTCAGCAATATAAAGTTGCATCCCTTTTTGGAAACCTTGTTCACCTAATAAAGTGTGCAACATACGAATCACTTCTGCCCCTTTTTCATATACGGTCACGGTATAGAAGTTATTCATCTCAATGACTTTTTCAGGGCGAATTGGGTGTGACATTGGGCTTGCATCTTCGGCAAATTGCACTGTACGTAAGAATTTCACGTTATTAATACGATTGACTGCTCGGGAACCTGTGTCAGATGAAAATTCTTGATCACGGAAAACCGTTAAACCTTCTTTCAAACTTAATTGGAACCAATCACGGCAAGTTACACGGTTTCCCGTCCAGTTATGGAAATATTCGTGTGCAATCACGCTTTCAATGGCAAGATAATCATCATCAGTTGCTGTTTGTGGATTTGCCAACACAAATTTAGAGTTAAAAATATTCAACCCTTTATTTTTCCATGGCGCCCATATTGAAGAAATCCACAGCAACAATCATGTAAATATCTAAGTCGTATTCTAAATTGAAACGGTCTTCATCCCATTTCATCGCTTTTTTCAGGCTTTCCATTGCCCATGAAGCGCGATCAAGATTGCCACGGTCAACATAAAGCTCTAAGGCCACTTCACGACCACTTTTTGTTGTAAAGGTATCTTGTAATAAATCAAAATCACCCGCCACTAAAGCGAATAAATAGCTTGGTTTCGGGAATGGGTCATTCCATTCAACCCAATGACGACCGTCCTCTAATTCACCACTTGCAATGCGATTACCATTAGAAAGTAAGTAAGGATATTTAGTCTTATCGGCGGTAATTTTGGTTGTATAGCGAGCCAATACATCTGGACGGTCAAGCATATAGGTAATTTGACGGAAACCTTCTGCTTCACATTGTGTACAAATGCCCTCGCCAGATTGATAAAGCCCTTGTAAAGAGGTGTTTTGTGCAGGCTCTAGATTCGTCACAATTTCAAGCTCAAAATTGACCGCACTTTGATTGGTTAAATCTAACGTTAAACTTTCGTGGTCTTGATGATAATGTTTGAAATCTTCGCCATTGAACTTAATGGAGGCAAATTGGAAGCCATGACCATCTAATCGTAGGTGTGTTGCTTCATCATTTAAACGTTGGAAGGTTGTCTTTGCTGTAACAACGGTATGCTTAGGATCTAATTGAAAATCAAGGAAAATATCCGTAACCGTAAAATCAGGTTGTTTGTAATCTTTTCTATATTTCGCTTTAGCTAACATAATCTGCTCTATTTCTAAGAAAAAAACTCATATTAGGATAAGATTTTATGACAAAACTTGCAATGGAATTTTTCAGTTTTTACCATATAGCAAACGTTTGCTTAAAAGTGGGCAAATATGCTATTCTACGCATCGTTTTTTATCAGATAAATTTTTAAAAATATGTCAAATACCGCACAAATTGCTATTGTTATGGGCTCAAAAAGCGATTGGGCAACCATGCAAGAAGCCACTCAAATTTTAGATGAACTCAATGTGGCATATCATGTTGAAGTCGTTTCTGCACATCGAACCCCCGACAAATTGTTTGAATTTGCCGAAAATGCACAAAAAAATGGTTACAAAGTGATTATTGCAGGTGCAGGTGGTGCAGCGCATTTGCCGGGTATGATCGCAGCCAAAACACTTGTGCCAGTACTTGGGGTACCTGTTAAAGCTCTATATTAAGCGGTGTAGATAGTCTCTATTCTATCGTACAAATGCCTAAAGGTATTCCTGTTGGTACCTTAGCAATTGGCCCTGCTGGCGCAGCTAATGCAGGATTACTCGCCGCACAAATTCTTGCTGGTTGGGATGATGCGTTATTTGCTCGCCTACAAGCATTCCGCGAAAATCAAACTAATGTGGTATTGGATAATCCTGATCCACGTAAATAAAACACCTTTCATTTTGACCGCACTTTTTAAAGTGCGGTTGTTTTTTAGCTAGATTTGATGAGAAATTTTATGCAAAACTCTACCCTCTATCCTACCGTTTATGTGCTTGGTAATGGTCAACTCGGCAGAATGTTACGTTACGCCGGCGCACCATTAGACATTCATGTTCAACCACTTGAGTTTAATGCGCCAGTATTTGATTTACCTAAAGATGCCATCATCACCGCAGAAATTGAACGTTGGGAAAAAACACCTTTAACTGAATTATTAGGGTCATCATAAAAATTTCGTTAATCAGAATGTTTTTTGGCTTATTAGCCGATCGCTTTTACCCAAAAATCTTTATTGGATGAACTTAATCTCTCTACCTCACCATGGTGTTTATTAAAAGATAAAACGCAATGGTCTGAAGTATTTAAAAACGTGGGCGAAAAGGTCGTGGTAAAACGTCGTACCGGTGGTTATGACGGCCGTGGTCAATGGATTATCACTGAAAATAATCAAAGCGACATTACGGACGATTTATTTGGTGAAGTTATCGCAGAAAAATTCATTCCTTTTGATTATGAAGTGTCTATCATTGGCGCAAGATTTAAAAATGGTGAAAAACGCTTCTATCCAGTAACTCATAATCTACAGCAAAATGGCATTTTACGTTACAGTGTGACAGATATTTCCTTCCCGCAACAACAAAGCCAACAAATTCAGGCTGAATCTATGCTTGGAAAAATCATGGATAAGCTTGAATATATCGGCGTAATGGCAATGGAATGCTTTGTTGTGGGTGATAAATTATTAATTAATGAACTTGCCCCTCGTGTGCATAACAGTGGACATTGGACGCAACTCGGCTGTGCCATTAGTCAATTTGAATTGCATCTACGAGCCTTATTAGATTTACCTACACCGACATTACAACCCTATTGCGCCAAGTGTTATGGTCAATTTAATTGGTACAGAACATAATCCACAATGGTTGAACACGCCTTTCTCCCAGTTACATTGGTATGGTAAGGAAGTTCGTCCTGGTAGAAAATTAGGTCATATCAATATTACGCATCCAGACAAAACGATCATTATTCAACAGCTTGAAAAACTTCATCACGAACTCCCCGAAGACTATCAATCCGGTTTAAATTGGGCGATTGAAAAATTAAAATAATTGCAAAAACAACCGCACTTTTTGATGAATATCTAAAAAAACATCAAAGTGCGGTTGATTTTTATTAGGTTCTTCTTGATAAAATCCATCGACTGAAGTATAAAATTACTCATCTCACAACACATACATAAGGAAAAGCTATGTTTGAACATATCAAAGCGGCTCCGGCCGATCCTATCTTAGGCTTAGGCGAAGCATTCAAATCTGAAACCCGTGAAAATAAAATCAACTTAGGTATTGGCGTTTATAAAGATGCACAAGGTACAACGCCAATTATGCGTGCGGTAAAAGAAGCCGAAAAACGCTTATTTGATAACGAAAAAACGAAAAACTATCTGACTATCGATGGTATTGCAGATTATAACGAACGCACAAAAGAGCTCCTTTTCGGTAAAGATTCAGAAGTTATTAAAGCGAATCGAGCAAGAACGGTACAAAGTTTAGGCGGCACAGGGGCATTACGTATTGCTGCGGAGTTCATCAAACGCCAAACCAAAGCACAAAATGTGTGGATTAGTACGCCAACATGGCCAAACCACAATGCCATTTTCAATGCGGTAGGTATGACAATTCGTGAATATCGTTATTATGATGCTGAACGCAAAGCCCTTGACTGGGAACATTTACTTGAAGATTTAAGCCAAGCAAATGAAGGCGATGTGGTGCTGTTACACGGTTGTTGCCACAACCCAACCGGTATTGACCCAACCCCTGAACAATGGCAAGAATTAGCCGCACTTTCAGCAAAAAATGGCTGGTTACCACTCTTTGACTTTGCTTATCAAGGTTTAGCCAATGGCTTAGACCAAGATGCTTACGGTTTACGTGCTTTTGCGGCAAATCATAAAGAATTATTAGTGGCGAGTTCATTCTCTAAAAACTTTGGTTTATACAATGAGCGCGTAGGTGCCTTTACCCTTGTGGCTGAAAATGCAGAAATTGCTTCAACTGCATTAACACAGGTGAAATCAATTATTCGTACACTCTACTCTAACCCAGCATCTCACGGTGGGGCGACCGTAGCGACCGTATTAAATGATGCACAACTTCGTCAAGAATGGGAAAATGAATTAACTGAAATGCGTGAGCGTATCAAAAAAATGCGTCATTTATTCGTTCAGTTATTAAAAGAATATGGTGCAGAACAAGATTTCAGCTTTATCATGGAACAAAACGGTATGTTCTCTTTCAGCGGCTTATCACCTGAACAAGTTGATCGCTTAAAAGAAGAATTTGCGATTTACGCTGTTCGTTCAGGTCGTATCAATGTGGCCGGTATCACTGAAGACAATATTCGTTATTTATGCGAAAGCATCGTTAAAGTACTTTAATTAACGCAATCAGACAGCCAATAATGGCTGTCTGATATTTTTATACATTTTCAGTTAATTCATCTATACTTTTGCACAACCCGATATTCTAAATCATCGTAATCTCTATGGAGATATTCAAAATTCTTTCTGGCATAAGCAATTTTCATTTGTTCTGAAAGATCTAACTTGCTTTCATCCACACCATGCTGAATACCCTTACCGGTATTTTTGGTTTCCGCCACAAAGTAAACTTTATTCTGCCCTTTAAATACTACAGCCCAGTCGGGATTATAATTCCCCAATGGCGTTGGAATTTTAAAATTTTTCGGTAACTTAAAATAAAACTCGACATTTTCACTGCTTTCACAATGGCGGGCAAACGTATTTTCCGTGTTGGAATCTAGGGAAATATAGCCCTCATAAATGGTTTTTGATTGATTACTCACAGAAAAACTGTATTGATTAAGATAAAACTCAAAATCCTTAAATAACGTCATTTCATAGGTGCGATCTGCAATGCGGTGATATTCCACACCATCCGCCATAATTTGACTTAACGCTTCATTAATTTTTTCTGCAACCAAATCAATAAAACGTTGTGGATTATGATAAATCTCAGCCAGTCGTTTTGATTTTTGCAAAATACGGCAAATGGTTTGACGGGTTAACCCGGTTTTCTTCTGTAATTCGCCCAACACATCGGGAATATCCCAGTGAGTTTTTGAGGTTACCTGATTGGAAGAACGATATTCGGTCGTCACGCCTTTTTCATTAATCGCAAATGCGACCTTTTCATGTCGAATTTTCACCTCATCAATACGTGGCATTTTTGACCAAATTTTTTGACCGCACTTTCGATCAAATCATACTGTGAAAAATTGACCCGATAAGTCGTTTGGTGCTTAATACGTTCCCAAATCGCGGAAAATTCAGGGTGTTGGCTAAAATCTTTGCGATAACGCACATATTTTCGATCCAGCTTATTTTTAATTTGCCCTTTATCAAAGGACACACCGCAATCTTCTTCAATTTCCCGTTGTAATTTGGTCGCAAATTCCTCATAGCTTTCATTGGCAATCACTGTCAGGATATTTTTTTATCCCGCTCACGGCTTCTTACGCCAAGCTGATTCACCGGCAAGCGCAATCCACGTCCGATTTCTTGTCGTTTTTTTAATTTCCGAATGGGTATCGTTTAACGTACAAATTTGGAACACATTCGGATTATCCCACCCCTCACGCAAAGCCGAGTGAGAGAAAAATAAAACGCAACGGATTACCCAACGACAGCAAGGATTCTTTATCCCGCATAATTAAATGATACGTGTCATTATCCGCCTGTGTCGTGCCGTTGGTATCTTTCAAGACGCCTTTTTTATCTTTGGAAAAATAACCTTCATGCACGCCAACGGGGTCTTTTCCATGGGTTAATTCGCGATAAATTTCCTCAAACCATTGATAAAATTTGCCGTCGTTGCGGTAATTATCTACTTTATCAATAAAAAAATAGCGACAATACTTTAATGCCTAATGGATTTAAGATTTTTTCCTTGCGTAAATGTTCTTCTATTGTGCGACGAATTTGCATTTTTTGAATGTCATCTTTCAAGAGAGAATTATCAACGCCTTTCGTCACTTTTAATCCGCCGGAAAACTCAATCTGTTGTTCCTCAACATTCATTCCTTCCAAAATATAACCACTGCGATAAACTTCATTTTGTCTGGAAAGATCAAATAAGTCTTGCTTCGGCTTAACGGTGACGACTTTCTTCTTTATCGACTTATCATTCACCAAGATTTCCACTTTCGCCGACCAACTTTTCGCGCCGGCGTTAATTCCTTTTAACGCCACATAAGCGCCATTCACATCATTATCTGCCAACACGCTGTCCACTTCGATTTGCTTCACTAAGCCTAATTCGTACGCCTGCACGGGATTGAGGCTAAAAATCGGGTTATAGGCGTTTTTATGGGTTGCCGAATAGCGCAGAGTGAATAAAGGATTGAGACTTGCAATAGCATGACGGCGAATATCCGTTTCCATATTCTGCGGTTCATCAATAATCACAATAGGATTGACGTTTTGAATATAACGAATGGGCGCATCGCCACTTTCATTTTGTGTATTAATCACATTGCTTTCTTTGGCAAAGGCATCAATATTCATCACCAAAATTTCAATATGATTGCCGGTAGCAAAGGCTTTTAAGCGGGAAAGTTGATTACTCTTATATTCATATTTCGGATTTACGCTCGGGTTATCAAACAGGGTGGCAAAGTGGCTACGCGTTGTTTCCAAGGTATGTAATACGCCCTCACGAATAGGCACACTCGGCACCACAATCACAAATTTCTGCCAACCATATTGACGATTCAATTCAAAAATCGTACGTAAATAAACATAGGTTTTCCCCGTTCCGGTTTCCATTTCTACGGTAAAATTTCTACCCTGTTCCTCAATTAAAGTGCGGTAAAAATTAAAAGTATTTTGTTGCTTGCCCAAGTTTTGTTGCAACTGTTCATCATTAATTTGTAACGGCAAATTCGCCACGAAACGCATATCATTCTGCGCTTTCAAACCGAATTCCGTTTGCTGATTAGGCTGTCCGATGAACAAATCTACCGCCGCTTGAATCGCATGCGTTTGGTAATCCAAGGTTTCAAATTGAAGTTCCATTTTGCCTCCTTAAAGCACAAAGAAGGCAATGCCTGCATCATTCATTTGCAACTCGGCATTTTTCTTTAAGGCATCATCGCCATTAAACAGCGAATCTAACGTCACGACTTTTTTCGGCTGGGCAGAAATCACCTGATCCAATAAATCCGCACTCAGGGTTTCAAGCAACAAGGCAAACTGTTGCCCGCTTTCATCACTCACCCAAAACACCTGATTTTTCCGACCGCACTTTTTGCCGTCAATTTCAATCCTAAACGCAACAACATTTCATAAAGCATGGCGTCAGGCATTGCCTCTTTCCGTACAGGATCGACAAATAATTCGATTTGTTGCGCTAAATTTTCTGCCGACGGCGATTGCCATTGTTTAAAGTGACTGTTGGTCAGCTTAAATACTTTAAAACCGGTATCTATTCGCTTGTCTGGGTGATTTTTCAGCAATTTGTTTACCGGCCCGACGGATGCGTTCTTTGGAAATTTCGGCGATGTTTGTAGATAACTTATTCGATTTACAAAAAAATCATATGCTATTTTTTTGTTCTTTATCTTTGGGATCTAATTGCTCAGGTAACTGAACAACAATAAATTTTCTATTCCCGCCATCTTTATTTAATTCCATTATTGCATGGGCTGTCGTACCTGAACCACTGAAAAAAATCAAGGATAATATCATTTGAATTTTTTTCTGTTGAAAAGACTTAGAATTCGTTGCAACAACCCAATCGGTTTCGGATTACTAAATACCGCTGTTCCATCAAACATTTTCTTTAATAATTGAGTACCATTAGTTGTTGTTTCTACATCATCCCAAATAGTCTTAGTGACTTTCCCTCGTTCTTCAGCTTCCCATTTGAAGCGTTTTCTTAATGGTGCACCATCTCCTGTTTTTCCAAAAATGATTCGATTATCTTTTACAAGCTCTTGGTATTTTTTTCATAATCGTTTTTTTCCAACTTGCACCTTCATTTGGGGTATAAACTTTCCCTCGTTTTAGGATTGACAATCTCATATTGTTGATTTGGTCTCCAACCACCGACTTGGAAAGGGTCGGCTTTCCATTCTCCCCTAGGATCATTATCTGGATTTGAAAATCCTTCCCCATCTTCAGGTAATCTGAATTTCTCCCGATTCTTGATGTAATAGTCAATATTTTTTTGCATAAATTAAAGTATATGTGAGATACAGAAATTAATGCCGTATTAGTCACTGATTTTGTTGAATTCCAAATTACATCAGCAATGAAATTTTCTTCACCAAATACCTCATCACACAACAACTTTAACTGAGCCTGTTCATTGTCATCAATGGAAATAAAAATCACACCGTCATCTTTCAGTAAATTCTTTTGCCAAATGCAAACGAGGCAACATCATATTTAGCCATTTGCTGTGGAAGTGCCCGTTTTTCCTTGCTGTTTTTCTTGAAAGCCAGTTTGAGTTTGCCTTCGTCATCCAATTCGCCGCTTTTTTCCTGGTAATCTTTAAGATCCTGCTTGAAATTGTCGTTATAAACAAAATCATTACCTGTGTTATAAGGCGGATCGATATAAATCATTTTGATGCTATTGAAATAGGATTTTTGTAACACTTTCAACACATCCAGGTTTTCCCCTTCAATAAATATATTTTCAGTGGAATCAAAATTGACACTTTCCGCAGGTTGCGGTGTGAGGGTTTTGCAAGTTTGTGCTTGTAATACGCGATAGGCTTCCGATTTTTCCCGCCCAGTTCAACATATAACGCTCGGGCTCGGTGGTGATGTGTTCAGAAAAAAGTTGTTGGAATTTTTGAAAATCAATTTGCTCTTCGCAAAAAATTTCAGGTAGAAGTAATTTGAGTTGCGTTAATTTAATGGATAGGTTATCCAAGTGCTGTGCTGTGCTGTGCTGTGCTGTGCTGTGCTGTGCTGTGCTGTGCTGTGCTGTGCTGTGCTGTGCTGTGCTGTGCTGTGCTGTGCTGTCAGGCATTATGATTCTCCTTTTAAATATGTCAATAATAGAATATAAAACAACAAATTTTTATTATTTACCACTTCTCTAACGCTTCTGTATCGCTCTCTTTTGCTTCAATCCAACGTTCACCTTGATTAGTTTGTTCTTTTTTCCAGAACGGCGCTTTGGATTTTAAGAAGTCCATAATAAATTCATTGGCGTGGTAAGCATCACCTCGGTGAGCCGAACTGATGCCGACTAAAACAATTTCATCGCCGGTATGTAAAAGTCCTACACGATGAATCACAGACACTCGTTGGATATCCCAACGCGCTTTCGCCTGCTCCACAATTTCACGTAAGGCTTTTTCTGTCATGGCGGGATAATGTTCTAAGTATAAGCTGGATACCTCATCGCCTAAATTAAGATCGCGCACTTTACCTACAAAAATAACCGTTGCACCAACCGAATGTTGCTCAGAAAGCCATTGGTAAACGGCATTTTGATCGAAAGGTTGTTCTTGTACTGAAATCTGAATATCCGTCATTTAGCCCCCTGTTACTGGTGGGAAAAACGCAATTTCATCGCCATTTTTGACCGCACTTTCTAATGGCATTAAAGTTTGATTAATGGCAACTAAAAGCTTCCCTTTTTCTAACGCTAACGCCCATCTATCACCTTTTTGAGCAAGATGTTCACGCACCGCTTCCGCTGTCGTAAAATCGCCTTCAAGCTGAATAGAATCTTCACCAATTAATTCACGAGTTTGAGCAAAAAAATAAAACATTTAACATCTTACTTTTTCCTCCGCAATAAAATGACCAGATTTTTCCACCGATCTTTTCTAACAGGCGAACATGCTCAATCACCATGTCTTTTTGTACGGCTTTACACATATCGTAAATGGTTAAGGCTGCTACGCTTGCTGCCGTTAATGCTTCCATTTCTACGCCGGTTTTTCCGGTTAATTTACAAAGGGATTGAATACGAACTTGGTTGGTTTCAAGTAACGGTTCTAAATTCACTTCCACTTTAGAAAGTAACAATGGATGGCAAAGCGGGATAAGTTCCCAAGTGCGTTTTGCGGCTTGAATACCTGCAATACGCGCAGTAGCAAAACACATCACCTTTATGATGTTTACCTTCCACAATCATGGAAAGCGTTTCTTTTGACATGGTTACAATGGCTTCAGCACGAGCTTCGCGAACAGTCTCTACCTTTGCAGAAACATCCACCATATTGGCTTCGCCTTGAGAATTGATATGCGTAAATGTAGTCATAATAAAATAAAGTGCGGTTAAAATATTGAATGTTTTACATGTGTGATAAAAGCAAAATAAGTGAATAGCAAAATTCACCTATTTTCTTTTAGCCACCGATAGAAGCTAAATGATTTCTTACGCCACTATCACCGATATGCAAATAATGATGTTCACGTTTGCCTTGAAGTGCGGCAAAAATACGGGCTTGCAAAATATCTTGCTGCTCATGTGATTGCAATAAATCACGTAATTCAATGCCTTCTTCACCAAATAAACAAAGATGAAGTTTGCCCTTCGCTGATACTCTGAGACGATTACAGCTTGCGCAGAAATTCTTCTCATAAGGCATGATTAAGCCAATTTCGCCTGCATAATCAGGATGCGTGAATACTTTAGCTGGACCATCAGTATGGGATTTGTGTTGTAATTGCCAACCGTTTTGCAGCAATTTATCCGCTAATACCTGTCCTGAAAGATGGAATTTATCAAAGAAACTATCCATTTCGCCCGTTTGCATGAGTTCGATAAAGCGCATTTGAATTGGGCGATCTTTCACCCAAACAAGGAATTGCTCAAACTCTTTGTCATTCAAATTTTCATCAAAACTGAATTGACTTTGACTTTGTTGTAACCCACTTCAAATGCACGATCGATACCACGCATCACGTCATCAAATTTATTGATGCCTGTAATTTGATGGAACATTTTCGGATCTAAGCTATCAACACTGACGTTAATAGACGTAATTCCTGCTTTCTTCCAATCAGCCACATCTTTTGCCATGCGATAGCCATTTGTCGTAACAGCTAATTGACGAATGCCATCAATATTAGCAATGCTTTCAGCAATAGAAATAAAATCTTTGCGTAAAGTGGGTTCGCCACCCGTTAAACGGATTTTCTCTGTGCCCATTTCAGCAAATGCTTGGGCAAGATGGGTAATTTCTTTTAACGTTAAGAAACTTGGCTTGTTAGCTTCGGGTTGATAACCATCCGGCAAACAATAGGTACAACGAAAATTACACTGATCGGTAATCGACAGTCGTAGATAGTAATATTGACGTTGGAAAGGATCGACTAAGCGAGACTCTCCTACGTTCTTGATAGGAATGGATTGCATTTTACACCTTTCTAAATATGGAGAGGATAAACCGTTTCCAGCGTATCCCTGAATAACGTACCGCGTTATTGGCTTGCCACCATATTTCTTGTGAAACTTAGGCTAAACAAGCTCGGAGTTATGCGTTAAAAATAAATTGTGTTGGTATTGTAATAAAAGCAAGCGGTTAATAGCAATAATTTGGTAAAATAACTCGACTATATTGATAAAAAAATAATAGAATTAACTTATATAACAGAATATATAACATTGTTTCTTATAATAATTTATAGGTAAAAAGGAAGAAAAATGTCTGATTTATCTCGTCACAGTCGTCATGAACATTTAGACGAAATCAAACATATTGTTGCCATTGGTGGTGGTCATGGATTAGGGCGTGTATTATCGGCGCTTAGTTTTATGAAAGAGCGTTTAACCGGTATTGTCACCACCACAGATAACGGCGGTTCAACGGGTCGCATTCGTCAAGAACAAGGCGGTATTGCATGGGGAGATCTGCGTAATTGCTTAAATCAAATCATTATTGAACCGAGCACGGCCTCTGCATTATTTGAATACCGCTTTACTGGCGAAGGTGAGCTTTCTGGGCATAATTTAGGCAATTTAATGCTTAAAGCTTTAGAAGATATGCATATTCGCCCTATTGAAGCCATTAACTTGATTCGTGAATTACTCAAAGTAAAATCTCACATTATTCCCATGTCAGAAGAACCAGTTCATCTTGCCGCGAGTTTAGGCTCAGGCTCCAGTATTGTAGGTGAAGTGAGCATTGATAATTTAACAGAATTACCTCAATCACTTTTCTTAGTGCCCATGGTTAAAGCCGCACAAGAAGCCATCCAAGCATTGGAGCAAGCGGAAGTCATTTTACTTGGTCCAGGAAGTTTCATGACGAGCATTATGCCGCCGCTATTGCTACCTGAATTAGCGACTGCCCTGCGTAATAGCAAAGCGAAAGTGATTTTTATTGATAACTTAGGGGTAGAAATTGGTGCCGCCTCTCAGCTTTCACTGGCTGATCGTATTCAGAAAATTCATGAAATTGTTGGTGAATCCATTATTGATGGTGTCATTACACCTTATCGCGAAAAAAGTGCGGTCGATTTGTCTGCCATTTCTTCCGTTAAAATCTTAGCTAAACGTTTAAATGCAGATGATATTAGCTATCGTCACGATCGAACATTACTTGCCAAAGCTATCGATGAATTAATTGGTGAATTAGATTACAAATAAAAACCGCACGTTAAAAAGTGCGGTCATTGTTTAGCTTATTTTTTCCCGAAAACTCTCACATTCGTGAAACCATTTTCTTTTAAATAAAGCGCTTGCAGTTTACTCATCACGCCTCGCTCACAATAAAGCACATAGTTTTTACTTTGATCTAATGAACCGAATTGCGAAGATAATTTGTAAAACGGCAACTGCATTACTTGATGCTCGTCTGATTCAAATGGATTTTCATCTGTCTCTTCTGGGCTACGAATATCTAAAATAATATCGTTTTCACCAAGCACTGAAATGGTATCCACTTCGACCACTTCTTTCTCCGTCTCTTCTGCAATTTGGCGAATATCTAAATATTGTGCATTTTCAACCGCACTTTCCAACACACCAAAATCAAAGTGATTTTCTTCTTCAAGAATTTTTTCACGTACCGCTTTAATCGTTGGATTTTTAGAAATCACCCCACAGAACTCTGGCATTGATTTGGCAATATCATCCGTGCCGATCTCTTTCGCCATTGCAATAATCTGTTCTTTATCATGAGTAATGAGTGGACGTAATACTAAGGCATCGGATGCTTCATCAATTAAACGTAAATTGGTTAAAGTTTGGCTAGATACTTGCCCGAGTGCCTCACCCGTAACAATAGCTTGAATATCAAAACGTTGTGCGACTTTACTTGCTCCGCGCACCATCATTCGTTTTAATACGACGCCCATTTGGCCATTATCCACTTTCTCTAAAATCTCGCCCACTACGCCTTCAAAAGGAATGGCAATAAAGCGGACTTTATGAGATGAGCTATAACGGCTCCAAATATGGTAAGCCATTTGTTTCACGCCAATTTCATGGGCTGCCCCACCTAAATTGAAGAAACAATAATGCACACGTGAACCACGGCGAATGAGCATATAACTAGATACGCCTGAGTCAAAGCCACCAGAAATCAATGAAAGCACATCTTCTTGCGTTCCAATTGGATAACCACCAAGACCAACATGACGAGCTTTTACCAGCATCATTTTGTCATCTTCAATATCAATACGCACCGTCACATCAGGATTTTTTAAGCGTACTTTGGCGCTTTCAATATGCTGATTTAAACCACCACCGATATAACGTTCAGCTTCAATGGAACTGAAATCATGTTTCCCTTTGCGTTTTACACGCACGCAAAAAGGTTTTTGTTTTTCAAGTTGATCGGCAACATCCGCCAGCGTCAATTCAAAGATATGATGTAAATCGGTAAATGGTTTTTCTTCTACTTCTAAAAAATGGTGAATACCCGGAATGCGTTGTAAAAGCGCAATCAACTCTTCACGATTGGCTTCATTTTTTGAGCGCACTTCGATGTAATCCCAATGACGAACAACCGCTGTTTCTTCATCATATTTCTGTAAAATATTACGTATATTTGAGGTCAAAAATTTTTCGCGAAACGCTTACGCACGGTTTCGCTTTTTAATCATAATTTCAGGAAAAAGTTTAACGATAAATTTCATAATAATCTGTGAATAATAAAAAATGGCCGTATTGTACGCTAAATTCCAGATTCCACAAAGTTCAAATTCTCACGAAAAACTGACCGCACTTTGAAATAAGTTTTTAACATCCCTATAAAAATCAAGTACAATACGGAGCAATTTATTCATCTGAAAAGGATAATTTAATGGCGCGTAAACCAGCAAATGCTGAACCTGATTTTGAAACAACACTTGCACAATTGGAAACGATTGTGACAAAACTTGAAAGCGGTGAATTACCATTGGAAGATGCGCTGAAAGAATTTGAGAACGGCATTAAATTGGCTCAACTTGGTCAAGAACGCTTACAACAAAGCAGAACAACGTATTCAAATTTTTGTTACAAAAAGCGAAACCGCCCCATTAAGTGATTATCAAGGGGACGAGTAATCCATGAGTTATCAATTCGGCACTGAACTTAAACAAGTTCAAGATCGCATTAATCAGTTTTTAGCCAATCAATTTGAAGAAATTGACTCTTATAATGCCCATTTGCGTGATGCCATGAAATATGGCTTATTGCTAGGCGGAAAACGCGTTCGTCCTTTCCTTGTCTATGCAACGGGTAAAATGCTGGGGGCAGAAATGTCCGCTTTAGATTACGCTGCCGCAGCCATTGAATCTATCCATGCTTATTCTTTAATCCATGATGATTTGCCTGCCATGGACAACGATGAACTTCGTCGTGGTCAACCAACTTGTCATATCGCTTTTTGATGAAGCTACGGCCATTTTAGCTGGCGATGCATTACAAGCTTTTGCCTTTGAAATTCTGACTGAAGCCCCTTCTCTTTCTGCTGAACAAAAATTGCAATTAGTGAAAGTCTTAGCTCAAGCATCTGGCGTACAAGGCATGTGTTTAGGGGCAAAGTTTAGATTTAATTTCAGAGCACAAAACAAGTTAATTTAGACGAATTAGAACTTATTCATCGCAATAAAACGGGTGCATTGCTAACAGCCGCATTAAAACTGGGTTTTATCTGTTCACCCTCACTTTGAAAACAAAGAATTAGAGCAACAACTAGAACGTTATTCACAAACTATTGGTTTAGCTTTCCAAGTACAAGATGACATTTTAGATATTGAAGGTGACAGTGCGGAAATCGGTAAACCGGTGGGATCTGATTTAGGCTTAGATAAAAGCACTTATCCAAAATTGTTAGGATTAGAGGGCGCGAAACAAAAAAAGCACAAGAACTCTATCAAACCGCCTTACATGAATTAGACAATTTACCTTTTGATACCACTGCATTGCGTGCATTAGCTGAATTTATTGTCAATCGTAAAAGCTAATGGTGACAGCACTGGCTTTAATTTCTCAAAGTGCGGTCACTTTTTTCACATTTTAGGACTAACGAATATATGAACAACTATCCTCTTTTATCCTTAATTAATTCGCCGGAAGATTTGCGTCTTTTAAATAAAGATCAGCTTCCGCAACTTTGTCAGGAATTACGGAGTTATCTGTTGGAATCCGTTAGTCAAACCAGTGGTCATTTGGCATCTGGTCTTGGTACCGTTGAATTGACTGTTGCACTACACTACATTTTCAAAACCCCTTTTGATCAATTAATTTGGGATGTGGGCCATCAAGCTTACCCACACAAAATTTTGACTGGTCGTCGTGATCAAATGTCCACCATTCGCCAAAAAGGCGGAATTCATCCTTTCCCTTGGCGTGAAGAAAGTGAGTTTGATGTATTGAGTGTTGGCCACTCTTCCACTTCAATCAGTGCAGGGCTAGGTATTGCAGTTGCGGCAGAACGTGAAAATGCGGGGCGTAAAACTGTTTGTGTAATTGGCGATGGTGCAATCACTGCGGGTATGGCATTTGAAGCCTTAAACCATGCGGGTTCTTTACATACTGATATGTTGGTCATTTTAAATGACAATGAAATGTCTATTTCTGAAAATGTCGGTGCATTAAATAATCACCTTGCGCGTATTTTCTCTGGTTCATTATATTCAACGGTTCGTGATGGCAGTAAGAAAATCTTAGATAAAGTACCGACCGTTAAAAACTTTATGAAGAAAACCGAAGAACACATGAAAGGTGTAATGTTCTCTCCAGAAAGTACTCTCTTTGAAGAACTCGGTTTTAACTATATCGGACCAATTGACGGGCATAACATTGATGAATTAATTGCCACTTTAAGTAATATGCGCGATCTTAAAGGCCCGCAATTCTTACACATCAAAACCAAAAAAGGGAAAGGTTACGAGCCTGCAGAAAAAGACCCAATTGGTTTCCATGGCGTACCAAAATTTGATCCAACAAGCGGTCAACTTCCTAAATCAAATGCCAAACCAACTTATTCAAAAATCTTTGGTGATTGGTTATGTGAAATGGCAGAACAAGACGATAAATTAGTCGGTATTACTCCTGCAATGCGTGAAGGTTCTGGCATGGTAGAATTTTCAGAACGATTCCCGCAACAATATTTTGATGTTGCCATCGCTGAACAACATGCTGTTACCTTTGCAGCAGGTCTTGCAATTGGCGGTTATAAACCTGTTGTGGCAATTTATTCTACCTTCTTACAACGTGCTTATGATCAGCTTATTCACGATGTTGCTATTCAAAACTTACCTGTTCTCTTTGCCATCGATCGTGCTGGTATCGTAGGTGCTGATGGTCAAACTCACCAAGGTGCGTTTGATTTAAGTTTTATGCGCTGCATTCCAAATATGATCATTATGACACCAAGTGATGAAAATGAATGTCGCCAAATGCTTTATACCGGTTATAAATGTGGTAAACCGACTGCGGTACGTTATCCGCGTGGAAATGCAATCGGCGTAGAATTAACCCCACTTGCTGAATTAGAAATTGGTCGTTCAAAAATGGTTCGTCAGGGTGAAAAAATCGCGATTCTGAATTTTGGCACACTCTTACCTGCCGCTTTATCTGTGGCAGAAAAACTCAATGCGACTGTTGTTGATATGCGCTTTGTAAAACCAATTGATGAAGCTCGCATTCTAGAAATGGCGGATACCCACGACTTCATTGTGACATTGGAAGAAAATGCGATTCAAGGTGGTGCAGGTTCAGCTGTTTCAGAAGTGCTAAATTCTCATGGAAAAACAACCGCACTTTTACAACTTGGTTTACCTGATATCTTTTATTCCTCAAGGTACACAACAAGAAGCGCTTGCTGAAATTAAATTAGATGAAAAAGGGATTGAAGAGCAAATTATTGCCTTTATAAAGGGCTAAAATTCATTCATTTTCGTTTAATTTTTGATATTTTTTTAAAAATTTTTTCAAAAAAATATCGAACTATTTCAAAAATACACAGTCTGATACATTGCTAGTGCACTGCATATTGCAGTTATCTTTTGAAGTTTCTTATAAATTAAGACCTCCCCGCTATTCAAGCTTTGAATAGCGGTTTTTTCCTTTTTAGTGGTAATAAAAAAGGACGCTTTTTAGCGTCCTAATTTTTTGAATCTAAACTTTTAAAAATTAAAGTGCAGATTTTTGCTTTTTCAACTAATGCAGCGAACGCCACTTTGTCGAATACAGCGATATCAGCAAGGATCTTACGGTCGATTTCAACAGATGCCTTTTTTTCAAGCCGTTGATAAATTTACTATAAGATAAACCATTTTGACGAGCCGCAGCGTTGATACGTGCAATCCATAATTGACGGAATTGACGTTTACGTTGACGACGGTCACGATATGCGTATTGACCAGCTTTGATCACCGCTTGGAAAGCAACGCGATACACGCGTGAACGTGCACCATAATAACCTTTAGCAGCCTTAAGAACTTTCTTATGGCGTGCTCTTGCAATAACACCACGTTTTACACGAGCCATTATTTAATCTCCTATGTAATATTTTTAACTAATTTAACTAATCGTACGTTTTTGCTTAAATAACGGCTTATGCGTATGGTAAGCAAGCTACTACTAAAACTTGGTCTGCTTTCGCAACCATTGATTTATGACGTAAATGACGTTTACGTTTAGTTGTCTTTTTAGTCAAAATATGACGTAAGTGAGATTGTTTACGTTTGAAACCGCCAGAAGCTGTTTTTTTGAAACGCTTAGCACCACCAAGTACTGTTTTAATTTTAGGCATTGTTAAAAAACTCCGCATTGTTTTTGGTTTAAATGAATAATCAGGCGAATTCTTGCGAATTACTTGCTAGCACTGATCACACTACTTTGCGACTTGCATCGCAATCTAAAAAGCAACTCAGGCTGCTGAGTTTGCCTGTTTGCTTTTAGTTTTTCATATTTACAAAGAAAAAAACTGTAGAATTATACTTTGTCGTCAATATAATTTTTGATGATTCTTCTTTATAGAGTACAGTTTATGAAAACTAAATTTATGATTGTAGCTTCTTTGGGGCTATTATTTGCACTACAAAAGTCAAGCAGATCCTATTCGTGCAGGTATTTTTGATGGGCGCTGGTGTCGCAATAGGCACAATAAACAAAAGCAAAATGTAGCTTTGCTGATGAAAAAAATTTAATGCGATGGAGGTTAAAGCACCTTATGTTAATTTATCCACTTCCACTATTAACCAAGCAAAAATCAGCTCCTAAAGGAACAAAAATTAAAAAGGTGGCTGGTGAGGCATCCTACAGAGAAGCAGGAATAGTCGAACACTTTATTATGGATGAGTTTTTTAAAAGATAAGAAAGATATGCTCCAAGTGCAACTTAGCAATGATGTGTATTGTGGTGTAAGTCCTCTCCCCGTTGAAGGTGAGAAAGTCTATTTTTATGGTGAGAAAAATACGAATGGTGGGCTGGATGTAAAATATTGGGCACCTCAAAATCCATTAGAGCGTCAATCTTGGTATTATAGGACAGAGTATGATTACCCGAGCTTCCAAGTGTTGCAACAAACAGCTGAACAAAACAGATTCATATTATGCACAATTTTTTTACTTGCCAAAGCCTATTATGATGGAAAACTAACCACTAAAAATGATAAAAAAGCCTTTGAATGGGCAAGAAGATCCTACGAAGTACAGGGAGCAAAAAATAATTTTTATAGAGTGGTTTCTCCTTTACTGGGGATACTATATGCAGAGGGCAAAGGAACAACACAAAATTGGGAAAAAGCAAAGTATTTACTGGATAACGCACATCAACAAAATTCTCGAGATATCGTCGGGTTTGAAGAATTATATGGCAAAGCAACCTATTATTATGGCTTAATGTATTATCAAGGCAAGGGCGTAGTAAAAGATCATGATATGGCACTGGAAATCTTACATATTATGATGGATACAAAACAAGAGACAAAACGAGAATCAGAAGAGGCAGAGGCACTTTATCGTAAACTCTATGAAGAAAAATATAGAATGCCATATTCCTCTGACCAAATACATATTAGCCAGTATTTTAGCGTCGCCGAAAAATACTTTAATAACGGTGAACATCAAAAAGCCTTAGAACTCTTTGAAAAATTAGCCAAGGCAGGTGATACCGATAGCCAAGTTATGGCTGGGCTAATTTATTATGAAAGTGATCAGGTTCCACAAAATGTTGCTAAAGCAAAAGAGTGGTATTTAAAAGCCATTGAATATAAGCACCCGGTAGCGGCTTATAATTTAGGCGCAATTTATGAAGACGAGAATAATCATAAAAAAAGCAAAAATTTTATTATCAAAAAGCCTGTGAATGGGGAAGAAAAGAAGGCTGTGAGGCATTAAAAAAGCTAAAATAAAGACATATCCAAGTAAACAACGTAAAAAAAGCAACCTTCAGGTTGCTTTTTTATTGTTTATTACTTCTTCTTCGGTGCTAACACCATTACTGCTTGGCGACCTTCTAATTTACCCGGTGCTGATTCCACCACAGAAATGTCAGCCAAATCGTTTTTAACGCGTTCTAATACGTCTAAACCGATATCTTGGTGAGCCATTTCACGACCACGAAACGTACAGTAATTTTTCGCTTTATCACCATCTTCTAAGAAACGGATTAAGCTACGTAATTTAACTTGGTAGTCACCTTCGTCAGTACCTGGACGGAATTTAATTTCCTTCACTTGTACAACTTTTTGTTTTTTCTTCTGTTCTTTTGCCGTTTTGCTCTTCTCATAGAGGAACTTGCCGTAGTTCATAATACGACAAACCGGTGGTTCGGCATTCGGACTGATCTCAACTAAATCAAGCGCTGCTTGTTCTGCCATATCTAAGGCCTGTTGAATTGATACAATCCCCGCTTGTTCACCATCTTGGTCAATCAAACGAACTTCTTTTACTCGAATTTCATCGTTAATGCGATTCGGGCGATTAGCTGCCGGAGCTTTTTACGGTTTTGATAATGTTATTCCTTCTATTTATTTAAGAAAAATCGACTGTATTCAAACAGAAGATTTATTAAATCATTGCTATAAAAACAAACAAAAAAACGGGCAAAATTTTATAGTATTTGCCACGTTTATGCAACAAGGATTTCTATTCCTTTAAATATCAGCGGGTAAAGTACTTATTTCAGCAGAAATACTTTCACCAAATTGAAGTAATTTCTCTAATCTTGCGGTTTCAATACACACCATATTTCGATATCCATCTGCTTTCATTGCACTTGGCGTTTTTTTCCCAAGGATTCCATAGCACTATTGAATCGGCATGATGATGGGTAATTTGAATACGTCGATTAAATGCTTTATCAACCAAGAATGTTTTTATCTTCCTCTAATGTATAAATACAATCGACGCCCTGCTCAATTTTACGAGTTGAAGGAACATCAGTATGTTTACCTTGTAATGAGTCATAACAACTGCTTGGTAAATTTTGAACTTCAATTTGTGAAATATCACCAATATTAAAATAACTGTGTAATGCTGCTTGAGCTGGTTCTTGGCCTAAATGCGTTAAAGTCATTGTGCATTTATCGGTAAATTCCATTTTCATTTTGGCTTCAATCACACCATATTCAGAAAAGAGTGAAAATTCTAACCGCACTTCATTCGCTTGCAGATCATAATCACTCAATTTCCACAAACGTAAACGCGCTGTACCGTGTGAAGGTTGTTTTACGCCACCAAACCAAGGGTAACAAAGCGGTACACCGCCACGAATCGCGACACCTTGTGTAAAAGGTTCAATCTCACTTAGCCAAAAGATATCCTGCTCAGCCCCTTTAGGCTGCCAATTTAATAGCTGTGCCCCTTGTAATGCAATTCGAGCTGAACCCACAGGGTGATTTAAGGTTAAAACAGGGATTTCATTGATACGTTCTAAAGTTAATTCTGATGTTAATTGTTGAATTTGAGCTGTCATATTCGCCTCCTTGTGATAAGGCTATTATATAGAAGAAAGGGATATTTGAGTTTATTTTTTATGCCGTGAATATAAAAAAACCGCACATCAAAAGTGCGGTCATTTTTAATTAAGATTTTAAAGAGTCAATTACTCTTCACCCAATAATTTCAACTCACGTTGTCTTACTTGAGATTTTAAGATTTCAGCAAATTCTTCAATCGTGAAAGTACCTAAATCTGCACCTTTACGAGTACGTACAGCCACTTTTCCTTCTGCGATTTCTTTATCACCGCAAACTAGCATATAAGGTACGCGACGTAAGGTGTGTTCGCGGATCTTAAAGCCGACTTTCTCATTACGTAAATCTGCTTTAACACGTAATCCAGCATCAGAAAGTTGTTTCACGACTTTTTGCACGTAGTCTGCTTGGCTATCTGTAATATTCATCACAACCGCTTGAACTGGCGCTAACCATGCTGGGAAGAAACCCGCATATTCTTCAGTAATAATACCGATGAAACGCTCAATTGAACCTAAAATCGCACGGTGAATCATAACTGGTGTACGACGGTCATTGTCTTCAGCTACATAAGAAGCATTTAGACGACCTGGTAATGCAAAGTCTAATTGGATAGTACCGCATTGCCATTCACGATCTAAGCAGTCACGTAATGCAAACTCAATTTTAGGACCATAGAATGCACCTTCACCGGCTTGAATTTCATATTCAAGACCGTTATGCGCTAATGCTGCTGCAAGACCTGCTTCTGCACGATCCCACATATCATCAGCACCGATACGTTTTTCAGGACGAGTAGATAATTTCACCTGAATATTTTGGAAACCGAAAGTGCTGTAAATGTCGTAAACCATTTTGATACAGCTGGTTACTTCACTTTCAATTTGATCTTCAGTACAGAAAATGTGGGCATCATCTTGAGTGAAACCACGTACACGCATTAAACCGTGTAAAGAACCCGATGGTTCATTACGGTGACAAGAACCAAATTCCGCCATGCGGATTGGTAAATCACGGTAAGATTTTAAACCTTGGTTAAAGATTTGAACGTGACCTGGACAGTTCATTGGTTTAATCGCATATTCACGGTTTTTCTGATTGTGTAGTAAACATCAAATCGCCGTAGTTTTTGCCAGTGACCTGTTTTTCCCATAACACACGGTCCATCATGAACGGACCTTTCACTTCTTGATAATCGTATTCTTTTAATTTTGTACGTACGAAGGTTTCCAATTCACGGAAAATTGTCCAACCATCGTTATGCCAGAACACCATACCCGGTGCTTCTTCTTGCATATGATATAAATCTAACGCTTTACCGATTTTACGGTGGTCACGTTTTGCCGCTTCTTCTAAGCGAGTTAAGTATTCCGCTAATTGTTTTTTATCTGCCCAAGCCGTACCATAGATACGTTGTAACATTTTATTTTTGCTATCACCACGCCAGTAAGCACCTGCAACTTTCATTAATTTGAAGTTGTGGCAGAAACGCATATTTGGCACATGTGGTCCACGACACATATCAATGTATTCTTCGTGATGATAAAGCGCAGGCGTTGCGGTACGTTCGATATTTTCATCTAAGATAGCCATTTTGTATGGCTCGCCGCGTTTTTCAAAAGTATCTCTTGCTTCTTGCCAGCTTACCGGAGTTTTGATGACGTCATAATTGGTTTTCGCCAATTCAAGCATACGTTTTTCGATAGCATCAATGTCTTCTTGCGTTAAAGAACGGTCTAAATCCACGTCATAATAGAAGCCATTTTCAATCGTTGGACCGATTGCCATTTTGACATCGGGGAATAATTGTTTGATTGCGTGACCAAGCAAGTGTGCGCAAGAGTGCCGAATAATTTCTAAACCGTCTTCATCTTTTGCTGTAATAATTTCAAGGTTGGCATCTTCATTGATGATGTCACAAGCATCATGACGTACGCCGTTTACACGGCCCGCGATAGTTGCTTTGGCAAGACCGGCTCCGATATCTTGAGCCACTTCTAACACAGAAACTGGACGATCAAATTCACGTTTAGAACCGTCCGGTAAAGTAATAATAGGCATAATTTTTCCTTATACAGTGGTCGCCCATACGAAAGGCAACATGCAAATAATGATTAAAAACAAACCGCACTTTCATTCACTCCCACTATCGAGCAAACCAAGTGCGGCGGAGAATTTTAGCACTTTCCACCACGCTTGTTAATATCTCACTGAATTCTTTCCAATGAGTAAACAATGATTTTCCTGATAACTACTTTATCGATTCAAAATTTCCGATAAAATGACCGCACTTTTGATAAACACAAATTAAAGGAAACTCTATGAACGTATTAGTATTAAAATCCAGCATCCTTGCAGATAACTCTCAAAGCAATAAATTAGCCGATTACACCATTGAAAAATTAAAAGGTCACAACATTGTGGTACGTGATTTAGCAGCACAACCCCTTCCCCATTTTGATGCAACGGCAGCAACTGCGGTACGTGGCGAACCTAAAACAGCAGAAGAAAATGCGCTTTTAGCCTTATCAGATGAGTTAGTGGCTGAATTAAAAGCAGCAGATATCATCGTAATTGGTGCACCTATGTATAACTTAGGCATCCCAACACAACTTAAATCCTATTTTGATTTTATCGCGCGTCCTCGCGTAACATTCCAATACACCGCAAATGGCCCTGAAGGTTTACTTCAAGGTAAAAAAGCGATTGTGTTAGCAAGCTTTGGTGGCATGTATGATGAAAACAATAATGTGACAAATTACTTAAAAAGCGATTTTTAGGTTTTGTTGGCATTACCGATGTTCAGTTTGCTTATGTAAAAGGTATCGGATTAGGTGCTGAAGCGATTGAAAAAGCACAACGATCAGCAAGAAATAAAATCGATGAGATCGTTGCTTCTCTCTAATCTCTTAATCTATTCCCTCTATTAAGCCATTTTGAGATATGACTCGAAATGGCTTTTTTCTAATCAACTTCCTCTATTTTTTTATATCTTTTGATTAAAAATTAAAAATATTGTAAAATTACGCCAATTTTTTTGATTATTCTCTTGACTTATGCGTCTTGCACTAGTTTAATAGTACAAAAGTTCAAAATACAGGATTGATTATGAAAAATACCCCATTTATTGCGGTAACCTCTCAACCGGTTCCCTATCATGCCGACACCACCGCAATTTTTAATACATTATGCCAACAGAACTCAAATTCTCTTCTTCTCGACTCTGCAGAAATTGGTAGCAAAAATAGCTACAAAGTCTTATTCTAATTAATGCGGCCGTTAAAATTACTTGCTTTAGGCAATCAAGTGACTTTTAGAGCGCTAAATGCGAACGGTAAACAAGTGTTAAAAGAAATTCATCCCGTATTAAGCCAACTTGGTACCGTAAGTGCGGTCAATTTTGACAATGAATTTTCTGTACAATTTGCGCCACTCGATAATCAATTAGATGAAGACAGTAAATTACAAGCTGCAACAATCTTTGATGGTCTTCGTGTAATTTCTAACCATTATCAACATAGCAGTACGCCAGTCTTTTTAGGTGGTTTATTTGCTTATGATTTGGTGGCAAATTTTATTCCAATGCAAGGTGTTGAATTAAAAGATGATGGTATTCACTGCCCGGATTACAGTTTCTATCTCGCGGAAAACTTAATTACCATCGATCACCAAAGCCAACAAGCCACATTAAAAAGCTTCTGTTTTAGTCAAGAAGAACAAGTGGAAGTCGCGAAAACGGCACTTTCTATTGCACAAAAATTAAAAAATATTGATGGCGTACTTTCCATTAAAGCAGCAAGTGATGAGGTCAGTACCAACTTTGAAGATCCTGAATTTACAGGTATCGTTAAAGCGTTAAAACATCACATTAATATTGGTGATGTGTTCCAAATCGTGCCATCCCGCCGTTTTTCATTAACTTGCCCGAATACCCTTGCGAGCTATGCACAATTAAAACATAACAATCCAAGCCCTTATATGTTCTACATGAACGATGAGGATTTCATTTTATTCGGTGCATCACCAGAAAGTGCGTTGAAATATGCGCCAGACAATCGCCAATTAGAAATTTACCCAATTGCAGGTTCTCGCCCACGTGGTTTTGATGCGCATGGTAATATTGACCCAGAATTGGATGCACGCTTGGAATTAGAATTACGTCTTGATCATAAAGAACAAGCTGAACATTTAATGTTGGTGGATTTAGCGCGTAATGACATTGCTCGCGTATGCCAAAGCGGTACACGTAAAGTCGCTGAATTAATGCAAGTGGATCGCTATTCGCACATCATGCATTTGGTTTCTCGCGTGGTAGGTAAACTTCGTCCTGAACTTGATGCCTTACACGCTTATCAAGCTTGTATGAATATGGGCACTTTAACTGGTGCGCCTAAAATTAAAGCGATGCAGTTAATTTATCAATTTGAACAACAAAAACGTCATAGCTACGGTGGTGCGGTCGGTTATCTCACCTCTGACGGTCGTTTTGATACCTGTATCGTGATTCGTTCTGCCTTTGTACAAAATGGCATTGCCCATATTCAAGCAGGTTGTGGCGAAGTATTGGATTCTGATCCTCAAATGGAAGCAGATGAAACTCGCCATAAAGCGGCTGCAGTGCTTAAAGCAATCAAACAAATCAATACCCAAGCAAAATAAGGACGATAAATTATGGCTAATATTCTCTTTTTAGATAATTTCGATTCATTCACTTATAACTTAGTGGATCAATTCCGTGTGCTTGGGCATAACGTAAAAATTTATCGTAATGACACCAATTTAGAACTAGTGGTGCAAGAGGCATTAAATACACCGGATACGATTCTTGCACTTTCTCCTGGACCAGGTACTCCGGCAGAAGCTGGTATCTTACTCCCGCTCATTGAATGTTTAAAAAATGATGTGCCAATTATCGGGATTTGCTTGGGCCATCAAGCACTTATTCAAGCCTTTGGTGGAGAGGTTGTACATGCAGGCGAAGTATTACATGGTAAAGTATCGCGCATTCAACACGATAACCAAGCCATGTTCAAAGATATTGCCAACCCAATGCCTGTGGCACGTTATCACTCTTTAATGGGTAAAAATCTGCCTGACGAATTTATTGTCAATGCAGATTACAATGGTATTGTGATGGCGATTCGCCATAAAACCTTGCCAATTTGTGCTTTCCAATTCCATCCAGAAAGCATTCTTACTGTGCAAGGTTCCAAATTATTACAACAATCTGTGGAATGGTTATTAAACAGAGATTAAGGAAGAAAAATGATTACCGTATATGGATTAAAAGAAGTGCTTGCACCTCGTCGTCAAGATATTGCTGAAGTAATTTATAACTGTTTAAACCTTGGTTTAGACATTCCTCGTGGAAAACATGCAATTCGTTTTTTATGTTTAGATAAAGAAGATTTTCTTTATCCTATCGATCGTAACGATGATTACACCGTTATTGAAATTAACCTGATGCAAGGTCGTATGGAAGGTACGAAAAAACGTTTAATCAAAATGCTCTTCAGCGAACTCGAATACAAAATTGGGATTAAATCTCACAACGTTGAAATTACGATTAAAGAACAACCTGCACACTGCTGGGGTTTCCGTGGTATGACTGGTGATGAAGCACGCGATTTAGATTACGATATTTACGTATAAAGGACGAGATTATGCAAACGGCTCAATTATTAGAACAACTTTACAACGGAAAAACACTTAACAAAGAAGAAAGTGCGGTCATTTTTAATGCCATTATGCAAGGCGAACTGAATAACGAACAAATCGCTGCCATGCTGATTGCGTTAAAAGTACGTGGTGCAACTATCGATGAATTAAGTGGTGCGGTATCGGCCTCCTTGCAAAATGCCAAATCATTCCCTCGTCCTGACTACCCTTTTGCGGATATTGTGGGGACTGGTGGTGATGGTCAAAACACGATTAATATTTCTACTGCAAGTGCTATTGTTGCTGCCTCGATGGGTGCCAAAGTAGCAAAACACGGCAACCGTAGCGTATCAAGCAAATCAGGTGCCAGTGATGTATTAACTGCTCTCGGGGTGAATGTCAACGTTACGCCAGAACAAGCTCGTCAAGCGCTTGATGACATTGGGGTGTGTTTCTTATTTGCTCAACAATATCATAGTGGTTTTAAACATGTTGCCCCTGTTCGTGCGGCATTAAAAACACGTACGCTTTTTAATATTTTAGGTCCATTAATTAACCCCGCTCGCCCAACTTATCATTTACTTGGCGTGTATGCCCCTGAATTAGTGAGAACCTATGCAGAAACTGCTGTAGTACTAGATCATCAACATACTTTTGTAGTTCATGGCGCGGGTCTAGATGAAGTCGCCGTACATGGTGAAACCCAAGTGGCAGAAATTAAACATGGTAAAATTGACTACTTCACCTTAACACCTGAAGATTTTGGTTTAAAAACACAATCTTTAGAAAGTTTACGTGGTGGCGAACCGCAAGAAAATGCCCAATATCTGACCGCACTTTTACAAGGCAAAAGGCAAAAGCGGAACACGCTAATGCGGTAGCGGCGAATGTGGCATTATTGCTGAAGTTATTTGGTCATGATGACTTAAAACAAAATGTTCAAAATGTATTGGCTCATCTTGCATCAGGCAAAGCGTTTGAGACATTACAACATTTGACTAAATATTAAGATAAAGGCTGATTTGATAAGCCATAATAAGAAGAAAGATTATGATCACGCAAGATTTCACTAAACCAATTGACTCTGCGACGGTGCTGCAAAAAATCGTCTTAGACAAAGCGCAATCGGTTAAGGCAAAGGAAGCTGAATTTCCGCTTTCACAATTTAAAGAAAACATTCAAAAATCAGACCGCTCTTTTTATGATGCGTTGGCTAAAGGCACACATCAAAAACCGGCTTATATTTTGGAATGTAAAAAAGCTTCCCCTTCTAAAGGATTAATTCGTAATGAATTTAATTTAGATGAAATCGCCAATGTATATAAACATTATGCATCAGCTGTTTCTGTGCTAACGGATGAGAAATACTTCCAAGGTAAATTTGACTATTTGCCGCAAGTACGTGACGTTGTCTCACAACCTGTATTGTGCAAAGATTTTATGATCAGCGAATATCAGGTTTATCTCGCGCGCCACTATCAAGCTGATGCTATTTTATTGATGCTTTCAGTGGTGAATGATGAAACCTATCGAGTACTAGCTGATCTGGCGCATTCTCTTGGCATGGGCGTATTGACAGAAACCAGCAACGAAGAAGAGTTTGAGCGTGCCCTTGCATTAGGTGCAAAAATTATCGGCGTCAACAATCGTAATCTTCACGATCTCACTGTTGATTTAAACCGCGTGGTAGAACTCACACAAAAATATGCCGATCGCATTCCTGCTGATGCACGTATTATCAGCGAATCAGGGATTTATAATCACAGTCAAATTCGTGATTTGCAAAAAGTGGCACATGGCTTTTTAATCGGTAGCAGCCTAATGGGCAGTGCTGATTTAAATAATGCTGTGCGTGAAGTGATTTTTGGAGAAAATAAAGTATGCGGTTTAACTCGCACGCAAGATGTCAAAGAGGTTTACGCAAACGGAGCATTATACGGCGGCTTAATTTTTCGCCGAACATTCAAAAACGCTGTGTGAGCCTACGTCAAGCCCAAGAATTAGTGACAGCATCACCACTTCGTTTTGTGGGCGTATTCCAGAATCAAGAAATTGATTTTATTGTAAAAATCGCTAAACAATTGCAGCTTTATGCCGTTCAGCTACACGGTTCAGAAACCGCTGAATTTATTACCGCACTTCGTCACCAACTGCCTGAAGAAATACAAATTTGGAAAGCCATTTTCGGTGAATACTGAAGCACAAAGTGCGGTTGATTTTACGGATGATTTAAATATCACTCGCTATATTTTCGATAGCCAATCCGCTAATCAACAAGGTGGCACAGGAAAAACCTTTAATTGGTCACTCATTCCTGAAAACTTGAAACACAAAATTATTTTGGCTGGTGGCATTTCACCTGACAATATTGAACAAGCCATTAAGCAAGGTTGCTTAGGGGTGGATCTCAATTCTGGTGTAGAAACTACCGCTGGCGTGAAAGATAGCGAAAAAGTGCGGTCAGTTTTTAAGACGATTTTGTCAAATTAATCTGATTGCTAAGGGGAAGCATTATGCAAAGAACAGCGTTAGTAACCGGCGCAACTGCCGGATTTGGTACGGCAATTTGTCGCACACTCATTGAAAATGGCTATCGTGTAATTGGCACGGGGCGGCGCGTAGCTCGTTTAGAACAATTACAGCAAGAATTAGGTGAAAACTTCCACTTTCTTGCCTTTGATATTTCAGATCGCCAAGCAACAGAAGATGCGTTCCATTCACTTCCCGCTAGTTGGCAATCCATTGATTTATTAGTGAATAATGCAGGATTAGCATTAGGCTTAGAAAGTGCAGATAAAGCGAATTTAGACGATTGGATGCAAATGATTGATACCAATATTAAAGGTCTCGTCACCATTACTCGACTTGTTTTACCACAAATGGTAGAACGCAATTCAGGTCACATTATTAATTTAGGCTCAATTGCAGGCACTTATCCTTATCCAGGCGGAAATATATACGGTGGCACTAAAGCTTTTATCAAACAATTTAGTTTAAATCTTCGTGCTGATCTTGCAGGCACACAAATTCGCGTGACCAATGTTGAGCCAGGTCTTTGTGGTGGAACTGAATTTTCGAATGTTCGCTTTAAAGGTGACGATGCCCGAGCAGAAAAACTCTATGAAAATGTGGAATATGTCAGTCCACAAGATATTGCTAATATTGTGTTATGGCTCAATCAACAACCTGAACATGTCAATATTAATCGCATTGAAGTGATGCCAACTGCTCAAACCTTTGCACCACTTAATGTCGCAAGAATTCAAAAATAACAAGGAAATATTATGTCAGAAACCCTTTTAAATCCTTATTTCGGTGAATTTGGCGGAATGTACGTACCGGAAATTCTCGTACCGGTACTACAGCAGCTAGAAAAAAAGCCTTTGTTGAAGCAAAAGATGATCCTGAATTCCAACGTGAATTTCAAGATTTACTTAAAAAAATTATGCGGGCAGACCAACCGCACTTACCCTTTGCCGTAATTTAACCAAAGGCACAAAAAGCAAAAAAATTTATTTAAAACGTGAAGATTTACTTCACGGTGGTGCCCTATAAAACCAACCAAGTATTAGGGTCAAATTTTATTGGCAAAAACGCATGGGTAAAACACGCATTATCGCGGAAACCGGTGCGGGCCAACATGGTGTTGCGACAGCCCTTGCTTGTGCAATGTTAGATATGCCTTGCCGTGTTTATATGGGGGCAAAAGACGTAGAACGTCAATCACCAAACGTATTCCGTATGCGTTTAATGGGTGCGGAAGTGATTCCTGTACAAAAAGGTTCTTGCTCATTAAAAGATGCATGCTGTGAAGCGATGCGTGATTGGTCAGCCAATTATGAAAACACCCATTATTTATTGGGTACGGCGGCAGGTCCTCACCCATTCCCAACCATTGTGCGTGAATTCCAAAAAATGATTGGTGAAGAAACCAAACGTCAAATCTTAGAAAAAGAAGATCGCTTACCGGATGCCGTTATTGCTGCAGTCGGTGGCGGTTCGAATGCCATTGGTATGTTTACTGACTTTATCGATGAAAAAGGTGTGCGATTAATTGGTGTGGAACCTGCAGGTCACGGCATTGAAAGTGGGGAACATGGTGCACCATTGGGCCATGCAAAAGTCGGCATTTATTTCGGTATGAAATCACCTTTAATGCAAACTGAAGATGGTCAAGTGGAAGAATCCTACTCTATTTCTGCTGGATTAGACTTCCCTTCTGTAGGACCTCAACATGCTTACTTGCAAAGTATTGGTCGTGCAGAATACCCAAGTATTACAGATGATGAAGCATTAAACGCTTTCCAAGAATTAGCAAAACATGAAGGAATTATTCCTGCATTGGAAAGTTCTCATGCATTAGCACATGCGCTAAAAATGATTCATCAAGAACCGAATAAAGAACAAATTTTAGTGGTGAATCTCTCTGGTCGTGGTGATAAAGATATTTTCACCGTTGATAAAGTTTTAAAAGAAAAAGGAATGCAATAATGAGCCGTTTTGAAACTAAATTTGCAGAACTTGCAGCGAAAAAAGAAGGGGCTTTTGTACCTTTCGTCACATTATGCGATCCAACATTTGATCGCTCTTTTGAGATTATTTGCACGTTAGTCGAAAATGGCGCAGATGCGTTGGAATTAGGTTTTCCATTTTCTGATCCACTATTAGACGGTCCCGTTATCCAGGCGGCTAATAACCGTGCGCTCAATGCGGGCCATAGCACTGAGGATAGCTTTAAATTACTCGCTAAAGTGCGGTCAAAATATCCAGAAATTCCGATTAGTTTACTTCTTTGTGCGAATTTAATTTTTGCGAAAGGCTTAGATAATTTCTATCAACGTTGTGCAGAAGTCGGCGTAGATGCGGTTTTAGTGGCAGATATTCCACTATTGGCAAAAGAAGACTATGTTCAAGCCGCTAAAAAGCATGGCATTCAACCTGTCTTTATTTGCCCACCAAATGCTGATGCCAAAACGGTACAAGGCGTTGCTGAAAACAGCGAAGGCTATACCTATTTAGTGTCTCGTGCAGGTGTAACAAGTGCAGAGAATCAAGCTCATGCCGCAAACTTAGATACACTTGTAGAACAACTTAAAGCCCACAAGGCTCCACCAATTCTACAAGGTTTTGGTATTGCTCAACCTGCTCAAGTGAAAGAAGCCCTTCAACTGGGTGCAGCTGGCGCAATTTCAGGGTCTGCGACCGTAAAAATCATTGAGCGAAACTTAGATAATCAGGCTCACTGCTTATCTGAACTCGCCGAGTTTGTTCGCAATATGAAAGCAGCAACAAAATAATTAATAGAAATTTTTTTATATTACAGCTAAGGAACCCCAAAAATGTCTTTTTCTAATGCCTTTTCTGAGGAAACAATTCGCTTTCTGGCGTATTTTTCTTTACTTTCTAGCTTTTTACTACACTTTATGCTAGATTGGTATCTCAATTCTTATTCTCAAACTTGGCTCTCCCTACTGGGGTAGGCGTCTTAAGTAATGCAGTTTTTATTTGGCTATGCTGCTTTTTTTCTGGAGGCATGTTTTTTTAATTTACTTTATGCTGATTTGGGGAATATCCACCGGATTTATTCTCGGATTATGTCAATTTAGGAGAAGCGTTAAAGGCATTCTTAGTGCAACCATTATCGGAACACTCACCGCTGGAATTTCTTTTTATATCACAACAAATGATATTAACCTTTACCTCTGCCTTTTCCATGGTGCATTAGCTGCAATTTTTGGCCTAATCGCTTTTCCAAATAAAGCGGGAATTCTCTTAGAATCCCAAATCATGCATAAAATACTGCCTAAGGCAGTTTCAACGGGAGTAAATCTAACTGACCAAGTCATAGAAAAAAAAGGCTTTGCCTCTTACCGTTGGTTAATTCCTCTTGTATTTACTTTGCTTGGCACTATTATTTTTGGAATCACATCCATATTATTAACACAAGTGACAGATCTAGATAGCATCGTAGTATTAATGCTTTTAATGATGGTTATTGCTGTGTTACCGATGTTATTCACTGGTCTTACCGTCATGTTTGCACGATTCCACAAGAATTTTCGCCATCTTGCCTTTAGCGTTCTGATTGGTGTGTTATATTACAGTTTGATAGCTTCTTTATTTAATGATAGTAATATTGAAATCATCAGATTATTTGCAATACAAAACTACATGCCCTTAATTATTGCCATTATTTTTATCTGCATTGATTTCATTTAAAAAGATTACACCAATTAACAAAATCCAATAGACAAAAAAAGTGCGGTCAAAATTAACCGCACTTTTGTTTTTCTTTCCTTAATCCACAATTCGTAAATGAGATGCTGATTTCTGTGGTTTCTTTTCCGTCTTAGGCTTATCTACCGCTTCAGCAAAACTTAATGGCTGTTCTGATGTCGGCTCACGATTGAGTTCATCGTAAATTTCTTCTGGCTCAAACATCACGCCATCACCATTTTCACGTGCATAAATAGCTAAAGCCGCGCCCATCGGAATATATAACTCACGAGCAACACCTTTGAAACGTGCATTAAACTGAATAAAATCATTCGTTAATTTCAAATTCCCTGTCGCCCCAGCAGAAAGATTTAAGACGATTTGTCCATCTTTCACGTATTCCACAGGCACATTGGTACCATAATAATTAGCATCTACCACTAAATATGGGGTGAAATCATTATCCACTAACCAATCATAATAGGCTCTTAGTAAATAAGGGCGTTTTGGAGAAGGTGTATGAGCCATTATTTATCATCCATTAAATTTTTAGGTGCAGCCTCACCTACAGATTGTAAGAATGAATCACGGCTAAATACTCGATCCATATAGCCTTTGATTGCTTTGCTTCCTGTACCGCTAAATTCAACACCCATATTGCGTAATTTCCATAATAATGGTGCAACATAGCAATCGACTAAGCCAAACTCTTCACTCATAAAATAAGGGGTTTGTTGGAAGATAACCGATACCGCTAACAATTCTTCTTTTAGCTGTTTTAATGCTTCTTCACGTTCAACTTCCGTGCCTTTTTCAGCAATTTCTAATGTTGGGTACCAATCTTGTTCGATACGTAACATTAAAAGACGGCTTTTCGCACGAGAAACTGGATAAACTGGCATAAGTGGAGGATGTGGAAAACGCTCATCAAGATATTCCATAATAATGCGTGAGCTGAATAACACTAAATCACGATCCACCAAGGTTGGTAATGTGCCGTAAGGATTTAATTCCATTAAATCTTCTGATAATGCTTGCAGATCAACTTCTTCGTTTTCGTAAGCGACACCTTTTTCAGCTAAAACAATTTTTTTACCTGATGGCAGTAAATGTCATTTTTATTTGAAAAAAAGAGTCATTACTGAACGTTTACTTGATGCATTGGACATTTATTCCTCCGAAGATCCAAACTAACTTATATACTTCTACTAAAAACGGGCGATTATTTTAACATAACCGATAGGTGAATTGCTAACAATTTCTTATTTTTTTACTTTAAAAATCAAACAATTATAAACGCATGATAAGAAATCAAAGAACGGGAAATTTTTTTAATTAATTTGTTTTTTTACAGACATAAAAAAAGCAGAGATTTTCTCTGCTTTCTTGAAACGATAATAAAAAAATTAACGTTTGGAGTATTGTGGACGACGACGTGCTTTGTGTAAACCAACTTTTTTACGTTCAACGCGACGTGCGTCACGAGTAACGAAGCCAGCTGCACGAAGAGCAGGACGTAAAGTCTCATCATATTCCATTAATGCACGAGTGATACCGTGACGGATTGCACCCGCTTGACCAGAAATACCACCACCTTTAACAGTGATGTATAGGTCTAATTTATCAGTTAATTCCACTAATTCTAACGGTTGACGTACGATCATACGAGCTGTTTCGCGACCGAAATATACGTCTAATTCACGTTGGTTGATAGTGATTTTACCACTGCCCGGTTTGATAAATACACGAGCTGAAGAGCTTTTGCGGCGACCAGTGCCGTAGTTTTGATTCTCTGCCATTTCCTAAACCTCGTGATTAAATGTCTAATACTTGTGGTTGTTGTGCTGCGTGTTGGTGTTCTGCACCCGCATACACTTTTAATTTACGGAACATTGCACGGCCTAATGGACCTTTTGGCAACATACCTTTAACCGCAATTTCAATCACCGCTTCAGGACGGCGAGCGATCATTTCTTTGAAAGTCGCTTGTTTGATACCACCTACATAGCCAGTGTGCCAGTAGTAAAGTTTATCTGTTTCTTTACGACCAGTTACTGCCACTTTGTCTGCGTTGATAACGATGATGTAATCACCAGTATCTACGTGTGGAGTGTACTCAGCCTTGTGTTTACCACGAAGACGGCGTGCTAATTCAGTAGCTAAACGACCTAAAGTTTTACCTGTCGCATCTACCACATACCAGTCACGTTTTACTGTTTCCGGTTTTGCTACAAAAGTTTTCATTAATTAATTACCAAAATATAAGTTTGATACCCAGTGTTCCATATTGTTTGAAACACAACCATTAATCTTAATCTCCACCCCTTCGAGTGTGATCTCGATAAAATAATGCACGGTGGGAATCCGTGCATTTACAGAGTCGACGTATTATACCTATTTTTTTAGAAAAAAATGCTAACTTTTTGTGCAAATAAATTTGATTTTTCTTTTTAAAAATACAACGCGTAATAAATAATCATTAATTTCATTCATCATTTTGATGAAATCATTGAAATTGACGCATATTAGTTCTTATCTTATGATAAGCGCATTCTAATAAAAAAATGTAAGAAGGCATGCTATGAGCTACGCAAACGAAATTAACACATTAAATCAACATCTTGCTGATACTAACAAAAATCAATGTCTCCTTTGAATTCTTTTCCGCCTAAAAATGAAAAATGGAAAGCATGCTTTGGGATTCCATTCATCGCTTAAAAGTATTAAATCCTAAATTTGTCTCCGTCACCTATGGCGCAAACTCTGGGGAACGTGATCGTACACATAGCATCGTGAAAGCTATTAAAGCAGAAACTGGCATAGAAGCTGCACCACATTTAACGGGTATTGATGCCACACCTGAAGAATTAAAAGAAATTGCAAAAGATTATTGGGGTAGCGGTATTCGTCGCATTGTAGCTTTACGCGGTGATGAGCCAAAAGGCTATGCTAAAAAAACCTTTCTATGCGGCTGATTTAGTTGAACTACTCCGCTCCGTAGCTGATTTTGATATCTCCGTTGCAGCATATCCTGAGGTTCACCCTGAAGCAAATCAGCACAAGCAGATTTAATCAATTTGAAACGTAAAATTGATGCGGGCGCTAATCATGTCATTACTCAATTCTTCTTTGATATTGATAGTTATCTTCGCTTCCGAGACCGCTGTGCATCCATTGGTATTGAGGCTGAAATTGTTCCGGGTATTCTACCTGTCACTAACTTCAAACAACTTCAAAAAATGGCATCATTTACGAATGTAAAAATTCCAGCATGGTTGGCTAAAGCATATGAAGGATTAGATGATGATCCTACTACTCGTAATCTCGTCGCGGCGAGTGTGGCAATGGATATGGTAAAAATCCTTTCTCGTGAAGGCGTGAATGACTTCCACTTCTACACATTAAATCGTAGTGAACTCACTTATGCGATTTGCCACACATTAGGCATTCGCCCTACAACAAATCCATAAAGAAAAAGTGCGGTTAAAATTAACCGCACTTTTTTTATTTCCACTATACTCGTCTAACTTGCCAAAAAGCTTTTTTCCAATAAGGGCTATTCATCGAAGAATAAATCACGCCACCTTTAGTTGAAGCATGTAAAAATTTATCTTCTTTCACATAAATCCCCACATGATAGCCATTTGGTCCGCGTCCCGTTTTAAAGAAAATTAAATCGCCTGTTTGGATATCTTCTTTACGAACAAGTTTTCCGTAACCCGCTTGATCTTTCGTCGTTCGAGGAAGGTTGATATTAAAACGATCAATAAAGGTTTTTTGCACAAAACCAGAACAATCAATACCACCACGAGACTGCCCACCTAACACATAAGGTGTACCCGCCCATTCGTATTGTTGTTCACTTAACATGGCAATCGCTATAATCGGATCTCCAATCTGACCTTTATAGTTCATAGCATATTCTTCACGAACACCACTTGAACAAGCAAAAAGCAAAAAACTTCCTGCGACTAAAAAAGCACATTTAATCTTATTCATGTTCAATCCTGACAAAAGTGCGGTCAAAAACGACCGCACTTTTATTACTATTGTTTTGGCTTGGTATTTTCCACGCGAGCACGTAATTTCTGCCCTGGCTTGAATGCCACTACACGGCGCGCAGAAACAGGAATGCTTTCACCTGTTTTTGGATTACGCCCTGGACGGGAAGCTTTATTACGAAGTTCAAAATTACCAAAACCGGATAATTTCACTTCACCACCAGATTCTAACGATAAACGAATTTCCTCAAAAAAGTCTTCCACTAATGCTTTAGCTTCCGCTTTTTGTAATTGATACTTATCTAATAAGTATTCAGTAATATCAATTTTTGTAATCGTTGCCATGTTAGTCTCCTGTTTAGTCTCTAAGCTCCGCATTAAAGCGTTGTTTAACTTCGTTTAATACAGCAGAGATTACCGCATTAATCTCATCATCTTCAAGCGTTTTTTCATTATCTTGAATGGTTAAACTGATTGCTAAGCTCTTATGTCCGCTAGCAACGCCAATGCCTTGATATACATCGAATAAATTGACTTGTGTTAATTTTTCTCCGCCGGCTTGTTTACATGCTTCGATAATATCGCCTGCTGGCACATTATCAGCAACGATTAAAGCTAAGTCACGACGGTTTGCTGGGAATTTTGAAATCTCTTTAGCTTGAACCACACGACGATTTGCAATGGCATCCCATAAAATTTCAAAAACAACCGCTTTGCCATTTAATCCTAATTTTTGAGCGATAAGTGGATGAATAGTTCCAATAAAACCAATTTCTTTTCCATCTAATTCAATTGAAGCAGATTGTCCTGGGTGCAATGCACTGTGTGCTTTTGCCACAAACTTAACACGACTCCCCACTTCAGTGAGAGAAAGAATGCTTTCTAAATCACCTTTAAGATCAAAGAAATCAACATTTTCGGCCTTACCTGTCCAAGATTCAGATTTAGCGGTACCTGTAATTACACCAGCAAGAACAAACTCTTGGCGAATGCCAAATTCTGCATTAGCATCAGGAACAAAACGTAATCCCGTTTCAAATAAACGCACGCGATTTTGTTGACGATTTTGGTTGTATAGTACCGCACCGAGTAATCCACTTAACAATGAAACGCGCATTGCTGACATTTCAACTGAAATTGGGTTTGGCAATACAAGCGCTTCAATTTCTGGATGAAGTAAAGTCTGTACTTTTGGATCAACGAAGCTATAAGTAATCGCCTCTTGATAATCTGCATCCACAAGTGCGGTCTTAATTCTGCTTAATTCTAAATCGGCTTCTTTATGCTCACGCATACGAAGATGTGCTAATGGTGCGTTATTTGGAATGCTGTTATAGCCATAAATACGTGCCACTTCTTCAATGAGATCTTCTTCGATTTCAATATCAAAACGCCAGCTTGCAGAAGTTACGGTCCAAACATCATTAGCATATTTCACGGCGAAACCTAAACGCTCAAAAATCTCGGTCACGGTTTCAGTTTCGATATGATGACCTAATAAGCTATCTAATTTTTCACGACGTAAAGTGACTTCATTGACTTTTGGTAAATATTGCTCACTCACCACTTCACAAATTTCACCAGCTTCACCACCACAAATTTCAAGTAACAATGCTGTTGCACGTTCCATTGCGTGACGTTGTAGCGTAAAATCAACACCGCGTTCAAAACGATGTGAAGAATCAGTGTGTAAACCATATTGTCTCGCGCGTCCTGCAATCGCTAGTGGTGCAAAGAATGCGGCTTCTAAAATCACATCTTTTGTTGTTTCCGCATCAACACCGCTTGCTTGACCACCAAAGATACCCGCCATTGCTAATGGACCAGTTTGGTCTGCAATCACTAAAGTATTCGATTGTAATTTTGCGGTTGTACCATCTAATAAAACAAGTTCTTCGCCGTTATTGGCTAAACGTACTTGAACAGGTTGAGACACTTTTGATGCATCAAAAGCATGCATTGGTTGACCTAATTCAAGTAAAACATAGTTGGTAATGTCCACAATAGGATCGATAGAACGAATACCACAACGACGTAATTTTTCTTGTAACCAAATTGGTGATTGCGCTTTAACATTCACATTTTTCACCACGCGCAATAAATAACGAGGGCATGCTTCTGGCGCTTTTAATTCAATTTGAACTTTATCTGAAATCGTTGCAGGTACGGCATCAAAGTGTGGTTGATTAACAACTTGTTTATTAACCACACCAACTTCACGAGCAACACCTGCAATACTTAAACAATCTGCACGGTTTGGCGTTAAGCTAATTTCAATGGCTTTATCATCTAAATCTAAATATTCGCGTAGATTTGTGCCTACTGGTGCATCTAACGGTAGCTCAATAATACCATCTGCATCCACATCAATGCCTAATTCAGAGAATGAGCAAAGCATCCCTTCTGAAGGTTGACCGCGTAATTTAGTTTTTTTAATTTTAAAATCACCAGGTAATACGGCACCTTCAGTTGCACATGCCACTTTTAAACCTTGACGGCAATTTGGTGCACCACAAACGATATCTAATAAACGGTCGCCACCAACATTTACTTTAGTGACTCGTAATTTGTCTGCATCTGGGTGTTGTGCACATTCAACAACTTCACCTACAACCACACCGGTAAAGTCGCCAGCTACTTTTTCAACGCCGTCAACTTCTAAACCAAGCATAGTGATTTGATCACATAACTGCTCTGTTGAAATTGATGGATTAACCCATTCTCTCACCCAATTTTCGCTAAATTTCATTATCTCTGTATCCTTTATTGATGAACGTGTTACGTTCTAAATTAATCATTATCGTCAATTTAACCCAACGGTTAATTACTTAAATTGTTTTTAAAAAAACGTAAGTCGTTTTCAAAGAATGAACGTAAATCTGTGACGTTGTAGCGTAACATGGTTAAACGCTCAACCCCCATGCCTACTGCGAAGCCAGAATATTCATTTGGATCAATACCTACGTTACGTAACACATTAGGATGCACCATACCACAACCTAATACTTCTAACCATTTACCGTTTTTGCCCATTACATCGACTTCTGCAGAAGGTTCGGTGAATGGGAAATAAGAAGGACGGAAGCGAACTTGTAAATCTTCTTCAAAAAATGCACGTAAGAAATCGTGTAATAAACCTTTTAACTCGGTGAAGTTTGCTTTTTTATCTACATAAAGTAATTCAATTTGATGGAACATTGGTGTGTGTTTGATCGTAGTCGTTACGATATACACGACCTGGCGCCATAATACGAATAGGCGGCTGCATTTTTACCATGGTACGAATTTGCACACCGGAGGTTTGTGTACGAAGTAATAATTCAGGATTAAACCAGAATGTATCGTGATCAGCACGTGCTGGGTGATGTTTAGGGATATTTAATGCATCGAAATTGTAATAATCACTTTCAATTTCGGGACCGGTTTCCACAGAAAAACCTAACTCTGAAAAGAATTTTGTTACGCGATTGATGGTAATGGTAACGGGGTGTAAACCACCCGCTTCTGTTTTACGACCAGGAAGGCTCACATCAATACGTTCTTTTTCTAATTTCGCATTGAGTTCAGCTTGCTCCCATTCTGCTTTTTAGCATTTAAAAAAATCTAACGCAGCTTGTTTCGCTTCATTGATTTTTAGCGCCCATTGCTGGACGCTCTTCTGCAGCAACATTACGCAATTCCTGCATAAGTTGGGTAAAATGCCCTTTTTTTACCAAAAATATTCCACACGAATTTCATCTAATGTGGCTAAACTTTTTATTTTCGATTTGTTCAATCGCTGATTTTTGCTTTCTCAACAAGATCTTTCAGATGTTGCATAGTTTCCCCTGATTATCTTTTTTCTAACTAAAAATACGCTTAATGATAATACTAACTTATTAAAAAAATCACGCGTTTATTAGTGAATTGATGTTTCAGATGAAAAATGACAAAGATTTTTTTGCTATTTTTTTGAGATATATCACAGTAATTTTTAACATTTTGGATAGAATGAAGAAGAATCGAGCATGTCTAGGAGGCGTATTATGTGGAAATCAATTTCTCAAGTCTTAGCGGATCAATTTGGTGCTTACTATAACATCAAAGAAAAAAACAAAGTACCTGGTGGCGAAGTAAATGAAACTTGGCTTATTACGGATGGAATCCAACCTGTCTTTGTTAAAGTAAATGAACGATCTTATCGTTCAATGTTTCGTGCTGAGGCTGATCAATTAAACCTACTAGGCAAAACCAATACAATCAGACTTCCACAAGTGTATGGCGTAGGCTGTTCCCAAAACCATAGTTTCTTATTATTAGAAGCGCTTCCTATTACTCAACAAACCAATGCAACACCACATTTTGCTGAAGAATTAGCAAAACTCCATCAAGTATCTGGCACTAAAAACTATGGCTTAGATTTTGATACTTGGCTTGGCCCTGAGTATCAACCGAATAAATGGAATGGAAGTTGGGCAAAATTTTTTGCAGAACAACGTATTGGATGGCAATTACAACTTTGTAAAGATAAAGGTTTAGACTTTGGCGACATTGATTTAATTATTGAAAAGGTAAAACACAAACTTTCAAAACATAATCCTAAACCTTCTTTGTTACATGGTAACTTATGGATTGAGAATACCGCTATCGTAGGTAATCAAACCTTTACTTATGATCCTGCATGCTACTGGGGGGATAGAGAATGTGATTTAGCATTCAGTGAGCTTTTCCAACCTTTCTCAGCTGAATTCTATGAAATTTATGAGCGCACTTTCCCACTTGATAAAGAAGGTTTTGAAGAAAGAAAACACCTTTACCAACTTTATTATCTATTAAATTTTAGCCATCGATTCAATGGAAGTTATATCAACTTAACCACTAAGCTAATTGAAGAACTTTTTACTTGAATAATTTCTTAAATATCAAAAATAAAAAAAGAGCGTAATCATATTACGCTCTTTTTTTAGGTTTATCCATTATTTTTGATAAAGAACTGCTGGACCTTGAGTACCACCATTAGCCTGGCTACCTTCTTGCAATTTTAAAACTGAACCAGAAGCATTTATTTCTACACGGCGATTAGGTCGTAAACAATCTTTTTCTGCTTTACTTCCATGTTTATAGCCGTCACAAGCTTTAACTTGTGGATTTTTACCATAACCAATAGCTGTGATTTCTGATGTCACCCCATCTTGAAGCAAACGAGCTTTAACACGGTTTGCACGACGTTGAGACAAATCTAAGTTATAAGCGTCAGAACCTAAACGGTCGGTATAACCTGCGACTTTTACATCTTTAGCGCCTGTTTCTTTTAATTGCGCAGCCACACTGTCAACAACTTCTTTACCACGTGCTGTTAAAGTATCTTTATCGAAATCAAATAAGAAATCACCGCTTAACGCAAATGATGAATTCCCATTACAACCATTTGGATACCAGAAGAAACTTTGAGCATTATGGTTTTTGTCAAATAATACTTTGTATTGACAGATTTTGTGAACACCATTTTCACGATAGTTGAACACATAATCCCACTCTTCAACACCGTATAAACCTTCAGAGAAGTGCGGACGACCGATTAGGTTATATAATTGGTCTTTGTTCATACCACGTTCGATCATACGAACGTTATCCCAGTTTGGCCATGAACCAAATTGGCTACCATCATGATTGAAACCAGCTTTATCAATCTTAGGCCATACGAGTTGTGGTACTTGTTGACCATCAACTTCTTTATATTCTGGAGTACCAGCTTCTGTAACTTTGCTTAAGTTACCACAAGCAGCAACTGTCGCTACTGCTACTGCAGATAATAAAAATACGAGATAATTTCATTTCTTTACCTTTTTACTGTTAAGGTGCAATCCTTGCAAGAAGAACCTACACAACTAAACTTTATAAATTTTTACAAATAAAACTATAAGAGTTTCATGGCGTATGGTAGTCATAATTCTTTTAACTTGTAAATAAAAAAACATTAAAAAAATGATTTTTTTATGGAACTTTTTTGTAAAGTTGTGTAAAGAGTTGTCAAATAAGTAAAATTTTTTCTTATTGAATAAAAATCCTGTCCATTTTTGTTAAATTTCGATGGATAATTCCCTCAATACACTCTTCAGCTTGCTTACCTATTTTTTGTAAAAGTGGCTTTTTCACTTTATATTTCACCGCGATCACAGACTTATCTTTCATTTTTTCAAGAATAATATCATCACTGGTTGCTAACTCATCGACTAGTTGAAGCGCTAAGGCTTGTTGACCGAACCAATGCTCACCAGTTGCGACTTTATCCACATCTAAGTGCGGTCGATTTTGAGCCACAAATTGTTTAAATAATTGATGTGTTTCTTCAAGTTCTGCTTGGAATTTTTGTTTTCCTTTTTCAGTATTTTCACCTAATACTGTGACCGTGCGCTTTAAATTCTCCTGCTGTAATCACATCAACATCGACATCATGTTTTTTTAACAAACGATGAATATTGGGAATTTGCGCAACCACACCAATAGAACCGATTATCGCAAAAGGCGCAGAAACAATTCTATCTGCCACACAAGCCATCATATACCCACCACTTGCAGCAACCTTATCGACTGCAACAGTTAATTTAATCCCTTTTTGTTTTAAACGAGCTAACTGAGAGGCCGCCAGACCATAACCATGAACAACACCACCAGGGCTTTCTAAACGTAGTAAGACCTCATCATCGGCTTTTGCTACATTAATAATCGCCGAAATTTCTTCTCGAAGTGCGGTTGTTTCTGATGCAGAAATATCACCTTTAAAATCGAGCACATAAACACAAGGTTTAGGCGTTTCTTTCTCACTATTTTTTAATTTCGCTTTTAACGCCTTTGCCTCTTGCTTTTTCGCTTTCTTCTCCGCTTTTTCTGCTTGTTTAAGTTCTTCTTCTGAAAGCTGGAAATCGCGTAAATGCTTTATTGTTTCCTTAAATTCTTCCGAAAGATCTGTCACGACCAATTCACCATGATGTGTTGCATTACGCTGTTTTGCTGAAATGATCATTGCGACAATAGCAGCAATCACAAAGTAAAATCGTTAAAATCTCCAAAAATAAAAATGCCATAGCCGGTCAAAATATCAGACCACATAGTTTTCTCCTAAAATAAAGTGAAGGCATTATTTTACTGTGCAAGCCTGATTTACACTAACTTTTTATGGAAAATTTTGCGATTTAAGGTAAACTAACGCAGTTTTATTGCCTAATTTATAATGAATTACAGAGGTTTATATGTCTAAAGTTGCATCCATTGTTGATGTGTTACAAGGTAAAATCGCTATTGGCGAAAAAGTTACCGTACGCGGCTGGGTTCGTACCCGTCGTGATTCTAAAGCTGGTCTTTCTTTCCTCGCTGTTTATGACGGCTCTTGCTTTGATCCTATTCAAGTTATCGTCAATAACGATATTGAAAATTACGAAAGTGAAGTATTACGCTTAACAACAGGTTGTTCTGTTATTGTAACAGGCACTATTGTTGAGTCCCCTGCAGAAGGTCAAGCTGTTGAACTTCAAGCTGAAAAAGTAGAAGTGACAGGGTTTGTAGAAGATCCTGATACTTATCCAATGGCAGCAAAACGTCACTCTATTGAATACTTACGTGAAGTGGCTCACTTACGCCCTCGTACGAATATTATCGGTGCCGTGGCGCGTGTTCGTCACTGCTTAGCACAAGCTATTCATCGTTTCTTCCATGAACAAGGTTTCTATTGGGTCGCTACCCCATTAATTACCGCTTCAGATACTGAAGGTGCGGGTGAAATGTTCCGTGTTTCAACACTTGATTTAGAAAACCTTCCTCGTGGTGAAGATGGCAAAGTTGATTTCAGCCAAGACTTCTTCGGAAAAGAGTCATTTTTTAACGGTTTCAGGCCAATTAAATGGCGAGACTTATGCGTGCGCATTAAGCAAAATCTATACTTTTGGTCCAACATTCCGTGCTGAAAATTCAAATACCACTCGTCACCTTGCTGAATTCTGGATGGTTGAGCCTGAAGTTGCATTTGCAACGCTTGCTGACAATGCTAAATTAGCAGAAGACATGTTGAAATACGTATTCCGTGCCGTGCTTGCTGAGCGCAAAGATGACTTAAAATTCTTTGAAAAACATGTAGATAAAGATGTGATTACTCGTTTAGAAAACTTCGTAAACTCCGATTTTGCTCAAATTGATTATACCGATGCGATCGACGTGTTATTAAAATCAGGTAAGAAATTCGAATTCCCAGTATCTTGGGGAATCGATTTGTCTTCTGAACATGAACGTTTCTTAGCGGAAGAATATTTCAAATCGCCTGTTGTCGTGAAAAACTATCCGAAAGATATCAAAGCCTTCTATATGCGTTTAAATGATGATGGTAAAACTGTGGCCGCAATGGATGTTCTCGCACCTGGAATTGGTGAAATCATCGGTGGTTCTCAACGTGAAGAACGTTTAGACGTATTAGATAAACGTATGGAAGAAATGGGCTTAAATCCTGAAGATTACTGGTGGTATCGTGATCTTCGTAAATATGGTACCGTACCACATTCAGGTTTCGGTCTTGGTTTTGAACGTTTAATCGTTTATGTAACCGGCGTACAAAATATTCGCGATGTAATTCCATTCCCTCGCGCACCAAGAAATGCAAATTTCTAAAAATATTGTTTAAATTGACCGCACTTTCTTTAAAGTGCGGTCATCATTTTGGGCGATAAATTTATCCCCTAATTTCACTTATTGTGTTTGAATCAATCTTTCAAATACATCACATTAAGGAAAAGTAGAAATGGACAAAATTAAACAACTCTTTGCTAACAACTACAGTTGGGCACAAAGAATGAAAGAAGAAAATTCCACTTATTTTAAAGAACTTGCCGATCACCAAACACCTCATTACCTCTGGATTGGTTGCTCAGATAGCCGTGTTCCCGCTGAAAAACTCACAAATCTTGAACCAGGCGAATTATTTGTTCATCGTAATGTAGCCAATCAAGTTATCCATACGGATTTTAACTGTCTTTCAGTTGTGCAATACGCCGTTGATGTACTCAAAATTGAACATATTATTATTTGTGGCCATACAAATTGTGGAGGGATTAAAGCTGCGATGCAGGATCAAGATCTTGGATTGATCAATAACTGGCTACTTCATATTCGTGATATTTGGTTCAAACATGGACACCTATTAGGCAATCTTTCACCGGAAAAACGTGCAGATATGCTCACTAAAATCAATGTTGCAGAACAAGTTTATAACCTAGGACGTACATCTATCGTAAAAAGTGCCTGGGAGCGCGGACAAAAGCTCTCTCTACATGGCTGGGTGTATGATGTCAATGATGGATTCTTAGTGGATCAAGGTGTTATTGCAACCAGCCGGGAAACTCTTGAAATCTCTTATCGTAATGCGATTGCTCGCTTATCTAGCCTTGAAGAAGAAGATATCCTGAAAAAAGAGCTTCCAGAAAACGAAGAATAAAAAAAGTGCGGTTGAAATCTAATGAGTTTTAACCGCAATTTTATTTCAAACGACTATTTAACTAACTCTGTTTGCATATACATCAAACGATCAATATTGGCTAAATAATGTCCTAACTCTTGGGATTCTGGTTTATGAATATAAGGGATTTTACCTAGCAGAGGGGCATCAATCTGAGCCTCTAAAATATCTACCACCTCTTTATAATGCCCTAAGCAAGGATTAATTCGATTTGCAATCCAGCCTAATAAAGGAACGCCTAGTTGTTTAATCACTTGAGCCGTCAACAATGCGTGGTTAATACAGCCTTCTTTAATGCCTACAACCAATACCACAGGCATTTTATGCTCAACGACCCAATCAGCAAAACTCTTACCCTCTGCCATGGGGGTGAGTAAACCAAATGAACCTTCCACCACAACAGATTGATATTTTTGAACTAATGTTGTTAAGGCTTGGTTAATCTTACTTAATTTAATGCGTGATTTATCTCGAGTCAGCATCGGCAAAGAATGAGTAAAAGTATAACTATTCACTTCCTTATAGGATACCGGCTCATTCGTTGCATCCATTAAAGTTAATACATCTGAATTATTCTCAGCATCGTAATCTGTTTTGGGTTCATTGGATTGATTGTCTACAGGATAGATACTTTCTTCACAGCTACAAGCAATCGGCTTATAACCAACAATTCGAACGCCCTTTGCTTGTAATGCCTGAATAATGGCACGGCAGGCAGTGGTTTTGCCCACATCAGTATCTGTACCCGCCACAAAGAAACTACTCATTTTCATTCTCCTTTTTAAAAGTGCGGTGAATTTTAAAGGAGTTTTTAAAAAAATATTGAGTTAACGCAATATTTGAAGATTTTTTTACGAAAAATAATAGCGTTATTTGATCTCACTCAAACTATTAAATAACCCATCATTCTGTTTTTGGTATCTGAAGGTAAAATCCTTGCTGAGGTAATTTTTCTCCATGACCTCATCTTTATCAGCATAAACAAGCGGTTTACTTCCCTTCAAATTGAAGGCCATAAGAAACTGTGGCTTACCAAAACTTTGCATTAATATATCCGGTACAGCTGAAAACTCATCTCGTTTGGAAATATAAAGGTAGCAGCCTGGTTTACGTTTACTTTTTATAAATTGCACATAACATTCAATTGCTCCAAAAGAAAAAAACCTACCAGATAATCTCTGATAGGGTTTTTATTTTTACGAAAAGTTTAATTATTTAGTCACCGCTTCTTTTACTTCAGCTGCTTTTATTTACTGCCGCATCTTTTTGCTTCAGAAGCTGAGTTTTTGCTGCTTCCATTTTAGAAGACATTGCGTCTTTTGCTTCAGCCATTTTTACCTGCTGCTGCATCTTTCATTTCAGCTACTTTATCTACTACAGCATCTTTTTGTTTCTGAAGCTGAGTTTTTGCAGCTTCCATTTTTAGAAGACATTGCTTCTTTTGCATCAGCCATTTTATTTGCTGCAGCATCTTTCATTTCAACAGCTTTATCTACAACAGCATCTTTTGCTTCAGATGCTGATTTTTGCTGCTTCCATTTTATCTGCAGCTGCATCTTTCATTTCAGCTGCTTTATCTGCTGCTGCATCTTTTGCTTTAATTACTGCATTTTTAACATCTGCAGCAGCTTCTTTTGCTGCATCTTTTAACTCATGCAGCTGCGTTTGCTGCTGCATCTTTTTGATGCGTCAACTTTTTGAGCGGTTTCTTGTTTATCGAAACAACCTGTTACCGCTAAAGATGTACCTAATACTAATGCGGCTAATACTGATTTTTTTCATTGTTACTCTCCATTTTATGGTTAAGAACTAATCCAAAGCCATTTGCTTTTGTGCGACTTAGTCTACGCAAAAACACTTAAAAGAAAATACCTTCAAAAAATTTACATTTCTAGAGAGATAATTTTTGAGATTTTCTTTTGAAAATCGTTTATAACTAATGATTTTAAATAAGTTAGATAAAAGTTCCACAGAAAAATTTTTTTATTTTTTGTAAAGATTGAAAATTCATTTTTTTGTACTTTTTTTAATCAAAAACTTCATTTTTCTTTTTGGGTAATGAAAGGCTTCAATGCTGCCTTTTTCACCATTCCAGTCAATTTGAACAATCGTTGAAGGATAAAAACTAATTGATTTCGCTTACCGTAAAAGCTCTGAAACAATACTCCCCACTAAAGGTAAATGAGAAACGAGTAAAACACTTTCAATGCCTTCTTCTTGCAAGACAGATAGATAATCAGCTACCAGCGTAGCATTACCATAAGGTGTAATTCCATTCCAAATTTCTACATTATTAAGTGTGTTACCTAAGGCTGAATTGACAAGCTCAAACGTTTCTTGCGCTCGTACATAAGGGCTGACAATTACTTTTTGAACTGAAAGTGCGGTTGAATTTAGATGAGTTTTAAGCCATTGTCCCTGTAATATCGACTGTTTTCGACCGTAGTCATTTAAATGCCGAGCCTCATCTGATGAAGCGATAACTTCGGCTTCTCCATGACGCATAATAAAAATTTTCATGTATTGGCTTTCCTAAATAATAAAAATAAATTCTATGATCAAAAATGGGGGCAAGCCCCCACTCAATTAATTTGCTTTCACTGCTTCTGCAATTTCTTCTGCACATTGTTTGCAAGTGCACCGTCTTCACATTCGACCATAACACGAATCAGTGGCTCTGTACCAGACTTACGCAGTAAAATTCGGCCTTTGCCTTCTAAGCGTTTTTCTACATCAGCGGCTACTGCTTTTACCGCTTCACTTTCTAATGGATTATCACCACCAGCAAAACGAACATTAATCAGGACCTGAGGGAATAATTTCACCGCACTTGCAAGCTCATTTAATGATAAGCGATGTTGAACCATTGCACTTAATACAGCTAATGAGGCAATAATACCATCACCTGTCGTATTTTTATCCGCGATAATAATATGACCAGAGTTTTCTCCGCCTAACGTCCAGTTATGTTCTACCATTTTTTCTAGCACATAACGGTCGCCAACGTTAGCTCGCAAAAAAGGTACACCTAACATTTTTAACGCAATCTCTAAGCTCATATTACTCATTAATGTGCCTACTACGCCACCTTTTAGCTGACCTGAACGTAAAGCTTCACGAGCAATAATGAAAAGGATTTGGTCACCATCTACTTTATTACCTAAGTGGTCCACCATCATAATACGGTCACCATCACCATCATAAGCAAGACCGACATCCGCTTTAGTTTCAAGCACTTTTTCCTGTAACGCTTTTACATCGGTTGCACCACATTTTTCATTGATATTGATTCCGTTTGGATCAGTACCAATTTCAATCACTTCCGCGCCTAATTCACGTAATACATTTGGCGCAATATGATAGGTCGCACCATTTGCGCAATCCACCACAATTTTATAACCATCTAAACCAAGATGTGCAGGGAAAGTGCTTTTACAAAATTCAATATAACGTCCTGCGGCATCACTGATACGGCTTGCTTTACCTAAATCAGCAGACTCCACACAATCCATTGGCTGATCAAGCATGGCTTCAATCGCTTCTTCAATATCATCTGGTAATTTTGTGCCTTGTGAAGAGAAGAATTTAATTCCGTTATCATAATAAGGGTTATGTGATGCAGAAATGACAATCCCAGCCTCAGCGCGGAATGTACGTGTTAAATAAGCAATAGCTGGTGTTGGCATAGGACCAGTAAAAGCTGCCGATAACCCAGCAGCAGCTAAACCAGCTTCAAGTGCAGATTCCAGCATATAACCTGAAATGCGAGTATCTTTCCCGATTAACACCGTACGAGAACCTTGAGAGGCTAAAACCTTACCTGCAGCCCAACCTAATTTCAATGCGAAATCTGGCGTGATTGGATATGTACCTACTTTTTCCACGTACACCATCAGTACCAAAATATTTACGATTTGCCATGTTTATTCCTTATTAAATTTGAATAATGATGTTGCAGAAATCATTAGTTCTACAACATATAAAATCTGTTAGTTTTTTACGCTTGTTGCGTTGCCTGCCATACCTTCAAGGCATCTGCCGTTGCAGCTACATCATGTACACGCAAAATTGTCGCACCATTTTGAGCAGCAATTAATGCCCCAGCTACACTTCCTACAACACGTTCAGTCACGGGCTTATCTAATACAGCACCAATCATCGATTTACGTGAAAGCCCTGCTAAAACAGGATATCCACTATCACAGAAGTGAGCCAACTGTTGTAAAAGTTTATAGTTATGCTGTACTGTTTTACCAAAACCAAAGCCCATATCCCAAATAATATTTTCTTTGGCAATGCCCACTGCTAAACAAGCTTGAGTTCTATCGCTTAAAAATTGATAAACATCTTGAACCACATCATTGTAATGTGGATTAGCTTGCATTGTGCGTGGCTGCCCCTGCATGTGCATGATACAAGTGGGTAAATTCAACTGTCCTGCTATTTCTAGTGCGCCAGGTTCACGTAGTGCACGAATATCATTGATTAAATCCATGCCAACTTTAGCTGCTTCTTGCATAACAATTGCTTTAGAGGTATCCACTGAAATCCAACAATCAAAACGTTTTTGCACGGCTTCAACAAGAGGTATCACCCGTTGCAATTCTTCAAACTCAGAGACTTCTTCCGCCATCGGGCGAGTTGACTCTCCTCCAATATCAATAATTGTTGCACCTTCTTTCAGCATCTTTTCAACTTGAAATAATGCCTTGTCTAGACTGAAAAACTGCCCGCTATCAGAAAACGAATCAGGTGTGAAATTCAAAATCCCCATAATTTGAGGGAATGATAAATCTAGACATTTGTTATTAGCATAAAGTTTCATAAAGTGCGGTCAATTTTTAAATCAAATTTGAAAGGTTAGATTATAACGGAATATAGTAATGAAAAGAATGAAATAATAAATAAAAAGCCTTCCCAATTAGGAAGGCTTTTAATTTTATGCTTCAGAATCTTCTGAATGATTAACCGCACTTTCAGTTTTCTGTTCTTGCGGTTTTGCTGTTGGTTTCGTGTCTTTGTTATCTTCCCAACCAGATGGTGGTGTAACAGGTTCACGATTCATTAGTTGTTTGATTTGTTCTTCTTCAATAGTTTCATATTTCACTAACGCATCTTTCATGGCGTGAAGAATATCCATATTGTCGATCAAAATCTGTCTTGCTCTCGCATAGTTACGATTTACAATCGCACGAACTTCTTCATCAATTGCATGTGCTGTTTCATCAGACATATGTTTTTGCTTTCGCCATTGAGCGACCTAGGAACACTTCCCCCTCATCTTCGGTATAAAGAATCGGACCTAGTTTATCTGAGAAGCCCCATTGGGTAACCATATTACGTGCAATATTGGTTGCCACTTTAATATCGTTAGATGCACCGGTAGAAATATTTTCTTCACCGTAAATCAAATCTTCTGCTAAACGTCCTGCATAAAGAGTTGAAAGTTTACTTTCTAATTGTTTTTGGCTGATACTAATTTGATCACCTTCAGGCAAGAAGAAAGTCACACCTAATGCGCGGCCACGAGGAATAATCGTGACTTTATGTACAGGATCATGTTCTGGCACTAAGTAACCCACAATCGCGTGACCCGCTTCATGGTACGCTGTCGATTCTTTTTGTTTATCCGTCATGATCATGGTACGACGCTCTGGTCCCATATTGATCTTATCTTTTGCTTTTTCAAACTCAAGCATCGATACAGTGCGTTTATTGCTACGAGCAGCAAATAATGCAGCTTCATTAACCAAGTTCGCTAAATCCGCACCTGAATAACCTGGTGTACCACGAGCAAGTGTCATCGCATCAACATCATCAGCAACAGGCACTTTACGCATGTGTACTTTTAAAATTTGCTCACGGCCTTTCACATCCGGTAAACCCACAACAACTTGACGGTCAAAACGGCCTGGACGAGTTAATGCAGGGTCAAGTACATCTGGACGGTTAGTTGCTGCAATAACAATTACGCCTTCATTACCACCGAAACCATCCATTTCAACTAACATCTGGTTAAGGGTTTGTTCACGCTCATCGTGCCCACCACCTAAACCAGCGCCACGTTGGCGACCTACCGCATCGATTTCATCAATAAAGATTAAGCATGGTGCATTTTTCTTCGCTTGCTCGAACATATCACGTACACGAGAAGCACCAACGCCCACAAACATCTCCACAAAGTCAGAACCTGAAATGGTAAAGAAAGGTACTTTTGCTTCACCCGCAATGGCCTTAGCTAATAAAGTTTTACCTGTACCTGGAGGGCCAACCATCAAAATCCCTTTTGGAATTTTACCACCCAGGTTTTGGAATTTTTTCGGTTCACGCAAGAAATCGACCACTTCACCCACTTCTTCTTTTGCTTCATCACAACCTGCGACATCTGCAAAAGTGACTTTAATTTGGTCTTGGTTCAGCATTTTAGCGCGGCTTTTACCAAAGCTCATGGCTTTGCCACCACCACCTTGCATTTGGCGCATGAAGAAAATCCATACCCCTACAAGGAATAGCATCGGGAACCAAGAAATCAAAATTTGTGATAATAAACTACGTTTTTCAAAAGGCGTACCTTCGATTTTGACTTTTTTATTTAATAAGTCATCTAAGAGTTTTTTATCTTCCAACGGTGGCATAACGGTCATATATTTAGAACCGTCATTTTTGGTCACTGTGATTTCATTCGCATCAAAACGCGCTTCTTTCACTTGACTATTACTCACATCATACACAAAAGTTGTGTAATCTGTTGAGTCACTCACGCCATTGGAGTTAAAACTTTGGTAAGCCGTCATCATTACAACTGCAACCACAACCCATAGAACTAGATTTTTGACCATATCGTTCAAGGTTTAACCTGCCTTTCTTAAGTTAATTAAAATAAAACGAGATACTATCTCATCCGTGACACAATGAAAAGCTATCAAAGCAATTATTCGCCTCTATAACCACTCGCTACAATATAAACTTCACGCGAACGTCCACGAGAGGCCTCTGGTTTACGTACTTTTACAATACTAAACAGTGAACGAATTTCACGCAAATACTCATCGAAGCCTTCTCCCTGGAATACTTTGACCACAAAACTGCCTTTTTTTGCCAAAACTTGCTTACACATATCTAAAAGCCAGTTCCACTAAATACATTGCTCGCGGAATATCAACCGATGGCATACCACTAAAATTTGGCGCCATATCAGACATTACTACATCAACTTTTGCTTCCCAACTCGTTCTAATAATGCATTCAGCACATTTTCGTCACGAAAATCGCCTTGCAAGAAATCCACGCCGACAATTGAATTCATATCCAAAATATCACAAGCAATCACTCGGCCCTTTCCACCAATTTGGCTCACAACATACTGTGACCAACCACCTGGTGCAGCACCGAGATCCACCACAGTCATTCCCGGTTTAAACAATTTATCCGTTTGTTGAATTTCATCTAACTTAAAGTAAGCACGTGAGCGTAATTTTTGTTTATGTGCTTTCTGAACAAACGGATCTTTAAAATGTTCGTTTAGCCAACGAGAAGAACTCGCCGAACGTTTTTTCTTTCCCATAATCTCTTTCTTTTGTACTATTTTTTGTAGTAGTTTCGTCTATATTTGGGTACAATCTGCCAAATTCAAGACTAGACTTACCAAAAAGTGCTGAAAAACCACGTTTTTTCTGACCGCTCTTTTCGGTCTTTTTTTGACTCATATTCATCTATTTAAAGGATTCCTTATGACAATATTATCAACAAAACAAAAACAATTTTTAAAAGGACTCGCTCATCACCTTAGCCCTGTCGTTATGCTTGGCGGTAACGGCTTAACCGAAGGTGTATTAGCCGAAATCGATAATGCATTAAATCATCACGAATTAATCAAAGTAAAAATTGCTGGCGCAGATCGCGAAACCAAACAATTAATCATTGATGCGATTGTTCGTGAAACCAAATCATCTAACGTTCAAACCATCGGACATATTTTGGTGCTTTATCGACCAAGCGAGGAAGGTAAAATCCAGCTGCCTCGTAAATAATTGTTATCCCCTCAATTTGAGGGGATGTTTTTTTAGATGTAATTTACTTCAATAATCTCGAACTCAACCGCTCCACCTGGTGTGGTAATATTCACGGTATCATCCAACTCTTTCCCTACCAAGCCACGAGCAATCGGTGAATTCACAGAAATCAAACCTGATTTAATATCTGCCTCATCATCGCCCACAATTTGGTAAGTGACTTCTTCATCAGTATCGGTATTCACTAATACAACTGTCGCACCAAAAATAACTTTTTCCGTTATTTGGTAATTTAGTGACATCGATAACCTGACAATTTGCAAGTTTGCTTTCAATTTCTTGAATGCGTCCTTCGCAAAAACCTTGTTGTTCACGCGCAGCGTGATATTCTGCATTTTCTTTTAAGTCACCATGCTCACGTGCTTCTGCAATCGCCTTGATAATTTCAGGGCGACGCTCATTCTTTAAGAAATCTAATTCTTGACGTAATAGCTCCGCACCGCGCACGGTCATTGGAATTTGTTTCATTCTTTTTCCTTGAAATTTGGTAAAAACAAAACCACGACAACGTCTTGCAACCTTGCCGCAGTCAATGAAAAATAAAAAATGATTTACTCTATTGAGTTCGGAGCTTATTATTATTCGTCTTGAGAAAAATAGCAACCATAACAGAACTAAAAATGACTAAAAAATCTTCTATTTCGACTGCACTTAAAGCGGCATTTATCACACTCGGCTTTTCTTTTTCCTCTATGGCTGAAGTTAATGTGGCTTCTATTACCCAATACCTACCTGAAGGTGCTTCTGCGAGTATCATTGCCAAAAACCTTAATAAAGATCAAATTATCGCGGATTACAATGGTTCAACGTTTATGTTGCCTGCCAGTACACAAAAAGTGTTCACAGCCGTTGCTGCTAAATTAGTATTAGGTGATGCCTTCCAGTTTGAAACCTCACTTTTAAGTAACGGAAAAATTCAGAATAATGTTTTAGAAGGCGATCTTATTGTGCAATTTACTGGCGATCCCGATCTAACTAGCGGACAACTTTATAGCCTATTAGCTAATTTAAAAAACCAAGGCATTCAGAAAATCAATGGTGATCTTATTTTAGATACCTCTGTATTTGCTAGCCATGATCGTGGGTTAGGTTGGATTTGGAACGATCTTACGATGTGCTTTAACTCCCCTCCAGCTGCAGCAAATATCGATAATAACTGTTTCTATGCCGAACTAGATGCAAATCAACCTGTAGGTGAAACAGTCAAAATTAACGTTCCTGCTCAATTCCCTATTCAAGTTTTCGGGCAAGTTTATATTGTGGATCAGCAAGAAGCCGGTTATTGCCAGTTAGACGTCGTTGTCCATGACAATAATCGCTATCAGGTAAAAGGCTGTATTGCACGCCAAACTAAACCATTTGGGCTTAGCTTCGCCGTGCAAGATCCAGATGCCTACGCTGCTGCCATTATTCAACGTCAATTAAAACGTCTTGGTATTGAATTTACCGGTCAGGTAAAACAACCTCAAAAACCACAGCAAGGACAAAAACTCGCTCAGCATTTATCTAAACCGTTGCCTGAGCTATTGAAAAAAATGATGAAAAAATCGGATAACCAAATTGCCGATGCCTTATTTAGAGCGGTAGCCTACAACTATTATAAACGCCCTGCTTCATTCCAATTAGGCACATTAGCGGTGAAATCCGTATTACAAAAACAAGGCATTAAATTTGGTAACAGCATTTTAGCCGATGGTTCGGGTCTTTCTCGTCATAATTTAGTTGCACCGAAAACCATGCTTTCAGTCTTGGAATACATCGCTAAAAACGAAGATAAATTACACTTAATGGAAACTTTCCCAATTGCAGGTGTGGACGGCACAATCAGTGGGCGTGGTAGCTTAATTAATCCACCACTGGTGAAAAATGTTATCGCTAAAACTGGCTCACTGAAAGGTGTCTATAACCTTGCCGGTTTTATGACCAATGCACGAGGTGAAAAAAAGTAGCTTTCGTTCAATTTATCAATGGTTATTCGACTGGTGATTTAGAAAGTAAGACAAAACGAGCACCACTTGTGCAATTTGAAAGTACACTTTATAACGATTTTTATAAAGACTAAAACGCATAAAAAAATGACCGCACTTTGAATACATCAAGTGCGGTCATTTTTCTTTATATTAACCAAAAGAAAAAGCACTAAACGCTTCATTAAATTTGGTGCTTTTTACGACCTTAAATGCGATTAACCTTCATTATGAATTTCAAGGTTGCTTGCATCTTTTTCACGTTTTTTCTTTGCCGAATCACTACGTTGAGAAGCGATGCTATCAAGGTATTCTGGTGTGATATCGCCCGTAATATATTCACCAGTAAAGACTGAACAATCAAAGCCTTGAATAGCTGGATTTTCTTGGCGTACTGATTCAGTCAACGCCTCAAGATCTTGGAAAACTAATTTATCTACGCCAATCAATTTCGCAATTTCATCAACATTGCGGCCATAGGCAATAAGTTCTTGTTTTGTAGGCATATCAATACCGTATACATTCGGATAACGAATTTCTGGTGCCGCAGATGCAAAGTAAATTTTCTTCGCACCTGCTGCTCTAGCCATACTCACAATTTGTTCAGATGTGGTACCACGAACAATAGAATCGTCGACTAATAACACATTTTTGTCTTTAAATTCTGCTTTAATAGTATTGAGCTTGCGACGGACTGAACTGATACGTTGTGCTTGACCAGGCATGATAAATGTACGGCCAACATAGCGATTTTTTCACAAAACCTTGACGATACGGTTTGCCTAAGATTTTCGCAATCTGTAACGCAATGTCTGTTGAAGTTTCAGGTACAGGAATCACCACATCAATATTGTCTGCTTCAGCAGCCCATTCTTTTGCAATTTTTTTACCTAAATGTTCGCCCATGTGAACTCGTGCGGCATAGACAGACACACCGTCTATTGTTGAATCAGGACGAGCAAAATAGACATACTCAAAAATACACGGATTTAAGACCGCACTTTCTGCGCACTGCTCAGCATAAAGCTGGCCATCAAAGGTCACATAAATCGCTTCGCCCGGTGCAACATCACGCACTAATTCAAAACCCGCGACGTCTAATGCCACACTTTCAGAGGCAAACATATATTCTACGGAGCCGTTTTCTTCTCGTTTACCCTAACACGAGTGGACGAATACCAAACGGATCGCGAAATGCCACCATGCCATGACCAATAATCATCGCTAAGCATGCATAAGCACCACAGATATCTTTGTGTGTCGCACGAATTGCATCAAAAATGTCTTGCGGATCGAGATGATATTTATTCACTCTATCCAAATGGTTGGCAAGGATATTGAGAAGTAATTCTGAATCCGAATTGGTATTTATATGACGACGCGCTTCTTTAAATAATTTATCTTTTAATTCGGCTGAGTTAGTTAAGTTGCCATTGTGAACGAGGGTTAAACCATAAGGTGAGTTAACGTAGAAAGGTTGAGCTTCAGATACGCTTGAACTGCCGGCGGTTGGATAACGTACATGTCCGAGGCCGGCATGACCTTGCAAACGTAACATATGTTCTTGTCTGAATACATCGCTTACAAGACCATTAGCCTTACGCAAACGAAAGCGGTTTTCATCATCGATTGTGACAATCCCCGCTGCATCTTGACCTCGATGCTGTAATAACGTTAATGCTGCATAAATGGATTCATTAACCGGATTTTGGCTAACGATACCGACAATTCCACACATACTGATTGACTACCTTATTGTTTTAAAAAGTTGAGTTTAAAAAACTAGAACTTGCTTGTAGTTGTTGGAAGAACCATTCAATAATGAAGCCGAAATGAGGAATTAATTTTGATTCTTTCCACCAATCGGTTTGTTCAAAGTTAGTGAAGGTATCCAAGAAGAATAAGATCGCAGCTACGATTAACGCACCACGAATTAAGCCAAATGCCGCACCGAGAACACGATCTGTTCCGGTAAGTCCTGTTTTATCCACTAATTGGCTAATCACATAGTTAACAATGCCACCTACAATTAGGGTTAAAACAAATAAAATGCCGATTGCCGTGCCGTTACGCACGTAGTCAGATTCGATTTGAGTAAGATAAGTGGCGAGATAAGGATAAAATTGGCTAGCGACAATAAATGCAACGACCCAACTTGCAAGGGACATCACCTCTCGCACAAACCCACGTAATAAACTCACGATAATCGAAAAATGCGATGATGCCAATGATAATGTAATCAATCATTAAATAGTCTCTCAATTAAAAAGGGTCGCCATTGCGACCGCAGTATTTTACATAAAAAACAACAAAAGGAAAACGTTTGCGTCAATTAAATTTTGGCCCTTGGCTAGATTTCCTGCCAAAATGCTTTGTCTAATTTTTGCTGTGCCTTTTGTAGTACTTCTGCCAAGTGCTGATATGTCGGTTTATCTTGCATGGTTGGCGAACTTTCATGTTGTTTTTCTTAAACGTTCACTAATCTCATAAAACCACTGAGAACTTTGCGGTTCTAACGGTGATTTTGCACGTTTTCCCAACCAATATAAGCCTTGAAGTGGCATCACTAACGCACAAAGTGCGGTCAAAATAGCAATCGCCAATGCGGTAAGATCCATCTTAGCATAAAGCTGTTGCCAAACCACTGCGAATACCGCCATAAAAGGCATAAATTTTTGTGCAAATTTTGTGGCTTTAATAATGCGATTTTCGGGAAAAATAATGCCGAGCTTCGCTTCTAATGGCCACGTTTGCAAATAAATTTGCCCTTGTTTTTAAGGTTGAAAAATGATGACATAAAAACATCCTTGAAAAATAACCGCACTTATAATACTCTAGTTTAGGGTTTTAATTGTCATCCCTAACTAGAAACTGTTGAAATTTTTCAACTTTTTCTAATAAAAATCGTATTTTTGCCCTCCAGTTAATTTATTTTATACGATAAAAGGTGTATCCTATGTAGGATTTATACTCCGTTCTTTTGAATGGATTTTTTTATTAACCTCAATCAAAAAAATAGGGTTCCTATGTCAAAACTTGTTCTCATCCTTAACTGTGGTAGTTCTTCATTAAAATTTTGCAATCCTTGATCCTGCAACAGGTGAAGAAAAATTATCAGGCTTAGCAGAAGCATTTTACCTTCCTGAAGCTCGTATAAAATGGAAAACTTAACGGTGAAAAAGGTGGCGCAGATTTGAGGTGCTGGTGCAGCGCATACTGAAGCGCTTAACTTCATTGCGTCAAACATTGACTGATGAGCTTAAAAACTCTATCACCTCGATTGGTCACCGTATCGTTCACGGTGGTGAAATATACTCAATCTGTTGTCGTAACAGATGAAGTGATTAAAGGTATTGAAGATGCTGCACAATTTGCACCACTTCACAACCCTGCTCACTTAATCGGTATCCGTGAAGCATTCAAAAACATTCCACACTTAAAAGATAAGAACGTTGTCGTATTTGATACAGCATTCCACCAAACCATGCCAGAAGAAGCATGCTTATATGCACTTCCATACTCACTTTACAAAAGAACACGGCGTACGTCGATACGGTGCACACGGTACCAGCCACTACTTCGTTTCTCGTGAAGTCGCTGAATACGTAGGCAAACCAGCAGACCAAGTAAACGCAATTATCTGTCACTTAGGTAACGGTGGTTCTGTTTCTGTGGTTCGTAACGGTAAATGTATCGACACATCTATGGGTTTAACCCCGTTAGAAGGTTTAGTCATGGGTACACGTTGTGGTGACATCGACCCTGCGATCGTTTTCTATCTATACAAAAACTTAGGGTATGTCAATGGATCAAATCGAAGAGACTTTGGTACTCAGGTCTTTTAGGTTTAACTGAAGTAACAAGCGACTGTCGTTATGCAGAAGATAACTACGACGATGCATCTAAACCAGAGCAAAACGTGCATTAGATGTTTACAGCTACCGTTTAGCAAAAATACATTGGTGCATACATGGCTGTTTTAGGTGATGATCACTTAGATGCAATCGCATTTTACAGGGTGGTATCGGTGAAAACTCTGCTCACGTTCGTGAATTAGCCTTAGGCCACTTAAAATTATTCGGCATCAAATTAGACCAAGAACGCAACCTTGCTGCTCGCTTTGGTAAATCAGGCGTGATCACTGCTGATGACTCTGCATTCAAAGCGATCGTTCTTCCAACTAACGAAGAATTAGTAATTGCACAAGATACAGCACGTTTGCGGGCTAATCAACTTCTTCAAACCTGCTGAGAAATCAGCAGGTTTTTCATGCGATTAAAAGGTGTATCAAAATGACTAAAGCAGTTATTCTCATTCCAACTAGCGCAGAAGCAAATTTAGCAGCAGCACTAGACACAGCTAAAACAACAGGCGCTGTCGTATTCAATGCTGTAGAAGATGTAAAAGCCGCTCAAGCATTAATTGCAAATAATCAAAAAGACGTGTTGTTAGAAAAATCGTGGCTGATTTCCAAGCATTAAATACAAATCTAGTGGTTGTTAAAGGTGTTCAACCTTCAGCTCAAGCGCCTTTTGCAAACAGCTTAAACTTTTGCGATTGCACAAACCTTAGATGCCAAATCATCTTAGTGGCAAACAATGAAGAGAAGGCATTAGTCGAAAGCAGTTGCTTCAGAATTTGGCGGTGTGAACAACACTGATATCTTAGGTGTATTTGGTGCGCAAACCGGCAAAATTAAAACCTTAGATGCTCAAGCATTAGTTGCGGCAATCTCCGCACCACTTGCTCGTGAAGCGCGTATTTCTCCAGCAGCATTCCGTTTTAAATTAACTGATTTAGCACGCAAAGCAGGGTAAAACCATCGTATTACCAGAAGGTGATGAACCTCGTACTGTTAAAAGCAGCGGCAATCTGTGCTGAACGTGGTATCGCAAAAATCGGTATTATTAGCGGATCCTGAATCAGTGAAAAAGTTGCGGCTGAACAAGGCGTGACTTTAGGTGCTGACGTAACGATCATCAATCAACTGACGTACGTGAAAAACTACGTTTGCTCGTTTAGTTGAATTACGTAAATCTAAAGACGCTTAACTGAAGAACAAGCTCGCGCACAATTAGAAGACACCGTTGTATTAGGTACGATGATGTTAGAAAGCAGGCGAAGTAGATGGTTTAGTCTCTGGTGCCGTTCACACCACTGCAAATACCATTCGTCCACCGATGCAAATCATTAAAAACCGCACCAGGTAGCTCAATTATCTCGTCTGTATTCTTCATGTATTACCAGACCAAGTATTAGTGTATGGTGACTGTGCTGTAAACCCAGAACCAACCGCTGAACAACTGGCTGAAATCGCAATCCAATCTGCTGAATCTGCAAAAAGCATTTGGTTTAAATCCGAAAGTGGCAATGCTTTTCTTACTCAACCGGTACTTCTGGTTCTGGTCAATCTGTAGAAAGTGAAAAAGCTACCCGTATTGCACAAGAAAAAAACGTCCTGATTTGATTAATCGACGGTCCATTACAATACGATGCAGCGGTAATGAAAGATGTAGCAGCGTCTAAAGCACCAAACTCTAAAGTAGCAGGTCAAGCAAACGTATTTGTATTCCTGATATCAACGCGGGTAACATCGGCTATAAAGCGGTTCAACGTTCTGCTGATTTAGTCGCTGTGAGGCCCAATGCTTCAAGGTATGCGTAAACCAGTTAATGACTTATCTCGAGGTGCATTAGTGGATGATATCATCTACACCATCGCATTAACCGCAATCCAAGCAACCGCAAGCTTAATTAAAGCCATCGTTGTAAAACACTAAAGAAAATAACCGCACTTTTTAATGATTCAAAAGTGCGGTTATTTTTGAACTTGTTTTTTAATGTCTATTCTACAGATTTTTAAGTATTCAACCAGCTTTAACAATTTCTCTTCTCACCCTAAAAAGTAAATCAGGCAGTTTTGTCATATCTTCATTTTTAGCCAAACCCATTTGATGAGGATCTTCTAAATTTCGTTTACTCGCCAGAATATCAAGGTTAATCCTTTTGGGGTCAGTTCATAAGCTTTTTCTTGTAATAATCGAATTGCCTTTTTATAACGAGGATCATCCACAATACGCACTAAACGTTTTAGGATAATCATAAGGGGAAATTCGGCGGCTTTGTGCTAACAATTGAAGCATTTTTTTACCACGCACACGAACTTCATTTTCAGATAATCCAAGCGCTAACATTTCTGATGTATTACGAGGATTATTTTTTGCTACTTTCCAAAGGTTGTCAGATTTCACCACATAAGAAAGGGCTAAGTTTCGTGCCATTGCGGTTTCTTGTCGCCATTTGGCCAATAGCTGTAAACGGGCTAATTCGAGCGGATTCAATTTCCAAACATTCGGAATCTCTAAATAGGCTTTGTTTGGATCGCGATCGTCTAATTTACTGGTTTTCGAGATGGCAAGCTGGCAATCATCAATGACTGCTTGAAGCCAAGGTGATTGCGCTAATTCTATTTGCATTTTTTGATAGACTGGCAATAAGTACCATACATCCCCTGCAGCATATTGTAGCTGTACGGGGGAAAGTGGGCGTTTTAGCCAGTTTGTACGCGTTGCCCCTTTATCCATTTCAATGCCTAAATAATGTAACACCAATTTGGCTAGACCCGCTGAATTAGCAAAACCTAGAAAACGTGCCATAATTTGCGTATCTATCATAGGTTGTGGAAGTGCATCAAACTCTTGTAAGAAAAACCAATAAATCTTCATTACAAGCATGCAAGATTTTTGTTACCTGCTGATCGCGTAATAATTCCACAAAAGGTGAAAAATCAGTGATGGATAAAGGATCGATCAATGAAACACGTTCACCATCATAAAGTTGAATTAATCCTAATTTAGGATAATAGGTTGATATCCGCATAAATTCGGTATCTAAAGCGACCGCACTTTGCTGACGAGCTAACTGACAAACCTGAGCCAGTTCTTCATTATTTTGAATTAACGTAAAGTGCGGTTGATTTTTGGCATTCTTTTATCATTGTAATAGGATGTATTTTTCAAATAGAGGTACCAGACTAAACAGGGATATGAGTACATATCCCTGATTTAATTAATGTTGCGCGCGTTTTGCTATTTCTTCATCACGCAGTACGCGTCTTAAAAATTTTGCCTACATTACTTTTCGGCAATTCATCACGAAACTCAATGTCTTTCGGAACTTTATAACCAGTGAGATGTTGTCGACAATGTTGGCGTAATTCATCACGCGTGAGGCTATCATCTTTCTTCACAACGAAGATTTTGATAGTTTCTCCCGTCACTTCATGTGGCACACCAATAGCGACTACTTCAGCTACTTTATAATTTAGCATCACCACATCTTCGATTTCATTTGGATAAACGTTAAAGCCAGAAACCAAGATCATGTCTTTTTTGCGGTCAACAATTCGGAGGCTATAGCTTTCATCCATAATGACAATATCGCCCGTTGCCATCCAGCCATCTTTAAGTACTTCAGCTGTCGCTTCAGGACGTTGCCAATAACCACGCATGACTTGTTCACCTTTAACCCAAAGCTCTCCGGCTTCACCAAGTTGTGCTTCCGAGCCATCGTCTTTGATAATTTTAATATCGGTATTTGGCACTGGTACACCAATTGTACCATTGTGTTTCACTACATTAATCGGACAAGCGGCAATTAGCGGTGAACATTCTGTCATGCCATAGCCTTCAATGATGTTACAACCGGTTAAATCATGCCAACGCGTTGCGACCGATTGTTGGATCGCCATACCGCCGCCAACAGAAAGCTTTTAATCGTGAAAAATCCACTTCTTTGAAATTTTTCATTATTAAGCAACGCATTAAACAGGTATTTACTCCTGTAATCGCTTCAAAACGGTATTTTTGAGTTCTTTTCACAAAGCCATCAATATCACGTGGATTCGTAATTAAGAGTGCGGTAACGTAAGCTCTAAGAAAAAGTAAACAGTTTACCGTTAAGGCAAAAACATGATAAAAGACGGTAAAAGCCAGTACAGCAATGCGTTGCTTCGCATGATCGCCAATAAATGGCTCTGCAATCCACTTCGCTTGGAAAAATATTGGTAATAATATTGCCATGTGTCAGCATTGCACCTTTGGCAACACCTGTTGTACCGCCTGTATACTGTAAAAAGCTAAATCTTCACGATCCACTTGTGGACGAACATATTGGCGATATTTACCAATGCTTAGCACTTCACGGAAAGTCACTGCATTCGGTAATTTTATATTTTGCTTTACTAACTTTTTGACGTATTTCACCACAAAATTGACCAAATTACGCTTTACCAAAAAGAAAGCTGATCGCCCATTCTTGTTAAAATCACGTGTTTCACTTTAGTGTTAAATACAATTTTTCTAAGGTTGAAGCAAAGTTTGAAACCACAACAATGGCTGTTGCGCCGCTATCTTGTAACTGATGTTCTAATTCACGTGGGGTATAAAGTGGATTTACGTTTACCACAACTAAACCCGCACGTAAATACCAAAAAGCGCAATAGGATATTGCAATAAATTCGGCATCATCAATGCAACACGCTCACCACGTTCTAACTTCAATTCATTTTGTAAATAAGCGGCAAATGCGGCTACGCTCTTCTAATTTACGGAATGTTAAAAACCTGCCCATGTTAATATAGGCGGGACGGTCTGGTGCTCACTGAATTGCTTTATCTAAAAATATCGAGAATCGAATCATATTTTTGAGGTATCCAGCGTGGTAGGTGAACCTCTGGATAATTTTGAAACCAAACTTTTTCCATTTTTATCCTTATTCTTTGGAAAATTTTCTTAATTTTTATCATGTAGTTAATAGAGATATAGCGAATTTCAGGCTCACCATACCAATAATACGGTCGTCTACCGAAAAGCTCCAATCATCCCACATATCATCTGGATAATAATAACTTTGTGAAAGCTTCCATACACGATATGATTGGTTTTTAATGCCGGATAAATATAGTTGGCTTGATCGACCTTGCCTTTGTTCTGTTTTTAACAAGGTACCGCCAGTGTAATAAATTGATCTTTTAAGCTTTCTGGCTCCACAAAACCATCAAGATAAGTGATAAAACGTCCATTAGGCTGTTCATCAATCATAGGTTTTGCTGAGGTTGAATAAACTGGATAGCTTAATACTTCAATTTTAGTTTTATTCGGCAAGGCTTGTGCGGTTAATACTTTTCCACCTAAACGAATTGATTTGCACTGACAGCTATAATCACTCGGTTGAATTGAAGACAATGATTTTAAAGTAAACTGCTCTTTTTCCAGCCCTTTCGGTGCATTGACACATCCCACTAGTGTGGCCGAAAGTGCGGTAAAAACTAAGATCGTTTTTATTCATCTTCAACTCCTTTTTGAAAATTATTCACGCCCAGGTAATTTTTTCCAAGTTACTTCATTACGCAAATAAACCGGTTCAATTTCTAAGGCGGATATGATTTTATTCTGAGCATAATCTGTTAAAGCAAGCTCAAGCATATATTGTGCAGAAGGTAAAATAATATCACTCCCTTCTAAACCACTGTCTTTAAATTGAGGATATGCAGCCCAACCTGTTCCGACTCTATAAGCGGTTAAATCTGAAAAGTTGTTCGACACTTTTTCTGGTTGGCAAACTTGTTCTTCAATGACTGGGCTCCATTGGAAAAACTCACCAAATTCTGACCGCACTTTTTCTCGTTTTACTTGAGAAACATAAACTTCATTCATTCTCGCATCAATGGCAGCTGCCTACGTTTTCAGCTTTGATGTAATTCAAATGCGGCCTGAGCCATTGCTGTTAAATTTGATACCGCAATAACAGGTAAATCAGCACCAAATGCAAGTCCCTGAGCAATCCCAGCACCGACACGAACACCAGTAAAAACTACCCGGGTCGCGTCCAAATGCTAACGCATCCACTTGTTTCAAATTGATACCTGAATTGTGCAGTAACTCATCAACCATTGGAAGAATACGTTTGGTATGTGTACGTTGTGCTAATTCATCTAGATGTGTTTTTCGCCTTTATGCCCAAAGTGCAACAGAACAGGCTTCTGTTGAAGTATCAAGTGCTAATAAGGTGATATTTTTCATTATTAATCCATTTTCTCATTTTGTAGAGTGTACCACTTTGTTGAGATCTCGGGTACGGGTTGAATTAGGTAAACTTTTTAGAAAGGTTTCGCCATAATTTCGCATCACAAGACGATTGTCACAAATAATTACCGCACCACGATCCGTTGCATCTCGAATTAGACGTCCTACACCTTGTTTCAGCGTAATAACCGCTTCAGGATCTGTATATCATTAAACGGATCACCTCCTTGTAATCGGCAATCTTCAATACGTGCTTTTAGTAAAGGTTCATCTGGTGCGGTAAAAGGCAATTTATCAATAATGACTAAGGAAAGGGCATCACCACGGACGTCCACACCTTCCCAAAAGCTAGAGGTGGCAACCAATACACTATGGGTTTCCTGAATAAATTGTTCGAGTAATTTTGCTTTAGGCATTTCACCTTGTAATAAGATAGAAAGCTCACTATTTTCTCTAAAATACTCTGCCAAGCCTCTCATCATTAAATAAGAAGTACAAAGCACAAAGCATCGCCCTTTATTCGCTTCAATGATAGGCAACAATATTTCACCAAGAGATTGTAACGTATTATTTTGATTCGTTGCGGGTAAATAACGTGGCACGCAAAGTAGCGATTGATTAGGATAATCAAAAGGACTGTGAAGAATTTTTTGTTCTGCTTGCTCAATACCAAGTCGCTGACAGAAATGATTGAAAGTGCCGCCGACTTCAAGAGTGGCTGAAGTAAAAATCCAAGCGGCTTCTTTATTATTTAGTTGTTCACCAAATTTATCTGCGACAGTAAGTGGCGTAATATGTAAACCAAATTGTCGTCCCATACTTTCGTACCAATAACAATAACCAACAATGGCCGTATCACAAAGACGCGTTAATTGATTCTTGATACTTTCAGTGCGTTCAAAAATACTATCCAAAGTCTGAGAGCGACCTAATGCAATCTTGATAACTTCGAGAAAGAAACTCAAGTTTTTCTTGTAATAATTCAACCGATTTTGACCGCACTTTGCTTAAATAGCTCACGCCAATTTCCTCGCTGATTTCCTTCTCCAAGAAGAAGGCGAAAATCCTGAATAACTTTTAAGCAATGTATCTGCAGTAGTGCTAAGCTGTGGCATATCTTTCAATTCTGTTCGATAAACAATATTGATATCTTCATAAATCAAATAGCTGGCGAGAGGTTAATGATTGACCAAAAATACTGACTTGCAATATCAGGGAAGTTGATGTGCTTCATCAAAAATAATAACTTCTGCATTAGGAATAAGCTCACCAAAGCCACTTTCTTTACCGCCATATCAGCAAAGAAAGATGATGATTTACTACAAGATCTGCGTTTAGTGCTTTTTACGAGCTTGTGCAACATAGCATTCTAACGTAGTTAGGACAATCTGTTCCCAAACAACTTTCTGCTGTACTCGTCAATTGAGGTAAAAATTGGGCCATCTTCAGCCAATTCAATACATTCTGTCAAATCACCTGTTTTCGTTGCATTATTCCATTTTCTGACTTTACTTAAATCGGCTACAGATTATCCCTCAAGCACACCTTGAGCAATAACTTGATCCAGACGCTCCAAACATAAGTAATTAGATCGCCCTTTTAATAACGCAATTTTTTTCCTGAATAATTTAAGGCTTTTTTATGGCGGGAAGATCTCTTGAAAAGAGTTGATCTTGTAGATTTTTAGAGCCGGTTGAAATAATCGTTTTCTTTCCAGCAATGAGTGCTGGCGCCAAATAAAGCAAAAGTCTTTCCAGTACCTGTTCCAGCTTCTACAACAAGCGGTCGCTTATGTTGAATAGTATATCCTACAAATTGAGCCATTTCGAGCTGTTCTGCTCGTGGCTTAAATCCTTTGATATTCTTACTCAATTCGCCATCACTGGAAAAAAATCTTACTTATCTGTTTTTCATAATTATTGCTATCTCAGAAATAGGCGAAGATTTTATCATTATTAGACTCATTTATATATGAATTCTAATATTTTTATATAAAATAAAACCCCAAGCCATTCAGCTCGGGGTTCTACATTCAGTACCTGGCGGTGTCCTACTCTCACATGGGGAAACCCCACACTACCATCGGCGCATCGGCGTTTCACTTCTGAGTTCGGTATGGGGTCAGGTGGGACCACCGCTCTATCGCCGCCAGGATTATTCCTTTAATAACTTTTCTCTACTCTGCTCTCACTATCTCTAGTGCTCACAGCAAACAAGCTGATTTACTCAAAACTTTCTTCTTCATCTCTGAGTCTTTTTATTTTAGTCTTACAACCTCAAAAACCCTCGAGCGTTGTATAGTTAAAGCTCTCGGGCAATTAGTATCTGTTAGCTCAACGGCTCGCACCGCTTACACACCAGACCTATCTACGTCTTAGTCTTTAAACAACCCTTACAGATTTTAAATCTGGGAGAACTCATCTCTTGGCAAGTTTCGTGCTTAGATGCTTTCAGCACTTATCTCTTCCGCACTTAGCTACCCGGCAATGCGTCTGGCGACACAACCATTACCGTTGGTGGCCGAGGCTAGCTTATTATCAAATCAGCTCGA